>RCUK01000035.1_pt1 | contig 217948 bp, 197 predicted proteins | sample 2166381 | NCBI WGS metagenome assembly RCUK01 (sample SAMN09932809, study PRJNA488358) | compost metagenome | isolation source: compost soil in an enriched community | place: Germany: Experimental Botanical Garden | reverse complement strand
TGCGGGTCAGCTCGTCGTCGTCGGGGTCGAGTTCCTTGTGCAGCACGAGGAAGCGGTGCACCTGCGTGCGGTCCATCAGCGGGTCGGCTGCCAGTTCCGCGTTGACCTGCTCGATGCAGTCGCGGATCAAGCCATAGGTTTCGGCGCGCGCCGCCAGATCCGTGTAGCCGGAGTAGGCGATGCCGCGCCGCTCGGACCAGTTGCCCACCGCTTCGATGTCGATGTTGATGAAGGCGCACACCTGGTCGCGCGCATGGCCGAAGGCCACCACTTCCTTGATGAAGGGGAAGAACTTGAGCTTGTTTTCGATGTAGTTGGGCGCGAACATGGCGCCGCAATTCATCTTGCCCACGTCGGCCGCGCGGTCGATGATTTTCAGATGGCCTTCGCTGTCGAACACGCCCGCGTCACCGGTATGGAAGTAGCCGTGATCGTCGATCACTTCGGCCGTGGCGTCGGGACGCTTGAAGTAGCCGCTCATGGTGGCGGGCGACTTGACCAGCACCTCGCCATTGGGTGCCAGCTTGACTTCCACGCCGGGCGCGGGCAAGCCGACGCTGTCGAACTTGATATTGCCGTCCGGTTGCAGACACACGTAGGCGCAGGTTTCGGTCGAGCCGTACAGCTGCTTGAGGTTGACGCCGATGGAGCGGTAGAAGCGGAACAGGTCGGGGCCGATGGCGGCGCCGGCCGTGTAGGCGACGCGCACGCGCGACAGTCCCAGCACGTTTTTCAGGGGGCCGTAGACGAGCAGTTCGCCCAGCTTGTAGCTGATGCGGTCAGCCAGCGGCACGGGCTTGCCGTCCAAAATCTGCGCGCCGCAGCGCTTGGCCACGTCCATGAAATGGCTGAACATGTGGCGCTTGATGCTGCTCGCGTCTTCCATGCGTATCATCACGCTGGTGAGCATGTTCTCGAACACGCGCGGTGGCGCAAAGTAGCAGGTGGGGCCGATTTCGCGCATGTCGATCATCACCGTGTCGCCCGATTCGGGGCAGTTGACGGTAAAGCCGGCCACCATGGCCTGCGCCAGCGAGAACAGGCAGTCGCCGACCCACGCCATGGGCAGGTAGGACAGGATGTCTTCATTGTCGGTGAGCTTGTCGAAGGCGACGCCGCCTTCGCCGGCTGCCAGCAGTGCCGTGTGGCTCTGGCACACGCCCTTCGGTTTGCCCGTGGTGCCCGAGGTGTACAGGATCACGGCCGAGTCGCTGCCTTGGCCCGCTGCCACGGCGGCGTCGAAAAAGCCCGGGTGTTCACGGTCATAGGCCCGGCCCAGCGTCTGCAGGGCGGCAAAGGACGTCAGCTCCGGCTGGCGGTAATGGCGCATGCCGCGTTCATCGTCATAGGCGATGTGGGCGACGTGCGGATACAGGGCCTTGAGTTCGAGCAGCTTGTCGACCTGCTCCTGGTCTTCGACGATGGCGTAGCGGATTTCCGCATCCTGCAGCACGTAGGCCATGTCGGCGGCCGGTGCGTCCTGGTACAGTGGCACGGGCACGCCGCCCAGGCTTTGCGCGGCCAGCATGGCCCAGTACAGGCGGGGACGGTTGTCGCCGATGATGGCCAGGTTCATGCCGCGCTGGAAGCCGATGGCGGCAAGGCCGCAGGCCAGCGCGCGCACTTCCTCGTTCACCTCGGACCAGGTCCAGGTTTGCCAGATGCCCAGGTATTTTTCGCGAAATGCGGGCTTGTCGGACCGTACTGTCCCGTGTTGCAATAAGCGCCGCGGAAAAGTCGGCATTGCTGCTGTGGTATTCGTTTGCACCAGTGTCTCCCTGTTGCTTGTCTCAGGCCCCACCTCGTTGGATGGCGCTCTGTGTTTTTTATGTGTAAGGCGTTTGTGCAATGATAGTAGCTTGCGTTAGTTTGCCAAGTTGTCTTTTCGGGGACATTTACCCACTTTTCGATGGTGCATCGCACAATGATCAATCCTGATATCAGCCTCAAGGATGCCGTGCGCGCGGCCCACTGGGCGCAGCTGCTCGACCCCGTGCAAATGGCCCGGGTCGAAGCCGATGTGTTCGAGACTTTCGTGCCGAAAGGCGGCTTTGTCTGCCGCAAGGGCGAGCCGGTGGACAACTGGATCGGCGTCATCAGCGGCATGGTCAAGATGAATAATTTTTCCGCCTCGGGCAAGGCCATGACGTTTACGGGCTTGTCACCGGGCAGCTGGTTTGGCGAAGGTTCGCTGCTCAAGCGCGAGATGCGCAAATACGACACCATCGCCGTACGCGATACGCGCGTGGCGCGCCTGCCTGCCAGCACCTTCCACTGGCTGCTGGAAACGAGTCTGCCATTCACGCGCTTCTTGCTGATGCAGCTCAACGAGCGCCTGGGCCAGTTCATCGGCATGATGGAAAACGAGCGCCTGCTCGACCTGAACACGCGCGTGGCGCGCTGCCTGGCGTCGATGTTCCATTCGCATCTGTACCCGAGCGTGGACACCCTGGTGCAACTGTCGCAGGAAGAAATCGGCCTGCTGTCCGGTTCCTCGCGCCAGCGCGCCAACCAGGCCTTGCAGGTGCTGGAAAAAAAAGGTTTATTGCGCCTCGATTACGGCGGCATCCGCGTGCTGGACCTGGAAGGCTTGCGCCGTTACGAGGCCGATGATGGCGAATGAGGTGTCGATGGATGACGTACGGCACTTGACGGAGCAGCACTACCAGTCATTCCTGCAGGCGCGCCTGGCTGGCGCCAAGGCGCTGGCGCGGCTGGATGCTGCCATGCAGGCACGCCACGCCTTGCTGCCGATGCCGCTGACCTTGCGCGAACTGGCCTTGCTGCCGCAACTGTGCGATGCCTCCTTGCTGGCGCTGGCCCGTTCGCCGCACGGCGGGCACTGGAGCCGCGACGACATCGGCGACATGGATCCCGCGATGGCGCTGGCCGGCGACGCCGCGTATGCCGACTTTTCGCGTGCCATCCTGAAAGACGCGGCTGCGCACATCGCCGCCATCCATGCCGGCCAGCTGCCGTATGTGGCTGATGCGGCCTTTGCCACGGCCGATTCCGGCGTGCTGGCGCGCGCCGCGCGGGTGGCCTCCTACCGCGATGACGCATGGTTCGCGCCCGTCATCGCCACCTTGCTGCCGCAGGTGTGCGTGGCGCCGGGCACGGCGAAAAGCGCGCCGTCGCAGTCGCTGGCCATGGCGCTCGGCCATGGCGTGGAAACCATCCCCACCCAGGCAAGCCTGGCAGCCCTGCGCACGGCGCTGGAGCAGGTGCGCCATGCGGGCGTCCGTAAAAAACTCGAACGCAACCTGAAACCGGCGGAAAAGGCGTTGAGGGCACGCAGTGCTTTACCCGGCCTAATCGGGGTATCATAGGCACTTCCCAGCACCGCTCTTTTCGTCCCCATGCAGACACCTGACCAAGCCACTCCCGCCTCCCGTTTGTCGCAACTGCGCGCCGCCATGCGCGCGCAGCATATCGATGCGCTGATCGTGCCATCGGCCGACCCGCATTTGTCCGAGTATCTGCCGGCGCGCTGGCAGGGCCGCGAGTGGCTGTCGGGCTTTACGGGTTCCGTCGGCACCCTGGTCGTGACGCAGGATGTCGCCGGCGTGTGGACCGATGGCCGTTACTGGGAACAGGCGGAAGACGAGCTGGCCGGCAGCGGCATCATCCTCAAGAAAATCCCGTCCGGCGCCAGCGTGCTGTATATCGACTGGCTGGGTGAGACCATGCAGCCGGGGCAGACGGTGGCCGTCGACGGCGCCGTGCTGGGCCTGGCCAATGCGCGATTGCTGCAGCAGGCGCTGGGTAAGGAAGTGACCCTGCGCACGGACACCGACGTGCTGCAAGCCGTCTGGCCCGATCGCCCGGCCATGCCGGCCGCGCCCGTGGTTGAGCATGCGGCCGCGTATCCGTCGCTGTCGCGCACGCAAAAACTGGCGGCCCTGCGCGCCGGCATGGCCGCCCACGGCGCCAGCCACCATGTGATTTCCACCCTCGACGACATCGCGTACCTGTTCAACCTGCGCGGCGCCGACGTCAGTTACAACCCCGTCTTCCTCGCACATGCGCTGGTGGGGCCGGAGCGCGCCACGCTGTTCGTCGCCGACGGCAAAGTGCCGGCCGCCCTGCGCGCCACCCTGGAAAGCGAAGGCGTCGACGTGGCCGCGTATGACCGCACGGCGGCCGCGCTGGCCGCCTTGCCGGCCGGCGCCACCTTGCTGCTCGACCCGCGCCGCATCACGTTTGGCACGCGCCAGGCCGTGGCCGAGGGCGTGCGCGTGGTGGAAGCCATCAACCCGACCACCCTGGCCAAGTCGCGCAAGACGGACGGCGAAGCGGCCCATGTGCGCGCCGCCATGGAGCAGGACGGCGCCGCCCTGTGCGAATTTTTCAGCTGGCTGGACGCCACCCTGGCCGACCCGCAGCGCGCGCCGTTGACGGAAATCGGCGTCGACGAACACCTGACGGCCGCCCGCGCCCGTCGCGCGCACTTTGTCAGCCCCAGCTTCGGCACCATCGCCGGCTTCAATGCGCATGGCGCCATCATGCATTACCACGCCCATGCGGATACTGCGGCCACCATCGAAGGCGACGGCTTGCTGCTGATCGACTCGGGCGGCCAGTATTGGGGCGGCACCACGGACATCACGCGCGTCGTCCCCGTCGGCACGATCACGGCCGAGCACAAGCGCGATTTCACCCTGGTCTTGCGCAGCATGATCGCCCTGTCGCGCGCGCAGTTCCCGCGCGGCGTGAAGTCGCCCATGCTCGACTCTATTGCCCGCGCACCGCTGTGGGCCGAAGGCATCGACTTTGGGCATGGCACGGGCCACGGCGTGGGATTTTTCCTCAACGTGCATGAAGGACCGCAATCGATTTCCCAGTCCGCCATGCCGGAGCCGCAGACGGCCATGGAAGCGGGCATGATCACCTCCATCGAGCCGGGCATTTATCGCCCCGGCCAGTGGGGCATCCGCATCGAGAACCTGGTGCTCAACGTCGCGGCGGAAACGACGCAGTTCGGCGAATTCCTGCGTTTCGAAACCTTGACCCTGTGCCCGATCGACACGCGCTGCGTGGAACGCTCGCTGTTGCGCGACGACGAGGCGGCCTGGCTCAACGACTATCACGCCACCGTGCGCGCGCGCCTGGCGCCGCACCTGGCCGGCGATGCGCTGGCATGGCTGGAACAGCGCACGGGAGCCATCTGATGCGCTCGACCCGCGCCACCTCCGCCATCGAGCGGCTCAAGGAACGCACCGGCAACCGCCTCTACACGATGGCGCGCACGGGCGATGAACTGTTTTTCCTCACCGAAGGTCCCGGCTTGCCGCCTTTGTGCCCGCCGCTGGAACTCGATGCCTTTGTCGCCTTCGTCAATGGCCTGGGACCGCAAAAGGCGCGCCGCGTCAGCAAGCTCGACGTGGCGTTTGAAAAGCAGCTGACGAAAAAGTCCTAAATGCCGACCATCGACTTCCTGCGCGCCTACTGGTCGCCGGCCGAGCTGGCGACGAATGGCGTGATCCTGCTGAACCTGCTCGGTGCGCTGCTGCTGGGTTTGCTGGTGGGCTACGAGCGTTCGTATCACGGGCGCGCGGCGGGCATGCGCACCTACAGCCTGGTCTGCATGGCCTCGGCGGCGCTGACAGTGCTGGGCGGCTATCCGGAGTTCTGGTACGGCGGCCATGGCGCCATCGTCGGCAGCGATCCCACGCGCGTGATCCAGGGCATCGTCACGGGCGTGGGTTTTCTCGGCGCCGGCGTGATCATGCGCGAGGGTTTCAATATCAGCGGCCTGACGACGGCCGCCTCGATCTGGGCTTCGTCCGTGATCGGCATCATGGTCGGCATCGGCTTTTATCTGTCGGCCATGGGCCTGGCCTTTTTGTGCGCGATGGCGATGATTTTTCTGTCAAAATTGGAGAACTGGCTGCCGTCGCGCCACGCGGTGGCCATCACCATGCGCTTCAAGCAAGGATTCATTCCCCGCGAAGATGCGCTGCGGCGCATGGCCGCCAAGCGCGGCTACGACATCGCCGGCGGCTCGCTGACCATCGGCAGCAACGACGGCATGCAGGAATGGCGTTTTGTCGCCATCGCGCATGGCAAGAACACGGGCGCCAGCCTGTCGGCCATGTCGGCCGAACTGGCCGCCTTCGAAGGCATCGCCGGCTTCCAGCTGTCGCATGCCCGCAATTGACATGTATGCTGAGAGGATGGACATGGATGCACAGGCCCAAGAGGTACTCGATTTCTGGTTCCTGCCGCCGGATAACCCAGACTATGGCCAATCGCGCGCGGAGTGGTTCCGCAAGGATGACGCTTTTGACGCGCAGATACGCGCGCGTTTCGGCGCGCTGATCGATGCCGCCATCGACGGCGGCTTGCGCGCGTGGGATGCGACGCCGCACGGCGCGCTGGCGCGCCTCATCGTGCTCGACCAGTTTACGCGCAATGTGTATCGCGGCACGCCGCGCGCCTTTGCCGGCGACGCTCAGGCGCTGGCGCTGGCCATCGCCTTGACGCAAGCGGGGCAGGATGGACAACTGCCGCCGATGCTGCGCGCTTTTGCCTACCTGCCGTTCGAACACGCGGAAGACCTGGCCATGCAGGCGCGCGCCGTCGAGCTGTTCCAGCTGCTGTCGCAGGCGCAGCCCGGTTTTGACGGCATGCTCGACTACGCCGAGCGCCACCAGGAAGTGATCGCCCGCTTTGGCCGTTTCCCGCACCGTAACGTCATCCTGGGCCGCGCGTCCACGCCGCAAGAGCTGGAATTTTTGCGCCAGCCGGGATCGAGTTTCTAGACCATCGCCATGAATGTGACTTTGAATATTATCGGCGCCGGCCACGTGGGCCGTGTGCTGGGCCGTTTGTTTGCGCAAACCGAGGGGACGCATGGCGGAAAAATCCTGGTGCAGGATGTGCTGACACGGTCGATGGCCTCGGCGCAGGCGGCCGTCGCTTTCATCGGCGCCGGCACGCCCGTCGACAGCTATGCGGCCTTGCGCCACGCCGACGTCACCATGCTGGCCGTCTCCGACGACCAGATCGGTCCGGCCTGTGCGGCGCTGGTGGCCGAAGGACGGCAGGCGGGCGCCATCGTGTTTCACTGCAGCGGCGCGCTGGCCTCGAACGTGCTGCTGGCGGCTACGCAGGCCGGCGCGTTTGTCGCCAGCGCCCACCCGATCCGCAGCTTTGCCGACCCGGCACAGGTGGCCGCCACCTTTGACGGCACGTTTTGCGGCGTCGAAGGCGATCCGCTGGCGCTGGCCTTCCTCACGCCCGCCTTGAATGCCATCGGCGCGCGCCCCGTGCCCATCGATCCTGCCGCCAAGACCCTGTATCACGCCGCCGCCGTCTTCGCTAGCAATTACCTGGTGACGGTGCTCGACGCGGCCTTGCGCGCGTATCAGGCGGCCGGCATTCCCGAACCGGTGGCGCGCGAACTGGCGCAGCCGCTGGTGACGGAAGCGGTGGCCAATGTATTCCGCCTGGGCGCCGCGCCGGCGCTGTCCGGCCCCATCGCACGCGGCGATTCGGCCACCGTGCAACGCCAGCAGCTGGCCGTGCAAAGCTGGGATGCCGCCACGGGCGAGCTGTACCGGGCGCTGGTGGCGCCCACGCAGGATCTGGCCAGGCGCAAGCGCGGTGGATGACTCAGGCCGCGTGCACGCCGTTGCGGCCGTGATGCTTGGCCTGGTACAAGGCGCTGTCGGCGCGTGAAAAGAAGGCCGATTCGCTCTCCTCCGGCCAGTACTCGGCCACGCCCAGGCTGATCGTCACGGGTAGCTGCGGCGCGGGCAGGCCGAAATCGTGGCCTTCGATGGCGGCGCGCAGGTTTTCCGCCACTTCCGCCGCTTGGGCCAAGCTGCAGTTATTCAGCAGTACCAGGTATTCCTCGCCGCCCCAGCGCGTGATGACGTCGCTTTCGCGTACGGTGGCGCGCGCCACGTCGGCCACGCCTCGGATGACCTTGTCGCCCCACAGGTGGCCGTGGGTGTCGTTGACGCGCTTGAAGAAATCGATGTCGAACAGGATGGCCGACATCGGCTGCTCGTTGCGTCTGGACAGAAGCATGGCACGCTGGAACAGCAATTCCAGCGATTGGCGGTTCAATAGCCCGGTCAGTGCATCCGTCGAGGCGATGCGCTCGATGCGGCGCTGGTAGCGGTTCACCGTCAGCAAGGTCAGCACCAGTACCAGCAGGGTCACGCCAAAGCTGATGGCCAGGTTGAAGATGAACACGCGCTGCAGCGACTGGACTTCGTCGCTGACATTCTGCTCGACCACCAGGTACCAGCCCAGTTCGGGGATGAAACGCGAATTGACGAGGATTTCCGCGCGGCCCAGCTGGTACGACAGATGCGTCGGTTCGCTGCGGTGGTTGATGATCTGCTCGGCAATGGCGCGCACGCCGGGCAGGCTGCGGATATTGCCGCGCCCGTTGCGCATGGTCTTGCCCGCCAATACCAGCGTGCCGGCGGCATCGACAAAATAGATGTTGCGGTGGAAGCGCGCCTGGTAGCGGTCGATGACGTGGCTCATGGTGTCCAGGGTCAGGCCGATGCCGGTGGCGCCGATGAACTGGCCGTCGTAGTCAACCACGCGGTGGTTGATGAAGATGGTCATGCTGTCGCGGTTGGCCATGTCGATGTCGACATTCGTTTCATAATCGGTCTTGTCCATGGCGCGCACGCGGTAGTACCAGATGTCGCGCGTCGCCTGCGGGCTGACGGATTTCAAGGTGCCTTCCGCATAGTAATATTTACTGCTCTTGTCCGAGACGAGAAAGCTGGTGATGGCGCCGTACTTCTTCTTGACCTCGGCCAGGTAGCGCACGATCTGCTCCGGCTTGTTTTCGCCGGCCATTATCCAGTCGCGTACGAAGGTGTCGTGCGCCATCAGCGACGAGATGAAGACGGGGCGCAGCATGTCCTTCTGGATCTCCGAATAAATATTGTCGCCCGTCAGCGGCAAGGTCTGGTCGGCGATGCCGTGTTCGATGGCCTGGCGCGAGGCCAGGTAGCTGGCCAGGCTGGTCGCCATGAAGCCCGCCCCCAGGATCAGGGTCAGGAGGATGAGCAGGCGGTACTTGATCGACAGAAGACGCATGGAGACGGGGAGTGGCCGGCGGGAAGGCTATCGTGACGCAAGCCAAAAGTATGCAGCAGGGCGGGTATTGGCGCAATGATAACTGGTTTTATTGATAATTTACCCTGGCGAACGCGACAAGATAACCACGACTTACCAAATAAAAGTGCCGATTTGTCGACAAAGATGCCAATTAGCAATAAGATTTGACGAGGGGAATCATTGCGCACCGCCCCTGTCTTGCCGCCCGTTTCAGGCGCAGGATATTACGCGCAGGGAGTGTTGCATGTTATTTTTAAAGAGTACGTCCGTCAGCAAGGCCCCCGGCATCTACGAGGTCGACATCGCCGCCAAGCCGCCTGGCAAGACCTTCGGCATTTTTCTCGCCACCGATCCCGACCATCCACCGTCAGCCTTGCTGGGGCAATTGAAGGCGCTCGGTTTCGAGAACACCTATAGTTCGCCCTACCTGCACAAGGACGGGGGTAAAGTGCTGGACCTGCATTTCCAGAAGGATGGCACGGACATCTTCAAGGGCTGGAAGACCGAGGAGTGCACGCAGAACGTGGCGGCCATCACGGCCCTGTTCGAGGAGCATGGCATCGTTATTACGCCACGCGTGATGTCGATGGCCGAAGCCTACGCTTAATCTGCCTCAACCGCCTCAACCCGCCTCCACGCCGATGTGATACAGCGCCCATGGGCAGCTGGCGTAGCGTTCGGCCAGGGGCAGGGCCGCCACGGCCGCGATGCGGTCCGCGTCATGGATCGCCCATAGCGGCCCCAGTCCGCCCAGCGCCATCGCTTGCCCGTCCAGGTGGGTGGCGACAATAAAACGCTGGGCGCGCGCCTGCGCCATGGTCAGCGCCGCCGCATAGCCATCGACGGCGCGCAGCAGCAAGCGAATCTCACCTTCCTCGGGCGCGCCCGCCGCCTTCAATACATCGACCAGCAACGGCCCGCGCAAGGCATGCGCCTTGCCGTCGTATTCCAGGGTGGGGTGGATCGTGCGCGCCGGCAAGTTCGCCAGCGCCGCAAAGTCGAATGCCCGCGCCCGCTCAAAACTGATCTTTTGCTTGTGCATCATCTGGTCGCGCACGGCGTCGAACGGACCCCGGTTCGGCTTGTCGATGCTGCCCGTGACGGTCAGCAAGGCCGGACCGCGCAGGCCGGCGGGTGCCGCCCGGGCGATGGCGGGCAGGGCCGCGCCGGCCATGGCGGCGGCGAGAAACTGGCGTTTATGCATGCACTTCTCCTCTGACTGAAAATCGATAATGTTCTTAAGTCTATCTTAAGTTCGCTCAACGGTGCGCATTTTACGGTTATTGTCAGTTTGGAATCTCGGCTTACATCTTGTCACAGTTCTTACGGAATGGTGAAAGACGTAGCTTTTTTCGGCTGTTATTGTGTCCTTATCGCACTTCGCTGAACTGCGAATCCAGGCACCATTCACTAATTGAGAGAGAGAACATGATGAAGAAGAAAATCCTGTTTGCAATGATCGCTTCCGTTACCGCACTGACCGGCATGAGCGCCGCACATGCCGAAGGCGCCTATGTGGGTGCCGGCGTCACGGGCAACCGTTATAACTTCGATATTCCTGGCGCCACCAGCGCCGATAATCACAGCGGCTACAAGGCAGGCGCCAAGATCTTCGCCGGTTACGATTTCGATAAAACCTGGGCGGTCGAGGGTGGCTATGCCGATTTCGGCAGCAAGGATTACAGCTATGTCACCGGCGCCGGCAACGGTTCCGTGAAAAGCGATTCGCACGGCTACTACCTGGCAGGCAAGGCCACCATGCCCGTGACCGACAAGGTCGGCGTGTTCGGCAAGCTCGGTGTGGCCAAGGTCAAGAATAGCTTGAGCGGCACGGGCCTGTCGACCGGCATCAGCGGCAACGACAAGACGGGTGTGTACGCTTCCGTCGGCGCCCAGTACGCGATCAACGAGAAAGTCTCGCTGACGGCGGAAGTGGAACACTTCGGCAAGAGCGCCGACCAGGGCCGCAAGGCTACGGGCCTGGCTTTAGGCGCACGCTATAACTTCTAATCACCTGGAAGTTTGCTGAAAAAAAAGGCAGTTACCACGAGGTAACTGCCTTTTTGCATGGCCAGACCGAAATTACGTGGTCAAAGGCTTGTAGCGGATACGTTTCGGCTTCGCGCCTTCTTCACCCAGGCGTTTCTTCTTGTCGGCTTCGTACTCTTGATAGTTGCCGTCGAAGAAGGTGACTTGCGAGTTGCCTTCGAACGCCAGGATGTGCGTGGCGATACGGTCGAGGAACCAGCGGTCATGGGAAATGACCATGACGCTGCCGGCAAATTCCAGCAGGGCGTCTTCCAGCGCGCGCAAGGTTTCCACGTCCAGATCGTTCGACGGTTCATCGAGCAGCAGGACGTTGCCGCCCATTAAGAGGGTTTTCGCCAGGTGCAGACGGCCGCGTTCACCGCCGGACAGGTTGCCCACTTGCTTTTGCTGGTCCGAGCCCTTGAAGTTGAAGCGGCCCAGGTAGGCGCGCGACGGCATTTCGAAGCGGCCCACGGTCAGCATGTCGGCGCCGCCGGACACGTCTTCGAACACGGATTTGTTGTCAGCGAGACTATCGCGGTTCTGGTCGACGATGGACACGCGCGCCGTCTGGCCGATGGCCACTTCGCCGCTGTCCGGCGTTTCCTTGCCGGTGATCATCTTGAACAGGGTCGATTTACCGGCGCCGTTGGGGCCGATGATGCCGACGATGGCGCCTGGCGGCACGGTGAAGCTCAGGTTATCGATCAGCAGGCGGTCGCCGAACGCTTTCGACACGTTCTTGAACTCGATGACTTCATTGCCCAGGCGCTCTGCCACGGGAATGAAGATCTCCTGCGTTTCGTTGCGCTTCTGGTATTCGTGCTCGGACAGCTCGTTGAAGCGGGCCAGGCGGGCTTTCGACTTGGCCTGGCGCGCTTTCGGGTTCTGGCGCGACCATTCCAATTCCTTCTGCAGCGCTTTCTGGCGCGCCGATTCCGTCGCCTCTTCCTGCTTCAAACGGGCTTGCTTCTGGTCCAGCCAGGTCGAGTAGTTACCCTTCCATGGAATGCCGTGGCCGCGGTCCAGCTCCAGAATCCACTCTGCCGCGTTGTCGAGGAAGTAGCGGTCATGGGTGATGGCCACCACGGTGCCGGGGAAGCGCAGCAGGAATTGTTCCAGCCAGTCGACCGATTCCGCATCCAGATGGTTGGTCGGCTCGTCGAGCAGCAGCATGTCGGGTTTCGACAGCAGCAGCTTGCACAATGCCACGCGGCGCTTTTCACCACCGGACAGCACGCCGATGGTGGCGTCCCATGGCGGCAGGCGCAGCGCGTCGGCGGCCATTTCCAGCTGCAGATTCAAATTGCCGCCGTCGGAAGTCGAGATGATCGCTTCCAGGCGTGCCTGTTCCGTGGCCAGGGCGTCGAAATCGGCGTCTTCCTCGGCATACGCGGCGTACACGGCTTCCAGCTTGGCTTGCGCTTCAAACACTTCGCCCAGGCCCGATTCGACTTCCTGGCGCACGGTTTTTGCCGGGTCCAGCTGCGGTTCCTGCGGCAGGTAGCCGATGTTCAGGCCCGGCATCGGCACGGCTTCGCCCTGGATGTCGGTGTCGATGCCTGCCATGATTTTCAGCAGGGTCGATTTGCCGGAGCCGTTCAGGCCCAGCACGCCGATCTTCGCGCCTGGGAAGAAGGAGAGGGAAATATCTTTCAGAATCTGACGCTTGGGCGGGACGATTTTGCCCACGCGATTCATGGTGTAGACGTAATTTGCCATTAGAAATCTCGGGTGATATACAAAGACGGACAGGATACGGTAAACGCCCGCTTCCGGCCAGCGCTGTGCGCTGCCGGAACGGGCCGGTCAGGCGGCCACGCGCGCGCGGCGGCTGCTCCACAGGCCTTCGGCCGCATACAGGCCCAGCGCCGTCCAGATGACGAGGAAGCCCAGCATGCGCTCGGGCGTGAACGATTCATGGAAGACCCATACGCCGATCAGGAGCTGGCCCGTGGGGGCGATGTATTGCAATAGCCCCAGCACGGCCAGCGGCAGGCGGCGCGCGCCGGCGGCAAACAGCAGCAGGGGAATGGCCGTGATGGGGCCGGACGCCAGCAGCAGCGCGCGCGTGGCGGTGGAATCTGTATTGACGAAGCCGCTCTGGCCATGCCAGGCCAGCCACAGCATGTAGGCCAGCGCCAGGGGGAACAGAATCAATGTTTCGAACGACAGGCCTTCCAGCGCGCCCAGCGCGGCCGTCTTGCGCAGCAAGCCATAGCCGCCGAAGGTGGCCGCCAGCAGCAGGGCGATCCAGGGCACTTGCCCCGCCTGCCAGGTGAGCCAGGCCACGCCGCAGGCGGCCAGGCCGATGGCCAGCCACTGCAGGCGGCGCAGGCGTTCGTGCAGCAGCAAAAAGCCCAGCATGACATTGATCAGGGGCGTAATGAAGTAGCCGAGGCTGGCGTCGACCACGTGGCCATTGTTGACGGCCCAGATATAGATGAACCAGTTGGCCGAGAGCAAAAACGCACTGGCCACGAAGCTGGCCACGACCTTGGGCTGCGCTTTCAGGCTGCCCAGCCAGCTCCACTGGCGGCGCACGGTCAGCACGATACCGAGGAACAATAGCGACCAGACCATGCGATGTGCCAGGATTTCCTGCGGCGCGATCTCGCCGATGGCATGAAAGTACAGGGGGAACAGGCCCCAGCACAGGAAGGCGAGGGAGGCGTACAACATGCCTGGATTCATGATGGGCTTCGCAGGAGAGTAGACAGTCTGTCATTATGGCTGAAAACATCGGGGGCTGCCCGGCGCCGCTGGCGAGGCGTAGAATGGCAACAAATCAATGGCCGCAAGCCCGCGCAGCAAGGCGGAGCGGCACAAAACCACGACTTTGGGGCAGCTGCGGAACCATGCAAAAATACTCTTGCTATTTGCTAATACCTATCATATTGTGCGATGCAACAAAACAAAAACGGGTGCAATCTTGACGTCGGAACATAAAAAAAGCGGCCTGGCTGGCCTGACCTTGGCCGCCGTCGGCATCGTTTACGGCGATATCGGTACCAGTCCGCTGTACACCTTGAAGACCGTCTTTGACCCGGCCCACGGCCTGATGCTGTCGCCCGAGAACCTGCTGGGCATTGTCTCGCTGATCTTCTGGGGCCTGACTCTGATCGTCTCGCTCAAGTACGTGACCCTGGTGTTGCGCGCCGACAACCGCGGCGAGGGCGGCATCATGGCCCTGATGGCACTGGTGCTGTCGTCCGTCAGCCGCCTGTCGCGCTGGCATTTCCCGCTGATGGTGATCGGCGTCTTCGGCGCCACCCTGTTCTATGGCGACAGCGTGATCACGCCGGCCATCTCCGTGCTGTCGGCCATCGAAGGCCTGGAAGTGGCCACGCCCGCCTTCAGTCCGTATGTCGTGCCGCTGACCATCGTCGTGCTGGTGGCGCTGTACTCGGTGCAATCGCACGGCACGGCCGGCATCGGCCGCTATTTTGCCCCCATTATGGTGCTGTGGTTTGCCGCGCTGGCCGGCATGGGCGTGGTCAACATCATCAAGTCGCCAGCCATCCTGGCTGCGCTCAATCCCCTGCACGCGGCGACTTTCCTGATGAATAACGGCTTCGTTGCCTTCGTTGCCCTGGGCGCCGTGGTGCTGGCGCTGACGGGCGCCGAGGCGCTGTACGCCGACATGGGCCACTTCGGCAAGAAGCCGATCCGCCTGGCCTGGTTCCTGATCGCCTTTCCCGCGCTGGCGCTGAACTACCTGGGCCAGGGCGGCTTGCTGCTCGCGCATCCGGAAGCCGTCACGAATCCGTTTTACCAGCAGCTGGGCGCGTGGAGCGTGTACCCGCTGGTGATCCTGTCGACCATGGCCACCGTGATCGCCTCGCAGGCGACCATTTCCGGCACCTTCTCGATGACCAAGCAGGCGATCGCGCTGGGCTTCTTGCCGCGCATGCGCGTGCGCCACACGTCGGAAAGCGAAATCGGGCAGATCTACATCCCCGCCGTGAACTGGCTGCAGCTGGCCGTGGTGCTGCTGGCCGTCGTCGGCTTCGGCTCGTCGGAAAACCTGGCTGCCGCCTACGGCATTGCCGTGACGGCCACCATGCTGTCGACCACGATCCTGACGTTCTTCGTCATCCGCTACCGCTGGAAGATGAATCTGGCCCTGTGCTGGGCCGCCACAGGCTTTTTCCTGATCATCGACGTCAACCTGGTGTCGGCGACTGCCCTGAAACTGTTCCACGGCGGCTGGTTCCCGCTGCTGCTGGGCTCGATTTTGTTCATCGTCATGCTGACCTGGAAGCGCGGCCGTCAGCTGGTGTTCCAGAATCTGGAAAAGCATGCGATCCCGCTCGACGATTTCCTTTCGTCGCTGTTCATCGCGCCGCCGCTGCGCGTGCCGGGCACGGCCATCTTCCTGCGCGGCGAAACGGATGGCGTGCCGCATGCGCTGCTGCATAACTTGCTCCACAACAAGGTGTTGCATGAGCGCGTCATTTTCCTCACCGTCTTCATGCATGAAGAGCCGTGGGTGGCGCCATCGGAGCGCGTGCGCGTGGTGGACCTGGGCCACCAGTGCTACCAGGTCAATGTGCATTACGGCTTCAAGGATGAACCGGACATTCCGTCCGCGCTGGCCCAGTGTGCGCAGCAGGGGCTGGATTTCGAGATGATGGAAACGTCGTTCTTCATCGCGCGCCAGACCATCATTTCGACGCCGGGCGCCGGCATGATGCCGTGGCGCGAGCATCTGTTCGTCACCATGTCGCGCAACGCGCGCACGGCGGCCGACTACTATCAGATCCCGAGCAACCGGGTGATCGAACTGGGCACGCAGGTGGAAATCTAGACGTGACAATGCGGTGTAATGGTTATTCTGGCAATGTTGTATTGTTGGGTAATCTTCCGCCGTGCTTACGTCTGCTTACAAATTGGCTGCGCGACTCCTGTTAAACTGCTGCTCGCACCGGTCCGCACCGTACGGGCCTCAGCCACACACCAATATTTAAAGGGAAACCATGAAATCGGTATTTCAAATGATCGCCACCCTCGCTTGTGCCGTGGCCCTGACCGCTTGCGGTGCTGCTGCCAACACCGAGAAGCCGGTCGTGCTCGACCCGAATACACAAGTGAAAGAACTGACCATTACCAATCCGGTGGTCGGCACCGGTACGGCAGCGGCGGCGGGCGATACCCTGCTGGTGACTTACACGGGCTGGCTGTATGACGCAAGCAAGCCGGACAACAAGGGCGTGCAATTCGATGCGAACCAGACTGGCGCCGGTTTTAGTTTCCCTCTCGGTATCGGCCAGGTCATCCTGGGTTGGGACCGCGGCCTGGTCGGCATGCAGGTTGGCGGCACGCGCGTGCTGGCCATTCCGTATGACCTCGGTTATGGCAAGGCGGGCAGCCCGCCGAAGATTCCTGGCTATGCCGGCTTGCTGTTCGAGATCAAGCTGGTGAGCGTGACGAAAAAGTAAGCACGCGCACGGCAGCAAACAAAAGGGCGATTCCACGGAATCGCCCTTTTTGCTTTGGCGGCTCTTTACGCCTCGGGCGGGGCCAGTTCCTGGAAGTAATACGTGGCGCCGCCCAGCTTGGCCGGCGCGTCATATTGCAGCACTTGCGTGCGGCGCAGCGCCACCGGTGCGCTGAAGGCGGGCCCGTCGTAGACGAAGGTGTGGAATTCGCCGTTTTCGCCGCAGGCGTCGACGCCGGGCGGCAGGTCGGCCAGGAAGGAAGCGTCGAACTCGCGTCCGCAAAATGCGCGCGGCAGGTGCTGGCCATTGATGCACACGACGATGGCCTTGAAGCCGGCGGCGAGAAATTCGTCGACCAGCGCGCGGCGATCCCCGCCCCACAGAGGCAGGTGGGCCGTCAGGCCGGCGACCGCGCAGACTTTTTCTTCCCAGTCGCGGTGCGGCTGCAGGTCGATGTCGCCAAACAGCGCGTGATCGATGCCCTCGGCCTTTGCCGCGCGCAGCATGGCGATGAATTGCTCTTCGTAGCTGGCCCAGCTGGCGTGATAGCGCTGCAGGCGCGCGCCCAGGCTGGCCGCCTGCGCGGCGAGCAGCTCGGGCGGCACGCCGTGCGAGCGCGACTTGCGGCCATCTTCATCCATGGCCGTGATCAGCAGCGGCACGTCCATGCCGGCGTTGCGCGCGCGCCACAGGGCCAGGCAGGAATCCTTGCCGCCGCTCCAGGAAATCAGGGCCGTCGTCATTTCTCCACCGCGCGCAGCATGTCGACGTGCTGTATGCCGTCTTCGTCGTATGGCGCGCTGACGGTGACAAAGCCGAACGATTGATAGAAGCGCTCCAGGTACTGCTGCGCGCCGATGCGGATGGCGTGGCCAGGATGCTGGCGTTCGGCCCGCGCGATGCCTTCCGCCAGCAGATGCTTGCCGGCGCCCGTGGTGCGTGCCTCGGGCGCCGTCAGCACGCGGCCCAGCGACATTTCCACGTACTTGGCGCCCGGTGCCAGCACGCGCAGATAGGCGGCCAGACGGCGCTGGCCATCGACCGTTTGCCAGCCCAGCAAATGCATGGCTTGCTGGTCATGGCCGTCCAGGTCCGGGTAAATGCACTGCTGTTCGATGACGAACACGCGCTGGCGCAAGGCCAGCACCTGGTACAAATCGTGGGGGCCGAGTTCGTCGAACGTGTTCCATTGCCAGCTGATCATGGGTCATCCTTGATTGAGAGTGGCGTGATTTTACCGGCTTCACGCCGTCGGCGTGGGATAGCGCTGCGCATACCACTGCTTCAGGTGCTCGATGCAGCGCGTCACGCGGGGCGCCACCAGCTGGCGCGAAGGATAGATGGCGAACAGCGCCAGGCTGGGCCGCTCGATGTCCGGAAACAGCTCGACCAGGGCGCCGCTGGCCAGTTCCTCGCGGCAGACAAAGGTGGGCAGAATGCCGATGCCCAGGCCGCGAAGGATCAGGCTGCGCATGAACAGCGTGTTGTTCGTGCGGACCCAGTTCGGCACTTCGATGTCGCTGTGCGGTCCCGCATGGCGCAGCGGCCAGCGGCTGCCGAACAGCGCGTGGCTGTAGATGAAGCAGCGCTGGCGCGTCAGGTCCGTGGCTTCCCGCAAGGGGCCGTGGCGGTCCAGGTAGGCGGGCGCGCAGCAGATGTGCAGGCGGTAGTCGTGGATATGGCGCGCCACGTAGCTCGAATCGTTGAGCGCGGTGGTGACGCGAAAGCCCAGGTCGTAGTTGGCGGCCGCCAGGTCGACATATTCATCCTTCAGGTCGACGTCCAGGCGCAAGGCTGGCCAGTCGGCCATGAAATCGGCCAGGCCTTCGGCCAGCTCGCCCACGCCCAAGGTCAGCGGCGCGTTGATGCGCAGGCGGCCCGTCACGTGCGCCGTCGAGTGTGCCACCATGTCTTCCGCTTGCGCCAGCTCGTCGAGCAGCTTGCGGCAGTGCTCGAGGTAGGCGGCGCCCGTTTCCGTCAGGGCCAGCTGGCGCGTGGTGCGCGTCATCAGGCGCCCGCCCAGTTCCTGCTCCAGCTGGCCGATGCGCCGGCTCACATATGACGCTGACAGGTCCAGTTCATCGGCGGCGCGGCGAAAGCTGCCCAGCTCGGCCACGCGGCGAAACAGCTGCATCGCCTGCAATTTATCCATTTCATTCCTATTCGGCGCTTCTATTCGGTCTTATTCTGCATCAGTGCTGTGCATTATTCATCATTTTTCTCCATTTTGATTCGGAATATGCTGGTGACCTCTCTACAGAAAGGCCACACCATGAAAAAATTACTGATCAGCAGCCTGTTGCTCGCCGCCTTTTCCAACGCCCAGGCGGCCGAGGTCCTCGTCGTGCTGTCGGACGCCAATCACCTCGAGCTGCGCGACGGCAAGGTCTTTTCGACGGGTTTTTATCTGAATGAACTGATGCAGCCCGTGAAAAAGCTGCTCGACGCGGGCCACACGGTGACGTTTGCCACGCCGCAGGGCAAGGCGCCCACCCTGGACGCCAGTTCGGATACGGTCGATTACTTTGGCGGCGACGCCACCGCGCACGCGGCGCACAAGGCGCTGCTGGACCAGCTGGCGCTGACGGTGCCGGGCCGCTCGCCCGTGATCAGCCTGAAGCGTGTGGAACAGATCGGTTATGGCCACTACGCGGCCGTGCTGGTGCCGGGCGGCCACGCGCCGATGCAGGATCTGTTGAAGGATGCCAGCCTGGGCGCCTTGCTGCGCCAGTTCCACGCGGATGGCAAGCCGACGGCGCTGCTGTGCCATGGCCCCATCGCCCTGCTGTCGGCCTTGCCGCAGGCGGGTGCGTTTGCGGCTGCGCTGGAAGCGGGCCGCACGCCTGCCAAGCCGGCGGACTGGATCTACAGCGGCTACCGCATGACGGTGATCAGCAATCAGGAAGAGCTGGCGGCGCAAGGCGCGCTGAAGGGCGGAACGATGAAGTTCTATCCGCAGTCGGGCTTGCAGGCGGCCGGCGCGCGGTATGTGCAGAACCAGGCGCCGTGGACCAGCAACGTCGTGGTCGACCGCGAACTGATCACGGGACAGAATCCCGCCTCGGCGCCGGCCTTGGCGGACAAGCTGTTGCAGGCGCTGCAGGTGTTGCGTTAACGAAAAATCCCCGGCGGCGTCAAGGCGCGGCCGGGGAGTGTCAGTACGTGCGGCCGGGATTAGACGATCGTCAGGGTGACGTCGATGTTGCCGCGCGTGGCGTTCGAGTACGGGCAGACGATGTGGGCGGCGGCGACCAGCGCTTCGGCGGCGGCGCGTTCCATGCCTGGCAGCGAGATTTTCAGTTCCACTTCGATGCCGAAGCCCGTTTCGATGGCGCCGATGCCGACGTTGCCTTCGATGGACAGGTCCGCTGGCACGGCGATCTTGTCGCGGCCGCCGACGAATTTCATGGCGCCGATGAAGCAGGCCGAGTAGCCGGCGGCGAACAGTTGTTCCGGGTTGGTGCCGACAGCGCCATTGCCGCCCAGTTCTTTTGGCGTGGTCAGCTTGACGTCCAGCACGTTGTCGGACGACACGGCACGGCCTTCGCGGCCTCCGGTGGCGGTGGCTTGAGCGCGGTACAGGACTTGTTTGATCGACATGATGGTTTCCTTTAGGTAGATAAATTGGTGGCTACTAAATAGTGTACTACTTGTTTCGTGGGCTCTCGCCCCAGGATCTCCGTCTGCAGAAGCACTTGCCGGCGTCCATGTACATAATATATATCGCGCGCTATTTAATTGCAAGCGATTTTATTTTGAAGTGGCGCGGATTGATGCTTTATTTTGCAGCCTTTGTCGCCACTACCTGGCTTCCATCGCATAATGGCCACCGCCGCCGGGGCCGATGGTTATGCTTGGCCCACTTCAAACCCCAAGGAAAAATCATGACTAGCCTCTTCTTTATCCTGCGCATCACCGTGGCCACGATGCTCACTTACATCATCGCCACGGCGATCCTGGTCGAGAACTTCCTGCGCTATATCTTCGGGAATACGGAAGGCTTCTTTGTCATTGTCGGCGCGCTGCTGGCCAGCGCCGTCATCACGAATGCGTTTTCGCACGTGCGGCGCGTGCGCCTGATCGCCGGCGCCGTCAATGCCGGCACGCTGTCGAGCCGCCAGCGGCGTCAGATCGAGATCCCGTTCGAAGCGGGCGAAACGTTCGACATGATCGACGCGGCCATCCGCGAATTGCCGGGTAGCGAAGTGGTCGAAAGCGCGCGCGACAGCCTGCAAGTGCAGGCTAGAGTGCGCCGTGCCGCGCCGTACACGCACACGGGCTTGCCCCGCATGCGCGTGCTCGGTTTCCTCGAGCCGCGGCCGAACCAGATCCTCGCCACCGTCACGCCGAATGGCGAGGCGGGCAGCGTGACCCTGATCTGCGAGCCGGCGCGCAACGCCTGGACCGACTGGTTCCTCGTCGACCATGGCAGCAACCTGGAAAACGCGGAAGCGGTGACGCGGGCGTTGACGCGCCGCGTGGCGCAGCGCCGGCGCGGCGAGCAGGCCGAGGCGCGTCAGACGGTGACGGAAAAGGAGCTCACGGTGGCCAAGCTGAGCCTGTTGCATGCGCAGGTCGAGCCGCACTTCCTGTACAACACCCTGGCCAGCGCGCAGCTGCTCACGCGCAGCGACCCCGTGCGCGCCGACGAGATGCTGGGCAATCTGATCCTGTACCTGCGCCACTCGCTGCCGCGCACGGAGCAAGCCATGTCGACCCTGGGCACGGAGCTGGAACGCGCGCGCGCCTACCTCGATATTTTGAAAATCCGCATGGGCGGGCGTTTGAACCTGCAGATCGAAGTGCCGCAATACCTGCGCCAGGTGGAACTGCCGCCGATGATGTTGCAAACCCTGGTGGAAAACGCCATCAAGCATGGCCTGGAGCCGAAAAGCGGCGGCGGCACCATCTGGATCATGGCGCGCAGCGGCGACGGCACGGTGATCGTCACGGTGGCCGACGACGGCAAGGGTTTCAGCGACGACGGCGCCGGCACGGGCATCGGACTGCGCAATGTGCGCGAACGCCTGCGCCTGACCTACGGCAATGCCGCCGCGTTTGCCATCGTCGCCAATTTCCCCGATGGCGTGACGGCCACCATCACGGTGCCGGACAGCACGGCGCAAGGAGTGTCGTATGCATCAGCCTGAGATGACTTGCGTGATCGCCGAAGACGAAACCCTGCTGCGCGACGCGCTCGTGGCCCTGCTGACCGAAGAGTGGCCGGCACTGCGCATCGTCGCCGCCTGCGATGACGGCGGCACGGCGCTCGAGGCCATCGCCACGCACAAGCCCGACGTCGCCTTCCTCGACATCCGCATGCCGGGTCTGACGGGGCTGGAAGTGGCGGCCGGCGCGCTCGAAGCGAGTCCCGCCACGCAGGTGGTGTTCGTCACGGCCTACGACCAGTACGCGATCGATGCCTTCGACAAGGGCGCCGTCGATTATGTATTGAAACCGATCGCCCGCGAGCGCCTGCAAGCGACCCTGCAGCGTGTGCGGGCACGGGCCGGCAAGGCCCGGGCGGGCGACGGCGCTCTGGCCGGCCTGCTGCAGCAATTGAGCAGCGCCTTGCCAGCGGCGGCCAAGTCGCCGCCGCTGGTGTGGCTGACGGCCAGCAGCGGCAAGGATACGCGGCTGATCATGGTGGAAGACATCGCCTATTTTCAGTCCGACACCAAGTACACGGCCGTCATGACGGCGGACGGCGAAGCGCTGCTGCGCAAGCCGATCCGCGAACTGCTCGACGTGCTCGACCCGGCCATCTTCAAGCAGATCCACCGTTCCACCATCGTCAACATGAAGATGGTGGCCTCCGTGACGCGCGACGAGGTCGGGCGCGGCGCCTTGCGCCTGAAGACGCGGCCGGAAACGCTGGCCGTGAGCCAGCCGTTCATGGCGCTGTTCCGGAATATGTAGAGCTGCTAAAGCCGGGGTCAGACCCTCAACACCGCTAACGCCAGGCTCACCGTCAACGTGGACGGGGGTCTGACCCCAGAATTACTCCGCCGTTTCAAAGCCTTCAAGCACATTGACGACATTGATGCCGATTTCCTTCACCGCATAGCCGCCTTCGAGGATGAAGGCGGTGGGCAGGTTCAGGTGGGCCAGGCGCTCGCCCACGCGCAGGTAGTCGCCGCTTTGCAGGGCGAACTGCGATAGCGGGTCGCCGGCGAAGGTGTCGACACCGAGCGAGACCACCAGCGCGTCGGGCGCGTACATATTGATGCGCAGGCAGGCCGTTTCCAGCGCCGCGAACCAGCTGGCCGTGGTGCTGCCGGCCGGCAGCGGCAGGTTGACGTTGTAGCCGGTGCCTACGCCGCTGCCCGTCTCGTCGGCGTGGCCCAGATAAAACGGGTATTCGCTGTGCGGGTCGGCGTGAATGGAGGCGAACAGCACGTCGTCGCGCGCATAAAAGATGCTCTGGGTGCCGTTGCCGTGGTGGTAGTCGATATCGAGGATGGCGACCTTGCGGGCGCCATCGTCGAGCAGATGTTGCGCGGCCAGGGCCGCGTTATTGAGAAAACAGTAGCCGCCAAAAAAGTCGCTACCCGCGTGGTGTCCCGGCGGGCGCGTCAGGGCAAACGTGGCCCGTTCGCCCAGGCGCAGCGCGTGGGCCGCGTTGACGGCGCAGTCGGCGCCCGTCTTGGCCGCCGTCCATGTGCCGGCCGTCAGCGGCGTGCCATTGTCCATCGAATACAGCCCCAGCTTGGCCGTGAAGTCGTCCGGTTCGATATCGCTGCGCAAGGTGCGCACGGGCCAGACGGATGGCAGCGCATCCTTGCCCGCGTTGTCGGGGTCGAGCGCCAGCCAGTCATGCCAGGCGTGACGCAAAAAATGCAGGTAACGGGGCGTGTGGATGCGCTCGAGCGACGTCAGCGGCACGCCGTGCGGCGTGACGATGCGACCTAGGTTGCGCCGTCCCAGCTCGGCCACCACCATGTCGGCCCGTTCGGGCGTCTCGAAGCAGGGCACCATGGCGCCGCGAAACATCTCGAAGCGGCCCCGGTGCTGGCCGTGCAATTCATTGTAGAAAGTCAGCATGGGGCGCCAGGCAGCAAGTCAGGCAGGATCAGGTGTGCGAGCACAGGGTGCTGGCGCGGTAGGCGGCGACGAAATCGTCGAAGCTGCCGGCGGGCGCCGCTTCCATGGCGCGCTGCTCGGCCAGCGAACTGGCAGCCATCGCGTCGAAATACGCACTTTGCTCGGGTGTGGGCGGATGCGCGCGGAAAAACGCCGCATGGCGTTCGCTTTGCTGCAGGCCGAAGGCGGCAAACGAGCCGCCGTTGGCGCGCAGCTCGGCCAAGACCTTCGCCGACGGCGTCGCATCGGGGTTGGCCAGTTTGACGGCTTGCGCCGCCAGGCTGTCCGCGTGCTGCGTGCCGCCATGGCGCGCGTCGAGCAAGGCTGCCACGGGCGCGATACGCGCCAGCAATTCCTCGCCCCACGCCTGCAAGCCGATGTCCTCGCCATCGCGGCGCAGGCTCAGGCCCGGCTTGCGGCCTTCCTTGACGGTGCGCGCGAAATTGTTCGTGTAGCAGGCGCTTTGCTCGGCCGAAATGGGACCGCTGTCGTCGAGCGCGCAGAACAGCAAAAAGGCGTCGAGGAAGCGGCCCGTTTCCAGGCTGATGCCCACCGGTTCGAACGGGTCGACGTCCATGCAGCGCACTTCGATGTATTGCACGCCGCGCAGGCACAGGGCCTGGATCGGGCGTTCGCCCGTGCGGATCACGCGTTTCGGGCGGATGGTCGAATAGTATTCATTTTCGATCTGCAGCACGTTGGTGGACAGCTGAATCCACTCGCCATTTTTTTTTGTTCCCAGCGCTTCGTACGGCGGATACGGGTCGTTGACGGCGTGCGTGAGCGCGTTGACGTAGTCTTCCAGGCTGTTTTCGTGCGGGCGCAGGCCGGACTGGGCGTCGTTCTGGTAGCCGAGGTCGCTCATGCGCAGGCTGGTGGCGTACGGCAGGAACAGGGTGTCGTCGGACAAGGTGTCGAGCTTGTGCGCGCGGCCGCGCAGGAAACCGGCGGACAGGGCCGGCGAGGCACCGAACAAATACATCAGCAGCCAGCTGTAGCGGCGGAAATTGCGGATCGTTGCCAGATAGCTTTCCGACTGCACGTCTTTCGGCGTGGCTGCCGCCTGCGTGGCGCTGGCGCTGGTGTCCGGATTGCTGGCCAGCACTTGCCACAACTGCTCGTCGAGCGAATAGTTGTAATGGATGCCAGCGATGCATTGCATGGCTTTGCCGTAGCGCAAGGCCAGGCCGCGCCGGTAGACGTGCTTGAGCATGCCCATGTTCGAGGTGCCGTAGTTGGCGATCTCGATCTCCGCTTCGGGCGGCAGCTGGCACGGCATCGACTGGCTCCACAGCAACTCGTCGCCGAGGCGGCTGTAGGCGTGGCGGTGCACGGTGTCGAGCTTGTCGAGCGTGACGCCGATGTCGGCTTCGGCCGGGGTGATGAATTCGAGCAGCGCTTCGGCGTAGTCGGTGGTGATTTCAGGGTGCGTCAGCGCCGAGCCCAGAGCGACGGGATGGGGCGTGGAAGCCAGATGGCCGGCGTGGTCGACGCGCAGGGTTTCACGCTCGATGCCGCGCAAGCCGCCCAGCAGCGCGCGGTTGGCATCTTCGGTCAGCAATGCCAGGCGGCGAGTCAACAGGTTGGGCAATTTGAGCTTCCTTTCTTGTGCAGCATATAAATAATTTGTGCTGAGATTAACCGAATTTTGGCAAATGCGTCGGCGCCGGCCCAAAAAACGCCGCATCGCCAGCGTCCGTCCCGGAGAACGGGGACGGCGCTTCGGTCAGGAATTCGCTTGATAGTTTAACAAACTGCGGGGGGATCTGGCGCGCTGCCGGGTCAAGCCTTGCGCAGGTGGCGGCCGTCAGCCCAGGCGGGCGCCGCTGACCCGTTCGATGCCGGCCAGGTCGCGCCAGCTTTGCACTTTGCTGTAGCCGGCGTCGGCCAGCAAGCCGCGCACCGATGCCGCCTGGTCGTAGCCGTGTTCCATCAGCAGCCAGGCGCCCGTCGCCAGGTGGCGTGCGGCGCCGGAGACGATGGTGCGCAGGGCCGACAGGCCATCGGCATGGTCGGTCAGCGCGCCCGTCGGCTCGAAGCGCAGATCGCCTTCGGCCAGGTGGCGGTCGCCGCTGGCGATGTAGGGGGGATTCGAGACGATCAGGTCGAATTTTTCCGTGCCCAGCGCTTCGAACCAGTCGCTGGCCATGAAAGTGATGTTGACGCCGTTGGCGCTGGCGTTGCGGCGCGCCACGGCCAGCGCCGTGCTGCTCACGTCGAGGGCCGTGACGACGGCATCGGGCCGCGTGTGCGCGAGCGCGACGGCGATGGCGCCGCTGCCCGTGCCCATGTCGAGCACCCGTCCGCCCGGTGGCAGGCGCTCGAGCGCCAGTTCCACCAGCACTTCCGTGTCGGGGCGGGGGATCAGCACGGCGTCGTTGACTTCGAACGGCAGGCCGAAAAATTCGCGCTGGCCGACGATGTAGGCGATCGGCTCGCCCTGCAGGCGGCGCGCCAGCAAGCTCGACAGGCGCTGCGCTTCGTCCGCAGTGAGCACACGCTCCGATTGCGTGATCAGGCTCACGCGCGACAGGCCCAGCGCGTGGCCCAGCAAAATGCGGTTGTCGAGCGGATCGAGCAGCGGACGGATTTGCAGGGCGCCGACAGTGCTGCCGGCGGGAATCAAGGTTTCTGGCATGGTGCTTTCAATTATTTCTGACGGCGCAGCAAGGTCCACAGCATGGCGATGGCGAAGATGGCGAACCAGGCGAAGGCCCATTGCGGGATCGACAGGCCGAAAAACGGCTCGCCGGCGCTTTCGCAGGCGCCGTACGATTCAAACATGAAGGGCATGAGTTCGGCCGTGAAGACCTTGTTCAGCGCCGTTTCCACCGGATCGATGCCGCACGAGAAGCCGGGGTTGGCCAGCACGTACAAATGCTTGGCGCCCACGCCCAGGCCGCCCAGGGCCGCCAGCAAGCCGACGCTGGCGCCGATTTTCGGCCGGTTGGCCACCGCGCCGGCCAGGCAGGCGATGCCAATGGCGAGGAACAGGTAGCGCTGGATCACGCACAGCGGGCACGGCGCCATGTTCATGGCATGCTGCAAATACATGGCCACGCCCAGCATCAGGAAACACAGGGCGGCGGTCAACAGGAGGACGGTGCGTGAATTTTTCATGGGCGACACGGTGAGGTGGATGGAATCGAGCTGGTCATTTTCGCACAAGGGCCGATTTTTATTGCTTAGCCGCTACTTAAAGCTGTCGGCTTAGCGCAGCGTAAGCCGACACAACGGCGTCAGCGTTTAATCGCCCAGGGCAGCCAGCAGCTCCGCCTGATGTTCCGCCGCCAGCGCATTCGTCAACTCCGTCAAATCCCCATCCATGATGAAGTCGAGCTTATATAACGTCAGGTTGATACGGTGGTCCGTCAGCCGGCCTTGCGGGAAATTATATGTGCGGATGCGCTCGCTGCGGTCGCCCGAGCCGATCAGGCTCTTGCGCGTGGCCGCTTCCTTCGACTGCTGTTCGCGCAGCTGCACGTCCTTGATGCGCGCGGCCAGCACTTTCATCGCTTGCGCCTTGTTCTTGTGCTGGCTGCGGTCATCCTGGCATTCGACCACGATGCCGGTCGGCAAGTGGGTGATGCGCACGGCCGAATCCGTCTTGTTGATGTGCTGTCCGCCCGCGCCCGAGGCGCGGTAGGTGTCGATGCGCAGATCGGCCGGGTTGATGTTGACGTCTTCGACTTCATCGGCTTCCGGCATCACGGCCACCGTGCAGGCGGACGTGTGGATGCGCCCTTGCGTTTCCGTGGCCGGCACGCGCTGCACGCGGTGGCCGCCCGATTCGAATTTCAGTTTCGAATACGCGCCATTGCCCACCACGCGCACGATCACTTCGCGGTAGCCGCCCAGGTCGGAGTCGGACGAGGACACGAGTTCCACCTGCCAGCGGTTGCGCTCGGCAAAGCGCGTGTACATGCGTAATAAATCGCCGGCGAACAGGGCCGATTCGTCGCCGCCCGTGCCGGCGCGAATTTCCAGGAAGATATTGCGCTCGTCATTGACGTCCTTCGGCAGCAGCATGGTCTGCAGTTCGCGCTCGAGCCGCGCCATGGTGGTTTTCGCCGCCTCGATTTCTTCCTGGGCGAATTCCTTCATGTCCGGATCGCCGAGCATCTCTTGCGCCGTCGTAATATCGTTGCCCGCTTCCTGGTAGGAACGGTACAGGGCCACCAGCGGGCCCAGTTCGGCGTGCTCGCGCGTCATCTTGCGGTAGCTGTCCATGTTCGACGTGGCGTCCGGATGCATCAGCAGTTCGTCGAGTTCGACCAGGCGGTTCGCCAGTTGATCGAGTTTGGCCAGCATGGATGGTTTCATAGCGATTCGCGGTAAAAGAGTGTAGGGATGGTGCGGGTTCTGCAACTACGCGGCAGGCGGGCAGGGGTGGCCGCGCGCGGGCGGCCGGCGGGGCTGCGCTAACGGCGGGGGCGGAACAGTTTTGGCAGCAGGGTGACCAGCTGCTTGCGCTCGTCGCCTTGCGCGTGGTGCAGCGCCTGCTGCGGGCCGTGCAGGAACTTGGCCGTCAAGCCTTTCGACAGCGCTTCGAGGACAGCATCGATGTCGGCGCCCTTGGCCAGCATCTTGCGCGCCCGTTCCACTTCCATCAGGCGCAACGATTCGCTGTTTTCATGCAAATGCTGGATGACTGGCACCATGGCGCGGTCGTCGACCCAGCTCATGAACGATTGCACGCGCGTCTCGATGATGGCTTCGGCTTGCGCCACGGCCGCTTGCCGGCTTTCCAGGCCCGTCTGCACGACCTTGCCCAGGTCGTCGACCGTGTACAGGAAGACGTCGTTCAAACGGCCCACTTCCGCTTCGATGTCGCGCGGCACGGCCAGGTCGACCATGAACATGGGCTTGTGGCGGCGTGCCTTGATGGCGCGCTCGACCAGGCCCAGGCCCAGCAGCGGCAACGATGACGCCGTGCACGAGATGACGATGTCGAACTGGTGCAACTGCTCCGGCAAGTCCGCCAGGCGGATGGCCTTGCCGTTGAAGCGGTGCGCCAGTTCCTCGCCCCGTTCCATGGTGCGGTTGGCAATGGTGATGCTTTTCGGGTTTTGCGCCGCAAAGTGCGTGGCGCACAATTCGATCATTTCGCCGGCACCGATGAACAGCACGTTCTGCTCGGCGATCTTGTCGAAGATGCGCTGCGACAGGCGCACGGCGGCGGCCGCCATGGACACGCTGTGGGCGCCGATTTCCGTGCTGCTGCGCACTTCCTTGGCCACGGAAAAGCTGCGTTGGAACAACTGGTGCAGATACGTGCCCAGGCCGCCCGCCTCGTCGGCCGTGCGGATCGCATCCTTGATCTGCCCGAGGATCTGGGTTTCGCCCAGCACCATCGAATCGAGCCCGGAGGCGACGCGGAAGGTGTGGCGCACGGCATCGTGCTGCGGCAGCATATACAAGTGGGGGCGCAGCTCGCTGTAGTTGAGCTGGTGGTAGTCGGCCAGGAAATGCGCACCCGCGTCGAGCGGATTGGGCACATGGCTGGCCGCATACAGCTCGGTGCGGTTGCACGTCGACAGGATGGCCGCTTCGTCGTTGTCGCGCAAGTCGATGCGCTGGAACCAGGTGCGCGCCGCCATCACCGCCGAACCCAAGTGCTCAGGCGCAAACGCCAGCTGTTCGCGAAGCGACACTGGGGCGGTGGTATGGTTGAGTCCGACGGCGAGCAGTTGCATTTCAGGGCTGTTGGGGTGACTTATGCCGACATTATAGCGCTTTGTGCCCGCGCTTTGAGCAGGTCAGCCGTTTGCCGCCGTTCAGCCGCCCAGTTTTTCGAGGCGATAACCGTAGCTGTAGACGGGCACGAGCCTGTAGCCGTGTTCCGGTTTCAGCTGCAGCTTGTTGCGCACGCGCGAGACGTGGGTATCCATGGTGCGCGAGGGCAGGGCCGTGTCGCGCTGCCACACGGCTTCGTGGATGTAGGCGCGCGACAGGGGACGGCCAAGGTTGCGGAAAAACAGCAGCGCCAGGGCAAATTCCTTGTGCGTCACGTCGAGCACTTCGCCATCGCGCAGCAGGCGGCCGGGGCGGGTTTCAAACGTGTAATGACCGAACTGCAAGTATTCGGCGCCATTCTGGGCCGGGTAGGCCACGCGCAACAGCGCCTGGGTGCGCAAGGTCAGTTCGCTGCGCCGCAGGGGCTTGATCATGTAGTCGTCGGCGCCGGCCGTCATGCCCGCCACCACGTCGTCTTCGCCGGAACTGTTGGTCATAAACAACACGGGCGCCTTCGGCGCCAGTTTTTCGCGGGCACGGCGCAAGACTTCCGCACCGTCCAGATCGCTCACATGCCAGTCGAGGATGAGCATGTCGCAACTGTCCTTGCGCAGTTGCCCCAGCATTTCCTTACCACTCTGAAACTCGTGGCAAGCGTGGCCGGCGGCGGTGAGCACCTGGCAGATCAGCTCTGCCTGGCTATGGTCGCTATCGAGTACGGCAATTCGCATAATTGGCTGGAGTGTGTAGCAACAAACAGACGGTCTGCTCTGCTTATCGTAATGTTAAGGAATGCTCAAGTGAAATATAACAGAGATTGCAACTGTGTCCAGTGAAATCGGAGGGCAGAGCCTTTACGTTACACTTGTTCATCTACCCCCTACTGTGGAGAAGCGGCCATGTCAGACAAGAGCACTACGGATTGGACACTGATACCGGCCAGTCGTGCGGAAATCGAGCAAGTGCACGAGCGTTGCCGGCGCCTGGTGCAGCGGCGCGCGATGATGTCGGCGGGCGCCTCGGCCATTCCCATTCCCGGTGTCGACCTGATGTCCGACGTGGGCCTGTTTTCCATGCTGATCAACGATATCAACCACGAATTCGGCCTCACGCCCGAGCAGATCGAGCGCCTGAACCCGCAGTTCAAGATGATGGCTTACCGCGCGGCGGTGGGCATGGGCGGCATGCTGGTGGGAAAGCTGGTGTCGCGCGAACTGATCCTCCACCTGCTCAAGCGCAGTGGTGTCAAGATAGCCACCAAGCAGGTGGCGCGCTTCGTGCCGTTCGCCGGCCAGGCGGTGGCGGCAGCCATCGGCTACGCCGTGTTCCGCCAGATCGGCAACCAGCACGTGAACGCCTGCGCCGCGGTGGCGCAGGAATTGCTCACGGTCAGGCCGAGTCAAAGTTGATTCCTTTATGCTGAAATTAAAGTGTGCTTGATGGCGGTCGAAAATGGCAGATATGCTGTCGCTGCAAGTTCGTCTTTATATAATTCCAGGCATTGCTCGCGTGTCAAATCACCAGATTCCACTATCTCGATGAATTCCATTCCCAAGTCGATATAACCAGCGATGGCGCTGCGCCGCATTTCACGCAAGGCGCCATTCAGATTGAAAATACGTATGGTTTCCAATGCGCGTTTTTTATCTGTGGCGTTCAGTCCTTCGCGTACGGCCACGCTACCGTCGCTGACGAACAGGAAAAAGCGTTCCGGGTCTTCCTCGTCCGGTTTGATCAGGTCGGCAGGATCGTAAGGTGGGAGCTCATCTTTGAATTTGCCACAATTGTCGATACGGTTGCATGATCCGAACAAATTAGACCAGAGAAAGCTTACTTTCGGATCGCGTCCCTTTTGGCGAAAATGCTCGATGTGTCGCTTGTCGTTGCGCAGGGCATCTTCGCAATAGGCGCAGCGACGTTGCTGCATCTCATCCAGTCTTTCCCATATCTCGCGTTTGTCTTCGGCACTGACGGCCTTCCAGTTGTCCCGACCATACTGGTAGGTGGACAGGCACGCCGGCGCAGCACCGCGTTGCAACTTATGCATCACCCGTCTCGCGCAACGGCAATTTACGTTTGAAGGCTTGCAGGCGTATCAGGCGGTCGCACTCCAGTATTTTTGGATGGCCGGCACCAAAATGCGCGTTCAGTTCTGCACGTAACGCCGTGCCACCAGGTTCCTCATGCAAATTCTGCTGGATTAATGCGATGTAGTGGCTGAGTTGGCGAGCCGGCTCGACATCGGGAACGGGATTGATACCCATCACATTGGCCAGCACGTCCGAACTGGCCACGCCCATAGTTTGTTGATCGATGGTATTGACCACCATGCGCTTGCGACCGCTTTCTTCATCCAGTTCCCAATCCAGCCGGCGTATGCAGTGCGCGTCGATGCTGCTCAGCACTTGAGGGCTGTGGGTGGTCACGATGAACTGGATATTCGGAAATGCCTTTTGCAAATCAGGCAATACAGTCTGCTGCCACTCCGGGTGCAAATGCATGTCGATTTCATCGATCATGACGATGCCATGCGTGAGCAAGGCCGCCTTGTCGCCATGGTGGGTATTGAGTTTGTAGCAGCGGTAGGCAATGTCACCGACGAGTGCGAGCATATTGCGTATGCCGTCACTGAGTTGGCTGACCTTGAGCTTGCCCTGCTCTGGGTGTTCCAGTACCAGATCGTCGTGTTCGGCGCTATATTCCAGCCAATGCCAGCCTGTATGCGGTTCCAGAATCACGTCGATGGCCTGCTGGACGGCGCGTACCGGTGCAAGCAGATCGCCGGCGACCTCCGCATCGGGTCCCAGTTTCTTTTCGAGATTGCGGATCTGTGCATCCCTGAGTGCCTTGAATACCCGCGTGTACCACTGGGCAAAGTCTTTATAGCTTGACGAAGGTGCGAGGCAATCGCGATAGGCCCAAGTGCGGGAAAACGATGCCTGGTCCACTTTATCCGATTTGCCAGCCAGTTTCTTTTGGCTCCACAATCGGCCCGTGCCGTAATAGCCGAGCATCGGTAATTCTTCTTCAACTTGACCATTGGCAAAGACGCGCCTTTCCAGCACTTGCGCATAACCATTCAGCGAGATTGCCTTGGAAGTGGCAGTGTTTTTCGTTTTGCTGGATTTTTTGACACTGTCGCGGAAACGCTCTTCATGCCAACTCACAAGCATTTGATCAAATGGTTCAACAGTGCCATTTGACTCAATCACGCAAGGCAGGCGCCATTCCATCTGATGCGCTGCCAGCTTTTCACGAAACACATCGTCGATCTGTATGCCCGTGGTGTCGAGCGACATGCTGCCCAGGTCAAAGCCGGCAAGATACGGCCACAAAGCAATCTTGATGGCGTCGAGCAGCGAGGATTTGCCTTGGCCGTTGAGTGCGACGATGACGGTCAACTGGGGATCGAAAGCGAGCTGCACATTTTCAAAGCAACGGAAATTCTGCAGAGTGATCCGTTCGATTTTCAATGTTGGCTCCAGTGCAGCATAGGTGAATGTCGTCGGGGACAACGCGAAAAGGGCTGACTGAATGTCAACCCTTTGATTATAGTACTGTTTTTGCCCGCTTTTGTTGCTTGGCCAGCTCTACGCGTCCGGCAGCACCACGTTGACGTCGAGCACCTCCAGGTTGCCCTGGCGGTCCAGCGAAATCTTGATGTCGTCGGCATTGACCTTGGTGTACTTGGAAATGACGGCGATCAATTCCTTGTGCAGGGCGGGCAGGAAGTCCGGACCATCGCGTCCGCTGCGTTCGCGGGCGATGATGATCTGCAGGCGTTCCTTGGCCGCGGTGGCCGTCTTCGGCTTGGGGGGGAAGAGGAAAGAAAGCAAGGCCATATCACTTCGCCCCAAAAATGCGCTGGAGTAATCCAGGCTTTTCATAGTTGGTAAAGCGCAACTCGACTTCTTCGCCGAGGAAACGCGAGACCACGTCTTCATAGGCTTGCGCCACGTCCGTGCCCGTGAAATGGATGGCCGGATTGCCCTGGTTCGAGGCGGCCAGCACTTGTTCCGATTCCGGAATGATGCCCACCAGCGGAATGCGCAGGATTTCCTGCACGTCCTGGTAAGACAGCATTTCATCCGATTCCACGCGTTTCGGCGAGTAGCGGGTGATCAGCAAATGTTCCTTGACCGGCTCGCCGCCCGTCTGCGCGCGGCGCGACTTGGCTTGCAGGATGCCGAGGATGCGGTCCGAATCGCGCACCGACGACACTTCCGGATTGGTGACGATGATGGCTTCGTCGGCGAACGTCAACGCCATCAGCGCGCCATGCTCGATGCCGGCCGGCGAATCGCAGATGATGAACTCGAAACCCATGTTGATCAGGTCGTTCAACACGCGTTCCACGCCTTCTTCCGACAAGGCATCCTTGTCGCGCGTTTGCGAGGCGGGCAGAATGAACAGGTTGTCGCAGTGCTTGTCCTTGATCAGGGCCTGGTTCAGGGTGGCCTCTTTATTGATCACATTGATCAGGTCGTAGACGACGCGGCGCTCGCAACCCATGATCAGGTCGAGGTTACGCAGGCCTACGTCGAAGTCGAGCACGGCTGTCTTGTGGCCGCGCATGGCCAGGCCAGTGGAAAAACTGGCGCTAGAGGTCGTCTTGCCGACACCGCCCTTGCCGGACGTCACAACAATAATTCTTGCCACAAATAATCCTTTTCAGATATCTCTTGAATTGTGCAGCTTAAGAGCGGTTCACGGGAGTGACCGGATTGACAGAGTGTATATCGATTCTGTCTCCAGCCAAACGAATTTGCGCGGGTCCGCGCGCCATTTCCGCAGGGAAACCATCCTCGAACGTGCGGTACACGCCGGCGATCGAGACCAGTTCCGGTTCCATTGCCAGCGCGAAGATGCGCGCCTGGGGATTGCCCGAGGCGCCGGCCAGCGCGCGGCCGTACAGCGAGGAGTACACGTGGATGCTGCCGTCGGCGATGATTTCGGCGCCATTGTTGACGACAGCGGTGATGATCAGGTCGCAGCCGCGTGCATAAATGCGCTGGCCGGCCCGCACGGGCGTGTCGATCACCATCACCTGGGCGTCGGCGCCCGACTGGGCCGCCGCCGTGGGCGTATCCTTGGGGCCATCCTTGGGCGGCGCATCGTCGCGCGTCTTGCCGCTGTCGAGGCTCAAGCCTTGCGCCAAGATGGCGTCATGCATGTCGGCCGGCGCATTGCGCACGGCCACGGCATTCAAACGGTATTTCTTCAGCAGGGCCACGAGGGCGGCCCAGTCGATGGGCACGCTGCCGGGCGGCAAGGCGGCCACGTCCAGCACGGCCAGGTCGTCCTCGAAAAAGTCGGCCACGCCTCCCGTCATGTCGCGCAAGGCGGCATCGAGGGCCTGCGTATCGGCGCTATGCATGATGGCGGAGACAGCAACGACGGTGGAAATCTTGATTTCGATAGGCTTCTGCGACGGGCTTTTGGACATAAACATTTATCAAAGTGAAACTGCGGCAGGCCAGATGTTCCGTACGGCAACAATGGGAGCAGTAAATTTCTTGCATTCTACTGCAAAAAAATCGGCGTCAGGGGCCTGGCGCATGCTATTCCGCAGGGCAACACCTACTTCATGTCAAAAAAAACGGACGGCGCCCCGGAAAACCGGCGCGCCGCCCTGAAAGCAGCCCTGCATGCGGCTTGGGTCGGCTTATGTCATGCAGCCGCGCGCATCTGCCGCGCCGCCGCGACCATATTCTTTAAAGCCGCTTCCGTTTCCACCCAGCCCCGCGTTTTGAGGCCGCAGTCCGGGTTGACCCATAAATGGGCCGCTGGAATCACGGCGCTGGCTTTTTGCAGCAATGCCACCATGTCGGGTGTCGAGGGGATGCGCGGCGAGTGGATGTCGTACACGCCGGGGCCGATTTCGTTCGGATATTGAAATTGGCCAAAGCCCGTCAGCAACTCCATGTCCGAGCGGCTCGTCTCTATCGTGATGACGTCGGCGTCCATGGCGGCGATCTGCGGCAGGATGTCGTTGAACTCGGCATAGCACATGTGGGTGTGGATCTGCGTCGCGTCGCTGACGACGGACGCGGCGATGCGGAAGGCGCGCGTGGCCCAGGCCAGGTAAGTATCCCACTGGCCGCGGCGCAGCGGCAAGCCTTCGCGGATGGCCGGCTCGTCGATCTGGATGATGCCGATGCCGGCCGCTTCCAGGTCGGCCACTTCGTCGCGGATGGCCAGGGCGATCTGCAGCGCCGTGGTGGCGCGCGGCTGGTCGTCGCGCACGAACGACCATTGCAAGATCGTCACCGGCCCCGTCAGCATGCCCTTCACCGGTTTATGCGTCAGGCTTTGCGCGTGCACCGTCCAGGCCACCGTCATGGCGGCCGGGCGCTGCACGTCGCCATAGATGACGGGCGGCTTGACGCAGCGCGAGCCGTACGATTGCACCCAGCCGTGACGCGTGAAGATAAAACCGTCCAGTTGCTCGCCGAAGTATTCGACCATGTCGTTGCGTTCCGCTTCGCCATGCACGAGCACGTCCAGGCCCAGCGCTTCCTGGCGGCCCACGGCGTGGGCGATTTCGGCGCGCATCTGCTGTTCGTAATCGGCGATGGCCAGTTCTCCCCGCTTGAAACTCGCGCGGGCGGCGCGGATGGCCGTCGTCTGCGGGAAGGAACCGATGGTTGTCGTCGGGAAGTCGGGCAACTGGAAACGCGCACGCTGCACGGCCTGGCGCAGCGGGAAGCTGGAATCGCGGCGGTCCACGGTGGGCGTCAGCGCTTGCAGGCGCTGCGTCACCGATGAACGGTGCACGCGGGCGCTGGCGCGGCGGCTGGCAATGGCCAGACGAGACACAGCTAGTGCGGCCTCATCGGGATGGCCCGTCAGCGCGTCCTTCAGCAGCGCAATTTCTGCCAGTTTTTCCGTGGCGAACGCCTGCCAGGTCCGGATTTCACCGTCGAGTTCCGTTTCCGCTTCCAGGCTGAACGGCACGTGCAGCAAGGAGCACGACGGCGCCAGCCACAGCTGGCCATTGCGCTTGGCCGCCAGCGGCTGCAGCACGACCAGGGCCGCGTCAAGGTCGGTGCGCCAGATGTTGCGCCCGTCGACGATGCCGATCGACAAGACTTTATGCGCGGGCAGCCAGTCCGTGACACTGATCAGTTCATGCGGCGCGCGGATGCCGTCCACGTGCAGGCCGGCCACGGGCAGGCGGCATGCCAGGCTGAGGTTTTCTTCCAGCGGCGAGAAATACGTGGCCAGCAGGATATTGATACCTACCTGGTTCAGCTGCCAGTAGGCGCTCTCGAAGGCGCTGCGCCACGTGGTGGGCAAGTCCAGGCCCAGGATCGGTTCGTCGACCTGCACCCACGCCACGCCTTGTTGTTTCAGACGGTCGAGCAGGGCGCCGTAGACGGGCAGCAATTGTTCCAGCAGGGACAGGCGGTCGAAGCCGTGTGTCTTTTCCTTGCCCAGCCACAGGAAGGTGAGGGGGCCGATCAGGGCCGCCTTGACCTGGTGGCCCAGCGCCTGCGCCTCGGCCACTTCCGCCAGCAGGCGCTCGCAAGCGAGAGAAAACCGGGTCTGCGGCGACAATTCGGGCACCAGGTAATGGTAATTGGTGTCAAACCACTTGGTCATTTCCAGCGCGGCAGTGCCTGCTGCGTGTGCAGGGTGCGCGTGGTCGCAGTCCGCGTGCTCCGCATGCGTGCCGGTCTCTGCACCGCGCGCCATCGTGAAATAGCGCGACAGCGGCGACTGCTCTGGCGCAAAGCTGAAACGGGGCGGTTCGCAGCCCAGCAGCTGGATATGGTTGGCCACCTGGTCGTAAAAGGCGAAGTCGCCCACGGTAACGTAGTCGAGCCCTGCATCGCGTTGCAGCGCCCAGTGGCGCGCGCGCAATTGCCGGCCCGTCGCTTCCAGCGCTGTTTCGGACAGCTCGCCGCGCCAGTGGCTTTCCAGCGCCAGTTTCAGTTCGCGCGCGGCGCCGATACGGGGAAAGCCAAGAATGTGGGTATGAATGGTCATGATGTCATCGAGATTTAATGTGAATGCGCTAGAGTGTGCGGCAACTTGGTCTATAATCAAAACGAAACATTTTGACGAATAACATGAAAATAATTCACGTACAGCAACCAATTTTCCGATGCTAGAAATCCGCCACCTGCGCACCCTGAGTGCCCTGCGTTCGTCCGGCAGCCTGGTGCGTGCCGCGCAGCTGCTCAACCTGACCCAGTCGGCCCTGTCGCACCAGATCCGTTTGCTCGAAGAGCGTTACAAGGCGCCCCTGTTCGAGCGCAAGTCGATGCCGATCGCGTTTACGGCCACCGGCAGCCGGCTGCTGGAGCTGGCCGACAAGCTGCTGCCCGAGATCGAGCTGGCCGAGCGCGACGTGGCGCGCCTGTCGCAGGGCGACCAGGGACAGTTACGCGTGGCGCTCGAATGCCATACCTGCTTCGATTGGCTCATGCCCGTGATGGATGCGTTCCGCCAGCGCTGGCCGGAAGTGGAAATCGATCTTGTCTCCGGCTTTCACAGCGAACCGGCGGACTTGCTGCGTTCGGGCGAGGCGGACCTGGTCATCGGTTCGCCATATGGCCCCGATTTCACCGTGTTTCCCCTGTTCCGCTTTGAAATGCTGGTGGTGATGGCGCAGAAGCACCGGCTGCAGGCGCAGCGCCGGCTGGCGGCGGCCGACTTTACGGGCGAGACCTTGATTACCTATCCCGTGCCGGAAGAGCGCATCGATCTGATCCGCGAAGTGCTCAAGCCCGCCGGCATCCAGTTTGAGCGCCGCACAGCCGAATTGACGGTCGCCGTGCTGCAGCTGGTGGCAAGCCGGCGCGGCATCGCCGCCTTGCCGAACTGGGCCATCAAGAATTACGTCGATTACGATTATGTGGTGGCGCGCCCGGTGGGCGAGCACGGCCTGTGGAGCGATTTGTACGTGTCCGTGCCCGAGCAGTTGCAGGACAAGGCATACGTGCGTGATTTCGTCAGCGTGATACGCGAGCAGTGCGCGGCCTCGCTCGATGGTATCAAGTTGTTGTCCTGATCAACGTTGAGTTGGAAACAAACCAACAGGAATGTTTGATAAATATCAAGGTTTAGCAATGAACCACCGCTTACAGTTGAGCACTGTGCGGCGCAACATGGCGCTGCCTACTCTTTGGGGAGGAACGACATGTTTTCATTTTCCGAACAATGGGCACTGGCTGGCAAGGCCGTGGTGGAAGCACAATTGGTCAGCGCGCAAGCGTATGCCCAGGCCGCCGTCGATAGCGGCGCCAGCGTGCTGGACTTGCAGCTCGATGCGGCCCGCACGGCGCTGGCGGCCGCTACGGTGGCGGGCAATCAGCTGCTGTCCGTGAAGGACCCGCAAGCGCTGCTGCAACTGTCGCGCACGCAGTCGCAACTGGCCATCGAGCGCATCGGTGCATATGGCCGCCAGGCAAAGGATGTTGCCCAAGAAACCCAAGAGAAATTCGACACTGTGACAAAGGGTGAGTTTGCTGCATCGCGTCAAAAATTTGGCGAGCTGTTGCAAGTGGTAAAGCAAACCCCCGTACCCCTGATTATTCCCTTCAATAATTTTCTAAAAACCACTTTCGGCAGCGCCGATGAAGGGTATGATAAAAATAAAAACACGCGTCCTGCGCCCCAGGCGTAAGCGTTTTGCGGCCCGGCAGCGGCTATCCGCCGCGCCAGGCCATCCGCCAGTACCGCAAGCAGGCTGTCATCGCCGCCGCCAGCGGTGCGGCGCTGGAACTGCGGCGCATGCCGCGCTAGAATGAAACGCAGCTTGCTGTGTCTTTCCGAATTCTCATTGGATTCTATTAACACCTTGACCTTGGCCCTCGTGGCCTGCATATCGGAGAAATAAATGGATGATGTCGTAATCGTGGCCGCTGGCCGTACCGCAGTCGGCAAATTCGGTGGCAGCCTGGCCAAGATTCCTGCGTCCGAACTGGGCGCGCATGTAATCAAGGGCTTGATGGCACAAACCGGCATCGACCCGAACCTGATCGGCGAAGCGATCCTGGGCCAGGTGCTGACGGCCGCCGTCGGCCAGAACGCCGCGCGCCAAGCCGTCATCAAGGCTGGCCTGCCTAGCGCCATCCCGGCATTTACCATCAACAAGGTTTGCGGCAGCGGCCTGAAGGCCACGCACCTGGCGGCGCAAGCGATCAAGTGCGGCGACGCCAACATCATCATCGCCGGCGGCCAGGAAAACATGAGCGCTTCGCCGCACGCGATGAACGGCTCGCGCGACGGTTTCCGCATGGGCGACTTCAAGATGATCGACACCATGATCGTCGACGGCCTGTGGGACGTGTACAACCAGTACCACATGGGCATCACGGCGGAAAACGTCGCCAAGAAATACGAAGTGACGCGCGCCGAGCAGGATGAATTCGCGCTGCAGTCGCAACTGAAAGCGGAAGCGGCGCAAAAAGCGGGCAAGTTCAAGGATGAAATCCTGCCGCTGGAAATCGCCAACAAAAAAGGCACCGTGGTCTTCGACAGCGATGAATACATCAAGCCCGGTTCGACCCTGGAATCGCTGTCCGGCCTGCGCCCCGCGTTCGCCAAGGACGGTACTGTTACCGCCGGCAATGCGTCGGGCCTGAACGACGGCGCCGCCGCCGTGATCATGATGTCCGCTTCGCAAGCGAAAGAACTGGGCTTGAAGCCGCTGGCGCGCATCAAGGCTTACGCATCGTCGGGCCTGGACCCTGCCGTCATGGGCATGGGCCCCGTCTCCGCCTCGCGCCTTTGCCTGAAAAAAGCCGGCTGGACGCATGAAGAGCTGGACCTGATGGAAATCAACGAAGCGTTTGCCGCGCAAGCGATTGCCGTCAACAAGGAAATGGGCTGGGATACCAGCAAGATCAACGTGAACGGCGGCGCGATCGCCATCGGCCACCCGATCGGCGCCTCCGGCGCGCGCATCCTGGTCACCCTGATCCACGAAATGATACGCCGCGACGCCAAAAAAGGCCTGGCAGCCTTGTGCATCGGCGGCGGCATGGGTGTTGCTTTAGCGATCGAGCGGGATTAAGTAGCTGGCACCGCACCCAAGCTACTGCGCGGCGCGCTTTGCGGCCTGCGATGCTCACCGTGCTAGAGCACGGTTGCGCTTCTTAGCCACAAATCATCGCCGCTCGCTACGCTTGGATACGGTGCGGTACGGCGCTGTGGTTCAACGGTTGTGGACTACTTTCACTAAATAATTAACTTTTTAGCAATAGAACGACACTGAGGGGATGAAAATGGCAAGAGTTGCATTGGTAACTGGTGGCATGGGCGGTCTGGGCGAAGCGGTGTGTTTCAAGCTGGCGGCGCTCGGCTATCGCGTGGTGACCACATATTCCCCAGGCAATCCGAAGGTCGCGGAATGGCTGGCGACGACGAAGGACATGGGTTATGACTTCAAGGCGTATCCGTGCGACGTGGCTGACTACGATTCGGCGGCTGCCTGCGTGGCGGCCGTGGAAGCGGAAATCGGTCCTGTCGACGTGCTGGTGAATAACGCCGGCATCACGCGCGACATGACGTTCAAGAAGATGGACAAGCCGAACTGGGATGCCGTCATGAGCACCAACCTCGATTCCGTCTTCAACATGACCAAGCCTGTCTGCGACGGCATGGTGGAACGCGGCTGGGGCCGTATCATCAATATCTCGTCCGTCAACGGCCAGAAGGGCGCCTTCGGCCAGACCAACTATTCGGCCGCGAAAGCCGGCATGCATGGTTTCACCAAGTCGCTGGCGCTGGAAGTGGCGCGCAAGAACGTCACCGTCAACACGATCTCGCCAGGCTACATCGGCACCAAGATGGTCATGGCGATTCCACAGGAAGTGCTCGACAGCAAAATCATCCCGCAAATTCCGATGGCGCGTCTGGGCAAGCCGGAAGAAGTGGCCGGCCTGGTGGCCTACCTGGCTTCCGATGAAGCGGCGTTCGTCACGGGCGCCAACATCTCGATCAACGGCGGCCAGCACATGTCGTAATCGTTGTTGAGGTAAAAAAGAGAGACAGCTTCGGCTGTCTTTTTTTATGCTTGCCAGCAAAACAAGGGGATGGCCGGATTTGCCTTAAAATCAGCATTTCTTCACTGCATCATTCCATGACCCTTGTTCCCGCCTTGCGCCGCGCCAGCGTGGCCGCCATCCTTTTCCTGGGCGCCAGCGCGGCCCAGGCCAGCGTTGCGTTCCACGTCACGGTAACTACCGAACGCGTCAACCAGCCCGGCGTGAAAACCAGCTTGCCCGCGCGCACCACGCAGGAAAGCGATGTCGTGCTGGGCCCGCATTACCTGAGCGTGCGCGATGGCAAGGCCTTGTCGGTGTTGGACTTTGCCACGCGACGCCGCCACGTCATCGATATGGCGGCGTCTACCTACGACACGTATTCGCTGTTCGACGTGGCGGGTTTTCGCGTCTTCGAGCTGCGCCACCGGCAGGGGATCGCCGGCATCTTGAAGGCGGGCGGCCTTGAGCAGCACGCAACGCTGCCCGTGTATGAGGAGCAAGCTTTATCGGTGCTGGACAACAAGCGGCGCGGCGCGCTGCAGCCCCAGCTGCTCGATGGCGCCGTGCTGTGGTCGCTCGACGGACACCCCCTGCTGCGCCTGGGCATTGCCGGCAGCCCCGTCAGCGGCGACGATGCGACGGCGTTTGCCCAGTATGTGCGCTACACCTGGGGCGGCCACCCGCTGGTACTGAAGCTGCTGGCCGACGGCAAGCGCATTCCCGCCGACTTCACCTTGCACTACGAGGAAGTGGGCGGCACGGTCGCGCGCCATTTCCGCGTCAGCGCCATGACGGCGGGGGCGCCCGCCACCTATTCGCTGACCGCCTACCGGCTACGCCCGCTGGCGGCCGACGCGCCGCCGCTCGAAAGAGTGCTGGCGCAGGCGGCGTCGCTGCCGCCGTTGAGCCCCCAGGCGCATCCAGCGCTGCGGGCCGAGGCGGAGCGCCTGTTTGCGGTAGACAAACCCTTCGAGGCTTTCTTGACCATGCTGGAAGACCATTTTTCCACGGGCGCGCTGGTCGAAAAACTGTCGCTTCAGCAACAACGGGCCATGCAGGAGTGCCAGCCCATCCACGATTTGACGCGGGGATTGCAGGCCAAGGACAAGGACAAGGAGGGTATCGCGGACGCGCTGGCCACCGTGCAGGAATTGAGGAAGCAAACGGGAATGGAGCAACCCGTCCTGGCCTTGTTCGAGGGGAATTTGCGCGCCAAGCTGGGGCAATGGCCGCAAGCGACGGCCTTGTATCTGCAAGTGCTGCAGGCAAAGCCGCAGATGGCGGCCGTGTACCAGGATCTGGGCGACGCCTTGCTGGCGCAATTCGATGCGCCAAATGCCTGGCGCAGCTGGGATGCGGGCCGGGCCATGGCGCCGTCGCTACGGCAATTTCGCAAGGTCAACGACCTTGAGCGCAGCCTGCTGAACGATTATCCTGCCTTCTTTGCCGACGTTAAATCAATTCAGCCCAGCACCAGCCGTCCGGCCAGCAGCACGAAGACGGAGGGCAGCACGAACTTGCCGTAAGGCGAAGGCTTGCCGCGCAGGCGGCGCGCTAGGCGCGCGGCCAGCACGGCGTAGATGGCGTCGAACAGCAGGCCCATCAGCACCAGGACGGCGCCCAAGCGCAGGTATTGCATGCCGACCTGTTCGCTGCCGGCGACGAATTGCGGCAGGAACATGCTGCAAAACAGCAGTGCCTTCGGATTGAGCAGATTCGTCAGGAAGCCGCGCACCAGGCTGGCGCGGGCGCTGTGCGCCATGGCGGGTGCCGCTTCTTCCTGCGCCGTTTTGCTCGACAGGGCCGACTGCAGCAAGCGCAGCGCCAGGTACAGCAGGTAGGCGGCGCCCGCCCATTTGACCCACTGCAAGGCTTGCGGATGCGTCACCATCAACGCCGCCAGGCCCGCGCCCGACAGCGCTACGTGGACGGCGCGCGCGCCGGCGATGCCCACGGCTGTCACCAGCGCCGTGGCCACGCCGCGCGCGGCGCCCGTCGCCAGCACCAGCGCCATGTCGGGGCCCGGTAATAAAAAGGCGCCGGCCAGTGCCAGCAGGTACATCAGGAAGGTAGAATCGGACATGGGCCAGTCGAAAAGAAAAGCGGGAGCATGCGCACGGTGCAGCCTGCTCGCCGGCCCCCATTATGTTCTTGCGGCGATGAAATGTGCTTGCTTTTCCTGCCTTGCATGCCCTAGTATTTGGGTAGATTCCACTCGTATAAAAACAAAAATTAGATGAAAATTTCAGAAGTTAGTCTCGACGCCACCGATTTGCAGATACTCAGGCTGTTGCAGGATGAAGGAAGGCTGTCGAATGCGCGCCTGGCCGAGCGCTTGAAACTGAGCGAAACCCCCGTCTGGCGCCGCTTGCGCCGTCTGGAAGAGGAAGGTTTTATTACCGGCTACCAGGCTTTGCTCAACCGCAAGAAGCTGGGCATCGGCCTGGTCGCGTTTGTCCGGGTCGTGTTCGCCAACCATGGCGGCGAGCAACCGTCGCAGTTCGAACAAGCGATCGCGACGATTCCCGAAATTCTGTCGTGCCACAACGTGGCGGGCGAAGCCGATTATTTCCTGCAAGTGGTGGCGCGCGACCTGGAAGCGTATGGCGAATTCGTCTCGACTGTGCTGCGCCGCCTGCCTGGCGTGGCGGAAATCCAGTCCAGCCTGTCGATGCGCGAAATCAAGTCGTCGAACCGCCTGCCTTTGCTGCTGGCCTGAGGCGCCGGGCGCGCACTATAATTGGAACAGTTGCCAGGACTCGCGCCTGGCGCCCTGACCGCCACTCCAAGGACCGCCATGCCCGATTCCCTGTCTCCTTTGTTTCCCGCCCTGTCGCCGAACCGGCACGGCATGCTGGCGGTCGATGACATCCACACCATTTATTGGGAAGAGTGCGGCAACCCCGACGGCATTCCCGTGCTGTTCCTGCATGGCGGCCCCGGCGCGGGCCTGTCGCCGCAGCACCGCCGCTTTTTTGACCCGCAGCGCTACCGCGTGATCCTGTTCGACCAGCGCGGCGCCGGCAAGTCCACGCCGCTGGGCGAATGGCGCAACAACACGACGCAGTTGCTGATCGAGGACATCGAACGCTTGCGCGCCCAGTTCGGCATCGCCCAATGGCTGGTGTTTGGCGGCTCGTGGGGTTCGACCCTGGCGCTGGCGTATGGCCAGGCGCATCCTGAAGCCTGCCTCGGTTTCGTGCTGCGCGGCATTTTCCTGTGCACGCAGGCGGAAATCGACTGGTTCATCGAGGGCGTGCGCTGGTTCTACCCGGAACTGTACGCGGAGTTCGCCGCACCGATTCCACCAGAGGAACGGGGTGACCTGCTGGCGGCCTACGTGCAACGCATCCTCAGCAGCGATCCAAACGTGTACTGGCCGGCCGCGCGCGCCTGGAGCCGCTTCGAAGGGCGCCGCGTCTACCTGATGCCGCAGCCGGAAGATGCGCCGAACGATGCGCTGGACTTGGGCGTGGGCCGGCTCGAATCGCATTACATGGCCAATCTGGGTTTCTTCGAGGAAGACCAGCTGATCCGCAACATGGGGCGCATCGCGCATTTGCCGGCCGTCATCGTGCAAGGACGCTACGACGCCATCTGCCCACCGCTGTCGGCCTACCGCCTGCAGCAGGCCTGGCCAGGCGCGCAGCTGGAAATGATCCCGGACGCGGGCCATGGCGCGCTCGAGCACAGCATCGCTTCGGCGCTGGTGCGCGCCACCGAGCGCTTCGTGCCGGGGCGCGGCTTCGCATGAACTGTGAACATGCCGGTTGGCAAAGCTGCCAGCCGGCGTGTGCCACCTGCTACACTATGGCCTGTGCTGGCGCCAAGGTCGGGCGCCGGTGTGAACCCACGACTTTTTATCCATGAACATACAGATCGGCGACATCGGCCATATCATCCAGCTGGCGATTGCGCCGGTTTTCCTGTTGACCGGTATCGGCACCATGCTGGTGGTGCTGACCAACCGCCTGGGCCGCATCATCGACCGCACGCGCGTGCTGGAAGACCGGCTCGACATCGGCTACAACGATTTCTATATGGATGAGCTCGATACCTTGTATCGGCGTACCCATTTGATCAATTATTCGATTTCGCTGAGCACGGCGTGCGGTTTCTTCGTCTGCGTCATCATCGCCATGCTGTTTTTGGGCGATATTCTGAACCTGACCCTGGACAGATACATCGCGGCCTTCTTTGTGCTGGCCGTGATTTGCCTGATCGGCTGTTTTATTTATTTACTGCGCGAAATTTATCTGGCCGCGACGGCCCAGCGCATCCGGCGCCATATCCGCCCGCCACGTTAAGCGGCGCGCCGGTTTACCCTACTATTGAAGAACGAGTCCAGCATGCACGATTACAAACGTCCCCCCACCCTGCACCGCTACGGCCAGCGCAGTGAACTCGAGCTGGCCCTGAGCCTGGGCCAGTTCCGCCTGGCGCCGGCGGGCAATTGTCTGACCCTGAGCTTTTCGCAAGTGTGGGACAAGCAACTGTTCGACCTGTTCGCCCCGGCCGAAGCTTGTTTGATCATCCACAATACGGAAGAATTCGGCGAACGCCTGCACCGCGCCGTGCAGCGCACCTTGCCCAGCTGGGCAGGCATCGATGGCCTCGTCGAATACGGCCAGCGCGCTGCCCTGGGCGCCGCCTTCACCAAGACGCGCGCCGAAGCGCCCGAGCAGGAATGGCTGTTCGCCTGGCGCTCGATGCAGCCGCAGGCCAGCCTGAACCCCGTCACCGTGAAACTGGGCAGCCTGGAAAACTTCGCGGAAATCCGCGACCGCGACACGTACTTGGCGTAGTTCAGCTCGATTTGTCGGCGTACTGGCTGTCGATGCGGGCCAGCACGGCCGCCATCATGCGCTCGATATCGCCGCGTATCATGGTCGTGCCCAGCATGCCGGGCACATAGAAGCCCGGCATCAGGCGGCTGGAAAAGACGATGCGCGTGCCGCCCGTCTCGGGCACGGGATACAGATTCCAGCGCGATTCGTAATGCCGCATGTCGCCGGAGATCAGGGCGATGTCGATGGACGTGAACGGCGTTTCCGTGGCCCGCACCACCAGGTGGATGGGGTGGTTCATGAACAGGAAGCGCGCCATGCCCTGCTGCTCGATGATGACTTCATTGCCGTTGCGCGACAGCACGCGGCAGGAACTGAGGTCGGGCACGAATTCACTCATGCGCTCATAGGTGGTCAGGGTCTTCCACACGGACGCCGGCGGCGCCTGCACGCTGGCGCTGGCATCGACTTCATACATGCGCTGCCCGTCGACCTCGATGCGCTTGACCTCGACCTTGAGCTTGTCCAAGCGTATCGCCTGTGCCAGCGCGGTAGCGGGGACGGCGCACAGCATCAGCAGGCAGAGGAAGAGTCGCTTCATGCCAGCTAGCCTACGGGAAAGTACCGCCCGGCACAAGCTGTACCCGTCGCCGGCCCGCGCGCCGGGCGATTTAGAACTCCCGGTCTAGAGAAAGTCGCTGCGGCGATCGGCAATGCTTGCTACCGTACGGCCTGCATACCACTTCTACCGGACCGATCACCATGACTGCCTATCCTCACCTGCTGGCCCCGCTCGACCTGGGTTTTACCACCTTGCGCAATCGAGTCATCATGGGGTCCATGCACACGGGCCTGGAAGACCGCTTTTATCATTATGGCAAGCTGGCCGCCTTTTACCGCGAGCGGGCGCGCGGCGGCGTGGGGCTGATCGTCACGGGCGGCATCTCGCCGAACCGTCAGGGCTGGCTGCTGCCGTTTGGCGGCACCTTGAATTTCCTCGGCGACGTGCCCAACCACCGCAAGGTGACGCGCGCCGTGCACGAGGAGGGTGGCAAGATCGTCATGCAGATCCTGCATGCGGGCCGCTATGGCTATCAGCCGTTCGTCGTCTCGGCGTCGGCCAAGAAATCGCCGATCTCGCCATTCCGTCCCCGTCCCTTGAGCGAGCGGGGAATCGAACGCACCATCTGCGACTACGTGCGCTGCGCGCGCCTGGCGCAAAAGGCGGGCTACGATGGCATCGAGGTGATGGGCAGCGAAGGATATTTATTGAACCAGTTCCTGTGCGCGCGCACGAATCTGCGCCAGGACCGCTGGGGCGGCAGCATCGAGAACCGCATGCGCCTGCCCGTGGAGATCGTGCGCCGCATCCGCGCCGCCGTCGGCCCCAACTTCATCATCATGTACCGTCATTCCTTGCTCGACCTGGTCGAAGGCGGCAATACCTGGGAGGACGTGGTGACGGTGGCCAAGGCGCTGGAGCAGGCGGGCGTGACGATTTTGAATACCGGCTTCGGCTGGCATGAGGCGAGGGTGCCCACCATCGTCACCTCGGTGCCGCGCGCCGCGTTTGCTTCCGTGGCGGGCCGATTGCGCCGCGAAGTGACGATTCCCGTGGTGGCCTCGAACCGTATCAACATGCCGCACGAAGCCAACGCCATCCTCGAGCGGGGCGACTGCGACCTCGTGTCGATGGCGCGCCCCTTCCTGGCCGACCCTGATTTTGTCGCCAAGGCGGCCTCGGGACGCGCCGACGAAATCAATACCTGCATCGGCTGCAACCAGGCCTGCCTCGACCACACGTTCGCCAACAAGCGCGCCAGCTGCCTCGTCAACCCGCGCGCCTGCCATGAAACGGAACTCGTGTACGCGAAAAAGGCCGTGCCGCGCAAGGTCGCCGTCGTCGGCGCGGGCCCGGCCGGCTTGTCCGCCGCCTGCGTGGCGGCCGAATGCGGGCACGAGGTCACCCTGTTCGACAGCAGCGATAGCGTGGGCGGCCAGTTCAAGGTGGCCATGCAGATTCCCGGCAAGGAAGAATTCACGGAAACCATCCGCTATTTTGCGCGCCGTCTGGCGCTGCTGGACGTCAAGCTGCGCCTGGGCCAGCGCGTGACGCGCGAGCAATTGCTGGCCGGCGGCTACGACGACGTCATCGTCGCCACGGGCATCAAGGTGCGCTTGCCGGCCATTCCCGGCATCGACCATCCGAAGGTGCTGTCGTACCTCGATGTGCTGCAAGCCAAGAAGCCCGTGGGCGCGCGCGTGGCCATCATCGGCGCGGGCGGCATCGGTTTCGACGTGGGAGAGTATCTGCTGCACGACCCGGCGCATCCATTGCCGCAACCCGTGGCGACGTGGGCGGGCGAGTGGGGCGTGGACTTGAACGCGGCGACCGGTGGCGGCCTGGTGCCGCCCGTGGCACCCCATCCCGTACGGCAAATCTTCCTGTTGCAACGCAAGACGTCGAAAGTGGGTGCCGGATTGGGCAAGACGTCGGGCTGGGTGCACCGCGCGGCGCTGGCGAGAAACGGCGTGGCCATGCTGGCTGGCGTAAGCTACGACAAGATCGACGAGCAGGGTTTGCACATCACCGTGGGCGGCGAGCAGCGCCTGCTGGCCGTGGATAACGTGGTCATCTGCGCGGGCCAGGACAGTCTCACGGAACTCATGCCGCCAACCGACAAGGATGGCAAGCCGCTGGCGTCGGGAGGTCCGCGCTTCCATAAAATCGGCGGCGCCGCGCTGGCGGCGGAACTCGATGCCAAGCGGGCGATACGCGAAGGGGCGGAGCTGGCCGCCAGCCTGTAAAAAGAAAGCCTGCCGGCTGGGTAGCGGGCAGGCTTGCTGGACGGAAAGGGCGCTGGCTTAATGCCCGCCATGCCCCTTCTTCGCCGTCTCAAAACTCTGCAGCACGTGCTCGGCCATGCCATTGGCCAGTTCGTGTTCGCCAATAAACACCTTGCCCGCGTTTTCCGCGCGCAGCAATTCCGCCTCTTCCTCGCTATGCGTGCGCACCACCGTCAGGATGGCGGGGTTCAGCGCGCGCGCCGTCTCGATCATGGCACGCACGTGGAAGGTGTCCGGCGTGGCGATGACGAGCATGGTGGCATGCGTGATGTGTGCCTGGATCAGCACGGCCGGTTCGCCCGCATTGCCGGCCACGGCCGGAATGCCCTGCTTGCGCAGCTGGTCGACGATTTCACGGTTTTCCTCGGCCACAACAAAGTGGATGCCCCGTTCCATCAGCGCGGCGGCGATGCGCCGGCCCACGCGCCCATAGCCGACGAGGACGATCTGGCCCGACAGTTTTTCCTGCGGCACGGTCATCGGCAGCTCGGCCAGCGGGTCCGTCGTGCGTTCGAACTTGCGCGCGAAGTCGCTGTTGCCGATCACGCGCAGCAGCGGCTTGGCCATGCTGAAGACGAGCGGGTTGAGGGCGATCGACAGGATGGCGCCGGCCAGGATCAGGCTTTGCCCTTCCTGCGGCATCAGGCCCAGCGACAGGCCCAGCGCGGCCAGGATGAACGAGAACTCGCCGATCTGCGCCAGGCTGGCCGAGACGATGATGGCCGTTTTCGGCGGATAGCGCAGCGCCATCACGAGCAAAAAGGCGGCGATCGATTTGCCGAAGATAATGATGGCGCACACGGCCAGCACCTGCAGGGGCTTGTCGATGAGGATATTCGGCTCGAACAGCATGCCGACGGAAACGAAGAACAGCACGGCGAACGCGTCGCGCAGGGGTAGGGATTCTTCCGCGGCGCGGTGACTGAGTTCGGACTCGCGCAGCACCATGCCGGCGAAGAAGGCGCCCAGCGCGAACGACACGCCGAACAGCTTGGTCGAAGCGTAGGCGATGCCGACGGCGGCGGCGATCACGCACAGGGTAAACAGTTCGCGCGAACCGGTGCGCGCCACTTGCCACAAAATCCACGGGAACAGCTTGCGGCCGACGACCAGCATGAAGACGATGAAGCCGGCCACTTGCCCCAGAGTCACGGCCAGGGTTTGCCACAGGCTCACGGCCTCGGCGCCTGGGGCGACCTTGCCGCCCAGCGCGCCGGCAAACGCCGGCAGCAGCACCAGCACGAGCACGGTGACGAGGTCTTCCACCACCAGCCAGCCGACGGCGATGCGGCCATTGAGGGAATCGAGGATGCCCCGCTCTTCCAGGGCACGCAGCAGCACCACGGTACTGGCCACGGACAGGGCCAGGCCAAAGATCAGTCCGCCACCAAGGGTCCAGCCCCACCAGTGGGCCAGGCCCATGCCCATTGCCGTGGCGACGCCGATCTGCAGGATGGCACCGGGCAGCGCGATCTTGCGCACGTCCCACAAATCGTCGATGGAAAAGTGCAGACCGACACCGAACATCATCAGCATCACCCCGATTTCCGCCAATTGTCCCGCTATTTCCGCATCCGCCACAAAACCGGGCGTGGCCGGTCCGATGATGATGCCGGCGGCCAGATAGCCGACCAGTGCCGGCAGTTTCAGGCGCGCGGCGATGAAGCCGAAGATGAGGCCAAACCCGAGGGCGGCGGCGATGGTGGTGATCAGGCTGATGTCATGGGGCATGCGTGTGGGGTTCCTTATGGGGACGTGCGGGTAGAAAAAGATGTTGCTCAGCGACCAAGTATAAACGCTTCAAAGCCCCTGCCGGAAAATTTCCTGCGGCTTTATTGCAAAAAACCAGTGCTATATCTTCGTCCAGGTGGCCGCGAACGCATGCCTATCCACCTTGAACATCGCCTAATTCAAGGTATCAAACGATGTTACACCCATGTGCTCAGACCTTGCGCACGACCACGCAGCCGATGGAATAACCGGCGCCGAACGAGCAGATGACGCCGGTGCTGCCCGCCGCCATGTCATCCTGATATTTATGGAAGGCGATGATGGAACCGGCCGACGAGGTGTTGGCGTAGGTATCGAGGATCACGGGCGCCTCATTGGCTTGCGCGTCGCGGCCCAGGATCAGGCGCGCGATCAGCAAGTTCATGTTCAGGTTGGCCTGGTGGAGCCAGTAGCGGGAGACTTGCGCCACTTCCACGCCGGCCTTGGCCAAGGTCGCCTTGATCATCTCGGCGGCCATCGGGCACACTTCCTTGAAGACCTTGCGGCCTTGCTGGCGGAACAATTTATCGGCCTGGCCCACGCCGGACTCGTCAAAACGGTTGAGGAAGCCGAAATTGTTGCGGATGGCATTCGAGAAGCGCGTTTTCAGTTCCGTGCCGATGATCTCGAACTGGTGCTGCGACACGGCCGTGTCTTTCGCTTCGACGATGATGGCGGTGCAGGCGTCGCCGAAAATGAAATGGCTGTCGCGGTCGCGCCAGTTCAGGTGGCCGCTGGTGATTTCGGGATTCAAGACCAGCACGGCGCGCGCCTGGCCGCTTTGCACGGCGGCCACGGCTTGCTGGATGCCGAAGGTGGCGGACGAGCACGCCACGTTCATGTCAAAGCCATAGCCATCGATGCCCAGCGCATCCTGCACTTCCACGGCCATGGCCGGGTAGGCGCGCTGCATGTTGCTGCAAGCGACCAGTACCATGTCGATATCGGCTGGCGTGCGGCCGGCGCGGGCCAGCGCATCGCGCGCGGCGGCAACAGCCATTTCCGCCTGTAGCGACAGTTCGTCATCGCCCCGTTCCGGGATGCGGGAGACCATGCGCGCCGGATCGAGGATGCCTTCCTTTTCCATCACGAAGCGCGACTTGATGCCGGATGCCTTTTCGATGAAGGCCACGCTCGACAGGTCCAGCGCCGTCACCGTGCCTGCGGCGATCGCGTCGGCGTTGTCGGCATTGAACTTTTCCGCGTAGGCATTGAAGCAGGTGACCAGCTCTTCGTTGGAGATCGAAAATGGCGGCGTGTACAGTCCGGTACCGCTGATGACGACTTGTTTCATGGTTAAACTTTCAAATTTGGCAATCGACGTGGCGCCGATAAGTGAAGCAAATTTTACACAAACGGGCTCGACTGTAGAGAGTTTCGTGTTGCGGGGCAGGGCGATGTGTGGCGGAAGATTGATTTTTGTCGCGTGGAGCGGTGCTGGGGGTATTGCGTGTGATGGGGTCAGACCCGCCGGGTCTGACCCCAAACTGCTTACTTCTTCTGTTCTTTCTTGACGTCGGCCTGCACCACCACCGGTTCGGCCTTGGCCAGTTGCACCGGCAAGCCCTTCAGGTGATTGAGCGCCTGGTGCAACTGAAAATCGTCCTTGCTGCCAAATTCCAGCGGCTTGCGGGTCTTTTCCAGGGCGATGATGCGCAATTGCTCTTCCATCTCGTCGTTGACGGGGGCCGCCTTGGTACTTTCCTTGTCGCGGTCGTTGCTCAGGTGCTTGGTCAGGTCCGCTTCGCGGATGCGCAAGCCGTTCAAGCCGTCGCCGTCCGCATTTTCATCGACCAGCAGGTCGGGCACGATGCCCTTGGCCTGGATCGAGCGGCCGTTCGGCGTGTAGTAGCGGGCCGTCGTCAGCTTGACGGCCGTGTCGGCTGTCAGTTGGCGGATGGTTTGTACGGAACCCTTGCCGAAGGTTTGCGTGCCGATGATGGTGGCGCGCTTGTAATCCTGCAGGGCGCCGGCGACGATTTCCGAGGCCGAGGCCGACCCCGTGTTGACCAGCACTACGAGCGGCACTTTCTTGATGGCGGCCGGCAATTTCGCCAGCGCGTCGCCTTCCGAGCGGAACGTATAGTATTCGGCGCGGCCGTAGAACACCTGTTTCGAGTCCGGCAGCTGGCCGTTGGTCGAGACGATGGCCGCGTCCTTCGGCAGGAAGGCGGCCGAGACGCCGATGGCGCCCTGCAGCACGCCGCCCGGATCGTTGCGCAGGTCGAGCACCATGCCCTTGATGTTCGGATCTTGTTGATATAGCGCCGTGATCTGCGCGGCCATGTCGTCGACGGTCGGTTCCTGGAATTGCGACACGCGCAGCCAGGCGTAGCCCGGTTCGACCATCTTCGCCTTCACGCTTTTTTGATGGATTTCCTCGCGCGTGATGGTAAAGGCCAGCGGCTGCGCTTCATCCTTGCGGGCAATGGTCAGCGACACCTTGGTGCCCGGTTCGCCGCGCATGCGCTTGACGTTGTCGTCGAGGCTGACGCCTTTCACGGGCTGGCCATCGAGGCGGGTGATCAGGTCGCCAGCCTTGATGCCGGCGCGGTAGGCGGGCGAATCCTCGATGGGCGAGACGATCTTGATGTAGCCGTCTTCGCTGAGGCCAATTTCAATGCCGAGGCCGACGAACTTGCCTTCGGAGCCTTCGCGCAGCTCGGCGTAGGCTTTCTTGTCCAGGTAGGCGGAATGGGGGTCGAGCGAAGCAACCATGCCGGAAATGGCGTCTTCCAGCAGTTTCTTGTCTTCGACCGGCTCGACGTAATCGGACTTGATCAGGCCAAACACGTCGGCCAGCTGGCGCAGCTCTTCCAGCGGCAGGGGGGGCTCGACGGTCTTTTGCGCCATGGCGGAAAATTGCAGCGACACGGCGACGCCTGCCACCACGCCCAGGCCGATCAAGCCGGTATTTTTGAGTTTGCCCATCATTGCACCTTTGCAGCTAGCGTGTCTTGCATAAGCGCCAGTCCCCGTGGAGCGGCGCTTTGTTGAAAGTATAGACCTGAATCTCTGCCGGCGTGGGCCGACCTTGGAAAAAGCGTGCCTGGGGCCAGTCTACGCGCGAAAACAGGGCTGTCAGCTTGCCATATGTTGCGGTTTTGTATGCGATGTATAGGGAGTCTTGAGGGGAGTAAGCATTTGTAAGAGTCGAAAAAAAGCGTGTGCGGCGGCCCTATAGTGGACTCGCATTCTCGACCCGAAGTGGTTTTGCCTGCGTCCACGGACGCAGGCTTTTTTTTATCCGCGGGCTCCGGCTCATTTAGACTGGAGCTTCTTCCTTCCCAGCAGATAAAAAATGTTAACTGATTTGCAGGCACGTGTCTCGCTCAAAGAGCTGATTGAAAAGTATCTGAGGGGGCGGGATCCTGATGCCGGCCTGCTGATCGACATCGTTCAGGATCCGTCACGGCAAGTGCCGATTAGAGGCGTGCTCGAAGCTATCGGGCAGTTCAACAACACGCAGTTCACGCAACAGGAACTGGCGCTGATCGACGACCTGCTTTATCTGTATGGATAAACGCTGCATGCGCTGTTCCAGCCCACGCCATGCTCGCCGGACTGGACAATGAAAGCCCCTTGAGCCTGGCCGAACTGAGCGGCGCGTGCTACATTCCTGCAGCGCCTGGCGCGGAGGGCTATCCGCCCGCAGCTATCTGCCCGGTCTTTTTGACATGCCCCATAAGGACAATTCGTGAATCGCTATCTCTTGAGCAGTCTGACCCTGACCCTGTTGGCTGCGTTTGCCCATGCCGCCGAACCCGTATCCGCCGCTGCCGCCCCGACCGTGGCCCCAAGCGCCGCGCCTGCCGCCGCTGGCGTCGTTTCCGGCATCGATGTGCAGTACATCGACCCCGCCGTGCGCGTGCAGGACGATTTCTTTACCCATTTGAACGGCAAGTGGCTGGCGACGGCCGAGATCCCTGCCGACAAGTCGAGCTGGGGTTCGTTCGCCAAGCTGCGCGATGACACGACACCGCAATTGCGCGGCATCATCGAAGCGACGCAACAGGACAAAAACAAGAAGGCCGGTTCCGAAGCGCAGAAAATCAGCGACCTGTACGCCAGCTACATGGATGAAGCCAAGCTCGATGCGCTGGGCACGAAGCCGCTGGCCGGCGAACTGAACCGCATCCGCTCGCTGCGCGACAAGAAGGGCGTGCCGGCCCTGATCGCCCACCTGAGCCAGACGGGCGTGTCGACCCCGTACGCCGTCTATGTGGGCCAGGATGCGCGTGCCTCGACGAAATATGCGGCATATGTCAGCCAAAGCGGCCTGGGCATGCCAGACCGCGATTACTACCTGGAAGCCAAGCAGGCTGGCGTCAAGGAAAAATACCAGGCGCACGTGGAAAAAATGCTGGCCATGGCCGGCGACAAGAACGCCGCCGCGCGCGCCAAGGCGGTCGTTGCGCTGGAAACGGCCCTGGCCGAAGTGCAATGGACCAAGGTCGAGAACCGCGATCCCGTCAAACGCTACAACAAGACCGACATCAATAAGCTGAACGACCTGACCCCGGGCTACGACCTGAAGTCGGGCCTGGCCGCCCTGGGCATCGCCAACAAGGTCGATTACGTCATCGTCAACCAGCCAAGCTACCTGGCCGGCTACAACAAGGTGCTGGCATCAAGCGACCTGGACACCGTGAAAGCGTATTTCGAATGGCAGTTGCTGCGCAGCTATGCCAGCTACCTGTCGAAAAACTTCGTCGATGAAAGCTTTGCCTTCTACGGCACGGTACTCAGTGGCGTGAAGGAAAACCAGCCGCGCTGGAAGCGTGGCGTGGGCGCCGTCGAAGGCGTGTTGGGCGAAGCCGTCGGCAAACTGTATGTCGCGCAATATTTCCCGGCAGAGCGCAAGGCGCACATGCAGGAACTGGTGAAAAACGTGCTGGCCGCCTACAAGGACAGCATCGATACCCTGGACTGGATGAGCCCGGAGACCAAGAAGGAAGCGCAAGCCAAGCTGGCCAAGTTCACGCCGAAAATTGCGTATCCGAACAAATGGCGCGATTACACGAAGCTGCAAATCGTCCCGGGCGACTTGGTGGGCAACATGATGCGCGCCGCCAACTTCGGCTCCGCGCGCCAGGTGGCCAAGCTGGGCAAACCGATCGACCGCGAAGAATGGGGCATGACGCCGCAGACGGTGAACGCCTATTACAGCTCGACGATGAATGAAATCGTCTTCCCCGCCTCGATCCTGCAGCCGCCGTTCTTCGACGCCAACGCGGACGACGCCGTCAACTATGGCGCCATCGGCGCCGTCATCGGCCATGAAATCAGCCATGGCTTCGACGACAAGGGCAGCCAGTCCGATGGCGACGGCAACCTGCGCGACTGGTGGACCCCGGCCGACCGCAAGAATTTTGCGGCCAAGGCCGACGCGCTGACCAAGCAGTACGACGGCTACAGCCCATTGCCTGGTTACCACGTCAATGGTGCGTTGACCCTGGGTGAAAACATTGCCGACAACTCGGGCGTGGCGATCGCCTATAAAGCCTATAAAATCTCGCTGGGCGGCAAGCCGGCGCCCGTGCTGGACGGTCTGACGGGCGACCAGCGCTTCTACATGGGCTTTGGCCAGGTGTGGCGCAGCAAGATGCGCGAAGCGCAGCAGATCGTGCAGATCAAGACCGACCCGCATTCGCCAGGCCAGTACCGCGCCAATGGCACCATGGTCAACCAGCCAGGCTTCTACGAAGCGTTTGGCGTGAAACCGGGCGACAAGATGTATGTCGCGCCGGAAAACCGCGTGATCATCTGGTAAGTGCCATTGAGATTTAGCTAAGTAGGTCGGATTAGCGCGCAAGCGCGTAATCCGACAATACCGCCGGTGCTAACAATGTTGTCGACTTACGCCCTCTGGGCTAAGCCGACCTACGCCATGTAAACGTTATCTTGTCACAACAAAAAAGACCACTTGCGTGGTCTTTTTTGCATTCTGGCCAAAGTTCTTTCTGTCATTTCAGCCGGTATGCTACAGTCAAAAACCGGGCCAGAAGCCCTGGGCCTTCTGACCCTTATATTCCACACAATACAATATAGAGGACAACCGTGAATCGTTATTTGTTAAGTGCTTTGACCCTGAGTTTGCTGGCCGGCGTGTCCGGCATGGCTGGCGCCGCTGATGCGGCCAAGAAAGCCGCCGCCGCTCCCGCCACGGCCGTCGCGTCTGCGGCGCTGACGTCCGGCATCGCCGTCGAATACGTCGACCCTGCCGTGCGCGCGCAGGACGACCTGTTCCAGCACCTGAATGGCAAATGGCTGGCGGAAACCGTGATTCCTGCCGACAAGTCGAGCTGGGGCAGCTTTGCCAAGCTGGCCGACGATACGCAAACGCAGCTGCGCGGCATCGTCGAAGGCGCTGCCGCCGACAAGGCACGCGCGGCCGGTTCGAATGCCCAGAAAATCGGTGATTTCTATAACAGCTTCATGGATGAAGCCAAGCTGGAAAGCCTGGGCTTGAGCCCATTGAACGCGGAGCTGGCGAAGATCGCGGCGCTGCAGGACAAGGCGGAGTTGCCGGCCGTGATCGCCCACTTCAGCAAGCTGGGCGTGACCTCGCCTTACGACTTCGGCATCCACCAGGACGCCAAGGATTCCACCAAATACGTGGCCGACATCGTGCAAAGCGGCCTGGGCTTGCCTGACCGCGATTATTACCTGGAAGAAGGCAAGGCCGATACGCGCGCCAAATACCTGGCCCACGTGGAGAAAATGCTTAGTTTGGCTGGCGACGCGAACGCGGCCGCCAATGCCAAGGCCATCCTGGCGCTGGAAACGGAACTGGCCAAGGCGCAATGGAGCAATGTGCAGAACCGCGACCCCGTCAAAACCTACAACAAGGTGGAACTGGCGAAACTGGCCAGCGTGGCGCCAGGCTACGACTGGGCCCGCTACCTGAAGGACACGGGTATCGCCGGTAAGGTCAATTATGTGATCGTCAGCCAGCCCAGCTACCTGAAGGGCTTTGCCGAGATCGCCAACAAGACGCCGCTGGAAACGTGGAAAGCGTATTTCCAGTGGCACTTGCTGCACGCCAATGCCGGCTACCTGCCGAAAGCGTATGTCGATGAAAACTTCGCGTTTTATGGCACCACTCTGACGGGCGTGACGGAAATGCGTCCGCGCTGGAAACGCGGCGTGGGCGCCGTCGAAGGCGCGCTGGGCGAAGCCGTGGGCCAGCTGTACGTGGAGCAATATTTCCCGGCCGAGCGCAAGGTGCGCATGGAAGCGCTGGTGAAAAACCTGATGACGGCCTACAAGCAAAGCATCGACAAGCTCGACTGGATGAGCCCCGTCACCAAGAAACAGGCGCAAATCAAGCTGGCCAAGTTCACCACCAAGATCGGCTATCCGAACAAATGGCGCGATTACTCGGGCCTGACGGTGGCGCCGGACGACTTGATCGGCAACATCCAGCGTTCGCACCTGCTCAACTACAACCGCGAGCTGAACAAGCTGGGCCAGCCCATCGACCGCGACGAGTGGGGCATGACGCCGCAGACCGTGAACGCCTATTACAATCCTGAGCTGAACGAAATCGTCTTCCCGGCCGCCATCCTGCAAGCGCCGTTCTTCGACGCCAACGCGGACGACGCCGTCAACTATGGCGCCATCGGCGGCGTCATCGGCCATGAAATCAGCCACGGCTTCGACGACCAGGGCGCCCAGTACGACGGCGACGGCAATTTGCGCGACTGGTGGACCAAGGCCGACCATAAAAACTTCGCCAAGAAAACCAAGCAGCTGGTGGCGCAGTACAACAGCTTCAGCCCGGTGAAAGGCCACTTCGTCAACGGCGAACTGACCCTGGGCGAGAACATCGCCGATAACTCCGGCGTGGCGATTGCCTATAAAGCGTACAAATTGTCGCTGAACGGCAAGAAAGCCCCCGTCATCGACGGCTTCACGGGCGAGCAGCGCTTCTACGCGGGCTTTGCCCAGGTATGGCGCATGAAAATGCGTGAAGCGCAGCAACTGGTCTTGCTGAAAACGGACCCGCACTCGCCAGGCCAGTTCCGCGCCAACGGCACCATGCGCAACCAGCCCGGCTTCTATCAAGCCTTCGACGTGAAACCGGGCGACAAGATGTATCTGCCGCCGAAAGACCGCGTCATCATGTGGTAACAGCAGTGCTGACGCACTAGCACCGAGCCGCCCCGCTATCAAGCCCGGGCGGCTTTTTTACGCCGTGTGATCTGGCACAAACTGCAGGCGAAAAAAAACCGCCCATACGGGCGGTTCCTGGTTCAGCGCGCTGGCTGAATTATTTGGCAGGCTCGGCTGCAGGAGCAGCACCGTCAGCGGCAGCGGCTGGTGCCGGCACTTCCGGTTCCTTGAACTTGCCGCCCGACGCGTTGGCGATGTAGACGACGGCGCGCGCCACTTCCACATCGTCGAGGTCGGGATTGCCGCCCTTGGCCGGCATCGCGCGCAAGCCTTCGATGGCGTGCTTCAGGACCGTATCGTAGCCCTGGGCCAGACGTGCAGACCAGCCGCCCACGTCGCCAAATTTCGGTGCACCGGCCACGCCGGCGCCATGGCAAGCCACGCAGGTCGCCGTGTAGACGGCTTCGCCGCTTTGCAGCACTTTCGGACCGCTGGCATCCTTGAAGGTAAAGCCAGCATTGGCAACCGGACTCAAGCGCTCGGCAATGGCTTCCGGCGACTGGCTGTCCGTACCGGCGCCCGTCAGTTTTTGCGCCGTGACGAACTGCACCAGCAGGATGATGCCGATGACGGTGACGAGGAAGAAGCCAGCTACGGCGGCAAGCAATTGTTTAGGCGTTTTGATCGCTGATTGTTGTTCGTTATGTGCGTCGCTCATGATGTCCTTAGTCCAGATTTGAAACTGATGGCCGTGTAAGGTAGCATTTTTACATGCTTGGATGTAAACCTTTATGAAACCCACAATTATAGGCACAAAAATTGAGCAGTGACATGCAATTGCCAGCGATACGACAGTTTCCGTAGACGTAGGTAAAGAAAAACGGTATCCTTCGCATCACTTCAGAAATTCCCCCTACGCGGCTGTAGCTCAGTGGATAGAGTATTGGCCTCCGAAGCCAAGGGTCGTGGGTTCGATCCCCGCCAGCCGCACCAGTTTTTCCCCACAAAAATCAACTACTTAGCTGCTGCATTGGTTTGCAATGTAAGGCGCTATTTCGCATATTTTGGCACACTCACTGTGCCAAAATTGTGCCAACGTTTACGGCGCCTGTTGTAGCTATTTTTGTTGCTCTTTCTCTCGGCTCTTCAATATCAACTTTTGTAACGTATTCCACTCTTGATTCTGAAAATCCTTCCAGCGTTGTATCGAGGCGTTGTCGGTTGGATCTACTTCTATTTTCGACATTACTGATCCCAACAGCACCCACTGCGTGAAGTGTGGACGTGATGAGCATAAGTGACAAGCCTGGGATGGCTGTGTGTTTAGACGTTAAGCGTCGTGGCCGCCCTCGCAAGACCGAGGTACACGCATGAGGCCGGTACGTAACACCCTTATCAAGGGGCGTCGCAAGGAGGCATTCAGCCCCTATGCAGAAGCATCCGGTTGTTCCACTCAGGCCCGCTCCGTTAAATCGCAGATTTACGGTGTCGGAAAACCTGCGGCCGCATGCGCCGACCGTTCCGTCAGCGCGCCAGCGCTGCCGGTGCGGATCGGTGCAGATGCCGCAAGTGCCGGGTTAGTGCCGCAAATAGCGCATGTAAGCGCCGCCGGATGCCCCCCATTAATAACATGGGGGTTTACCTAGATAGCACCGAATCGGATGTTTGGACAGGCATCTGCGAAGAGGACTTGGGCGAGGTCGAGTTGGTCATGACCGACAGTGGAAAAATCAAGTCGGTAATGGTTCGCCGTCCTTCTGCTGCTCAGACCTGCGTGATCGACTGGATCAATTTCTCGGTGTTGGAAGATACCTGGTTCAAAACTGCGCGTGAGCAACTGATCACCGACGACCAGATCATTGTTGAAGCTAGTCGGCATCTGGAAAAAATATTCGGCTTTGGCATAACGACCAATCGCGGTAAGGGCATGAACTTTTACCGTGACTCATGGGTCCTTGGAGACGATATGGGCTTCGTCTGCTTTGGGGGCCAGCGTTCGACAATGTTGGTAACGTTGACTGGTCAGGGTTGCATGAACGCCGTAGCCGGTTGGCGTCACCTTGGCAAATTTATTAACGACCGAACCGCGACCGCGCAATAGAGCCTTGGCCGATGCCATGAAACGCATAGGCTTGGTTGAGCGTTCTGGTCGTGGCGTAGATAAAATTTATCGAGGACTGCTACGTTTTGGACGATCCGAGCCCGATTATCGCCGCACTGATAGCACCAACGTTGTTTTGCGTCTGGATACAACGGATGGGGATGAGGCATTCCTGAAGCGTGTGATTGAAGAGGAAGGGCGTCGCGGTGGCGAGTTACCGATAGATAGCCTTATCGCCTTGGCTGCATTGCGTGGCATGAAACGCATGACAACGGAAGAACTGGCACTGCATATTCAGCGGGAACCTGCGCAAGCCAAACGTACTCTCGAGGCACTCGTTGAGGTTGGATTGGCGCAGGCACATGGTATGGCCCGTGGCCGGACGTACACCTTGGCCGCTGGTTTGTACCGTGCTGACGGTGATAAAGCCGCCTATACACGGCAAATGGGATTCAGCGGTCTTCAGCAGGAACAAATGGTTTTGAGCTATGTACAGCAACATGGTTCGGTGCGGCGTGCCGAGGTGGCTGAGCTATGCCGCTTGACTTCGCTGCAGGCGAAAAATTTGCTGAAACGTTTGCGAGAGTCTGGCCAACTCCTGCAGCGAGGTGAGCGCCGCACTGCATATTATGTGCCAAATGATGGCACGACATCGCTTTAATGGTTTGGCTATTTTTGGATTATTTTGGACTTCTTTGGACATCTTTGGATATCCGTATGTGATTTCCGCCGATTGAACTGTACCGTAGCCCAAACGGCCCATCCTGGCCGTTTGGGCTGAGGGTTACTGCAGCAATGTCAACCATGTCTGCGTCGTCGCCTTCGACGAGGCTGGATGTCAGCCTGTGATAAGGCACTATCTGTCAGCACATACAAGCCCCACTCGGCGACTATCGGGTAATTACTACCGTTTTCTCTGAGCATGTCTTCCACCAAGTCGGGTGAATCGCCACGACCTTTGTCAGACCCACAGCGTTACTTCCGTATGCATCAATCCCGTCATTTTTGTCCCTGACGCCCCTGCCGTTGTCTGTTTGCAACCTCCAAAGTCCCTCAGCCGCTGATATCAATATTGATATCGAAACAGTGGAAAAATTGATTGGAGAGATTATCGCCCAGCCCCTAAGATAAACGCCGAGCATGCGAACGACATGCAAGCGATACAAAAAATATCAATACAATATCTGGAGATTCATGATGCGCAACGCCACCGGCCCGCTCGCGGCCACTTCCCCTCGTCCATTCACCTTGAAGGCAGCCGTTGCGGCACTGGCCGGTATTGGTTTGCTGAGCACGGCTTCGGTCTGGGCGCAGGATGCGGTGGCGGCCGATGCCGGTGCCGAGCCTGCTGCGGAAGTGTCGGTCGTGACCGTCAGCGGCGTGCGCCGCTCGGCGCAGAATTCCCAGCAGATCAAGATGCGCTCGGACCAGGTCATCGATTCCATCGTGGCCGACGACATCGGCAAATTCCCCGATAACAACGTGGCTGAAACCCTGGCGCGCATTTCAGGTATCCAGATCCGCCGCGATTCTGGCGAGGCGAGCGCCGTCATGATCCGCGGCTTGCGCGATGTCACGACCCTCCTCAACGGCCGCGAACTGTTTACCACCACGGGCCGCTACGTCAACCTGGCCGACATTCCTGCCACGATGTTGCAGCGCGTTGACGTGTACAAATCGCAGGGCGCGGACCAGGTCGAAGGCGGCGTAGCCGGTATCATCGACGTGCGCACCAACCGTCCGTTCGACTTCAAGGATTTCACGGCCAGCGTGAATACGCGCGCCGTCTACAGCGACAAATCCAAGGCCACCGACCCGAACATCAGCGGCATGCTGTCGAACCGCTGGAAGACGGGCATCGGCGAAGTGGGCGCGCTGCTGGGCCTGTCGCAGCAGCAGCACCGTTATCACGAGGAACGCGCGTTCAATACGGCGCCCGTGGATAAAAGTTTCCTGTCGCCGGGTTTGACGGGGCCGGACCAGGTGGGCTTGCTGCCGATCAAGGGCGACCGCCGCCGCACGACCGCCAATGCCGTGCTGCAATGGCGTCCGAACGCCGACGTCGAGTTGTACGCGGAAGGCATGGCCACGCGCTTCCTGCTCGATGCCGAGTCCGATTACTTTGTCGGCTTGCCATGGTGGGGCACGCCCGTGTCGGCTACAAAAATTCCCGGCACCAATCAACTGCAAACGCTCACGTCCACCAACGTCAACACCATCATGTCGACGCAGGCGAACAAGAATCAGACGAAGACGCATCAATTTGCCGTGGGCGGCTTGTGGGATATCAATTCCGAATGGCGTTTCACGTCGGAAGTGGCCAGCACCAAGAGCACCTATGCCTGGCGCAACCCGATTCTCGACGCCATCACTGTCGTGCCGAATGCCCGCATCAATACCAACCAGAACGGCACCTTGCACGTCGACTACACGGGCATCGATTTGCAAGACCCGTCGAACTACTATCTGAAGGGTTTCTTCGACCGCTACGGCCGTGACCAGGGCAGCTCGAACGACGTGCGCGCCGACCTGGCGTACACGCCCAGCGCGGGCGGCATCTTCAAGGAAATCAGCGTCGGCCTGCGCGGCGTGAAGCGCGAAGCCGAATCGATCAAGAGTTTTGAAGGCAATGCGGAGGCACCGGACGTGTCCGGCGCCGCGTTTCCGTTCGGCCGCCAGAGCGTGACGTCGATTCCGGGCCTCAATTGTCTGTCGGAACCGATGTCCAGCGGCGGTCCCGACTATGGCTTGAAGCAGTGGTACACGCCGTGCGCCAGCTTCCTGCTCAATAACACGGGCACCATCCGCCAAGCCGTCACGGGCAGCAGCGCGGCGCGGGCCATGGACCCGGGTTCGTTCTTCAAGGATACGGAAAAGACGTACTCGATCTATACCAAGGCCAAGGTCGCCTTCAAGCTGGGCGCCTACCCCGTCGATGGCACCCTGGGCGTGCGCGTCGTGCGCACCGAGCAAAGCCTGCAAGGCAACAGTTCGCAAGATGGCGTCTACACGCCCGTCATCAGTGACACGTCCAGCACCGACGTGCTGCCGAGCGTGGCCCTGAAAATCAAGCTGCGTTCGGACCTGGTCGGCCGCTTCGCTGCGGGCCGCACCATCAGCCGCCCGGGCTTTTCCCAGTTGAACCCGGGCGTGGCCCTCGTCAACTCGACGGAAACGGTCAAGGCGACGGGCGCGGGCGGCAATCCGAATTTGAAACCAGTCACGGGCGACAATGTTGACGCGGCACTGGAATGGTATTTCGCGCCCGCCGGTTCCGTCACTGCTACCGTGTTCCACCACAAGTTCGACGGTTATATCCAGCAACGCATTTCCAGCGAAACCATCGCCGGCAAGACCTATGATGTGGACCGCCCATACAACACTGCCGCCGGCAAGCTGCAAGGCCTGGAAATTGGCTACCAGCAGTTCTATGACGGTTTGCCTGGCCTGTTGAGCGGCTTGGGCCTGCAGGCGAACGGCACCTACATGAGCGGCACCACGGACGACGAGACGGGCAGCCATGCCATCACGGGCGTGTCGCGCTATGCCTACAACCTGGTGCTGCTGTACGAAAAAGACGCGTGGTCGGGCCGCCTGGCTTACAACTGGCGCTCGAAATTCGTCGACAGCTACAACCAGGGCGGCCCCGGCCTGGACTTGAAAGTGGCGTCGACGGCCCAGCTCGACGGTTCGCTGTCGTACAAGATCAACGACCAGTTCACCGTGACCCTCGATGGGAATAACTTGCTCGACACCAAGTTCAAGGATTACTGGAACACTGCGGGCGTGTATCCGCGCGACACGCGCCGCTATGACCGCACGGTAGGGTTATCACTGCGCTGGAAAATGTAAGTTGGTCGCACAGTAAAAATCAAGGGCGTTGCCATGGTTTCGGCCGGCAACGCCCCTGTCAGTTGGGCAGTCACGCACGATTCATCATAAAAAGAATGGACGGAAAGCATGGAGACGCAAAAATTATCTACCGTTGAAAAGGTCGGCTTCGGCGCCGGCGACATGGCGCTCAATGTCGTCATCTCGTCGATGATGTTGATCATCACCTTTTTCTATACCGATATCTATGGCTTGAAAACCACCGACCTGGCCCTGTTGTTCGTGGCCGTGAAAGTCATCGGCGCCATTGCCGACCTGGTCATGGGCCAGATCACCGACCGCTACAGCTTTGCCTCGGGCCGCTACCGTCCATATCTGCTGTGGCTGGCCGTGCCGTATGGCGTCAGCGTCTTCTTTGTCTTCAGCACGCCCGAGTGGCACTATGACGCCAAGCTGATCTGGGCATACTCGACGTATATCCTGATGACCATCATGACGGCCGGCGTGGGCATTCCGTATATCTCCCTGATCAGCGGCCTGACCAGCGACCCGCAAGACCGCCTGTCGGCCAACGGCTACCGCCTGTTCTTCGCCAAGATCGGCGCATTCATGGTGACCATCGTCGTGCCGGTTCTGTCGCAGCGCTGGGGCGGCGGCAACCCGGCCGTCGGCTACCAGGCGGCCATGGCCGTGATGGCCGTCATGGGCGTGGCCCTGTTCCTGTTCTGCTATTTCTCCACCACCGAGCGCGTCGTGCACGTGGTGGAAAAGCAATCGCTGCTCGACCAATTGAAAGTGCTGCTGCAGAACGACCAGTGGCTGGTGCTGTGCGGCGTGTGCGTCACGGGCACCATCGGCTACGTGGTGCGCGGCTCGGTCGCCATTTATTACGCGAAATACTATCTGGGTGGCAGCACGGAAACCGTGGCCGCCTTCCTCACGACCGGCGTGGTGGCCGCCATCCTGGCCATGATCGCCTCGACCTGGATCACCAAGTTTTACTGCAAGGTAAAACTGTTCCGCTACACGCAGATCGGCGTCGCGCTGATCAGCCTGGCGATCTATTTCTTCGTGAAACCGAGCGACACCGTGCTGGCCTTCGCCCTGTATTTCCTGCTGTCCTTTGTCGTGGATTTACATGCGCCCGTGTTCTGGTCGGCCATTGCGGAAACCATTGATTACGGTCAAGTCAAGACGGGCAAGCGCGTCTCCGGCTTCGCCTTTGGCGGCATCTCCGTTTGCCAGAAGGCGGGCATGGCGGTGGCGGGCGGCCTGGTCGGCGTGCTGCTCGCGTATTTCGACTACCAGCCCAACCATGAGCAAACGCAATTCGCCCTGAACGGCATCGCCCTGATGCTGTCGATCATCCCCGGTTTCTTCCACTTGCTGATGGGCTTGCTGATGTTCAAGTACCGCATCAGCGATACGTACTACAGCGGCGTGAAGTCGGAAATGCACAAGCGCGGCTACGTGGCTGCGTAAGAATAATTGAATGGAGCAAGCAACATGGCAGACGTCTTGAAACCGCTGATCGAACAGCGCGCCGACCCGCATATCTACCGTCACAGCGACGGCTATTATTACTTTACGGCGTCCGTGCCGCAATACGACCGCATTGAACTGCGCCGCGCCGACAGCATCACCGGCCTGGCCGACGCGCAAACGGTCGACGTGTGGCACAAGCCGGAAACGGGGCCATATAGCGAACTGGTGTGGGCGCCGGAGTTGCACTTCAACCAAGGCGCCTGGTATGTGTATTTCGCCGCCGCGCCAAGCCGCGAGATCAAACATAAGTTGTTCCAGCACCGCATGTATGCGATCCGTAACACGAACGCCAATCCTTTGATTGGCGAGTGGGAATTCATGGGCCAGATCGACACGGGCATCGACACCTTCTGCCTGGACGCCACCACGTTCGAGCACGATGGCGTGCTGTATTACCTGTGGGCGCAGAAAGATGTCGCCATCGAGGGCAATTCGAACCTGTACATCGCGCCGATGGCCACGCCGTGGCAACTGGCGGGCCCGCCCGTGATGCTGAGCAAGCCGGAATTCGACTGGGAAATCCGCGGCTTCTGGGTCAACGAAGGGCCGTCCGTGCTGAAGCGCAATGGCAAGATCTTCATCAGCTATTCGGCCAGCGCCACCGATGAAAACTACGCGATGGGCTTGCTGTGGGCCGACGAGTCCGCCGACCTGCTCGATCCAGCGGCGTGGACCAAGTCGCCCGAGCCCGTGTTTGCCACCTGTTACGAGCACGGCATTTACGGTCCCGGCCACAACAGCTTCACGACGGCCGGCGATGGCGACGGCGTATTGCTGGTGTACCATGCCCGCACCTACACGGAAATCGTTGGCGATCCTTTGTGGAACCCGGACCGCCACACGTTTGTCAAACCGTTGCGCTGGGACGCGCAAGGCATGCCCGTGTTTGGCCGCTCATCGACCCTGTAAAACCTGGACCCGACGCCATGACCCCAGTTGATTCTGTTTCAGTGACGCAATTGCCGTTCGGCATCCTGCCCGATGGCCAGCACGTCAGCGTATTTACCCTGACGAACCGCCAGGGCATGCAAGTCAAGGTGCTCGATTTTGGCGCCATCATCAGCGACATCCACGTGCCGGACCGCGACGGCAGCTTTGCCGACGTGGTGCTGGGTTTCGATCGCATCGAGCCGTATCTGCACAACAGCGCTTTCCTGGGCGCCGTCATCGGCCGTTTCGGCAACCGCATCGCCGAGGGACGTTTCAGTCTCGACGGCAAGGATTACCAGCTGGCCGTCAACAATCCGCCCAATCACTTGCATGGCGGAAACCAGGGTTTTCACCAGGTCATATGGCAGGCCGCGCCGTTCACCAAGGACGACGCCGTCGGTATCACGTTCACGCGCAGTAGCCCGCACGGCGAAGACGGCTATCCGGGCAAGCTGGATGTCACCGTGGTCTACGAACTGGACAACGATAACGCGCTGAGCCTGCGCTATCACGCCGTGACGGACCAGGCCACGCCGATCAACTTGACCAACCACAGCTATTTCAATCTGGCGGGGCAGGGCGATATCCTCGGCCACGCGTTGTCCATCAACGCGGATCGCTACCTGCCCGTGGATGCGGGGTCTATCCCCACGGGCGAACTGGCGGACGTGTCCGGCACGCCGTTCGACTTGCGCCAGAGCACCGTCATCGGCAGCAGCATCGATGTGCCGCATGAGCAGCTGCGCATCGGCCGCGGCTACGACCATAACTTTGTGCTGAATCAAAAGCCGGGGCACAGACTGAACCTGGCCGCCACCGTGCGCGAGCCGCAATCGGGCAGGGTGATGCAGGTGTACACGCAGGAGCCGGGCATCCAGTTTTATTCCGGTAATTTCCTCGACGGCAGCCAGCAGGGCAAGCAGGGCGCCATCCGCTATCGCGGCGCGCTATGCCTGGAAACGCAGCATTTTCCGGATTCGCCGAACCAGTCGCATTTCCCGAATACCATTTTGCGCCCGGGTGAGGTGTATCAGACGGAAACGGTCTATCGGTTTTCCGCAGAATAATCGTCGCAGACCCCAAAAACCTTCCACGCCCTGCCGCCACGCGCCCGCAGGGCGTTTTCATTGGTGCTTATTGATATCATTTTCGATATCGGAACGCATTAAAAATTGATTGGAAAGGCATGGCAGGATTCTTTAGTATTCCAACATCGCTGCCCGGGCCGACGACATTAGATCCGGCATGGCACAACCAGGAGAATGGCATGTCTGAGACAAAAAAGAAGGTTGCCCTGCGCTCTGCCGAGTGGTTCGGCTCGCAGGACAAGAACGGCTTCATGTACCGCAGCTGGATGAAAAACCAGGGCATACCTGACCACGAGTTTCATGGCAAGCCCATCATCGGCATCTGCAATACCTGGTCCGAACTGACCCCCTGCAACGCACATTTCCGCCAGCTGGCCGAACACGTCAAGCGCGGCATCCTAGAGGCGGGCGGTTTCCCAGTGGAATTCCCTGTCTTCTCGAATGGCGAATCGAATTTGCGCCCGACGGCCATGCTGACGCGCAATCTGGCGTCGATGGACGTGGAAGAATCGATCCGCGGCAACCCGATGGACGCTGTCGTGCTGCTGGTCGGCTGCGACAAGACGACGCCGGCGCTGCTGATGGGCGCTGCCAGCGTCGACATCCCCACCATCGTCGTCAGCGGCGGCCCCATGCTGAACGGCAAACTCAATGGCAAGGACATCGGTTCCGGCACGGCCGTATGGCAGCTGCACGAGCAGATGAAGGCGGGATCGATCACCCTGCACCAGTTCATGTCGGCCGAATCGGGCATGTCGCGCTCGGCCGGTACTTGCAACACCATGGGCACGGCTTCGACGATGGCCAGCATGGCCGAAGCGCTGGGCACGTCCCTGCCGCACAACGCGGCCATCCCCGCCGTCGATTCGCGCCGCTACGTGCTGGCACATATGTCGGGCATCCGCATCGTCGAGATGGTGCACGAAGACCTGCGCCTGTCGAAAGTGCTGACGCGTGAAGCGTTTGAAAACGCCATCAAGGTCAACGCCGCCATCGGTGGCTCGACCAATGCCGTGATCCACCTGAAAGCGATTGCCGGCCGCATCGGCGTGCCGCTGGAGCTGGAAGACTGGACCAAGGTAGGCCGCGGCACGCCGACCATCGTTGACTTGCTGCCGTCGGGCCGTTTCCTGATGGAAGAGTTCTATTATGCGGGCGGCTTGCCGGCCGTGATACGCCGCCTGGGCGAGGGCGATCTGCTGCCGCACAAGAATGCGCTGACCGTCAACGGCAAGTCGCTGTGGGACAACTGCGTCGAAGCGCCGATCTACAACGATGAAGTGGTGCGCACCTTGGACAACCCATTGCTGGCCGATGGCGGCATTTGCGTGCTGCGCGGCAATCTGGCGCCACGCGGCGCTGTGCTGAAACCGTCGGCCGCCTCGCCACACCTGATGCAGCATCGCGGCAAGGCCGTTGTGTTCGAAGATTTTGAACATTACAAGGCCCGCATCGTTGATCCGGATCTGGATGTCGACGCGAACTCCGTGCTGGTCATGAAGAACTGCGGCCCGAAAGGCTATCCTGGCATGGCGGAAGTAGGCAACATGGGCTTGCCGCCGAAACTGCTGGCGCAAGGCATCACCGACATGGTGCGCATCTCGGATGCGCGCATGAGCGGCACGGCCTACGGCACGGTCGTGCTGCACGTGGCGCCGGAAGCGATGGCCGGCGGCCCGCTGGGCATCGTCAAGGACGGCGACATGATCGCCCTCGACTGCCACAACGGCAGCCTGAACATCGACATCAGCGATGCGGAAATCGCTGAGCGCCTGGCGGCCCGCGAACTGGGCAGCGCGCCCGGACCGAAGAGCGGCTACCAGCAGCTGTACATCGAACACGTGTTGCAGGCCGATGAAGGCTGCGATTTCGACTTCCTGGTCGGCAATCGCGGTTCCGCCGTGCCGCGCCACTCACATTAAGCGGAGAATCCCATGCTGTTGCTGCAATTTACGAATGAACACGGCGGCCGCCTCGTCGGCCTGCTGCAAGACGACGTCATCCGCGTCATCGAAGGCTACAACACGACGTATGCACTGGCGCAAGACGCCATCCGAAAGAAAGTCAGCCTGGCGGACCTGGTCAACGCCACGGTCGGCAATACCACGCATTCCTATACGGACGTGGCCGCTACCGGACGTGTGCTGCCGCCGCTCGACCACGCCGATGAAGCGCACTGCTACGTGACGGGCACGGGCCTGACCCACCTGGGCAGCGCCGGCGCCCGCGACGCCATGCACAAGAAGATCGGCGGCGATGCCGAGTCCCTGAGCGATTCGATGAAAATGTTCCGCCTGGGCGTGGAAGGCGGCAAGCCGGCTGACGGTACGGCCGGCGCCCAGCCCGAATGGTTCTATAAAGGCGACGGCTCCATCGTGCGCGCCGGCGGCCAGCCGCTGCGCATGCCGGACTTTGCCCTCGATGGCGGCGAAGAGCCGGAAATCGCTGGCCTGTACGTGATCGGCGACGATGGCCAGCCCTACCGGGTCGGCTACGCCATCGGCAATGAATTCTCGGACCACGTGACGGAACGCCAGAACTATCTGTACCTGGCCCACTCGAAACTGCGCGCCTGCAGCGTGGGACCGGCCCTGCTGGTGGGCGAATTGCCCGCGCATATCGCCGGCGCCTCGCGCGTGCTCGATGCGGCTGGCAATGTACGTTGGGAAAAGGCGTTTGTCAGCGGCGAAGAGAATATGTCGCACACGATTGCCAACCTGGAACACCATCACTTCAAGTACCCGCTGTTCAAGCGCCCTGGCGACGTGCACGTACACTTCTTTGGCACGGCAACGTTAAGCTTTGCCGATGGCGTGAGCGTGGCGCCGGGTGAAACCTTTGAAATCGAAGCGCCGGCCTTTGGCCCTGCCTTGCGCAACCGCCTCGATGTCTTCCCAACCGAATTTGCGAAAGTGAGCACATTATGAGTTTCAATATCACCGGTGATGCATTGATCGGCGGCGTCGCCGTCAAGGGTAACGGCGGCTCCTTCGAAGCGTGGGACCCGGCCGCGCGCGCGCACATCGCGCCCGCTTTCCACATGGTCGATGCCGCGCAAATCGACGCGGCGTGCCGTTTGGCGCAAGCCGCGTTCGATCCGTACCGCGCCACCAGCGATGCGGAACGCGCCGATTTTCTCGACACCATCGCCGCGCAAATCCTCGAGCTGGGCGACGACCTGATCGTGCGCGCCATGACGGAAAGCGGCTTGCCGCGCGCGCGCCTGGAAGGCGAACGTGGCCGCACGGTGGGTCAGCTGAAACTGTTCGCCGGCTTGCTGCGCGAGGGTTCATGGACCGATGCACGCATCGACAGCCCGCTGCCTGACCGCGTGCCACCACGTCCTGACTTGCGTTTGCGCATGATCGGCCTGGGCCCCGTCGCCGTGTTTGCGGCCAGTAACTTCCCGCTGGCCTTCTCGGTCGCTGGCGGCGATACGGCCTCGGCCCTGGCTGCCGGCTGCCCCGTCGTGCTGAAAGCCCATTCGGCCCATCCGGGCACGTCGGAGCTGGTGGCGCGCGCGATCGTGAACGCGATTGCCATCTGCAAGCTGCCGGCCGGCGTGTTCGCCTTGCTGACGGGCACGGGCAATGGCATCGGCCAGACCCTGGTGGCCCATCCCGCCATCCAGGCCGTCGGCTTTACGGGTTCGCGTTCGGGCGGCATTGCCCTGATGAAAGTGGCGGCGGAACGTGCGCAACCGATCCCCGTATATGCTGAAATGAGCAGCATCAATCCCGTCTTCGTGTTGCCGCAAGCGCTGGCCGCCCGTGGCGCGGCGATCGCCAGCGGTTTTGCCGCCTCGCTGACCATGGGCGTGGGCCAGTTCTGCACCAATCCCGGCCTCGTGCTGGGCTTGGAAGGCCCCGACTTTACGGCGTTTGCCGCCGCTGCCGCCGAAGCGCTGGCGCCGGCGCCTGCCGCCACCATGTTGACGGCCGGCATCGCCAGCAGCTATGCCAAGGGCGTCGCCGCCCTGGCGCAGCATGCAGACGTGACGCCGCTGGTGCAAAATACGGGCGACGAAGGCAAGGGCGCCGCCGCCCTGTTCGTCACTTCGGGCGAAGCGTTTTTGGCCAAGCACGATCTGCGCGACGAAGTCTTCGGTCCCGCTTCCCTGCTGGTCGCTTGCCGCGACATCGAGCAATTGCTGGCGATTACGGAAAGCCTGGAAGGCCAGCTGACGGCCACCTTGCAAATGGATGCCGGCGACGTGGCAGATGCGCGCCGTTTGCTGCCCGTGCTGGAACGCCGCGTGGGCCGCATCCTGGCCAACGGTTTCCCGACGGGCGTGGAAGTGTCGACGGCCATGGTGCACGGCGGCCCGTTCCCGGCCACGTCGGACGGCCGCAGCACCTCGGTCGGCACGGCAGCCATCAACCGCTTCCTGCGTCCCGTGTCCTACCAGAACCTGCCGCAGGACTTGCTGCCGGAGTCGCTGCGCGACGATAATCCGCTGGGCATCTGGCGCCGTCACGATGGCGTGCTGGGCAAACTTTAATCACAAAAAATAAAAATACACAGGCGGAGACAAGATGAAGCAATTGGCGAAATATGGCAGCTTGCAGGGCAAGCGCGTGTTCATCACGGGTGGCGGCAGCGGCATCGGCGAATCTTTGGTGGCGGAATTTGCCGCTCAGGGCGCACTGGTGGCGTTTGTCGATATCGCCGTGGAAGCGAGCGAGGCCCTGTGCCGCCGCCTGGCCGAAGCGGGCCTGACGGCACCGTTGTTCCGCCATTGCGACATCACGGATATTCCATCGTTGCAAGCCGTCATGGCCGAACTGGCCGACAAGCTGGGCGACTTCGACATCCTCGTCAACAATGCCGCCAACGACCAGCGCCACCAGGCGCAGGACGTCACCCTGGAATACTGGAACGAGCGCATTGCGATCAATCAACGTCCCATGTTCTTCACGTGCCAGGCCGTCTTCGAGGGCATGAAACGCAAGGGCGGCGGTTCCATCATCAACGTCAGCTCGATTTCCTGGCACATGAAGTCGGGCGGCTACCCGGTGTATGCCACCACCAAGGCGGCCGTCGTGGGCCTCACGCGGGGTCTGGCGCGCGACTTTGGCGCCCACAATATCCGCGTCAACACCGTCACACCGGGCTGGGTCATGACGCAGCGCCAGATCGACCTGTGGGTCGACGACGCGGCGGAAGTGGAAATCAAGAAAAGCCAATGCTTGCCAAGCAAGCTGATGCCACAGGACATCGCCGCCATGGTGCTGTTCCTCGCTTCCGATGACGGAGCGATGTGTTCCTCCCAGGAATTCATCGTCGACGCCGGCTGGGTGTGACAAAACGTCCAGGGCGTTGTTGCCTTGCCTAGCCGTACGTTCGTACTGTCTTCGGTAAGGCGCCTAGCCCTGAACGTTTTGTCGGCCGCGGGTTTGCCCGCAGCCACCTTCCTCCTTTGAAATACCCTCTTGCCGCCCCAACCCCGCGGCAGGAGAGGCATCGCCATATCCATATTGCCGGGTTGATCCCGGCCCTTGCTTTTCACTAAAAAACAGGAGACAGCATGAAACTCATCCATACCAGCATCGTGGCCCTCAGCCTGGCCATGGCCGCCGGCAGCGCCTTTGCCGCGCCCGTCAAGGTCACCATCGACGTGGCCAAGCCCGGTGCCGTGATCAACAAGAACGTGTACGGCCAGTTCGCAGAGCACCTGGGCACGGGCATCTACGAAGGCATGTGGGTGGGGCCTGAGTCTTCCATTCCGAATACCAAGGGCTGGCGCAACGACGTGCTGGGCGCGCTGAAACAGTTGCACGTGCCCCTGGTCCGCTGGCCGGGCGGCTGTTTTGCCGATGAATACCACTGGAAGGACGGCATCGGTGCGCGCGACAAGCGCCCGACCAAGGTCAACACCAACTGGGGCGGCGTGGAAGAATCGAACGCCGTCGGCACGCACGAATTCTTCGATCTGGCCGAGCTCCTGGGTGCGCAGACCTATATCAACGGCAACCTCGGTTCCGGCACGCCGCAGGAAATGTCCGAATGGCTCGAATACATGACCTCGGACAGCAAATCGACCCTGGCCGAGCTGCGCCGCAAGAATGGCCGCGCCCAGCCGTATAAAGTCGATTACTTTGGCATCGGCAATGAAGCCTGGGGTTGCGGCGGCAATATGCGCCCGCAGTACTATGCCGACCTGTACAAGCACTATCACACCTTCATGAAGACGCCGGAAAGCGCGCGCCCGAAATTCATCGCCAGCGGCGGCAATGACGACGACATCAGCTGGTCCAGCACCCTGAGCCGCGAAATCAAGCCGAACATGATGGACGCCATCAGTTTCCACTACTACACGGTGCCGACGGGCGTCTGGGAAAAGAAGGGCGCCGCCACGGGCTTTGGCGAAAATGAGTGGATTTCCACCCTGAGCCGCACCCTGCGCATCGATAGCTTGATCAAGAACAATATCGCCGCCATCGACAAGAACGATCCCTCGAAAAAGACGGGCTTGTACGTCGATGAATGGGGCACCTGGTACGACGTGGAGCCGGGCACCAACACGGGTTTCCTGTTCCAGCAAAACAGCTTGCGCGACGCCTTGGTCGCCGCCCTGAACTTCAATATTTTCCACGCCCACGCGGACCGTGTGCGCATGACGAATATCGCGCAAATGGTCAACGTGCTGCAGGCGATGATCATCACGGACAAGGACAAATATTTCCTCACGCCTACGTATCACGCGTTTGAAATGTACGTGCCGTTCCAGGATGCCACGTCCCTGCCGGTCGCCATCCAGGGCAATGGCAAGTACAGCCTGGGCAAGGTCAGCATTCCGGAAGTGAGCGCCTCGGCCGCGCGCGGCAAGGATGGCAAGGTGTACTTGTCGCTGGTCAACACGAACCCGCACAAGGCGGTCGACGTGAACGTGGCGCTGGCCGGCAAGCAAGTGGCCAGCGTGACGGGCCGCGTGCTGACCGCAGGCAAGATGGATGCCGTCAACAGCTTTGCGCAACCGCAAGCCGTGCAGCCAGTGGCGTTTAATGCCAAAGCGCAAGGCGGCAAGCTGACCGTGTCGGTACCGGCCAAGGCAGTCGTGGTGGTGGCCGTCGACTAAGCTGTCGCTCACCTGTCACTCATCAGGCCGGCCCGCATGACGGGCCGGCTGACCATTTTGGAGAAGACGATGCACACATTGACACGCGGCATGGCCGCCATCCTGAGCACCCTGGCGATCATGGCTGCCGCGCACGCGGCCCAGGTCAGCGTGCACGACCCCGTGATGGCCAAGGAAGGCGACACGTATTATTTGTACAGCACGGGGCCCGGCATTACCTTCTACAGTTCGAAAAACATGCTCGACTGGCAGCCGGAAGGGCGCGTCTTCGCGGGCCAGCCGACCTGGGCCAAGACGGCCGCGCCGTCTTTTGACGACCATATCTGGGCGCCCGACGTGCAATTTCACGACGGAAAATATTACCTGTACTACTCGGTGTCCGGCTTCGGCAAGAACACGTCCGGCATCGGCGTGACCGTCAACACGACCTTGAATCCCCGCTCGCCCGACTACCGCTGGGTCGACCAGGGCATGCTGCTGCAATCGGTGCCCGAACGCGACGAGTGGAACGCCATCGATTCGAACATCATCACCGATGCCAAGGGCACGCCGTGGATGTCGTTCGGCTCATTCTGGAATGGCATCAAGCTGGTGAAACTGACGCCGGACTGGACCCGTATTGCGGAACCGCAAGAGTGGCACTCGCTGGCCCGACGCGTACCCCTGCCGCCACGCGCAGGCGAATTCAAGCCGGCGCCCGAGGAAATCGAGGCACCGTTCATCTTCCAGCGCGGCAACGATTACTTCCTCTTCGTTTCCTGGGGCTTGTGCTGCCAGAAAGAAAAAAGTACCTATCACCTGGCCGTGGGACGCTCAAAAAGCGTGACGGGTCCGTATCTGGACAAGGATGGCCGCGACATGGCGCAGGGCGGCGGCACGGTGCTGCTGAAAGGCGACAAGGACTGGCAAGGCCTGGGCCACAACAGCGCCTATACGTTTGACGGCAAGGATTATCTGGTGCTGCACGCCTATGAAACGGTGGACAATTATTTGCAGAAACTCAAGATCCTGCCCATGACGTGGGACAAGGACGGTTGGCCGCAAGTCGATGCGCGCGACTTGAACCGCTATCAAAGCCGCGAATTGCCGGCAGCCAAACGGTAAGCAGGGCAGGGGATGGGCGGCAGGTGATACGCAAATCGATATCACAAGCGAAAAAGAATTGATTGGATGGCTATGTTGCTTTCTCCTACCATGGGTTCATAAAAAACCGCCCATCCGGCATCCGGCTGTGATGGTATTCCAAAAAAAACTGGAGACAAGAATGAAATTGACACGCCGCACACTCCTCGCCAGCGCCATGTTGTTGGCACTGTCCGCTACTTCTTCCGCCTTTGCCGCCAAGCCCCTCGTCATGGGCTTTTCGCAGGTGGGTGCCGAAAGCGAATGGCGCACCGCCAATACCGTCTCCATCAAGGATGCGGCCAAGAAAGATGGCGTCACACTGAAATTTGCCGATGCGCAGCAAAAACAGGAAAACCAGGTCAAGGCCCTGCGCTCGTTCATCGCGCAAAAAGTCGACGTGATCGCCTTCTCGCCCGTCGTTGAGTCCGGCTGGGATACGGTTCTGCGCGAAGCCAAGGCTGCCAAGATTCCCGTCATCCTGACGGACCGCGCCGTCAATGTCACCGACAAATCGCTGTACGTGACCTTCATCGGTTCCGATTTCGTGGAAGAGGGCCGCCGTGCCGGCCAATGGCTGCTCGAGCACGCCAAGAAAACCCCGGACGCGCAACTGAACATCGTCGAGCTGCAAGGCACGGTCGGTTCCGCGCCGGCCATCGACCGCAAGGAAGGCTTCCAGGAAGTCATCGGCAAGAATCCGAAATTGAAGATCATCCGTTCGCAAACGGGCGACTTTACGCGCGCCAAGGGCAAGGAAGTGATGGAAGCGTTCCTGAAGGCCGAAGGCAAGAAGATCAACGTGCTGTACGCGCACAATGACGACATGGCCATCGGCGCCATCCAGGCCATCGAAGAAGCGGGCATGAAACCGGGCAAGGACATCATCATCATCTCGATCGATGGCGTCAAAGGCGCGTTCGAAGCCATGATCGCCGGCAAACTGAACGTCACCGTCGAATGCAGCCCGCTGCTGGGCCCGCAATTGATGTCCATCGCCCGCGACGTGGTGGCCGGTAAACCCGTGCCAGCGCGCATCACGACGGTGGAAGGCGTGTTCCCTGCCGAGGTGGCCGCCAAGGAATTCCCGAACCGTAAGTACTAAGCTTGCCGCATGATGAATACGCAAGCGCAACACAACGCCGCGCCAGCTCCCTTGCTGGAGTTGCGCGGCATCAGCAAGTCCTTTCCTGGCGTCAAAGCCCTCAGTGATGTTGCCCTGCGCCTGTATCCGGGCGAAGTGCACACCTTGATGGGGCAGAACGGCGCCGGGAAATCGACGCTGATCAAGGTGCTGACGGGCGTCTACACGCCCGACAGCGGCCAGATTCTGTTTGAAAGCAAGCCCATCGCCCCCGCATCCACGTCGGATGCGCAGTTGCTCGGCATCAGCACCGTGTACCAGGAAGTCAATCTGTGCCCGAACCTGTCGGTGGCGGAAAATATTTTTATCGGCCGCTACCCGCGCCGCTTTGGCGCCATCGACTGGCGTTCCATGCAGCAGCAGGCGCGTGCCTTACTGCAGCAATTGCAGATCGATATCGATGTCACGGCGCAACTGTCCAGCTTTCCGCTGGCCATCCAGCAAATGGTGGCCATTTCGCGCGCGCTGAACATTTCGGCCCGCGTGCTGATCCTCGATGAACCCACGTCCAGCCTGGACGAGGCGGAAGTCAATCTGCTGTTTTCCGTGCTGCGCCGCTTGCGCGAGCAGGGCATGGCGATTCTGTTTGTAACCCACTTCCTCGACCAGACCTACGCCATTTCCGACCGTATCACCGTCATGCGCAATGGCGAGCGCGAGGGCGAATATGCATGCAGCGAACTGTCGCGCCTGGCGCTGGTCAATAAAATGATCGGCGTGGCAGCCGACACGCAGGAGCAAACGCTGGACCTGGCGCAAGAAGCGGGCGCCGCCAGCTTCGGTCCGACTGTACTCGAAGCGCAGGGACTGGGCCGCAAGGGCGCCCTGCTGCCCATGGATTTCCACATCCGCCAGGGCGAATTGCTGGGTCTGGCCGGCTTGCTCGGTTCGGGCCGTACGGAACTGGCGCGTTTGCTGTTCGGCGCCGACAAGGCCGATTCCGGCAGCATCGTCATGCAGGGAAAGATACGCCAGTTCAATGTGCCGCGCGACGCGATTGCCCAGGATATCGGCTTTTGCTCGGAAGACCGCAAGCACGAGGGCGCGATCTTGTCGCTGTCCGTGCGCGAAAACATTATATTGGCCTTGCAGGCCCGCACGGGCTTGCTGCGCGCCATCCCGTTCAAACGCCAGCAGGCGCTGGCCGACGAGTATGTGAAGGCGCTGGGCATCAAGACGGCCAGCATCGAAACGCCGATCGGCAGCCTGTCGGGCGGTAATCAGCAAAAGGCCTTGCTGGCGCGCTGGCTGGTGACGTCGCCGGCCATGCTGATTCTCGATGAGCCGACGCGCGGCATCGACGTGCGCGCCAAGCAGGAAATCATGAGCTATGTGAGCAAACTGTGCCGCAAGGGCATGGCGATTCTGTTCATTTCGTCGGAGCTGCCGGAAGTGCTGCGCTGCAGCGACCGCATCCTCGTCATGCGCGACCGCAAGGCCTGCGGCGACTATGCGCGCGGCGAGCTCGACGACAGCTCCGTGCTGCAAGTGATCGCCGGAGACGCCACATGAGTTTATCCACGCCATCGAACGCGCCCCTGGCGCGTCCGGCTTCCACTACGGGTACGTCCGCTTTGCATACCGTTCTGCACCACCCCTTGAGCCGGCCCCTGGCCGCGCTGTTGCTGCTGTTGCTGGTGGCCTTCTTTGCCATCCCCGGCTTTTTCCACCTGGAAGTGCGCGACGGCCACTTGTATGGCAGCGTGATCGATATCGTCAACCGCGCGGCGCCCTTGATGCTGGCGGCCCTGGGCATGACCCTGGTGATCGCCACGCGCGGCATCGATATTTCCGTGGGCGCCGTCGTGGCCCTGTCCGGCACGGTGGCCGCCATGCTGATCGGCGGCACCATGGTGATGGACAACGGCGTGCCGACCTACGTGAGCAACATCCCCATGGGCTGGGCCCTGGCGGCCGCCCTGGGCGCTGCCCTGTTGTGCGGCGCCTGGAATGGCGTGCTGGTGGCGGGACTCGGCTTGCAACCCATCGTCGCGACATTGATACTGATGGTGGCGGGGCGTGGCCTGGCGCAATTGCTGACGGATGGGCAGATCGTCACCGTCTATTATCAACCGTTCTTTTTCATCGGCAGTGGTTACCTGTTCGGCTTGCCGTTCTCGCTGTTCCTCGTCGCTGCCGTGTTCATCATCACGGCCGTGCTGATGCGCAAGACGGCCCTGGGCCTGTTCATCCAGGCCGTCGGCATCAACCCCGTCGCCGCGCGCCTGGCCGGCATCAAGACGGCGACGCTGATCTTTTTCGTCTACGTGTTTTGCGCGGCCTGCGCGGGCCTGTCGGGCCTGATGATCAGCTCGAACATCAAGAGCGCCGACGCGAACAATGCGGGCCTGATGCTGGAACTCGACGCCATCCTGGCCGTCACTTTGGGCGGCACCTCGCTGGCTGGCGGCAAGTTCAGTCTCGTGGGCAGCATGATCGGCGCGCTCATCATCCAGACCCTGACCTACACGATTTATTCGCTCGGTGTGCCGCCGGAAGTGAACATGGTCGTCAAGTCGGTCGTCGTCTTCCTCGTCTGCCTGTCGCAATCGTCGGAATTCAAGCAATTGCTGCATCGGAGAAAAGCATGAAGGGTTTGCTGCATACCCCGTATTTCACCTCGCTCGTCACGGTCCTGCTGCTGGTGGTGATGCTGGGCCTCGGTGGCGCCGCCTATCCGGGCCTGCTGTCGACGCAAGTGATCTTTAACCTGTTGATCGATAACGCCTTTTTGCTGGTCATCGCCGTCGGCATGACTTTCGTGATCGTCTCCGGCGGCATCGATCTGTCCGTCGGTTCCGTGCTGGCCCTGTCGACCATGATCGCCGCCTGGCTGCTCAACGTGGCGCACTGGCCGCCGCTCTTGGTGATCGTCACGGTACTGGCGTTGGGCACCGTGTTTGGCGCCAGCATGGGCGCGCTGATCCATTACTTCAAATTGCAGCCCTTCATCGTCACCCTGGCCGGCATGTTTTTGGCGCGCGGGCTGTGCTACTTGATCAGCATCAATTCCATCACCATCGACGACCCGCTGTTCGTGGCCATGTCGCAGACGCAATTGCAGTTTCTCGGCGGCTTCGTCTCGCCCGGCGTCGTGATCGCCGTGATCACGTTGCTCTTGGCCATCTGGCTGGCGCACGCCACGCCGTTCGGCCGCGCCGTGTATGCGATCGGCGGCAATGAACAGTCGGCCCTGATGATGGGGCTGCCCGTGGGCCGCACCAAGGTGTTCATTTACGCCTTCAGCGGCTTTTGCGCCGCGCTCGGCGGCGTGCTGTTTTCGTTCTACATGCTGTCCGGCTATGGCTTGCATGCGCAAGGCACGGAACTGGACGCGATTGCCGCTGTCGTCATCGGCGGCACCCTGCTCAGCGGTGGCTATGGCTACGTGGCGGGTGCGCTATCCGGCGTGCTCGTGCTCGGCACCATCCAGACCCTGATCGCCTTCGACGGCACGCTCAGCTCGTGGTGGACCAAGATCGTCATCGGCGGCTTGCTGTTCGTCTTTTGCGTCGTGCAAAGACTGATGGCCATGGGCCAGAAAAATACCAATCGGAGTTAATACCATGTTTCACAAGAATAAACTTGCCGCAACCATCGGCATGGCGGCGGCGCTCGCCTGCGCCCCATTCGGCGCGCAGGCGGCCAACCCCATCGTCAAGGACATCTACACGGGCGACCCGGCCGCGCTGGTCGACAATGGCAGGGTCTACCTGTACGTGGGCCACGATGAAGCGAGCGCGACGGATACGGATTACCGCATGCACGAGTGGCGCGTGTATTCCTCGTGCGACATGGCGAACTGGACGGATCACGGCTCGCCCGTGCGCTTTTCCACCTTCGCCTGGGCCGGCAAGGATGCCTGGGCCGGTGACATCGTCAAGCGCGGCAATCAATACTATTTCTATTCGACCGTCGACCATAAAAGCATCCCGGGAAAAGCCATCGGCGTGGCCGTCTCCGACAGCCCGACAGGCCCCTTCGTCGACGCGCGCGGCAGCGCTCTGGTCACCAACGACATGACGAAGCAGACGGCCATTCCCTGGGACGATATCGACCCGGCCGTCTTTATCGACACGGATGGCCAGGCCTACATTTACTGGGGCAACACGGTTTTGAAATACGCCAAGCTCAAGCCCAATATGACGGAGCTGGACGGCCCGATTCTGACTTTCGGCATGGATGCGTTCACGGAAGCTGCCTACATGCACAAGCATGCCGGTACGTATTACCTGTCGTACTCGCGTAACTTCCCGGAAGAAACGGCGTATTCGACGGGTCCGACGCCGACGGGTCCCTGGCATTTCCGCGGCACCATCATGGACAAGAACGCCGTCGTGAAAACCATTCACCAGGCCATCATCGAGTTTAACGGCAAGTCCTACATCTTCTATCACAACGACAAGTTGCCCGGCGGCGGAGAATACCGGCGTTCCGTGGCCGTGGAAGAGCTGAAATACAAGCCGGACGGCACGATCGAATTCATCGCGCAAACGGCTGGCCCGGCCGCCAACCCGAGCGCCGCCTGCAAGGCAAATTAGTACCGGAGTCAGACCCGCCGGGGGAACGCGCCCCAATGGGGCGCATTCCGATCGCGGGCGACTGACCCCAGCTTTTGCCCTTGGGTTTTTGAATTGTAAAAAAGGAGACACACCGATATCAACAATATCGATATCCATCAGTATCCGATATCGATCATGATATGATTTATTCATGGATACCCTCAACCCCAACTGGTTCTTGCGAGCCCGCCTGAAGACGCGGCAATTGCTGCTGTTGATCGCCCTTGACGAGCAGCGCAACATTCACCGCGCGGCGGAAGAGTTGCACATGACGCAGCCGGCCGCGTCCAAGCAAATCAAGGACCTGGAAGAGATGCTGGACGTGCGCCTGTTCGACCGGTTGCCACGCGGCATGGAGCCGACCATCTACGGCGAGACGATGATACGCCACGCGCGCATGGCCCTGACGAGCTTGTCGCTGGCGCATGACGACATCGTCGCCCTGAAGTCGGGCCTCACGGGCCAAGTGGAAGTGGGCGTCATCATGACGCCGGCCATGGCCTTGCTGCCGCGCGCGATTGCCCGCATCAAGCAGCAGGCACCGTTGATGCGTATCGGCGTGCATCTGGAGCACAGCAATACGCTGATGGACATGCTGCAACACGGCACGCTCGATTTCATGATCGGGCGCATCCTGGAAAAGGAAAGCAGCGCGGGACTCATCTACGAGGAATTGACGGAGGAGCCTGCCAGCGCCGTGGCGCGCAATGGCCATCCGCTGCTGTCGCGCAAGAATCTGCAATTGAAGGACCTGGCGGCCCAGCCGTGGATCTTGCCGCCGCAAGGCAGCATCCTGCGCCACCGCTTCGACATGATGTTCCGCCGCGCGGGCCAGGAACCGCCCGTCGACGTGGTCGACACGACCGCCTTGCTCCTGATCACGTCGCTACTGCAGCAAACGGATTCCTTGCACGTGATGCCGACGGAAGTGGCCCATTACTACGAATCGTTGAACGTGCTGAGCATCTTGCCCATCGAGCTGCCGTGCAAGATGGATGCGTTCGGCATTATTCGCCAGCAAGATCATTTGCTGTCGCCGGGGGCGGATATGCTGCTCAAGGCCGTGCGGGCGACGGCGGCAGATATGTATTGACCCGACGCGGTGGTGGCTGTGTCGGATTACGCGCTTGCGCGCTAATCCGACCTACCGTTCACATGCATGGTAGGTCGGATTAGCCCGCAGGGCGTAATCCGACAATTGCCCCTTACACTCAATCCGGTACCTCAAAGAAAAACAGCTGCACCAATCGCCCATTCTCCGGCGTGTCGCCAAACACATTGCTGATCGAGTGAAAGTAGTGTCCCTTGTACACGATCAGGCGGTTGTGGCGCATCGGCACTTCCAGCAGGGCTTGCCAACTGTCGCGCTGTTCCTGCAAGTCGTTGAATTTCTGCACTTTGCTGTTCGGCAGCCAGCGTTTCTGGAAATCCTTGAAGCTGGCGTAGCCGCCCGCTTTCACGTCCGCTTCGGGTAATCGCCGGTACCAGCCGCTGGGCTGGTGGCGCCAGAAGGTGGTGCCGCCCTGACACTGCTCGGGCGGGTTCAAGTACAGCACGCCCGCATAGAAATTGAAATTATTGCCCGTCTCATTGTCCACGTGGATATCGGTGCGCGCCATGGCGTCCGCATAGCTGAGGCGGTAGGAACCGTTGTCGGGCGAAATGAAACGAATGGGCCGGCCCAGCGCCGTGGCGATGCGTTCCATGATGGCCTGGCTGGGCTGGCCTGCCGTCTGGCTGCCTGGATAGTTTTGTCCCGCATAGCGCTGCTGCTCGAACGGCAACGCCAGCGCTTGCGCGCGCCAGGCGGCGGGATCGGGCAGGAAATCGTCGAGGATGTGCAAATCTGTTTCGCGCAGGAAATCGTGCAAGCTTGCCGGTATGTCGGGCGCCGTCAGCCGCTCCGTGTTTTCCGTGCCGGGGCTGGCAAAGCCGATGCGGCACGTTTGCGCCAGCGCAGGATGCAGCGCCAGGGCTTGCGCGTAGCGTTGCAAGGCCAGTTCCTGCTGTCCCGTGCGGTAGTACAGCTCGGCCAGTCCCTGCAGGGTTTGCCAGCGCTGCGGACGCAGGGCGTGGGCCCGTTCCAGTTCGGCGATGGTATCCATCAGCCGCTGTTTTCCCATCAGCAATTCCGCATGGCTGATGGCGAAATCATGTTCGTGCGGCGCCAGCCGCGCCGCCGTGGCGTAGCTGGCCAGCGCCGCGTCGCTGTCCGTGCCGCGCAGCACGTTGCCGAGGTTGTAGTGGAACAGGGCGTTGTCCGGCTGCTGCTTGAGCGACAGTTTCAGCAAGCCCAGGCCGATGGCGCCCTGGCCCAGCTCCAGCATCGCCAGGCCCTGGAAATGCTGCGCTTCGGCCAGGGCCGGGTTCAGTTTATACGCGGCCTGGTAGGCGTTGATCGCCTCGATCAGCTTGCCCGCCTGCTGCAGCCGTTGCCCGTTTGCCAGATGTTGTTCCGCCAGTGTCTGTTCGCCCATATGTCCCGATCCCGATCCCGATGCAATGTGGCGAACAGTGTAACCGAGCCCGTTCTACCGCGCCTGGCTGACGGGAATTTCTTCTCCGTTCAGCTTGATCGCCACCTTGACGATCTGCGCCTTGACCTGGTTGCTGGCCATGTCCGCTTCCTGGGCGTAGGCGTACACGACGATGGCGAAATCCTTGTAGCCGCTGCGCGCCGCTTCGATCTTGCGCGCCGCATCCTGGTCCACTTTCAGCAGCGAATAACCGTCGCCATTCGTGAACGCCAGCTTGTAGTCGCCGTTGTCGTACATGTAGTAATAGGTGCCCGCGTCGGCGAACTTGGCGGGGAAGGCGGCCTTGTCCATCGCGTACGGCGACAGTGCGCCCTGGCCATTGATCTGGTAGCGCAGGTAGCGCTTGGTTTTCGCTTCATTGACCTTGGCGTCGATCTGCGGTTTCAGGGCGTCGAGCACTTCCTGCTTGCGGAAGGCGTCGTTGCTGCCCGCATATTCGCGCGAGATGCGCTGGGCCACGGCCGCGTAGTCGGGCGGCACGCCGGACAAGGCGAGGTAGCTGTACATCAGCTGATGGCCGCTCGTGATGTCGACATAGCTGGACGTTGGCGTGGCAGCGTCCGCTTGCGGCAGGCTGGCGGCTGCCGCCTTCACTTGCGCCTTGGCCGCCATGTCGGCCACATTCGCGGCGACGGGAGCGGAGGCGGCCGGTGTGGCGGTCTCTGTTTTACCGCAGGCGGACAGCACGACGGCGATGGCGAGCAGGGCAGGGAGGGTACGTTGCATGATATTTCCTTCAATGAATGTGTAAGAGGTGGCTTAGCCGATGGTTTTACGTTTGTATTCGCCGACGCCGTAAGCGGCCAGGACGATGGAAGAGGCCAGCACCAGGTAAAAACCGATGCCGAACGAGAGTCCTTGCCACACTTGCCCCAGCATTTCGCTGGCCATCTGCTCGGCCATGCGGGCCGCGCGGGTGCCCATGATGCCGCCCATGGCGCTGCCCGCGTCGCTGACGGCGCCCTTGATCTTGATGAACAGCAAGCTGCTGTGGATGACGATGAACAGCAGCGGCGCGCACTTGCCCAGCGCCGCTTTCGGGTGGCGGCTAACCATGGTGGCGCAGCATCCGGCAATGGCCAGCAGGAAGAAAAATTGTGCCGACGTAAAACCGCCGCCGCCATCGCGGGCAAAGCTTTCCAGGCTGTCGGCGGACAAGCCCAGCAACTGCCAGTAGGTGCGCGAGACGGAAGCGAACAAACGGATGCCGATGGTGTTGAAGATAAAGGCGCCGGCGATCAGGACGCCGAGGCTGGCCAGCACCTTGATGCCCAGGGCGGACACGGCCTGGCCCCACAGCTGCTGGCCTTTGTCGCGCGCCAGTTTCGCCGCGCCGGCCATCTCTTCCTGCGCCAGTTGCTGTGTCGCCACGACGCTGACGCTGGCGAGGCTGCCAGCCTCATCGAAGCGCACGTCGACGACGGCGTTGATGGCGGGCGCCACGTCCGAGCGCCAGTGCGTGGCCACGTCGAACGCATGTTGAATGCCGGCCACGCTGACGGAACCTTGTCCGCTCGATTGGTAGGCGAGGATGCGGCCACGCTGGCCGGTGGTAATGGTTGCTGCCGTGCTGGATGCTTGCATGAGATTTCCCTGGTCACTGTCATGCTCTATTGCATGTACCCACGGATAACGGGGGCAGTTCAGGGAAATCTAAAATTATTTTGAATTATTTTTTGGCGGCTGCATCATGTCCTTGGCGGCGCCCTGGTAATCCTTCATCAAACCCATGAAAGCATCCTGCAAATGCCGGGCCGCATCCTGCGGCGGCGCGCCCGTGCGGCGGGCCAGATCGAATTTATACGCATGGGCGGGGCTGTAGCCGGCTTGCGATGCCGCGTCCAGCAGCACGCCCGCCCGCTTCAGCGAAGCGGGATCGCCCTTGACCATCAGCAATTCCGCCAGATAGGTCTGGGCAATCGGAAAGTCTTTCGCGGCCGCCTTTTCCAGCCACTGCATGCCTGCCTTCGGCTGCTTGATGCCGGCATCGCCGCCGCCGATGCCATAGCCGAGGGCCGTCAGCGCCACTAAATCTCCGCCTCGTGCGCGCTTTTCCAGTTGCTGGCGGGGAAACGGCCGGGCCGCGATCTGCATGCGGATTTCATAGTTGATGTCTTGCAGTACATTGCCTGGCCATACCTTGGCGCCCGGTGCTGCCGGCTTTGCCACCGCTGGGGCAGGCGCGCGCACGCCGCCCTGGCCTTGCGCGCCGGCCAGCACGCCTGGCGTTGCCTGGCTGACGCCCTTGCCGCTGCCCATGTTCAGCACCAGGCGCGCCGACGTTTCGCCGAACGACACGCGGGGCTTTTGCACGTCGTGCGTCATGGCGGCAACCCTGGCCGCCACTTGCGAAAACACATCGCTCATCGGCAAACCGGGTGCGTCGAGCGCGTCGAGCAGGGCGCTCGTGTACGGGCTGTTGCGCGAATCGGGCGACCAGAAATCGCGCGCCAGGGCACCGGGACCGGCCGAATAGGCGATCACCACGCCGCGTGGCGCGGCCGTATCAGCAAAGCCGTGGCTGGCCGCATTGCCGCCGCCGGGAATCGCCACGGCGCCGCCGCGCGTATATTCCTGGCGGCAAGCGTCGAGGATCAGCACGGCGCCGCGCGCGCCCGTGCGCTGCAAATCACCGGCCAGGCTGGAAACGGACACGCCCTGCGCGGCGATGGCGGCGGCGCTCAGCGCATTCATGTTCGCGCCCAGCGGCAACACATAGTTCGCTTCGCCCGCCTGGGCGCCGTGGCCCGCGTAAAACACGAGGGCGATATCGGCGCCGCGCGCCTGCGTGGAAAACTCGGCCGACGCCTTTTGCAGCTGTTGCGCATTGATGTCCGTGCGCAACAGCACTTCAAAGCCCAGGCGGCGCAGGCGCTCGGCCATGGCACGCGCATCGTTCACGGGATTTAACAGGGGTTGCGGATAGGCCGCATTGCCGATCACGAGGGCGATGCGCTTGCCGGGACCGCTGGCGGCGTTGCCCACGGCCGCCTGCGCGACGTTACCGCAGAGTAAAAAGAGGAGGCTCAAAAGCAGGGGAATCAGGCGATGCATCGGCGTCTCGGGAATTGTCGTGAAAGTAACAAAAGTTAGCGATTTTTACTGTGATATGAGAAAATTGCTTAAATGCATTTTACCTTACTGACAAGTTTCTCTTGTCTGGCCAGCGCACGGTACGTCGCCGCAGGCCAGTGGCGCGTGCCGCCCAACACACGATCGGACCGGCTTTGCAATCGGAACAATTTGAACGGATTCATGCTTTCTGGACCCGCCGCCAGCAGCTGACACAAGGCGAACTGGGCGAGTTTTACCAGCGCGTCATCGCCGCGCTGACGCCGTGCCGTCCGCGCGAGGCGGCGTCGCTGGGCGACTCGTTAGCCGACTTGCGCCACCAGTTTTTCATCGAAAAAGTCCTGCACGGCGACAGCGAGGCCGCACCCCACCACATCGGTGCCCTGTTTTTGTACTTCAAGCGTTTCATCATCGACCAGCTGCGCAAGCAGCGCGATGACGAAGATGCCGATGCACAAGACGGCTGCGAGCTGCGTGCGCCCGATGCGTATGCGGAACCGCTGCGCGACTACCAGCTCACGCCGCAGCAAGTGCGCGACGCGGCCGATGTGTTCATCACTACCTTGCCCGACGATTTGATCTTGCTGCTGCGCCATTGTGGCTGCGGCGGCATGCCCGTCAAGGAACTGGCCGAGCAGATCGCTTCCGCGCACTACCACGGCGGAAAATTAGGCCTGGTGCACAGGCAGAAGGGCGATCCTGCCAGCGCGGGCCGCCAGATCGTCGAGCCGGCCCACCGCGCCACCTTGCTGGGCAGCTGGGTCTTGAACCTGCTCAAGCTGCGCGTGGGAGACGTCCTGGCCGCGCGCGACCTGCAGGCGGCGCAAATAGTTTTGGATATCTTGTGCGTGGCCGCGTTATCCCTGCACATGGACCCCGCGCCCACCCACCCGAACACTGATGAAAGGCCATCGGCATGACTGCATTGACGCCCTCGCTGGCCATCGTTGCCGCGCGCCTGCCGTCGCCCCCATCTTCCGCTGAACTGCTGGACGACGAGGTGGCGGGCACTACCCCCGACTGGCGCAGCATTGCCGTGCCGGAACACCTGCTGCAACGTTTCGAGCGCCGCAGCGATGCGGCGCCGCTGGCCGCGCGGCCCATCGCCGGTGGACAAATCCACCTGTTGGCGCGCCGCCCCGGTTTTGGCGCCGTGCTGCTCGACGCCTGGGACAGCACGCGGCAGCGCTGGCGCGGCTGGCTCGTCACGCCGGACACGGCGTATGCGGACGCCTGCGGCCTCGTGGTTGAGGAGCGCGATGCGCCCGCCGACCCGCGCGCGGGCCTGGTGCTGTGCGACATGCCCGTGACCCTGGCCGTGACGGACCTGGGCGCTTGCCTGGGCGTATTCAGCCAGGAGCGCCTGCAGGCGGCGCGCTGGCTGGAGCTGCATGGCCGCGCGAACGGAGCGGCCGCGGCACCGGGCGTGATCGCCCGCGTGGCTTTGCCCGGCGATGATTACGCCTTGACCGGCACACCGCTGTCGAGCGAGCTGGGCAAGGATGGTCGCGTGGCCTACCGCCAACTGCTGCGCCAGGGCTTGCAGCAATTGCAGATCGCTCCGGCCGATGCCGCCGCGCCAGCAGCGAAGGTGCCGATGCAGGCAGCCAATGCCAACCGCTGGCTGAAGCTCGTCACGGCCGTGGCCGCCAGCGTGATGGTGGTGCAATCGGCGTGGCTGTTCCTGCCGAAAGAGGGCGCCGTCGTCGGCAATGCGGAATTCCGCAGCGGCGGCAGCGGCATCGAGACGGGCGTGCGCACGCGCGTGCTGTTCCGTGCCGAGGCTACGGAGGCGGAAATCCGCACCTGGCTGCAGCGCGAGCAGCTGGAAATCGTCGCCGGACCGGACACCCTGGGTGCCTTCACCGTGCTGTCGCGCAACCGCCAGAAAGTCTTGCCGCCGCCAGGCCCGGGCAATCCGCTGGCTGTCATCAATCCCTGACCCAGAAATAAGAGAAAGTTATCAAGCATGACAACGTATAAGAATTTTGCATCCGCGCACTGGCGCAAATTGATCGCCGGCGTGGCTGCCGGCGTCCTGTTGACGGGCTGCGCCATGACGCCGAACGGCCGTGGTGGCGTGTTGATGGGCCTCGATACGGCCGAGCTGTTCGGCACGCCGATTTCCACCTTCCGCCTGCGCGACGGCACGGAAGGGACCTTGCGCAAGGATCCGCAGGGCAAGTATTCGATCAAGCTGTCGCAGGCCTTCCGCGTCGTGCCGCTGGCCAACGCCATCACGGCCCGCGTGGCGCGCGTGGAAAACGTGGGCGAGCGCACGGTGGTGATCGTGGAAACGCAGGAACGCGGCTGCGCCTACCGCTATGAAGTGCTGGCTTTCCAGGGCACGGACGTGCTGCAGTGGACGGTCGGCAATTGCAAGGACCGCCCCCGCGTGGACCTGGCGGCCGATGGAAAATCGCTCAATATCGACTTCCCCAACTACAACCGCCTGTCGCGCATGATTTACACGGACAACCGCCTGCTCAACGCCAGCGTGGCCGTGCCGCCCGGCGTCGATACGCGCGCCCATCCGTTTGCCGACGACGCCTTGCGCGGCACGGGTCCTGCTATCGCCACCACGCCCGGCAGCGACAGCGGGCGCGTGATCCCGGCGCCACCGGCACCGGCCCCGGCATCGGCTCCGGCGCCTGCCGCCGCGCCGAAAGCGGGCAGCCGCGCCAGCGCCAAGCCGCGTCGCCAGGAAACCGCAGCCAAGGTGGCAACGCCCGCCGCCATCAGCCTACCCGCGCCGCGTGCCGCAGCGGCTGCCCCGGCGGCGCCGATGATCTTCCAGGCAGAAGAGATCAAGCCCGTCGTCATCGATCTGAGGAAATAAGATGGCCGCGAGCTTGCGCAGTCTGCAGATCCGGCAGACCCTGATCCTGATCGTCCTGACGATCATGTATTTGTGCTTCGAGCTGGGCTTCAATGCCCGTTTGCTCGACGTGGTGGGCGGCGACGTCAAGCCGCAGGACGTGGAAGGCGTGGAATTCTACGGCCGCAGCCTGTCGGGCATCGCCGCCGCGCTGGTGGTGCTGCAACTGATGTGGCGCCGCCGCCTGAAGAACAATGGCAGCGGCCCCAGCTGGAAAAAGATCGTCTTTTGCTGTGTTGCCACGGCGGCGGTCGTGTTCGGCATTCTGAAAACGACGGTCACCGTGCTGGTCGAAACGCGCGACGCGCAATTTCGCCGCCTGGCTTTCAACACCACCCTGATGCAGCGCTCGCTGGTGGGCGGCAGCCTGCAATTGCAGGGCCTGGTCGATGATGCCACCCTGTTTGCCAAGCCCGAGGGCAAGGCCTTCCTCGCGCTGTTCCCCTTCCTGGCCGTCTCGGTGGGCCACCTCGATGAGCGCATGGAGCCGGCCAAGGAACAGTTGATCAATTTTAATGTCCGCAAGATCGCCGGCGGCGCGGCCGGTTACTATGACAAGTATCAGAAGGCGATTGGCGAAGTGCGCGACAAGTGGAAACTGTATTCGGGCATCATTCCCGATGATGATGCGGGCTTGCGCCAGCAGCAGGAAACGGCGTGGAACGATTACCGGCAAAGCCTGTCGCGCCACGGCTGGCAGCCGCATTCCGTGCCGGCGCGGCGCAAGGCGGCCGTTGTCAACAATGTGCGCAAAAAGGTGCCCGTGTCGGCCAACTGGCACCCTGCCGACCAATTGAGCTTCCGCGCCGCCGTCAAGCGCCGCTATGCGTCGGAAGCGGCCAGCAAGGGCTTGCATATCAAGGGCGACCGCATTCCGCCGGGCTTGTCCTTCGCCGCCTTCGTGGCGCGCCCCGGCATCCAGGCCGTGCTGCGCGACGGGCCGGATGGCGGCGATGGCAGCGAAGCGAGCAAGGGCTTGCGTTTGCCCAAAGGCGCCGTGGTGCAGGATGCGTATGCGAGTCCTGCCGAATTCAGCCGTCTGTTCGACCAGTTCGCCGCGCGCCAAACGGCGGAAAAGCTCGTGGAATACCGCGCCAGCCGCAACGACTTCGAAGTGGGCGGCAAGTACTTTGAAGAGGGCAAGGAAGCGGCGCGCGCGGCCATCGTGCCGCCCGTCGCCCTGTTCTTCTCCTTGCTGGGCGCCATCGGCCACTTCTCGAAATTGCTGTACCTGATCGCCACGGTGGGCTTGCTGGTGCTGGCGGCGCGCCGCGGCGAGCAGGCGGGCGCCGATGGCCAGCTGAGCCGCCGTTCCGCCTGGATCGCCACGGGCGTGCTGGCTGGCGCCTTCCTGGGAACCTGGGGTATCTTTACCCTCTCGGACAATAATGTCACGAAGAGCGAGCTGTTCCGCCAGATGCTGGACTGGAACCGCCAGGCCGCCGACGACAGCACGCGCTGGCAAATCGCCGGCAAGGGCTTGCTGGCCAATATCACGCACGTCGTGGCGGTGGGGCAGGGCTACAGCTACCCCGTCAACGAAGCGATCCGCATCCACGTTTTGCAGGGAATTCACTATGGCTATCATCCGGGACAAAAATAAGGCGGTCGCACTGGCCTTGCTGCTTTCCATGGCCAGCACGGCTGTCCAGGCCGACTGCCTGGGCATGAAGGTGCATGCCCACCGTGGCGCCGGCAATGCGCCGGAAAACTCGCTGAGCGCGCTGCGCAACACGTATTTCGGCACTTGGGATGGTGTCGAGACGGATTTGCAGCTGCTTGGCGACGGCAGCTGGGTAGTGCACCACGACCTGTTGACGGGCAGGGTCGTGGACACGGGCTCGCCCCGTACCGTCAAGCAATTGACGGCCGACGACTGGCGTGCCGCCAGTATGAAGAACCGTGGCGTGGCCACGCCGGAAACACCGCCTTTTGTGACCGACATCGCCGACCTGGCCACGGCTTTCCCAAGTAAAACCCTGAACGCGGAAATCAAGGATGTCGTGGGATCGTGCGCACCGATCACCTCTCTGGTGGGGCAGTTGCGCGCGAACATCAAGCACGGCAACTGGTTCTTGACCTCGGGCGTGCCGAACAACCTCGCGTGCGCGCGCCGCGCCGATCCGCAGGGCTACCTGGGCTTGCTCGTGTTTGACGCGCGCAATGCGCAGGCGGCCGGCACGAACCGCGTCAGCCGTTACATCGCGAAAAATGCCCGCCCGCCGAAGCTGGACAAGCCTTGGCTGCAGCGCGTGCAGCAGCAGATCGGCATGCCCACGGGCGTGCACGTCGATGCGCGCAGCCTGGACGCCAATCCGAATTTGCTCAGCGACGCGGCCAGCCTGAACATGCCCGTCTTCGTGTATGCCATCGATGGCGACTCGGCCCTGGCCGCCTCCTTGCTGCGCGCCCAGCAGCGCAGCCACCGCTGGCCCAGCGGCGTCATCCTTGACGGCAATCCCGAGACGTTTTGCGCGATGATGCAGTAAGTTCCCCCTCGATCTGCGATACGGCGGTTTTGCCGTGCAGCAGAACGCCTTGCCGCCCCAGAAATAGCTTTTCCAACGGCCCGTACAGGGCCGTTTTTTGCCCATTTTTTGCGCATCGCAACATCGATAATGTTTGCATCGCGTGCGCGGCTGGCTTATAAATGTAATCGATTACATTTACTTGCAAAGCGCCATGCCAGCAGCCCTTCCTTCTCCTTTGCCGACAGAAACCGTCTCCATCAGCGCCGTCGCCGCGCATGCGGGCGTGTCGGTGGCCACCGTCTCGCGCGTGATGAACGAGCAGGCGGGCGTGCGGGCGCCCACGCGCGACAAAGTGCTGGCGTCTGTCGCGGCGCTCGGCTACCGCATGAACCACCTGGCGCGCAGCCTGCGCACGGCCGAGAGCCGCATGCTGCTCACCATGGTGCCTGACGTGGGTAATCCGTTCTATGCGCAGATCGTGCGCGGCATCGATACGGTGGCGCGCGAGCACGGCTACTTCGTGCTGCTGTGCGACACGGGCGCCGACGCGGGCCGCGAGCGCTCCTACTTCGACTTGCTGCGCATGCACCGCGCCGACGGCGCCATCTGCCTCGATCCGGACACGGTGCAGCATGCCCTGTCGCATGAATCCGTCAGCCTGCCCTGGGTGGCGTGCTGCGAATTCGACCCCGCCGTGGCCGTGCCCTATGTCGGTATCGACAACCACCGGGCCGCGTCCGACGCTGTCGCGCATCTGCTGTCGCGCGGCCATACGCGCATCGGCCTGATCAACTCCGATGAGCGCTATCTGTACGCGCGGCAACGCCAGCAGGGCTACCTGGACACCCTGAAGGCGGCCGGCTTGCCCGTGCAGCCGCAGTGGGTGCACACGGTGCAAAGCCTCGATTACGAAGCGGGCACGGCCGCCACTTTGCGGATGATGGCGCAGCCCGACGCGCCGACGGCCATCTTTGCCGTCTCCGACACCCTGGCCATTGGCGTGCTGAGCGCGCTGCGCCAGCTGAACAAGCGCGTGCCCGAAGACGTGGCCGTCATCGGCTTCGACGATATCGCCATCGCCGCGCAGATCGATCCGGGCTTGACCACGATTGCCCAGCCGATGCGCGAACTGGGCGAGACGGCGGCGCGATTATTGCTGCAGCGTTTGGCGGACCCGGCGGCCAGTGTGCCTGGCGTGCTGCTGCAACACCAATTAATTCTGCGAGGGAGTGCATAGTGAGCGTTGCCGTCGGTTTCGAAGGGGTCTGCAAGGATTTCGGCCCCGTGCGCGTCTTGCATGGCGTCAGTTTCAACCTGTCGCCGGGGCGCGTGTATGGCTTGCTCGGTGAAAATGGTGCCGGCAAGTCGACCCTGATGAAAATCCTCGCCGGCTATGAAGCCGTCAGCGAAGGCCAGCTGCTGATCGATGGCCAGCCCCAGCGCTTTGCCAGTTCGCGCGCGGCGGAGAGCGCCGGCATCGTGCTGATCCACCAGGAATTCAACCTGGCCGAACACCTGACGGTGGCGCAGAACATGTTCCTCGGCCACGAAAAAACGCGCGGCTGGCTGCTCGACGAGAGCGCCATGAAGGAAGAAGCGTCGCGCTACCTGAAACAGGTGGGCCTGGACGTGTCGCCCGACACGAAAATCCGCGACCTCATCGTCGCCGAGAAACAGCTGGTGGAAATCGCCAAGGCCCTGTCGCGCCGCGCCCGTTTCCTGATCATGGATGAACCGACCGCCACCCTGACGTCGTCGGAAACGCAGCGTTTGTTTGCCGTCATGGCGCAGCTGAAAGCGGATGGCGTGACCATCCTCTACATTTCCCACAAGCTCGATGAAGTCGAGCGCAACACGGACGAGGTCATCGTCATGCGCGACGGGCGTTTCGTTACGCGCGAGCCGACGGCCAGCCTCACGCGCCAGCAGATGGCGAACCTGATGGTGGGGCGCGAATTGTCCGACATGTTTCCGGTCAAGGTGGCGCTGGCGAAAGACGCTCCTGTGTTGCTGAAAGTGGAGGGCTTGTGCGTGCCCGGCTGGTCCAGGGACCTGTCGTTCGAGGTGCGCGCCGGTGAAGTACTGGGCTTTGCGGGCCTGGTGGGCGCGGGGCGCACGGAATCGTTCGAGGCGCTGCTGGGCTTGCGTCCGCGCAGCGCGGGCACGATCAAACTCAATGGCCGGCCCGTGGACATCCGCACCCCCAAGCAAGCCATGCAGAACGGCATGACCTATCTGAGCGAAGACCGCAAGGGGAAGGGCTTGCACGTGAACCTGGGCTTGCGCGAAAACCTCACGATGATGACGATGGAGCGCTATGCACGGCCGTGGCTCGATGTGGCCGGGGAAAAAGCTGCATTGGCCAAGGCCGTCGGGGATTTCAATATCCGCACGGGCGACCTGGACAGCCGCGCGCGCATGCTGTCCGGCGGCAACCAGCAAAAGTTGGCGCTGGCGAAATACCTGCATTCGGACCCGCGTGTCGTCGTGCTCGACGAGCCCAGCCGCGGCGTGGACGTGGGCGCCAAGCGCGACATTTACTTTTTGATCCACCGCCTGGCCGCCGAAGGGCGTGCCGTGATCGTGATTTCATCCGAACTGATCGAATTGATTGGCCTGTGCCACCGGGTCGCCGTGATGCGCTCCGGCACCTTGCAAGCCACCCTGTCTGCTGACCACCTGACCGAAGAGGAGTTGATTGCCCATGCAACCGGCACGCACTGATACGAGTGTATCCCCCCTGGCCCAATTTGGCGCGCGCATCAAGGGCTTTGGCCCCGTGCTGGGCCTGTTATCTCTGTGCATCGCGGGCACCTTGCTCAACGGCGACTTCGCCACCGTGGACAACCTGATGAACGTGCTCACGCGCACGGCCTTCATCGGCATCATCGCCGTCGGCATGACCTTCGTGATTATTTCCGGCGGCATCGACTTATCGGTGGGTTCCATGGCGGCCCTGATCGCCGGCTGCATGATCTATTTCATGAATGCGCTGGCGCAAGGCGCGGGCGGCGATTTGGCGCCGATCACCATGCTGGTGCTGGGCATCGCCATGGCGCTGGTCCTGGGCGCGGGCTTTGGCCTGATGCATGGCTTGTTGATCAGCAAGGGCAATATCGAGCCGTTCATCGTCACCCTGGGCACGCTGGGCATCTTCCGCGCCGTGCTCACGTATTTGGCTGACGGCGGCGCCCTGACCCTGGACGCCACCCTGTCCGAGCTGTACAGCCCCGTCTACTACACGAGCGTGCTGGGCGCGCCGATCCCGATCTGGATCTTTTTATTCGTCGCCGCGGCCGGCGCCATCATCCTCAACCGCACGACCTTTGGCCGCCATGTGCAGGCGATTGGTTCCAACGAGCAAGTGGCGCGCTATGCGGCCATCCATGTCGATAGAGTCAAGATTGCCACCTACATGCTGCTGGGCGTCTGTGTGGGCATCGCCACGGTGCTGTACGTGCCGCGCCTGGGCTCGGCCACGCCGACGACGGGCTTGCTGTGGGAACTCGAAGCGATCGCCGCCGTCGTCGTCGGTGGCACCGCGCTGAAGGGGGGAGAGGGACGCATCGTCGGCACCGTGATCGGCGCCATTCTCTTGTCCGTGATCAGCAATATTTTGAATTTGACCAGCATCATCAGTGTCTACCTGAATGCCGCAGTGCAAGGCGTGGTGATCATCGCCGTCGCCTTCCTGCAGCGAGGCCGCAAATAAAAACATGGCGGCGTTCTGAAAGGGCAGCCAACGGGCGCCCACAACCTTGGAGGAGAGCAGCATGAAGAGCTTTATACGGGTAGCAGGGATGGCAGTGCTGGTGATGCAGGCGTGGGCGCTGCCGAGTGCGCAGGCCGCTGAAAAGCTGGTGGTCGGCGTGGCCATCCCCACGGCCACGCACAGTTTTACGTCGGGCATCGTCTGGTGGGCGAACCAGGCCAAGGCGGAGCTGGAAAAGGCCCATCCGGGGCTGAAAATCATCGTCAAGACGGCCGCCACGGCGCCCGAGCAGGCGAACCAGTTGCAGGATATGTTGACGGTGAACAAGATCAACACCCTGGTGATCTTCCCCATCGAGTCGGCATCCTTGACGCAGCCGGTCGCGCAAGTGAAAAACAAGGGCGTCTACGTGACCGTGGTCGACCGTGGCTTGACGAACACGCAGTCGCAGGATGCGTACATTGCCGGCGACAACACGGCCTTCGGCAAGCTGCCGGCCGAATACCTGGCGAAAAGCTTGAATGGCAAGGGCAATATCGTCGTGCTGCGCGGCATGCCGACCACTCTGGACAACGAGCGCTATGATGCGTTTTCCGCCGTGATGAAAGGTCATCCCGACATCAAGGTCCTGGACGCCAAGTATGGCAATTGGAACCGCGACGATGCCTTCAAGGTCATGCAGGATTATTTGACCCGCTTCAAGCAGATCGACGCCGTCTGGGCCGCCGATGACGACATGGCCATCGGCGTGCAAAAAGCCATCGCGCAAGCCAAGCGCACGGACATCAAGCAAGTGTTCGGCGGCGCGGGCGCGAAGGGTGCCGTCAAGAAGATCATGGACGGCTCCGACCCGCTGATCGTGGCCGACGTGTCCTACTCGCCCAAGTTCATGTACGACGCCATCAAGCTGACGACGGAAGCGCGCCTGAAAGGTGATAAATTGCCGGCCAACACGATCATCCCATCGGTGCTGATCACGCGCGAGAACGCCAAGCAGTTTTACTTTCCGAACTCGCCTTTTTAACGACACCCCAAAACAAGGGCTGGGGTCGTACCCTCAGGGTACGACCCCGGGTTTCGGTTTGGGTTAACAGGACATTGACATGAAAACCATCCAGGGCCCGGCCATTTTCCTGGCCCAGTTTCTCGGCGATGAGCCGCCGTTCGACTCGCTCGAGCACCTGGCGCAATGGGCGGCCGGCCTCGGTTACAAGGGCTTGCAGCTCCCCACGGCGCCGCGTCTGTTCGACCTGGAGCAGGCGGCGGCCAGCCAGCAGTACTGCGACGACGTGGTCGCCCTGCTGGCGCGCCACGGTTTGCAGGTAACGGAATTGTCGACGCATCTGCAGGGCCAGCTGATCGCCGTCCATCCCGCTTACGATGCGCTGTTCGACGGCTTTGCGCCCGAGCACGTGCGTGGCGACTCGGCTGCGCGCACAGCCTGGGCCACGCAGCAACTGCTGTGGGCGGCTACCGCCTCGCAGCGCCTGAGCCTCAAGGCGCATGTGACGTTTTCCGGCGCGCTGGCCTGGCCCTATCTGTACCCGTGGCCGCAGCGCCCGGCGGGACTGGTGGAGACGGCGTTCGCGGAACTGGCCAAGCGCTGGCTGCCCATCCTCGACGCCTTCGATGCCGCTGGCGTGGACGTCTGCTATGAACTGCATCCGGGCGAGGATTTGCACGACGGCGTGACCTTCGAGCGCTTTCTTGCCGCCGTCAACGACCACCCGCGCGCGTCGATTCTGTACGACCCCAGCCACTTCGTGCTGCAGCAGCTCGATTACCTGGCATTCATCGACATCTATCATGCGCGCATCAAGGCCTTCCATGTAAAAGATGCGGAATTCAGACCGAACGGGCGCCAGGGTGTGTATGGCGGCTATGCCGACTGGCAGGACCGGGCCGGACGCTTCCGCTCGCTGGGCGACGGGCAGATCGACTTCAAGGCGATCTTTTCCAAGATGGCGCAGTACGATTTCCCGGGCTGGGCCGTGCTGGAGTGGGAATGCTGCCTGAAACATCCCGAGGACGGGGCGGCTGAAGGGGCGCGTTTCATCCGCGAGCACATCATCCACGTGGCTGAACGCGCGTTCGACGATTTCGCGGGCAGCGCGGTGGATCAACATCAAATCAATCATTTGCTCGGCTTGAGCTAAGGAAACGATATGCAGCGACGCTTACGGCTGGGTATGGTAGGGGGCGGGCAGGGCGCATTTATCGGCGCCGTGCACCGTATCGCGGCGCGCATCGACGACCAGTACGAACTGGTGGCGGGCGCCCTGTCGTCCGACCCGGACCGCGCGCGCGACAGCGGCGCCGCGCTGCATCTGGCGCCCGAGCGCTGCTACAGCGATTACCGCGCCATGGCGCAGGCGGAGGCCGCCAGGGCGGACGGCATCGAAGCCGTGGCCATCGTCACGCCAAATCACTTGCATGCACCGGTCGCCACGGCCTTCATGGAAGCGGGCATCCACGTGATCTGCGACAAGCCGCTGGGTATCTCTCTGGCGGAAGGGCAGGCGCTGGCGGCGCTGGCGCAACGCAAAAATTTGCTGTTTGCACTCACGCATACCTACAGCGGCTACCCGCTGCTGCGCCATGCGAAAGCGATGGTCGAGGCGGGCGATATCGGCGAACTGCGCCTCGTGCAAGTCGAGTATTCGCAGGATTGGCTGGCCGATGCGATTGAGGCGGGCGGCATGAACGAGGGCAACTGGCATAACGACCCGCTGAAAGCCGGGCCCGGCGGCACCCTGCTCGACGTGGGCTTGCACGCCTACCACCTGGCGCAGTTCGTCAGCGGACTGACGCCGCAATCCGTGCTGGCGGAACTGTCGACGTTTGTACCGAACCGCACGCTGGACGACCACGTGCAGGTGATGCTGCGCTATGCCAACGGGGCGAAGGGTACCTTGTGGGCCAGCCAGGTAGCGACCGGTTGCGAAAACACGGTGCGTCTGCGCCTGTTCGGCAGCAAGGCGCAGCTGGACTTCGACCAGGAACAACCGAACGAACTGTGGTGTACGCCGCAGGGCGGCAACCGCCAGCTGTTGCGTCCGGGGCGGGTCGACAGCGCGGCCGCGCGCCATGCCACGCGCGTGCCGGCCGGCCATCCGGAGGGGTATCTGGAAGCGTTTGCCCAGCTGTACCTGGATGCGGCCCTGGCCATCCGCGCCCTGCAAGCGGGCTTGCCCGTGCCCAGGGAAGCGAGCTGGCTGCCGACGGTGGCCGATGGCGTGGCGGGCCTGGCCTTTGCCGAGGCCGTGCTGCGCAGCCATGAGGCGGGCGCCAGCTGGACGGCGCTGGCGGACTGTTAAACTGGGCGCATGAGCGCGCCACTGACCACCTTTACCATCACTATCGTCCCGCAAGGCTGGCAATTCCCGGCCGAAGCGGGCACGACCATCCTGACCGCCGCCGAGCTGGCCGGCATCCGCCTGCTCAGTTCCTGCCGCAACGGTACGTGCCGCACCTGCCTCTGCCACATGCCGGCGGGCCAGGTGCGTTACACGGTGAACTGGCCCGGCATCAGCCCCGATGAACGGCTCGACGGCTACATCTTGCCCTGCGTGGCCGTGGCCGAAAGCGATCTCACGGTGCAGGCGCGGGCCGTGCGCAAGTAAGGCGTCGCCGTGAGTATCTGTTAGATTTTAACAATGTTTCTCATGCTATAACATTCAGTCCAGGTTTCCAGCACACCTCCATTGGGGAGGAAATGAAACCTCAACATGGACATTGCATGCGTACATTACTCCCTTCGCTGTGGCAGGCCGCCGCATTGCCGCTGGCTATCATGACTACCTTGTCCGCCTGTGGCGGCGGTTCCGGCAGTACCGTTGGCGTGCCGCCTGGCTTGCAGGAAAAACCCGGCATGACCCTGTCGGCAGTGAGCGGCAGCTGCACGGCCCAGCCCGGCGCCACCTGCGATGACATCCGCGTGACCGTGCGCCTGGCCGACGGCGTGACCGATGCGCGTCCCCAGCCGCATGAACAACCGGCCAGCGGCACGGCTAGCGTGCTGCAGATGGCCGACCGCCAGAAGCAGGCCGATGGCAGCTGGCTGCTGACGTTCAAGGCGTTGCCGAGCCTGGCACCGGGCGTGTACACGGGCAAGATCGAATTGTCCCTGCCCGCGACAGTGGGCCTCTACAAGACGGAAAGCATGGATTACAAGGTTACTGTCGCGCCGCTCGCCGGCAGCATGGGCGCGCTGCAGGCCTTGTCCGGCGCGGGCGACTGGGAAGGCGTGAATGGCAATGCCGCGCATACGGGCCTGGTGCCGGTCACCCTCGACAGCAGCCGCTTCACGCGGCGCTGGACCTGGCTGGGCCCCACTTCCCCGCGCGGTTTCGTCGGCAGTCCCGTGGTGGCTGCCAACGGCCTCGTGTATGTCAGCCAGCAGTCCGCCGCGCCGGTGGAGGGCAGCAGCACCAAATATGTGACCACCTCGACCGTGACGGCGCTCAGCGAGAGCGACAGCCAGGCGCGCTGGACGCAGTCGCTCACGTCGGATGGCTATCTGGGCGCGCCGGCCGTTGCGGGCGGCAAGCTGGCCATGGCCGGCAGCGATACCGTGTATGTCTTCGATGCGCTCGCTGGCGGCGCGCCGCTCGGCGTGCGTCCGCCGAATACGAATGGCGCACTGCTGGGCGTTTCCCTGGCGACGGCGCCCACCTTTTTGGGCGGCAATGTCTACGTGGGCGGCAATAACGATGTCAGCGGCATCGATGCGGCGGCGGGCCAGACCCGCTGGTCTGCCAGCCTCGGCTTGCCCAAGCTGGGCAACGTCAACGACTGGACGCCTGCCGTCAGTGGGGGCACGGTGTACAGCCATGCGGCAGGAACATTGACGGCGTTCAATATCACCGATGGCACGGCCCGCTTCAGCGTGGCGGTGCCGGGTCAGGTGCTGGGCGGCTTGAACAAGAGCAGCTTGCGCCAGGCGCCCGTGCTGGCCGATGCGGGCAGCGTGCTGGTGCTCAATCAGCGGCCGCCGGCCGGCGAGACGGCGGATAACAGCCTGAGCCTGGTTGACGTGGATAGCCGCGCCGTGCGCTGGACGGTGCAGGGACAGTTCAGCACGCAGCCGGTAGTGGCGCAGGGTATCGTGTACGTGGGCAACCAGGCCAGCCGGGCGCTCGAGGCGCGCCAGTTCGGCGATGGTGCGCTCCTGTGGCGCTGGCCCCTCGATACGGCCCTCGATGAGTACTTTGGCGGCGATCTGATCGTCACCGGCAATCTGCTGTTTGTTGGCGGGCGCAACAATACCTATGCGATCGACCTGGCCAGCCGCAAGGCCGTCTGGACCTACCGCATGGGCGGCAGCCTGGCACTTTCGCGCCATGGCGTGCTGTACATCCGCCATAACACGGATTTGCCCGGCAGCAGCATGGTCTTGACCGCCATCAACCTGCAGTAGCGGCTTGCCGCGCGGCGGCTAGGGCTTGCCCGGGTTTTTCAGCCGCTGCAGCAGCGCGTCCACGCTGTCGCTCACGGGCAAGCCGTGGCGGCGCAGCAGCTGCACGTGCAAGACGAGGTTTTCCAGCACCAGCTTGGCCGCCACGGCCAACAAGGCCAGGTTGCGGTCTTCGGGGCTGAAACTTTCCATGGCGTCGGCCATCTCGCACAGGTGGTTGGCGATCAGTCCGCGCAATTCCTGCTCGTTGAAGGGCAGGTCGGCAAAATCGATGGGATCGGCCACCTCCACTTCCTGCATCAGCACCGCTAGTTCTTCCGGGGTAATCGTCATGCCTGGCCTCCTTGTGTGCTTGCCGCTATTTTAATTGTATTGGCCGCAAAGCGGACTAGAATGAGTCGAGGCCGACGACGTCGAAGGGCAGCATGGCGCATCTGCATTTTACGCAACAACTGGCACGCTACATCGACGTCCCCACGGTGGACGTCGATGCACCACGTCTGCGCGCCGCCCTCGATGCCGCGTTTGTGCAGCAGCCGCGCCTGCGCGGTTATGTGCTCGACGAGCAGGGCGCCTTGCGCCCGAACGTGGTGATCTTCATCGACGGCGTGCGCTGCCGCGAGCGGCGCGTGCTCGACGACGTCTTGCTGCCCGACAGCCAGGTCTATATCTTGCAAGCACTTTCCGGAGGTTAAGTATGGGACAAGGCATGATTCAACGCGCGTATCTCGGCACCCGCAAGGGGCTGTTCCAGTTCGATGTCGATACGGCCGGCGCCTGGCAGCTGGCGCTGGTGCAGTTTGCCGGCGATCCCGTCTCCATGCTGCTGCACGATGGCCGCGACGGTGCCGTGTACGCTGCCCTGAACCTGGGCCACTTCGGCGCCAAGCTGCACCGCCTCGACGCGGGCGCCAGCGCGTGGCAGGAAGTCGCCGTGCCCGCCTATCCCGCCAAGCCCGAGGATAGCACCGATACCGTGGACTGGACCTTGCGGCAAATCTGGTCGTTGGCGGCCGGCGGCCCGGACCAGCCCGGCGTGCTGTGGGCGGGCACCCTGCCTGGCGGCCTGTTCCGCTCAAGCGACCGCGGCGAGAGCTGGCAGCTGGTGGAGTCCTTGTGGAACGTGCCGCAGCGGGCGCAGTGGTTTGGCGGCGGCTATGACGTGCCCGGCATCCACAGCATCTGCGTCGACCCGCGCGACAGCAACAAAGTACTGGTTGGCGTGTCCTGCGGCGGCGTGTGGCAAACGCTCGATGGCGGCGCCAGCTGGGCCTTGAGCGCGACGGGCATGCGCGCCGATTACATGCTGCCCGAGCTCGATGAAAACGAAGCCGTGCAAGACCCGCACCGCATCGTGCGCAGCGCCGGTACGCCGGACGCGCTGTGGTGCCAGCACCATAACGGCATCTGGCGTTCGGACGATGCTGGCTGGCACTGGCAGGAAGTGACGACGGCGCCGCTGTCGCATTTCGGCTTTGCCGTGGCCGTGCATCCGCGCGATGGCGGCACGGCCTGGTTCGTGCCCGCGCAGGCGGACGTGCTGCGCATTCCCATCGATGGTGCGCTGGCCGTCACGCGCACGCGCGATGGCGGAAAAACCTTCGAGGTGTTGCGCGCGGGCTTGCCGCAGCAGCATTGCTACGACCTCATCTACCGCCACGGGCTGGCGCTGGCCGACGACGGGCGCAGTTTATTGATGGCGTCGACGACGGGCGGCGCCTGGTATTCCGGCGATGAGGGCGAACACTGGCAGACGCTGTCTGCCCACTTGCCGCCCGTTTATGCCGTCTGTTTCGCCAAGCCGTAATAGCACAGGAAGATATCGACGGCCAGTTCCGTTATTTCGCGCCGGCGTGCCGGGCCCAGCAGGGGCTCACCCATGGTGATCTGCGGCCAGAAGGCAAAGGTTTTTAAAGGCGACATCAGCAGATGCGCCACTTCCAGGGTCTCGCCCGCCTTGATGCGCCCGTCTTGCTGCGCCGCGCGGATCCAGATATTCAGGCCCGTTTCCTTCTCATTCAGGCGCGTCACCATCGCTTGCGCGCGCTCGGGCGAGTGGACGGTTTCGCCAAAGATCACGCGCGCCAGGTCGATGAAGGCCGGATCGCACAGCAATTCCATTTTCTGCTCGACCAGGGCCAGCACTTGCGGGCGCAGCGGCTGGTCGGCCACATAGGGCACGGCTGGCTGGGACACGCTGCTTTCCCACATGCGCTGCAGGATTTCCGCGAACAATTCGTCCTTGCTGGGGAAATGGTTGTACACGGTGCGCTTGGAAACGGCGGCCGTGGCAGCGATCCTGTCCATGCTGGTCGCATCAAAACCGTGGTCGCGGAACTCGGCGATGGCGGCATCGACGATGGCGACGCGCTTGCGGTCGGTGAGGCGTTGCGGTGCGGCCATGGCTGAAAATCTCCTTTGAAAACAATATTTTACACCTCCTGGTTTACTTTGCCAGAAATAGGAACTACACTGTGTAGTGTAATTTAATCCTTGTTAATTCTTTGCCGGGCCATATATGCACTTGCACCGAGCCGCACGTCGTCTCTTCTTTCTGGGAGTCCTGATCATCATGAGTTCTTGCACCTTGCGCGCCGCGCCTGCCGCGCCCGCTGAATCCCCACAACGCCACGAAGGCAAGTTCCGCAATCCCGTGGAAATGTACAAGCTGGGCACGACAGCGACGCTCAAGTTGCTGTGGACGTTTGTCTTCGACAAGCCGGACAGCACGGTGCCGGCCGCTGCCGTTCCCGTGCAAGCCTTGACCCGGGCGCAGCTGCTGGCCGCGCCCGACAACAGTCTGTTTCGCCTCGGCCATTCGACCCTGTTGCTGAAACTGAATAATGAATTCTTCCTCACCGACCCCGTGTTTTCCGAGCGCGCTTCGCCGGTGCAGTGGGCAGGACCGAAACGTTTCCACCAGCCGCCCATCAGCATCGCCGACTTGCCGCCGATCAAGGCCATCATCCTGTCGCACAACCATTACGACCACCTCGACTATGCCGCCGTGCTGCAACTGGCCGCCAAGACCGAACACTTCGTTGCGCCGCTGGGCGTGGGCGATACCCTCGTCGAATGGGGCGTACCGAAGGAAAAGGTGCAGCAGTTCGACTGGTGGCAAGGCACGACGATTGCCGGCGTGAAACTCGTCGCCACGCCATCACAGCATTTCTCGGGGCGCGGCCTGTTTGACAGCAATCAAACCCTGTGGGCCTCGTGGGTCATCGACGCTCCGGACGTACGCGTGTTTTTCAGCGGCGACTCCGGCTATTTCGACGGTTTCAAGCAGATCGGCGACAAGTACGGCCCGTTCGACATGACCATGATCGAGACGGGCGCCTACGACAAACTGTGGCCGGACGTGCACATGCAGCCGGAACAGACCTTGCAAGCGCACCAGGACTTGCGCGGCAAGTGGCTCATGCCCGTGCACAACGGCACGTTTGACCTGGGGCTGCACGCCTGGCATGAACCGTTCGACCGCATCACGGGACTGGCGGCCAAGCTGGGCGTGAACCTGGCCACGCCGCAGATGGGCGAAGCGGTCGACCTGGCGCAGCCGAAAAAAGGCGAAAAGTGGTGGCTGGCGATGCTGGAGGAGGAGATGGGCCAGTAATTTACGCCGTCACGTCGATCAGGCGGCCCAGGGTCTGGCCATAGCCGTTCAACTGGGGCGTGCTTTTCGGTGCGGCCGGGGCCGCTTGTTGCGGCACGGCCACCTTGATCGCCTGGTCCAGCTGCGGCGTCTGGATGGCGGCCGGGGCATCGGCCTGCGCTTGCTGGCTGCTGCGTTGGGTCTGGCTCAGCGATTCCTGTTCCCGCGCCAGCAACTGGCGGCTTTGCGCCAGCTGTTCGCTGTCGCGCTGCACCTGGTTCTGGCCTTGTTCGACCCTGCGCTGCGCCGTGGCCAGCGAGGCTTGCAAGTTGTTGACGGACGTTAGCGATACCACATTGTTCACCTTTGAAAGTATGCCCAAGCGTGTACAGAAAAGAGGGAAGTCCAGGAAGATGTGCTGCACCAAGCGCAACATGCCTGACAGTAACCTTTGCCTGAATCAAGATTAGGACAAATTCTCGCACAGTTCCAGTAAATATGTTTTTTTGATAATGCTATCGCGCGCGTCCCGTGTTGCCGAAGCGTCATGCCGAAGGTAGGGAGATGATTGTCGAAGTGAGTACATGCTGTCGCCTGCGAGCATTGTTTCTCTGCCATCGGCGATGCCGTGCCGTAGAGGGGCACAAGTGATCACATTTAAAACGTTGCTTTTTAGATAGTCAATGTATTGTTGTTTTTATACCATGTCTGCGCCCGTTAATGCGCGGCCTGTTTGGCGCTCTGGGCTATAATGGACGGTCAGAGTTGGTTTCTTTTGCCATACAGACAGGTAGTTAACATGAATCTCAAGAGCCTCGCAATTGCCCTCGGCATGTCGAAAACGACAGTCAGCAGGGCGTTGAACGGCTATCCGGAAGTCAATTCCCGCACCCGTGAAATCGTCCTGGCCGCCGCCAAGAAAGTCGGCTACCGGCCTAACCCGCTTGCGCGCAGCCTGGCCGTCGGCCGCACGAATGTGCTGGGCATGATCTACCCCTTGTTGCCCAGCGACCTGGGCGACAGCGTCTTTCTTTCCGTGGTCAATGGCATGTCCGACGCCGTCGAAGCGTCGAAGATGAGTTTGATCATCGCGCCCGTGTCGCCGCAGAACGAACAGCCCTCGTATGAAAACATGGTGCGCGGACGCCAGGTCGATGGCTTGGTGGTGGGCCGCACCAAGGTGGTCGACGAGCGCATTGCCTACCTGACGAAAGTCGGCTTTCCCTTTGTCGCGAATGGCCGCACGCGCATCGATGCGCCGTACGCCTATTTCGACTACGACAACGACACGGGCATCGACCTGGCCGTGTCTTTCCTGGCGGCGCACGGTCATCAGCGCATCGCCCTGCTGAGCGCGCCGCTGGATCTGCATTTTGCGTATGAGCGCAAGGAAAGCTTTATCCGCTGCATGGCGCAAGCGGGCTTGCCGGTCGATCCCGCCTGTCTGCTCGACAATACTTTTGATCGCCGCAGCGGCTACCAGGCCATGCAGCAATTGCTGGCCTGCTCGCCGCGCCCCACGGCCGTCATCGTCGACAACCACTTGTCCGGCGTGGGCGTGGTGCGCGCGCTGATGGATGCGGGCATCGAGATCGGCAAGGAAATCTCCGTCATCGTCTGGGGCAATGTGGAAGACACCTTGATCGGCATCAACGTTACCACCATTGACCAGCCCGACCTGCGCCGCGCCGGCGCCAAGATGGTCGAAATGCTGGAATCGCTGCTGGCCGGCACGCCGCCGGAACGGCTGCAGGAAATCTGGCAGCCTGTGCTGTTGCCGGGGGCGACGGTGGGGCGCTGCCTGGATTGAATCTGGATGCGTTGCAAGCCCGGGACTTGTCCCGGACTTGGTTCTACAGTATCTAATGCTATCTCTTACGCTGTTTTCTCTGCATCTTCCGCAGGCAAATGCATCAGGACGGTAGCCTTCAGTTGTTCGGCATGGGTGTACAGATCGTCTAGGCTGGCAATTGGGAACTTTTCCTCCTCCCTCTTTTGATTGAACAGGCCAACGGCAAGTTTTTCAGTATTGTTGAAGCGTAGGCGGCAAACTGGCTTGCGATTATTGTCGTCTAACAAGATCGCACAGTAACTCTGCGAATCACGCATAACAATGCGGCGCGAACTGACAACACCGCGCAGTATCGCGCGGATGATGTGCAATCCTTCGATTTCTTCTGGTGTCGTGATAATCGGGTTTTCAACGACCCCTTCAGGAGGAATGACTGGTGCCAATTCTTGTGCCGGCGATGATTCCGGCGTCATTGCGCCCTTGAGGCGATCATTGATACGCTCCCCCAATAATTGCTCAAAAGCCCGTTTAGTAATGACGGTAAATTGATCTTTGACAGCGGGTGTAAAGCGCTTTCCTCCAAGTAAATCTGATGACAGTATTTTTACAAATTCTTCGGAGGGATTGTGTGTCCATTCTGCCAGACGGTTCTGGATGGCACGCGTATATTTTAGATCATTCGCTGTCGTCAATATGGTGTCGATATCGAATTGAGATTTGGCAAATTTCTTGAGTTCATCCACATCCCGCTCTTTGAAGTCCAGAATATTAAACTCAAAGAAGGGTTTTTCGTCCATCTTGTTGGGTTGTTCAAGGTCGGTGAAGAATTTATAGGTAAGTCCATTTGTCAACACCCCGAATCGTGCTGCGGTGACATGGAAATATCTGAACAACTGCCCAGCATGATTGATGCTCAGGTCTCCGCCACTTTTCTTGCATTCGAAGAGAATAATTGGCTTACCATCACTCAGAATGGCGTAATCAACTTTTTCTCCCTTTTTTGTACCGACGTCGGCAATTAATTCTGGTGTCACTTCCGTGGGATCGAATACGTTGTAGCCCAACATCTGGATGAAAGGCATAATCATCGCGTTTTTTGTGGCTTCCTCCGTCTGGATAATATCCTTGGTCGCTGCGATTCGGGAGGCAAGTGCTCTGAGTTGGTCGATTAAATCCATTGCTTTTCCTATGACGTGGGTAGAAATGCGTAAACGTACTCGTTCCTGTTGAAGTACAGAATGAACGAATAAGTTTTGCACGAATTTCATCTTCGTGGCAATGAAAATCGGATTTTATGAAAAAGGAAAATTCAAAGAAAAATTATGAGACGATTTAGATAACTTAAATGAAATTATTTTTATTGAAAATATGAATAATTTAATATTTTTTTGAAAATCTGCCGTCACGAGGCCTATTGAGATTAGCGAGGGAACTTAGATGCTCGATGAGCCGCGCTTTATTGTCAGACAGGTTCAGCTTTCAATCCAGTTCATTGATCTCATGCGGTACCGGGTCGCGGCTTGACTGAAGTAGCGCGATGGCCCGGGTAAGCCGGTGCTTGGTCATGTGATAGTAAGTGACTGATTTTTATGGAAAATGTGATGTTGTCGTTTTTCTGGTGTGATAAAAAATGTACAGACTTGAATAAAAATGCGCTATGCCGGCAGTGTGTACTGCTGCTGGCATAGCGCATTGCGAATCAAGCGCTGTAGCTTAGAGTCTTAGGCCGCGTGCTTGCTTCCATCCGCCAGCACGGCCAATAGTCTCGCCTTATCCTTGCGGTAAGTATCGACTGCCGCTTCCTTGACGTGGCCGAAGCCGCGGATTTTCTCGGGCAGGGAGGCCAGTTCCACGCAGGTGGACAGGTTCTCCGCCGTCAGGTTGACCAGCAGGCCCGCCAGCAGTTCGCGGTATTCGACGATCAGCGCGCGTTCCATCTTGCGCTCGGCCGTATAACCGAAGAGGTCGAAGGTGCCGCCGCGCAAGCCCTTGGCTCTGGCCAACAGCTTGAAGGCGCGCCACATCCAGGAACCGAACTCCGCTTTCACCAGATGCCCTTTCGCATCTTTTTTCGCGAACAGCGGCGGCGCCAGGTTGAATTTCACCGAAAAATTCCCTTCGAACTGCTGCTGCAATTGCTCGACGAAACGGCCATCCGTGTACAGGCGCGCCACTTCGTATTCATCCTTGTAGGCCAGCAATTTGAAATAGCTTTTCGCCACGGCGATCGACAATTTCTGTCCCAGCCCCAGGGTGTTTTCGCGGTCGCGCACCTGCTTCACCAAGGTCGCATAACCATCCGCATACGCGGCATTCTGATAGGCGGTGAGGAATTCCACGCGCTTCTTGATGACGCTGTCGAGGCTTTGCGGCATTTGCACGATGATCGCTTGCGACGGCGTGGCGATTTGCGTTACACGGCGCACGTCGACGGCGGCACGGCGGCCCCACAGGAAACTTTTCTTGTTCGATTCGATGCCCACGCCATTGAGTTCAATGGCGCGCAGCAAGGCCGCTTCCGTCAGCGGGATGCGGCCCTTTTGCCAGGCGTAGCCGAGCATGAACAAGTTGGCGGCGATCGAGTCGCCCATCAGTGCGGTCGCCAGTTTGGTGGCGTCGATGAAGTCGGCCGCGTCGGCACCACCGACGGATTCCTCGATCAGCTGGCGCACTTCCGCCGTCGGATATTGCCAGTCCGCATTCTGCGCAAACGTGCCCGGCGGCTGCTCGTGCAGATTGACGACGGCCAGGCTTCGGCCCGGACGCATTTTCGACACGGCATCCTGCGCGCCGGCCGTCAGCATGTCGCAGCCCAGGATCAGGTCCGCTTCGCCCGTGGCGATGCGCTGGGCGCGGATGTGCGCGGGGGATTTGGCGATTTTCACGTGCGAGGTGACGGAACCGTTCTTCTGCGACATGCCCGTCATGTCCAGCACGGACGCGCCCTTGCCTTCCAGGTGCGCCGCCATGCCCATCAGCGCGCCGACGGTGATGACACCGGTGCCGCCGATGCCGTTGATCAGGATGTTGTACGGCGCGTCGCAAGCGGGCAGGACGGGTTCCGGCAGGGGGCCGAAGTTGTCCGTCTCGCCTGCTTTGCTCGCACCCGTCTTGGTCTTCTTCAGGCTGCCGCCTTCGACGGTGACGAAGCTGGGGCAGAAACCCTTGGCGCACGAGTAATCCTTGTTGCACGAGGATTGGTCGATGGTGCGCTTGCGGCCAAATTCCGTCTCTTTCGGCAAGATCGACACGCAGTTCGACTGCACGCCGCAGTCGCCGCAGCCTTCGCAGACGGCGTCGTTGATGACCATGCGCTTGGCAATGTCCGGATACTCGCCTTTCTTGCGGCGCCGGCGTTTCTCGGCCGCGCAGGTCTGGTCGTAGATCAGCACGGATACGCCTTGGACTTCACGCAATTCGCGCTGCACGGCATCCATGTCCTTGCGGTCGTGCAAGGTCAGGTGGGCGGGCAGGTTGCTGCGGTCGCTGTAGCGGCTCAGGTCTTCCGTCACCAGCGCGATGCGGGCGATGCCTTCGGCCGCCACTTGCTGCGCCATCATCGGGACGGTGATGAGGCCGTCCACGGGCTGGCCTCCCGTCATGGCGACGGCATCGTTGTAGAGGATTTTGTAGGTAATGTTCACCTTGGCCGCCTGCGCGGCGCGGATGGCCAGATAACCGGAATGGAAATACGTGCCGTCGCCGAGGTTCTGGAACACGTGCGGCAGTTCCGAGAAAGCGGCTTGCCCGATCCACGGCGCGCCTTCGCCGCCCATGTGCGTGGTCAGCTTGTTCATTTCCGGATAGATCGACGTTGCCATCACGTGGCAGCCGATGCCGGCTAGCGCCAGACTGCCGTCGGGGACCTTGGTCGAGGTGTTGTGCGGGCAGCCGGAGCAGTAAAACGCGGGGCGGAACGGCGTGTTCACGGCCTTTTTCAGCACCGCATCCTTGGCGTCGAGAAAACTCAGGCGCGCCTTGATCAGGTCGCAGGTGACGGGATCGGAAATCAGGCGCGCGATGCGGCTGGCGATGACACGCGCCACTTGCGAGACGGAAAAATCCGCCTTCGAGGTCAGCAGCCATTCGCCGCGTGGCGCCACCCATTCGCCTTTTTCGTCGAACTTGCCGATGACACGGGGGCGCACGTCGTCGCGCCAGTTGTACAGCTGCTCTTTTAATTGGTATTCGACGATCTGGCGCTTCTCTTCGACGACGAGAATTTCATCGAGGCCTTGCGCGAATTCGCGCACGCTGTCCGGTTCCAGCGGCCACGGCATGGCGACTTTGAACAGCCGCATGCCGACGTCGGCCGCCATCTGTTCGTCGATGCCCAGCTCTTCCAGTGCCTCGAGCACGTCCAGGTAGGACTTGCCGGAGGCGATGATGCCCAGCTTGGCGTTCGGGCTGTCGATAGTGGTGTGGTTGAGCTTGTTTTCGCGCGCGTAAGCGAGGGCCGCATAGATCTTGTAATCCTGCATCAGCGCTTCCTGGTTGCGCGCCTGCTGGCCCAGCGGGATGCTCGACAAGCGTGCGTTCAGGCCGCCTTCGGGCATGTGGAAATCCTGTGGAATTTTCACTTCCACGCGGAAAGGATCGGCATCGATGGAAGCCGACGATTCGACCGTGTCCGCCAGGGCCTTGAAGGCCACCGTGCAGCCGGAAAAGCGCGACATGGCCCAGCCATGGATACCGAGGTCCAGGTATTCCTGCACATTGCATGGATACAGGACGGGGATCATCGAGGCGGAAAACAGGTGGTCGGACTGGTGCGGCAGGGTCGACGAGTATGCGCCATGGTCGTCGCCGGCCACCAGCAGCACGCCGCCCAATTTGGATGTGCCCGCATGGTTCATGTGCTTGAAGACATCGCCGCAGCGGTCCACGCCAGGACCTTTGCCGTACCACATGGCGAATACGCCGTCGTACTTGGCCGGGCCGATCAGGTCGACCTGCTGCGAACCCCAGACGGCCGTGGCGGCCAGGTCTTCGTTGACGCCGGGCACGAACTGCACGTGGTGCGCTTCCAGCTGTTTCTTGGCTTTCCACAGGTTTTCATCGAGGCCGCCCAGGGGCGAACCGCGGTAGCCGGAGATGAAACCGGCCGTGTTCAGGCCAGCAGCCTGGTCGCGCAGGCGCTGCATCATCGGCAGGCGCACGAGGGCCTGGATGCCGGACAGGAAGATGGCGCCGGAAGTGGCCGTGTATTTGTCGTCGAGGCTGACGGTGGTCAAACGGGAAGTGTCGGGGGGTGTAGATGGCGCGGCACCGGCGTTTCTAGCGAACGCTGCGGAGCCGTTTTCCGTGGTCACGGACATGGCTGTCTCCAAAAGGGTGTTTCAGATGACGGCTGTACAAGGGGCACGCCCGGTAAGGCGCGCACTGTGCAGACGGGATGGCCGCGTGTGGGCGGCACATAACTATTTTAAATTTAAAATAGTTAATGTGGTCAGTGTAGAACGACCGTGGGGAAGGGGCAAATACGGTTTGACGATGGGGGTATAAGAAAAATTGATGGCCTATCCTGCGCTGCAAGACAGGCCATGTTGGCCGTGCACGCTTTAGGGCTGCGTCCATTGCAGCTTGCGCGCGCGCAAGGGATAGGCCACTGGCGTCAATTCGGGCAGCAAGGCATTGAGCGAGTCTTGCGTCAGTTCCAGGGCTTTTTGGGGACTAAGCTCATTGACGCTGAGACTACTCATGAAACCTGTATCAAAGCTCAGATATATGGGAGGACCATTTTCCTTGATATTGACGGTCGTGCGCTTTTTGTAGAAGGCGAGCTCGTATGTGCCCGGTGCCAGCTCCAGCGCCACATGTGTGCCGGAATCATGATAGTAGAGGTTTTTTTTCGCGCTGCCCTGCAGATGGCTGGCCTCGATAGTGTAGAAGGTGCTGCCATCTTCGAATTTCTCGCTATCTACCGTTTCTTGCGGCATGCGGTTAAAGAGGATCAGATTGGCTTTTCTATTGAGTACCGTGCCCGCTTGCCCAGGCGCACTTGACGGCTCCAGGGCGGTCGTGCGGCGCAGGCCTTGTTCCTCTGCTTCGTGCTGGGCTTTGTGTCCCATGATCCCATTCAGCGCAATAGAGACGTTAAGTGGCCCCATGGATCTGGCCTCTTTTGCATCGTAGTGAAGGTCCTTCATGGTGGCACGCGTCGTTTCTATGGAATGCCAGATGGTTTTACTCGCCACTCGGTCATATACCACCGCTTCAATGAGCATGATGAAGGAAGAACGGCAGCCATAGCTATTGCATTTTCCTAGCGTGGTATCTGCATATTTCCAGTCCACCAGAGCCACGTAGCGCCGTCCCGTCGTGCTGGCAGGCAGTCCCTGCACGGTGTCGAGGATGGATGGTTGCTTGAACGCGGGCGGCATGGGGACGAAGGCGAGTTCTTCTTTCGGATCCTTGGCAGCGTCGACATAAGCACGGCAAGCCCAGCTTTTGAACAGGGAGGTGTTGTCCGACGAGACGATGGTGCCCCAGGTACTTTCATGGGTCTTGGGCGTGCAACTTTCCGGGGCGATAAATACCACCACCTCGATTTCTTTTCTTTCGATGGGCTGCGCAACATCGCTGAGCAGCACTTCGCGCAAGGGAAATTCGGATTGCGGGCGGGCCGCTTGGGCGCCCTGCATCAATAGCAGCAGGGCGGTGCCTGCCGCCAGGCAGCGCAGGGACGTGGTGAGGAAGGACATGGTGACGATGGTGAAATGAATAAGACCATCATTTTATTTCTTTTGAGAAATTATTGCTGGAAAAATAATGCTCGCTACAGCACGTGCGCCCCCACCCAGCGCCCGCTGCCGCACAGCTCGGCGGCCACTTGCAGCACGAGGTTTTTCACGGCGTTGCCCGCATTGGTGAGGGGAATGTTTTTTGAGGCGCACAGGGCCACCGTACGCGACAGGACGGGGCTGTGGATGGCGTAGCTGCGCATGGCGCCGCTGTCGAGTTCGGCCAGCAGGGGCGCGGCGGGCAGGATGGTGGCGCCCATGCCGGCCAGGATGGCCGATTTCAGGATGGCGATCGAGTTGATTTCGATCACGTTCGCCGTCTCGAGGCCCAGTTCGCGGGCGCGGCTGTCGATGCGTGGGCGCACGCCATGCTGCAGGCCCGGCAGGATCAGGGTGGCGCTCAATGCCTGCGGGAACGACAGCGCCGAGCCCGTGGGCGCGAACGGCGAATCGCTGCGGCAGATGAAACGCATCTCTTCCTCCACCAGGGGGCAGCAGGCAAACGGGGTCAGCTGGCCATCATCGAACAGCACGGCCAGATTGATGCGGCCCGATTTCAGTTGTTCATTGAGGTTGCCCGTGATTTCTTCCGTCAGTTGCAGGGTGATTTCGGGATAGCGTTCGCGCGCGGCCAGCAGCAGGGGCAGGGCCAGCGCGCCCGATATGCTGTGCGGCAAGCCAAGGGTGACGTTGCCGGACGGTCGCGTGGCGCTTTGCGTGACGGCCGAGCGGGCGTCGGCCACCTGTTTCAGGATCGCTTGTGCATGTTCGTAAAACACCTTGCCCGCGTCCGTGCTGAGCACGCCCTGCGCCGAGCGGTGCAGCAGCTGCACGCCCAGTTCCTCTTCCAGCTGGCGCAGCTGCTGCGTCAGGGCCGGCTGCGCCACGTGCAGGATCAGGGCCGCGCGCGACAGCGAGCCGTGGTCGACGATGGCAACAAAGTAGCGTAATTGGCGCAGTTCCATGGGTCCCAAAAGCGGTGCGGTGGTCGGAAAAGTAGCATATTGCGCCGCAGCGCCGAACGCGGCCAGCAGAATAACAATTTTGTTATACTCATTCTAGCGCCTTCGGTGCTCCAGCCGCGTATTTGTGGGATGACAGCATGCTCAAGAAAGTTGATTCGTCTCAATTAAAAGTGGGCATGTACATTCATGACCTCAGCTGCGACTGGATGACGCATCCATTCGTGCGCAACCGCTTCCTGTTGCGCAGCGACGATGAAATCCGCAAGATCATGCAGGCCGGCATCCACGACGTGGTGATCGACAGCGGCAAGGGCCTCGACGTGCAGGATGCGCCCACGGTGGCGCAGGCGCAGGTGGAAACGGAACGCGAACTGGTGCAGATCGCCACGCCGCTGCAAGTGGTCACGCGCGTGTCGCTGGGCATGGAACTGGCGCGCGCCACGCAGGTGCGGCGGCAGGCGGCAAGCCTGGTGCGCACGGTGATGGCCGATGTGCGCCTGGGCAAGGCTGTCGAGCTCGACCGCGTACAGCACACGGTGCAAGACATTACCGAATCGATCCTGCGTAATCCCGGCGCCCTCGTCGGCTTGTTGCGCATCAAGAGCAAGGATGATTACACCTTCTTGCATTCCGTCAGCGTATGCGCTTTGCTGGTGGCGTTTTGCCGTTCGCGCGGCATCGATGCGGCCACCACGCACCAGGCCGGCCTCGGCGGCTTGCTGCACGACACGGGCAAGGCGCTGGTGCCCGATAGTGTGTTGAACAAGCCAGGCCCCCTGAGCCCGGAGGAGTTTATCCAGATCAAGCGCCACCCGCGCGACGGCTACGACATCCTGCGCCAGTCGCCCGAGGTGGGCGCCATTCCCCTCGACATTACCCTGCACCACCATGAACGGCGCGACGGCAGCGGCTACCCGGACCAGCTGGCTGGCGACGCCATCAGCGAGCTGGCGCAGATGGCCGCCATCGTCGATGTGTATGACGCGCTGACGTCGGACCGCAGCTATCACAAGGGCATTCCCGCCGCCGAAGCCTTGCGCAAGATTTATGAGTGGAGCAAATTCCACTTCAATCCCGTGTTCGCGCAGGATTTCATGCGTTGCGTGGGTATTTATCCGGTAGGCACCATGGTGATGCTGGAGTCGGGCCGCCTGGCCGTCGTCATCGAGGCGCACGAAAGCAATCTGCTGGCGCCGAAGGTCAATGTGTTTTTCAGTACGAAGAGCAAGACCTACATCAAGCCGGAAACGGTCGATTTGTCGCGCGGCTTCGGTTTTGGCGGTGCCGACAAGATCGTCGGCCATGAGTCGGCCGCCAAGTGGCAGGTCGATCCCATGCGCTTTCTTTCTTTGGCGGACGCCTAGAAGAATTCCGCCGTATCGTTCGAAGCGATAGTGGTGAGCAAACCCTTGGAGACGAGTTCGTCGTAGTGGCACGCCAGGTTGCGGCCATGGCTCTTGGCGTAATACAGGGCCTGGTCGGCGCGGCCGAGGATGATGACGGGCGCCTCGTAGGCGTTGATGCTGACGAAGCCCACGCTGACGGTTACCCTGCCCACTTGCGGGAAGTCGTGCGCTTCGACATTGGTGCGGAAGCGGTCGATGATTTTCTGTGCATTTTCCAGGGTGATCGAGCGCAGCAGCACGACGAATTCCTCGCCGCCGAAGCGGAAGATGCGGTCTTGCGAGCGGAACGACGATTGCAGCTGGTTGGCGATCAGGATCAGCACTTCATCGCCATACAGATGGCCAAATTTATCGTTGACCAGTTTGAAATGATCGACATCGATCACGGCCAGCCATTGCCGTTCCGTGTCCGTATGGTGGCGCCGTTCTTCATCGACGGGACGCGGCTTTTCCGCTTCCGGTTCGCCGCGGCTGTGCAGGATTTTCGCCAGCTGGTCATCGAAGGTCTTGCGGTTCAACAAGCCGGTGAGCGAATCGCGTTCGCTGTAGTCGAGCAGGTTCTGGAAATTGCGGTACACGCTGACGATGCCGCCGATCACCTGGATGGTGGCGCCCGTGTACGGCGTGGGATTGGTGATTTCCAGGCAGGTGGTGACCTGGTCGCCGATCCAGATGGGCAGCCACAGCAGATGGCGGCCATCGGCGCACAAGGTGTCGGCACTCGCTTCATGGCGCTTGATGCAGGCGGCCAGGGCCGGGTAGTCGGACAGCGGTTCGCCTGGCAGGGTCGGGTCGTTATGCTCTTCCATGCGGGCCACGCTGCCCGCCACGATGATGGCCCGCGACCGCACGAACACCTGGCCACGCACGGTGGTCAGCGCCAACACACGGGTCTGCGACGCGGCAGCGAGTTCCTGGACCGCCGAGATCACGGAGATGTCGAGCATCGTGTGGTCGCGGTGCCCGGTCATGTCCACCATGTGTTTCAGTAGGGAATCCATTGTCGATCTCTGGAAAGTGGTCACACAAGTGTCGTCATAACAGCATTGCATCAAGCAAGAGCATGTTCGCGTCCGTCTACAAGAAGCCAAGATTTATTTGGTGGCATGACGCTCTGTACCGCCGGGCGAGAGGCCTTTCCAAAGAAGAGCTAAGCAGGATAATGTCTTTTTGCCTAATAGGCAATTAACGTATGCAATATTTCATGTAAATACATGAGATTCATGCCCTACATTGCAAAAAACTTGCCCTGACGCAGGCTTTCAATCCGGATCGCAACATTTGTTTGCGCCAGCCGCCATTTCACCAGAGTTTGATAATTTCCATGTGGAAACTTGTGGCGCGTCAATTTGCCAAAACATGGACGCTTTATAGTCAATGCAATGGCGCAGAAATTTACGGCAGGAAACATATTAGCAGGAAAGGGCAATGTTTCACACCCGATTGCGCCAGGGACTTGTGATTCACTTTTGGGAGCTTGTCATGCATACCTTCCTGTCGGCAGTACAGCAGTTTGTCAAGGATGAGGATGGCATTACGGCAATCGAATACGGCCTGATCGCGGCGTTGATGGCTACCGCCATCACGGCCGGTTTCTTGCTGATCAAGACCAACTTGCTGGCCGTCCTCACCGACATTTCGTCGAACCTGGTGTTGACACCCTAAGCGGGTGCCCGCCATCGGCCGGCCGGTGGCGGGTTTTTTTCGGGAGGTGTGCCATGCCTGCAACTGCCTTGTGCGACCTGCTGTTGCTGAGCTTCGTGACGGGAGCCGCCGTCAGTGATTTGATCCAACGCAAGATTCCGAATTGGCTGGTGCTGGCCGGCATGCTCGCCGCGCTGGCGCTGCATTTGTGGCTGTGGCCGCACCGCGTGCCGCAGCTAGTGCTGGGCGGCATGGCGACGGGCTTCTTCCTGTTCCTGCCTTTATATGTGCTGCGCGGCATGGCCGCCGGCGACGTCAAGCTGATCGCCATGGTGGGCGCCTTTGTCGGTCCCTGGCCCGTGCTGCAGATCTGTTTTGCCACATTTGTCCTGGGCGGCGTGATGGCCGTGCTGATGATCACCTGGCAGGGCAAGTGGCGCGTTTGCCTCGGCAATTTGCGCCAGCTGATGTGGCCGATGATCGCGCGCATGGCCGGCATTCCGCTGGCGCCAAGCGCGCTGGGCAGCGGCGCCAGCGTGGGCAACATGCCGTACGGACTGGCCGTCGCCCTAGGCTGCCTGGTGGTGCAAGGGCGGAATTATTTCTGATTGGCATTCATTGCTTTGAATCAATGGACGCCAGTTCTCGCTCGCTAGAATGAATTCTGTTCAATGCAGTCCTAACCGGCTGGGAGACGCAGCATGACCGAGGTCGATTATTCCATGAGCACCGACAGCGTTCCGCGCCCTGCCGACGCGAACCTGATGCCGCCCTTGCCGCCGCAGCCGAAGAGCTTGCGTGAAACGGGACTTGAGCGGCCGCTCGTCGTCGAACTGATTGCCAAGCTGATGTTTGTGGGCGGCAAGACGCACCTGTCGGCGCTGACGACGCGCTTGCGCCTGTCGATCAATGTCTTGCGCGAAGTGCTCGATTTCATGGTGACGGAGCAGATGACCGAAGTGGCCTGGCGCGGCGAATCCGATATCGACGTGCAGTACCAGCTGACGGGCGCCGGCAAGCAGCGCGCCAGCGCTTTCCTCGAACGCTGCGCGTATATCGGCGCCGCGCCCGTCACCCTGGAAGCGTACCGCGCCATGGTGGCGCGCCAGTCGTGGCTGGCACAGGAACAGCGCGTGGGCAGCGATGACCTGGCCGCCGTGCTCGGTGGCGCCCATGCGGGGCCGGGCATGCTCGACGTGGTCGGCGCGGCCCTGCATTCGGGACGTTCGCTGTTGCTGTACGGTCCGCCCGGCAGCGGCAAATCGACCCTGGCGCTGCAGCTGGGCCAATTGCTGCACGGTCTCGTCGCCGTGCCCTACGCCATCGTCGTCGGCCAGGACATCATCCAGTTGTACGATCCGGCCCAGCACCTGCCGCCCGCGCCGCAGCACGTCAGCCATGCGCGCCAGGCGCTGGAGCGGCGCAGCACGGATATCCGCTGGGTGCTGTGCCAGCGTCCCGTGATCCACGTGGGCGCCGAGCTCGACGCCGGCATGCTGGAACTGCGCCATGACCCCAGCGGCGGCTGCTACCAGGCGCCGCCCCATGTGCGGGCGAATAACGGCATGCTGATCATCGACGACCTGGGGCGCCAGCGCCTGGGTGCGCAAGAACTGCTGACGCGGCTGATGCAGCCGCTGGCGCGCGGCAGCGATCAGCTGGCTTTGCCCGGCGGCGTGCAGATCAGCGTGCCGTTCGACAATGCCCTCGTGCTGGCCACGAATGTGCCGCCGGGCGAGCTGTTTGACGCCGCCTTGCTGCGCCGCATCGGCTACAAGGTGCAGGTGGGGCCGCTGGCCGAGAACGCCTATCGCGCCCTGTTCCGCCAGCAATGCCGGCTGGCCGGCCTGGCCATCGACGAGCTGGTCCTGAACCATCTGCTGCAGCTGCATGGCGCGCAGGGCCGGCCCTTGCTGGCCAGCTATCCGCAGGAATTGCTGGCGCGCATAGGCGACTTCGCCGGCTTTGCCGGCTGCGACGCGCGCCTGACGGTGACCGCGCTGGAGCAGGCCTGGAGCAGCCTGTTTGCCAGCTGCGACGTGCCGGCCGCCAGCCTGTGCGAGCGTATCGCATGAAAAACCGGCGCGCCCTCTTGATGATGGCCCTGGCCGTGGTGCTGGGTCTGCTGGCCGTGCTGCTGGCCTCGCACTGGCTGCTGCGCCAGACGCCGGCCGGCAAGGGCAAGATCGTCGTCGCCTCCAGCGATGTCAACCTGGGCCAGCGCCTGACACCCGAGATGCTGCGCCTGGCCGAGTGGCCGGCGGAAAGCTTGCCGCAAGGCGCGCTGCAAGACCCGGCAAAACTGGCCGGACGGGTGCTGAAAACCAGCGTGCTGCGCGGCGAACCGCTGAGCGAGGCCAAGCTCGCGCCCGTCGGCACCCTGGGCGGCCTGTCGGCCCTGATCACGGAAGGGCGGCGCGCCATCACCGTGCGCGTCAACGATGTGATCGGCGTGGCCGGCTTCGCCTTGCCGGGCAACTATGTCGACATCATCGTCAGTACCCAGCAGGATGCTGGCGACCGCGCGTTTCCGCAAAGCCGCAACATTTCCAAGATCGTGCTCGAACGCATTCTCGTGCTGGCCGTGGCGCAGGAAGTAGGGCGCGACGAGACCAAGCCGCGCGTGGTCAATGCCGTGACCCTGGAAGTGACGCCGGAACAGGCGGAAAACCTGGACCTGGCGCGCAGCGTGGGCAGCCTGTCGCTGGTGCTGCGCAACCAGGTCGATCCGCAGCCGGGCGTGACGGCGGGCGCCACCAAGCTGACCTTGCTGGGCGGACCGCACGAAGCCGAGCCTGCTTCCGCGCCTGCCACCGCCGTGCCCGTGGCCGCCGCGGCGCCGCGTCCGGTGCGCGTGGCGAAGGCGCCGCTGGAACTACAGCGCCAGTGCAGCACCGTCATCGATGGGACGCGCCAGTCGCGCGAATGTTTTTAGCCAACCATGGACACGCTCATGAACCGCGCCCTGCTGACACTGTGCTGCCTGCTGTTGCCGCTTGCCGGCGCGGCAGCCGATCCTGGCCCCCGCTGCGGTGGCGAAGCGGCGACACCGGGCAACTTGCAGCTGCAGGTGGGCAAGTCGAGCATGCTGCGCCTGCCCGAGGCCGTGCTGGCCCGCAGCGTCGGCAATCCTGCCATGCTGCAAGCCATGCTGGTCGCGCCCGACACTCTATATGTGGTCGGTGTCGACGTGGGCAGCACGAATATGATCATCCAGGGCAGGAGCGGCGTGTGCAGCGTGGTGAACGTCAGCGTCAGCATGGACCCGTCCGGCTTGCAAACGACCCTGGCGGCCCTGATGCCGGAAGAAAAAGCCATTCGTGTCACGGCCGTGGCCGACACCCTGGTGCTGTCGGGCACGGTGCAGGACGCGGGCGCCGTGCTGCGCGCCACCGAGCTGGCGCACGCGTATGTGCGCCGCGCTACCGTGCCGCTGGCGCTGCCCAAGCCCGCCGACGGCGCCGCCATGCCGGCGGCGGCCACGGCGTCCGCTGGCAGCGCAAACAGCCGCATCATCAATATGCTTGACGTCAGCGCGCCGCAGCAGGTGATGCTGGCCGTGCAGATCGCCGAAGTGTCGAAGTCGCTGCTGGAACGGCTGGAAGTGGGTGCCACCTTGCGCTTTGCGTCCGGCAGCTGGGCCACCACCTTGCTGTCGAATTTCCTGAGCGGCACGGCCAATGGCTTGCTCGACGTGCGCAAGTCGAATGGCCAGCAGCTGACCATCGAGGCGCAGAAACAGGATGGCCTGGTGCGCATCCTGGCCGAGCCGACCGTGATGGCGATCAGCGGGCAGGAAGGCAGTTTTCTGGCCGGCGGCAAGATCTTCATTCCCGTCGGCCAGGACAACAACAAGATCACATTGGAAGAGCGCGAGTATGGCGTCGGCCTGCGTTTTACGCCCACCGTGCTGTCGGGCGGGCGCATCAATTTGAAGGTGGCGCCGGAAGTGTCGGAACTGTCGCGCGAAGGCGTGGGCATTTCCGCCGCCGGCGTCAGCGGACGCTCTATTTTGCCCGTGATCACCACGCGGCGCGCCTCGACCACGGTGCAGCTGTACGACGGCCAGAGCTATGCCATCGGCGGCTTGATCAAGAACAACCAGGTAAGCAACATCACGGGCGTGCCGTGGCTCAGCGAGCTGCCCATCCTCGGCGCGCTGTTTCGCAGCACGGACTTCCAGCATGACCGCACGGAATTGCTGTTCGTCATTACCGCGCACCTGGTCAAACCCTTGCCGGCCGATGCCGTACTGCCGACGGCGCAGCTGGCGCCGCCTTCGCGCACGGACTTGATGTTGCGCGGCAAGATGGAAGGTACCTTGCCGCTGGCGCCGCCGTCCGTGCCGCCACCGCGCGCGGCCAACGGCTTCGAGTTGAAATGAGACGGGGAGACACGCCATGCCGAACTCGTTCCTGACACCGCTGCGGCGCCTGGCCGCCTTGACCGTGGTCTTGCAGCTGGCCGCCTGCGCGCACAGCAGCACGCCGCAGCTGGATCCGCGCTTCGGCAATGCCGTGCGCCTTTCCATGGCGCAGCAGGTCCGTTATCCGGCCAGCGCGGGCAATCGCCAGCCTGCCGACGGGCTGGACGGCCCCAGCGCGCACGCCGTGATGCAGCGCTACCGCGCCTCGTTCGTCGAACCGAACGGCCAGGCGCCGCAGCCGGTGCAGTTCATGCTGGGAGGCGGCAATGGCAAATAGACGCCAGCGCCAGCGCGGGGCGATGCTGATCGCCTTTTCCATCCTGCTCATCCTGGTGCTGGGTTTTATCGGCCTGGCGCTCGACGTGGGTCAGGTCATCGGCCGCAAGACGGAATTGCAGAACCTGGCCGACAACGCGGCGCTGGCGGCGGCCGCCGAACTGGTGGGCACGCCCGAAGGCTTGCTTGCTGCCGTGACGCAGGCCAAGAGCAGCGCGGCCGACAAGAGCGCATGGCGGCGCCGCATGCAGGGCGCGATCCTGTCGGACGCCAGCATCCGCTTCGCCAGCGCGCCCGATGCGCCCGCCAGCGAGTGGCATGCGGCGGGCGCCGTGCCCGATGCGGCCACGGCGCTGTTCGTGCGTGTCGATACGCAGGCCAATGACCCGTCGCTGGGGCGGGTGGCGACGGCGTTCCTGGGCGCCTGGTCGCCGGCGCTGCGCACGCTGGACACTGGCGCGCGTGCCGTGGCGGGGCGTACCAGCTTGAACCTGACGCCGCTGGCCGTCTGCGCGCTGTCGGCCAGCGCGGCCAGTACGCGCACGAATGCGGCGCTGCTGCCGGCCGTCGAGCTGCTGGAATACGGCTTTCGCCGTGGCGTGGCATATAACCTGTTGAAACTCAATCCGCACGGCCCGGCGGCCGAACATTTCGTGCTCAACCCGCTGGGCCAGCCCGGTGTGGTGGGCTCGTCGCTGCAGGTCGGCGAGTCCACCGTGCTGCCGTTCGTGTGCAGCGGCACGGTGCTGTATCCGCGCATCGGCAGCGCGCAAGTGCACGTGCACCGGCCGTTTCCCGCTACCTTGTGGCCGGCCTTCAACGCGCGCTTCAATCTGCACGCTGGCAGCGGCTGTCATCCCGTCACGGCGCCGCCCGATACGAATATCCGCGCCTATCCGAATACGGCCGCGAACTGGTGGATGACGAACACACCCGATGCGGCGAGCGCCCTGAGCACCGGCAATCCGCTGCTGTCCGTGGCCGATCCGGAATCGAATGCGACGCCGCCCGCCGTTGGCAGTTACGGGCCGCTGTGGTCGTTTGCCAAGGCGGCCAGGTACAGCAGTGTGAAGCCGGCTGGCGGCTACCTGCCGTTTGCCACCAGCGACTGGGCCAAGCTGTATCCGGCTAGCCCCGCCGCGCCGGCCGCCAAGACCGGCTATCCCGCCACGCCGCCGTACCAGACGCTGGCGTACCAGACGGCGCCGACCGGCAATACGGGCGTGGCGCAGCGGCGCCTGCTGCATATTGCCCTGCTGGCCTGTCCGCTGCCGGCCGGCAGCGACGTGCTGGCGCAGGTGCGGGGCATCGGCCGTTTCTTCATGACGGCGCCGGCCAGCAATGGTGTGTTGAGCGCCGAATTTGACGGCTTGGTGGCCGAAGGCGCGCTGGTAGGCCCTGCGGAGTTGCTGCAATGAGGCCGCGCTGCCGCGCGCCACGCCGCCAGGATGGTGTCGCCGCCATCGAGCTGGCGCTGATCCTGCTGTTTTTCATGGCGCTGCTGCCCTTCGTGCTGCTGTTCGGCCGCGCGCTGCTGGTGTACACGGCCCTGCAAAAAAGCACGCACGATGCGGCGCGCTACATGGCAACCATGCCGCTGTCGCAGATGGCCGGTATCGGCACGGCGACCCAGGCGGTCGCATTTTCACGGCAGATGGTGACCGAGGCGATGGCGGAAAGCTGGCCCACCATGGAGGCCGTCAGGGTCAGCGTGGACTGTGTCTATGCCGACGATTCCTACAGTTGCGGCACTTATGCGACGCCGCCGCTGCAGGTGCGCATCAAGTTGTCCGTGGATATGCCCGTCGATATCTTGCCCGAGCTGACGCGCAAGTGGCTGCCGCAACTGGCGCCGATCCCGCTGCGCGCCAACGCGACATTACGCTATGTCAATTAATCCGCCTCCCCGCCGACAGCGCCAGGGCGGTGTTTTTGCCGTCGAGTTCGCCATGCTGGCGCTGTTGTTCCTGCTCTTCCTGTTCGCCATGCTGGAAGTGGCGCGCGCCGTGTATCTATGGAATATGGTGCATGAAATTACCCGGCGTGCCGCGCGCGGCGCCGCCGTCGCCGATTTCAGCAATGCAAGTGCGCTGCAGGCCGTGCGCACGCACGCCGTGCTGCGCGCCGCGCCGGGCGTGCTGCCGCTGGGCGGTGGTATCAGCGACGCGTATGTGCGCATCGATTATCTGTCGCAGTCGAGCGGCGGCGCCGCGCTGGCCGCCGTGCCGGTAACGGTATTGCCGGGCTGCCCGCAACGCAACCGCATCAATTGCCTGGACGATCCGCATGGCGCCAGCTGCATCCGTTTCGTGCGCGCGCGCCTGTGCGTGCCTGGCGACGGCGGGCGCTGCGAGAGCGTGCCGTACCGGCCCATCCTGCCGCTGCTGAACGCGATGTTTCCCTCCGGCGCAGGCGCCGTGCGCCTGCCCAACGGCGCCACCATGGCGGTGGCCGAGTCGCTGGGCTATCCGGACAATCCCGGTTTTTGTCCTTGAGCGCCACTTGGCGGCGCAGCCGAATGTGTAGACCTGAAAGAAGCGAGGAAGTGCGATGAAAGCCTTGATGATTAGCCGCGACACCAGCTTGCACGATGAAATTGCCGCGCAGGGGGCGGCCCGCATGCCCGTGCTGCGCCTGCTGGAACGGCGCAGCGGCCTGCGCGACGCCGTCGAGCGTATGCTGCCGGAAGCGCCGGAACTGGTGATCGTCGACGCCAGTGGCATCGACGCCGATGAAGCCGACCTGCTCGAGCGGCTGGCGCGCCAGTATCCGCTGGCCGTGCTGATGCTGCTCACGCGCGGCCAGCAGCAGGATGTGCTGATCCGCGCCATGCGCGCCGGCATGCGCGAAGTGCTGCAGCTGCCGCTGGTGCACAAGGCTTTTCACGAGGCGATGGACAGGGTCGATATCCAGGCCGGCGTGACGCAGATGCGCGACGGTAAAGTGCTCGCCTTCATCTCGTGCAAGGGCGGCAGCGGCGCCACCTTTTTGTCGACGAATTTTTCCTACGCGCTGGCCAGCCTGGCCGGCTGCAAGGTGCTGCTGATCGACCTGCACGGTCAGTTCGGCGACGCCACCTTGTATGTGTCGGACCAGAAGCCGGCCATGACCCTGTCCGACATCTGCGCGCAGATCGCGCGCATGGATGGCGCCTTCCTCGCCTCGTGCCTGGTGCACGTGACGCCGAACTTCGGCGTGCTGGCGGCGGCCGACGACCCTTCGCACAAGGTCGACATGCAGCCCGAGCACATGGACCGCATCCTGGCCGTGGCGCGCCAGCACTACGACTACATCGTGCTCGACGTGGGACGCCAGATCGATGCGCTGTCGCTGCGCGCGCTCGACAACGCCGACGCCATCTATCCGGTGCTGCAACTGGCCTTGCCCGACATCCGCGACGGGCGCCGCCTGCTCGATATTTTCCGTTCGCTCGGCTATCCGGGCGAGCGCCTGCGCCTGATCGTCAACCGCTATGAAAAGGGCGGGCGGCTGCGCCTGGCGGACCTGGAACAGGCGCTGGGCGCGGAAGTGGTGCACACGGTGCCCAACGATTACATCGCCGCCACCGATTCCGTCAACCAGGGCATTCCGCTGCTGCAGCTGTCGCGCACCAGCGCCGTGGCGCGCAGCCTGGCCGAATTGGTGGAACTGGTGACGGCGCGCCGCGTGACGGAAAGCCGCGGCCTGTTCGACCGCCTGTTCAGCCGCAGCGAGGCGTAGCGCAGCAATCGATGTCAAGGCTCCCGCCGGGGGCCATCATGGGAGCCGAGATGACTTTACGCGAACGCCTGGCGGCGAATGAAACGGTGCGCCCCGCCACCAATACACAAGGCGCGCTGGCGCTGCACGCCTACCAGGAACTGAAAAAAACCATGCACCAGACGATACTCGACCGTATCGACCTGGAACGGTTAAAACGCCTGACGGCGGAGCAGTTCAAGCACGAGCTGGCGCTGCTGGTGCAGCGCGTGATCGAGGAAGAACGCATCGTGCTGAACCAGCATGAGCGCCATAGCCTGGTGCTCGACATCCAGCACGAGATGCTGGGCTTTGGCCCGCTGGAACCCTTGCTGGCCGATGCCAGCGTGTCCGACATCCTCGTCAATACCTGCGACAAGGTGTATGTGGAGCGGGGCGGGCGGCTGCAGTTGACGGACGTGACCTTCCACGACAATGCGCACCTGATGAAGATCATCGAAAAGATCGTCTCGCGCGTGGGGCGGCGCGTCGACGAATCGAGCCCGATGGTCGACGCGCGCCTGCCCGACGGTTCGCGCGTGAATGCCATCATTCCGCCGCTGGCCGTCGATGGGCCGATCCTGTCGATCCGGCGCTTTGCCGTGCAGCCGCTCACCATCGCCAACCTGCTCGATTACAAAAGCCTGACGCCGCCCATGGTGCAGGTGCTGCAGGCGCTGGGCCAGGCCAAGGTCAACATCCTGATTTCGGGCGGCACGGGCAGCGGCAAGACGACCCTGCTCAACGTGCTGTCCGGCTTCATCCCCGGCAGCGAGCGCATCGTGACCATCGAGGATGCGGCCGAACTGGCGCTGCGCCAGCCGCACGTGGTGCGTCTGGAAACGCGCCCGCCGAATATCGAGGGCAAGGGCGAGGTGAGCCAGCGCGCGCTGGTGCGCAATGCGCTGCGCATGCGGCCCGATCGCATCATCCTGGGCGAGGTGCGCGGCGCCGAGGCGCTCGACATGCTGCAGGCGATGAACACGGGCCATGAGGGTTCGCTGGCGACCATCCACTCGAACACGGCGCGCGACGCGCTGGCGCGGCTGGAAAACATGGTCGGCATGGCCAATGTGAACCTGACGCCGCGCGCCACGCGCCAGCAGATCTGTTCGGCCGTGACGGTGGTGATGCAAGTGTCGCGCCTGACGGACGGCGCGCGCAAGCTGGTCAGCCTGCAGGAAGTGACGGGCATGGAAGGCGACATCATCGCCATGCATGAAATCTTCCGCTTCGAGCAGACGGGCGTCGATGCCGACGGCAAAGTGCAGGGCCACTTCTGCGCCACGGGCGTGCGGCCCCGCTTTACGGAACGGCTGCGCATGTTCGGCGCACCGGTGCCCGACAGCGTGTTCGACCCTGACCGCATCTACGAGTAAGGAGGGAACCATGGACCTGGTCTTCTACGGCTTTGCCGTGCTGCTGTTCGCCGCCTGCATCCTGATGGTGGAAGGCGTTTGGCTGTGGTGGTCGGGCACGCATGGCAGCGCGGCGCGGCGCATCAACCGGCGCTTGCGGCTGATGGCGGCGCGCGGCGAGGGGGGCGGCGAGCGGGTCTCCATCCTCAAGCAGCGCCGCTATGCGCGTTCGCCCGGGCTGGAGCGTTTGCTGCGACGCATGCCGCAGGCCGCAAAGCTCGATCATTTGCTGCTGCAATCGGGCCTGTCCTGGTCGGTGGCGCAATTCCTCGGTGGCACGGGCGCCTTGCTGCTGGCGGCCTTGCTGCTGCTGGCGGCATGGTCCATGCCCGTGCCCGGCGCCGTGCTGCTGTTGTCCTGCGCCGCGAGCGCACCGTGTTTGTGCGTGCTGCGCGCGCGCGCGGCGCGGCTGAAAAAGATCGAAGCGCAACTGCCGGAAGCGGCCGATTTCCTGGCCCGCGCGCTGCGCGCCGGGCACTCGTTTTCGAACGTGCTGCAGATGGTCGGCGATGAACTCAATGAGCCGATCAGCGGCGAATTCAAGATGGCGCACGAAGAAATCAATTACGGCGTGCCGATGAACGAGGCGCTGCAAAACCTGGCCGCGCGCATACCGCTGACGGACTTGCGCTACCTCGTCATCGCCGTGCTGGTGCAGCGTGAATCGGGCGGGAATTTGGCCGAGGTGCTGGTCAGCATCGCGCGCATCATCCGCGCCCGTTTGAAGCTGCTGGGGCAGGTGCGCGTGCTGTCGGCCGAGGGACGCATGTCGGCCTGGGTGCTGGGACTGATGCCGGTGGTGATGATCGGCGTCATGGCACTGGTCAACCCGCAATACATCCGCCTGCTGTGGACCGATCCCAGCGGCATCAAACTGCTGTGGTACGCGGCCGGCATGGTGGCGCTGGGTGTCGTGTGGATGCGCAACGTGATCCGCATCCGCATCTAAAACTGGAGGTGCTATGAGCGGTGCACAACTGCTGTTTCTCGTGATCGTCTTTGCCGTGGTGGTGGCGCTGGCCCTGCTGGCGTGGGTGATCTTCTTTCCCGGCACTTTGCGCCAGCGCCTGTTTGGCGCCACGGCGCCGGCCGCCAGCGAGGCGGTGGTGGAAAATGGCTGGGTGGAGAGGGTGGCACGCGTGGCGCAGCCGTTCAGCAAGCTGTCGCTGCCGGAAGAGGGCTGGGAACGCTCGCCGCTGCGCACGCGCTTCATGAACGCGGGCTGGCGGCAAGCCAGCGCGCCGGCCCTGTACTTCGCGGCGAAATCCGTGCTGGCCCTGCTGTTTCCCACCGTGCTGGGTTTGTATGCGGCCAGCGCCATGGCGGCGCAGCTGCGCAGCGTGCTGCTGTTGCTGCTGTGCGTCAGCGCCACCATCGGTTATTACCTGCCCAACCTGGTGCTGGCCAGCACGGCCAAGCGGCGCCAGCGCGACATCTTTGAAAACATCCCCGACGCGCTCGACTTGCTGACCGTCTGCGTGGAAGCGGGCCTGAGCCTGGAGCGCGCGCTGGTGAAGGTATCGGGCGAAATCCACATCAAGAGCGTGGTGCTGGCGCAGGAATTGCAGCTGGTGCTGATGGAAATGCGCGCCGGCTTTTCCAAGGAAAAGGCGTTGCGCAACCTCGCCCTGCGCAGCGGCGTGGAAGACGTCGACACTCTTGTCGCCATGCTGATTCAATCGGAGCGCTTCGGCACCAGCATGGGCGATTCGCTGCGCGTGCATTCGGAAAACCTGCGCGGCAAGCGCAGCCTGCTGGCCGAGGAGGCGGCAGCGAAGATCGCCCTGAAACTGCTGTTCCCGCTGATCTTTTGCGTCTTTCCCACCCTGATGCTGGTGCTCATGGGGCCGGCCGTGATCGAAGTCTATCGCGTGCTCGTGCCGGCCATGGCCAGCCGCTGAAAGGAGTCACCATGCGCTTGACGATTTCCCGCCTTGCCGCCGCCTGCGCCTGCCTGGGCCTGGCCGCCTGTACCACGCAGTTGGCCCATGTGCCGGTGGCGGTGTGGCCCGACGCCGATGCCGCCTATGCGGCGGGGCGCCAGCATTTCGAGCGGGGCGACTTGCCTGCGGCGCAAGCGGCTTATGAACAAGCCCTGCGCCATGCGCCACGCCACGTGAACGCGCGCAACGGCTTGGCCGTGCTGCATGCGCAGCGTGGCGAACACGACGCGGCGATCGCCCATTGGCTGGCCTTGACGCAGGAAGCGGGTACGCCGCAGCCGCGGCAGGCCTATCTGTTCAGCAATCTCGGTCATGCCTATTATTTGAGCGGACGCGATGCGCAAGCGTTGACTGCGCTGGAGCAGGCCTGTCTGCTCGACCCGCTCCATGCGCTGGCCTGGCGGCATCTGGCGCAGGTACTCGAACGGCTGGGGCAGCACGAGCGCGCCGCCGTCATGCGGCGCCAGGCGGCCAGCTTGCAGGAACACGATGTGCGGCGCGATATGGCCTTGTTACGCGCCGAGGCACCGCCGAAGCTTGTGCCCGAGCCTGTGCCGGATGCGCCCGCCATGGCGCGCGTGGAGATCACGCAGAGCGATGGCATGGCCCGCTTGCGGCGCGTGTCGTCGGCCGTTGTGCGCAGCGTGCCCGCTGCCGCGTCGGTGTCTGTGGCGCCTGCACCGGCAGCTGGCGCGCCGCATCCGCGCCTGGAAATTGTGAACGGCAACGGCGTGCCTGGCCTGGCCACCGCGCTGGCACGCAGCCTGGCGGGTGCGCCCGTGCAGGTGGTGCGCCTGACCAATGAAACCAGCTTCCAGGTGGCGCGCACGCGCGTCGAATACCGGCCCGCGCAGGAGCAGGCGGCGCGCCAGCTGGCCCGCCAGTTGGGCGCCCAGGTACAGACCCAGGCCGTCGACTGCCCCGCCAGCGAGCTGCGCCTGGTACTGGGGCGTGACCTGAGCGATCCCGCCATGCTGCACCGCTATTATCTGCAGCAATTGCAGCTGGCGCGCCGGGCGCTGGCACGGCTCGGTTAAAACATCGTTGTCGGCATAAAAAAACGCGGCGCCTTTTACGGGCGCCGCGTGTTTTTCATGCTGCGGATTATTTCGGCTGGCGGCGGCGCGTAAAAGCCAGGGCCGCCAGTCCCATGCCCAGCAGGAAGAGTGTGCCTGGCTCCGGTACTTGCAAAGGCTCGATGACGACGATGTCGGTGCGCGTGGACTTGGAAAAGTTCAAGGTGTAGCTGCCAGCGGGCAGGGCGAAATTCGAGGTCAGGGAAAACATCGCAAAACCATTCGCAAAGGCGCGCGAGGTGGCCGGGTCGTTGGTGCCTGCCGTCATGTTCAGGCTGAAGGGATCGAGGCTGCCGACCGTATGGTTGCCATTGACGTCGCTGCCATTGCTGGCGTCGCCATCGGGCGCGAACTGGAAGATCACGCCATCGGCATTCGCGTTCGACAGGCAGCCCACGGGACTGGAAGTATTGCACGAGATATTGAAGATATCCATGATCGATACGCTCGACTTGTCACCCATGGTCGTCACGCTGGTGCGCAGATCGCGCCGTCCCATGAAGCTGAAGGTGATGAAGCCGGCGCTCGACAGGGTCAGATTGACGGAGCCGGTGAGCGTGTCGCCAGCTGTGGCCGTGGCGGCGCCGACCGTGTCGCGCTGTGCTTCCGCAACGGCGCGCACGGTGGAGCCGCCATTGAGCATGTTGCCGAATGCGTGCGCGTCGCCGCGTGCGAACTCCAGGGTGGAACTGGGGCTGGGCGCGTAGTTATTTTGCGGCAAGCCGCCGCAGCCGCTGCCCGAACACACTTGCAGCACGTCGGCGTTGGCGGCCGGCCCCGTATTGACGGCGCGCGGATTGACGGCGACGCCGCCTTCGAAGAAGGCGCTGTCGCTGGCATTGCGGTTGGCGCCGGCCAGCGACAGCGCGCCGGCGCTGGTGGTGATGCGGAAATTGTTCAACTCATTGACGGCCAGGCCGTACGCACCGGCCTGCGCCTGACCGCTGGCCAGCAAGCTTGCCGCCGCCAGTGCGCCCAGCCAACCCATGGTCTTGTTTCGTGTGTGATCGACGTTCATCGCAGCCTCTTATCGTAGTCAGTCTCGGAAAATCCGGGGGAGAAAGAATCCAGAATGACCTGCCTGGATTCATCTCGTAGACAGTGATAAGCAGCTTGCGTGCCACACAAAAAAAGCATATTGAATCAAGGGCTTGCGCAAAGCGGACTGAGCCGGTGGAAGCAAAGTGTAAGAAAGGCCGACGCCGTTTTCAGGTGCCCCGGTGATAGCCGAGGTGGCCACCCGAATTGCGCGCGCAGCCGCAACCGATGCGCGCCACTTCCTCGCCTTCCGCCAGTTTCCAGTTGGTAATCGTCGTGTGCTGCCAGTCGATGTCGCTTTTCTTGACAGGCTTTACCGTCAAGGTGCGTGTTTCCGCATCCGTGTACTCCATCAGCTCCTCGTCGTCGGCGATGTCGAAATGGCGGTGGATCAGGGAAATGCCGAAGCGGTCAAGGGCGCCGTAGCGTTGCAGCACGTCGCGCAATTCGCGAAAGCAGGCGAGGTCGTCGGGCAGCAGCGGATTGACGGCGGAAATATCGGCGACGGGCTGCCATTGCATGGCGTGGATGTTCAGGCTGTGCATGATAGGCTCCTGTGCCCCGTGATGGCAGGACCAGGCTGCCAGAGGGGCACTGGCACGCCTGTCGAAACGTCCATCGTGGCCGCAAAGTGGCTGCGGTGTTTGCGCCAGATCAAAGGTGCGGCACATCGTGCCTTGCCCGGTAAAATAGGCCATGGCAAACAAAACTCCCACCTTCCCCGGCGCACGCACGGGCCGCGGCCAGGTCCTGGCCGTGCTGCTGTCGAACCGCGACCAGTCCGGCGCCGAACCGCTGCAAGGCCGCGTCTCGCTGGCCGCCATCGTCAAGGCATTGAAACGCAAATACCACTGGCCGATCGAGACGCACAGCTTTCCCGCCAACACGCAGGACGGCCGCGCCAGCTGGGCGACCGTCTACAGCTTGCCGGAAAAGGTCATTGAGACTGCGCTCGACAGCGGCGGCCGGGAGTGGCTGGAGAGCCGGGGAGTACCTGGGCGGCGCTGAACGCGCCGCTTGCCTTGCTCGATCTCTTTATTCGAGCCGGAAGCCGACCTTGAGCGTAACCTGAAAGTGCGCCACCTTGCCGTCGACGATATGGCCGCGCGATTCCGTCACTTCATACCAGTCCATATGCTTGACCGTCAGCGCCGCCTTGGCAATGGCATCGCGTATCGCCTGATCGCTGCTCTCGGTCGAAGTGCCAACTAGTTCGATCAGCTTGTAAGTGTGTGCGGACATGATATTTCCCCCGGTAGGCAAGTCAGACAACGGGAGCCTGCTTTGCGCAAGCACGTGCTCATCTTGCGCCTAAATGTGCTGGACGTCATTGCGCGGTGCAGCAATGCGTCAACCTGAATGACGATGCGTTTCAGTGTCCCGGATGGCTCCCGCAGGAGGGAGAAAAAGAAAAAAGGGCTACCAGCCGAAGCGGGTAACCCTTTGATTTCCTACTAAATTCTGGTGCCGACTGCCGGTTTCGAACTGGCCACCTGATGATTACAAATCAACTGCTCTACCAAATGAGCTAAGTCGGCAAAAACTGCGCGTTGCGAATTATACGCTATTTAATGCGTGTCAGGGTCGGGCGGCCGCCTTTTTTTGGTGGCTCGTCGTCGCCTGGTGTGGCGTTGTCGCGTTGTTCGGGGGAGCTGGTCGGCACGGACGACAGGGTCGGGGCGCTGGCGGTCGGGGCGAGCACTGGCGGCGGGACGTCGGCGGAGGCCGGGCTGTCCGTCGGTTGCGCGTCGGGGTCATCATTGCCCAGCACGGGCTCGAAGGCCATGCCCTGGCCGTTTTCGTTGGCGTAGATGGCCATCACGTTGTCGACCGGCACGTAGATTTCGCGCGAGACGCCACCGAAGCGGGCGTGGAAGCGGATGGCGTCGTTGTCCATCTTCAGGCCGCTGGTGGCGCCGAAGCTGATGTTGAGCACGATTTCGCCCTTTTTCACGTATTCCATCGGTACCGTGGTGCGCGAATCGACTTTGACCGCGAGATAAGGCGTGTAGCCGCTGTCGGTGCACCACTCGTAGATGGCGCGCAGCATATAAGGTTTGGTTGAGATTTCAGACATGGTAGGCACTGTGAGGCGGGAGCGCCGCCGTCAAACTTGAGGCGGGCGCACCGGTAATTCAAAAGACGCAGATATCCCGGCAGGCGTAGCCTGCCGGGCCTATCTTTAGCGGCGCATGACCTTTTCGGAAGGGGTCAGTGCTTCGATATACGCTGGACGCGAGAAGATGCGTTCGGCGTATTTCATCAGCGGTGCGGCCGTCTTCGACAGTTCGATGCCGTAGTGGTCCAGGCGCCACAGCAGTGGCGCGACAGCCACGTCGAGCATCGAGAATTCGTCGCCCAGCATGTACTTGTTTTTCAGGAACAGTGGCGCCAGGGTCGTCAGGCGGTCGCGGATTTCCGCGCGTGCCTTGTCGTGGGCCTTGTCGTTGCTCTTGGCGCGTTCGCTTTCCAGCACGTGCACGTGCACAAACAGTTCTTTTTCGAAATTGAACAGCATCAGGCGCGCGCGGGCACGCATCAGCGGATCGGCCGGCATCAGTTGCGGATGCGGGAAGCGCTCATCGATGTACTCGTTGATGATGTTCGATTCATACAGGATCAGTTCGCGCTCGACCAGGATAGGCACTTGGCCATACGGGTTCATGGTCGAAATGTCTTCCGGTTTGTTGAACAGGTCGACGTCGCGCACTTCGAAGTCCATGCCTTTTTCAAACAGAACCAGACGGCAGCGTTGCGAAAATGGGCAGGTTGTACCCGAATAGAGAACCATCATTTTTTATAGTTCCTTAGAAACAAAGGGGGTGAAGCCGCGAACGGCTCACCCCAGGTCGCTTGTCCACTCATGCGGACAACGCAGAAACAGGCATAAACCGGCCTATGGCCGGCGCCTCACTTATTTGACTTCCTTCCAGAACGACGCGTTAAGGCGCCATGCCAGCAGAGCAAAGACCGACAGGAACAGCAACACCCACACGCCCAGGCGCTTGCGTGTTTGCTGTGCCGGTTCGGCCATCCACTCCATGTAGCCGACCAGGTCGGCTACCGCATTGTCATACTCGATCTTGTTCAACGTACCTGGCTTGACCTGCTCGAAGCCGGTAAATTTGTGGATCTTCTTGCCAGCTTCGTGCGGATCATTCTCTTCCACGAACTTGGCAGTCTGGATACCTTGCAATTCCCATAATACATGCGGCATGGCAACATTCGGCACGACCATGTTGTTCCAGCCGGTCGGACGAGTGTCGTCTTTATAGAACGTACGCAGGTAAGTATACAGGTAGTCGCCGCCTGTGCCAGCGGAAGATGATTTCGCGCGCGAAATTACCGACAAATCCGGCGGTACGACGCCAAAGAAGGCCTTGGCGTCCTGCGCTGCCAGGCTTGTCGTCATCAGGTCGCCCACTTTATCACTGGTGAACAACAGGTTCTGCTTGATCTGGTCTTCCGTCAAGCCCAGGTCGCGCAGGCGGTTGTAGCGCATCGACACGGCAGAGTGGCAATTCAAGCAATAATTGACGAACAATTTGGCGCCATGCTGCAGCGCTGCCATGTTGGTCTGGCGGTCAGGCGCCTTGTCCAGCGGAAAGCCGCCTTCGCTGGCGAGAGCCATGGCGGGCACGAGTGCCAGGATGGCGAGCAGTTTTTTTGCAATCTTCATATGATGTATGTCCTTTGAGCGTGGCGTGAGAGCGGCTTAGTGCGGGTGGAACGTCACACGCGACGGCACGGTCTTGAACTTGCCCATGGCACTCCACCATGGCATCAGCAGGAAGAAGCTGAAGTAAATCAGGGTGCACACTTGCGACACGATGGTTTTTGCATCCGTTGGCGCCTGGGTCCCGAGGTAGCCGAGGATCAGGAACGACAGGCCGAAGATGGCATAGATGTATTTGTGCCAGGTCGGACGGTAGCGGATCGATTTCACCGGCGAATGGTCTAACCATGGCAGGAACGCCAGGATCACGACGGAACCGCCGAAGAACACCACGCCCCAGAATTTCGCGTCCAGCACCTGCGGCAGCATGCCGATGATGGCAACGATGGCGATGCCGGCGATGACCGACTTGACGGTCGTCGACAGGCGCGACTTGAGCCAGATGAACACCACGTAGGCAGCCACGACACCCATCAGCACGTACATGAAGTCGGCCGTGGTGGCACGCAGCACCGAGTAGAACGGCGTGAAGTACCAGGTTGGCGCGATGTGCAGCGGGGTCTTCAGCGAGTCGCCTGGCAGGAAGTTGTTGTATTCCAGGAAGTAACCGCCCATTTCCGGCGCGAAGAAGACGACGGCGCTGAAAATGACGAGGAAGATCGATACGCCGAACAGGTCATGCACGGTGTAGTACGGATGCGAAGGAATCGAATCGACCGGGTGGCCATCGGCGCCCAGGTTTTCTTTCACTTCGATGCCGTCCGGATTGCTCGAGCCGACTTCATGCAGGGCGATCAAGTGCGCGGCAACCAGGCCCAGCAGTACCAGCGGGATGGCGATCACGTGGAAGGCGAAGAAGCGGTTCAGAGTCGCGTCGGAGACGACGTAGTCGCCGCGGATCCACAGCGAAAGGTCAGGGCCGATCAGCGGGATGGCGCCAAACAGGTTGACGATCACCTGGGCGCCCCAGTACGACATCTGGCCCCATGGCAGCAGGTAGCCGAAGAACGCTTCGGCCATCAGGCACAGGAAGATGGCGAAACCGAACAGCCAGATCAGTTCACGTGGCTTGCGGTACGAGCCGTACAGCAGGCCGCGCGTCATGTGCAGGTAGACGATGATGAAGAAGGCCGAGGCACCCGTCGAGTGCATGTAGCGCACCAGCCAGCCCCACGGTACTTCGCGCATGATGTACTCGACGGAATTGAAGGCCAGGGCCGCATCCGGTTTGTAGTGCATGGTCAGGAAGATGCCGGTGACGATCTGCAAAACCAGCACCAACATGGCCAGCGAGCCGAAGATGTACCAGAAATTGAAGTTTTTCGGGGCGTAGTACTTGCCCCATTGGTCGTTCCACAGCTTGGTCAGGGGAAAGCGGTCATCGACCCAGCCCAGCGCTTTTTCGGCGACGGGAGCGTCTGCCGGGAATTTCGTCTCTTTAAAAGCAGCCATGATCAAGCCTCGCCTTTCTCGTCTTTACCTATCAGCAATTTGGTGTCGCTCAGATACATATGACGCGGCACTTGCAGGTTGTCCGGCGCCGGCTTGTTCTTGAACACGCGGCCTGCCATGTCGAAGGTGGAGCCGTGGCAAGGGCACAGGAAGCCGCCTTCCCAGTCATCGGGCAGCGACGGTTGCGGGCCGGGGGCAAATTTCGAGGAAGGGGAGCAGCCCAGGTGGGTGCAGATGCCGACGGCGACGAGAATTTCAGGCTTGATCGAGCGTGCCTCGTTCATGCAATACGGTGGCGTAAATTCGTCGGGGTTGCGTTGGGAGTTGGCATCGGCGACTTTGCCGTCGGTCTTTTTCAGGGACGCGATCATTTCCGGCGTGCGCTTCAGGATCCAGACCGGCTTGCCGCGCCATTCGACGGTGCGCATTTCGCCGGGTTGCAAGGTGGTGATGTCTACTTCGACCGGCGCGCCAGCCGCTTTCGCGCGCTCCGACGGCTGGAAGGTGCTTACCAAGGCTCCCGCGGTTGCCAATCCAACTACACTGCCCGCCGCGCACGTGGCGACGAGCAAGCCGCGACGGCCTGAATCGACCTGCTTTTCGTTACTCATGCAAACCCCAATCAGTCAAAATGCGAATCTTTATTATGAGTGGCAGCCGCGAAAAACCCGTCGCCGAAGCTCTATCCCACTGATTGCCGCGATCCGCATCTTTGTACGGTAACGTGGCAACATCCCTGCGGAACTTCGGCCAATGGCGCAGCCCGTGCCAGTTTCTTGTTGATTATCCGGAAGTGAAAAAGCCACTTCTGGCAACCGCAAATTATAAGTGAAGCAAACAACGAATAAAACAAAAACGTTGCTTGTACCATAATTTATATACTTTTGCAGGAGGTGGCTAGTTCTTTCGAACTAGATGCGCATGGCTGTGCCGGAATTGGTCCTGCCGGCAACCACAAGTTGGTGTCCCCAGGAATCAATAGTATGATCGGCATGTTTTTATATCTATCCGAAGGAGAAATTCATGGCAATGATGCAAGAATTTAAAGAATTTGCAATGAAGGGTAACGTCGTCGATCTGGCGGTCGGTGTCATTATCGGTGGTGCCTTCGGCAAGATTGTCGATTCGCTGGTGCAAGACGTGATCATGCCGCCCATTGGCCGCATTTTCGGCGGCCTCGATTTCGCCAATTACTACCTGCCACTGAATGGCCAGGCCACCACCCTGACCCTGGTGGAAGCGAAAAAAGCGGGCGCCGTGCTGGCCTACGGTAACTTCCTGACCATTCTGCTCAATTTCGTCATTCTGGCCTTCATCATCTTCCAGATGGTACGCCTGATGAACAAGGCCCGCCGCAGCGAACCGGTCGCGCCGGCAGCGGCACCGGCCACGCCGGAAGACATCGTGCTGCTGCGTGAAATCCGCGACTCGCTGCAGAAGAACGGACAGAATAGCAACGATCTGGCAAAATAAGTCGTTCCGGCACGGGCCGGCTGACTTGGGCAGAGAACTGTATGCGACGATTCTGGTTATTGTTTGCGCAAACCGTGACGATCGCGTTGGCGCTGTACTTTGTGTACGGCGCGCTGCGCCCGGCCAGCCGGGTACAGCAGCTGGGTTCTCCCGCGAAACCGGTGCCCGTGGTGGAAACGGCGTCCAGCAGCCTGGCGCCCGGCTCCTACCGCGACGCGGCGGCGCGCGCCATGCCCGCCGTCGTCAACATCCTCACCCTGCAAGTCCCCAAGCGCGGCGCCCATCCGCTGGCGCGCGATCCCTTCTTCAAACGTTTCTTCGGCGACCGCGACCCGGACGACGGGGATGACGACGACTTGAAAAACAGCCTCGGCTCCGGCGTCATCGTCAGCCATGAAGGCTATGTGCTGACCAACAACCACGTGGTCGAAGGCGCCGATGAAATCGAAGTGGTGCTCACCGATGGCCGCAAGGCGCCGGCCAAGGTGGTGGGCCTGGACCCGGAAACGGACCTGGCCGTCATCAAGATCGACCTCGACAAGCTGCCCGTCATCGTGCTGGGCCAGTCGGAACTGGCGCGCGTGGGCGACGTGGTGCTGGCCATCGGCAATCCGTTCGGCGTGGGCCAGACGGTGACCATGGGCATCATCTCCGCCTTGGGCCGCAACAATCTGCACATCAACAGTTTTGAAAACTTCATCCAGACGGATGCGGCGATCAACTTCGGCAACTCGGGCGGCGCCCTGGTCGACACGCGCGGCAATCTGATCGGCATCAATACGGCGATCTACTCGCAAAGCGGCGGCTCGGTCGGCATCGGCTTCGCCATTCCCGTGTCGACGGCCAAGACGGTGATGGAAGCCATCATCAAGGATGGCCACGTGGTGCGCGGCTGGATCGGCGTGGAAACGCAGGACATCACGCCCGAGCTGGCGCAAAGCTTCAACTTGCAGCGCACCAGCGGCGCCATCATCGCCGGCGTGGTGCGCAACGGCCCGGCCGACAAGGCGGGCATCGTGCCCGGCGACATCCTGCTGACGGTGCAAGGCAAGCCCGTCGGCGACACGACGGAAATGCTGAACCTGATCGCTCAACTGCCGCCCGGCGAAAAAGCTAAAATGACGGTGCTGCGCAAGAATCGCGAAGCGGCACTCGACGTGATGGTGGGCAAGCGCCCCATCCCGAAAGAGCTTTCCAAATAGTTGCTGATCGGAATTTGACACATGCATGTGCGTGATTTGACCCAATTTTTACGTGAACTGAGCGACAACAACAACCGTCCCTGGTTTGTGATGAACAAGCCCCGCTACGACATCCTGCGCGAGGAGTTCCTGGCGCTGGTTACCAGCCTGATCGGCGAGCTGGGCAAGTTCGACCCGGCCGTGAAATACTGCAATCCGAAGAAGGCCATGTTCCGCATCAACCGCGACGTGCGCTTTGCCCATGATAAAAGCCCGTATAAAACGCGTTTTTCGGCCGCCATCGCGCCGAACGACATGCGCCGCCCCAGCAAGGCGGGCGGTCCCACGTATTATCTGCAGATCGACGGCCAGGGCAACCTGCTGTTCGGCGCCGGCGAGTACATGCCGCCACCGGGCCGCCTGAAGGCGCTGCGCGAGCACATGGTCAACGATGCGCCAGGCTTTTCCAAAGTGCTGAAAAATAAGCGCTTGAAGGCCCGCTTCGGCACCATCCAGAACGAGGGCAAACTGCAGCGCCCGCCGAAGGGGTTTGACGCGGACGCCGAACATATCGAATTCATCAAGCTGAAGAGTTTTTTTGTCTGGACCGAAGTGCCGCTGCCCGTCAACGCCCCCGAGAAACTGCTGCCGACCCTGGCGGAAGGTTTGAAGGATGCGTGGCCGCTGGTCGAGTGGATGCGCGGCGCGAAAGAGCCGGAGGAAGTCACCGAGTAATTGCTGAAGGAGCACATGATGGCATTGGAGCATGCAAGTTCAGGGCAGGTGATCGACGTGCTGCGCAGGGACGGCGACGACCTGTCGCAGTTTTCCGCCATTGCGCTGGCCAAGACGGATGAGCTGGAATTGATCCGCATGTGCATGCCCAAGGGCAAGACCATGCCCGAGCATCATGTGCTTGGTGAAATTACCCTGCTGTGCCTGCAAGGGCAGGTGGCGGTGGAAGCGCATGGCGGCGTGCAAGTGCTGGGGCCGGGGCAGATGCTGTACCTGCTCGGCGGCCAGGCGCACGCCCTGGAAGCGCGCGAAGACAGCTTACTACTGCTGACGATCTTGATGGCCAAGGCGGGGCGCTAGGTTTCGCCTTAGGCCGCCTCGGCGCGCGGGTCGCGCGACAGCAACTGCTGCACCATCACGTGCGGCAAATCCCCATCGAACAGCACGCCGGCCACCGCGTTGGTGATCGGCATGTCGACGCCCATGCGGCGCGCCAGTTCGCGCACGGCCTTGGCGCACGGTACGCCTTCGGCCACGTGACCGAGTTCGGCCACGATGGTCTCCAGCGCCTTGCCTTGCGCCAGGCCCAGGCCGACCCGGCGGTTGCGCGACAGGTCGCCCGTGCATGTCAAAATCAAGTCGCCCATGCCGGTCAAGCCCATGAACGTTTCCGTCTGGCCACCGAGGGCCGTGCCCAGGCGCGTGATTTCCGCCAGGCCACGCGTGATCAGCGCGGCGCGCGCATTCAAGCCCAGGCCCAGGCCGTCGGCCACGCCGGTGGCAATGGCCAGCACGTTCTTGACGGCGCCGCCCACTTCCACGCCTACCAGGTCGTCGCTTGCATACACGCGGATGGTGCCGCCATGCAAGGCCGAGACGACGGCGCCACGCAAGGCCGCGCTGTGCGAAGCGATGGTCAGCGCGCACGGCAAGCCGCGTGCCACTTCCTGCGCGAACGAGGGGCCGGACAGGGCGCCGCCGGGGATAGTGTCGCCCAGCACTTCCTGCACGATCTGGTGCGGCAGCAAGCCCGTGCCGCCTTCGAACCCTTTGCACAGCCACACGAGGTTGCCGATGGCCTTGTCTTTCAGCTGATGCAGCATGGGCCGCAAGCCCGCCACGGGGCAGGCGGCGATCAAGAGGCCGTGTTCGCCACTGGCATGCGCGACGGCGGCGTCGAAATCGGCGCTGATGCGCAATTGCGGCGGCAATGGGAAACCGGGCAAATAACTGTTTTCGCCGCTGGCGGCCATGGCGGCCATGGCGTCGCCGTTGCGGCCCCACAGCAGCACGTCGTGGCGGCCGGCCAGGGCCATGGCCACGGCCGTGCCCCAGGCGCCGGCGCCCAGGAGGGTGATCTTGCGGGCGGCGGGAATACTATCGGGAGTGACTTCAGGAGAAACTTGCATGCAACCTCAACGGGGCAGGGGAAACGGGCACGGTGCTTACAAGCCCCACACTTCGCTGGTCTTGACGTAGCCGCTCAGGCCATCCTTGTGGCGCACCTTGACCCAGCCGGAGCTCGCTTGCTCGCTCATTTCCAGCAGCACGCCCTTGTCGACGAGGAGGATGGCAGAGGCGGTATCGTCGGGGCTGGCGCGAACCTTGAGGTTTGCGGCGCGCGCCACGACGTTGCGCTTGGCCGACAGGCCCTTGGCTTCCGTCCAGGCCATTTCGCCGCTGGCGTCGCGTACCTTGACCCATTCGCCGTAGCTGAGCACGACTTCCAGCGGCATGCCGCGTGGCGCCACGTACAGCTTGCCGCCCTTGGCGGACGGCGCGTCATACAGGATCACGGGGGCTGCTCCCACCGTCTTGAAATCGACGGCGTGGCTGGCGGCGGTCGCCAGCAGCAGCACGGCGCCGGCCATCCAGCGGAACTTGCTCAAGAGCGCACTTTTCAACATGATATTTTTGAACCTTAACGAAACACGGCGGCCAGGCCGCCGTTTCTTACCTGCAGTATAGAACACTCACAAAACCGTCGCGAGCGGCAGTGCATTGTGGCCGAGAAGCGCAGCTGTGCTAGAGCACAGCGAGCATCACAGGCCGCAAGGCGCGCCGCGCAGCAGGTTTGGTGAGATGTTCTTAGTGCGTTTCGCTGGCTGCGGGCGCTGCTGCAGCGGCGTCAGCAATAGCTTGCAGACGTTGTTGGTAGAACACTTCGAAGTTGATCTCGGCCAGGTGCACTGGCGGGAAGCCGGCACGGGTGATCACGTCGGCGATGTTGGCGCGCAGGTAAGGGTAGATGATGTTCGGGCAGCCGATTCCCAGCAGCGGATCGAGTTGATCGGCAGGAATGTTGCGTGCTTCGAAGATACCGGCTTGCTTGCCTTCAACCAGGAAAGCGACTTTATCGCCGACTTTGGCGGTGACGGTGATGGTCACGGTGGCTTCGAAGATGCCGTCGGCCAGAGGCGCAGCGCCCACGTCCAGAGCGACTTCGATCGCTGGTGCTTCTTGTTCCAGGAAAATAGCTGGGGAATTTGGTTGTTCCAGCGACATGTCTTTCAGGTAGACGCGTTGGATTTGGAAGACTGGTTGCAGGTTTTCGTCAGACATGGAACGCTTTCGTTGTAAAGGACAAGAACGGCACACCGTTCAAATATGGTGCTTGCGGTATGTAAACCGCGCCGGATAGGCGCGGCCAGATCAGGTGCGAGGGCAATTGTATCAAAACAATACGACAAAAAACCAAGCAATTTCTCGAACCAGCTTTATATCAGGCTGCCGTGCCATTTAACAAGGGGTCCAGCTTGCCAGCTTGATCGAGCGCATACAAATCGTCGAATCCGCCCACGTGGGTGTCGCCCACATAGATTTGCGGCACCGTGCGGCGGCCCGTGCGTTCCATCATCTTGATGCGCTCTTCCGGGTCGAGGTCGACGCGGATCTTTTGCACGGCGACGCCCTTCGATTCCAGCAGGCGCTCGGCGCGCACGCAATACGGACACACGGCGGTGCTATACACAATTACGGGGACAGTCATGATGATTCCTTCCAGTTAAGTGCCGGCTTACTTCGCCAGCGACAAGGTTTTCAATGGCAAACCTTGCTTTTTCCATTCGTCGAGGCCGCCTTCCAGACTCGTTGCCTCAGCGAAACCAGCTTTGCCCAGCAGGCCGACGGCGGTTGCCGAACGCGAACCTTTCTGGCAAACCACTACAATGGGGCGCGTTTTGAATTTTTCCAGCTCGCCCAGGCGTTTTGACAGTTCCGGCAGCGGAATATTTTTTGCGTCAGGCAAGTGGCCCGTGGCGAATTCTTCCGCGCTGCGCACGTCGACGATGACACTCTTGCCACGGTTGATCAGTTGCGTGACTTCCAGCACGGTCGCGCGCTTGCCACGCATCGACAGCAGTGGCCAGAGGAGGGCGCCGCCGGAAATAATGACGATGGCAAACAGAAAAATGTGGTCGATAATGAATTTCACGTAGGGTCCAATGGTTTAAGTCAATCCGCGCATTATAAAATAGAAGCTGGACGAGGTCTTTTTACGTTTTGCTTTTTTGATTTGAACCCCTTGAGAAGATAGAACTATGTACAAAATCGTTTTCATGCGTCACGGCGAGTCCACCTGGAACCTCGATAACCGCTTCACCGGCTGGACCGACGTCGATCTGACGGAAAAGGGCGTCAACGAAGCCAAGGCCGCCGGCCAGATCCTCAAGCAGGAAGGTTTTACGTTCGACGTGGCCTACACTTCCGTCCTGAAGCGCGCCATCCGCACCCTGTGGCTGGCGCTCGACGAGATGGACATGATGTATCTGCCGATCAAGAACGACTGGCGCTTGAACGAGCGCCACTATGGCGCCCTGCAAGGCCTGGACAAGGGCGAGACGGCCGCCAAGTATGGCGACGAGCAAGTCCTCGTGTGGCGCCGCAGCTACGACACGCCGCCGCCGCCGCTGGCGGAAGACGACGACCGCGCCTCGTTCAACGATCCGCGCTACGCCGGCTTGCCGAAAGCGTCGATTCCGCTGACCGAATGCCTGAAAGACACCGTGGCGCGCGTGATGCCGGCCTGGGATGACGAAATTGCCCCGGCCATCCGCGCTGGCAAAAAGATCATCATTTCGGCCCATGGCAACAGCCTGCGCGCGCTGATCAAGATGCTCGACGGTATCAGTGACAGCGACATCGTCGGCCTGAACATCCCGAACGGCCAGCCGCTCGTGTATGAACTGGATGCCGACCTGAAACCGATCCGTCACTACTACCTGGGCGACCCGGCAGCGATTGCGGCAGCGCAAGCAGCCGTGGCGAACCAAGGGAAGGCCAAGTAACTTGTCGTCTTTCTTCCGCGGCACAGCCATCGCCCCCTCTGCTGAACGACCCCTGCCGGCGTGGCGCGCCGGTGCCATGCTGTGCCTGGCGCTGCTGCTTTCCAGCGGCGCCGCGCAGGGCGCCAAGCCCACCGAACGCAGCAAGCAGAAGGCGGCCGCGGAAGCACAACGTGCTGGATTGCAACAAAAGCTGACGGCGCTCAAGCGCGACATCAGCCGCACGGAAAGCGCCAAAGATGACGCGGCCGATACCCTGGCCGAGTCGGAAGAAGCCATTTCCAACGCCAACCGCGCCTTGCGCGACCTGGCGCAGGAACAAAGCGAGACGGGCGTGAAACTCAATGCGCTGGGGCAAGAGCACCAGCAATTGACGGCCACCGTCGAGAAACAAAAGACGCAGCTGTCAAAGTTGCTGCGTGAACAATATGTCGCCGGCAACGAAGACCGCATCAAGCTGCTCTTGTCGGGCGACAACCCCAACCGTATCAACCGCGACTTGCAATTGATGGCGTATGTCTCGCAGGCACAGGCGCGCCTGCTGGAAGCCTTGCGCGCCAACTTGCTGGCCGTGGAGAAAAACCAGGCGGACGTGCAGAACGCCAAGGATGAACTGGAAGAAATCGCGCAGGAAGAGCGCGACCAGAAAGCCTTGCTGGTGCAGGAGAAGGCGCGCCGCGCGGCCTTGCTGACGACCCTGTCCCAGCGCCTGGTGGCGCAGCGCAAGGAAGTGGGCAATGTCGAGCGCGATGAACAGCGCATGGGCAACCTGGTCGACAAGCTGGCCAAACTGATCGAAGAGCAGGCCGCGGCCGCCGCGGCTGAAAAGAAACGCCAGCAATTGCTGGCCGAGCAACGCGCCGCCGCCAAAGCGGCCGCCGACGCGAAGATCGCGGCGGAAAAACGCGAACGCCTGCTGGCCGCGCGCGCCAAGGCTGCCCAGGCGCAGGCCGAACGCGAACGCATTGCCAAAGAGCAACAAAACAAATCGGGCAAGATCAAGCCGCAGACGCCGCCTCCGCCGCCCGTGAAACTGGAACCGATCGACGACGACGAGCCGCCGCAAGTGGCGAAGGTGACACCGAAGCCCGAACCGAAGCCGGAACCGGAGCCGGAACGCCCGAGCCTGGGCCCGGCCGCTCCAGCCGGCGCCTTTGCCAGCCTGAAAGGACAGTTGCGCGCGCCCGTGGCGGGCAAGATCGCCGCCCGCTTCGGCAGCAAGCGTGGTGACGGCCCCAGCTGGAAGGGCGTGTTCATCCGTACGGGCGAAGGCAGCGAAGTCCACGCCATCGCCGGCGGCCGCGTCGTGTTTTCCGACTGGCTGCGCGGTTTCGGCAATTTGATCATCGTCGACCACGGCGGCCAGTACATGAGTATTTATGGCAATAACCAATCCTTGCTGAAACGGGTGGGCGACGCCGTCAAGGGCGGTGACGCCATTGCCAGCGCGGGCAACAGCGGCGGCAACGAGGAATCAGGGCTATACTTTGAATTGCGTCATCAGGGCCGCGCCTTCGATCCCGCCACCTGGGTGAAGTTTTAAGTTCCCACCATTGCTGCGGCAGCGAATTTGTAGATTGCGAAGAATACATGGGTATCAAAGTCAAAAGTATCGGCCTGATCGGTCTGGGCGTACTGGCCGGCATCGGCATGTCGCTGCAGTTCCCGGCCGTGGCGCAAAAAATTACGAATGCCCCGCTGCCGCTCGACGAGCTGCGCCAGTTGTCCGACGTCTTCGGCCTGATCAAGTCCGATTACGTCGAGAAGGTGGAAGACAAGAAACTTTTAACGGAAGCCATTTCCGGCATGGTCTCGTCCCTGGATCCGCACTCCGTCTACCTCGATAAAAATGCCTTCAAGGAAATGCGCGAAAGCGTGCAGGGCAAGTTTGTCGGCATCGGCATCGAAGTGAGCATGGAAGACGGCTATGTGAAAGTCGTCTCGCCCATCGAGGACAGCCCGGCCGCCAAGGCCGGCATCCAGGCGGGCGACCTGATCACCCGTCTCGACAACATTCCGCTGAAGGGCTTGCAGCTGGAAGAGGTCATCAAGAAGATGCGCGGCCAGCCCGGCAGCAAGCTGGTGCTGACGATGTCGCGCAAGGGCGAAAGCAAGCCGCTGGTCTTCCCCATCGTGCGCGAGGAAATCCGCGTGCAAAGCGTGAAGGCCAAGATGGTCGCGCCCGGCTACGCCTGGCTGCGTATCGCCCAGTTCCAGGAACCGACCGTCGATGACATGGTCAAAAAGATCAACGCGCTGTATGCGCAAGACCCCAAGCTCAAGGGCCTGGTGCTGGACTTGCGCAACGATCCCGGTGGCGTCGTGCCGGGCGCCATCGGCGTGGCCACGGCATTTTTGCCCGGCAACTCCGTGATCGTTTCGACCAAGGGCCAGTTGCCCGAGTCGAAACAGGTGTTTTACGGCCGCCGCGAATTCTATGCGCCGCCGGGCGCCAAGGCCGATCCGCTGGCCAAGCTGCCGGCCGCGCTGAAAACCGTGCCGCTGGTGGTGCTGGTCAATACCGGTTCCGCGTCCGCCTCGGAAATCGTCGCCGGCGCCCTGCAGGATTACCAGCGCGCCACCGTCATCGGCACGCAGACCTTCGGCAAGGGTTCCGTGCAAACCTTGCGCCAGATCACGGCCGACACGGCCGTCAAGCTGACGACGGCCCGCTACTACACGCCGAAAGGCCGGGCCATCCAGGCGCGCGGCATCGTGCCCGACTTGCTGGTCGATGAAACGGCCGAAGGCGACGGCTGGAACAGCCTGCGCGTGCGCGAGGCGGACCTGGAAAAACACTTGAGCAGCAACGACGGCAAGCCGGAAGCGGCCAAGCCGACGATGGAAGGCATGCAGGATCAATTGGAAGAAGAGCAGCGCCTGATCGCCACGGCGAAAAAGCGCAAGCCGCTCGAATACGGCGCCAAGGACGATTTCCAGCTGCAACAAGCCTTGAACCATTTCCAGGGCTTGCCGGTGCAGCTGGCCAAGGTGGACGCCAAGGTTGAAAAGATCGGCGCCAAGCCGGAAATCGCTTCCGACATCAAGGCCGATGACAAGAAGATTCCGGTGCGGAAGCCGTGATGCTTAACCCAATGCAAGTGCCGGGGTCAGTCGCTTCGCGATCGGGATGTGCCCCATTGGGGCGCATCCCCCCAGCGGGTCCGACCCCGGGGTGTGATCTGGGTTTGCAGTAGACGTAAAACCATGAACGACAACCAACTGCTGCGCTACTCGCGCCACATCCTGCTTGATCAGATCGGCATCGAAGGCCAGCAAGCCTTGCTCGATGCGCATGTGCTGGTGATCGGCGCGGGCGGGCTCGGCTCGCCTGCGGCCATGTACTTGGCCGCCAGCGGCGTCGGCAAGCTGACCCTCGTCGATGACGACACGGTCGACCTGACCAATCTGCAGCGCCAGATCGCCCACACGACGGCCCGTGTGGGCCAGCCGAAAGTGCTGTCGGCGCGTGAAACCCTGACCGGCATCAATCCCGAGATTGAAATAGTGGCCTTGCAGGAGCGCCTCGACGGCGCGCGCCTGGCCGAACTGGTCTTGTCCTCCACGGTGGTGCTCGACTGCACCGACAACTTCGCCACGCGCCACGCCGTCAACCGCGCCTGCGTGGCGGCCAGAGTGCCGCTGGTGTCGGGCGCCGTGATCCGTTTCGACGGGCAAGTGAGCGTGTTCGACCCGCGCACGGGCACCCAGCCTTGCTATTCCTGCCTGTTTCCGCAGGAGCAGCAGTTCACGGACGAGGCGTGCTCGACCATGGGCGTGTTCGCGCCGCTGGTCGGCGTCGTGGGCGCCATGCAGGCGGCTGAAGCGCTGAAACTGATCATGGGTGCGGGCGAATCGCTGGCCGGACGGCTGCTGCTGCTCGATGGTTTGCACATGGAATGGAGCAGCATGCGCGTCGCGCGCGACCCCGGCTGCGCCGTTTGCGGCAAAGTGGTCTTGCCGGCCTGACAGCCCCCGCAGAAATTTTTCCCTATATGACAGGCTTTGTCATATTTCCGCTTTATACTCTGCTCTCATTACTCACCTTCTTCTCTCTTTCTTATGCAAAACGCAGCAAACCATCCGATACGCCAGCGCCGCGCGCGCGGCTTCACTTTGATCGAAATCATGGTCGTGGTGGTGATCATGGGCATCCTCGCGTCGCTGGTGGTGCCCAAGCTGATCGCCCGCACGGGCGAGTCGAAAGTGGCGGCGGCGAAAGTCGACATCGCCACCGTGATGCAAGCGTTGAAACTGTATCGCCTCGATAACCAGCGCTACCCGACCACCGAGCAGGGCTTGCAGGCGCTGATCGAAAAACCGACCACGGGACCGGCCGCGAATGGCTGGAAAGCGGGCGGCTACCTGGAAAAGATGCCGAAGGATCCATGGGGCAACCCGTACCAGTTCCTGTCGCCGGGCGTGAAAGGCGAAGTCGACCTGATCTCGCTGGGCGCCGACGGCCAGCCCGGCGGTAGCGGCGACGACGCCGATATCGGTTCCTGGGAACTGTAAGTTTTCCATTGCATGCCTGCCATGACCACCGGCCGCGCACTGCACCGGCCACGCGCCAGCGGCTTCACGCTGATCGAGCTGCTGGTGGTGATGGTCATCATCGGCGTCACCCTGGGCCTGGTCTCGCTGAACGCCATGCCGAATGGCCAGCAGGCGCTGCAAAAGGAAGCCGAGCGCATCGCCCTGCTGCTGCAGCTGGCGCGCGATGAAGCCATCGTGCGCAGCCGGCAGGTGGCGTTCGAGGCGGACGAAAACCAATACCGTTTCCTGGTCCTCAATGAAAAGCTGTGGCAACCGGTGACGCAGGACGATTTGCTGCGCGAGCGGGCGTTTGCCAACACGCCCATGCTGCTCAGCGTGCAGCCATCGAGCAGCGTGGCCCAGCCGCTGCGCATCATCTTCGGCCGCGAACCGGTCGACAAGCCTTTTGTCCTGACCCTGGCCAGCGGCGAGCGCAGCGTGGCCATCCGCGCCGACGGCATCGGCCACTTCACGGTCGAGCAATGATGCGGTTCTCATTGCGCCGCCACCAGCGCGGCTTCACTTTGCTGGAAGTCCTGGTCGCCCTCGTCATCGTCGGCACGGCCCTGGGCGCCTCCTTGCGCGCCGTCGGCAGCCTGACGCAGAACAGCGACGGCTTGCGCAGCGCCATGATGGCCACCTGGTCGGCGGAAAACCATCTGGTGCGCCTGCGCCTGGCAAAAACCTTCCCACAGACGGGCAAGCGCACGGTCGACTGCCCGCAAGGCGATTTGAAACTGATCTGTGAAGAGGAAGTGGTGGCCACGCCGAATCCCCGCATCCGGCAAGTGCGCGTGAACGTGTATGACGCGCAATATCCGGCCCGGCGCATCGTGCGCCTGGTGTTATTGGCGTTCAACGACTGATGGCGCGCCGCACTGTCCCTGCCGGCGGTTTCACCCTGATCGAGCTGCTCGTGGCGATCGGCATCCTGGCCATGGTCGCCGTGCTGGGCTGGCGCGGCCTGGACAGCATCATGCGCTCGCGCGAAGTGCTGACCAGCCAACTCGAGCAGGCACGCGGCATGCAGCTGGCGTTTGCCCAGATGCAGAGCGATTGCGATCACCTGGCCGGCGCCGGCCAGAATACCAGCCTGCTCAATGGCCGCACCAATCTGACAGCCGAGACCGACCGCCTGACCCTGGTGCGCCTGGCCGCCTCGGAACAGGAGCCGCAACAGTTGCAAGTGGTCACTTACCGCCTGCGTGGCGGCGTGCTGACCCGGCGCGAGTCGAACGGCACGCGCGACCTGGCCGTGCTCGACACCCTGTGGCAGGCGGCGCGCGACGATACCGATACCTCGAGCGCCGACGTGACCCTGATGCGCGGCGTCGACAGCATGGTCATGCGCGGCTGGAGCAATGGCGCCTGGAACGTGCTGACGGCGGGCGCCGCCATCTCCACGCAAGTGCCGGGCCTGGAAGTGACCTTGCAGATGCCGGGCCAGGACGCGGGCCTGTCCAAAGTCTTTTTATTGGGGCCGGGATGAGGACTTTTACACGTCTCTCGCGCCAGCGCGGCGTGGCCGTCATCACGGCCTTGCTGCTGACGGCGCTGGCGATTACCGTCGTTGCCAGCCTGTTCTGGCAGCAGCAGGTGCAGGTGCGTTCGATGGAAAACCAGCGTTTGCGCCTGCAGACGCAGTGGGCCATGCGCGGCATGGTCGACTTTGCCCGTTTCTGGCTGCGCCAGGATAATGTCACGCTGACGGCGCTTGACGGCGTCTGGGCCACGCCCATCGAGGAAGCGCGGCTCGACGATTATGTGGACCGCGAAAAGGTCGACACGGAAAAATTCGACGCCACCGTCTCGGGCCGCGCGCTCGATGCGCAGGCGCGTTTCAATATCACCAACCTGGCCGCCGCCACGGGGATTGTCAGCCAGCCCAACGTGCAGGCCTACCAGCGGCTGCTGTCCAACTTGCAGCTCGATAGTTCCCTGGCGCAGGCGACGGCCGATGCCGTGCTGCGCGCGCGGCCGAAACCGCGCACTGCCGACAGTGGCACCGACGGCAAGACGCCCGCCGCCACGCCCGCATCGGGCGGCAGCAGCGAACCGGTGGCGTTCACGCAGGTCGAGGATTTGCTGGCCGTGCCCGGCTATACGCCGCAGATGATCGAGAAACTGCGCGACTTCATCATCGTGCTGCCGAAACCGACCGCAGTGAACGTGAATACGGCGCCGGCCGAGGTGCTGTCGGCCATCACCGACATGTCCGTCTCCGAGGCCAGCGCCCTGACCTTGAGCAACCCGCGTAAAAAGTTTGTCGATAGATCAAATTTCCAGAATAATATCAACGGCAAGAAACCGATCGACGGCGTGGAGATCGATGTGAAAAGTCAGTACTTCCTCACCGTGATCCGCGTGCGCCTGGACCGCGCCGCGCTCGATGCGCAGGCACTGGTGTGGCGCGAGCCGAATCCGCAGCGCACCACCAGCCTGGTCTGGTTGCGGGAAAATTAACAGCTGAAAGCGAGTCACTTTGACAATACTGTATATCCGTCACCCGGCCAAGGCGTCCACCGACAGCGCGCCTGCCTGCTCCTTCGTGCTGGCCGGCGACGGCGGCGCCCTGCTGCAGCAGGGCAGCGCGCCGCTGGGCAGCCTGGGCCAGCTGATCGCCGGCGCGAAGCAGGTGGTGCTGCTGCTGGCGGCGGCCGACGTGACCCTGCTGCGCCTGAAAACCCCGCCGCTGGCCGGCGCCCGCCTGCGCGCGGCCTTGCCGGGCCTGGTGGAAGAACACATCCTCGGCGACGCCCAGGATTGCCTGCTGGCTGCCGGCGCGCCCGACGCGTCCGGCATGCGCACGGTGGCCGTGGCGCAGCGCGCCTGGGCCGAGGTACTCGTGAAAGCCTTGCTGGCGCAGGGCGCGCGCAAGGTGGCGCTGCTGCCATCGCAGCTGTGCCTGCCCTTGCAGCCGGGCAGCGTGACGGCCGCCCTGCAGGCCAGCGGCGACGGCCTGGAACTGGCCTTGCGCCAGGCGCCGCAAGAGGGCCTAGGCCTCGTATTGCCGGCCCAGCCGCAGCAGGCGCTGCTGACGACGCGCGCGTTTGCCGGCGACGTGCCGCTGACGGTCTATGTGGCGCAGGCCGAGCTGGCGCAGTATCAACAGCTGGCCGCCGGCATGGATGGCGTGACGGTGGAGCTGGATCACTGGGCGCACTGGATCGCCGGCGCCAAAAATGCGGGGCTGGACCTGGCTGGCGCCCTGGGCACGGCGACGGGATCGGCCACCGAATGGCGCCGCTGGCGCTGGCCGCTGCGCCTGGCGCTGCTGGCCGTGGTCGTCAATCTGGCCGGCATGAATATCGAATGGATGCGCTTGAAGCGCGAGGCCGCCACCGTGCGCACCTCGATGCAGCAAACCTTCAAGGCCGCGTATCCGAACGAAGCGCCCGTGTATGGCCTGGAAGCGGAACAGATGCGGCGCAATATCGCCGCCGCCCGCCTGCAAAGCGGGCAAGCCAGCATGGATGATTTCACGAGCATGAGCGCGGCCCTGGGCGAGGCGCTGGGTGGCTTGGCCGGGCGCGGCGTGGTGGCGTCGCTGGAATACCGCGAGCGCAGCCTGATCGTCAAGCTGAAACCGGACATGGTCGACGCCAGCGCCCAGGCGCAGGTGCGCGATGGCCTGGCTGCGCGCAAGCTGGCCTTGAATGAAACGGCGCCGGGTGTGTGGAAGATCACGCCGGCCACGGGAGCAAAAGCATGAGTGCAGCAGTCAACAAGGCGCGCGCCGCGCTGATGGGCCGGCAACAGGCCGTGCAGGCCTTCTGGGCCGAACGCACGCCACAGGAACGCAAGCTCTTGACCATCGGCGGCGTCGTGGCGGGGCTGGCCCTCGTCTACGCCGTATTCTTCGAACCGGCCTGGACGGGGCGCATCGCCTTGCAAAAGAGCTTGCCCGAGCTGCGCCAGAACGCGGCCCAATTGCAGGCGCTGGCCCGTGAAGCGGGCGAACTGGCGCGCCAGGCACCCGTGCAGGTGGCTCCCATGGCCCGTGAAAGCCTCGATGCGTCGCTGAAAGCGCGCGGCCTGGCGCCGCAATCGCTGTCGCTGACGGGAGAGTATGCGCGCGTGCAGCTGAACGGCGTGCCGTTCGCCAGCGTCATGCTGTGGCTCGATGGCTTGCGCCGCGAAGGCCGCGTGGCCGTGCAGGAAGCGAAGATCACGGCGCAGGGCAAGGCGGGGCTGGTCGACGCCAGCCTGACCCTGCACCAGAGCCCGGGCGCTGCACGATGATGCGCCTGCTTGGCTGGCTGCTGGCCATCATCGTCAGCGTCTGCGTCACCCTGCTGGTGTTTTTCCCGGCCGGCTGGGTGGCCAGTATCGTGGAAAAACAGACGGGCGGACGTTTGACCTTGGGCGACGCGCAAGGTACCCTGTGGCGCGGCTCGGCCTTTATCGGCGGGGCGTCCAGCGCGAATGGCGCCGTGACGCCGCTGCTGCCGGGGCGTTTCAGCTGGCGCATTTCGCCCTCGGTGCTGTGGGGATCGGCGGACGTGGAACTGCAAAACCCGCAGGCGCTGTCGCAGCCGGTGAACCTGCGCGGCTCGTGGTCGCACTGGCAGGTCAGCCCGGCAGCTCTGCTGCTGCCGGCCGATGGCCTCGGCGGCTTGGGCGCGCCTTTGAATACCGTGGCGCCGACGGGCAGCATGCGTCTGTCGTGGAGCACCTTGCAGCTGGCCCTGGAGCAGCGGCAGTTTTCCGCCATCGGCCGCACCACCTTGCAGATGACGGACATGGCGTCGCGCCTGTCGTCCTTGCGTCCGCTGGGCAGCTACGAGCTCGATTTCGATTGGCAGGGGCAGCAGGCGACGTTGACACTGCGCTCCATCAAGGGACCGCTGCTGCTTGATGGCAGCGGCAGCCTGCAACAGGGGCGCATGCAGTTTTCCGGCCAGGCCCAGGCCGCAGCAGGATATGAAGAGACCTTGGCGAGTTTGTTGAATTTGCTGGGACAGCGCCGTAGCAATAGCGAAAAAAACATCATCGCCTTAGAGTTCAGACAATGAAAAAACCATCCGTGAGCCCCATTACCTCCTCCTTCTCGCTGCGCCGCCTGTCGGCCGCCGCCTTGCTGTGCTGTTCCGTGGCCGGCATGCCGGCGCCCGTCTGGGCCGCTCCCGGCGATGAAGCGGCGCTCAATTTCGTCGGCGCCGACATCGAATCGGTGATCAAGGCGGTGGGCCATTACACCAACATCAATTTCGTCATCGACCCGCGCGTCAAGGGCACGATTACCCTGGTGTCGGAAAAATCGATCAGCAAGACGCAGGCCTTCGGGCTGCTGGCCTCCGCGCTGCGCCTGCAAGGCTATGCCGTGGTCTCCGGCGACGGCTATGCGAAAGTGGTGCCGGAAGCGGACGCCAAGCTGCAATCCGTACCGACCCAGGTGGGCAATGGCGCCAGCCAGGTGAAGGGCGACCAGATCGCCACTCAGGTGTTTTACCTGAATTACGAATCGTCGGCCAACCTGCTGGCCGTGCTGCGCCCCCTGATCTCGCCGAACAACACGATCAACGCCAACCCGGGCAACAACTCGCTGGTAATCACCGATTACGCGGATAACCTCAAGCGCCTGGCGAAGATCATCGCCGCGCTCGACGTGCCAGCGTCGACGGACCTGGACGTCATCCCCGTGCGCTATGCCATCGCGTCCGACCTGGCCTCGATGGTGAACAAACTGATGGAAGGCGGCAATGCGGGCGGCGCCGCAGGGGCAGATGCGGGCAAGGTGTCCGTGCTGGCCGACCCGCGCACCAATTCGCTGGTGCTGCGCGCACCGTCGGCGGCGCGCGCCAACCTGGCCAAGTCGCTGATCTCGAAGCTGGACCAGCCCACCACGCAGCTGGGCAATGTGCACGTGGTGTACCTGAAAAACGCGGACGCCACCAAGCTGGCGCAGACCCTGCGCTCGGTGGTGACGTCGGACGGCACGGCCGCTTCGGCGCAGCAGGGCACCAGCAACGTCGCCACGAATAACCAGATCAACCAGAACAACAGCGGCATGAACAGCACTGGCCTGGGCGGCAATACGCAAAGCGGCACCACGGGCGGCGCGTCGCTGAACAACGGGCCGCAGCAGCTGTCGTCGGGCGGCGCGGCCGGTTTCATCCAGGCCGACGCATCGACGAATACCCTGATCCTGACCTGCAACGAAGCCGTCTACCGCAACCTGCGCGCCGTGATCGACCAGCTCGACGTGCGCCGCGCCCAGGTCTATATCGAGGCGCTGATCGTCGAAGTGACGTCGGCCAAGGCCTCCGAATTCGGCGTGCAGTGGCTGGGCCTTTCCGGCGACAGCACCAGTAACTACCGCGTGGGCGCGCTGCAATCGTTCGCTTCGGGCACCAGCAACAACATCGCCGCCATCGCCACGGGCGGCGGCAAGGTCTTGCCGACGGGCGGCCTGACGGTCGGCATCTTCAAGCAGATCAACGGCGCGCTGGGCCTGGGTGCCGTGGCGCATGCGCTGGAATCGGACGGCAACGCCAACATCCTGTCGACGCCGAACCTGATCACCCTGGACAATGAACTGGCGACCATCAAGGTGGGGCAGAACGTGCCTATCCTGACGGGCCAGTACACGAGCACGGCCGGCACCAACACAAATCCGTTCCAGACCATCGACCGCAAGGAAGTGGGCCTGACCCTGAAGGTGCGTCCGCAGATTTCCGAGGGCGGCACGATCAAGCTGGGCATCTATCACGAGACGTCGAGCGTGGACAAATCCACGGCGGCCGCCGTCAGCGGCATCACCATCAACAACCGCGTGATCGAAAACAATGTGCTGGCCGACGATGGCCAGATCATCGTGCTCGGCGGCCTGATCGAGGACAGCACGGGCGACAATGCGGAAAAAGTACGCGGCCTGGGCGACATCCCCCTGATCGGCAACCTGTTCAAGTACCAGACGCGCGAGCGCAAGAAAACCAATCTGATGATCTTCCTGCGCCCCGTCATCGTGCGCAACAAGGAGCAGAGCGGCAGTCTGGCGGCCGACCGCTACGATTACATGCGTTCGGCCGAGACGGCCGCCGTGCCAGCCACGGGCAACCTGATGCTGAAAGACCTGGGCACGCCGGTACTGCCGGCCCTGCAGGATGGCCAGCCCGTGGGCGGCAGCATGGTGACGCGTCCCGTGCCGCCGGCACCGACGCCGCCGCCAGGCGCGCCGGCCAACGCGGCCACGCCGCCGCAGCCGCTGCTGCAGCAATACCAGCAGCAGCAATTGCCACAGCAGCAGAAGTGATGGGGCAGTCATGAGCAATCTGCTTCCCTATGCCTACGCGCGCGATTTCGGCCTGCTGGCCCGGCCAGGCGCCATCGACGGCGCCCCCGTCGAAGTGCTGGTGGCCGCATCGACGGCGCCGGCGGCCATTGCCGAAGTGTCGCGCCGTTTCGGCCAGATCCAGCTGACGGTGCTGCCGCGCGGCGAACTCGATGCGGCCATTGCCGGCGCCTACGCGGGCGGCGGCGGCGATGCGTCGCAGATGGCCGATGAATTCGACGCCGACCTCGATCTGACCAAGCTGCTGCAGGATGTGCCGGCCATCGAGGACTTGCTTGAATCGTCCGACGACGCGCCCGTCATCCGCATGATCAACGCGCTGCTCACGCAGGCGCTGCGCGAAGGCGCGTCCGACATCCATATCGAGCCGTTCGAGCAGACGTCCGTCGTGCGTTTCCGCATCGATGGCAGCCTGCGCGACGTCGTGCGCCCCCGTAAAGCCATCCACGGCTCGCTGATTTCGCGTATCAAGATCATGGCGCAGCTCGACATCGCCGAGAAACGCTTGCCGCAGGACGGCCGCATCACCTTGCGCGTGGGCGGCAAACCCGTCGACGTGCGCGTCTCGACCCTGCCCACCGGGCATGGCGAACGGGCCGTATTGCGTTTGCTGGACAAGGAAGCGGGCCGCCTCGACTTGCAGCACCTGGGCATGAGCGCGCCCATGCTGGCGCAGTTCGATGGCCTGATCACGCAGCCGCACGGCATCGTGCTCGTCACGGGCCCCACCGGTTCGGGCAAGACGACGACGTTATATGCAGCGCTGTCGATGCTCAACGCCACCACCACGAATATCCTGACGGTGGAAGACCCGATCGAGTACGACCTCGCTGGCGTGGGCCAGACGCAGGTCAACCCGCGCATCGACATGACGTTTGCCAAGGCGCTGCGGGCGATTCTGCGGCAGGATCCGGACGTGATCATGATCGGCGAGATCCGCGACCTGGAAACGGCGCAGATCGCCGTGCAGGCATCCTTGACGGGCCACTTGGTGCTGGCGACCCTGCATACGAACGACGCTTCGGCGGCCGTCACGCGCTTGCTCGACATGGGCATCGAACCGTTTCTGCTGTCGTCGTCGCTCCTGGGCGTGCTGGCGCAGCGCCTCGTGCGCAAATTGTGCGGTTCGTGCAAAACCTTCGACGGCCAGTACTGGCAGGCGGTCGGCTGCGAGCATTGCGGCCAGACGGGCTACCAGGGCCGCGTGGGCGTGTACGAACTGCTGCGCACGACGGAGCAGATCCGCGCGCAGATTCACAACCGCGCGTCGGAAGCGGAAGTGCGCACGGTGGCCCTGCAGGACGGCATGCTGAGCATGCGCGACGACGGCGAACGCTGGCTGCGCGACGGCACCACCACGCAGGCAGAATTGCTGCGCGTGACCAAAGACTAGGCCCGCCACCATGCCCGCATTCCGCTATGAAGCCGTCGATGCGCAGGGCGCCACCCGCAAGGGCGTGCTCAATGCCGACAGTCCCCGTTCCGCGCGCGCCGAGCTGCGCGTGCAAGGCCTGGTGCCGCTGGCCGTCGAGCCGATCGCCGCGCAGGTCGACGCCGCCGGCGTGACCAAGCGGCGCGGCTTCGGCGAGCGCCTGTCCAGCACCGAGCTGGCCCTGTTTACGCGCCAGCTGGCCAGTTTGCTCGAAGCGGGCCTGCCGCTGGAGCAGGCGTTTTCCGCACTGCTGGAACAGGCCGAGCGGCCGTATCTGCGCGACCTGATCGCCTCGATCCGTTCGGAAGTGATCGGCGGCGCCGCCTTTTCCGACGTGCTGGCGCGCCATCCGCGCGATTTCGCCGAGATCTATCGGGCGCTGGTGGCGTCGGGCGAGCAGATCGGCCATTTGTCGCGCGTGCTCTCGCGCCTGGCTGACTACATCGAGCGGCGCAATGCGCTGGTGCAGAAGGTCAAGCTGGCCTTTACGTATCCGGCCATCGTCACCGTGGTGGCGTTTTCCATCGTGATCTTCCTGCTTACCTACGTGGTGCCGCAGATCGTCTCTGTTTTCGCCAATACCAAGCAGAAGCTGCCCATGCTCACCGTGATCATGCTGGCGCTGTCGGACTTCGTGCGCAACTATGGCATCGTCGTGGCCATTGCCCTGATCGGTGCCTGGTTCGCCTGGCGCCGCGCGCTGCAGCAGCCGGCGCTGAAACGGCGCTGGCATACCTGGCTGCTGACGGCGCCCCTGTACGGCAAGTTCGAGCGCAGCCTGAACACGGCGCGCTTTGCCAGCACCCTGGCCATCACCACGGGGTCCGGCGTGCCGATCCTGCGCGCGCTCGACACGAGCCGCGACACGCTCACCAACGTGGCGATGCAGGAACTGGTGACTGACGCCAGCGGCGCCGTGCGCGAGGGCGTGAGCCTGGCGCGCGCGCTGTCGGCGCAAAAGCATTTTCCTCCGATGCTGATTCACATGATACGCGCGGGTGAAATCACGGGCGAGCTGCCGGCCATGCTGGAACGCGCCGCCAGCGCGCAGGAGCAGGACCTGGAACGCCGCACGCTCACCATCGCCGGCCTGCTGGAGCCGGCCCTGATCCTGGCCATGGGCGTGGTGGTGCTGCTGATCGTGCTGGCCGTGCTGATGCCGATTATCGAAATCAATCAGCTCGTCAGATAAGAAACCCAAGGAAGCCATGAAGCGTTTGCCTCAATTTACAAGTTTGCTCGCCGTCGTGGCGCTGTCCGTATCGCTGGCCTATTGGGCCATGCAGCTGTTCAAGGCGCCGCAGCGCCCCATCAATCCGCCGGCCGTGCCGGTGGTGCAGGATGCCAGCGTGGAGGCGGGCGCCTCGCTGTTCGGCGGCCAGGTCAGCGTGGCCACGGCCAGCAACTATCAGCTCAAGGGCGTGGTCGCCGCCGGCAATGGCCGCGGCAGCGTGGCCATCATCTCGACCGATGGCAAGCCATCCGTGGCCTTGCCGGAAGGCGCCGAGGTGGTGCCCGGCGTGACGGTGCTGGAAGTGCATGCGCGCCACGTGCTGCTGCGTGATGGCGGCGTGAGCAAGCGCATCGACCTGGTGGCCGACGACAAGGCGCTGGCCTTGCCGGGGCCTGTGTCCGCCACCCCAACGCCGGCACCGGCCCCGGCGCCGGCATCGAATCTGGTGCCGCCGCCGCTGCCGATGGAGCAGCAGCGTCCGGCCACCGTCATGCCGGCTGCGCCGCAGGTGACCACCACCAGCACGCCGCCGTCGAATTAACGCTCACTAACGTCGTTCTTATCGTATTTTGCCGATGGCGCCGTGCCGCCATCGCGACTGGAGTCTTCATGTTCTCGATCCGTGCCGTCCTGGCGGGCTGCGTGGCGGCGCTGTGCGCCTTGCCGCAAGCCGGCGCCGCAGCCGACGCTCCCGCCGTCACGCCTTCCCCCGTTTCCACGGTTGCCGTCCCCGCACCCGTGCCGGCCCGCCCGCGCATCGCCCTCGTGCTGTCGGGCGGCGGCGCGCGCGGCCTCGCGCATATCGGCGTCTTGAAAGTGCTGCAGGAGCTGCACGTGCCGATCGACATGGTGGTCGGCACCAGCATGGGCGGCGTGGTCGGCGGCGCGTATGCGGCCGGCGCTTCCGTGGCGGACCTGGAAAAGATGGCGCGCGAGACCAACTGGGCGCGCGTGGTGGCGGACCGGCCGCCGCGCGACGAACTGGCGTTCCGCCGCCGCGAGGAAGATTTGCTGCTGCCGTCGCGCATCGAGTTTGGCACCAGCCGCAACGGCATTTCCACGCCGCCGGCGGCAGCCAGCAATGCGGCGCTGGAAATGGCCCTGAACCGACTGCTGCCGGCCGGTATGCGCGACCGCCCGGCCAGCCAGCTGCCCTTGCCCTTCCGCTCGGTGGCGTCGGACCTGGTCAATGGCGAACTGGTGGAACTGGTCGACACGCCGCTGTTCCTGTCGATGCGCGCCTCGCTGGCCGTGCCGGGCGTTTTCGCCCCCGTGCGCGTGAACAACCGGCTGGTGGTCGATGGAGGCCTGGTGCGCAATCTGCCCGTCGACATGGCGCGCGCCATGGGCGCCGACGTCATCATCGCCGTCAACGTGGGTACGCCGCTGGCGCCGGAAAAAGAGCTGGGCAGCGCCATCGGCGTGGCGCAGCAGATGCTGCAGATCCTCACGGAGCAGAACGTGCAGCGCTCGCTCAAGGAACTGCAATCGCAGGATATCCTCGTGGCGCCCGACCTGACGGGCGTGAGTTTCCTCGACTTTGAAAACTATGCGCGCGCCATGCGCGCCGGCGAACAGGCGGCGCAGGCATTGGCCGCCCGCCTGGCGCCGCTGGCCCTGCCGCCGGAACAGTATGCGGCGCGCGAGCAGCTGCGCCTGGCGGCGCCGGCCCTGCTGGACGTGGCCCTGCCGCTCACGCGCCTGGCCGTGGAGAGCGAAGGCGATATCAACCCGCGCATCCTGCAGGCCCAATCGGGCCTGGTGGAAGGGCAGCCGGTCAGTCAGGAAGATGTGCTCAAGGCGGCCGCCAGGCTGTATGGCCGTGGCGACGTGGCGCGCGTGGAGACGGAAGTGGTCGACGCGGGCGACCAGCGCACGGTCAACATCAAGGCGGTCGAAGCGCCATGGGCCAGCAACCGGCTGCGCGTGGGCCTGGAAATGGCCAGCGATTTCAGGGACAGCAATACCTTTGCCCTGAAGCTGCTGCACGTGCGCTCGAACCTGAACAGCTGGGGCGGAGAATTGCGCAGCATGGCGCAGATCGGCAATGAGCGCGGTTATGGCGTGCAGTTCTGGCAGCCGCTTGGGGCCGGCAACCCGTGGTATATCGCGCCGGAACTGCAGTACAGCTCGTCGGCGATGGATTTGTTCGACAAGGGCCGGCGCAGCTCCCGTGTGACATATAACGGCCAGACGGCGGCGCTGGTACTGGGACGCCAGTTCGGGACTTGGGGCGATCTGCGGTTTGGCGTCACGCGCACGGAGGTCAAGGGCAGGCTGGCGATTCCGGCCGACCCTACGCTGCCGGAATCGCGCGCATTGGGCACCACGCAGTTTGTGCAGCTCCGCGTCGATACGCTCGATTCACCGGGTTTCCCCACGCGCGGCATGCTGGTGGATGCTACCTGGACGCGCGATTCGAGCACGGGTTCGGGCGAAGCGGCCCTGGGCCGCTCTTCCATCACCGGCATGCAGGCTTTTAGCCGCGGCAACTGGGCCGGCCACGTGTATGGCGAATGGGCGCGCGCGCAGCGCGGCGAGGCGCCGCTCAGCCTGGGCGGCTTCCTGCGCCTGTCCGGCACGCAGTTCGAGTCGGTGACGGGGCGCAGCGTAGCCCTGGCGCGCTTCGTGATGGCGCGCCGCATCGGTTCCCTGCCCAGCACCCTGGGCGGCGCCGTGCGGGCCGGCTTTTCGCTGGAGATGGGCGGCGGCTTCGATCAGAGCGAGCGCTGGAAATCGACCAAGTTCACGCAAGCCGGCAGCGCCTTCATTTCCGTCGATACGCGCTTCGGTCCCGTGTACGTGGCCTCGGGCGCATCGAAGGGCGGCGAGAGCACGTTTTATCTGTTCCTGGGACCGGTCTGGTAGGGCGCCGCCGGGGCGGTGGATGCCGTACTGCGGCGCAGGGCCGTGAAGGCGGCAAATTCCCATGAGCGAAAGCCCAGCAGCAGGGTAAAGCCATCGCGCTCGGCGGGTGCCAGGCGCCGGTCGTTCTGGTGCAACCGCGCCAGTTCCTCGGCCAGCTGGCGGATCTTCTGCACCAGCTCCTGCGCGCTCGACAGCGACAGGCGCGCCGGGATGCACATCAGGGTTTCGCCGGCGCCGTCGAAATGTCCGCTGAAATAATCGGCCACCACGTGTTCGCGGAAGTACTGCTGCACCGGGCCGTCGGCCAGCCAGTGGAAGGCGTTCGAGACGCGCAGCCTGTAGCGGTTCAGCGGCTTGAGTTCGATCAATCCCAGTCGGTCCAGTTCGGCCAGGCAGCCGATGCATTCGGCCTGCGTCAGCGCATACGTTTCCACCACCTGCTCCAGGCTCCAGTGACCGAGGCAGCAGATCGCCACCAGCAGCAGGCGCGGATGCGCCACCAGCGATTTTTCCTGCACCAGGGTGAGCGTGTCGGCATGCGGCGTGATGTCGGCCGCGCCGCGCAGCACGTCTTCCATGGCAATGCCCGAGGCCTTGCAGATCAGGGCCAGGCGCGACAGCGACATGTCGTGCTGGCCAAACATGCGCTTGACGCTCGACTCGCTCATGCCGATGCGTTCGGCCAATACCTTGTACGTGATGCCGGCGGCGCGCAGTTGGGTGCGCAGCACGCGCAAAACCAGTTCAGGTGAACTCACGGGATATCCTTTTTTACAAGTTTGGTAGCGGGTGACGGTACCGAATGTAGCCGTTAATGGCACTTTGCACAAGGTGATAGTACTTTTCGGCAAAAGCGATGACACTCCCGCTTGTGGCTCGCGCAGCGCGCTACAACCAGGCAATCCATCCACTTGTAGAGGTTATCCATGTTCCCATCTTTCCGTTTCCCCGCAGCGCTGCTGGCGCTGGCCACCATCGCTCCCTTGCACGCCAACGCAGCCGAAGCTGCACCGGGCCCCATCTATGCGGGCGCCAGCTATGGCTTTCGCGCCAGTAGCGGCCTCGATTGCATCGCCGGACAAAGCGATTGCGACAAAAGCAGCAAGCGCAATGGCAAGGCCTACGTGGGTTACAGTTTCGACGCGCTGCCGTTTCAGGGCGGCGTGGCCGTGCCTTCGATTGAACTGGTGGGGTACATGGGGGGCGAGGTCAAGTCCGGCTTCGACACGGACGCCGGCAAGCGCGCTGGCCGCGGCAAGTTCACGGGCCTCGGCATGCAGGGCGTGCTCGGTTACCAGTTTGACGCGTTTACACTGAGCGGCCGCGCCGGTGCGGCCTACACGCAGGGCAAGGTCGATTATCTGGGCGGCGGTTCGGACAAGAAGAGCAAGATCGGCCTGACCTACGGCATCGGCGCGGCGTATGCGCTGAACAAGAACTGGTCGCTGCACCTCGACTGGGACCGCGTGCCCGTCAAGTACAACAGCAAGCAAACGACCAAGGTCGACATGTTTTCGCTGGGCGCGTCCTACCGCTTCTAAGGGGATGCTGCCGCTGCAGAGAGTGGCCTGATGGCGGACGCCCCCAGAACGGGGTGTCCGCGGGCGGCCTATTTGTCCGTTTCGACTTTCAACAGCAGTTTCGCCAGCAGGCGCTTTTCCTGCTGGCGCTGGCCTGAGACGGTTTTCACGTGCGCTCCGGCGGTGCGCTGCAGGGCTGCAGTGTTGACCGGGTTGCGCGGTTTTTGCGAGGGTTCGACGCGGAACTGCATTTTCTGCCGCGTCGCCAATGCCTTGTTTGCCATCGGTTTCCCCCTTCTTTCTTACAGCACGTAGCGCGACAGGTCCTCGTTGACCGACAGCGCTTCCAGGCGTTCGTTGACGTACGCGGCATCGATCACCAGCAGGTTTTCCGAACTGCTGCTGCCTTCGCTGGCCGTAAACGACACTTCTTCCAGCAGCTTTTCCATCACCGTGTGCAGGCGGCGCGCGCCGATGTTTTCCGTGCGCTCGTTAACCGAATAGGCGATTTCCGCCAGGCGCGTGATGCCTTCCGGCGCGAACTGCAGTTTCAGGTTTTCCGTCGCCAGCAAGGCTTCATACTGCATCGTCAGGCAGGCGTCGGTGCTCGTCAAGATGCGCTCGAAGTCCGAGATCGACAGCGATTCCAGCTCCACGCGGATGGGGAAGCGCCCTTGCAGTTCCGGGATCAGGTCCGACGGCTTCGACAGGTGGAAGGCGCCCGAGGCAATGAAGAGGATATGGTCCGTGCGTATCATGCCGTACTTGGTGTTGACGGTCGTGCCTTCGACCAGCGGCAGCAGGTCGCGCTGCACGCCCGCACGTGAAACGTCGGCGCCGCCCGATTCCGAACGCGAGGCGATCTTGTCGATCTCGTCCAGGAAGACGATGCCGTTCTGCTCGACGTTCTGGATGGCCTTCTGTTTCAGCTCATCTTCGTTGAGCAGCTTGGCCGCTTCTTCCTCGACCAGCAGTTTCAAGGCTTCCTTGATCTTGATCTTGCGCGCCTTCTTGCGCTGCGCGCCCACGCCCGAAAACATGGACTTGATCTGCTCCGTCATTTCTTCCATGCCCGGCGGCGCCATGATTTCCATCTGCGGACCCGCCTCGGCCAGCTCGATCTCGATTTCCTTGTCATCGAGCTCGCCTTGGCGCAAGCGCTTGCGGAAGGTCTGGCGCGTGCTGTCGCCGCTGCCGCCCGCATCCACGGCCGCGGCCGTATTCGGTGTGAAGCCGAAGTCGCGCGCCGGCGGCACGAGGATGTCGATCACGCGGTCTTCGGCCGCATCTTCGGCGCGTGCGCGCACTTTCTTCATTTCCAGCGCGCGCGTCTGCTTGATGCCGATGTCGATCAGGTCGCGGATGATGGTGTCGACGTCGCGGCCCACATAACCGACTTCCGTAAATTTGGTCGCTTCGATCTTGATGAACGGCGCCTCGGCCAGCTTGGCCAGGCGGCGCGCGATTTCCGTCTTGCCGACGCCTGTGGGGCCGATCATGAGGATGTTCTTGGGTGTGATTTCATGGCGCAGGGGCTCGGCCACCTGCTGCCGGCGCCAGCGGTTGCGCAAAGCGATGGCGACGGCGCGCTTGGCCTTGGCCTGGCCCACCACGTGCTTGTCAAGTTCGGTAACGATTTCCGACGGGGTCATGTTCATGATCATAATTGGCTTTCCATTCTTTGCGTAGAGTTCCCGAAAAACGTTCAGGGCAAGGCGCGTGGCCGCAGGCAGTACGTTTTTGTACGCCCAGGCCATGCAACGCAGCCATGGGCGTTTTCTCGGGGACTCTTAGTCGAGGGTTTCGATGATGTGGGACATGTTCGTGTAAATGCACAGCTCGGCGGCGATGGTCAGCGATTTCTTGACCACGTCGGCCGGCGACAAGTCCGTGTTTTCCTGCAGCGCCTTGGCGGCGGACTGGGCGTAGGTGCCGCCCGAGCCGATGGCGCCGATGCCGTCTTCCGGTTCCAGCACGTCGCCATTGCCCGTGATGACCAGGGTCGATTCGCTGTCGGCTACCAGCAGCATCGCTTCCAGGCGGCGCAGCACGCGGTCGGTGCGCCAGTCCTTGGCCAGTTCGACGGAGGCGCGCAGCAGATTGCCCTGGTGTTTTTCCAGCTTGCCTTCAAAGCGGTCGAGCAAGGTAAAAGCGTCGGCGGTGCCGCCGGCAAAGCCGACCAGGACTTTGCCCTGATACAACTTACGCACTTTGCGAGCCGTGCCCTTCATGACGATGTTGCCGAGCGTGACCTGGCCGTCGCCACCGAGGGCGACTTGCTTGCCGCGCCGGACGCAGAGGATGGTGGTGCCGTGAAATTGTTCCATAGTGACCTCAAAAAATTCGTGCGTATGCGTGCAAGACCATGCGATTGCGCGCCCATGGTTCAAAAGTGGGGATGGAAAAGGCAATTGCAAGCGGCACTTGCCGCTGCCGTGCTTGCTTCAGTGTAGTCGGCGCGGGACGAAAAAAAAGCACGCAACCGGGGTTGTGTGCTTTTTTTATCGCCATCGCGGGGCCGGCGGGGCGGCCGCGCAAGGGGAGGGGCGATCAGTCGCCGTAGAGTTTTTGCTTCAGTTCGCGCCGTTGCTGGGCTTCCAGCGACAGGGTGGCGGTTGGACGGGCGATCAGGCGCGGGATGCCGATAGGCTCGCCCGTTTCTTCGCACCAGCCATAGTCGCCGGCGTCGATGCTGGCGATCGATTGCTGTACTTTCTTCAGCAATTTGCGCTCGCGGTCGCGCGTGCGCAGTTCCAGCGCATGCTCTTCCTCGATCGTGGCGCGGTCGGCAGGGTCCGGTACGAGCACGGTTTCACGCAAGTGTTCCGTGGTTTCGCCGGCGTTTTTCAGCAGGTCTTTTTCGAGCTGCTGCAGACGCGCCTTGAAGAATGCCAGTTGTGCCGGATTCATGTAGTCATCTTCGCTCATGGCGCGAATTTGATCTTCGCTGATGAGAGGGATGTCTTGGTTGGCGGCCGGGGTCGATTTATTAGTTTTGGTCATAACTTCGCTTACCTTCGATACGACAGAGTTTTCAAATTGATCAGTTGATGCGGCGATACCGAGCAACTGTACAGGTTCCGCTTGGCATTGCTGTCCCGCTGTACTGCGTGCGACCTTGGCTTGCCGGCGTAAGCCAGGATTACCGGCCGGCTAAGGTGCCATGTTGATAACTTTTTACCGCTCTATGCCAGTCGCGCTATGCGCGCGTCAACAGGCGTGTTGGGTGGATCGGTTGCATGCCTGGCATGCGGCCAGCGGCAGTTTGCCAGCATTTCATGACAGGCTAACGACATGGGCCGTTTTCGTCGCTGATTTTGGCACGCTTTGCTTTATATTGCCATCCCGATTTGTTGACTAGCCGATCAGAGACGGCTACTTGTTGGTTTATACCAGCAAGATGGGTGTCGGACAGCGGGAAAGCGTGCTTAACTTTCCCTTTTGTTTCTGCTTTGCAAAGGATACTTTGCAAAACCCGGCTAGTTTATACCAAACATTGTTCGAGTCCGCGAATAAAAATGTCTTTTGGTAGATTTTTGCCAATAAACACCATTTTGCTGCCACGCACTTCGTTGTCGCCCCATTTGGCGCCCAGGTCGCTGCCCATCAGCTGGTGCACGCCCTGGAAGACCACCTTGCGCTCGGCGCCCTGCATCAGCAGTACGCCCTTGTAGCGCAGCATGCGCGGGCCATACACTTGCACCAGACCGCCAAGGAACTCGTCGAGCTTGGCGCTGTCGAACGGTTGCGTGCTCTTGAAAACAAAGGCGGCGATATCGTCGCTGTGCTGCGCATGGTGGTGGTCGGCATGGCCGCAATCGGTGGCGCAGGCTTCGGTGTGCTCATGTGCGTGCTTGTGCTCATGACCGTGCTCGTGCTCGTGTGCATGGTCGTGATCGTGCACGTGCGCCGTTTCCGTGGCGAGGAAATCCGGGTCCAGTTCCAGCTTTTCATTCAGGTTGAAGCCGCGGATGTCGAGCACTTCGGCCAGCGGCGCACGGCCGAAATCGACCTTGGCGATCGGTGCGCGGGGATTGATGCGCTTCAGGCGGCGCGTCAGGGCGGCCACGTCGTCTTCACTGACGAGGTCGGTTTTCGACAGCAGCAGCTTGTCGGCAAAGCCCACTTGCCGCTGGGCTTCCTCGTATTCATCGAGTTGCTTCATTGCATGGCGGGCATCGACCACCGTGATGATAGCGTCGAGCATGTAGTGGCTGCCCACTTCCTCATCGACAAAGAAGGTTTGCGCCACGGGGCCGGGATTGGCCAGGCCTGTCGTTTCGATGACGACGCGGTCGAATGCCAGGAGGCCGGCGTCGCGCTTGCGTGCCAGTTCCGTCAGGCCCACGATCAGGTCGCCGCGCACGGTGCAGCAGATGCAGCCGTTGTTCATCTCGATGATGTGTTCGTTGCTGTCCTGCACCAGGATTTCATTGTCGATGTTTTCCTGGCCAAATTCGTTTTCGATCACGGCGATGCGCATGCCATGGTCTTCCTGCAGTATGCGGTTGAGCAAGGTGGTTTTGCCTGCGCCCAGGAAGCCGGTGAGGATGGTGGTTGGAATCAGTGCCATGAAGATGCCTATGCTGTAATCGGTGGTGCCGCCGCGCAAGCGGAAGAATGCGGACGATTATGCCGGAATTTTGCAAAAGCTTGCAAATGCGCGCCGATCCGCTTGATATGGATCAGCCTGGCCAACGGGCGCGGCTGCCTACTTGACCTTGGCGCGCGGGTGCGCCTGGTCGTACACGTGCGCCAGGTGCTGGAAATCGAGGGCCGTGTAGACCTGGGTCGAGGTGATGCTGGAATGGCCCAGCATTTCCTGCACGGCGCGCAAGTCGCCCGACGATTGCAGCACGTGCGAAGCGAATGAGTGGCGCAGCACGTGCGGGTGCACATTCGCGGGAATTTCCGTCGCCAGCGCGTGCGCCTTCAGGCGCAGCTGCAGCACGCGCGGCGAGATGCGCGTGCCGCGCGTGCTTAAAAACAGGGCAGCGCTGCCATCGGCCGCCGGCGGACGCACGGCCAGCCAGGCGGTCAGGGCCACGAGCGCTGCCTTGCCGACGGGCACCTTGCGCATCTTGTTGCCCTTGCCCGTGACGATGACTTCGAAGCTGGCCATGTCGAGCCAGCCCAGCGAGGCGAGTTGGCCGTTCTCGGCCTTGCAGTAATGGGTGTCCAGGCTGGTCAATTCGGACACGCGCAAGCCGCTCGAATACAGCAGTTCGAACATGGCGCGGTTGCACAGCTGCTCCGGCTCGGCTCCGCCTTGCTGGTGTTGCGCGGGCGCCACGAGACGTACGGCGTCATCCACCGACAAGGCTTTGGGTAAGGTTTTGGCCCGCTTGGGGGCGCGGATGCCGTCGACGGGATTGGCGTCGAGGGTGGTCTCGCCGCTGAGCCAGTTGAAGAAGCCCCGCCACGACGACAGCTTGCGGGCGATCGAGCGCGGGTCGAGGCCGCCGGCGTGCAGCTTGGCCGTGTAGCGGCGTACTTCGTTGTGCGCCAGCGCCGTCCACGGCGTATCGCCGCTCAGTTCCAGCAAGGCGCGCAAGTCGCGCCCGTAGGCGTCCAGGGTATGCGGCGACAGCTTGCGCTGCGTGGCCAGCTGCGCCAGGTAGGCGTCGAGCCACTCGGCCTTGCCGCGCGCCGCATTCATGGCGTACTCAGGCAGGCGAGCCGGCGCGCAACGCGGCCAAGGCGGCGCTGGCCGTGGCGCCAATATGCACGAGGAAATCCGTGCCCATGCTCGACGTAAAGCGTTCGCTGTCGGGCGAGCCGAGCACCAGCAAGCCGAAGGTACCCGTGGTGTTCGGGGCGCGCAGGGCGATCATGACGGTCGATTCGATTTTATCTGCCTGCAACCAGTGCACGGCTTCGAAATCGCGGTTGCTGCCGCAGTACGGTGTTTGCAGGCTGTTGGCGAACATGCGCACGTCGGCCGTCACGTCTTCCGTGAACCAGCCGTCGGCGTGTTCCGGCAGCACTTGCCACAGGCGCAGGCTGACGTAGGGCACGTCGAAATTGGTTTGCAGGGCATCGACCAGCACGCGCGGCATGTCGGCATCATTGCGCACTTGCAGCATGGCCTGGTTCCAGCCGTGGAACTTGCTGGCGATGTCGCCATTTTCCTCGGCTACACGGCTCAGCTTGGACATGCGCAGCTCGAGCGCCTTGTACTTGTCACGCATCACTTCCATCTGCCGCTCCTGCAGCGAGATGGTGCGTCCCGTCAGCGGGCTGCTCAGCTTGACCTCACCGAGCAGCGCGGTATGCTCTTCGAAGAAATTCGGGTGCTCGCTCAGGTACTGGGCGACGGTGCTGGAATCGAGTGTGGCGGTCATTGAGAATATCTGTCAGTGAAAGTTGAACGCTTCATTCTAACCGAGAGTGCGGCGGCATAGGCGCAAAGGGCGTGGCGCCGATGCATTTTCCGCACGCCCATGAAAAAAGCGGCATGGTTGCCCATGCCGCCTTGTCTTCCTGGTCAGCTGTCACCCGCGGAGGGTGGCAGGCGGGCCATTAGAAGTTGTGGTGTACGCCCAGACCGATGTAGGTGACCGACGTTGCTGCCTTGCGGTTCGAGATGTCCGCGTACAGGTAGGTGCGCTTCGACAGGTTGTAATCGTAGCCCAGCGATGCCTGCTTGGTTTTGGTCACGCCGTCTGGCGTTTTTTGACCGTAGCCAGCGCGAACCTTGCCTGGGCCGACGTCGTAGTTGGCGCCGAGCAGCCATGCTTTGGTGTCCGTGTTGACGAGCTTGAAGTTGCTGTCATCCTGATGCTGGTACGACGCCATCAGTTTCAATTCCGTGATCGGATTGAACGATGCGGCAACCGACCACAGTTTCGCTTCCAGCGCATTGCGCTCGTAAGCGGCCATGGCGGCAAATTGCGCGTTCGTGTACGTGGCCGAGACCGAATATGGATTCGAATCGGGCGTGGCATTGGCCGGCACGGCGCGGTTGGCAGCCGTGGCAGCGACGGCAGCGTTGCCATTGGCTTCCTTGGCGGCGACGGTGGCATTGACCTGGAAGCCGCTGAACACTGGCGAGTTGTAGAACACGGCGTTCGAGAAGCGGTTACGCGAGTTGCCGGCCGGGCTCAGCGGATCGCTGGTGTAGGCGGCTACGGTGAGGTCGGTCTGGAAACCGGCTGGCGTAGGCATGCCCGACCATGGTTCGAACGCGGTGCTCGATTCCTGGAAGGCGGTCAGGCCACGGCCCAGGCGCACGGTACCGAAGTTGCCTTGCAGGCCGACGCGGCTTTGACCCTGGAACAGCGGACGGGCGTTGCTTTCCAGCGTACCCGTGTCGGATTCATAGCGAATTTCCAGTTGGAAAATAGCTTTCAAGCCATTGCCCAGATCTTCCGTGCCCTTGAAGCCCAGCTTGTTGTTGTCGCGCTTGGTGACTTTGGTGGTATCACCGGTCGACTTGCCCAGGCCAGCATCGATCGTGCCGTAGATTTGGACGGACGACTGCGCTTGTGCGGTTGCGGCAAAGGCGCCGAAGAGTGCGAGGGCAACGAGTGATTTTTTCATGTCTTATTCCCTATTAAAAGTGAGTTCCGTCCGAGATCCGAGCAGATTGAAATGCGCCAACTGCCGCGTTTCGATGAATGAACCTTAATTCGTCGGCGCGCTAGACGTGCGGGATTGGTCAAATATGCGTGAAAAGATTGGTGAAAAGCGGCATAACTGCATGCCCCTGTTGTATTTTTGTAACGCGCGGTTTCTGCCGATCCTGCACCGATGGCACGCGTTCTCCCATCGCCACGGTATCGGCGCCTTGTGATATTGGCATGCCCTGGCCGCGAGATTGTTGCGTTGAATCAAGTTCTTGAGGCCGCTTTGGCGGATTTATGACACAAGGACGTTACACTAAGGGACGGCCTGCACTGATGGGCCTGGAGACGACTCACTATTATTAGAATCATTGACTCAATATCGAGAATCGATGGCAAATCGCGAAACATTAGGATTGATCAAGGGGGCGCGTGCGGGCGATGTGGCTTGCCAGCTGGCGTTGGGGCGGTTGTATCTGTTTGGACAGGGTGTGCCGCAAAGCTTGCCGACGGCCTTGCACTGGCTGGCGCGGGCGGCCCAGGAGGATAGCCAGGAGGCGTGCTTGCTGATTGGCACGCACGTGCCGTTCGAAGTGGCGCAACCGGCAGCCAAGGCGCTGATCCCGTATTACGCGCAAGCGTTCGATGCGGGTCTGGTGCAGGCGGGCCTGGTGCTGGCGCAACTGGTGCTGGGCAACGCCGCCAGCAGCAGTGAAGCCTTGCGCGCCAAGGCGCGCGTGGCGCTGGACGCGGCCGTACGCGCCGGCTTGCCCGATGCGCAATGGTTGCTCTCCCTGCAAGAACGGTCATCGGCAACACCCGGGCAGGACAGCAGCGTGGCTGGCGAACAAGCCTTCGATGGCGACGCGCCGCTGTACGCCTGGCTGGAGCAGGCGTGGAGCCAGGGCAACCATGCGGGTTTCCTGTCGCAAGGCTTGCCGCTGGCGCGCGAGTTGCTGCAGCGCCAGGCGGCGGCCGGTACGCGCACGATCGCCCTCGACGCGCAACAGGTGCTGTTGCTGTCGCGCTGCGCCCAGGCATTGGCGCCTGGCGGCGATGCCGAAGGGTGGCAGTGCTGCGAGCTGGCCGCGCATGGCGGCGACCGCACGGCGCAGCTGGAGCTGGGGCTCGGCTATGCGCGCATGGATGCGCATGGCCAGCGCCTGGCCACGCGCAATGGCGCAGCCAATTTCAAGCGTGCCGTGCGCTGGCTGACGCAGGCGGGCGAGCAGGGACTGGCCGAAGCCTGGTTCGTGCTGTCGCGTATCTATACGAAGCCGGAATTTTCCCAGCGCAATGTGGTCGAAGCCCATTTCTGCCTGGAGCGGGCTGCCGACCTGGGGCATGGCCCGGCCCAGCTCGAGTGCGGCATGCATGCGTGGCGCAATCGCCGCGACGGCGTCAACAACGATGTGCGTGCCGCGTACTGGCTGCTGCAGGCGCAGGCGCAAGGCAGCAGTGAAGCGGAAGTGGCGCTGGCGAAAATCGCGCCGCAAGGCGAACCCGGAGACTGGGGCCAGTGCACCGCCATGCATGCGCATGGACAACTGCGCCAGTTGGGCCAGAGCCACCCCTTGCTGGCGGCGCGCCTGGAACTGGCGCGCTGCTTTCATCTGTCGCGTGCCGAGGCGCTGCTGCTCGATATCCATGCGGCCGACCAGGGGCATTGCCTGTTGATCGATATCAGCGCCGCGCATGGGCGCGGCAAGCGGCGCCTCGTGCTGATCCGCACGGCGCAGGAGCGCCAGCTGCTCGATCAGGTGGTGCGCCTGTTTGAACGCGTCGATTGCGGCGTGGCGGGACCGGAAGGCAATTACCGGCAGCGCCTGTACCGCCTGAAATGTTACCTGGCCGAATTTGATGTCGCGCAGGAACAGCAGTTCCTGGCGGCATGATGCAGCGTTGATTACAGCTCGATCGTGCCTTCGAACACGGTCACGGCCGGACCCGTCATCAGGACGGGATGGCCGGGGCCTTGCCAGGCGATCGACAGTTCGCCGCCGCGCGCGCTGATGCGCACGGGGGAATCGAGCAAGCCGCGACGGATGCCGGCTACGGCGGCGGCGCAGGCGCCCGTGCCGCACGCCAGTGTTTCACCGGCGCCCCGCTCAAACACGCGCAATTTCACGTGCTGGCGGTCGACGATCTGCATGTAGCCGGCGTTGACCCGGCGTGGGAAACGCGGATGGTGCTCGATCAGCGGGCCCGATCGTTCCAGGTTTTGCGCATCGACATCGTCGACCACTTGCACGGCGTGCGGGTTGCCCATCGAGACGACGGACACCAGCATGGGCGAGGTTTGGCCCGGCAAGGCCAGGTCCAGCGGCCACAGCAGATCGGTGCCTTGCTCCACACCGGCGAGGCCAGCCGCATCGAACGGCACCAGCGCGGGTTCGAGCACGGGCGCGCCCATGTCGACCGTGATGCTGCCGTCGAGTTCCAGGCGCGGCGCAATGACGCCGGCCATGGTTTCCACGCGGATGCTGGCCTTGTTCGACAAACCTTTTTCGCTGACGAACTTGACGAAGGCGCGCGCGCCGTTGCCGCATTGCTCGACTTCGCCGCCATCGTTGTTATAGATGCGGTAGCGGAAGTCGCAGCCGGGCAGGCGCGGCTTTTCCACCACGAGGATCTGGTCGGCGCCGATGCCGAAACGGCGGTCGGCCAGGCGTTGCCACTGGGCCGGCGTGAAGTTGATATCCTGGTTGATGGCGTCGATGACGATGAAGTCATTGCCGGCGCCATGCATTTTCGTAAAGTGGAGTTTCATGGTCTGCCGTATCACTTGTGCTGGTTATAAAACGACGCTTCGCCTTCCGGACGCGTCTTGAAGCGTTTATGGGTCCAGAAATACTCGGCCGGCGCTTCGCGCACGCGCTCCTCGATGAACTCGTTCATGCGGCGCGTAGCGGCCGTGATGTCGTCGCCCGGATAATCGTCCCACGCCGGATAGTAGGTCACTTGCCAGCCCTGGTAGTTGGGCAGGAAGGTGGCGATGACGGGAATCACCTGCGCCTTGGCGGCCAGCGCCAGGCGCGCCGTGGCCGTCAGGGTGGCGGCGGGTACGCCGAAGAAGGGCACGAATTCCGCATCCTTTTCGCCAAAATCCATGTCCGGCAGCATGAAATACGGCAAGCCGTCGCGCAGCGCGCGCAAAATCGTCTTGATGCCGTCCTGGCGCGTAAACAGCTTGGGCGGCTTGAAGCGGGAACGGCCGTTGCGCAAAGCCTGGTCGAAGGCGGCGTTCTTTTGCTGCACGTACATCGACGAGGCGGAAATTTCCATGGCCGTGGCGGCGCCGGCCACGTCGAGGCAGACGAAATGCGGACACAGCAGGATGGTGGGCTTGGCCGCGATCTGCTGGCCCGGGAAGGCGGGCACCTTTTTGATCAGGCGGTTCAGGCGCGCTTCCGACGACCACCACAGGATGCTGCGTTCCCACACGCTGCGTGAATACGCCTGGAAATGCTGGCGCGCCAGCGCCTCGCGCTGTTGTTCCGTCAATTCCGGCATGCACAGGCGCAGATTCGTCAGGGCGATCTTGCGCCGTGTGGGCATGGCGATGAACAGCACGCTGCCGACGGCCACGCCGAAGCGGCCGAGGATGGGTAAAGGAAGCCAGTGCAGCAGCCACATGAAGGCGATCAGCAGTCTCATGCCTGCTCCCCGGCGGCATCGGACGTGGCGGGCGTGGGCGGCGGTGCGCCGCGCGGCACTTTATAGCGGTTGTAGCTCCACAGGTATTGCGACGGGCTGCGCGCGATCAATTGCTCCATGGCCGCATTGATGGTGCGTGCCTGTTCGGCCGAGGTGCTGTCGAGCGACTCGGTGAACGGCACGAAATGCACTACATAGCCGCGCCCGCCCGGCAGGCGTTCCGCGTAGGTGATGATGACTTCGGCGCCGCCCATCTGCGCCAGCTTGGCGGGCAGGGTCATGGTGTAGGCGGGACGGCCGAAGAAATCGGCCCACACGCCTTCGCCCTCTTGCGGCACCTGGTCGGGCAGCAGGCCGATCGGTTGTCCCTTTTTCAGGCATTTGGCAAAGATGCGCACGCCCGACATATTGGCCGGCGCCAGCATGAGGTTTTCGCGCGCGCGGGCCCCTTCGATCAGCGGTTTCAAGGCGGCGCGCTTGGGCGGGCGGTACATCACGGTCAGCGGCGTGCGCAGCGCGATTTGCTGGGCGACGATTTCAAAGCAGCCCAGGTGCGGCGTCAGGAAGACGATGCCGCGGCCATGCTGCAACGCTTTTTCCACCAGCTCCCAGTTTTCCACCGTTGCATGGCGCGCCACGCGCTCGGCCGGCGCGCACCAGATGAACGGTAATTCCAGCACGCTCTTGCCCGCTTCGGCCACGGCCGTGTGCAAGTGTTGCGAAAACCCCGCACCTTGCATGTTCTCGCGCATGCGGCGGCGGTAGGACGGGGAAATGGCGTAAATCACCCAGCCGAGCGCAGCGCCCAGGCCATGCAGGACGGGCAGGGGAAAGATGGACAGGAAGCGAAAAATTGGGACTAACATGTATAAGCGGTTTCCAGGAATGGCGTGTTGCCGTGCCAAAATTTTTTAAGAAGCGTAAAATACCACGTATGCAGTAACCGCTGAGTTAATAGACAACTTGCGAAGCGGAATATAAATATCGCTAAAGCGTCGCAGGCAAAATCCTCTTTACTGCGACAGAACATTCACATAGTAAACAGGAGCTTGCAATGTCAAACGATTATCTCTTCACTTCCGAATCCGTTTCGGAAGGCCATCCCGACAAGGTTGCCGATCAAATTTCCGACGCCATCCTTGACGCCATCCTGACCCAGGATCCAGCCGCCCGCGTGGCTGCCGAAACCCTGTGCAACACGGGTCTGGTGGTGCTGGCTGGCGAGATTACCACTCACGCCAATGTGGATTATATTCAAGTTGCGCGCGAAACCATCAAACGCATCGGCTACGACAACACGGAATACGGCATCGACTACAAGGGTTGCGCCGTGCTGGTCGCCTATGACAAGCAGTCGCCGGACATCGCGCAAGGCGTCGATGAAGGTGCAGGCATTGACCTGGATCAAGGCGCTGGCGATCAGGGCTTGATGTTCGGCTACGCCTGCGATGAAACGGCCGAGCTGATGCCGGCCGCCATCCACTACGCGCACCGCCTGGTCGAGCGCCAGTCGCAACTGCGCAAGGATGGCCGTTTGCCATGGCTGCGTCCGGATGCAAAATCGCAAGTGACCCTGCGCTACGTCGATGGCCGCCCCGTCGGCGTGCACACGGTCGTGCTGTCGACCCAGCATGCGCCGGAAATCTCGCACAAGCAGATCGAAGAAGCCGTCATCGAAGAGATCATCAAACCGATCCTGCCGCGCGAATGGCTGACGGACACGAAATTCCTCGTCAACCCGACGGGCCGTTTCGTCATCGGCGGTCCGCAAGGCGATTGCGGCTTGACCGGCCGCAAGATCATCGTCGACACCTACGGCGGCGCAGCCCCGCACGGCGGCGGCGCGTTCTCGGGCAAGGACCCATCGAAAGTCGACCGTTCGGCAGCCTACGCGGCCCGCTACGTGGCGAAAAACATCGTCGCGGCCGGCCTGGCGCGTCAATGCCAAGTGCAGGTCAGCTACGCCATCGGCGTGGCCAAGCCGATCAACATCACCGTCTACACGGAAGGCACGGGCGTGATTCCTGACGCGGAAATCGCCAAGCTGGTGCTGGCGCACTTCGATTTGCGTCCAAAAGGCATCGTGCAAATGCTCGACCTGCTGCGCCCGATCTACCAGAAGAGCGCCGCCTACGGCCATTTCGGCCGCGAAGAGCCGGAATTCACGTGGGAGCGCACGGACAAGGTCGCCCTGCTGCGCGACGCCGCCGGCCTGAAGTAATCTAGTCGAACTTACAAGAAAAGCGCCCCGGCCTTTAGGTCGTGGGCGCTTTTTTTATGTGTTGTTACATGGCAATGTATGGCGAACAAGCTGGCGCGGCAGCCTTGACAATGTTAAAATCCCCCGTCCGAGGAGCGTTGCGACGAAGAAATTCGCCAGGCTCGGAATATCCTGCAACTGCGCTCACGTACCTTTTTCAACTGAAAGGAGGGCGTGATGAACGCCGTACTCAAATCGCAACACGACTACACCATCGCCGATATCACCTTGGCCGCATGGGGCGACAAAGAAATCAAGATTGCTGAAACGGAAATGCCTGGCCTGATGGCCATCCGCGAAGAATTCGCGGCAGCGCAGCCTCTGAAAGGCGCGCGCATCACCGGTTCCATCCACATGACCATCCAGACCGCCGTGCTGATCCAGACCCTGGAAGCACTGGGCGCGCAAGTGCGTTGGGCATCGTGCAACATTTACTCGACACAAGATCACGCCGCTGCCGCCATCGCTGCCGCCGGCACGCCTGTGTTCGCCGTCAAGGGCGAGTCGCTCGACGACTACTGGGAATACACGCACCGCATCTTCGAATGGCCGAACGTGGACGGCAAGGCTGTCTACTCGAACATGATCCTCGACGATGGCGGCGATGCCACCCTGCTGCTGCACTTGGGCGTGCGCGCGGAAACCGACCTGTCGGTACTGGCCAATCCCGGTTCGGACGAAGAAATCTGCCTGTTCAACTCGATCAAGAAGCACTTGCTGGCCGACCCGACCTGGTACTCGAAGCGTCTGCCTGAAATCCTCGGCGTGACGGAAGAAACGACGACCGGCGTGCACCGTCTGTATCAGATGCACAAGGAAGGCAAGCTGGCTTTCCCTGCGATTAACGTGAACGATTCCGTCACGAAATCGAAATTCGACAACCTGTATGGCTGCCGCGAGTCCCTGGTCGACGGCATCAAGCGCGCCACCGACGTGATGATCGCCGGTAAAGTGGCCGTCATCGCCGGTTACGGTGATGTCGGCAAGGGTTCGGCCCAAGCCATGCGCGCCCTGTCGGCGCAAGTATGGGTGACGGAAGTCGATCCGATCTGCGCACTGCAGGCGGCGATGGAAGGCTACCGCGTCGTGACCATGGATTACGCCTGCGAACACGGCGACATCTTTGTCACTTGCACGGGCAACTATCACATCCTCACGCACGATCACCTGACGCGCATGAAAGACCAGGCCATCGTCTGCAACATTGGTCACTTCGACAATGAAATCGACGTCGCTTCGTTGAAACAATACGAGTGGGAAAACATCAAGCCGCAAGTCGACCACATCATCTTCCCGTCGGGCCGCCGCATCATCCTGCTGGCCGAAGGCCGCCTGGTCAACCTCGGTTGCGGCACGGGCCACCCGTCGTACGTGATGAGCTCGTCGTTCGCCAACCAGACGATCGCCCAGATCGAACTGTACGCGAACACGGCCAACTATCCGGTCGGCGTGTACACCCTGCCAAAACACCTGGACGAAAAAGTCGCCCGCCTGCAACTCAAAAAGTTGAATGCGCAGCTGACGGAACTGACGCAAGAGCAAGCCGACTACATTGGCGTGCGCACGGAAGGTCCTTATAAACCTGAACACTACCGTTACTAATCGGTAGTTCGGGGCTGTAACTCACCCTCCGAGGGCCGGCGCGTGCCGCCGGCCTGACCCTACTTTTGACAGGCTAGAGAAATGCGCTTGCTACTGATTTGGTTTATCAATGCGGCAGCCCTGTTTGCCGTCCCCTACCTGATGCACTCGGTGACGATGAGCAGCGGCTGGACCGCGCTGCTGGCCGCTGCCGTGCTGGGGCTGGTCAATGCGCTGATCCGTCCTTTGCTGATCCTGCTGACCTTGCCCGTGACGTTCTTGTCGCTGGGCCTGTTCATTTTCATCATCAACGGCTTCATGTTCTGGCTGGTGGCGCAGGTGATCGATGGTTTCCATGTCGCCAGTTTCTGGTCGGCCGTGGGTGGTGCATTGCTGTACAGCGTCATTTCCTGGGCCCTGTCGACCTTACTTTTGAGTAATGACGATGGAAAAGCATAATTTCAGTATTGAGTTTTTCCCGCCGAAAACCCCGGAAGGGGCGGAAAAGCTGCGCGCCACGCGTGTCAAGTTGTCTGAGTTGCATCCAAAGTATTTCTCGGTGACGTTTGGCGCCGGCGGTACGACGCAGCAAGGTACCCTGGACACCGTGCGCGAGATCCTGGCGGCCGGCGAACAGGCCGCACCGCATCTGTCTTGCGTGGGCGGTTCGCGCGAATCGATCCGCGCCGTGCTGGCCGACTTCAAGGCGGCCGGCGTGAAGCGTATCGTCGCCTTGCGCGGCGACTTGCCCAGCGGCTACGGCGCTTCGGGCGAGTTCCGCTACGCCAACGAGCTGGTGGAATTCATCCGCGCCGAGACGGGCGACCATTTTCATATCGAAGTGGCCGCCTATCCGGAAGTGCATCCGCAAGCCCGTTCGCCGCAGGACGACCTGAACGCGTTCGCGCGCAAGGTGCAGGCTGGCGCGAATGCGGCCATCACCCAGTACTTCTACAATGCCGACGCGTATTTCCAGTTTGTCGAGCAGACACAGAAGATGGGCATCAACGTGCCCATCGTGGCCGGCATCATGCCGATTACGAACTACACGCAGCTGATGCGCTTTTCGGACATGTGCGGCGCGGAAATTCCACGCTGGGTGCGTCTGAAACTGGCCAGCTTCGGCGACGATAGCGCGTCCATCAAGGCGTTTGGCCTGGACGTGGTGACGGGCTTGTGCGAGCGTTTGCTGGAAGGCGGCGCGCCAGGCTTGCATTTCTATAGCATGAACCAGGCGGCGCCCACGACCGCACTGTGGCAGCGCCTGGTGAAATAAACCGTCCTGACTTGTCAGTACAGATCGCCCTCGGTTACGACGTAATCGAGGGCGATGTCGTATGTGCCGCTGGCAAATGATGCTTTCAGGCAGCCGTAGGCCACGCCCACGGTCACTGGCCGCGGCGCATGTTCCAGGGTGCGGTCGTAATAGCCGCCGCCATAGCCGAGCCGGTAACGTTCCGTATTAAAACCCAGGCAGGGCACAAGCAGGGTGGCGGGCGCCGGGCGCAGGCGCAACCGGGCCGGCACGGCCACGCCCATGCCATCCTTGACCATGGGCTCGCCCGGCGTCCAGTCGCTGAATGCCAGCGGCGCATGTTTTTCCAGCACCACGGGCAGACTGAGCGCCACGCCGCGCGCGGCCAGCTGCGCATACGCGCCGTGCAAGTCCGGCTCGCCATGCAGGGGCCAGTACACGCCCAGTTCCTTGACGTTTTCCTGTGCGCACCAGTCCAGCAGGCGTTGCGCGATGGCCGCATCCCACCCCGCGCGCGTGGCGTCGGGCAAGGCGCGCCGGGCCGCCAGCAAGGCTTTGCGCAAGCCGGCTTTTTCCTGTGGCGCAATGGGTGGCCGTGTAGCCGGATCGCATGTTATTCTAGGGTCGCTATTCATATCACCATCAAGTTAAGATTGAGAGTCGTACATTGATTTCCCCACTGAAATGGATTGCCGGCACGATGCTGTGTGTTGCATCGGCCTTGTCTCCCCTGGCCGCCCTGGCCCAGGTTTCCACCACCGTATCCCCAGCCGCCCCCGACACGCGCAGCGAGGACGATGCCTTCCTGCTGCTGCGCGACGCCGCGCGCAAGGATGATGTCGAAAAAGCCGACTTCTATGCGGGGCGCCTGACGAATTACCAGATTCCATCGTATGTTGACTATTATCGGCTGAAACCGCGCATCAAACTGCTGACCGAGGCGCAATTTCGCGATTACCTGAACCGCTACAAGGGTAGCGCCATCGCCGACCGTTTCCGCAACGACTGGCTGCTGGAGCTGGGCCGCAAGCGTGACTGGGTCGTGTTCGATGAACAATACCCGCAATTCGCCCTCGACGACGACACCCAGCTCAAGTGCTACGCGCTGATGTCGCGCGCGGCCAAGGGCCAGAACGTGGCGTCCGAGGCGCGCAACCTGCTCGTCTCGCCGCCCGGCTATGGCGAAGCGTGCGGCAGCCTGATCGCGGTATTGGCGCAAAACGGCCAGTTCGACACGAACGACCTGTGGGCGCAGATCCGCCTGGCGGGCCAGACCAACGCCACGGGCCCGGCGCGCCGCATCGCGCTGCTGCTGGGCGCGTCCGACGCGAAGATGGCGCAAGCAATCGACTTGCCGGCGCTGGTGCTGGCCAAGGGCGCGGGCGCCAGCCGCGCCGACCACGAGATGTATCTGGTGGCCGTCGGCCGCATGGCGAAAAGCACCTTGAAGCTGGGCGTCGTGGCTTTGCAAAAGGCGAGTTCGCAGCTGACGGCGCAAGAACAGGCCATCGGCTGGGCCAGCCTGGCCCTGCAAGCGTCGTATTCGCTGGCGCCGGAAGCGTTTGAATATTGGCAAAAAACCAATGGCGCGCCATTGACCTTGGAACAGATGCAGTGGAAGGCGCGTATCGCCTTGCGCGAAGGCAATTGGCCCGTGGTGAAGTCGTCCATCCAGGCCATGCCGGCGTCCCTGCGCGCCGATCCGACCTGGGTCTACTGGCTGGCGCGCGCGCAGCAGGCGGAAACGCCGGGCCGCCCGAACGCGCAGGCGGATGCCCTGTACCGCACGATTGCCGAGCAATCGAATTTCTATGGCTTGCTGGCCAATGAAGAACTGGGCAACCACCTGGTGCTGCCGCCGCCGGGCCAGCCCATCACGCCGGCGGAAATCGCCGCCATGGCCGCCAATCCGGGTTTGCAGCGCGCGCTGAAATTCTTCAACATGCGCTTGCGCTTCGAAGGCACGCGCGAATGGAACTGGGAATTGCGTTCGATGACGGACCGCCAGCATCTGGCGGCCGCGGAATTTGCGCGCCAGAACAATGTGCTCGACCGCATGGTCAACACCTCGGACCGCACGCGCCTGGAAGTGGACTATACGCAGCGCTACCCGACGCCGCACGACGACGTCATGCACCCGGCCACGCAAACCCTCGGTCTCGACAAAGCCTGGGTGTATGGCTTGATCCGCCAGGAATCGCGCTTCATCATGGATGCGCAGTCGCACGTGGGCGCGTCCGGCCTGATGCAGGTGATGCCGTCGACGGCCCGTTATGTGGCCAAGAAGATCGGCCTCACCGATTTCGTCACGGAAACCTTGAGCGATGTGCGCACCAACGTCTTGCTGGGCACGAATTACCTGAACATGGTGCTTGGCGGTCTCGACGGTTCGCAAGTGCTGGCCAGCGCCGCCTACAATGCGGGACCGGGGCGCTTGCGCATCTGGCGCGCCACCATGACCCGTCCGCTGGAAGGCGCCGTCTTTGCCGAGATCATTCCGTACACGGAAACGCGCGGCTACGTGAAAAACGTGATGGCCAACGCCACGTATTACGCGGCCCTGTTCGAGAAGAGCCCGCAATCGCTGAAAGCGCGCCTCGGTACCGTCGGGCCGAAAAACAGCGCCATTGCGGCCGACTTGCCCTCATCCAACTAAAGATGCCCGACCATGCAAACGACCATCCTTGATCCCAGCCTGACGCAAACCCTGGCCGCCGCGCGCGAGCCGGGCCTGACCCTCATCATCGGCAACAAGAATTACTCATCGTGGTCGATGCGCCCGTGGGTGGCCATGACGGCGTTCGGCATCCCATTCCAGGAAGTGCGCGTGCTGCTCGACCAGCAGGACACGGCCACCAAAATTGCCGAATACTCGGCCTGCGGCCGGGTTCCCGTGCTGCTGGCGGGCGAGATCACGATCTGGGACAGCCTGGCCATTTGCGAATACCTGGCCGAGCAGTTCCCTGACAAACACATGTGGCCGCAAGACGTGGCCGCGCGCGCCATGGCGCGCTGTGTCTGCGCGGAAATGCACTCGGGCTTCACAGGCTTGCGCACGGACATGTCGATGAATATCAGGGCCAAGTTGCCGGGACGTGGCCGCACGGCCGCCGCGCAGGCCGACATCGGCCGCATCAGCGAAATATGGGAAGAGTGTCTGTCGCGCTTTGGCCACCACCAGTTCCTGTTTGGCGATTTTTCCATTGCCGATGCGTACTTTGCCCCCGTCGTGATGCGTTTCCGCACGTATGGCGTCAGCCTGGCGCCGGCGCTGAACGCGTATTGCGAGCGCGTGCAGGCGCACCCGGCCGTGGCCCGCTGGATCGCGGAAGCGCTGGCGGAGACGGAAACGGCGCCCAAGCACGACGCGGAACTGCCTGATTAAGAAAAGAGTGTTATGAAGATATACACGGTCGGTGGCGCGGTGCGCGACCAACTGCTGGGCTTGCCCGTGAAAGACCACGACCACGTCGTCGTCGGCGCCACGCCGGACGACATGCTGCGCCGGGGCTTCCGGCCCGTGGGCAAGGATTTTCCCGTCTTCCTGCACCCGAAGACGCAGGAAGAATACGCGCTGGCCCGCACGGAACGCAAGACTGCCCCCGGCTACCGGGGCTTTGTCTTCCACACGGCGCCCGACGTCACCCTGGAAGAAGACCTGGTGCGCCGTGATCTGACCATCAACGCCATCGCGCAGGCCGAGGACGGCAGCCTGACCGACCCGTTCGGCGGCATTGACGATATTCAAAACAAAGTGTTCCGCCACGTCTCCGATGCGTTTGGCGAAGACCCCGTGCGCATTTTGCGCCTGGCCCGCTTTGCCGCCCGTTTCGATACTTTTACGGTGGCGCCCGCCACCATGGAACTGATGCGCCGGATGGTGGGCGATGGCGAAGTCGACGCCCTGGTGGCCGAGCGCGTGTGGCAGGAAGTGGCGAAAGGGTTGATGGAAGCGCGGCCGTCGCGCATGCTGACGGTGTTGCACGAGTGCGGCGCCCTGGCGCGCATCCTGCCGGAATTGGCAATCAACGACCATCTGCTGCGCGTGATCGACAGGGTGGCGGGCGCGGGCCACGCACTGTGCGTGCGCTTTGCCGTGCTGATGCTGGCCGTGCCGCTTGAGCAGATCAATGTGCTCAGCGAGCGCCTGCGCGTGCCCAACGATTGCCGCGAGCTGGCCGTGATGGCGGCGCGCGAGCAGGCTGTCGTTGCCGGTGCGCTGGATTTGAGCGCCGAAGCCATCGTCAGCCTGTGCGAACGCTGCGACGGCTTGCGCAAGCCGCAGCGCTTCGTGCAGATGCTGGACGCCATCGGCTGCGACGTGCAGGCCCAGGGTCATGCGTTCCCACAGTCGGCTTGGCTGCAAGCCATGCTGGCGGCCGTGCGCGGCGTCGATGCGGGTGCGCTGGCACAAGCTTGCGCACAGGAACCGAAGCGCATTCCCGAAGTCATCCATGCGGCGCGGGTCGAGGCCGTCACGAACGCGATCAGCGGCACGGAGCTGCCATGACCCTGCCCAAATTGTTCCAGAACCCGTTTCGCCGCTGGCTCAGCCGTAGCGGCGGCGGGCGTCCGACCGTGCTCGTCAAGCAATTGCATGAGCGCGACCGTCGCCGCATGATGAAGCATTTTTTGAATCTGGAGAAAAGCGACCGCCTGCTGCGCTTCGGCAGCGCCTTGCCCGATGAACTCGTCGCCCAGTACGTGCAAAAGATGGATTTCTCGCGCGACATGGTCTACGGCGTCTACAACAGCCTGTTCAAGCTGGTGGGCGTGGGGCATCTGGCGTTCGCGCCGAAGGACACGTCGCCGGCGAAAAGCGTCGTGACGGACAAGGAGCAGGTGGCCGAGTTTGGCGTGTCCGTATCGAAATCCATGCGCGGCATGGGCGTGGGCTCGAAACTGTTCGAGCGGGCGGCGATCCACTGCCGCAACAACGATGTCGATACCCTGTACATGCATTGCTTGTCGTCCAACAAGACGATGATGCATATCGCCAAGAAGGCGGGCATGGAAATCCAGCGCGACTATGGCGAAGCCGATGCCTATCTGAAACTGTTGCCGCCGAATCCGAGCAGCATGCTGCAGGAAGCCGTGCAGGAGCAGTTCGCCATGTTCGACTACACGTTCAAGGCGAATGCGCGCGCCGCGTTCAAATTGTGGGACCGCTTGCCAGGGCGCAAGAAGAAGCCCGGGCCGCCGTCACCGCCGTCACAATAAGGGCAGGGCCGTCGTATCCTTGATGCGCTGCAAGGCAAAGCTCGACTTCACGTCCAGTACAGCCGGGTGGCGCAGCAGGGTCGCCATCATGAAGCGCGAAAAGTGCTCCATGTCTTCCACGTGCACGCGCAGCAGGTAATCCATTTCGCCCGTCATCGCATAGCAGGCCACCACTTCCGGCCATTGCGCCACCGCCACGGCGAAGTCGGCGCGCGGCGACGTGTTCGTCACCAGATTCGGCGCCAGCACTCTTGCCGTGCTGTGCGCGGTGGCGTCGCTGTGCTTTTCCAGCCGCACGTTGACATAAGCCAATAGCCCCAGGCCGATCTTTTCCGGGTCCAGCAAGGCCACGTACTGGCGGATCACGCCCGCTTCTTCCAGCCGTTTGACGCGGCGCAAGCATGGCGACGGCGACAGGCTGACCTGCTCGGCCACGTCCTGATTCGACAGGCGGCCATCGGCCTGCAGGACGGCGAGGATCTTGCGGTCCGTTTTATCCAGCGTAATTTTGCTCATGCTTCCTCCGGTGGTTCTTGTTTCACGCAATATTATTGCGCAAATCATGGATGTTCGGGAGATCTTTGGCATTTAATGCCCACAGACCGCGCCTATACTGTGCGCTACTTCTTGGAGGAGACATCATGCAATTTCAGCCTTGGGATAACCCGATGGGTACCGATGGTTTCGAGTTCGTCGAGTATGCAGCACCAGACCCAAAAGCATTGGGCAAGCTGTTCGAGAACATGGGATTCACGGCCATCGCGCGCCACCGCCACAAGGATGTGACCCTGTACCGTCAGGGCGACATCAATTTCATCATCAATGCCGAACAAGATTCGTTCGCGCAGCGTTTTGCCCGCCATCACGGCCCGTCCGTGTGCGCCATCGCCATCCGCGTCGACGACGCAGCCTTCGTGTACCGCCGCGCGCTGGAACTGGGCGCCTGGGGTTTCGACAATAAAACAGGTCCGATGGAACTGAATATCCCCGCCATCAAGGGCGTCGGCGATTCCCTGCTGTACTTCGTCGACCGCTGGCGCGGCAAGGGCGCCGACAAGCCGGACGCGGCCGCTCCGGGCGGCATTGGCGACATCAGCATCTATGACGTCGACTTCGTCGCCATTCCCGGCGCCGTCGCCAACCCGGTTGGCCATGGCCTGACCTATATCGACCACCTGACGCACAATGTGCACCGTGGCCGCATGAAGGAATGGGCGAATTTCTATGAAAGCCTGTTCAACTTCCGCGAAGTGCGCTATTTCGACATCGAAGGCAAGCATACTGGTCTGAAGTCGAAAGCCATGACTTCGCCGTGCGGCAAGATCCGCATCCCGATCAATGAATCGTCGGACGACAAGTCGCAGATCGCCGAATACCTGGACCAGTACCACGGCGAAGGCATCCAGCACATCGCCTTGGGCACGGACAATATCTATGCTTCCGTGCAAGGCATGCGCGATACGGGTATCGATTTCCAGGACACGATTGAAACGTACTATGAGCTGGTCAACCGCCGCCTGCCGAACCATGGTGAGCAGCTGGAAGAACTGCGCCGTCTGCGCATCCTGATCGATGGCCACAGCACGGAAAACGAACGCGAACTGCTGCTGCAGATCTTCACGCAGACGGTGATCGGCCCGATCTTCTTCGAGATCATCCAGCGCAAGGGCGACCAGGGCTTCGGCGAAGGCAACTTCCGCGCCCTGTTCGAATCGATCGAGCTGGACCAGATCAAGCGCGGCGTATTGAAAGATACGAGCGCGGCGTGAGCTGACTCATACCCGGGATGTCGGATTACGCTGCGCTAATCCGACCTACAACTGGGCCAGTAATGTAGGTCGGGTTAGCCAGAATGGCGTAACCCGACATGCCCGCAAAAAGAAGCACTAAAAAGCAGCAAAAGGTACGAACGCAGGAGTGCAGTGCAGCAAAAGAACTGTGCGCTTTCCTGTGGTAGTCTACGACAAACAAGTCATTTTTCCGCACCGGCATTGCTCACAAAGCGCGGCCGGTACGTGTGAGTTCAACCGACTTTGCACGCGTAGCACAGAGAATAATGGAGACAAGTAATGAATGCACCAATCAAGGGCTCGAGTCTTGAGCCGGGCGCGCACGCGTCCGACATTTCCCTGAACGACAAATACACTTTGGAGCGTGGCCGCGCCTTCATGACGGGCACGCAAGCGCTGATCCGCCTGCCCATGCTGCAGCGCGAGCGCGACCTGAAGGCTGGCCTGAATACGGCCGGCTACATCACCGGTTACCGCGGTTCGCCTGTGACGTCCGTCGACATGACGGCGATCAAGGCCAAAAAATATCTCGATGAACACCACGTCAAATTCCACCCGGGCCTGAACGAAGACCTGGCCGCCACGGCCGTCTGGGGCACGCAGCAAACGAATCTGTTCGAAGACGCGAAATACGATGGCGTGTTCGGCATGTGGTACGGCAAGGGCCCTGGCGTCGACCGCTGCGGCGACGTGTTCAAGCACGCGAACAATGCCGGTTCCGCCAAGCACGGCGGCGTGCTGGTGCTGGCCGGCGACGACCATGCGGCCAAATCCTCGTCCACGGCGCACCAGTCCGACCATATCCTGAACGCCTGCGGCATTCCCGTGCTGTACCCGTCGTCGGTGCAGGAATACATCGACTACGGCTTGCATGCGTGGGCCATGAGCCGCTACACGGGTTTGTGGGTGTCGATGAAATGCGTGACCGACATCATCGAATCGGGCGCCGCCGTCGATTTCGACCCGGACCGCGTGCAGATCACCCTGCCGACCGATTTCGAGATGCCGGCAGGCGGCTTGAACATCCGCTGGCCCGACACGGTGCTGGAACAAGAAGTGCGCATGAACAGCTACAAATGGTATGCGGCGCTGGCCTATGCGCGTGCCAACAAGCTCAATAAAATCATCTGGGACAGCCCGAAGGCGCGCATCGGCATCATTACGGCCGGCAAATCGTACCTGGACACGCGCCAGGCGCTGGCCGACCTCGGCATCGACGAGCAGACGGCGTCCGACATCGGCATCCGCCTGTACAAGATCGGCATGACCTGGCCGCTGGAAGCGGATGGCGTGCACGAATTTGCCAAGGGCCTCGACGAGATCCTGGTGGTGGAAGAAAAGCGGCAAATCCTCGAATACGCGCTGAAGGAAGAACTGTACAACCTGAAGGATGGCGAGCGTCCGCGCGTGGTCGGCAAGTTCGACGATACGGGCGAATGGAGCAACCAGAAGGGCACCGGTCACGGCGACTGGCTGCTGCCGGCCACGTATGAGCTGAACCCGGCCATGATCGCCCGCGCGATTGCCAGCCGCATCTCGCGCTACTACGCGGGCCACCCGGTCGAGCAGCGCGTAAAGGAGCGCATCGCCTATCTGGAAGCCAAAGAGAATGTGCTGAAAGCGATCAGCGTGAAGCCCGATCCGCAGAAAGACCGCACGCCGTTCTTCTGCTCCGGCTGCCCGCACAACAGCTCGACCAAGGTGCCGGAAGGCTCGCGCGCGCTGGCCGGCATCGGCTGCCACTACATGGTGCTATGGATGGACCGCGAAACGTCGACGTTTACCCACATGGGCGCCGAAGGCGTCACGTGGGTGGGACAGGCGCCGTTCACAAATGAAAAGCACGTGTTTACCAACCTCGGCGACGGCACGTATTTCCACTCGGGCATCCTGGCCATCCGCGCTGCCGTCTCGGCCAAGGTGAACATCACGTATAAAATTCTGTTCAACGATGCGGTGGCCATGACGGGCGGCCAGGAATTCGATGGCCCCCTGTCGCCGGCCATCATTTCGCGCCAGATCGCCGCCGAAGGCGTCGGTCCCATCATCGTCGTCACGGACGAACCGGAAAAATACCCGGACGATTACGCCTGGGCCGAAGGCGTCACCGTGCGCCACCGTTCGGAACTGATGGACGTGCAGCGCGAACTGCGCGACATGCCCGGCGTGTCGGCCATGATCTACGACCAGACCTGCGCCTCGGAAAAACGCCGCCGCCGGAAACGCAATGAATACCCGGATCCGGCCAAGCGTGCCGTCATCAACGAAGCCGTCTGCGAAGGCTGCGGCGACTGTTCCGTGCAATCGAACTGCCTGTCGGTGGAACCGCTGGAAACGGAACTGGGGCGCAAGCGCCAGATCAACCAGTCGTCCTGCAACAAGGATTTTTCGTGCACGACGGGTTTCTGCCCCAGTTTCGTGACGGTGGAAGGCGGCGGCTTGAAAAAGCCGAAAAAAGCAGCTGCCGCCGACAAGGATGCGCCAGCCGCGCCGGCCTTGCCGACACCGCAGATTCCTTCGACGGCCGAGCCGTTCGGCATCCTGGTCACCGGCATCGGCGGCACAGGTGTCGTCACCGTCGGCCAGATCCTGGCCATGGCGGCGCACGTGGAAGGCAAGGGCTGTTCCGTGCTGGACATGAGCGGCCTGGCGCAAAAGGGCGGCCCCGTCATGTCGCACGTGCGCCTGGCGGACCGCCAGGAAGATATCCACTCGACGCGCGTCGGCACGGGCGCGGCTGACCTGGTAATCGGCTGCGACCTGATCGTCACGGCCAGCCGTGACGCCCTGTCGCGCATGGGCGAAGGCCGCAGCTGGGCCATGATCAACTCGACCAGCTCGTCGACGGCCGCCTTCGTGAAGAACCCGGACTGGCAATTCCCCGGCGCTTCCGCGCGCATGGAAATCGAAAAGGCCTGCGGCAGCGACCACGTGGACTTCATCGACGCGGGCCAGATCGCCACGGCGCTGATGGGCGACTCGATCGCCACGAATATGTTCATGCTCGGTTATGCCTGGCAAAAGGGCAAAGTGCCGCTGTCGGAAGCTGCCATCATGAAGGCCATCGATTTGAACAACGTCTCGGTGGCGTTCAACAAGGCGGCCTTCAACTGGGGCCGCGCCGGTGCGCATGATGCGGCCAGCCTGGTGCGCATGACAACGCCAGCCAAGGTGGTGGAATTCAAGCGCATCGACACGCTCGACGACATCATCGAAAAACGGGTCGCCCTGCTGACGGCCTACCAGGACCGCGCGTATGCGCAGCAGTACATCGATTTCGTCGGCCAGGTGCGCGCCGCCGAAAGCGCCCTGAATGGCCCGCACTTGCGCCTGACGGAAGCCGTGGCCCGCTACTTCTACAAGCTGATGGCGTACAAGGACGAGTACGAGGTGGCGCGCCTGTACACGGACGGCGCCTTCCAGGCGAAGATCGCGTCCATGTTCGAAGGCGACATCAAGCTCAAGTTCCACCTGGCGCCGCCTATCATGGCCAAGACCGACGCCCAGGGCCATCTGGTGAAAAAAGAATTCGGCCCATGGATGATGAAGGCGTTCGGCGTGCTGGCCAAGTTCAAGGGCTTGCGTGGCACGGCGTTTGACATCTTCGGCCACACGGCCGAGCGCAAGATGGAGCGCGCGCTGATTCTTGAGTACCGCGCGACGGTGGGAGGTTTGCTGCCGAAACTGACGACGGCCAAGCTGGCGCAAGCCGTGGCGATCGCCAGCATCCCGGAAGACATCCGCGGCTATGGCCATGTGAAGGAGCGTCATTTGAAGGCGGCGAAAGAGAAGGAAGCGAGTCTGCTGATCGCCTTCAACGCACCGACGCCGCTGCCGCCCGTCGTGGTTGCACCCGTGGCGGCCACCGTGGCGTAACGGTTTGCGCATGACCTTGTAGCAATGGCGCCTGCGGGCGCCATTTTTTTGTGTCAAAGAAAACAACGCTTGCTAGCAAAACGCATTATAATTTTTCGATAATTTCTTCTTGGAAAGTTTCTCATGCATTCCCTGCGCCTGCGTTGCCTCGTTGTTTCCCTCGGATTCGTGTTGAATGCCTGCGGCGGAGGAGGAGGGGGCAGCAGCGACAGCGCGCCCGTCGTGCCGCCCGTGACGCCAACCGGGCCGACGGGGCCGACGGCGCTGGTCGCTTCCTCCACGGTGGCGAACCGCTGCGAGGCACCGCGCAGCGGCAGCAGCATCGACAAGCCGGGCACTTTGCTCGATGAGCAGACATGGGTGCGCAGCTGGATCGATGAAACGTATCTGTGGTACCGCGAAGTGCCGACCACCTACTTGCCGCAAAGCTTTGCCACGGCGAAGGCGTATTTCGATGTGCTCAAGACAACGGCCACGACGGCGTCCGGCAAGCCGAAGGACCAGTTCCATTTCACGTATACGACGGCCGAATGGGAAGCCTCGCTCAATGGCGTCGAACTGGGCTACGGCATGCTGCTGGCGCTGACGCGCACCACGCCGCCGCGCAAGGCCGTGGTCACGATCGTCGAGCCAGGCTCGCCGGCGGCACTGGCGGGCTTGCGGCGCGGCGATGCGCTGCAAACCGTCGATGGCGTCGATTTCGTCAATGCCCCCGACACTGCCAGCGTGGGTATCATCAACGCGGGCCTGTTTCCTGCGGCGCAAGGCACGCACACGCTGGGGTTCAGCCGCAATGGCGCGCCCATCTCCGCGAGCCTGCAGGCGGTGGATGTCAGCACGAGTTCCGTGCAAAACGAGCGCATCATCGACACGCCCACGGGCAAGGTGGGCTATCTGACCTTCAACACCCACAACAACGTGGCCGAGCGCCAGCTGGCCGAGACCATGGGCCGCTTCCAGGCGGCCGGCATCAGCGACCTGGTGCTCGACGTGCGCTACAACGGCGGCGGCTACCTCGATGTCGCCAGCGAGCTCGCTTACATGATTGCCGGTCCGCAAGTCACCACCGGCAAGACCTTCGAGCAGGTGCTGGCCAATGACAAGACGCGGCCGGCTGCGCCCGTGCCATTCCATGCGCAAAGCCAGGGCTTTGCCGGGCCGAATCCGCTGCCCAAGGGCACGCCGTTGCCCTCGCTGGGCCTCAAGCGCGTGACCTTGCTGACGACGGGCAATACCTGCTCGGCCAGCGAAGCGATCATCAACGGCTTGCGCGGCGTGGACGTGCAGGTCAACCTGATCGGCGGCACGACGTGCGGCAAGCCCTACGGTTTCTATCCCACGCCCAATTGCGGCACCACGTATTTCGCCGTGCAGTTCCAGGGCGTCAACGCCAAGGGCTTTGGCGACTTCGCCGATGGCATGGCGCCGACCTGCGACGTGGCCGACGATTACCAGAACCCGCTGGGCGACCCTGCCGAAGGCATGCTGGCGGCGGCGCTGCGCTACCGCAGCAGCGGCAGCTGTACCCCGGCCACAGGCGCGCTCAGGCTGTTGAGTTCGATGGAGAGCCCGGCCGACACGGCCACACGGCTGCTGCGTCCTGCCTACAAGGAAATTGCTGTATTGAAACGCTAAAACCCGATTTTGCTCCCCTTCCTGAGCGAAGGAGGGAGAGCTTTCTGCTCGGAAATATTTCTATATAACAATTTTGATATATAGAAAGATGAATCCATTCGTTCTGCACTTACTGGCATTTTGATATCTTTCGCCTTCTCCCTAACCTTGAGAAGCGCAAAGATGCCTATACAATTCAAGTTACCACCGCTCACCGTCGCCGTACTGGCCATCCTGGGCGGTTCCGCATGGCAGGCGCACGCGCAAACGCAAGCGCCCGCAGCGGATCAGCAGCCGGCGGCCACCCCGCCAGCCGTCGTGGTCACCGGTTCGCGGATTCCCCGCGCCAGCCTGGAGGGACCATCGTCCGTCACCATCCTGACGGGCGATGAAATCACCAAGCAAGGCTACAAGAACGTCTTCGATGCGCTGACCAACCAGGTACAGAACAGCGGCTTCACGCAAGGCGAGGACTTCGGCAATACGTTCACGCCGTCGGCCAATACCATCAGCCTGCGCGGCCTGGGCCCGAATCACACCTTGATCCTGCTCAATGGGCGCCGTCTGGCCGACTTCCCCGTCGCCTACGAAGGCACGGTCAACTTCACCAACCTGGCGAATATCCCGTCGAGCATAGTCGACCGCATCGAGATCCTCAACGGCGGCGCCTCGGCCATCTATGGTTCCGACGCGATCGCCGGCGTGGTCAACGTCATCCTGAAAAAGCAGACGGAAGGTTTCGATATTAACGTCAAGGCGGGCGGCACCTCGCGCGGCGGCGCCGGCAACCAGCGCGTGCAGCTGACGGGCGGCGGCAATTTCGACAAGCTGCATACCCTGTTCAGCGTGGAGCTGAGCCAGCGCGATCCGCTGTCGAGCCTGCAGCGCGATTTCATGGCCACGCGCTCGGGCACGCCGACGAATATCGCCTCGCGCCGCGTGGTGCAGGCGGGCACCTCGGGCAGCTACGTGGAGCTGGGCGACACCTGCAACCAGTTCGGCGACCTGTTCGGCGGCAGCGTCGTCAAGTACCAGGCGAAGAACGGCAGCTATTGCGCCAGCCCGAAAGTCGGCCCCACTTACTGGACCACGCAAACCAAGAACCGCAGCCAGAACGTGTTCGGCAGCGCCAACTATGAGCTGTCGCCGGAAACGACGCTGTTCGCCGACTTCCTGATCGGTAAGAATTCGACCGAGAACAATACGCGCGGCCCGACGTGGACGTCGTCGTCGACGGGCAGCAGCTATTTCCGCAACCAGAATACGAACCGCTACGAAGCGTGGACGCGTTATATCTCGCCCGAGGAAATGGGTGGCGTGGAGCGCTACAACCGCAAGTGGGACGATCTGGCCACGGCCATCTCGCTGGGCGCGAAGGGCCGCATTCCCGGCACGTCGTCGTGGCAGTATGAAGCGAACTACAACGCCTCGGTGTACAAGAGCGAAAGCCACACGCCGCGCGCGCTGGCCAATATCGACAGCTTCTTCCTGGGGCCGAAACTGGGCACCGACGCTGCCGGCGTGCCGATCTACGCACCGGACCCGGCCCGCTTGTCGCGGCGCCTGACGGCGGCCGAATTCGACAGCATCACGGGCAATTCCGACAGCGACGACAAGGCCTGGACGAATACCCTGAGCCTGGCCACGAATGGCGACCTGTTCCAGCTGCCCGCTGGCGTGGCGAAGATCGCCACCATCGCCGAAGCGGGCAAGCAGGGCTTCAGCAATGTGCCCGATGCGCGCCTGAACGATGGTTATTTCAACGTTGCCACCAAATCCGATATCACGGCCGGCACGCGTACCCGCTATGCGCTGGGTGCCGAGATCAACCTGCCGCTGCACGAGAAGCTGATCGGTACACTGGCTGGCCGCTATGACCGCTACAACTTTGCCGGCCGCAGCGATGGCAAGTTCACCTACAACGGCGGCCTGGAACTGCGTCCCGCGCCGGAGCTGCTGTTCCGCGCCAATTACGCCACCAGCTTCCGCGCACCGGACATGAACTACATCTACAAGGCGCGCGGCACCGGCTACTATTCGAGCACCACCGACTACTACCGCTGCGGCGCTGCCGGACAGGCCATCGAGGACTGCGACTACGCGAATAAATCGCCGGGCGCCGACTATGTGCAGAACGGCAGCAAGGATCTGCAGTCGGAAAAGGGCAAGTCATTCGGCGTGGGCGCCGTCTGGTCGCCAAGTTCGAATTTCGACGTCTCTGTCGATTACTGGAACATCAAGATCGATGACCTGGTGACGAATTTGAGCGCCGACAAGATCCTGCGCGACGAAGCCGATTGCCGCCTGGGCAAGCTCGACATCAATTCGCCTACCTGCGCCGATACCCTGGGCCGCGTCGAGCGTTTCGCGGCCAATGCCCTGAACCGCGCCGGCGAGATCAAGACCATCACCGTCAATCCGATCAATGCGGCCAAGCAAAGCAGCAGCGGCATCGACGTCAGCGTCAAGTATTTGCTGCGCACGGCGGATTATGGCCGCTTTGCCTTCAAGGCCAATTACGCCAAGGTGCTGAGCAATAAATCGCAGCAATTTGCCGGCGACGAAGAAATCGACGAGCTCAAATCGCTGAACAATTCAGATTGGCGCGACAAGCTGAACCTGAGCGTCAACTGGGCTGCGGGCGACTGGTCGAACACTTTGCTGGTCAGCCGCTACAGCAAGATACCGAACGCCGCCGGCACCGGCTACCTGACGCCGACGGCGCTGGCCAATATCAGCACCGTGTACCGCATCAACGACCGCGCCACCTTGTCGCTGATCGTCAACAACGTGTTCGACAAGATCAAGCGCGACGACAGCGGCGGCTGGCCGTACTACCCGGTGGGCAGCTACAGTCCGCAGGGACGCCAGGGCTGGGTAGAATTCAACTACCACTTTGGTTCATAATTCACGCTTGCCAGAGCAAGGCCGGAGCAGCTGACGCTGTTCCGGCTTTTTTATTTTCCGCTGCAGTTTTACACGCGCCACCACCCCTATAATTGCCCGCTTGTTCTCTCTCGATGGAGTTTGACCCATGCTACGCCACGCCCTGCTGTCCGCCGCCTTGTTGTCCACCTTTGCCTTGCCTGCGTATGCCGCCTCGCCGTTGACCACGGTGGCCGAACGCTCGGGCTTTTTGCATACGGGCCGCTATGCGGAAGTGGAAACCTTGTGCCGCCAGTTCCAATCACGCTATCCGAAGCAGGTGCGCTGCGTGGAGTTCGGCCGCACGCCGGAAAACCGCCCCATGCTGGCGCTGGCCGTCTCGAATACGGGCGCCCTGACGCCGGCCGAAGCGGCGCGCCGCAAGCTGCCCGTGCTGCTGATACAGGGCGGCATCCATGCGGGCGAAATCGATGGCAAGGATGCGGGTTTCCTCGCGTTGCGCGAAGTATTGGAGGGCAAGGCGGCACCCGGCGCGCTCGACAAACAGGTGCTGCTGTTCGTGCCCGTGTTTAACGTTGATGGCCACGAGCGCTTCGGCCAGTGGAATCGGCCGAACCAGCGCGGCCCCGTGGAAATGGGCTGGCGCAGCACGGCGCAAAACTATAATCTGAACCGCGAATACATGAAGGCCGATACGCCCGAGATGCAGCACATGCTGGCGCTGGTGAACGCCTGGGATCCGTTGGCCTATGTCGACCTGCACGTCACCGACGGCGCCCAGTTCGAACCCGATATCTCGATCCAGGTCGAACCCGTGCATGCGGGCGATGCGGCCCTGCGCGTGGCCGGCACGGCCTTGCGCGATCAGGTCCTGGCCGACCTGGCCAAGCAGGGCTCGGATCCGAAACCGTTCTATATTTCGTTTGCCGAGAACGACAATCCCCAATCGGGTTTTGTCGATTCGGCGCCAAATCCGCGCTTCTCGCATGGCTATTTCCAGCTGCGCAACCGCTTCGGCATGCTGGTGGAAACCCATTCGTGGAAAGACTATCCGACCCGCGTGCGCATCACGCGCAACACCATCGTTTCGCTGCTGTCGCAAGTGGCGCAGCATGGCGCGCAGTGGCGGCAAACGGCGCTCGAGGCGGACGCGCGCGCCGCCCAGCTGGCCGGCACGACCTTGCCGCTCACGTATAAAACGACGGACAAGAGCCGCATGATCGCGTTTCGCGGCTACGCCTACACGCGCACGCCATCCGAAGTGTCGGGCGCGCTGATGACGCGCTACGACGAAACCACGCCGCAGATCTGGAACGTGCCCCTGCGCGACGAGATCGTGCCCGACCTGCAGCAGGCAGCGCCCAAGGCCGGCTACCTGGTGCCCGCCGCGCAGGCAGCCATGGTGGCGGCCAAGCTGCGCCAGCATGGCGTGTCCTACCAGGTGCTGTCTGGCGCGCCGGGCAGGCTGCCGGTCGAGACCTTCCGCGCCACGGCCGTGAAATTTGGCGCGCAGTCGTTCGAGGGACGCCAGACGGCGGCCGTGCAGGGCGAGTGGCAGAAAGAGGAGCGCGTGGTTGGCGCCGGTGACCTGTACGTGCCCGTCAACCAGGCCAAGGCGCGCCTGGTCGTCGCCCTGCTCGAGCCGCGCGCGCCCGATTCCCTGCTGGCCTGGGGCAGTTTCAATACGGCCTTCGAGCGCAAGGAATACATGGAAGAATACGTGGCCGAAGACGTGGCGCGCGCGCAGCTGGCGGCCGACCCGGCGCTGGCGGCGCAGTTCCACGCAAAGCTGGCCAGCGATCCCGCATTTGCCAAAAGCCCGGCCGCGCGCCTGGAATTCTTCGCCCGCCGCCACGCTTCCTGGGATGAGCGTCTGAATCTGTATCCGGTGCTGCGCACGGATGCCGCGCCAGCCGGCCTGGCAGTGCCGCCGACGCGCGCACCGAAGTTGTCAAATCGCGCAGATTAATCGAAAGAAAATGCTATTCTCCGCCCGATGATGGCGCCGCCACCACGAGCAGAGAACATGCATGGTCAACAAGACACTCTATAACCAGCACCGCGAGGCGTTTTTTCGCCTCTGCGACGCCGTCGGCGAGAATCAGGTGGAACAGGTGCGCAGCCTGCTCGAGGCCACGCCGCTGCTGTTGACCTTGCGCCGCTACAACATGGACGACGGCGAATCGCTGCTGCACCTGGCCGCGGCCGGCGGCAGCCGCGAGGTCTGCGCGCTGCTCGTGTCGCTGGGCATGGATGTCGATCTGCCCTTGCCCGGTTACCGCAACCTGACGCCGCTGGACGCGGCGGCAAGCCATGGCCACCTCGATACCTGCCGCTGGCTGCTCGAACAGGGCGCTGCCGTCGATGGCTTGCCGGACAATATATTGTCGCCGCTGGACAGCGCCTGCGTTGGCGGCCACGAGGACGTGGCCGCATTGCTGCTGCAGCGGGGCGCCAATCCGAACCGTTTGCATACACGCTGGAACCAGGCGCCGGTCGATATCGCCACCGGCTGGGGCTTTCCCGCGATCGCCCAATTGCTCGCTGCCGCCGGCGGCGTCAGCATACTCGACGTGCCGCAGCAGGCGGCCGCGTCGCCGCAGGAAGCTATCCGCACCTTCATGCACAACAGCGCCGGCTGGGTGCTGCCGGCCGTGTTCAGCCCGGACAGCGGCGACGCGCGCTTTTCTCTGGGGATCAGCTGCATTGGCGGCAAGCGCGATTTCAAGCTGTTGTTTACGGTTGGCCTGTTCCAGCAATCCCCGATGACGGAACTGGCCATCTGCCTGCCGGCCCGCTGGCCGCTGACCGTGCACGGCTTCGCGGAGCACAGCCCATGGCGCTTTCCCGTGGCGCTGCTGGCACGCCTGGGACGGCGCACGCTCGACCAGGCCAGCCTGGCGGCGGGCGAGCTGCTGCGGCGCGACGATCCGCATCTGGCGGACCTGGCGTGGCCGGATGGCGTCGATGCGCTGCTGGCCATCGACAAGCGCTGGAATCCCGCGCCGGAGGAAGACGATATTGCCGACGATGACAAGGTCACCATCTATCTGCTGGTGCCCGTGGCGTACACGAAGAAAGGCGCGCCCGGCGCCAGCGCCTTGCCTGCCTTGATCGAGCGCAAGCTCAAAGGCAGCTGGAAAGTGTCGGCCTTGCCCGTTCCCGTGAATGGCTAGCGCCGGCCTGCACGCGCGCATGGCCAGATCAAGCCGTACCGCTTGCAGCAATGTTATCCTGCCAATAAATTTTCCGCGTCCGCGCCAACCCGTTTCACGCATCGGTTTTCCATGACAAAAAAAATTCTTCTCCTGAGCGTCTCGGCCGGCGCCGGCCACATGCGCGCGGCGCAAGCCATCGAGGCGTATGCGGCGCGCGATGGCGGCGGCGGCCCCGCAGCGCTGGCCCTGCATCTCGACGTGATGGATTTCGTCACGCCCGCCTTCCGCAAGCTGTACACGGATTTCTATATCAAGCTGGTCAACAAGGCGCCCGCGCTGTGGGGCTATCTGTACCACGCCACCCACGATGCGCCGCGCGACAGCTCGATGCAGCGCTTGCGCCGCGCCGTCGAGCGCGTCAACACGCGCGCGCTGATGACGCAGATCGCCGCCTTCCAGCCCGACGCCATCATCTGCACGCATTTCCTGCCGGCCGAACTGCTGTCGCGCGCCCTGCGCCAGCACCAGCTGTCCTGCCCCGTGTGGGTGCAGGTCACGGATTTCGACTTGCACCGCATGTGGGTGCACGAACAGATGCAGGGCTATTTCGCCGCCACCGACGAAGTGGCGTTCCGCATGCGCCATGAAGGCATCCCAGCCGACCGCATCCACGTGACGGGCATCCCCATCATGCCCGCGTTCGCGCAGCTGCCCGAGCGCGTGCAGTGCGCACAGGCGTTTGGCCTCGACCCGCGGCGCACGACGATTTTGCTGATGGGCGGCGGGGCGGGACTGGGCAGCCTGGAAACGGTTGCCGCGCGCCTGCTGGCCTTGCCGGGCGACTTCCAGCTGATCGTGCTGGCAGGGAAAAACGCGGCCGCGCTGGCGGCGCTGCAGGCGCTGGCCGGCCAGTATCCGGGCCGTCTGCTGGCGCAAGGCTTTACCAGCGAAGTCGAGCGCCTGATGGCGTGCGCCGACCTGGTGATCACCAAGCCGGGCGGCTTGACCACGTCCGAATGCCTGGCGCTGGGCTTGCCCATGATCGTCAACTCGCCGATTCCGGGGCAGGAAGAGCGCAATGCCGACTATCTGCTGGAGCAGGGCGTGGCCCTGAAGGCATTCGACGCCGTCACCCTGGAATACCGCGTGCGCCTGTTGCTCGATCATCCCGAGCAGTTGCAAGCCATGCGCGCAAAGGCGCTGGCCCTGGGCCGTCCGCGCGCCGCCCTGGATGTACTGGCGCAGGTGCTGGCTTGACGGGGGGCGTAGTAAAACCCTGGCAGATAGGCCTGACCCTGGCCTGGGTAGCCCTGCTGGGATTATTTTTTGCGCAGGTGGAAATCCAGATCGAAGGGCCGGCCGGCTGGGCCGCGAACCTGCCCACCTGGCGCATCGAAAGCCATTGGCTGCTCGATATCTTCTGGGGCGGGCGGCCGATGACCGGCTACCATGCCTGGGTCTTTCCCTTCATCGCCCTGTTCTTCCATTTCCCCATGATCTTCCTGGCGCAATGGTCGCCGCGGCTCGAATGCCGCGCCATCGGCTGCATCATGCTGTTCTGGATCATCGAGGATTATCTGTGGTTCGTGCTCAACCCCGCCTATGGCGTGGCGCACTTCAATCCGGCCCACATCGCCTGGCACAAGCACTGGCTGTGGTGGGCACCGACCGACTACTGGGTATCGCTGCTGCTGGCCAGCGTACTGCTGTGGTTTTCATACAAGAGGAAGTCATGACCTTGCCGTATCTCCTGCTGTTGTCCCTGGCCCTGGCGGCCGGTTCCGCCGGCGCGCAGGCGCCCCTGCCGCCCGAGCGCAATACCGAGTGGGCCACGCCGCTGCCGCAGGTGTCGAACCTGCACCAGGTCACGCCCGTCCTGTACCGCAGCGCCAAGCTCGATAGCAGCGACGTGGCCCAGCTGCAGGCGCTGGGCGTGAAGACGGTGATCAGCCTGCGCTCCTTCCACTCCGATACGCAGGTGCTCGAAGGCAGCGGCATCCGCGCCGTGCGCATTCCCATCAATACCTGGGCCATCCGCGACAAGCACGTGGTCGAGACCATGCGCAGTATCCGCGCCGCAGAGCAGCAGGGACCCGTGCTGCTGCATTGCCTGCACGGCGCCGACCGCACGGGCATGATGGCCGCCATGTACCGCATGCTGTACCAGGGCTGGCCGCGCGAGAAGGCGATCGACGAGCTGAAAAATGGCGGTTACGGCTACCACGCCGTGTGGAAAAATATCGAAAGCTACCTCAAGCGCGTCGACGTGGCGGCACTGCGCGCGCAGATCGAGCAGGAAAAACCATGAAGACCTTGCTCTTCGCCCTGGCCGTTTGCTGCGCCTGTTATCCGCTGGCCACCGTGTCGGCCGCGCCGGCGCTCGAGGTGCGCGACGTCAGCAAGGCTGGCATGCCCGGCAAGACCTTTGCCGCCGCGACCAGCATGCCGGCCAGCGTGGCCACCGTCTGCGCGGCCATCCAGGATTTCGCCGGCTATCCGCAGTTCATGCCCAACGTGGACAAGATCAAGGTGACGGCCGCTGGCGGCGGCGCCTCGCTGGTCGACGTCACGCTCAAGCTGCCGATGGGGAAAATCAAGCAGTACCGCCTGAAAATGACGCCCAAGGTGCTCGACGCCAGCTGCAGCCTGGCCTGGAAGCTGGTGCCGATGGAGGGCCTGAAGGTGGAAGAAACCATCGCCGACACCAGCGGCTACTGGCAGTTGTCGCCGGATCCGCTTGATACAGGCGGCGCCGCCGTCAAGTACCAGGTGTACACGGACCCTGGCCCGGTACCGATGGGCCTGGGCTGGATCGTCGACAGCATGAGCCGTGACAGCATCCCGAAAATGTTCGACGCCCTGCGGGCACGGGTGGCTGCGCGCAAATAGCCGGCGTGGCGCGGCAGCCACTTCACGCTGGCATGCCACTTCAGGCATGATGTTGTTTCATCCACACATCTGCCCGGAATCCGCATGGAACACCACAGCTTTCTCATCAACATACTGTTTTACCTGGTCGCCGCCATCATCATGGTGCCGCTGGCCAAGCGCCTGGGCATGGGCGCCGTGCTGGGCTACCTGGTGGCGGGCGTCGTCATCGGACCGTGGGGACTGGGCCTGATCAAGAATGTCGAGGTGATCCTCAGCTTTTCCGAATTCGGCGTGGTGCTGCTGCTGTTCCTGATCGGCCTGGAGCTCGAGCCCAAGCGATTGTGGCTGCTGCGCCGGCCGATTTTCGGCTGGGGCGGGGCGCAGGTGGGCGTCGTCAGCGCGGGGCTGTGCGCCGTGGCCATGGCGTTTGGCGTGGACTGGCGCACGGCACTGGTCGGCGCGCTGGGGCTGTCGCTGTCGTCGACGGCCATCGTGCTGGCCACCCTGGGTGAGCGTAAATTGATGAGCACGCCGGCCGGTTCCGCCGGCTTTTCGATTCTGCTGTTCCAGGATATCGCCGCCATTCCCATGATCGCGCTGGTGCCGCTGCTGGGCGGCCTCGTCACGCATAGCGGCGAACCGGGCTGGCTGCGTGTGGCCAAGCTGGCCGCCGTGCTGGCGGCGCTGGTGATCGGCGGGCGCTTCCTCGTGAACCCCATCCTGCGCTTCATCGCCCGGACGGACTTGCGCGAAATCTTCACGGCCTTCGCCCTGCTGCTGGTGATCGCCATCTGCGTGCTGATGGAATCGGTGGGCCTGTCGATGGCGCTGGGCACCTTCATGGCGGGCGTGCTGCTGGCCGATTCCGAATACCGGCATGAGCTGATCAGCGACCTGGAGCCGTTCAAGGGACTGCTGCTGGGCCTGTTCTTCATCGCCGTGGGCATGTCCGTCGATTTCGGCGTGCTGCGCGCCCAGCCCTTGCTGATCCTGGCCCTGGTGGCGGGGCTGCTGCTGGTGAAGATCGCCTTGCTGTACCTGCTGTCGAAGTTTGTCGATATTCCCCGCGGCCAGCAGCTGTTTTTTGCGCTGCTGCTGTCGCAGGGCGGCGAATTCGCCTTCGTCGTGTTTGCCGCCGCCGAGGCCGCGCACGTGTTTGCGCCGGAGACTGCCGCGCTGCTGGTCGTGGTGGTGACCCTGTCGATGGTGGCCACGCCCTTGCTGCTGCTGGCGCACGACAAATTCGTCGCGCCGCGCCTGCAGGGCGACAAGAAGCGCCGTCCCGACGACCATATCGAGGCGCAGGACAATCCCATCGTCATCGCCGGCTTCGGCCGCTTCGGCCAGATCATCGGCCGCCTGCTGGCGGCGAACAAGATCGGCGTGACGGTGCTCGACCACGACCCGGACCAGATCGAGCTGCTGCGCAAATTCGGCTTCAAGGTGTTTTATGGCGACGCCACGCGCGTGGATTTACTGGTGGCGGCCGGTATCGAAAAAGCCAGGGCGCTGGTGATCGCCATCGACAACGTGGACGATAGCCTGGCCCTGGTCGACGCCGTGCGCCTGCGCCTGCCCGAACTGACGATACTGGCGCGCGCGCGCAACGTCACGCATTACTATGAATTGATGAAGCGGGGCGTGACCCTGATCGAGCGCGAGACGTTTGCCGCGGCCCTGCTGCTGGGCGAGCAGACCTTGCGCCAGGTGGGCTTCAGCGAGGAGCGGGCGCAGCGCGCGGCCGGCATCTTTGGCCGGCATAACCTGAAGACCTTGCTGGAAGTGGCGCCGCACTTCCAGGACCAGCAAAAAGTCATGTCCCTCACGCGCCAGGCGCGCGAGGAGCTGGAAGACATGTTCGAGAGCGATGCGGCGGCGTTTGCGGCAGAGAAGGTGGAAGAACCGGGGTCAGACCCTCAACACCGCTAACGCAGAGGCTTGCGCTAACAATAGAGGGGGTCTGACCCCAGCCTTTGCTTTTGGGGTTACTTCCCCCGCTTCGCTTCAATCGCCTCGATCTGGTCCATGATGCCGTTCATGCGCGCCACCAGCGCCTGGTACGGTTTCGGCGAGGCCAGGTCGACGCCGGCCGCCTTCACCAGCTCATACGGATAGGCTGAGCCGCCCGCACTGAGCATCTTCAGGTAGGCGGCCAGCGCGCCCGGTTCCTTGTCGAGGATGCGCTGCGCGAAATCCTGCGCCGCCGCGATTGAGGTGGCGTACTGGAACACATAGTAGCCGTGATAAAAATGCGGCACGTAAGCCCATTCCAGCGCATAGGCGGGATCGATGGTCATGACGCCTTGCGCTTCGCCGTGGTAGCGCTTGAGGATGCCGGCATAGATGGCTGTGATCTCTTCGCCCGTCAGCGACTCTCCCTTGTCCACCTTGCCGTGGATGGCCGCTTCGAATTCGGCGAACATGGCCTGGCGGAAGAAGGTGCCGCGCAGGTTTTCCAGCGCCGCGCCCAGGTACAGCAGGCGCTCGTCGTCATCCTTGGCCTGCTTCAGGCGCGCGTCAAGCAGCAGTGCCTCGTTCGTCGTCGAGGCGATTTCCGCGACAAAGATGCTGTACGGCGCATAGATCGACGGCTGCGCCTTGTTGGCCAGCACCGAGTGCATGGCGTGGCCCCATTCGTGCGTCAGGGTGCTGACGGCTTCGTAGTTGTCCGTGTAGTTGAGCAGCACGAACGGATGCACGTCGTACGCGTCGCCATTCATGTAGGCGCCAGCCACCTTGCGCGGGCGCGGATACACATCCATCCAGCGCGCCTCCACGGCGGCACTGAGCGCCTTGACGTAGTCGGGACCCAGCGGCGCGGCGGAGTCGAGCATCATCTGCTTGCCTTCGGCCAGCGGGAACGTGCGGTCGCTTTTCAGCAGCGGTGCATAGATGTCGTAGTAAGCCAGGTCCTTGACGCCGAGCATGCGCGCGCGCAGCTTGAAGTAGCGGTGCAAGGTGGGCAGGTTGGCGTTGGTTTGCGCGATCAGGGTCTGGTAGACGGCCGGCGGCAAATTGTCGGCGTCGAGCGCGGCGCTTTGCGAGTCGGGATAGCGGCGCACTTTCGCATACGCGGCGTCCGTTTTCAGCTGGCCGTACAGGGTTTCGCCGAACGTGCGTTCATACTCTTTCCACTTGCCGAAGAAGGCGTCGAACACCAGCTTGCGGTCGGCGCGCTGGTCGTCGCCCCGGTATTTGGTGTAGGCCGCCTGGTCGAGGCGCACTTCCTTGCCGTCCGACAGTTTCACGGTGGGCCACGGGATTTCCGCATTGGCCAGGGTGCGGTAGACGCTGGCGGCCGAGCCAGTTGCCAGGCCGAACTGGGCCACCAGCTGTTCGCCGGTCGCGTCCAGCGTATGCGGCGCGCTGCGCAGCATGTTACTCAATTGGAAACGGTACAGTTGCAAGCCCTTGTCTTGCGCCAGCATGGCATCGATGCGTTTGGCGCCCAGGGCGAGGATTTCCGGCTGCAAAAAGGTCGTCGCCTGGCTGAAATCGTTGCCGAGCAGGGCGGCGCGCTGGTTCAGCTGGTTGCCCTTGCTGTCGCCCGTATCCTGGTCGTAATACTGGGCCGCATAGGTGGTCAGCGTGTTGACGCGCTTGCGCGCCTCGGCGTACAAGCCCAGGCAGCTTTTCAGGCGGGCCGGCGAGGTGCTCAACTGCCCCTTGCAGGCGCCCAGTTGCTGCAGCTGGGCCGACAGCTTTTTCGCGTCGGCGTCGAACGCGGCGTCGTTTTGATACAGCGCCGTCAAATCCCAGCGGTCGGCCTGGCGGTCGGTGGGGGCGGCGAAGGCGGTGGAGAGGGCAAATCCGAGGGCCAGCAGGGTCAGCACGGGGCGTTTGAGCGCGGGTGTCGGCATACAGTATCCATTCATGGTCTGGTTGCAAGGGACGCCGGCACGGGCGTGGCGGCAGACACCGAGCTTACTGCAGCAGGGGGATGAAGGAAAGCATTTCGGACAAGGTGAGGCAGGCGGGGAAGGCAGGCTTCCCCGCGTACGCCATGCTTACTGCTTCTTGCCCAGCAAATCGAGCAGGATCGAAGTTTCCGCCGTGATCGCCGCCTTGATGGTCGGCTGGTACTCGGGCGCCCATTGCGGCGAGTGCGGGCCGGCCAGCGGTTTGCCGCTGGCCTTGGCCGCGGCCAGCTTGGACGGCTCCACGGCGCCAATATGCAGCAGCACGGCTTTTACGCCGGCCTGGCCGTAGTTGGCGAAGTCTTCCGACGTCATCTTGGCCGGCATTTCCGCCACGTTGGCCGCGCCCAGCGATTTTTGCAGGGTAGACACCATGCGCAGGGTCAGGTCCGGATCGTTGTAGACGGCGTCCGTACCGGGGCGAATTTCCACCAGCGGCTCTTTCGGCGCGCCGGCGGCAAACGCTTCGCCCTTGACTTCACGCGCGATGCTGGCCAGCACGCGCTTGCGCACGGCGTCCTTGAAGGTGCGCACCGTCAGCTGCATGGTGACCTGGTCGGGCACGATGTTGGCCTGCGTGCCGCCATGGATGCTGCCCACCGTGATGACGACGGGGTCCATCGGATTGTTTTCGCGCGAGACCAGGGTTTGCAATGCCAGCACGATGCGCGCGGCCATGACGACGGGGTCGCGCGTGTCGTGCGGCGCGGCGCCGTGGCCACCCTGGCCGTACACGGTGATGCTGATGGTGTCGGCGGCGGCGCGGAAGTAGCCGGCGTGGTAGCCCACCGTGCCCGATGGCAGCGTCGCTTCATCGTGGAAGGACAGCGCGTAGTCCGGTTTCGGGAAGCGCGTAAACAAGCCGTCCTTCAGCATGGCGGCCGCGCCCAGCAGCGGCTCTTCGGCCGGCTGGCCCACCAGCATCAGGGTGCCGCTCCAGTGCTGGCGGTTGTCGGCCATCAGCTTGGCGCTGCCATACCAGGCCGACATGTGCACGTCGTGGCCGCAGGCGTGCATCACCGGCACGGTTTCGCCGGCCGCGTTCTTGGCCACTGCGCTGCTGGCAAACGGCAGGCCTGTTTTTTCCAGCACGGGCAGGGCGTCGATCTCCGTGCGCAGCATGACGACGGGGCCGGGGCCGTTGCGCAAGATGGCGACGACACCCGTGCCGCCGACGCCGGTAGTCACGTCAAAACCGAGCGCCTTGACCTTGTCGGCCAGCTTCTTTGCCGTCTCGACTTCCTGGAACGCCAGTTCCGGGTGGCGGTGCAAGTCCAGGTACAGGCTTTCCACGGCCGGGTAATTGGCGGCGAGCTGGGCCGCGATGGCGGGCGGCAAGGCCGCGCCGTGGACGCTGCAGGCGCAGGCGAGGGCGGCGGCAAAGGTGATTTGTTTCAGGGGCAATGCGGAAAATTTCATAGGTTTCTTTGAGAAACAGGTGCGCGGAGATGCGCGGTACCCGTAGTTGCGGAGAAGATTTTTAACTTAACAGAAACATTTCTCAAAATCAATAAATCAGCTACATATATTTCAACAATGTATAATCTGCAAGATAAAAAATTCCATATGGAATTAAATATATCTTCGATGCACTTATTGAGAGAAAAGACACCATGGGCTTTATCGCAAATATCAAGATCGGCAAGCGCCTGAGCATCGGCTTTGTCCTGATCCTGGCAATGACCGTTCTGATCGCTACCGTAGGCGTGTGGCGCCTCAATGAAGTGGCGACGTCCACGCGCGCCATGATGGCCGAACCGCTGACCAAGGAACGCCTGATTACCGACTGGTATGGCTTGAACTTTGCCTCGATCCGCCGCACGGCCGCCATCGTCAAGAGCAGCGACCCGGCGCTGGGACCGTATTTCAAGGAAGACTCGGCCGCGTCCGTAAAGAAGGCGGCCGAATTGCTCAAGCAGATCGAGCCGCTGGTTGCGGGCGACAAGGAAAAAGCCCTGTTCGCCAAGATCCTCGAACAGCGCAAGGTGTACAGCGCCTCGCGCGATGGCGCCGTCAAGGCCAAGGCCGATGGCGACGTGGAAGGCGCGGCGCACATCCTCGACACCGCGTTCACCCCGGCCGCCAAGGTCTACCAGGATTTGCTGCAGGAACTGGTGACCATGCAGCGCGAAAGCATCGATGCGACGGCCAAGCAGATCGACGCTTCCGCCGTGCATGACACCACCGTCATCAGTCTGCTGACCCTGTTCGCCGTGGCGTTCGGCGTGTTGTGCTCGTGGCTGCTGACGACGGGCATCACGCGTCCGCTGCGCCAGGCGCTGGCGCTGGCCGAAACGGTGGCCGCCGGCGACCTGACGCAGACCGTCGCCACGACGGCGAAGGATGAAACGGGGGCGCTGCTGACGGCCCTGGGCAATATGAACAACAATCTGGTCGGCATCGTCAGCCAGGTGCGCAGCGGCACGGACAGCATCGCCACGGCCTCGTCGGAAATCGCCGCCGGCAACCTGGACCTGTCATCGCGCACGGAACAGCAGGCCGGTTCGCTGGAAGAAACCGCCTCGTCGATGGAAGAACTGACCAGCACCGTCAGGCAGAATGCGGACAACGCGCGCCAGGCCAACCAGCTGGCCATCGCGGCGGCCGGTATCGCCAGCCGCGGCGGCGCGGTGGTGGCCGAAGTGGTGGAGACCATGGGTTCGATCAACGAATCGTCGCGCAAGATCGTCGACATCATCAGCGTGATCGACGGCATCGCCTTCCAGACGAATATCCTGGCGCTCAACGCGGCCGTGGAAGCGGCGCGGGCCGGCGAGCAGGGCCGCGGTTTCGCCGTCGTGGCCGGCGAAGTGCGCAACCTGGCGCAGCGCTCGGCGGCGGCGGCCAAGGAAATCAAGGGCTTGATCGACGATTCCGTCAGCAAGGTGGGCGCGGGCGCCAAGCTGGTCGACCAGGCTGGCGCGACGATGGATGAAGTGGTGTCCAGCGTCAAGCGCGTGACCGACATCATCGGCGAGATTTCCAGCGCCAGCCAGGAGCAGACGCACGGCATCGGGCAAGTCAACCAGGCGATTACCCAGATGGACCAGGTGACCCAGCAGAATGCGGCGCTGGTGGAAGAGGCGGCGGCAGCGGCCGGTTCGCTGCAAGAGCAGGCGCATGGCCTGGCGCAAGTGGTCAGCGTGTTCAAGTTGCGCGAGCAGCCAGGCTTGCTGCGCCGCCCGGCGCCACAGCCGGCAGCCGCGCGTCCTGCGCCGGCGCCGCGTGTTGCCGCGCGCAGCATTGCCGTCAAGACGAAGCCGCCGGCTCCCGCGAAAGCGCTGGCCGGCGACGACTGGGAAGAGTTTTAAGGCAGGTTAATGCAGAAACGGCGCCATCGCCATGATGGCGCCTTGCGTCAAGGTCAGCCTTGCTGCAGAGGAATCGTGCCGAACGTCGTCGGCGTCGAGCATGGCTCTTCGTCGAAGGCGATGTCGCCCATCGGGTTGGCCACGCCGTCCGCCTTCAAGTCCTTGAAGCCGAACAGTTTCGGGTCCATCAGATGCGATGGCGCCACGTTCGACAGGGCCGAGAAGATGCTTTCCACGCGGCCGGGGAACTTCTTGTCCCATTCGCGCATCAGGCCCTTGATCTGCTTGCGCTGCAGGTTTTCCTGCGAACCGCACAGGTCGCACGGGATGATGGGGAAGCCCTTGACTTCCGCATATCGCTGCGTGTCTTCTTCCTTCACGTAGGCCATCGGGCGGATGACGATGTGCTTGCCGTCGTCCGATTGCAGCTTGGCCGGCATGCCTTTCAGTTTGCCGCCGAAGAACATATTCAGGAAGAACGTTTCCAGGATGTCGTCGCGGTGATGGCCCAGGGCGATCTTGTTGGCGCCCAGCTCGTCGGCCACGCGGTACAGGATGCCGCGGCGCAGGCGCGAGCACAGCGAGCAGGTCGTCTTGCCTTCCGGGATCAAACGCTTGACGATGCTGTAGGTATCCTGGTTTTCGATGTGGAAAGCCACGCCCAGTTCCGTCAGGTAGGCGGGCAGGATTTCCGGCGGGAAGTTCGGCTGCTTTTGATCCAGGTTGACGGCGACGATATCGAAGTGGATCGGCGCGCGTTCGCGCAAGGTCATCAAAATGTCCAGCAGCGCGTAGCTATCCTTGCCGCCCGACAGGCAGACCATCACCTTGTCGCCGTCTTCGATCATATTGAAGTCGCCGATGGCCTGGCCCACCAGGCGGCACAGGCGCTTGTGCAGCTTGTTGTTTTCCAGGGCGATCTTTTCCGCCTTCTTGCGCGCCAGTTTCTGCGCTTCCACGTTGGCCGGAATTTCCACGGCGGTTTCCATGACTGCGGTGTCGTTCATATTGCTCATACTTCATCCTTGATCTTGAATACTTCCACGCCCACGCCTTCGCAGTCGGGATACACGTCCGGTTTCATGCTCGACACGCGCGCGGCGCGCACGCGCGGGTGGGCCAGCATGGCGGCCAGCACGTCGTCGACCAGGCTTTCCTGCAGTTGCACGTGGCCTTGGGCCATGCGCTTGGCGATGGTTTCGCGCATGAAGTCGTAGTCGACCACTTCTTCCAGCTGGTCATCCTTGGGCGTCGACAGGGCCAGGGGAATGTACAGGTCGACGTTGATGAGGACGCGCTGCTCGCCCTTTTTCTCGAAGTCGTAGACGCCGATGTTGATGAGGACTTCGTAATTGCGCAGGAACAGCCGGCGGCAATCGGCCAGGCGAGGGTGGGACAGGGCGGACGACATAGTTTTACCTTTTAGGGGATGCTGGAATGCTGGTTGTTTGGTGCGGCTGCTGATTATTTGGTCAAAAACATGACGTCGCGCGGCAAACCGATCAGATGCTGGCCGCCATCGACCAGCAGGGTCGTGCCCGTCAGCGCGCGCGCGCCGGCCACGTAACAGACGCAGTCGGCCACATCCTCTGGCGTGCTGGAGCGTCCCAGCGGCGTGTTTTCATGCGCCTTGGCAAAGTTCGCTTCCGTCTGTTCGCCGGAGACCATGGTGATGCCGGGGGCAATGCCCACCACGCGCACTTTCGGCGCCAGCGCCTGGGCCAGCATGGTGGTCGCCGACAGCAGCGCCGCCTTGGACAGGGTGTACGACAAAAAATCAGGATTGAGATTGTACAGTTTTTGATCCAGCAAGTTGATGACCACGGCTTGCCCGCCGCTTGGGGTGGCCTGATACAGCGCTTGCGCCAGCAGGATGGGAGCGGCCAGGTTGGCGTGCATGTGGGCGTCGAGCGCGGTGAATGAAAAATTGCCCGCATTGTCGTATTCAAACAACGATGCGTTGTTGACCACGCAAGTCACTGGCCCCAGCGCCGCCTGTGCCTGCGGCAACAACTGGCGCACGGCCACTTCCTGCGCCAGGTCGCAGGGGAATGCTTGCGCGCGGCGGCCCAGCGCGATGATTTCCGCCACCAGGCTCTGCGCTTCCTCGCGCGAGTCGCGGTAGTGGACGGCGATATCCCAGCCGTCGCGCGCCAGGCCCAGTGCGATGGCGCGGCCGATGCGGCGCGCGGCGCCCGTGACGAGGGCGACGCGGGGAGTGCTGTCGAATGGCGTTGTCGTTGCTTCTGTCATGTCTTTGCTATGGTTGAGATATTCGGTGGACGCCACACTGGCGGCATGCGCCGCCGATTCGCTACAATGCGGGAATGTCTCTTCCCGCACCCGATAGCGACGCGCTGGCCGCGTCCCATGCTTTGCAGCACCAGATTGCCGCCGAAATCGCGCGCAATGACGGCGCCATTCCCTTTGTCCGCTTCATGGAGCTGGCGCTGTATGCGCCTGACCTCGGCTATTACAGCGGCGGCGCCGCCAAGCTGGGTAAAGATGGCGATTTTACAACCGCGCCGGAGATTTCGCCCCTGTTCGGCGCCACCCTGGCCCATGTGGCAGCCGCTATTATGGCGCAAACGGCCCCGCGCATCCTCGAATTCGGCGCCGGCACGGGCAAGCTGGCCCTGGACATCCTGACGGAAGCGGCGAATGCCGGCATCGCGGTCGAACAGTATGCGATCGTCGAATTGTCCGGAGAATTGCGCGCGCGCCAGGAGCTGGCGCTGGCCGCCTTCCCGCAGGTGGTGTGGCTCGACGGTTTCCCCGACAGTTTCGAAGGCGCCGTGTTCGGCAATGAAGTGCTCGACGCCATGCCCGTCAACCTGATCAGCAAGACACCGGCAGGCTGGTGCGAACTCGACGTCAGCATTGCCGACGGCCAGTTCGTGTTTGTCGAGCGCCCGGCCGGCGCCGACGTGGCCGCGCAGATCGCCGCCCAGGTGCCCGGCGCCGATGACTTGCCCGTCGGTTATGTCACGGAAATTCATGGCGTGGCCTGCGGCTTCATGCGCTCGCTGGCGCAGATGCTGACGAATGGCAAGGGCGGCGCGGCCGTGCTGTTCGATTACGGTTTTCCTGCGCACGAGTATTACCTGGACTTGCGCGCCACGGGCACCCTGATGTGCCATTACCGCCATCACGCCCACGCGGAACCGTTTTATCTGCCCGGCTTGCAGGACATCACGGCCCACGTGGACTTTACGGCCATGGCGGTGGCGGCCCAGGACGCTGGCCTCGACGTGCTCGCCTACATGAACCAGGCGTCCTTCCTGCTGGGCTCCGGTATCGGCGACTTGCTGCTGCGTACCGACCCCGAACAGGTCAAAACATACTTGCCGCAGGCCAGCGCCGTACAAAAGCTGGTGTCGCCGGCCGAGATGGGGGAATTGTTCAAGGTGCTGGTGGTGGGGCACCAGGTGGCGTTGCCGGAAGCGCTGTTGTCCAGTGACCGCAGTCACCGCCTGTAAGCGCCGGCAATATCAAGGCGGGGCAGTATCGCCCTGCAATTTCCTGTCCGCCGGTGGTTATTATCTTGTCATATCGTATATGATGACCGACACAGCACGGTTCCATCCTGCAAGAACCCGTCGCCGCGCACCGATTTCAAGATAGAACGATGGGAAAGATACATACACACTATGACAACCTGAAAGTGGCGCGCCTGGCGCCGCAGGAAGTCATACGTGCCGCGTACAAAGCCCTCAGCCAGAAATACCATCCAGACAAGAATCCCGGCGACGAAAAGGCCGCCCGCATCATGGCCATCCTCAACAGCGCCTATGGCACCTTGTCCGATCCACAACGCCGCAAGGAACATGACGAGTGGATCGCCGCCGAGGAGTGGGAAATCGAATGGCTGGAAAGCACCCGCCACGAAGAAGGCAAGACCCGCGATGGCCGTGCGAAAAGCCATGCCCAATCGCATGAGCACGCCTGGGCGCAGGATGTGCCGCCGCCGAAGGGCAAGCCGCGGACCGCGGCGCTGCCCATCTGGCGCAACTGGCGCTGGTGGCTGAGTTTGCTTGTCTGCCTGCTGCTGGGCTGGCTGGGCGCCTTGCTGATGCTCGATACCTCGCAGCCCGTCCCTGCCGCGCTGGCCTCGGCCTGGAGCGGCCTGGCCCGCGATGGCGCCAAGGCGCATCCGGACACGGCAACGGCGGACAGCGTCGCCACGCCGCCGGCAAAAAACGAGGCCGTGGCCATCGATAGCTGGGCGGTAGGCAAACCGTATGCGGCCGAGCCTGCGCAAGCGAAGGCGCCCGAGATCCGCGTGCTGGCCGTGGCGCAGCTGAGCCTGAAAGCCAGCCGGCCCGCCTGCGATGGCGCCGGCCAGGCCGAGTCGGCGGCGCTGGTGGCGCCGAATGGCGAGCCTTGGCCTGCACGGTCCGGCTATGTCGATGGCTTCCCGATCGGTAACAAGGGCACCGAACTGAGCTTGACCATCGACAACAGCAGCAACACGGCGCCCGTCTTCGTCAAGCTGTATGACCAGGAACGGCGCTCGAATGTGCGCTACCTGTACATCCTGGCCAATGACAAGCTGACGGTGGAGCAGCTCAGCGCGGGCAAGTACGAAGTGCGCTACCAGGCCGTCGGGCCAGGCCAGGACAATTGCGGCGGCGCCACGCGCAGCGGTGCCTCGATACCAGCCCCGGCCGTGGGAGAGGACGGTACGCAGAATCCTGTTGTAAGCAGCATCTAATCTGATTATGCTTGATATGCGTCAACGCAGCGTCCACATCGAACTTATCCCTTAGGAGTATTCATGACCGACCTCAAAGCCGATGCAGATGATAACTGGCTGCTCGACGAAGATGAGCCGGTGGCCAGTCCCTCGGGGCTGGCCGCGCCCGACCAGCGCCTGTGGCGTGTGCTGATCGTCGATGACGACGTCGATGTGCATGCGGTGACGCGGCTGGCGCTGCGCAATGTCAGTTTCAAGGGCCGTGAACTGGAACTGTTTTCCGCCTACAGCGGCCGCGAAGGGTACGAGATCCTGCGCGACACGCCCGATATCGCGCTGGTGCTGCTCGACGTGGTGATGGAAACGGATGATGCGGGCCTGATCCTCGCCAAGCGCATCCGCGCCGACCTGAACAACTCCATCGTGCGCGTCGTGCTGCGCACGGGCCAGCCGGGCCAGGCGCCCGAGCAGCGCGTCATCATCGAATACGACATCAACGATTACAAGGCGAAGACGGAACTGACGACGCAAAAGCTGTTTACGACCGTCATTTCGGCCCTGCGCGCCTACGAGAGCCTGATGATGCTCGAGCGCAGCCGCATCGGCCTGGGCAAGATCCTCGCCGGCGCCACCAATCTGTACCAGATCCATTCGCTGCGCGAATTTGCGTCCGGCGTGCTGAACCAGGTCAGCGCCATCCTCGACGTGGGCGCCGACGGCGTGCTGTGCCTGATGCAGGGCGGCGCCGGACGGCCCGAGGTGGTGGCCGCCACGGGCACGTATGCCGTGCTGGCCGAATCCGAAGCCATGCCGGCAGATCACGCGCTCACGCCCACCATCGACAAGGCGTTCGCGGAAAAGCGCAGCCAGTTCGAGCATCCTGCCAATGTGCTGTTCATCCATACGGAAGGCAACCGCGAGCTGGCCATCTCCGTTACGCCGCCGTGGCCGCTGGCGCAGATCCAGCGCGACTTGCTGGAAGTGTTTTGCCAGCGTATCGCCGCCGCCTTCGACAACCTGTACATGTTCGGACAGCTGCGCAAGGCGCAGGAAGCGACCGTCGTGGCGCTGGCCGACCTGGCGGAATTTCGCGACAGCGACACGGGCGGCCACGTGCGGCGCGTGCAGCTCTTGTCCGACGCCATTGCCCAGCGCATGCAGCAGCGCGGCGTGTATGCCGACGAGCTCAGCCCGCAGCTGCTCGACATGATCGGCCTGGCCAGCATCCTGCACGATGTGGGCAAGGTGGCCACGCCGGACGCCGTGCTGCTCAAGCCGGGCCGGCATACGGACGAGGAGCGCACGCAGATGCAGCTGCATGCCAGCGTCGGGCGCACCATCCTCGAGCGGGCCGCCAACATGGTCGACGGCATCAGCTACCTGACGTATGGCGCGCAGATCGCCGGTGGCCACCATGAACACTTCGATGGTGCCGGCTATCCGAATGGCCTCAAGGGGCGCGACATTCCCGTGGCCGCGCGCATCGTTGCCGTGGTCGACGTCTTCGATGCCTTGCTGCACGAGCGGCCCTACAAGGAGCCGTGGCCGTATCCGCAGGTGCGCGAATACATCGAGCAGCGCAGCGGCAGCCAGTTCGATCCGGAAGTGGTGACGGCGCTGCTCGACCTGATCGACAACGAGCCGCAACTGTGGCATCCGGAGCGCGCCACCGCTTGAGCAGCAACTTCGTTGGCGCTTTTCGGCACGCCGCCATTCCCTTGCGCGCGGCGCCGTCATATACTCGGCAGCCTCATGCTGGCCGGCGCCACGCACCAGTGTGGCGCGCCGCGGAGTTTTCGGACATCACGACATGAAAGAACTCAAGGGACTCAGCGCACTGATCATCGAGCCGCATCCGGGCATGCGCGCCAGCCTGCACAATATGCTCAACCTGTGCGGCCTGGCGAAGATCGACGACGCGGCCAGTTCGGGCCAGGCGATCCGCATGCTGGGCAGCAAATCGTATGATCTGATCCTGTGCGAATACGACCTCGACGGCGGGCAGGATGGCCAGCAGATGCTGGAAGACTTGCGCCACCACAAATTGATGCACGCATCGACCATGTTCTTCATGGTCACGGGCGAAGGCAGCTTCGCCAAGGTGGTCAGCGCCGTCGAGCTGTTGCCCACCGATTACATCCTCAAGCCATTCACCGCTGACAACATGCTCGAACGCATCGGCCGCGCGCTGGACAAGCGCAATGCCTTCGTGCCCGTGTATGAATTGATCGACGTGGGCAACGAGCGCGCGGCGATTGCCGCCTGCGCCGAGGGCGCCAGCCTGTATCCGCGCTACGCCACGGATTTCCTGCGCCTGCGCGCGGAATTGCATTTGTTGCTGGGCGAGGCGGCCGACGCCGAGCCGATCTACGCAGCCTTGTACGAGAGCAAGTCCATCGGCTGGGCGCGCCTGGGGCAGGCCAAGACGCAGTTCCTGCTGGGCGAATACGAAGCGGCGCAGGGCACCCTGGAAGGGCTGCTGGAAAACAACAAGCGTTTTCTCGACGCCTATGACTGGCTGGCGCGCACGCACTTGGCGCAAGGCAAGCCGGAACTGGCGCAGGCGGCCCTGAGCGAAGCGGTGGCCCTGTCGCCGCACGCCGTGCGCCGCTTGCGCCGCCTGGGCGAGGCGGCCCTGGCGGCCGACGATATCGAGATGGCGGAAAAATCCCTCAAATTAGTGGTCAGCAAGGCCAAGTATTCGGAATTCCGTGACCCGGAAGACCATGTGCGCCTCGTGCAGACCCTGGTGCGCAAGGGCGACCCGCTGCAGGCGGGCGCCGTGATCCGCGACCTCGACAAGTCGATGGGCGGGCAAAAGAATGCGGAACTGTGCAGTGCCCTGTGCAGCGCCATGCTGCATGCGCATACGGGCAACGAAGAGCGTCTGCAGCAATCGCTGGACGTAGCGCTGGCCGCCAACCGCCACAGCGTCGGCGGCTCAAACATGCTGAAAACCGAACTGGCGCGCCACTGCCTGGCGCATGGACGCGAGGATGGCGCGGCCGAGGTGATGCGCGAAGTCATGCGCAACGCGCCCGACAGCGCCGCCATGACGCGCGCCATGGCCGTGTTCGAACAGGCGGGGCGCGAAGAGCTGGCCAAGGCGCTGGCGCGGCAAAGCCGCCAGGAAGTGGCCGACATGGTGGCGGCTGGCGCCGCTAGAGCGGGAGAGGGCGATTTCCGCGGCGCCGTCGACCTGATGGGCGAAGCCGTCACGCGTCTGCCTGATAATCCGCAAGTAGTCTTCAATGCGGCCGTGGCCGTGCTGAAATGCCTGGAGCACGAGGGCTGGGATGAGCGCATGGGCCAGCAGGCGCTGACGTTTATCGCCGGCGTGCGCCGTTTGGACCCGCGCAACCCCAAATTGCCGGTGCTGTCGGGCCTGCATCAGCAGTTGTTGCGTAAATATAAGCCCCTGGGCAACAGCTGGATGCATCCGCCTGACGCAAGGTAAATGGAGTAAATGACGGGAAAATGCGGCTTGCGGGCAGGGAGGATAAAAAAAATGCGAAAAAAGCCGACTTTTTCGCGCCAACCCTTGCACATTCTCAAATCGGGAGCTTATAATCACGCCCCGAAGCAGCCAACTTCTTCTTTATACGCAAATGCAGCAGTCAGGCATCAGCAAATAAGGTTGACAGTTGTGAGTAGATGCTTCATACTCTGCGGTTCCCGCGGAGGGGTGGCCGAGTGGTTAAAGGCGACAGACTGTAAATCTGTTCTCTATGAGTACGCTGGTTCGAATCCAGCCCCCTCCACCAAGTTTTTGCAAGGAAAACTGGGTAGTAGCAAAAAGCAAGTGAAGAAAAGTGAACGATACCTCGCGGGTGTAGCTCAATGGTAGAGCAGAAGCCTTCCAAGCTTACGACGAGGGTTCGATTCCCTTCACCCGCTCCAGTTTCCGTTCAGATGCTTGATGCATCGCATGCAACAAATTACAGCCCTTGTAGCTCAGTGGTAGAGCACTCCCTTGGTAAGGGAGAGGCCACGTGTTCGATCCACGTCAAGGGCACCAGAATTCGCAGCAGGCAGCACAGAAGCAATTCAAACCAGACCGTCGGGCGTGTGCCTGAGCAATCTAATCAAATCATTAGGAGTTCAAAATGGCAAAAGGTAAATTCGAACGGACCAAGCCGCACGTCAACGTCGGCACCA
>RCUK01000032.1_pt1 | contig 241378 bp, 195 predicted proteins | sample 2166381 | NCBI WGS metagenome assembly RCUK01 (sample SAMN09932809, study PRJNA488358) | compost metagenome | isolation source: compost soil in an enriched community | place: Germany: Experimental Botanical Garden | reverse complement strand
CTCCTGTAGCCTAGGTGTTTAGGTTAGAGTGTTGCGACCACGGATTGAATCCGCAACTACAACCTAACCCCGCCACTCACGAATTGGACTCGACGGTCGTGCACCTATCAGTCAATGGCGAGGCTTGATGGAAATCTGTGCACTCTAGACAAATTGCCGTCGATACGGATGAGCGCCTACTGGCAATCAACCTGATGCCTGCCGATATCGCCGACTCCACTAGGGCACAACTGGTGCTTGATGGGGGGTGGTACGGCGCTGGCCGTGGGGCAAACACCTGTTCGATGCAGCGTACGACCGTCGCAAATCGGTGGACAAGGCTGGGTTCATGGAGTTCACGGTGTGGAAGTCGTACGGCGACTGGAAAGCCTGCAAGGCTTCGCGGTTCAACGCTGGGGCGCCGAACGTACCTTCGCCTGGCTGATGCGTTACCGGCGACTGGTACGTGACTATGAATAGCGTATTGACGTGTCAGAGAACATGATTTACATGACAATGGAATCGTTGCTGTTACGTCGACTAAATGTCTGTTAGGTTATTAAACCGTCTCTAACTAAAGCAAGCATGAACAATTTTATTGTTTCCATTTTCAAATCGTTTACTGCGTGAGCATTCGGAGACATTTTTCTTAGAATATGCTGGGAATTGCTCTTGCAGTGTAGAAATCAAGCTGCAGCATCACGTTTGTATTCGAAATGTTGATGACTTACTCCTTGAGTAACAAAGTCCGCATCGGCCGGTATCGGTTCCCAGAAAAAATCGCGCTTGAAAATGGGAATTTTGTCGAATTTTTTTGAACGAAATATCCATCTATTTTTCTTGATCTCGCTATAGCGATCCCCCTTAAACTGTTGATGTATAGCGGTGAAAGGCAGCAGTCTTTCAGCAATGTCAGAAAAGGATAAACTAGGATTATTGTTTTTAAATTTCTCAAAAACTTCAAATTGATCTCTGCAAATAATTTGAATGGCTGTTTCGGGGAATTTATAACGGGGAGACCAAAGAACGTGCCATCCTGATTCAATTTCGTTAATGAAATTAACAAGGCGCGGCGTAAGAATATATGCATCAGATTCAATGTGAATAATCTTGTCAACTGCTAATTCATTTGCAATATTAATAGAGTGAAGGAAACTCCGCCACCAACCAGGGTAAGCAGACCCACTTTGGCGACCTAAGTTGTCATCAAATCGAATGATAAGATTGGTATCATTGTGCAGTGATAAAGGCGAACTATGATGTACCGTATTTATGATTTTTTCTGATGGAAGATATGGTGAGCCATCATCAATCATAATTTTTCTTATTGCATTGATTGGCATGGTTTCATAGTAGTCGAGCCATCGCTGATATCGACTTTGCCAAGACTCGGCATCTTTGATGAAACTTGTGCAAAAAATAATAGATTTCATTAACTAATAGCTTTCTTTATATTGTAAAAAATAGTAATTTTTTGTGTTGTAAATATAAAAATCGGCTACTATTTTACCAGACTGTTGTCAATATTGGTGAATTGCAATTTTGATAGTATTTTTTGCCGAGTTTGGCTGTGTGGCGAAAATTTGGGGGCCACCTAGTGATAGCATTATTGCGAATAGAGAAAATGAATTTTTTATTGCCGGTTTAGAGTGTCCGACAGAACCTATGAATGTATCGCTAGCAAATGGATATGTAGGAAAGCGAGAGGAATACCAGGTGTATATCGAAAGTGCATTCGTAGTGGATGGACAACCTGTCGAAATTCTGGACCTAATCGCATGAGTTCGACATTCCGGTGCTATGCCATTGAGTCGCGTGAGCGTCTCAATGGCATAGCGGGCGTCGGTGGTGCTTACTAGCCATGGTGGGCGCGCGATGCAGTGGCCTTGTAAGCATGCAATTTGGCAGAACATCCTTTGGTCTTCCGGACAGGCCTGTCTAGACGTATATTAATTCGCATGGAATAAGACGCTCCCGCCTGAACCTTGAATCGACAAAGGCCTTGTCTCTCTTGAGGCGATTCACGTGGCTGTGGACAGTGTTAGAGAGGAGGCATTGCGCATATCGGTCTTCCGACGGTCAGTTTAACTTTTTGCGGGCATGTTTGCATACGCTGGTCATGACGCAGCAGGTCTCGGCGAAGTCGAGGGGGAGGCTTTTTAGACGTGGTGCGATCACTGTAGCGCCAGCGCCACAAGCGCAGGCGAATACTTACTCATGTGTTGCTTTGGAGCTCGTTTGCGCTGGCTGGCTCGCCGTGATCCGCGCCAGCGGGGGAGCCATTACGGGTAATCCCCATTTTTAGAGCGTGCTAAAAGTAGAGGTTAAGCGGCCAAGGCAAGCGTCTGTTTTGGTGTGATGCCGCCAAGTGCCATGTTGGGCTGGTCGTGATTGTAAGTCCACAGCCAGCGGGTTGCAAAATCCTGGATATCATCAAGTGTTTCAAACAGGTGATGCGCCAACCAATCGTAGCGCACCGTGCGGTTATAGCGCTCGACATAAGCGTTCTGCTGCGGCTGTCCAGGCTGGATGAAGTCGATGCGAATGCCGCGTTTGGAGGCCCAGGTCAGCGTCACGGCGCTGATGTATTCCGGGCCGTTATCGCAGCGAATGACCTGGGGTTTGCCACGCCATTCGATGATCCTGTCGAGGGAGCGGATGACGCGTTCGGACGGCAAGGAGAAATCGACCTTGATGCCGAGTCCCTCACGGTTGTAGTCGTCGATCACATTGAACAATCGGATGCTTCTGCCGTCGGCCAGTTGGTCATGCAGGAAGTCCATCGACCAGGTGTCGTTGATTTGTGCAGGCACGGCCAGCGGCAGCGGCCTTTCCCGCACCAGCCGATGGCGTGGCTTGATACGCAGGTTTAGTTCCAGCTCACGATAGATCCGACAGACCCGCTTGTGGTTCCATTTAAACCCCTTCACGTTGCGCAAAATACAGGAAGCACAGGCCGAAGCCCCAGTTGCGCTGGTTGTTGGTCAGGCGTACCGGCCAGTCATCGAGCTTGGCGCGATAGCGATAACAGGTCTGGCTAATGCAAAATGCCTGACAAGCCAGTCCTATGGTGGCTGAACGCTGGGCCACGGCCCATTGCGCCATCTCCCGCCGCTGAGATGGCGCTACCATTTTTTTGTCAGGGCCTCCGCGACGATCTCGGCTTTCAAGCGCTCCTCGGCATACATCTTTTTCAGGCGCCGGTTTTCGTCCTCCGGCTCCTTCATGCGGGCCATCAGCAAGTCGTCCATGCCGCCAAACTTGGAGCGCCATTTATAGAACGTGGCATTGCTGATGCCGTGCTCGCGGCACAGCTCAGGGACTGGTGAGCCGCCCTCGGCTTGCTTGAGGATGGCGATGATCTGGCTATCGGTAAAACGGGACGTCTTCATGTAGAACTTTTAAAAATCTGAATTTGAAAAATTCTACTTTTAAACGCGATCATTTGGCGGGGGGATTACCACTTGACCTCGATTTACCTACGGACATGGTTTTGCTGGCAAACTCATAATCCGTTGGTGCCGTGTTCGACTCACGGGAGGCCCACCAGAATTTAGCAAGAATAGAACAAGCCCCGACAGGTGACTGCCGGGGCTTTTTTCGTGCTGTCGTACAATCGCGGCATAGCGATTGATGAAGGATGGAACGACATGACGGCTGAAGTGAAGATTGACGATATCGTGGTCGGTGATGGCAAGGCGGCGGCGCGTGGCGCGCTGATCACGGCCCATTACCGGGGCTGGCTGGAGGATGGCACGGAGTTTGACTCGTCGCACAGGCGGGGTGAGCCTTTCCGCTGTGTGTTGAGCAATAACAAGGTCATCCAGGGCTGGATTTTGGGTTTGCATGGCATGCAGGTGGGCGGCAAGCGCAAGCTGTGGGTGCCGGCGGCGCTGGCGTATGGCGAGCGGCAGGTGGGGTTGATTCCGCCGCATTCCAATTTGATCTTCGAGATTGAGCTGCTGGAAGTACTGACGCGCGATTGATGTCTGGACGGCGTAATCAGGCAGATACGACGCCGGCTTTTTTCAGCAGCAGTTGCTCGACATCGGCGCGCAGCGCCTGTTGCGTGGGAAAGTTTGCATAGCGCAAGGTCACGTAGCCGGCCAGCCTGAGCATGGCGTCGCGCTCCTTGTCCTGGCGTTCTCGGCCTGCATGGCTGCGGTCATCGAGCTCGATCACGGCGATGACGTGCAGTTGCTGGCTGCACAGGACAAAATCGACCACCTTGCGGTCGAAACGGTTTCTGTTTGCCCATCCCTTCGCCGTCACCAGTGCGGAAAACGCCACTTGGGCCAGCACCGTGCACTCCGGCAAGGCTGTTTGCAGCAGGCGGTACATCTGTTGTTCACGCGCCGTCATCACGGGTTTTCTGTGCAGCTTCAATGGCCTGCGGGACCTGGCCGCCTGGCGCGTGGCCAGCATGGCAAAGAACAGGATCAAGGCCGCGATGGCGATCAGGACGGTGTGGGAAGGCATAAGCTGGCACCAATATGGACGAGTCCTGATGGTACGCGAGTAGCGGCGCGTTTTCGTGCCGCTGCCAGCGTATTTCAGGTGATGCGCTTGTTGGCGATCAAGCCTGTTTCAAGTTGACCGGTATCACGTTCAGCGCCGGCACGATGTCATGCAGGCTGGCCACTTCATAGGTGGGGATGGCGGCCGAGGTATTGGCCATGCTGTCCGGGTTGAACCAGCAGCTGGCGATGCCGTAGCGGTTGGCGCCCAGGATGTCGGCGTCCAGGCGGTCGCCGATGATGATGGTCGCGTCCTTGCTGAATGCGCGCGCCATGTTGGCGGCATATTCGAAGAAGCGCACGTCCGGCTTGGCGTGGCCGCACGCTTCGGAGGTGGCGACGAAGGAGATGTAGTCGCTCAGGCCGGAGGCGGCGATGCGGCGGTTCTGGATGGACTCGACGCCGTTGGTGATGATGCCCACTTCGCCGATACGCGACAGCGTTTCGCACACTTCTCTGGCGCCATCGATGAGCACGACCGTGTCCGGCAGGGAGTCCAGATACAGACGGCTGGCCAGTTCCGGGTCGATGGCGATGCCGTTCAGTGCAAGCGTCTTGCGGAAGCGTTCCACTTTCAGGAAATCCTTGCTCACGTCGCCCGTCTCAAAACGTCTCCACAGGTCGACGTTGATCGCCTGGTATTGGGAGAACAACGCGTCAATGCCGTCGCGCAAGCCCAGTTCGTGCATGGTGTGCAGGAACGAGCGTTTTTCGGAGGCCCGGAAGTCGAGCAGGGTATCGTCGAGGTCAAACAGGAATAGCTTGTATTTCATGGCGTGTCATTGAAAGGAACTTGTCTTGCATCGTAGCACGTAGCGATGAGTTCGGTTGGCCGTGCCCTGTGAGGAAGATCCGCTACAACCGCCGCCAGACTTGTCACACGCACTTCGTTTTTCCCCATGAGCATGCATGAGAAATTCGGCCCAGCGCACTATCTGCACTGAAAACTTATTATCTTCGTTCGCTGTTGAATGGCTGCGGTGCACTGTTTGACTCCCGGCAAATCCATGCGCAGGTAGCGTTCGGTACCGGCATATAGGCAGTCCACTTGAAACAGATAGTGGGGGGCATCGAAATTGATATTCCAGCGTTGATACAAGGTACCGGCACGTGTCCATTCCCTGATCGGGGCCAGGATAGGCAAGGCTGCGCCATCCACCGGCGGCTGATCCGCCGGATAGGACAGCACGCGCACGCTGTCGAGCCTGGCGACGGGTAGGTTCCAAGTCGATGGAGCCGCTTGCGGGCAAGAAAGAGGGGTTGCTGCAGTTGGCTGCATCGTCGTGGCCGCGATAGCCAATGCCAGCAGTGCGAGCGGCTTCATTCGACCACCGAATAGAGTTCGGGGCGATCAAAGCAAAGAGGCACGGGCGCCAGTGAGGTGCCTGGCAAGGCTGACGCACTCGCCATTTCCTACGATCTCTTTTTGCTTTGCATAGTCGGCACGCGCAATGTAGGGCATAGCGTTCTCTCTGTGGTTGACGGTAGAGAGAGCGTACGCAAGATGCGGGCAAGTATCTTGATGTGCGCCAGGGCAATACGACGCATTGACGCGTGTCATGGCCCTGGCGCACGGGCAACCTTACATATCCACCCACCAGTTGAGCAAGGTTTCATCATCGTCATCATCGAGGTTGACGTAGATGTTGGCGAAGTACCATTCGACGCCCGTCGCTTCGCGGAAGGCGTCGAAGGGACCGTTGACGTTGTAGATGCCGTGGTGTCCCGGCACGCTGAAGGTGAGGTTGCCCTTGTACTGGCCGTCCATGGTGCCGCCCAGCTGGCTTTGCACGTCGCGTTCGAGCTGGTCCACTGCCTCTTGCGACACATCGTCGGCATAGATCTGGATGCAGAAGTTGCCGCCGCGTTTTAATACTTCGGCGGGGGCGAGCGGGTCGGCGATGTTGACGATGTCGCCGCGCGCCAGGTTCAGGGTCAGACCGGGCGAGGCCAGCAGTTCGTAGACGTGCTCGTCGATCTGGCGCGCCGGCAGGGTTTCATACACGGGGCCGTCGGTGTTTTCGCCTGCCAGTACGCGGATGTGCGGCAAGCCTTCGCAATTGATGTCTTCCATTGACTCTTTCATAGTGCCGGCGCGCTGCGGTGTGGGTCGTGCCGGCTTGTGGTTTATTGCAATATTGTACCGGCTGCGTGCCAGCTGGCGGGTAAGCAACGGTGCAAACGAGGAGAGGCAATGGAGAATGCGGTGCGGGCAGGCAGCTGCTTATGTGGCGTCGTGCGCTTCAAAGTGACGGGCGATCAAGTGTGCTCGACGGGGAGCCAACACTCTGGAATGAAAAAAGCACGCCGAAGCGTGCTTGCGCGGATGACTTGCGCTGAGTATTAGTTGTGTGCGCTGATGCCGCTGCGGAATTGTTCGAAACCGGCGCGGGCGGCCTTGTAGCAATTGCCGGCGGCCGCTTCCAGGCCTTCGCGGTCGAGTACTTCGACCGTGCCGCGGCGGTACTGGATCAAGCCTTCGTCCTGCAGCTTGCGGGCCGTGACGGTGATGCTTTCGCGGCGCACGCCAAGCATGTTGGCCATGGTGTCTTGCGTCACCTTCAGCTCGTTCGACAGCGAACGGTCGAGGCGGTCCAGCAGCCAGCGGCACAGTTTTTGTTCGATGCTGCAATGGCGGCCGCCCACCACGTTCTGCGCCATTTGCGCAAACATGGCGCTGGTGTAGCGCATCAGCAATTGCGCCAGGGCGCCGCCTTCATTGAACACTTCGCGCAGGAAGGCCGTTTTCAGGCGGTAGCCGTAACCGGCCGTTTGCACGATGGCCGTGCAGGTGGCGCGCTCGGCTTCGTACAGCACCACGCCAGCGACGCCTTCGCGGCCGACGACGGCGATCTCGGTGGTGGCGCCGTCTTCCATCACATACAGCAGCGAAACGATGGCGTTGGTGGGGAAGTACGTGTATTCAATCTTGCCGCCGCAATCGAACAGGTGCTTGCCGGCAGGCAAAGCGACCAATTCCAGTTGGCAAAACAGGCGCTCCAGATCGGCGCGCGACAAGGCACGCAGCAATTCGTTCTGTTGCGCGCCCGTGATGCTGATCATGGGCGTGGCGGGTGCGGCTTGCCAGTTGTGCTGGGCGGCTGCGTGGGCATTCGTTGCTGGTGTCAGGTTGCTATAAGCTTTGTACATGGTAGGGCCTCGTCTTCTGATTTTGTTGGATGGCGCTGCTTTTATGGCTTGCTAGCGTTGTGCTGAATCTTGTATCCACTATAGAACCAGGGGGCGCCGGCGGGCATCGGATGAGCCGACGTGCTTATGTAGGCTAGGAACATTGCCCCGTGTCATCCGACTCCTACGCCTGCTGCTGCATTTTTCCCTGTGGAAACAAGCGTGCTTGAGTAAAAAACGCCACCTTGCCGCTATGCGTGAACTTTGGACGCACGCCGCGATCAAACCACTCTGCGCTGCAGTACGACGGTGATAAAATGTTGCATTGCGGAAATTTGATTTGTGTGCCGGTATGAGCTTGCTCTCCATCACTGCTCACTTTTGTCCCGTTTGTTTAATGAAGGAAAGCAACGCATGAAATGGTTTTTTGATTTGAAAATTGCCACCAAGCTGATCTTGTCGTTTGGCGCCGTGCTGTTATTGACGGCGGCCTTGGGCGTGTCGGCGATCTTGTCCATGGCGCGCATCAATACCGCGTCGACCGACCTGTCCGACAACTGGATGCCCAGCGTGCTGACGGCCATGAATATGCGCAGCGATGTCAGCGATTTCCGCCGCTGGGAACTGGCGCACATGCTGGCCGCGCAGGATGCCGACATGGAGCAGAACGAAACGCGCATGACGGAAACCCAGGCAAAGCTGAAGGCCGATGCCGACAAGTACCGCAGCCTGATTTCCTCAGCGGGCGAGAAGGAAGTGTTCGAGCGCTTCCTGGCGCTCAACGAAGAGTTCATGCGCCTGCATGCAACCATGCTGAGCCTGTCGCGCGACATGAAAAAGGAAGAGGCGCGCGCGCTGGCCGTGGGGCCGTCGACCAAGGTCATGATGGACATGATGGCGGCCCTCGATAAACTGGTGTCGATTAATACGGACGGCGGTATGCGCTCGAGCGCCAGCGCCGATGCAACCTATGCGGCCTCGCGTGCCAGCCTGATCGGCTTGGTGGTGGGCACCGTCGTCATCGGCATGCTGCTGGCACTGTGGGTGGCGCGCAGCGTGGCGCGTCCGCTGATCGAGGCCGTCGGCGTGGCGCGCCAGGTGGCCGCCGGCGATCTGACGGCACAGATCGTTGTGCAATCGCAAGACGAAACGGGGCAATTGATGCAGGCCCTGAAAGACATGAATGCCAGCCTGCAAAAGCTGGTGGGCCAGGTACGCAGCGGCACCGATACCATCGCCACGGCGTCGAGCCAGATTGCCGCCGGCAACCAGGATTTGTCGTCGCGCACGGAAGAGCAGGCCAGTTCGCTGGAAGAAACAGCCTCGTCGATGGAAGAGTTGACCTCGACCGTGAAGCAGAATGCGGACAATGCGCGCCAGGCCAACACCATGGCGCTGACCTCGTCGAGCATCGCCATCGAAGGTGGCAAGGTCGTCGGCGAAGTGGTGGGCACGATGGCGTCGATCAACGAATCGTCGCGCAAGATCGTCGACATCATCGCCGTCATCGACGGCATTGCTTTTCAGACCAATATCCTGGCCTTGAATGCCGCCGTCGAGGCGGCGCGTGCAGGCGAACAGGGGCGCGGCTTTGCCGTCGTGGCCACGGAAGTGCGCAACCTGGCGCAACGCTCGGCCGCGGCGGCCAAGGATATCAAGGTCCTGATCGGCGATTCGGTCGAGAAAGTCGAGGCGGGATCGAAACTGGTCGACCAGGCGGGCCGCACGATGGATGACATTGTTGCCAGTATCACCCGCGTGACGGACATCATGAGCGAGATCACGGCTGCCAGCAGCGAGCAGAGCGCCGGTATCGAACAGGTAAACCAGGCCATCGCTCAGATGGACCAGGTGACGCAGCAAAATGCGGCCCTGGTGGAAGAGGCGGCCGCTGCGGCTGAGTCGATGCAGGAGCAGGCTGCCAGCCTGAGCGCCGTCGTCAGCGTCTTCAAGCTTGACGTGGCCAGCGCCGCCGCGAGCCAGCCGCGTGCGCCCGCCACCGTTATGGCGCCGGCAGCCGTAGCGCCAGCAATGGCGTCGCGTCAACTTGTCAGCACGGCGCGTCGCGCGGCACCAGTCGATGAGTGGGAAAGTTTTTAATGTAAATAAAGTCAAGCGCGCTTGCGCGGCTTTTTGATGCCTGGGGCAGCGGGCGCGGCAGCGACTTGCTGGCGCTGCTGCCAAGCCCTCAGGGCCTCTTCGTAGGCGGCCAGGTCTTCCTGGTACATTTCCAGCACGCAAAAGGTACAGCCGCTATGGCAGCACTCGTCATTGCCCGGTTTGCTGGGTGGCTGCGGTTGCGGATCGTGGGCTGAGGGCAGGGTGGACATGGTGAGGGCAGGGAGTGGAGCAGCAGGCATAGCAGCTGGCATAGGAGCTGGCATAGGAGCTGGCATGATACGGCATCCCGGCGTGCCGTTGCTGGAACGCTTTTTGCTCAAAAATCACGGTTTCCGTGTACAGTTGCGGTGAATTAGGGTATCGTTTACAGCACTGATATTGTATCTTCTGCGCGCGATGTTCCGCCGGCGCGATCTCCGCCGCCATCGCAGCACATCTCTTCGACGCTCCCGCATACGCCTTCCAGCATGTCCCGGAGCACGGAGGTGCCGCAAGAACAATGATCCATGGCTTGCAAGACGGAGCTGCCTGTGCCCCGAAATGTTGTTTATTGAGAAAGCATGGCTTCCGCAGTGCGGAGGCACACCAGAAAATTTATGTCTGAAACCGAATCGACTCCTACGCCCAGCCCGGCGATTGCCCCTGAAGCGGCGCCCGCCGCCGCCGCCGCGCCTGCACCAGCACCTGCCGCATCCGCTGCTCCCAGCCTGACTTTTGCCGACTTCGGCCTCGCGCCTGAAATCCAGCGCGCACTGACCGACCAGGGCTACACCCATCCGACACCGATCCAGGAACAAGCGATCCCCGTCGTGCTGCAAGGTCGCGATGTGATGGGTGCCGCGCAAACGGGCACCGGCAAGACGGCCGGTTTTTCCTTGCCGATCATTCAGTTGCTGATGGCGCATGCCAGCAGCAGCATGTCGCCGGCACGCCACCCGGTGCGCGCGCTGATCCTCACGCCGACGCGTGAACTGGCGGTGCAGGTGGCAGAAAACGTCAAGGCTTACGCCAAGCACACGCCGCTGCGCTCGACCGTCGTCTTCGGCGGCATGGACATGAAACCGCAAACCGTCATCCTGCGCGGCGGCGTGGAAATCGTCATCGCCACACCGGGCCGCTTGCTCGACCATATCGAGCAAAAGAACATCAGCCTGAGCCAGGTGCAAATGCTGGTCATGGATGAAGCGGACCGCATGCTGGACATGGGCTTCCTGCCGGACTTGCAACGCATCATCAACTTGCTGCCGAAGCAGCGTCAGAATCTGATGTTCTCGGCCACGTTCTCGCCAGAAATCAAGAAACTGGCCGCCACCTTCCTCAACGATCCGCTGACGATCGAAGTGGCGCGCAGCAACCAGACGGCCGACAAGGTCACGCAAGTGGTCTACAAGGTGACGGAAGACCAGAAGCATGCCCTGGTAGCCCATCTGTTGCGCCAGCGCGACCTGAAGCAGGTCATCGTCTTCTCGAACACCAAGATCGGCGCTTCGCGCCTGGCCCGCGTGCTGGAACAGGAAGGCATGAGCGCCACGGCGATTCATGGCGACAAGAGCCAGCAGGAACGCATGGCGGCGCTGGAAGCGTTCAAGAAGGGCGAGATCGACGTGCTGGTGGCCACCGACGTGGCGGCGCGCGGCCTGGATATTTCCGACCTGCCTTGCGTCATCAACTTCGACTTGCCGTACAACGCGGAAGATTATGTGCACCGCATCGGTCGCACGGGCCGTGCCGGCGCCTCGGGCGACGCTATTTCGATCTACTCGGATAAAGACGAGCGCCTGCTGGCCGATATCGAGAAACTCATCAAGCAAAGCATCAAGCGCGGCGAATTGACGGGTTTCAACCCGGCTCCTGCCCGCAGCAGCGACAGCGAGCGTCGTCCGCCGCGCCGCACTGAAGGTGGCGAGGCGCGTCCCTCGCGCGCGCCGGAGGGCCGCCATGCCGGCGAGAGCCGCGACAGCCGCTCCGCCGAGCGCGGTGCGCGTCCTGCCTTTGGTCCCGGCGCCCGCCGTGAGAAGGCCGATCCCTGGTTCCTGAAGCCATATGAGCCCGCCAAAGCAGCCGCTCCCGCTGCCGCCACTATCGCGCCTGCCGCGGCCAAGCCGAAGCAGAAGGTGGCCGCGTTATTGGGTGGGTTGTTGAAGCAATAAGTAGAGCAACCAGCAAACAGCGTTTGCTGGTTGCTGGAGTTCTTTGCTGCGCCATTTTTTATTGAGGAGAGTGGCGACGTATTGATTTCCTGGCGACGGGATCGCCATGCGCGTAACTGTACCGACTATGTTCATACCGGTACAGTTGCGCGTTTTACTTTGTGTCGTGACGTAGTATTGACGGCTGGGAGGGGACACATATGCCGTTAGCGCTGCGCGAATGGGAGTATTGACGACCGTTCTGGCTACCAGACTGTTACTCTGGCCGGGGGAGCCTCTCAGCAGGCCAATACCATCCTGCCGAGAGCGCATTCTCAGTCGCTTAATTGTGTGCGATTTGCAACCCACCATTGGCGCGATAGCGCAATCAGGCAGGCAAGGACGAAGCCAAGCAAGGCGCTCGCCACCAGCGCTGTCGAGAGGCGGGTGGTGCGGTTTTCCGGCAAGCTCGGGCCGGCGATAAAACGGCTTTTTTCCAGATACAGATTGATCGAATTCTGATTGTCGACCGTAATCTTGTTGTAAACCTCTTTGACCAGTTCATCATTCAAGTTCTTGTTCTTAAAAGCGCGCTCTTTGCTGGCTTCCAATGCGCGCAATACGGCTTCGCCGGATTTATTGGCGTCGAGTTCAGCCTTGGCGAAATCGTAGTAGTCACGTAGCAACAGATTTTGTTGCTGTTCCCGTTTAGCCTGGTAAATGGCTTCTTCCGCTGCATTGGCCTCGACTTCCGCACTCATCAATTGCGTCACTGGCGATAGGTAGCGTGAGTTTTCATCCGTCACAGTGACGACTTGAGATGCTACTTGCACCTCGGATTTCGGATAACGGGAAACTATCTGCTTAAGATTGCTGATGCGCCTACCGTATTCGGCCAATTTCTCTTTGCTGCCAATGATGTCATTGTCAAGTTTTGTGATTTTTGCCGTAATTTCCAAATGCTTAAAGCGCAGTGCATCGGTATAGATCAGGTAGACAATCGTGTCGATCGTGTAGTGTCCCAGTAGGGCAACGATACGCTGCGCCTCTTCTGGCGTGCGGGCTTCGTAACTGATGCGCAAACCGATTACATTATTGCTATTTTCCTTCGGTTGCTCCATCAAGTCTTTTGCATCGAGTTTGGTAAAAGGGAAAATTGGCACGATGGTCGTGTTCAAGTTTTTTTCGTTGGTAATGTTGCCGCGTAGACTGAGTATGCCGGGAGTATTCTCGAGTTTGGTGGCGCGCACATAGTCATCGAAGCGGCCACGGCTGCCAATCGCCGCCGAGTATCGCTTGTAGTCACTGAGTTGGATGCCGGCAGCGGCTGCCTTGATGTCGTTTGACTTTGGCGTTTTTTCTGTTTGCAGGGGGATGGGGCCGCCAAATTGCAAAAAACCCTCACTCTTGTACTTGGCAAAAAACAGTGTACTACCCAGCCCCAAGGCAATGCAGGCCACGGTGATTCCAGCAATCATGCGACGCGCATGCCATAGTGTACTCAGGAGATCGGTCAGGGAAATCAGACCTTCGTCGTATTCTGTGCTGTGTTGAGCGAACTCTTCCTGCTTTTTCATGTAATTTCTCAAATTATGTATAGATGAATAATATGTACAGAGGAGGACCTGCAGGCACTTGTGCTTTGTCGGCTGTGCGGTCTCTCCCTGGCTCCGGCATCAGCCGCGCAATGCCCGTGCCTTATTTCTTTCGGACCAGATCAAGTCCTCAATGCCGCATTGCGGCGTGTATTCCTTCACCGCCTTCAACAGTACGGTCCGCACATCCTCATAGGCGAAGCGCTTGCAAGCGTCATCGAGCTCAGCCAGCAGTAGCTGCAATTCGGCGTGCGGTATTTCAGATTCCTGTGCGCGCATGATCAGCGGGTGATCTGTCCCCTCGACATTGTCTCCGATGAGCAGTTCTTCGTATAGCTTCTCGCCGGGGCGTAGCCCGACATGTTCGATTTCGATGCCGTCCGGGGACGACTTGCTCTTCACTTCGAGTCCGCTCAAATGTACCATGCGTTCGGCCAGATCCATGATCTTCACCGGAGCCCCCATGTCGAGCACGAAGACATCACCGCCTTCGCCCATTGCGCCGGCCTGCAGCACCAGTTGCGCCGCCTCGGGAATGGTCATGAAATAGCGCGTAATTTCGGGGTGAGTCAGGGTGATGGGGCCACCGGCCATGATCTGCTTGCGGAACAGAGGGACGACTGAACCGGACGACCCCAGCACGTTGCCAAAGCGTACCATGCAAAAGCGCGTCCTGCCGCGTTCCTGTGCAAAAGCCTGCAGTATCAGTTCAGCCAGGCGTTTTGTCGAGCCCATCACATTTGTCGGGCGCACGGCCTTGTCGGTAGAAATCAGCACAAAGCATTTGACTCCGGTTTCCATCGCCGCTTGCGCAATGCTGAGTGTGCCAAAGACGTTGTTGCGCACGCCTTCGACAGGGTTATATTCCACCAGTGGAACATGCTTATAGGCGGCGGCATGATATACCGTTTCCACCGTGAAGGTACGCATGATCATTGTGCATTTTTCCGTGTCCAGCACAGAACCCAGGAAGGGAATCAGTTCGAGCTCCTGCCCATGCAGGTGTTTCAGTCCCTTCAGCTCCTGCTTGATCGAGTACAGCGCAAATTCAGACATTTCCAGAAGAATGAGTCTCGATGGTTGCAGGCGGAGGATCTGGCGGCACAGTTCAGAGCCGATCGAACCGCCAGCGCCAGTCACCATCACCGACTTGCCGGTGATGCAGCTGGCAACCAGATTCAAGTCTGGCGCTACTTGATCACGGCCGAGCAAGTCTTCGATTTCAATGTCGCGGACGTCTTGCAGGCGCTGTTCGCCGCTGACCAAGCTTTCGACAGGAGGAGTTACCTTGATCTTCACCTTGAACACTTCGAGCTTGTCGAGAATGCGTTTTTTTTGACTTTTCGTCAATGACGGCATGGCGAGCAGAACTTCACTGATATTTCGTTTGGCAATCAGTTCTGCCAAGTCCGACGGAGCGTGTACCTTGATCCCGGCCATGGTCGTACCTCTAAGCTCCTTCATGTCGTCGATAAAGGCCAACGGCTGATATTCGTGCCCTGCGCGCAAGGCTGTGGCTAGCTGTGTCCCAGCCTTGCCTGCGCCATAGATGGCAACACGAACTGCCTTGTGCTCTGCATTGGCTTGCAGCAGGAAGCCGCGTGCCAGAAATCTGCTTGCCACCACATAGGTGATTGCACTCACCCAGTAAATACCAAAGACACCGCGGGAAAGCCCTTGCATATGTGTCAGAAATGCACCCAAGGCCACCAGCAGCGCCACCGAGATCGTCACGCCCAATAAAATGACGTAAACGATTTTCTGGTCAATGAAGCGTATGACGGCGCGATACAAACCAAGACGGATAAAAATGGGAATCGAAATGAGTGGAGCTGCCAGGATAATCCACAAATATTGGCGGAATAAACTGTAATCGACGACGTCATACCGCAGAAGAATGGCAAGGGCGAATGTCAACGGTAAAAGAAATAAATCAGCCGTTGCCGCGATCATTTGTTTATGGAAACGCGATATATCAAGAAAGGATTTCATGTCACTATTGTAGCGTGGTGGTGGTGGTGGTGTTGTTGAGCAGTGGTATTGTTTATGATGCCTGCTCAACAATATGACGGCAAAAACCACATCAAGGTAAAGTTGGTATCTAGTGCGTTACGCCATCTCTGCGCACGACCTTCAGGAAGGTCAGGAAGATAATCTTTATGTCGAAGAAAAGAGATTGCTGCTGCATATACTCAGCATCCAGCCTTACTTTTTCAGGTATTGCCAATTCATCGCGTCCGCTGACCTGGGCCAAGCCAGTCAAACCCGGCAATATTGTGCTGACACCCTGTTGTGTGCGCAGTTCAATAAGGTCTTGCTGATTGAACAGCGCCGGACGGGGTCCCACGAAACTCATGTCGCCGCAGAGGATGCTCCACAACTGGGGTAACTCGTCAAGGCTGGATTTACGCAGAAATGAACCTGCCGGGGTCAGGAATTGCTTCGGGTCAGTTAGCAAATGGGTCGCTACGGCCGGGGTCCCTGTACGCATTGTACGGAATTTTGGCATGCGGAAAATACGATTGTGCCGGCCAACGCGGTCTGACCAGTATAGAACTGGGCCGGGTGAGGTCACTTTGACCAGTAGCGCGACCAGGATAATCGGCGGTAGCAGCAGGATGAGCGCGATTAGTGACAGAGTGAAATCGAAAAACTTTTTCATGTTAGAACCGTTAATGGAGGGATAGAAAAGCGGAGGCAGTTTTGCGCACCGCTTCAGGCAGACTCACCACCGGCAACCAGTCCAGAGTTTGCTTAGTATGTGAAATATCCACTTGCAGTGATTCCAGCAAGCGCCGTGCTTGCGTCGATTGCCCCAGCAGGGAGGCAACGAAGGTAAGGCATGACGCAGGTATAGGAAGCAGGCAGGCACGCTTGCCCATCGCCGCCGATAGCATCTTGAGCAATTCTCCAATGTTGACATCGCAGTCATCCGAGACCATGAAGGTCTCACCAGCCGCTCTGGGGTGGGAGCTGCAGAGTATGAGCAGATCGACGAGATTGTCTAGGGCCACCATGCTGCGGCGATTATGTACGGCTCCCAATGGTAGCGGCAGCCCGGTTTTGGCCAACCGCATCAGACGATGAAAATTGGCGCGTACGCCAGGACCGTACACCAAAGGCGGTCTCACGATCACCACTTCCATACCGCTTTGTCGGGAGAATTCTCTCAGCGCGCATTCGGCTTCGTGCTTGGATTGGCCATAAGGGTCCTGTGGTGCGGCGACATCTGATGCAGTGAAGGGTTTCGTCAACGTGGACTCCCCGTTCACCTTTACGCTGCTGACAAAGACAAATCGCTTCACGCCTTGTTGTGCGGCCTGCCGTGCGAGATTCATTGTTGCCGCAACGTTGATTTCCCGGTAAGCGCCCAATGCATCGGCAGCGTTCTCCTGCATGACATGTACTCGGGCTGCCAAATGAATGACAACGGAACAAGACTCCAGCGCTTCAGTCCATTTCGTTGTCGCGCTCAAATCACCGATTGGAAACGTGGATGGCGTCATTTTCGTTCGCGCGGCTGCGGAAAATTGGAGTTGGCGCCGCGTCAGTTCTTCGCACAGCGCGGCGCCGACAAAACCATTGGCGCCAGTAATCAATATTTTTTGCATTATTATAAGATAAGATTCTTGCGGTATTTTATGACGGCGGCACAGTTGATTCTGTAAGATAGAGTAAGCTTTGTATCTATTTGCAACAACATCTAAATAAAGCACCCCAGCCATGTGCGGTTATCTATTTCATACCCATGCGCAGGCATATCTGTTACCTGTTATGCGCATCGTGCATGTCTGTTTAATCGCTGCTATTGAAAAAAGCATGAACGCAAGTTATAAATCCGGCGAATGGCGTACTTGCTTTAGAAAAGGACTCGCAGCATACCATGCCAAGATGGCCGCCACTTCTGTTTCCATGGCATGCCACCTTTTTCTTATACCTCATCACTATCGATGCAACACTTCTTGGGGTGTGAGTTGCGACCTACTTTTTTATCGCAGGGTGCCAATGGATTGCGCTTGTCAGCGTCGCTCCAGTCAAGCGCAACACCAGGCAGCTTGTTGGCTGGGATTGTCCGAAACGCGGGTGCCAGGTGCTTTCCACGATTTTGAGCGTTCCTCCCGTGAGCCCGAAGTCGACAAGCTGGCCTTCCGGTAACCTTAACTGGCATTGCTGCTGCGAAACCCCATCCATGATGCGGACATCGGGATGCAAGTGGAAGTGTGCTTCTGCCTGGCCGAAGGCGCCGCTTACAGTGTCGCCCAGTTCCAGGGAACCAGGCGCGATGTGCCATATACGGGTGTGCAGGTTTTTTCCGGGAAGGCGATGATAGCCGTCGTGCGCGCAAGAGACCGAGATTGCATCTTGGCCTGGATTGATCTGCAATGCTGTGGTGCGGGCGCGGCGCGCAACACGAAACCCGCTCCATACTTCGGAGGAATCTTGCTGGTCGACGCAGACCGTGTTGTGGGCGCTGGTGCCGCGCTGGCGTAGACGCTCAGTCCCAAGGCCGTATTCTGAGGTGCCGGAATTGACGAAGACGCGCTGCCCAAATAAAGACAGCTCGAATGACAGGGTATCGGCGTGGGCATGGCCAGGCAGGTAGTCCGGTCCAATTGGTCCTATATCGAGTAAGGCCACTGCCTGGTCTTGTTGAATGCGCAAGTAGCCGCTATCGGAAAGGTGATGTACACCGTCCGACAGGGAGGGTACACAGACATGGCCAAGCCGTGACGCATACCTTTCCAGTTCCGGTGTCGGCACGGCAATGTCGAAAGCGGCGTCATTGAAGAAGCTGATTCTCCGGTCAGGGTGGCTCATCGCCAGCAGCCAGAGGTACATGGGGCCTGCCAAGGCACGCCAGCTATCGGCCAGCGTGCGTGCACGTGCGTCGAGAGCCGCGCCGAACGCTTGCGTCACATTGTCTAGGTCAAGGATATCTTCCAGCGCGAGCGCATGGTACATCGTGCTGCGTTCGAACTGGCCCCCGTCGGGCAGGATCTGCTCGGGAATTTCGCTGGCCAGTATTTGCATTCCCGTTGCCAGCCATTCCGCTGCTTCGGATCCCGAAAAAAAGAGTCCGGCAAAAATCAATGCCTTTGCGTTTGCAAACAGGTGGTTGCCTAACAGGTGGATCTCCAGTCGCTTCGACAGCCAGCGCACCTGGGCTGCCAGGCTGTCAAGTTCTACTGGCGACAGTGGCATGCCGTTCAGCGCCCATTTGATCCAGTTGATGACTCGCAGCGAAGTCGGGTAAGGCTCCCAGCCACTACCTTGCCCAGGCGGGTTTTCGCGCATCCAGCGGCCCAGCAAACGGTGATGTTGCGGCCCCTGCCCGGCTGCGTCATCGCTGTGCAGCATATCGAAATAGTGCAGATTGTAGCGCCACAGTTTGCCTACGGCAGGATCGTCCCAGCCCTGCAGCGTATCTAGGTCGTGTGTTTCATTCAGGAAGCAAAAAACAGCCTCTCCCGAAAGGCTGGTCGCGCGCGCCGCTGGCACCACCCATATGCCTGACAGTGGACGCAGCGGCGGGGCCGGACGCAAGTCGGCACTTACCGGCTTGTACTTGAACCAGATCCGGCCATAGAACTGAATAGGTTTCAGGTGCCGCAAGGTGTGCCAGTACTTGAGCGCCACGCTGTTCATCGGATCACCCACACGCAGGCGGCGAATTTTTCGCCTGCTCCACCGTACTGGCTCAGCATTGTGCAGCGGTGGCTAGCGCGATCGTCACCCGGCTCACTTCCATGACTTCATCGTATGGAATAGGGGCTTTTCCGGTGTCTTGCATTGCTGCGACGAATGCCGCCGCGCATTGCTTTTGTCCCTTGTCCTGGCGCCAAAGATTCATCTTGGAAAAACCAGGCCAGCCAAATGCCGTCAGCTTGCGGAAGTTGTCTAACTGCAATACCCGACCGCTGGTGAAAATTTCGAGTCGTTCTTTCGGGAAGGCTTTGCTGCCATTGGCCAAATAGTGAATGGTGCCGATCGAGCCATCCGCGAAACCGAGCTGAAGTGCGACGGTGTCAGTGGTGGCCGCTTGCATCTTGTGTACGCGGTATTCGGTAATCTGTGAGCCAGCAAGAAAGCGTAGCAGATCAATGAAATGACATCCCTCACCCACGATGCGCCCTCCGCCCACTTCATTGTCCTGTGTCCAATGCTGTGCCGGAATGGCGCCAGCATTGACCGTCATGACGAAGGTCTTCGGCTCGTGCATACTGTTCAGCAAGGATTTGATCTTTTGAATATGCGGCGCGAAGCGACGATTGAAACCGACCATGATCATGGCTGGATGGCCTGCTAGGGCTGCGGCGCGGTATGCCACGTCGATCTTGTCCAGCTCTTCGGCGTGCAAGGCCAGGGGTTTTTCAACAAATACATGTTTGCCGGCAGCGAGCGCCTGGCAAACGAGCTTGGCATGGCTATCATGGCGAGTGCTGATGACGACGCCATGAACCTGCGGATCAGTGAATACCGAATCGGTATCCGTCGTGGTGGCGTGGAAACCGAATTTGCGCCCCGCATGGACGCCCGACACGCCATTGTTCGACACCACTGTTTTCAGCGTCGCGGCTGCGCTCTTGAAGGCGGGAATCAAGACCGCCGTAGCATAGTTGCCCGATCCGATGAAGGCCAAACCAGCTCCGCGAGGCCCGGCGTCCGCCAGTGCAACCGTACGCTGGCGCAATACCGTGTCGGGAATGACCTTTTCGGATGGATATTCCAGCAAAATACCGAGCGCTGGTGCTGTGCCCGACAGCAGGGCATAGGCACTTTCTGCCTGGTCGATAGTGAAGCGATGCGAGATCAGCGCGTCAACGTTGAGTCGGCCGTCGGCCATCATGTCGAGTACGGCCTCGAAATTGCGCTGCTCAGTCCAGCGTACTAGGCCGACCGGATAGTCCTGGCCTTTTTCCTCGTAATTCGGGTCGTAGCGGCCCGGTCCATAGGAGCAGGAGACCTGGAAGCTGAGCTCTTTTTCATAGAAATCGGCGCGTGACAGTTCCAGCCCGGTGACGCCGACCAGTACGATGCGTCCGCGCTTGCGCGACATCAATGCGGCTTGATGCACCGGTTCGTTGCTGGTCGTCGAGGCGGTGATGAGTACAGCGTCGACGCCGCGCCCGCGCGAGAAGGCACTGGCCGCCGCCAGGGGGTCTTCGCCAGCGCTCAGATCGACGACCTCGGCACCATATTGTTTGGCTAGCTGCAACTTGGCAGGATCGTAATCTATGCCCAGTACGCGGCAGCCATGTGCGCGCAGCAATTGCACTGTCATCAGCCCGATTAAACCCAAACCTGTCACTACGACTGCTTCACCGAGAGTTGGTTGTGCCAGGCGGATACCTTGCAGGCCGATCGACGCCAGCACGGTGAATGCGGCCTGGTCGTCGGAGACACCTGGCGGAATCGTCGCGCACAGATTCATAGGCACGCTGACCACTGCCGCGTGCTTGCCGTTCGATATTACGCGGTCGCCCAGCGTGATGCCGTTAACGCCCTGTCCGGTTTGCAGCACCGTGCCGACATTGCAATACCCCAGAGGCAATGGCTGATCGAGCTTGTTGAATACCGCTTCTAGGGTCGGCGCCAGCCCGTCCGTTTTAATTTTGTCGAGTACCATGCGCACCTTGTCTGGTTGCTGGCGGGCTTTCTCGATCCATCCCGCCTTGCCGAACTCGACCAACATTCGCTCGGTGCCGACGGAGACCAGCGTGCGTGATGAGCGTATCAATACCGCACCTTTGCCCACATTAGGGCAGGGCACGTCGGCCACAGTAGTAGCGCCTGTTTTCAGGCTTTGCAAAATTTGTTTCACTTATTACTCCATACCTCTGAGAGGATTAAATAGCGCCGTCGTTCCGTTGGCCCGCTTTCAGGACCAACGCGTCCTTGTCTTGACGGTTGGGATAGTTGATCAGGACGGCGCGATACGTGCCCTTGAAAACAAACAGGCTGCCGGCAGCGGCACCAATAATATCGAAGCGGCGAATCAGGTCGCTCACGTCCTGCAGACTGCCGGCGCCGCCCAAAGCTGTCATGGGCAGCGTAATCGCGGCCCGTACGGTGTCGATCAGGTCGACATCGTAGCCCTTCATCTGGCCATCGCGCTCGATCGAGTTGATGACAATTTCGCCGGCGCCAAGTGCCTGCATTTTCTTTGCCAGTTCGGCCGGGCCGAGGCCGCTACCTCGGCTGCCATTGTGCGTGAATACCTCGTATTTGCGGAACAGGCCGCTCTTCTTGACGTCCAGTACAACAACGACGCTTTGGCTACCGACCTTTTCGGCGGCACGGGAGACGAGTTCCGGATCGGTCAGCGCCGCCGAGCTCAGAGCGACCTTCTCGACGCCAAGGCCGATGATCGTTTGTATCTGCTCGACCGTTTTCACGCCGCCGCCATAGCACAGGGGCATGCGGCATTCCGCTGCCAGCGACTTGATCAGTGCATAGTCGGGCTCGCGCCTGTGTACGGTGGCATCGATATCGATGACGATCAGTTCGTCAACTTCTTTCTCATTGAAAATGCGCACGGCGTTAAGCGGGTCGCCGACATACTTTGGGCTGCCGAAGTTGACGGTCTTGACCAACCCGCCATTCTGGATCAGTAGGCAGGGAATAATTCGTGGTCGTAACATCTTACAGCTCCGCAAAATTCTGTAACAACTGGATGCCCCATTGATGACTCTTTTCGGGGTGGAATTGCACGCCAAAGACATTGCCGGAATTGACGCTGCACGTGAAGGGGCCGTTATAGTCGGCCACCGCCAGCACATCTTCCTGCTTGTGCGGGGAAAAATAATACGAATGCAGGAAGTAGAAGCGTGCGTTCGTTTCCAAGTTCTTGAACAGGCTGTCGGGACGCTGCGGCACAACGTCATTCCAGCCCATGTGCGGCAAATGGGTTTGGTGCACCATGTGCGTGTCGTCGAAGCGTTTGACGTCGGCATCGATCCAGCCGAGGCCGGGCAAGCTGCCCTCGTCGCTGCGCGTGGCGAGCATCTGCATGCCGACGCAGATGCCGATGACGTGGCTGTATTCGCCCTGCACCAGTTGGTCCAGGCATTCGCGCATACCCGATTCCTGCAAGCGCGTCATCGCCCAATCGAAGGCGCCTACGCCTGGCAGGACGATTTTTTTCGCACCGCGCAACTCGGCAGCGTTGGTGGCGATCGTAACCGGAATGCCGAGGCGCTTGTAGATGTTGGCGACGGCCAGTACATTACCCAAGCCATAGTCGACGATGGTGATCATCGTTTGCCGCCCAGCTCCAGGCCAAGGAATTTCATGACCTTGGCGCCAAACAGGTAGAAACTTTCCTGCGACTTATAGTCTTTATAGCTTTTGTTCGGGGCATCCATATAGCTTTGCAGTTCGGCCACGGTAATACCCAGCTTTGTGGCCACGTATTCGAATTCCTGGCGTGCCACGTCCTCGCTTAGGGCTGGCTGTTTCAGGTTTTCCAGAGCTTGAGCTCGGGTCATCTGATTGGTCACGATTAGACTTGCGTACTGAACGCGACGGGTATCATAGCCAAATTTCTTTGGCAACCAATAACCTTCGTAGAAGCGCGTGAAGCGCGATTCGAAGTGCTTTTGCGGATATGGCTGCCAGTCGAATTTCTGCTTGAGCAGTTCAACAGCCTCTTCCTTGATATATGGTCCGAAGTTAAGCGGACGCACAATTTTAATCCCTTTGATGTAGGGTAAGTAAATCTTGTGGCGCAAGATGGAGGTTGTCGGGAAATTCTTCAGGGCCTTCTTGCCGAAGCGTCGGTGAATGTCGTGCAATTGGATGGAATCTGACTGATAGTACATCCATTCGATGGGATTGCGAATGCACTCGGTCGACAGGTTGGCCCCGGTCAGAATGTACTTGATACCATGTTTTTCGGCGAACTTGTACATCGTCGCGAAGAAGGCGTAGTCTTGCGGGGTATCAATGTGCGAGACGCCGGACTTGAAGAAAGCCAGCTGCAGGTCGCGCATTTCCTGCCAGTCGATTACTTCGGTGTACAGGTCGAGCTTGAGGCAATCGACAATGCGTTCGATATTGTTAACCGCTTCTTGCGAGTTCCAGCCAGCATCGACATGGAATACCAGCGGCCGCAAACCCAGTTTCTCCTTCGCGATATACGTCAGGTAGGAACTGTCGATGCCACCGCTCATGCCAATGATGCAATCGAAATCCTTGCCTTTGCCGGCAACCTTGATGGCGGCGGCGAGCTTGTCCAACTCCTGCTGGCCACGCGCATCCGTGTGCCAGTTTGGGGCAATTTTTTCCTTGAAAGTGGTGCAGTGATCACAGACCCCGTTCGCGTCAAAGGTAATCTTTGAATCGGACGTGTCCATCACGCAATTAGTGCAAATTTGATAATTTAACGTGGCAGCGGACGACATAATCGTTCTTATTCCTAGAGGTTGATGTTGCAATTATATTGGCTTAGTACTTATGTTTCAAAGCGGGGCGCTCGACGACATACCAAGAAAACATCGCGGCCACGATACTGATGATGACCGTGGCTAGGACGTTGATGCCTGCAGAAAACACCCCGGTGAACAACAGCACATTGATGACCGGCATATGGTAGAGATAGAGCCCGTAGGAAAAGTCTGTTTTACGGATAACGGCGGTTATTTTAGCAGGCAGTGCCAGTTGTGCCGTGCCAAACTTGAGTAGTAGCGCAACGAGCAACACGACGGCAACCGGATTGATGCCGTTTTCTGCATTCCGTTCATAACTGCCGATGAAGTTCATCGCTAGCAAGTAGGCGGGTAACAGGTATTTGTACTCGAAGCGTTTGATCTTGCTAATCCAGTCTTCGTTGAGCGCGATGAGGCAACCCAGCAGGAAAATATAGATCCAAGGAGCGAATGACACGTACAGCAATTTCATGTACATGATGCTCCAGTCCAAGTGCTGCCCAAGATAGACGTTGAGTGCCATCGACAACAAGAATAACAGTATCAGAAAGGTCTTGGCGCGGCGTGCAAGATAGTAGATGACGGGCATTAGCAAGTAAAACTGCAGTTCAATCGATACGGTCCACAGCGCGCCATTCAAGACACCGACGCCAAAGCCCCGCATGAACTCCGGGTTGTAGAACTGCAATATCGTCATTTGGCCGGTCAACCACATAAAGAACGACGACAAGCTCAGGCCAGGAGTCGGCAAATAGCCTAGGATGAACACTGTGGCGGTCGACAGCAGGATACACATCCATAGCGCCGGATAGATGCGCAGTACGCGGTTCTTGAAGAACGCCAGCAGGCCTTTTCCTTCCATGCGCTGGTAGGAGGAGCAGATCAGATAGCCGCTGAGGAAAAAAAACGTTGGTACACCGGGGAAAACTTTTAAGACCTCGACGGCATATCCACTAATCCCGAAATGGTTCAGCGCATGCACGCTCATGACCTGCAACGCGGCTAGCAAGCGGATCAGATTGAAATTATTGTGGTGACGTGGTGGCGTATTCATGAACTAGCGGTCCTGTTTCTGAGCGGGTGTGGCAGAAATTTTCCGCTGAGAGCGAAAAAGAAGGCGAAAAAATAGAAATCAAAAATCGTCGGGAACAAGATTGGTTCCGTCGCGCAGCGAAACAATACGATTAACAGCATGCTTCCGGAAAATGCCTTCACAGACGATGGTAGCCTTCTCCGCAGCAGAGCCAGGGGAAAGGCCGCCAAGGAAAGCAGGTACAGCGCACCGAAAATATGATGCGCGCGCACAAAGGAGTTATGGGGATTGCCATTGAAGTCGGACTCGATACTGGTGCCCTCGTAGTCGGCTCCGGTCAGTGCGCTCGCCCAGTTAATTTGGTTCATGTAATCGGTCAGGATGCGCTGACGCGGTTCGTCAACGAGCCCGGAGCCAATTTTTGTATTGGATTCGACGAAATCGACGATCTGGTCAGCAAAGTAAATCGAAACCAGAAATACTGCTCCAAGACCGAGCACGATGCTGCGCAGACCGCGCAGGTTGGACCTCCAGGACAAGTAGGACAACAGATTGACTGCCAAAATAGCTGTGGAAGCGAGGATGGAGCCGCGGCCGTAGCCGATGATGCAAATAAATAAGGTTAGCGAAGCGGTGATCAGACTTGCCTGGCGGTGGCGCAGGAATTTTAGCGCGGAATAGGTCGCCTGCAGCACGATGAGATAGGACGTAATGCCATTGCTGCTGGAATCGGGAATCAGGTTTTCCAATGGAAAGTCACTGAACCCGGTGACAAACAGTGCGGCAAACAGTGCTGCCAAAGCCGTTAGAAGTGAATATTTGCAAGCTACCAGCAGTGCATCTTTATCACGGCTCAGTACGAATGCAGCGGCCATGGACAGCAGGGATACGCCGTAGTGCATCGGGGCTGTCCAACTACGCATTGTGCTTAGCGGCAGCATCACTGTGAGAGTGCAGAGGAGCAAGAGCATTACGTAGCGCTCGACGTTGTTAGCCATCCGAAACATATGGACGTTGCGCAGCACGAGGCACAAAGCCACGCCGATATAGAGGCCCACCAGCCACTCAATGCGCAAGGCAAAGGCGGCAACCAGCAGTATCAGGAAAGCGGTGTACGCGAGGTGTTTCGCGTGCGCGGTGGTGAAGATCATCGCTGCCTTATTTCGCCAAAAAATCCAGTAACTGTACGTACCGCTCGTCAAAGGCATCAAAGGATTCTGCCGGTCGCTTGCTATCAATATTGTGCGCGAGCCAGGCGGTCAAGCTGGCTTCCGATTCCGAAATGAGCTCGACCAGACCGGCCTTTTTATAGTAAGAGTAATAGTCACCCTTGGATTCATCCGCCCGCAAGTTCGGGTCGAGCAGCGCTGATTTAATGCCCACCTGTGCCGCCTCTATGCAGACAGAGCTATTCCATGATACGTGCAAGTCGATATCGCGCAGAACGACTGGTAGTGGCGCCCGGGTTGCCAGTTCCCATTCCGCGTAGCCGCGCAGCGATTGGTCGAAGTATTTGATGAAGTTAGGGCCTTCATGTGTGGCGAAGCCTTGAATCTGATTCGGGTGCAGGCGAAGCAGCCAGCGATAAGTCGATGCAGTCTTGCGGATGACCTGTTCCAGTTCCTCTCCAATGAAGCCGTTTGGAATATTCGTGCAGCCCCAGGAAAGACTCATCATGACTGTTTTGCGTTCATCTCGGACAGTGCGCAACTGGTAGTCGGCGGAAAGCTCCCGCACCAAAGCATCGTTAGCTGCTGGACGGGTAAAGCGCGCCAGCCAGCGGTTGCCAATCACATTGGTGGCGACACCCTTCGGCGCGGCCCATTCGCGGATGACCTCGGCGCTTCCTTCATCCCAGCACAGGAAGGCGTTCGGCAGGTATTCGATTGGATCGGCCGCACGGAACGAGGCACCATACCATGGGTGGGTTTCTGCGATGACGCCATGCTGGACGTCGGCAACCCATACGCCGCGTTTGTGGCAAGCTACGCATAGTTCGCGCGACGGCTGGATGCCAAAGACTTTCTTTGCCTTGGTTTGATCCAGTATGTCACCCCAGATCCGCTCTTCCATCGCCGAATAGGGGTAGGCTGCACGTGTGAACTTTGCCAACAGGCGCTTTACCACTAGGGCGCGGGCAAAAGCGCCTTCCGGCGAATACACGCGTGCATAGCTCAGCTCGCCCTTCACGGTGGAGATGATACGCGCCACGCTGATGCAGGCGACGCCGCGTTGGGCCAGGTCGTCCTCCATTGTATCGATCAATGGAGAATAATATTTTCCCTTGTGCAATAGGCTGCGGTCGTTATCGTGGGCGACAGTCAGTACTGGCACCTCATCATAGCGAATTTTCTCGATCTTGAAACAATCGAGCATAATTTTTTTTATAATTGCATAGTCCATGCTTAGTCAATCTAAAGTGGTTGGTTCAGGGAGCGTGGGCGAGTCGGCTGGCAAGAAGCGTACAGCCGCCGAGCATTAATGTCGCCAATGCTGGTCCTTGCCATAACAGGTGAATCTGCCACCACTGGCGGGCGTGGAAAAATACGCCGATCGAGCGCAGCAGCATCATCGCAAAAAATCCAGCGTAGACGCCGAGCACGCCAAGCGCCAGCATCAAGGCGGCCCAGGCGATCAGACCCGCGATACTTGTTACCAGTGTTATATTCATCAGTTGATGGCCCTTGCCATGCACCAGATAATAATTCTGGATGTGCCACCACGGGATTGACACGGCGTAGGCAGAGAAGAGGAAAAACATTTCCAGTTCAAGATGCTGGTAGGGGCGCAGCGAAGGGCCGACGGCCTGCATCAGTAGCGGCAGGATGAGTAGCACGACACCGCCGAACAAGCCTAGTGCCAGACCTTGCAAGCGGTAAAATTGCTGGTTCCTGACTTCGACTTCGCCTATCGTCAATTCATGCACCAACTGGAAGAAACGTGGGCTCCATACTTGATTGAGGGAGGTTGCCACCAATTGCATGACCGACGAGATGGAATAGGCGAAGGTAAAACGTGCCACGTCATTGGGGTTGAAAAAATATTGAACGAGGTAGGTATTGCCGTAGCCGCTCAGCCATCCGAGCAGGACAATCAGAATGAAGGGCGCGATGCGTGCCAGAATCAGCCTGACGTCGCCGCCCCGGCGTGCAAAACCATAGGACGGAACTTTTTTCCACGCCAGCGCAAGCAATGACAATAGCAGTCCTAGCGCGGTACCTGCAAAAAAAGCCGGTACTGTGCCCATCGCCGCGAAAGCGAGAAAGCCGGCCAGCAGGCCGACCACTGCTGGTAGCGAATTCAGACACAGGGATGCCAAATGTTTTTCTTCGAGGCGCGTGAGCAGGGCTTGCAGGGTAAAGAAAGCGGTAATGATGCCCGTTGCGGCGACCAGTAGCAGTTCCATCCATGATGCTGGCGTACTGGATACGATGAGGCGGTAGCCGAGCAAGGTCAATATGGTTGACAATACAGCTAGCAACATGAATACCGTGTTGGCGGCACTGAACAGGCTGGTTCGTGCTTCCCCAGCGGGACGGTCCCTCAGCATGCCCACTACCGACTCAATGATGCCTGCAATAGCGAACGCGGTGATCCCCGTTTGTAGTGCATAAAACAGGCCAAATTGCGCATACGCGTCTACCGGTAGCGAGTGAGCCAGCCACAGGAACAGAAGCAGTCCCAACCCTTTTTGCACGCCAGCACTGCCCGCGTAAGCGATGGCAAATACGGCGCGCGAATTGAGGGCGGGCAGGGACTGTAATAAGGTGCGTGCCCGCGCCTTGAGCGGGGCTTGCGAACCGGTGCGCGGTTCACTCATGTGCGAACGAGGTACCGATGGCGGATGGTTCTGTAGATACCAATGGCAAGGGCACGTACAATTTTCAGATTTGCGCTCAAGGTGGTTCCAAAACGGGGCTGGCCCAGGCGCTCCCTGGTTTTCAATGGAAACTGGACGACAGGCGTGCCGCTCAGGACGCTATGGATAGCCAATTGCGTGCCAACTGAACGGTACGTATCGAATGCGCCCAGCTTTCGATACAGATCGATGTGATAGCCTTTAACGCCGCATAACGGATCATCCATCCCCCACATGCGCCTGCCGACCAGGCAGAACAGGGTTTCGCCGAGCCGCTGCTGCACGTCACGCACACCTACGGTGAGCCGGGCGCCAGCCTGCAATATGCCAACTGCGGCGATCAGGGCGGCCGTGTCATGCTGACCATCGGCATCAATAGTAATCACGAACTCACAACCGAGACGCGCCGCTTCGGCGAAGCCGCTGTCAATGGCTGCGTCGTAGCCCCGGTTGACGCCGTGGCGCACGACTACGGCACCGCCTTGCAGCGCCAGCGCGGCAGTGTCATCGGATGAGCCGTCATCGACAACAATTGGCAAGGCGATACCTTGCAAACCGCTGATGACCTGAGCGATCGTTGCGGCCTCGTTCCATGCTGGAATGACGGCCGCGATTTTTCCGCCGTGCTGCCGTGTCACGTCAGAGATCCGATGCTGATATGCTGGCCAGCGACTCCATTGACCGACAAGGTTTTTCCAATTACCTGTGTGATGCAATATGGTGGCAATGCATCTGCTGGGCACGGGCGCAGAAAATTCAGGTGCTCGGCGCGTAGCACCGTGCCTGCTGGCAAGTCAGTGGCCAAGCGAATTGCGCGGCGTTGCAGAACCACGGTTTTGCTTTCATTGTCTTCCACGCGCTTGATGCCCGTTCCCAGAGCAAATTCCAGTTCACGCGTGCGCTCGACCATGTCGCGCCAAGATGCAGGATCCATGGAAAAGGCATGATCAGGTCCGACTCGCTTGGTGTCGTCGGTGAAGTGCTTCTCGATCATGCGAGCCCCCAGAGCTACTGCGCCGAGCACGGTTGCGTGGCCTGGCGTGTGATCACTGAGGCCTAGCACCATGTGCGGAAACATTTCCCGGTAGCATTTCAGTACATTGAGCTGGATGTACTTAAAATTTTCGAGTTCTGCGGTGTAATTGGTGTTGCATTGCATTAAAGCGAGGTTCGGATTAATCGCCAGGCCCGCAGTAACGGCACGTAGCACATCGTCCATTGTCGAGGCACCTGTCGCCAGGATATAGGGCTTCTGCTTGGCCGCTATGTACTCAATGATCTCCACCCAAGTGATGTCGCCGGAGCCCACCTTGTACGCGGGAACGAAGGGATCGATAGCATCAACCAGATCGAGTGCGTAGGGGCTGGTGAAAAAGGTAATACCCGCTTTTTTACAGGTTTCGACCAGCGCTGGTGTCCAGCCCAGGCCGACGGAAGCATCTTGGTAGACGTCGAATACGGACTTTTTCCATTTAGACTGGTGCGACTGGTCACCGCTGAGAGCCTTGAAGCCATGGTCGCTGACGATGGTGTCCGCCTTGAAATGCTGGAACTTGGCGGCATCGGCGCCGGCTTCAGCTGCCATGTAAATAAGGTCCTTTGCGCGTTCCAGGTCGCCGTCATGGTTAGCGGCAATATCGGCGATGAAATACGTCGGGCCATCATTGCTGATGGTCTTGTTATCAATAGTCAATTCAGAATTAACGCGCAGCATTTTCATACTCCTTACAAACGCTATAAATTTCTTTTTGTAAAATAGGCATTGGCATACCCATGGCTGCTTCAAACTTTGCCACGTCAAGCCGCATATCTTTCGGGCGGTAGGCTGTCAGGGGGCTGCTACTGGAGCTGCCGCGGCGCATGTTTGCGCTGGACAGATTCAGTTGCTGCGCCAATGTGAAGGCGAAATCGGCTTTTGACAGACCATCTCTGCTGCCAACGTTGAAGACGCCTTGTAATGAGCGTGAGATCACCTGCTCGATGAGCGAAACCAGCGTCCCGAGAGACAAGGGACTGAATAGGACGTCATCGAATACGGTAATGGATTCGTCTTGACGCAGAGCACGCACGAGCCAGTCGCTAAAGCTGGTGCGGCCCGGGCACTGGCTGACGCCGAAGAAATTCGTACGCAGAATCGTATGCGGCACGGTTGCCGCGGCCAGTTCGCCTGCATATTTTGAAAAACCGTAGTAGTTCGATAGCACAACCTGATCTTCCCGGTGTGGGCCGGACGCATTGTACACTTGATCGCTAGAAATATGGATCAGATGGACATGCCGTGCAGTGTCGCGCATCCACGCGGTAATATTCTCGACGATCTTGGTATTCACGAGGTAGGCTTGCTGCGGCGACCTCTCACATTCGTCCACATTGGTCAGGGCGATCAGATTGACGATGGCATCCGGCATTGCCGAGTCTAAGCACGTACGCATGGCATCGTCTTGTGTCAGATCAGCCCGTGCGCCCGCAGCGGCCGCATTGGTGACGACCGTATGACCGCACTGGCGCAGGTATGGCACGAGCGTGCTGCCCATTAATCCTGTTGCCCCCAGTACCATTACACGCATCGGTGTCATTTCTCGAAACTTTGCAGCGTGGCGCGCAGGATTTCAGCCTGGCGTTCTGCATCAGCTAAATTCCAGTAATTCGTTTTGAACTGCAGCAGACGCGGTGCAATGCGTTCCGCAACCGGGCACAGGCCAGGTTTGTATTGCGCGCGGTTCTCAGCAGAGATGAAATCTTCACGGCCCAGCAGGTTCATGGTTTCGAACATCGGCTCCAGATATGTCAGTTTCCATGCCGCATACACGCCGTCGCCACCCAATTCCACGAAGCGATCCCGGAACTCATGCCAGGTTATATCCGTGTGGTCGAGACGCGCCACCCAAGTCCAGTAGGTATTGACGTATTCAGGGCCGACGAATTGCGGTTTAAACCAGTCAAAACCCTTGGCTGCATTTGTAAACAGTGCCGCAGCATCTATCCGTGTTTGCACCAGTGGCTCGATATTTTCGACCTGAGCCAGCGCCACTGCTGCGCACAGTTCGGGGATGCGGTAATTCCAGCCCATCGTCACGTGGCGCGAGTAGTATGGATCTTGAATATCTTTCTTGGTAATCTTTGCCTTTGTTGCGCCGACGCCAGCGTAGCCGAGAGATTGGACCTTGCGGATCTTTTCGGCCAGTTCAATGTCGTCGGTGATAATCATGCCGCCTTCGCCACTGCTCAGATGCTTCGAGCTCTGGAAGCTGAAGCTGGCGCAATGGCCGAGTGTGCCGACGATTTTTCCTTTGTACTTGCCAAGGAAGCACTGTGCATTGTCTTCAATTACAAACAAGTTGTGCTGCTTGGCCAGTGCCATGATCGCATCCATGTCCGGCGACATGCCATACAGGGCCACGGTGATGATGGCGCGGGTTTTTGGCGTGATGCGCGCGGCGATCGATTCGGCGCTGATCTGGAAGGTATCCGCATCGACATCGGCGAATACTGGCGTGGCGTTTGCTTGCAGTACGGCAAAGGTCGTCGCCGACATCGTCAGCGGCGGTACGATGACCTCATCGCCTGGGCCGATGCCATATGCCTCCAGTGCGGCGTGCATGGTCGCCGTGCCATTGACGAAGGAAATTGCATATTTGGCGTCGAAACGTTCGGCAAAGGCTTCCTCCAGGCGGCGCATCATGCCCGATCCCTTCGAGCTTCTGAACTCCGAATCTATCACCTCGGTGACATATTTCAGTTCGTTGCCATACAGTCTTGCGGCGGTCGCGGATGCTTGCTTGGTGGTCGTCATTTTTCCTCTGATTTCAAAGATTTAAAGTATCCCTCGTTGCGGATGGTGTCGGCATTGAGAAGGCGAATGTGCGGGTTCGATTCAAGCCACTTGATCACGGCCTGATAAGGAACCAGCGGCTGGTCCTGAAACTGCGTATAGACATGCTGCATGAATTCGAGATCCTGTGGCTTGTCCACAGTCCAGCGCCAATCTTGCAGTTCTATGTCATGGGTAAAATTCATCGCCTTGAATAGCGCGCTGTTTTTCCAGATATAAGGAGTCACGTGCTCGCGCTCGGAAGGCAGTTGTGCCTCGTGGTGTGCTGTCTCGAGCGCCGCGAAGGTGAATGCCTCGACATCGAGACCTTCGGGGAATGTCGGCGTAATCGTATTCGAACAATAGGCCAGGCTCGCGTCATCGAGAAGGAGGCGCACTGCGCGGTCGATAATCTGCGGATCCTTCAGCGGGTCGTCGGCGGTGATTCGGACAATGTGCGTTGCGCCATGCAGGCGCGCGCATTCATAATAGCGCGATAAAACGTCGTCCATTGAGCCCCGGAACACGCCTGCCACACCGCCTGCCTGCACATGCTCGGCGAGGATGTCGTCTTCCTTGCTGAGCGTCGTCGCCACGACGATTTCGTTGATTAAGCTGGCCGCAGCAACGCGTTCGATAATGCGATCGATCATGGCTCGGCCGGCAATATCGGACAAGACCTTGCGTGGCAAGCGGCTCGATCCCATTCTCGCTTGAATAATTGCAACAATTTTCATTTTTACTGTGTTCCTTACCTCGTTCGTTGCGTGCGGATGCTTACGCGTTCCATAATACGGGATTCAGGATACGGACATCGTTGCAACTGAAGTCGGCAAAATGAATTGGAGGAGAGGGAGGGAAATTGCCGAACAATTCATTTAATTGTTCAATGGACTCGACCCCGACAATAATACGTGCAATTTCCGGTATTCCCAGCAAGTGGTGCAGCGCTGCGTGCGCAGGACTGACGCCTGCCTGCGTACAGTTGTCGCGAAACGCCGTCAGCACGGGCCGAACGCTATCGAAGTTAGGGGCGAGCGTGGCAGGGTCGGCCAAGAGTAATCCTTGCAGAAAAGCTGATCTTGCATGGATTTCGATACCTTTTTCGTTAAGGCGGCGCAGCGTCCCGGACTCGATGAGCCGTCGGTCCAGCCAGTTTATTGGTAATTGAATAAGATCAATGGGGAAACGATCTGCGATCTTCTCGGCCACTTCTCCCGTATAGGCGGACACGCCGATTTTTCGCACCAGCCCGGCATCTTTCAGAGCCAATAGCTGTTGATAGACGTGGCCCCCGCCAGGTGCCAGCAGTTCGTCCGAGTTGTGAACCATCAAGCCATCGACTGAAGCGCGTCGCAGCGTCCCCAGCGCAGCTTGCAATTTTGCGCCCAAGGTTTGTGCGTCAGCTGCCGTGAAGTCGGCTGGCAGGCGCGGCGTCTTGGTAATCATAGCGAAATGTCGTGCTTCTTCGGCGCACTGACCCAGCACACTTTGCGAGGCGCCGTATTCATGCGCGGTGTCGATGACCGAGAGGCCAAAGTGGCGTGCCGCAATCAGTATGTTGCGTACCGCATCCTGCGATGGCATACCTTGGGTATTGAACCGGCCATAGGACATGCCAAACTGGGCGGCACCTATGCCAAAACGCGCCAACACTCCGGTGTTGGAAGGGAGGGGGGGCTCGATCATTCCTGGCGGGACTGGATTCAAATATAACTCCTTACTTGCTTGCACAGTACCCGGCACTATATGCCGGGTTGTTTCGTTCGGCAGTATGACGGGGCCGCGTGAAAATTAAACCTTATCGATCTCGTTTTTGTGCTGTTCGATCCACGAGCGCAAGTCAGGAATGCTCATCCATTCGCGATTGTTGTCGCTGGAATAAACGAAGTTTTCTGGTACTTTGATGCCATCCTTGATGCGGAACGGATCTTCGCTCCAATTATGAATCGCAGGCAGAATTTTGAAATGTTCCGCATATTCGTAGGTCAGCAAAGCATCTTCGGCACTAATCATCTGCTCATGCAGTTTTTCGCCAGCGCGAATGCCGATGGTTTCTTGCGTGCAGGTATCGTCGACGGCATTGGCAACATCGGTCACCTTCATTGACGGAATTTTCTTGACGTAGATTTCGCCGCCCTGCATATCTTCAAAGGCGTGCCAGACCAGTTCGACGCCTTGTTCTAGCGTAATCATGAAGCGGGTCATGCGTGGGTCGGTAATAGGCAGTACGCCTTTATCCTTAATCGACAGGAAGAAGGGAATGACCGAACCCCGTGAACCCATCACATTGCCATAGCGGACAACACCGAAGCGACAGCCATCCGCACCAGCATAAGAGTTTCCTGCTACAAACAATTTATCCGATGCCAGCTTCGTCGCACCATACAGATTCACAGGGCTACTTGCTTTGTCTGTCGATAAGGCGACGACGCGGCGCACCTTCTTGTCTATGCATGCATCGATAAGATTCATTGCGCCGTTGATATTCGTTTTCACGCATTCAAACGGATTATATTCGGCAGTCGGAACAATTTTTGTGGCCGCCGCATGTACTACATAATCGACGCCATCCAACGCTCGGTACAGACGTTCACGATCGCGTACATCACCGATGAAGAAACGGATACGTGGATCGCCTTGAAAACGTTTTGCCATTTCCCATTGCTTCATTTCATCCCGAGAATAAATAATAATCTTTTTTGGATTATATTTAGCGAGTGTCATTGGCACAAATTTATTGCCAAAGGAGCCAGTCCCGCCAGTCACCAGAATGGTGGAATTTGTAAACATATTCGTTATGCCCTTAAGTTATTAAAGTCCGATAATATCGCAGCCGACTTTTTTGGCGCGACGATTGCAGGGTAATATTGAGCCGGCGGCCATTCTTGTCGCATTGACGAAGTCCCGCATGATCGAGAGAGGGCAACTGTCCGGATTGCCCTGTTGCGCAGTTCATTGTCACTGGCCCATCTGCAGATGGCAATCAGGGAAATGGTGTGTCGTAAACAGGACCGATGTCAAGAGCGATATTGCTGAAGCAACAGCTCGGCTAACTATAGCGGTGTGCACGTGGCAAGATCGTTGCGCACTTCAGTGCATATTGCATATTCATGCCGCGTAACACAGTCTGCAAGCCTGCGGTCAGGACGAAGCGCACGATCTTATTGTGTTAACTATAATAATTTCATGCTGGCAAGTTTCCTTTGCTTGTAGTGTCGGAGGCATAGCATCAGTGGTGCCAACTTAGTTCAAATACGCTATAGAAATGTGTGCGGCAATACTATTGCTCGCAAGAATGACGGCTATCTTGACTTGATATGTTACTCGAAATTGTAGCAAGAACGAAGTACTTTTCGTGTTTTCCTTTCGCGTAAAGTCAACCTTTACTTGTTACTCTTTCACTCTGCAGTGTATTGTCTTTAAGGCATTGCGTTGAAAATGCCCAGGTCCAAATACCTGCCTTCGAGGTAGTCTGTGTCACTTAGATCACTTCCTGCATCAAAGAATCGGGGACCAAGTTTCAAATCTCAATTGATTATTCGCGAAGTAAACGGTTATCATCCCAGACTCATGATTGTGAGAGGCGCCAATCGGTGTATCTCGCATGTATCTGATTCGGGCGAGTACGCTTGCCCGCCGCAGACCGGCAACATGTCCTCGGAACGTATATATGGCATGCGGTGTCCCGCTCTTGCGGGGCGTGGACCGGAGAGGCCACCCAAGTGCGGCGGCGTCGATAGTTAATTTTCCTGCATCGTATCGCTCCATCCGCTGGTATACAGGATACCGGTGGTTGTTGACGCTGCATTTTTTAGACGGTTTGACAAGGCTGAGGCTGATATAGCCAGGCCGGGAGATGCAATGAAGAAACAATTGAAAGTGCTGACAGTATTCGGCACCCGTCCTGAAGCGATTAAAATGTCGCCTTTGGTGCGTCAACTTGCCCTACATCCGGACATCGATAGCAAGGTTTGCGTCACGGCGCAGCACCGGCAAATGCTCGATCAAGTACTTGACCTGTTCGATATCACGCCCGATTTTGACCTTGATATCATGCGCCCGGACCAGAATCTGTATACGGTCACGACCGATATTCTGCAGAATATTGCTGAAGTATTCGCCGAGTTTCGTCCCGACTACGTGCTGGTACACGGCGATACATCAACGACGTTCTGCGCCTCGCTGGCTGCGTTTTACCAGCGCATTCCGGTTGGCCATGTCGAAGCTGGCTTGCGCACGGGAAATTTGTATTCACCCTGGCCGGAGGAGGCCAACCGACGGCTAACCAGCGTGCTTGCCGAGATGCATTTTGCTCCGACGGCCGAGTCGAGTGGCAACTTGCTGAAGGAAAACGTGGACGCTGCTCGTATCGTCGTCACGGGTAATACCGTCATTGACGCTCTTGTCATGGTGTGTGACAAGTTGCGAGCCTCGTCGCAGTTGTACCGGGAACAGGCCGCACGTTTTCCATTCCTGCGCGAGGATGCGCGGGTCGTGCTCGTTACTGGTCACCGCAGGGAAAATTTTGGCGGCGGTTTCGAACGTATTTGCATCGCACTGCAACGCTTGGCGCAGCAATTCCCGACCGTTGACTTCGTCTACCCCGTGCATTTGAATCCGCATGTCCAAGAGCCCGTAAATCGATTGCTGAGCGGTGTCTCTAATGTACATTTGGTCGCTCCGCAGGAGTACTTGCCATTTGTCTTCCTGATGATGCGCTCCTATCTGATCTTGACCGATTCTGGTGGCATCCAGGAAGAGGCGCCTTCGCTGGGCAAGCCGGTGCTGGTCATGCGTGACACCACCGAACGGCCCGAGGCGTTGGCCGCTGGAACTGTGCGCCTGGTCGGTACCGATGTCGAGCGCATCGTTGCCAATGTCACTGAGTTGCTCTGTGATGAGGAAGCGTACGGAGCGATGAGTATTGCTCATAATCCGTACGGTGATGGAGCGGCGAGTGTGCGTATCATTGACGCGCTTCTAGCACATCATGTGCAGCAGGCGGCCAAGCCGGCGGCACTTTAAATTCAACAGGAGTTATATCAAGTGAATCAAAAATTCAATTCAATTTCAGTGATCGGTTTGGGGTACATAGGTTTGCCCACGGCAGCCATGTTTGCGTCGCGAGGTGTCAAGGTGATTGGCGTTGATATTAGCCAGCACGCAGTCGACACCATCAATGCCGGTAAGATTCATATTGTTGAACCTGAACTGGATATGCTCGTACATGCCGCTGTCACCGAGGGCTGCTTGCGTGCAACTACCCGCCCGGAAGCCGCCGACGCTTTTCTTATCGCGGTGCCGACTCCGTTCAAGGGTGTGCATGAACCTGACCTGAGTTACGTGCGTGCAGCGGCCGAGTCGATCGCGCCGGTGCTAAAAAAGGGCAACATCATTATTCTCGAGTCGACCTCGCCGGTTGGCACGACCGAACAGATGCTGCAATGGATGCAGCTTGCGCGTCCCGACCTGCGCTTCCCCATCAGTGCGGCGGACGCAGACGTCGATGTACATGTGGCATACTGTCCTGAACGCGTACTTCCCGGTAACGTGGTGCATGAACTGGTGGCCAACGACCGCATCATCGGTGGTGTGACAGCGCGCTGTGCTGCGCTGGCCGCCGATGTGTATCGCATCTTTGTGCGGGGTGAGTTACTGCATACCAATGTCCGCACGGCGGAAATGAGTAAATTGGCTGAAAATGCGTTCCGTGATGTGAATATTGCTTTTGCTAATGAACTCTCTCTGATCAGCGACAAGCTTGATATTAATGTTTGGGAATTGATATCTCTCGCGAATCGCCATCCACGCGTCAATATTCTGCAGCCTGGCTGCGGCGTGGGGGGGCATTGTATCGCCGTCGATCCATGGTTCATCGTTGACAAAACGCCGCAGCAGGCGCGTTTAATCCGTACTGCCCGCGAGGTGAACGATCATAAGCCGGAATGGGTGTTGACTCAGGTGAAAGAGGCTGTTGACGCACGGGTTGCTGCGGGGAGGGCCGAATCGACGCTGACGGTAGCCATGCTGGGTTTGGCATTCAAGCCCAACATTGATGACTTGCGAGAAAGTCCGGCCCTGAGTATTGCAGAAAAATTTGCTGCAAGCACCGGCGCCCGCCTGTTATTGGTGGAGCCAAATATTGATGCCTTGTCTGGTCCACTTGCGCAGCATGCGCTCGTTTCCGTTGAAGACGCCGTTGCCCAGGCTGATATCCTTGTGTTGTTGGTTCGCCACAGCGACTTCAAGGGTATTGACGCCAAGCTGACACCTGGCGCGACGCTGTTGGATATCGTCGGTAACTCCTACGCCTGAGTATCGTTGGGAGGGCATGGTTTCAGGCGCTATTGCAGTAGAACAGAAGGAAAATGAATGAGAGTTTTGCTGTTGAGTTTTTATTATACGCCCGATCTGTGTCCAGGTTCGTTTCGTGCCGCGTCCCTGGCGAATGCCCTGCTGGCTACCTTGCCAGCAGGTTCCCATGTCGATGTGATTACGACCATGCCGAATCGTTACAGCAAATTTTCGGCCGTGGCGCCAGAAGTTGAAGAGCACGCTGGCTTGACGATTCGGCGTATTAGCCTGCCTGCACACCAGAGCGGCATGCTGGATCAGTCGAAAGCCTTCCTTGCCTTTGCCCGCAGTGCAATCAAGCTGGCCAAATCAGCAGAGTATGATCTGGTCTGCGCAACCTCATCGCGCCTGATGACGGCCGTACTGGGCGCCTGGATCGCGAGGAACCGTTCCGCTGCGCTGTACCTTGATATTCGTGACATCTTCGTCGATACCATCAAGGATGTCTTGCCCAAGCGTCTGGCCGGTATCGCCAAGCCGGTGTTTTCCAGGCTGGAAAAGTGGACGATCCGCCGTGCCAACAAGGTCAACCTGATTTCCGCAGGATTTGCCGACTATTTCTTAAGCCGTTATCCAGATCAGAAATTTTCGTATTTTACCAATGGAATTGATGACGAGTTCCTGTATATCGGCATGGGTGATAGAGCCGTTTCCACTCCTGTCGAGCCACTTATTTCGATTGTTTACGCTGGTAATGTCGGCGAAGGGCAGGGCTTGCATCTGATCTTGCCCGCGCTGGCTAAGCGTTTGCGCGGACGCGCACGGTTTACCGTAATCGGCGATGGCGGGCGGCGCGCGGCGCTGGAAAGCGCGCTGAGCGAGGCGGGTAGCGATAATGTTTCCTTCCTTCCACCGATGAAGCGGCAGGAATTGATCGCAGCATACCAAGCTGCGGATGTCCTGTTTGTGCATTTGAACGATTACGATGCGTTCAAGAAAGTACTACCCTCGAAATTGTTCGAGTACGGGGCCAGCGGGAAGCCAGTATTGGCGGGGGTGGATGGCTATGCGGCGAAATTTGTTGCTGAGGAAATACCGAATGCGGCCGTTTTTTATCCCTGCGACGCTGACGCCGCAGTCGCGGCCTTTGATCGCCTCGTGATCCAAGATACGCGTCGTGAACAATTCGTGGCCAAGTTTTCCCGCATGAACATCGCCAGGGAGATGGCCGGCGATATCATCGCTTCCTGCCCACGGCCTTGAATCCAGGCAGTGGTTGCAGCGCGGAGGGACGTTTCTTGTCCGGCGCGCTGCAACCCGAAGACTTAGAGTCCGTTCTTGTCAAAACAATGCGGGCAAGACACCTCATACACATATTCCGGCGCCAGTTGCTGGCGCGGGGTGACGACGGCGCGGCAGACGAAGCACTGCACGGTTTCCGTCGGTTCCAGTTTCGGGTTCAGGGCCGTGCGGTAGTCGAACACGAAGCAGTCGCCCGTGTAGTGCTCGCCGCCCACCTCTTCAAAATACTTGAGGATGCCGCCGTCGAGCTGGTACACGCTGTCGTAGCCGATTTCCTTCATGTGGATCGCGGCCTTTTCGCAGCGGATGCCGCCCGTGCAGAAGGTGACGACGGTCTTGCCTTCCAGCTCGTCCTTGTGGGCGGCGGCCACGGCCGGGAATTCCGTAAACTTGTCGATCCGGTAATCGAGCGTGTTGTTGAACGTACCCACGTCCACTTCAAAGGCGTTGCGCGTTTCCATCATGACCACGGGTTTGCCCGCATCGTCGACGCCGGCATCTAACCAGCGCTTGAGCGTGTGCGCGTCGACGGACGGGGCGCGGCCCAGTTCCGGCTTGATCAGCGGCATGCGCATGGTGATGATTTCTTTTTTCAGCTTGACCAGCATGCGCTTGTGCGACTGCTCGTTCGACAAGCTTTCCTTCCATTCCAGATCGGCCAGACGCTCGTCGCTGCGCACCCAGGCGAGGAAGCTGTCGATATGCTCGCGCGTGCCCGACAGGAACATGTTGATGCCTTCCGGTGTCAGCAGGATCGTGCCCTTCAGCTCCAGCGCCAGGCATTGCTCCTGATACAAGGGGCGCATGGCTTCCGTATCGTCGAGCGTGATGAATTTATACGCGGCGATATTGACAAACGTGGCGGCCAGCGGGCTGGCGGCGGCGGAAACGGCGGGTGTTGCTGGGGTGATGGCTTGCATGATGGCGATCGGCTTAGACTGAACAGCCGATATTATAAGCCCGACAGGCCAGGCAGGATACCCGGTCCGTACGCGCGACGCGGTAGAATAGACCCCATTGAATTTTGCACGAAACGGTACACAGGATGGAAATGGTAATGCAAGAGGCCGGCGCTCCGGCAGGTTCACAGCAAGCGATGCAGCCCGGTCCTGCTTTCGTCCATTTGCGCGTGCACTCGGAGTACTCGATCGTCGATGGCCTGGTGCGCATCGACGACGTCGTCAAGGCGGCGGCGAAGGACAAGCAGGTGGCGCTGGCCGTCACCGACCTGTCGAACCTGTTTGGCATGGTCAAGTTCTACAAGGAAGCGCGCGGCAAGGGCATCAAGCCCATCGTCGGCGTCGACGTGTGGATCACGAATGACGATAACCGCGAAAAACCGTCGCGCTTGCTGTTGCTGGCGAAAAACCGCATGGGCTATCTGCAGCTGTGCGAACTGCTGTCGACGGCCTGGCTGACGAACCAGTACAAGGGCCGCGCCGAGTTGCGCATCGAGTGGCTGCAGGCGCTGGCGACGAATACCTACGACCTGTACCCGGGCGAAAGCGCGGCCAATGGCTTGATCGTGCTGTCCGGCGCGCACTTCGGCGATGTCGGTACCGCCATCGAAAATGGCAACCTGGCTCTGGCCGAGCGCAATGCGCAGCGCTGGGCCGAGATTTTCCCCGGTCATTTCTATATCGAAATCCAGCGCGGCGGCCAGGCCAACCAGGAAGCGCAGGTGCGCCATGCGGTGGCGCTGGCGGCCAAGCTGGGCTTGCCCGTGGTGGCCACGCATCCCGTGCAATTCATTTCCCCTGAAGAATTTATTGCCCACGAAGCCCGCACCTGTATCGCCGAAGGCGAAATGCTGGCCAATGCCAAGCGCGTGAAACGGTTTAACGACAGCCAGCGCTTCCTGTCGCAGGCCGACATGGCGGAACTGTTCGCCGACTTGCCGGCCGCGCTGGCCAATTCCGTGGAAATCGCCAAGCGCTGCAATCTGACCTTGACCCTGGGCAAGCCGCAACTGCCGAACTTCCCCACGCCGGACGGCATGACGATCGACCAGTTCCTCGTTGCCGAATCGCAGGCGGGCCTGGAAAAACGCCTGATACAGCTGTATCCCGATCCCGAGCGCCGTGAAAAGGAGCGTCCGCGCTACGAGTCGCGCTTGAAATTCGAGACGGATACGATTTGCAACATGAAATTCCCCGGCTACTTCCTCATCGTGGCCGAGTTTATCCAGTGGGCCAAGGAAAACGGCGTGCCCGTCGGTCCGGGCCGTGGTTCGGGTGCGGGTTCGCTGGTCGCGTATTCGCTGCTCATTACCGACCTCGACCCATTGCAGTACAACCTGCTGTTCGAGCGCTTTTTGAATCCCGAACGCGTCTCGATGCCCGACTTCGATATCGACTTTTGCCAGGAAGGGCGCGACCGAGTCATTCAGCACGTCAAGGATTTGTATGGCAAGGAGGCGGTCTCGCAGATCGCCACCTTCGGTACCATGGCGGCCAAGGGCGCCATCCGCGACGTGGGCCGCGTGATGGACTTCGGCTACAACTTCTGCGACGGCATCTCGAAGCTGATCCCGTTCAAGCCCGGCAAACCCGTGTCGATCGCCGACGCCATCGAGGAAGAACCGCTGCTCAAGGAGCGCCTGGAAAACGAGGAAGAGGTCAAGCAGCTGCTGGACCTGGCGCAGCAGGTCGAAGGCATCACGCGCAATATCGGCATGCACGCGGGGGGCGTGTTGATTGCTCCCGGCAAGCTGACGGATTTCTGCCCGCTGTACACGCAGGGCGGCGATTCGGGCGTCGTGTCGCAGTACGACAAGGATGACGTGGAAGCCGTCGGCCTCGTGAAGTTCGACTTCTTGGGTCTGACGACCCTCACCATCCTCGACCGCGCCGTGCGCTACATCAAGCAGCTCGATCCGGCGCAGGCGAACTTCGACCTGGCGACCTTGCCGCTGAACGACAAGCCGTCGTACGACCTGCTGACCAAGGCCAAGACCGTGGCCGTGTTCCAGCTCGAGTCGCGCGGCATGCAGGGCATGCTGAAAGACGCGCGTCCCGACCGTTTTGAGGACATTATCGCGCTGGTGGCCTTGTACCGTCCGGGCCCGATGGACCTGATTCCCGACTTCTGCAAGCGCAAGCACGGCGAACGTTTCGATTATCCCGATCCGCGTACGGAATCGATTCTGTCCGAAACCTACGGCATCATGGTGTATCAGGAGCAGGTGATGCAGATGGCGCAGATCGTCGGCGGCTACTCGCTGGGCGGCGCCGACATGCTGCGCCGCGCCATGGGTAAGAAGAAGGCCGAAGAGATGGCCGAGCACCGCGAGATCTTCCGCGCCGGTGCGGCAAAAGATGGCTTGACGGCGGAAAAGGCCGACGAGATCTTCGACTTGATGGAAAAGTTCGCCGGCTACGGTTTCAACAAATCGCACGCTGCGGCCTACGCCTTGCTGTCGTACCACACAGCCTATTTGAAAGCGCATCACACGGCCGCCTTCATGGCAGCCAACTTGTCGCTGGCCATGGACGACACGGACAAGATCAAGATCCTGGTGGAAGATTCGCTGGAAATCTGCAAGCTGACCTTGTTGCCGCCGGATATCAACGAATCCGATTACCGCTTCACGCCGAGCGGTGCGCCGCCGTCCGTCAGCGGCAAGAAAGTCACGCAGATCCGCTATGGCCTGGGCGCCGTGAAAGGCTCGGGCCAGAACGCCATCGAAGCCATCATCGCCGCGCGCGAGGCGGGCGGGCCGTTCACGAGCCTGTTCGATTTCTGCAAGCGCGTGGACAAGAAGCAGATCAACCGCCGCACCATCGAGTCCCTGATCCGCAGCGGCGCCTTCGATTGCCTGAAGGTCGACCGCGCCATCCTGCTCGCATCGGTGGCATTCGCCATGGAATGCGCCGACCAGGCCGCCAAGGCGGCAAACCAGGTGAGCCTGTTCGGCGGCGACGACAGCGACATGGTGGCGCCGCCCGAGTACGTCAAGGTACCCGTGTGGACCGATAAACAGCGCCTGACGGAAGAAAAGATCGCGCTGGGCTTCTACCTGTCCGGCCACCTGTTCGATTCGTATGCGCCCGAGGCACGCCGTTTTGCGCGCACGAAATTGTCGGAACTGTCGCCGTCGCGCGAACCGCGCATGATGGCCGGCGTCATCACGGGCTTGCGCACGCAGATGACGCAACGGGGCAAGATCCTCATCGTCACCCTGGACGACAAGAGCGGCACGGTGGAAGTGACGGTGTATGGCGAATTATTTGACTCCAACCGGAAAATCTTCAAGGAAGATGAATTCCTGGCCGTCGTGGGCAAGGTGTCGGAAGACCGTTTTTCGGGCGGCTTGCGTATCACGGCCGAGAGCGCCTTCGACATCATCGCCGCGCGCGTGCAGTATGGCCGCCAGCTGGGCCTGACCTTGCCGGCCACCCTGGACGCCAAGCGCATCCGTGACGTGATCATGCCGCACCGGGCCGAGACGGGATTGCCGATCGCCGCGCGGGTCAGCCCGCAAGGCGTCAGTTGCGTGCTGCAGTTTGGTGATGAGTGGAAAGTGGCGCCATCGGATGAGTTGCAGATGGCGCTTGAGCAAATGCTGGGTGCACAAGAGGTGGCGGTCGAATACTGACCGCCTGGCGCAGACAACAAAGCCAAACCGCAGACATGCTGGTTTGGCTTTTTTCGTTTACATGTCTTTCAGGCCCGTGATCGCATAGCCTTTGGCGGCGATCTGCTGGTGCGGCTGTTCGATATGGTAGTCGGGCAAGATTTCGGCATCGTCGGCCACTTCGCTGGCGCGTGTTTCGAGCTGCCAGTCGGTATTGGTCACTTCTTCCGGAATGAGCTTTCCTTCCGGCACGGCGAGGTAGGAAAAAATGCCGTCGTGCTCGGCCCGGCGGTAGATGTCTACGCGCATGAATGCCTCCTAGTAAGCGTTGGGGGAACCGGCGCACCGCAGTGCATGCCGATAGCGCTAGCGTAACAGGATTGTGCCGTGCACGGGTTGTAGCGTGTGCCGCAAGAGGGACGCTCAGGCGATGGCGGAAGCGTAGTCGTCGTCTTCGCCGAGCATGGCCGATTGCCGCATCTCGCCGGCGGCGGCCGCAGCACCTGCCATGGCGGCTTGCAGCGGGCTGCGATGGGCGTCGAGGCCGCTACGCAGGCAGGCGATCATGGCCAGTGTCAGTTCGTGGCGCTTGCGTGCTTCCGAGCGTTTCTTGGAAGGAATTTCTTGAAGCGCTGGCAAGGCCAGGTTTTCGCACGCTAACTCAAAATCGCCATCCTGGCGCACTTGCGCGCCCAGTTCTTGCCATATTGCATTGTAGTTGGCGAACAAACGGCCTTTCTTGGCGGAGTGGTGCACGGCGCGATTGATATTGCCGACAAGCAGCATCTTGCGGCAGCCGTGTTCGTATCCCAGCTGGCGCACCAGGCGCACCATCAGGGTCTTCGGACGCATGCCGTGCAAGTCGCGCGTTGCCTCGCGCACGCGGTGCGCGCTGTCCTCGCCCTTCGGGCCTTGCAGGCAGCCGATGCGCATGCCCAGGGTGGCGCGCTGGCTGCCGAAGAAGGAAAAGGCGATCGAATACAGCACATCGTCGTCATCCATCAGTTGCAGCACCATTTCGCCTTCGCGGTCCATCGGATGCAGCGAACACAGCTGCAAATGGTAGGGCGCGCCCGACTTGCCCGCCACCGTGCCCAGGCGTACGGGGCCGTGCGCCGCTTGGCTCATCAGCTTGCCCCAGCCTTGCTGCAAGATGAAATGGTAGTGCTCGGCCAGCAATTCCACGCGCTGCTGGCAATTCAAGGTCAGGCTCAGGTAAGGGCGGTAGACCTTGTGGATCATGTGCGGATAGGCTTGCACCAGGTCATGAAATACCGGATGCGAGTTCAGCAGTTGTAGCCAGAGGCGAGTCTGGCGCTGCTGCACGCGGGCGCGCAGATGCAGCTTGAGCATTTCGCGCCAGCGGCGCATGCCGCTCGGCATCGCCATCAAGCCGTCAGACAGGGTAATGGTTGGCATCATTGTGGCGTGGCAAGGCGTGCTGCATGCATGGAAGGGATGGTATGGTCGGAAAACCATGTCATCTTATGCACGCCATCTCCCCCTGTAAATTGGCGAAACAGCGTACGGGTTCCCCTTATGCCAACCCTGTTTTAATAGCGGTAGGTGACGTACACGGCGCCGATCGGCGAGGTCTTGCGCTGCACGATGGGGCTCTTGGCCGCGTCGCCCAGGCGGCTCTCGACGCCGACCAGCGTATTGATGCCCCAGCGCGCATCGAAGCGGTGCTCCCAGTTGACGGTGGCTTGCGCTTCATAGAAACCGGCCTTGGGCGTGTATTGCTTGAACGAGGTGTTCGCGGCCTGAGTGGCCGTCACGCCATACATGGTCTGCACGTATTTGCGCTCGCCCCAGCCCAGCTGGCCGCCGATGGTCACGCTGTCCTTTTGCATGCCCTTGGCGTCGGACCTGCCGTAGACCTGGCCCGTCGCTTCGAAATGCACGTTCGCGCCGTTTTCGCGGTTCGACAGGGGAATGTCGCTCGACACGCTCAGCGACAGGCCCGGCAATGGCGAATAGCCAGCGCTGAGCAGGGCGCTGGCGTTGCCTTTGACTTCGCCCATGCCCTTCAGGTAATCGCTGCCGCCCCAGCCGTTGGCGCCATTGCGTTTGTGGTCTTCGCGGTTGCCGCGGTAGCCCAAGGCAGCGCTGTAGCTGAAGGGGCCGGCCTCGCCGCCATAGCCGATGCCACGCGAGGTGCTGAAGAACAGGCCATTGGCCATCGCGTAATCGAGGATGATCAGTGGCGAGGCCGACAGCTTGTCGGCGCCGGAATAGCTGGACACGGCGGCGACACCGCCGCCGATGGTGAAGACATTTTCCGCAGCCGGTTCGGCCGCCGCGGCAGCCAGGGGATTCAAGCTCAGGCCGCAAGCCAGCGCCAGCGAGGTCAACAAGGTTGTAGATGCGTGCATGGAGTTTTCCGTCAGGTGGAGAACCGAGTCCGGAGTGGCTCGATTGACTGCCGACAGTATCTGCCCTTGCCATGAAGGAAAAATGAGCCTTTTATTAAGATTGCATGAAGAGCGCTTCTTTACCCTTTCTTCAGCTTGCGGTGGTTTAATACTCACCATGAAGATACTGCTGATTGAAGACGATATGGACCTGGGCAATGGCGTGCGGATCGCCTTGCGCGACCAGGGCATGCAAGTGGTCTGGGTGCGCAGCCTCGAGGATGCGGCGCGCAGCATCGAGCACGACAGTTGCGAGCTGGTGTTGCTGGACCTGGGCTTGCCCGATGGCGATGGCCTCGATTTGCTGGCCCGCTTGCGCGCGGCCCGCCTGCCCGTGCTGATCCTCAGCGCCCGCGACACGCTGGAACAGCGCTTGCGGGGCCTGGACGGCGGCGCCGACGATTACCTGGTCAAGCCCTTCGTGCTGGCCGAGCTGCTGTCGCGCGTGCGCGCGCTGGCGCGCCGCAGCTATGGTTTCGACGGCGACACCATCGAGTTGCGCGGCCTGCTGCTGCAGGTACCCACGCGCCGTGTCAGCGTGCATGGCCGGCCGGTGGAGCTCACGGCCAGTGAATATGCGCTGCTGAAGACCTTGCTGATGCGCGCCAACCGGGTCATCACGCGCCGCGTGCTGGAAGAACATATCTTGCCCGGCGGACTGGCCAATGCCAGCAATACCCTCGATGTGCACATGGGCAACCTGCGCCGCAAGATAGGAGAAGGGTATATCCGCACCGTGCGCGGCGTCGGCTATGTCATCGACCAGCAGGGCGAACCGTCCACCGCGCCGGGTACTGGCGCATGATGGGGCGTTTCTGGGCCATGCTGCGCCGGCCTACCCTGGTGCGCCGCTTGATGATGGCGCAAATGCTGATGCTGACCATGGTGTGGAGCCTGGCCGTGGCGTATGTGATGGTCGAGGGGGCGGACGAAGCGAGCAATGTGAGCCGCGGCGTCCTGCACGCCATTATCAGCGTGGCCGATAACCTGGCCGAGCAGCCGCAGCGCCAGGAACAAAGCTTGCGCGCCATCGACGAAGCTTTGCGTGAAGAGTTTGAAACGGGACAGGTGCCGGAACTGGCGCCGCGCATCCTGGTCTGGCGCGAAGGCAAGCTGGTCTACAAATCGCCCGATGCGCCCAGCGGTATCCGCAGCGCCGGCCCGGAGCAGATGGAAGTGGTGTACGTCAAGGGCCAGGCCTGGCGCAGCCGCAGCCTGGCCGAGGGCAGTACGCGCGTGACGGTGCTGGAAGCGGGAGGCGCCTGGCAATTGTTCATCACGATCAATTCACGCGGTTACTACCTGCTGCCGCTGCTGATCAGTCTGCCGTTCCTGCTGGTGCCGGCCTGGCTGTCGATCCGCCTTGCCATGCGCCCGTGGCGCAAGCTGGCGCAAGAGGTAGCGGCGCGCGGGCCGCAGGATTTGCGGCCGCTGGCGTTCAAGCCGCCGCATGGCGAACTGGCGGCACTGGTCGACAATATCAATGCGCTGCTGCAGCGGGTTGATGCCAGCGCCGCACGCGAACGCAGCTTCATCGCCGATGCCACGCATGAGCTGCGCACGCCTCTGGCAGCCATGCGCGTGAATGTCGAGGCCTTGCAGGGCCAGGTACATGATGCGCGTCAGCAAGAGCTGCTGGACGGTATCTTGAACAGCGGCAACCGGGCCGCGCGCCTGGTGGGCCAGCTGCTGCAACTGACGCGCAGCGAAGTGCAGGCGGGCGCGGGCGAGTTGCCGCGGCGGCAGGCGCTCGACACCTTGCTGCAAGACCGCCTGGCGGCCCTGTCCGGACTGGCCCAGGCGGGCGATATCGAGCTTGAATTGCAAGCCAGCGTCTCGCTCAGCGTGCCGGGACAGCGCGAAAGCCTCGTTTCGTTGATCGACAACCTGGTGGAAAACGCCATCAAGTACAGCCCGCGCGGCAGCAGCGTGACAGTGTCGCTGCATGCGGAGCGGGGCCAGGCCGTGTTGCATGTGGCCGACCAGGGACCGGGCATCGCGCCGGCGCTGTATGAGCGCGTGTTCGACCGCTTTTTCCGCGCGCCGCAGCAGGTGCAGCCAGGCAGTGGCCTGGGCTTGTCCATCGTCGCTTCCGTCGTGCGCCAGCATGGCGGCACGATTCAGCTGCACAGCGGTAACGGCGGCCTGGGCTTGCTGGTGGAGGTGCGCTTGCCCTTGGCCGTGGTCTGACCGCGCTGGCAGGTTTTGCGGTATTGCATGAAAATTATGTCATGTGCATATAACGCAAGATGACATGGCGTGGCGCACGCTTGCGATGCATAATGCGGGACAGTTAAAAAAACACCGTTATGCGTCTATTCCTGTCCCGCTACCTGCCGTATCCCGCCTTTGTCGGCCTGTATCTGCTGTTTGACTGGGCCACGTATATCGACCCGATGTACGGGCTGAACATTACCCCGTGGAACCCCGATCCTGCGCTGGGCCTCGTGTTTTGGCTGATCCATGGCCGCAAGGCGGCGCTGCCATGGTTCATCGCCCTGGTGGCCGGCGAGGTGCTGGTGCGCGGCATGCCGGCAGGCCTGCCCCTGACCTTGCTCTGTTCGGCGTGGCTGGTGCTCGGCTATGGCGGTATCGGCGCAGTCCTGCGCCGCAGTTTCAGCAGCAGCGACATCTTCGACAACCGGCGCCGCCTGAGCGCCTGGGTTCTCATCGTGCTGCTGGGCACCGCGCTCAATGCGCTCGGCTACATTTCCCTGCTGTCGCTCACGGGGCGCATACCGGCCGGCGAATGGGGCACGGCCGTCTGGCGTTTCGGCATTGGCGACACGGTCGGCATGCTGGTGTCGATGCCGCTGATCTGGGTGCTGTTCAGCGAGCGCGGGCGCGAGCGCCTGCATGCCGCCGTCTGGCGCTGGGAAACCCTGGCCTACCTGGCCCTGGCCAGCTTCGTGCTGTGGAGCCTCTTCGGTTCCATCGTGCGTTCCGAATACAAGCATTTCTACTTCCTGTTTCTTCCCGTCATCTGGGCCGCATCGCGCCAGGGCTTGCACGGCGCCATGCTGGCCGTGTTTGTATTGCAGCTGTGCATCATCACCCTGGTGAAATGGACGCATGCCGTCGATATCCAGTTCTATGAACTGCAACTGCTCGACGCCGTGCTGGCGCTGGTGGGCTTTTTTATCGGCATCGTCGTCGATGAAATGCGGCAAGTGGCCGATGAGCTGAAGCACACGCTGCGCCTGGCGGCCGCCGGCGAAATGGCGGCGGCCTTGGCGCATGAGCTGAACCAGCCGCTGACGGCCTTGTCGACCTATGGCAAGGCGTGTGAATACCTGCTGGAACGGGGCGAGAGCGGCGTCTTGCTGCAAGGCGCCATCGGACACATGATCGTCGAATCGGGACGCGCCGCGGACGTGGTGCGCCGCCTGCGCGACTTTTTCCGCACGGGCGCGATGCAGCTCGAGGCGGTGCGGGCGAGTGAGCTGATCGAGGGCCTGGTACGCCAGTTCACGCCGCTGTTCCACGAGCATGGCATCGAGCTGGCGCTGGCGCCGCCGTCGCCGCTGGCCGTCAACGCGGACCGCCTGCAAATCGAACTGGTACTGCGTAACCTGCTGGCCAATGCACAGGATGCGGTGATGGGCCAGCCGCGCGGCCAGCGCCGGATCACGGTCTCGGCCGAGCCGCGCGAGGGCGGCCGGCTGCGCCTGTCCGTGGAAGATAGCGGCCCCGGCATTTCCAGCAGCCTGGCCGCACGCCTGTTCGAACCGTTCGTCTCGACCAAGGCCAGCGGCCTGGGGCTGGGGCTGGTGCTCAGCCGCAGTATCGTCGAAGCGCATGGCGGCCAGCTATGGGCCGAAGTGGGCAAGCATGGCATGTTTCGTTTTATCCTGCCCCTGGCGCACGCCGGTGCAGGCGCTACGGGAGAGTATGGTGACAAGTAATTTGACGGTGTTTATCGTGGACGACGATCCCGCCGTGCGCGATGCGCTGGGTTTGCTGTTGGGCATACGCGGCTACCGCACGGCCCTGTTTTCCTGCGGCGAGGATTTCCTGCACAGCTGGCGGCCCGAGTGGGCCGGCTGTCTGCTGATCGATATCCGCATGTCGGGCATGGATGGCCTGAGCCTGCAGCGCTGCTTGCTGGAGCGCAAATGCCTGCTGCCGATCATTATCATTACGGGGCACGGCGACGTGGCGCTGGCACGCCAGGCATTCAAGGCGCAAGCCAGCGATTTCCTGGAAAAACCATTTGATCACGATAAGTTGCTGGCCGCCATCGATGAAGCGTTTTCGCGCGAGGCGCATGCGCGCGGCCAGTTGCAGCGCCAGGTGGACGGGCTGGCCTTGCTGCGCGCCTTGACGCCGCGCGAGCGCGAAGTGATGCAGTTGGTGGTGACGGGTCAGCACAACCGCGATATCGCCCCGGCGCTGGGTATTTCCGTGCGCACGGTGGAGGTGCACAAGGCGCGCCTGATGGACAAGCTGGGCGTCGATAATGTGGCCGATCTGGTGCGCATCAGCATGCTGGCCTCCGGCTAGCCGCTGAAGCGTTCTCTAGGCGATGGTCTGCAATACCTGATCGCTTGAAATCGCCTTGACCCAGTCGCTGCGCCGCGCCACCGTGATGACGGTGCTGTTGGCGCTGTCGAAGGGGGCCCATTCCGGATTCTTCTTGCGCATCAATGCCACCACGGGCACATGCACGGCGTTCGCCAGATGCATGATGGATGTTTCCACCGAAATAATCAGGTCGCATTGCGCCAGCATGGCCGGCAGCTGGAAAAAATTGTCGACGGCACTGAAGGCTTGCGTGCGCGGCAAGTTGTGCGCCTGCACGACGGTATTCACCTTGGCCAGTTCCTGCGGCATGGCATTGATCAGGAAGCAGGCATGCTGCCATTTCGGCATCGCTTGCATGCGCTTGATCAGCTCGGCAATGCGCTCCAGGGGCCAGCCGCGCTTGTGCGATTTGGCAAACGGGTTCAATAGCACGAGCGGCCCCTGGCGCGGGGCAAAGCCCCAGGCGGCCAGCTGCTCCTGCGCCTGCTGCAATGCGTGCTCGGGAATGTGCACGAAGGGATAGCGTTCGGCCACGGGAATGTCGAGTCCCGTCAATTGATGGAACCAGTCCGCATATACGCTGCTGATATGGTGTTCGCCGGCATCCTGACCCGCATACGAGGCCAGCACGGCGTCGATCTTGCGGTAGGCCAGGTAATGCCAGGGGCGTAGCGGGCTGAACGGCTTGCGCGTGCCGATCACCAGCCCGTGCGGGCTGATTGCGCGGGCAAGGTCCGCATATTGCTGTGGCCGTACGTGGGCAAGCGACACGACGACAGGATAGTGCTCGGCCTTGGCTTCGCGCAGTGACTCTTCGTACAGTGCGGGGCTATAGGTCTTGCGGTACACCTTGGAAAACAGGCCCGACTGTTCCACCCAGTCGTACAGCGAATAGGTGCGCAAGCTTTCCCATTGTTTGGCGTCGGATGTGCGGCGTACTTCGTCCACCCACAGGTGGATCTTGATATGCGGGTAGGCCGCGGCAAAGGCGCGGAAACCGTTTTGCAGGTAGGTGAAGTCTCCCAGCGCCAGATGGGCGATGAAAAGAATTTTGTCCGACTTTTGTAGAAGTTCGGCGGGAATCAAGGGCGTCATGTATCAGTACGATTTCAGGTATTCATTCGGTGGTGTCATAGCACTTGCTGGGAAAATTGCAGGCGATGGAGGTTGGCATACGCGCCGTTGGCATCCAATAATTGCTGGTGACTGCCGGTTTCCATTATTTTCCCGTGTGACAATACCACGATACGGTCCGCACGTTCAATTGTTGATAGCCGATGAGCAATAACTAAGGTGGTTTTTCCTTGCATCAGGTGCTCGAGTGCCGCTTGCACGGCCCGTTCCGCCTCCGTATCCAGTGCCGAAGTGGCTTCATCGAGGATCAGGATGGGCGCATCCTTGTAGATCGCGCGGGCAATGGCCACGCGCTGGCGCTGGCCGCCGGACAGGCGCGAACCGTTGTCGCCCAGGCGCGTTTCCAGGCCGTCGGGCAAACCGTCGATGACGTCCGACAGGAAGGCTGCCGCGGCGGCCGCTTCGATGCGCTGCCGGTCCGGGACCGCATCGCCATACGCGATGTTGGCGGCCAGGGTATCGTCGAACAGCACCACCTGCTGGCTGACCATGGCGATCTGGCTGCGCAGGCTGGTCAGGGCGATGGCATCGATATTCTGTCCATCGAGCAAGATTTCACCGCTGCTGGCCGAGTAAAACCCGGGCAGCAGGCTGACCAGGGTAGATTTGCCGCCGCCGGACATGCCGACAAAGGCGACCGTTTGCCCTGGCGCGATGCTCAGGTCGATGTGCTGCAGGGCCGGCTCCGGATGTCCGGGGTAGGCAAAGCTCACGTCCTTGAATTCGATGCAGCCTTTGCTGCGGCCAGCGAGCGGCTTGCCGCCCGTGCGTTCCGGCGTCTTGTCGATCAGCAAAAAGACTTCCTCCGCGGCGGCCATGCCGCGCTGCAGGGGACCGTTGACTTCGGCCAGTTGCTTCAAGGGCGTCAGCAGCATCAGCATGGCCGTGATGAAGGAAACAAAGCCGCCGACCGTGATCTGACCCTGCTCCGACTGGAACAGAGCCATCACGATGACCAGGGCCACGGCGGCGGCCGTGATCACCTGCGTGATGGGCACAGTGGCGGAAAAGGTCGTCGTCATGCGCATGCTGTAGCGGCGCAATTGTTCGGCGCGTTCTTCGAAGCGGGCTTTCTCGTAGGCCTGGCCGCCGAAGATCTTGATCACTTGCTGCGCGCGCGTGGTTTCCTCGATGACCTGGGTCAGCTCGGCATTGACGGCCAGCGAGTCGCGGTTGAGTTTTTTCAGGCGCTTGCCCGTGGTGCGCACGACGATGGTCAGCACGGGCAACAGCACCAGGGTGACCAGGGTCAGGGCCCAGTTCAGGTACAGCAGCCACGCCAGCAGGCCCAGCACGGTCAGCGAGGAGCGCACGATCGAGGTAAACACCTTGGTCACCATCTCGATGATCTGCTGCACTTCAAACATGATGGAGTTGATGACTTTGCCCACCGTGTGCGTGTTGTAGAAGTCGATGGGCAAGTTCAGCATGCTGGCAAACATCCGGCGCCGCAATTCGTTGAGGATGCGCGTGGAGACATAGCTCATCAGGTAGCTGCTGGCAAACGTCGAGGCGCCGCGGATGGCAAAGATACCGATGACGATCAGTGGCACCAGCCAGAAGGAAAAATTCACCTTGCCGCCAAAACCATTGTCGAGCAGCAACTTGAGCGCATACGGCAGCAGCGGTTCCGTGCCCGCCGTGACGACCATCGCCAGCAGGGCCAGGGCCAGGTGTTTTTTATACGGCGCGTGCAGCGCGGTGAGGCGCTTCAGGTCGGGCGTCAGCATCGGTACGATTCCTTGCAGGGGGCAGCAAAAGCGGTCAGGCGAAAAACAAGCTCAGGCGGTGCGTTCTTGCTGGCGCAACAGGGCCCACAATATCACCATCGGGAAGACCAGCATGATGATGCCGATATTCAAGGTTAGCGAGCTCGTCGTCAGGCCAAAAATCATATAGCAGGTGCACAGTATCACGCCTGCCAGTGCATATGGCTGGGCTGCAGGAGCACTGTGGCGCAGGGCGCGGCCAAACAGTGACAAGGGGATGAGGAAGAGCGCCAGCAAGGCCATGACGCCGACGATGCCGCGTTTGACAAGCGTATCGAGGTAGTCGTTGTGGGCATTGGTATAGTTTTTAACGAGCGCATTCAATTTGCCTTCGTCAGCTAACTGTTGCTTTGCAGCCAGATAACCGCTGCGGCCCATGCCCAACCAGATATTGTCATTCGACATAACCCAAGCGGTGCGCCACATTTCCATGCGTTGACCGATGGAGGTGGTCACCGTCTCTCTGGATTGGAACTGTTTTATTTCATTGACCGCTATTGCTATGCGTTCAGGTACGCGGGAGTTAGGAAGTGTATAAGCCAGTGTAGACACTATCAGGAGTGCACTCAGCAAGGTGGCCATGTAGCGTGCTCCGCGGCCTTTTGAGTAGTGGTACAGGAAAAGACAGCCGCAGACGGGAAGTACTAGCCAGCCGCCGCGGCTGACACTGATGATGGACCCCACGATGCCAGCCAGTCCGCCGGCAAGCAATAGCATCCTCCATGCGAGGCGATGGCTCCGCGTGTGCACCCAGCCCAGGCCGCAAAGGGATAGCATGCCAAGCAGTACGCTGACGTTGCCATAGTGGATGGCATTGCTGGTCGCTGCTTGCGGACGGTACATTTCCAGTACGAGGATTTGCCAGGATGCTAAAGCGGCACCGCTGATGGCACCTATGGCAACTCCACTCCACCATGCTGCGGGGCGAGGTGGATAGGCGAGTAGTAGCAGCAGTACCGGTGTGGCCAGCAGCGCGCGCAATGGCATGTCGAGTTCGCGGGCCGGATCTGCGTGGAACAGCATGTTAGCAGTGAAAACACAGAAATAAAGCAACAGGGTGCCGAGCAGCAGATAATCCTGACGTTGTAGGTTCAGGCGCGGACGTTTCCATAGCAGGCAGATGCTGGCAATCAGAAGGGTCAGGGCACCTAATGAATAGCCGCTGGTAACAGCCAGCGCCAATGCCGAAAAAAGAAAAACACAAACAGAAGTCAGGCCGAGCATGAATATCCTTGGTAACGCACGTGTCGCCATGATGGCAACTGTAGCAACATAAAGTAGGCGTCATTGTAATCGAAGGTGGCTGCAAAAACGCCTGTACGGAATTGACTCTTCGACAACTATGTGAACGGTCTCAAGGAGGAGAATGTAAAAAACCATGGTTTTTAGCCATGGTTTTTTTGTAAGCAATGGTAACTTGCTGTTATTTTGCCAAGGCCGCAAGGCCTGTCATGCGTCTCAGGCGGTGGCTGGCACGCGCGTGGCGACGCCGGTGGCGATGGCCGCTTGCGATACGGCAGGCGCGACCCAGCTGCGCAGACGCTCGTCGAACGGCGACGGTATCAGTTGCAGCGGGCTCAAGGCGCTGCTCTCGTGGCCCGGCAGCGGCTCCTTGGCCAGCGCGGCAATGGCGCGCACGCAGGCCAGTTTCATTTCTTCGTTGATGGTGGTGGCGCCCACGTCGAGCGCACCGCGGAAGATGTAGGGGAAGCACAGCACATTGTTGATCTGATTCGGGTAATCCGAGCGGCCCGTGGCGACGATGGCGTCGTCACGCACGGCATGCACTTTTTCCGGGGCGATTTCCGGATGCGGATTGGCCAGGGCAAAGATCAAGGGCTTGGCGGCCATCGATTCAACCATCTGCGCGCTGACCACGCCGCCCTTCGAGACGCCGATGAAAATGTCGGCGCCGACCATGGCATCGGTCAGGTCGCGGTCGCTCGTGTCGTTCGCGTAGCGCGCCTTGTTCTCTTCCATGTTGGCATCGCGGCCCGGGTAGATCACGCCTTGGCTGTCGCACACTTTCAGCAGCGACTTGTTCAGGCCCAGCGAGACCAGCAAGTCCAGGCAGGCGATCGAGGCCGCGCCGGCGCCCGAGACGGCCACCTTGACGTTGCCGATATCCTTGCCCACCAGTTCCAGGCCGTTCAGGATGCCGGCCGCGACGATGATGGCCGTGCCGTGCTGGTCGTCGTGGAAGACGGGAATGTTCATGCGCTTGCGCAATTGCTGTTCGATGTAGAAGCAGTCGGGCGCCTTGATGTCTTCCAGGTTGATGCCGCCGAAGGTCGGCTCCATGCGCACGACGGTGTCGATGAACAGGTCGGGGTCGTTCTCGGCCAGTTCGATGTCGAATACATCGACGTCGGCGAACTGCTTGAACAGGCAAGCCTTGCCTTCCATGACCGGTTTGCTGGCCAGCGGGCCGATATCGCCCAGGCCCAGCACGGCCGTGCCATTCGTGATCACGGCCACCAGGTTGCTGCGCGACGTGTAGGTGCCGGCCGTGCGCGGATCTTCCACGATGGCTTCGCAGGCGAAGGCCACGCCCGGCGAGTACGCCAGGGTCAGGGCGCGGGCGTCGCCCAGCGGTTTGGTTGGCGTGACGGAAATCTTGCCCGCGCGGGGTTCCGCGTGATAGGCGAGGGCGGCTTCTTTCAGGTTGAAGGTCTCGCCGTTCTGTTCGGCGTGCTTGCTGTGCGAAGTAGACATAGGAATTCTGGGAAGGGCATGCATGGCCCGAGTGGTAAGTCCGAGCCATGGTATGCAAGCGTTTGCACGCTGTCAAGGCTGGATTGTACTTAAGCGTAACAAAACCGCTTTGGGCAGCGGCATTATTTCAATGCAAGCGTTTGCTCGGTTTTTGACGGAATGGGCATTTTTTACGATAAAATCACGGTATTGCGATCCGGGAAGCCCATGACAAACAAGAACCCCACCTTAAGCGACGTTGCGCGGGCCAGCGGCGTGCACTTTTCCACCGTGTCGCGCGTGATGAACCCGGCAACGCGCCAAATGGTCAGCGCCGAGGTGGCCGCGCGCGTGCTGGCCGAAGCGGGCCGGCTCGGCTACCGGCCCAACCGCGCCGCCTCCACCTTGGTTACGCGCAAGTCGCGCATCATCGGCGTGGTCTTGCCCGACATTACCAACGCGGTTTTCCCGCCCATTCTGCTGGGCATCGAGGAAGGCTTGCGCAAGCATGGCTACCTGGCCATCGTCGCCAACGTGGGCGCCGACGAGGAAGAACAGCTGTTCGTCATCAACCGCCTGCTGGGGCAGCAGGTCGACGGCCTGATCCTGGCCACGGCGCGCCGCGACGATCCCGTCATCAAGATGTGCATCGACCAGAATGTGCCTGTCGTGACCGTCAACCGCAGCGATGAAAACGGCGTGGCGTCCTGCGTCGTCAGCGACGACGTGGTCGGCATGCGCCTGGCCGTCGAGCACTTGCTGGCGCTGGGCCACCGCCATATCGCGCACATTGCCGGCCCGGAAAACCTGTCTACCGGCCACGTGCGCCGCCTCGGTTTCCTGGCCGCCATCCAGGCCAGCGAACTCGATCCTTCGCAAGCGTTCGTCTTTGAAAGCAGCGGCTATTCGCGCGAATGCGGCAAGGAGGCGTTGCTGGAACTGCTGCGCCATTCGCCGCAAACGACGGCCGTGGTGACAGGCAGCGACCTGGTGGCCCTCGGCTGCTACGACGCCATCCGCGAACTGGGCTTGAGTTGCCCCGAAGATATTTCCGTCGTGGGCCACAACGACATGCCGTACATGGACATGATCCGCCCACCGCTGACCACCATCCGCATCCGCCACCACGGCATCGGCACGGAAGCGGCCCGGCTGATCCTGCAAACCATCGCCTCGCCCGATTCGCCGGTGCTCGACGTGCGCCTGAAACCCGAACTGGTGGTGCGCGAATCGACGGCCGCGCCGCGCGCCTGACACCTTCTTGCCCTTCTTTCTGCCGAGTATGTTTAAATCTTGATATTGATAATGATCAAGGCAACGCCATGCAGACGAGAGCCAAGCAAGCACAGCAGGGAGGCCGCTGATGCCGAAAAATTTCGGCATGCCCGGCAACGCCTGGCGCTATGCGCTGGGCAGCGATTATGGCTATTGCTCGCCCTTGCTCGACGGCATAGAGTTTGAAAACGAGTGGGTCACCATCCGCGAATCGGCGATCCGCATCCGCGCCGGCTATGCCTGGGATGGCTGTTCACCCTGCATCAGCGTGCTTGGCCTGTTTTATGTGGGCACGCCCGATGGCGCGCAGCACCTGGGCTTGCCGGCCACCTATCATGCCAGCCTCGTGCATGACGTGCTGTGCCAGTGGCGCGCCGACATTCCCGTCAGCCGCGCGCAGTCGATCGCCATTTTCCACCAGTTGCTCAGGGAAGTGCGCTTCCCTTTGGCGGGACTCTATGCGGGCGCCGTCTTCCTGTTCGGGCCACGGCGCGGCTTCATGCGGCCTGTCGCGCGCACTGCGGTGGCGGCCCCGCACCCGCCGGGCGCAACATTAAAGCGGCGCTGACGCCGCCGCCGACGCGCCATGATGTTAAACTGGCGCCCCTCATCGATTCTCTTGCCCTCTACCGCCATGACCAAAACCAACACGCCTTCCCCAAAACGCCGCGAAGAGGGCGTCGCCAAGCTGACCGTCAATCCCTTCCTGGACGCCGAGTTTTACGCGCGCATGCGCGACTACACGGAGCGCGATGCGGCCATCATCAAGGAACTGAAGGCGATCGCCGAGATCCGCGCCGGCAACAAGCAGCCCGATCCCCGCCTGGCGCCGTCGCTGCAAGCATTGCGCGATACCGTCAAGAAAGGTTTGACCTTTGGCGAGATGCTCGACCGCATGGCGGCCGGCAAGGAAAAAGGCCTGTGGGAACCATGGATGACGACCTTCGGCATCGAGATCCGCGCCGTCAACTACGGCGCCGGCCCGCGCAACGCCTGCCTGGTGCTGGACCTGGCCGCGAATGCCCCGGCGCACGCGATGTTCGCCAAGGCCGGCATCCAGAACTGGCGCAGCCTGGCCGCCGACGACTGCTCCGTCGTGCGCTCGGAAAAGGCGACGGAAACGACGCCCTTGAAAGTGTATGCCGTGTTTTACCTGGATCCGCTGCCGGCCTGAACTAGTAGCACTATTGCTAACGCAATCAGCATCACGCCCGACAGCCGTTCCAGCAACGGCAGCGCACGCGCGAAGCGCTGCCGCAGGGCGCTGCTGCCGATAGCCAGCGCCACCGCCATATCCCACGCAAGCACGGCAAAGACCATCCACGCGCCATACGCCGCCATCGCGGCCGGGCTCGTTTGCCTGGCGGCCAGCACGGTGGCCAGGCTGACGTAGAACAGCGCATTCTTCGGATTCAGGATGGCGGAGACAAACCCTACCACCATACCGCCGCGCCAGCGCGCCTTGCCGGTGGCGGGCGCGGCTTCCAGGCTGCTCTTGCCCGCATGGCGCAGGAACAACCAGCCCAGATACAGCAGATAGGCGCAGCCCGCCAGCCGCACCACCATGAAGGCCGTACTGCCCGCCTTCAGCACCGACAGTCCTGCAAACGCCGCCACGATAAAAACCGCATTGGCCACGGTAATGCCCATGCAGGTGCCGGCGGCGCCGCGCCAGCCGTGGGCCAGCGAAGTGCGCGCGATCAGGAAAAAATCGGGGCCGGGTGACAGCAGGGAAAGAAAGTGGGCGGCGGCGATGAAGAGGAAATCCTGCATGGGGTTCGGCTCGGGCAATGGCGATGCGCGAGTATGCAGGGGCAGGCGGCAGCCTGTATTGAAGAAAATTGCAGCTTAGCGGTAGCGTCCCGGCGTGATGCCCGTATGGGCTTTGAACACGCGCTGGAAATGGCTCTGGTCCGCAAAGCCCAGTTCATGCGCCAGCTGGGCCAACGCCGTCCCCGCCTGCAAGCGGCTGCGCGCGCGGTTGACGTGCGCGTTCAACTGGAAGGCGTGCGGCGTCATGCCCGTGGCGGCGCGAAAGGCACGTATCAATTGATACGGGCTCAGGCCCGCCGCTTGCGCCATTTGCCGCAGGCTGGCCGACGGTTGCGTCTGCAGCGTTGCGAGCACGGGCGCCAGCCGTTGCGGCACGGGCTTGCGTTCCGAGGGCAGCACGTCTGCACGGACGCTGGCGCAAGCGCCCAGGAAGGCCAGCAGCGCCGCATCTTTCTCCGCCGCGCCGGCCGTTGCAAACAGCAGTGCATTCATGGCGCAAAACTGCGCGTACAGCAGCGGGCAGTGCAGCACCGTCGCTGTGTCGCCATCGAGCCCCGGCGCGTGTGCTTGCAGCCATTGCGCATCGAGATGCAGCATCTGGTAGCTCCACAGGGTGCCAGGCAGGGGATTGCAGGCGTGCACGCAACCGGCCGGCACCAGCACCAGGCTGCCATTGGCGAGCATGGCCTGGCCATCCTGGCTGCCCGTAAAGATGCTGCCGCCGGAGTCGACGGCACCGATGGAAAACGTGGGATGGCTGTGCGGCTTGTAGCACGCCCGGCTGTGGCAGGCGCGCCGGCTCTCCACGTGGGGCAAGGCCGGATCGCGCCAGAAGGCGGTGGTATCCGACATGACTACATCAGGATGACGTCGTACTGCTCCTGGTGGTAGGCATTCTCCACCTGCAGCGAGATTTTCTTGCCAATGAAATCACCGAGCATGGCCAGGTGCTGCGACTCTTCTTCCAGGAACAAATCCACGACTTCCTGCGAGGCGAGGATGCGGAATTCGCGCGGGTTGAACTGTTTCGCCTCGCGCAGCAGTTCGCGCAGGATTTCATAGCAGATCGTGCGCGACGTCTTGACTTGGCCCTTGCCGGCGCAGGCGGGGCACGGTTCGCACAGGATGTGGGCCAGCGATTCGCGCGTGCGCTTGCGCGTCATTTCCACCAGGCCCAGTGGCGAGAAATTGCTCACCGAAACCTTGGTGCGGTCGCGCGACAAGGTGCGTTTCAGTTCGGCCAGCACGGCGTTGCGGTGCTCGGCATTGTCCATGTCGATGAAGTCGAGGATGATGATGCCGCCCAGGTTGCGCAGGCGCAGCTGGCGCGCGATGGCGTGTGCCGCTTCCAGGTTGGTCTTGAAAATCGTGTCGGCGAAATTGCGCCCGCCGACAAAGCCGCCCGTGTTGACGTCGATGGTGGTCATCGCTTCCGTCTGGTCGACGATCAGGTAGCCGCCCGATTTCAGGTCGACCCTGCGGCCCAGCGCGCGCAGGATCTCTTCTTCCACGCCATACAGGTCGAACAGCGGACGCTCGCCCGTGTAGTGCTGCAAGCGCGTCAGTTCGCTGGGCGTGTAGATTTCCGCGAATTCACGCAATTTCACGTAGTTTTCGCGCGAATCGACCTGGATGGTGGCCGTTTCATCGCCGACGAAGTCGCGCAGCACGCGCTGCGCCAGGCTCAAGTCCTGGTGCAGCAGGCTGGTGGCGGGACGCGTGCGCGCGCCGTGCGTGATGGTGCTCCAGGTTTTTCTCAGGTAATCGACGTCCGCCTTCAGGTCCGCGTCGGACGCGTCCTCGGCCATGGTGCGCACGATGTAGCCGCCCTTTTCGTCGGGTGGCAGCAGGCTTTGCAGGCGCACGCGCAACTGCTCGCGCTCCGCTTCCTTTTCGATTTTCTGCGAGATGCCGATGTGCTTGTCTTGCGGCAGATACACGAGCATGCGCCCGGCGATGGAAATCTGCGTCGACAGGCGCGCGCCCTTGGTGCCGATCGGGTCCTTGATCACCTGCACCGTCAGCACCTGGCCGTCGAAGAGGATTTTTTCGATCGGCGCCGGTGTCGCGTTCTGGCCGTCGTGGCCGCGCGCTTCCCAGATGTCGGCCACGTGCAGGAAGGCGGCGCGTTCCAGGCCGATGTCGATGAAGGCCGATTGCATGCCCGGCAACACCCGCACCACCTTGCCGGAATACACATTGCCGGCCAGGCCGCGCGTGAGCGTGCGCTCGATGTGCAATTCCTGCACGGCGCCCTGCAGGATGAGGGCGACGCGCGTTTCTTGCGGCGTGATATTGATCAGGATGTCTTCGTTCATGGAGGCGCGGGAGTGGAGGCAACGAATGACATCATACCCGGGATCAGGGCAGGGGCAAACCAGCTAGCCGCAGCAATTGTGCGGTTTCGTACAGGGGCAGGCCCATGATGCCGGAATGGCTGCCTTCGATATGCTCGACGAACAGGGCGGCGCTGCCCTGGATGCCGTAGGCGCCGGCCTTGTCGTACGGTTCCGGCGTGGCGCAGTAGGCCGCGATCGAGGCGGGCGAGAGCACGCCGAAGCGCACTTGCGATACCTGCGTGCGCTGCTCGGCGAAGTTCTTGTAGTGCACGGCGATCGAGGTGAGTACCTCGTGCGTGCGGCCCGACAGCTGCTCCAGCATGGCCACGGCTTCCGCGCGGTCGGCCGGTTTGCCGAGGATGACGCCGTCGATGGTGACGGTGGTGTCGGCCGCCAGCACAGGACGCGGGGTCAGGTGGCGGCGGCGCACCAGATCCCACGCGAAGGCGCCTTTTTCATTCGACACGCGGGCGACATAGTCGAGCGCCGATTCGCCGGGGAAGACTTCCTCGGTGACGTCGGCGCCGCGCGGGCCGTCGCTGCGCAGCAGCAGCAATTCGAAATCGACGCCGATCTGGCGCAGCAGTTCGCGCCGGCGCGGGCTTTTGGAGGCGAGGTAGATCTTGTGATCAGCCGTTTTCATGGGGGAGTTCAGACGCGGTGATAGGGGTGGTTTTGCGTGATCGACCAGGCGCGGTAGAGCTGCTCGGCGAGGATCACGCGCACCACGCCGTGCGGCAGGGTCATGCTGGAAATGCGCAGCATGCCTTCGGCACGTGCCTTGAGTTGCGGATCGAGGCCATCGGCGCCGCCGATCAGGAAAGCCGTATCACGGCCATCCTGCTGCCACGCCATCAGTTGCTGCGACAGGCCGACGCTGGTCAGGTCCTTGCCGCGTTCGTCGAGGGCGATGATGCGCACGCCCTTGGGCAGGACGGCTTCGATGCGCTCGCGTTCGAGCGCCATCGCCGTGGCGGCGGTCTTGCTGCCGGAACGCTCCACCGGCTTGATTTCTTTCAGCACGATGCGCAATTCCGGCGGCATGCGCTTCGCGTATTCCGCGAAGCCCGTCTCTATCCAGGCCGGCATTTTATGGCCGACCGCAGCGATGATGAGCTGCATCGAGGCTTACTCTTCGACTTTTTTGATACGCTTGATCACGGTTTTTGCCGGTGCGGCATCGGCTGCCGGCTTGGCCGCGCGTGGGGTGCGTACTTTTTTCTCTGGCAGCGCTTTCAAGGCTTTCACGGCAGCCGCTTCGGTCTTGGTTGGCGCGACTTTCACGGTCTTGCCGACGGCTTTGGAAGCGGTGGCTTTTTTCGCCGGGGCTTTCTTGGCGGCGGTAGCGGTCGTGGCTTTCTTGGCCGGTGTCTTTTTCTCGATCACGGGCGCAGCTTCCACATTGGCCTTGCTTGCCGCCAGATGGCCGCTGACCTTTTTCGGCTCGTCGCCGGCCGCTTTTTTCGGCGCGCGCTTGGCGGCGCCCAGCTTGACCGGCGTGTCGCCCCAGATTTCTTCCAGACGGTAGTAGGCGCGGATAGGCGCTTGCATGATGTGGACGATCATGTCGCCCAGATCGACCAGCACCCACTCACCGGTTTCCTCGCCTTCCATGCCGATGATCTGGCCGCCGGCGTCCTTGACCTTGTCGCGCACCGAGGCGGCCAGCGCCTTGGTTTGACGGTTCGAGGTGCCGGAAACGATCGCGATGCGGTCGAACAGGCTGGTCAGGTGACTCGTTTCGAAGACGGCGATGTCTTGGCCTTTGACGTCTTCAAGGGCGTCAACGACGAGGGTTTGCAGTTTTTTGATGTCCATTTAGCTTTTGTATAAATTATGTTGTTCAATATAGTCTAGCACTAGCGGGGAAACAAGCGAGTTCGCCCGATTCCCCCGTTGTAATGCCGCACGTATTTCGGTGGCGGAGATATCCACCGCGAAGTCCTGTGCCAGATAAGTCAGACCGTGCGGCGTGTTGCGGATGCTTTCCAGAGACCCCAGGCGGCGCGAAAATTCGTCGGCGACCACTTGCGGTACTGCTGTGTCATTCAGCGCGAAGCCGGGGCGGGCCGCGACGCAGATATGCGCGTATTCAAATAATTGCTGCCATTCGCGCCATGTCGCGAGCCGTTGCAGCTGGTCGGCGCCCATCAGGAAAACGATGGAAGCGCGCGGTCCCAGCTCGGCGCGTACCTGGCGCAAGGTATCGATGGTGTAGCTGGCCTGGCCATGTTCGCTGCGCTCGATTTCCTGGCGGTCGATCATCACGGGCAGGGGCAGGCCGGCAAAGGCCAGGCCGGCCATCTCGGCGCGCTGCTGGCCGGTGGCGCCCAGGCTGCCCTTTTGCCAGGGCGCGCCCGCCGGTATCACGCGCAGTTCATCGGCGTGCAGCAGGCTGGAAAAATGCGTGCCCAGCGCGACATGGCCACTATGTACCGGATCGTAGCTGCCGCCGAGCAGCGTCACGCACGCCGTACCACTTTCCTTCACGCCTGCAGCCAGTCGCGATGCACGAGGAAGTCAGTATACAACGCCGCTTCCGGACTGCCCGCTTCCGGGTGCCAGTCGTAGCGCCACTTGACCACGGGCGGCATCGACATCAGGATCGCCTCGGTGCGTCCGCCCGACTGCAGGCCGAACAGGGTGCCGCGGTCGAAGACCAGGTTGAACTCGACATAGCGTCCGCGCCGGTAGCACTGGAAATCGCGTTCGCGTTCGCCGTACGGCGTGTCCTTGCGGCGCGCCACGATCGGCACATAGGCCTCGATGAAGGCGTCGCCGGCGCTGCGCATCATGGCGAAACTGTCGTCAAAGCCCAGGGCGTTGAAGTCGTCGAAGAAGATCCCGCCGGCGCCGCGCGCTTCGCGCCGGTGCTTCAGGTAGAAATAATCGTCGCACCACTGTTTGAACTTCGGATGCAGCTCGTCGCCAAATGGCGCCAGCGCATCATGGCACATCTGGTGGAAGTGCTTCACGTCGCCCGCGTCGCCGTAATACGGCGTCAAATCCATGCCGCCGCCGAACCACCATACGGGTGCGCCATCGGCATTGATGGTGCTGAAAAAGCGCACGTTCATGTGCACCGTGGGCGCGTATGGGTTGCGCGGATGCAGCACCAGCGACACGCCCATCGCTTCCCATGCCTTGCCACCCAGTTCAGGGCGCGCGGCCGCTGCCGATGGCGGCAGCGCGGCACCGGTGACGTGCGAAAAATTCACGCCGCCCCGCTCGAACACATTGCCTTCCTCGATCAGCCGCGAGATGCCGCCACCGCCCTCGGGGCGTTGCCATGCATCGGTCAGGAAGGGCTTGCCGTCCTGCGCTTCGAGCGCCTGCACGATACGGCTTTGCAAATCGAGCAAATAAGCCTTGACGGCCGAAGGGGAGGGAGTTGACGACATCGCGTGGGCCGACGAGGCCGAAATAAAAAAGTAAGGACGGATTGTACCCTGTTACGCGTTTTTGTGATAGGGCGGCGCTGGCGCTGTGGTTTTGCGGCTGGCCGCGCGCATCGTCCGCGACCAGCGCCTGCTATAGCATGCGCAATTGCTGCAGCACGGGCAGTTTGTCACGCAGGAACTCGTCGATGGCTGCGTTGAGCAGCTGCTGATGCTCCGCCTCGTCGGCGCATTCCGCGCCCTCATTGAGCAGGCGGCGCCCGTAGCGCGCCATGGCGCTGGCCGCCCGCGCCTGCAAGGCGGCCAGGTCCGGCTGTTCCCCTTCCTGGATGAGCAGCAAAAACAGCAGCCGGTCGATGAATTCCGTGTCGATGCCGCTGCCTGCCAACGGTGAGCACAGGATGCGGTTGCCGTCACCGTAGCGCAGCTGCGCGCCGATGGCCTGGTTCAGGCGGCGCGCGGCCGCGTCGCCGCTGCCGTCCTGCGCCCCAGCCGGGAAATACATCACGACCTGGCTGCCGGTGACCAGCATGGCAGCCACCTCCGCCAGGCTTTGCACGCTTTGTCCGGGCAGGGAGGGCAGCGTGGCCAATTCGGCCAGGCTATGTGGGCCGGTCGCCAGCGCGTCGCAGACGGCGCCGTAGACTTGCTCGTTTCCCGTCACGACGCCTGCCTTGGTCTGGAAGGTAAAGGCCATTTTTTCACGCGGCACCAGCATGGCCAGGTGCACGCTGGCGAGGCACTCGGCCTGGCGCACGGCCCCCATGCGGCGCGCGCCCCGCACCAGCACATCCTTGCGGAAGCTGGTATTGAGAAAATAATCCTTCATCATTTCGCGCATGGCGGCGTCGGGCAGCAAGTCGATGGTGGCTTGCTGGTCGGCGTTCAGATACAGCGCGGGAAAGGCAAAAGGCAGGTCGGCGGAGCCGGCAAAATCGAGCTTGGCGCGCGCCACATCGCGCATCACGTCCGTGTGGTACAGCGGCTCCCAGTTCTGGTTCAGGTATTCATGCACGCTGTAATGGGGATCGCTGTTGATGAGCGCATTGAGGCGCGGCGCGAGTGCGGGATTGTCCGCGATGTAGCCAGCCTGCAGGTTCTGCAGCTGCTGCACGTAGGCGATGCCAGCCTGCATCTGCAAGTCGCTGCGTCCGGGGAAACTGTTGGAAAACTCCAGCAGCAGACGCTGCAGGGGCAGGGCGGAACTCCAGCCAGGCATGGCGTTATAGCTGAGCGAAACGATGCCGCCCGGTTTCAGATAGCGCGCGATGAAGTCGACGATATGCTGGCGGTTCTCCCGGTTGACCCAGGTGTAGATGCCGTGCAGGGTAATGAAGTCGAACTGCGGCAGATCGGGCACGTGGCCCTGGGCCAATTCTTCGAAGCTGTTTTCCAGCAGGGTCAGATTGCTTGACTGGGCCTCGGCCGCCAGGGCGCGTGCGCCGGCGACATGCGCGGGGTTGAAATCGTTGCCGTAGAACCGGCCGTTGGCATTGGCGGCCGCCAGGACGTTGAGCGTCTGGCCGCGGCCGAAGCCCAGTTCAAAGTAGGTGTAGGGCTGGTCCAGGGGCACCGGTTCGATGCTGTTGAGGATGCAGCTGAAATTGAGGTGATGCGGACTCAGGTCGCTGTAAAAACCGTTGGTGTACTCGATATCCGACACGTATCCTTCATTCCAGGCCATGGTTTCCCCGCGTTGGTGGCAAAACGGCAGTATGCCATCATGGCCGCCTGCGCGGGAAGTGCGCTGTGGTTTAATGCGCCGGCGGCGTGGCGCCGTCCTGCACCACGGTGATGGAGAGCTCCGGCCCGGCGCCGGGCAGGCGCGCGCTCTCGACGGCGTGCGCGGCGTTCTGCCGCAGGTCAGGCCGTTCGATGCCCGGCTCGGCGATAGCGGCGGGAGAGGGCGCCTGCTTGCCGATAATGGCGCTGGCCGCAAAGACCAGTGCCAGCAGTAGCAGCGCGGCCTTAACCCATGTTCCCGGACGCGCATACACGGGGCGCTCGCGGCGGTGCTGGCGCGCTGCGGCGTCGACGATGATGCGGGCCAGCTCGGAGCCGCTCTGGCGGGCGCGCAGGCGCAGCGCCTCGAATTGGGGCGTGGACAAAGTGCCTTGCCGGAGCATGTCGCGCAGGGCGGCGACCGGCGTGATGAGCAGGCGGTCCTCCGGCAAGCGGGCATGCGCGGCGTCGCGCTGCCACTGGTCGATAACGTCTTCGTCGTACAGGGTGTCGATGGCCTGGCGGTTGACCTGGCGCAGCGCGTCGGCGGCCAGTTGCTGGCGTTCGAGCAGTGCCGCGCCGTCATGCTGGCGCGGCAGCTCGCGTACCCGCCGCAGGAAGACGTCCTGTGGCAGCAAGTCCGTGCGCAGCAGCCATGCCAGGGTGTCGACGGGCCCCGCACCGGCGGCCAGCTCCGGCACGTCGATATCCTCTTCTTCGTTGTGATTGCGCTGCAGTTCGATGATGTCCAGTTCGGCGATGGCGTCGTCGAGTTCATTGTCCGTGACCAGGCCGAGCTGGCGCACCTGGGCGAGGGCGGGGGGGAGTTGGCTGGGACTAGGCATGGGCCACATCTTAGCGCAAGGCCCGTTTTTTCGGCGCGCCCATGCAAACGGGGCCGGGGCGGATGACTTCCGCGCCGGCCCCGCCGTTTGCCGCTAAAGGGCGTGCTTGGTGCTAGTGCTTCAAACCGCGCCAGCCGATGTCGCGGCGGTATTGCGCGCCGTCGAAATGGATTTTTTCCACGGTTTCATACGCCTGCTTTTGCGCCATCTTGATGCTGTCGCCCAGGCCGACCACGCACAGCACGCGCCCGCCGTTGGTGACCAGGCGTTCGCCGTCGATGCGGGTGCCCGCATGGAAGGTGACGGAGTCCGGCGTTTCGGCCGGGATGTCGCCGATCGCGGTGCCCTTGACCGGATCGTCCGGGTAGCCGGCGGCGGCCATGACGACGCCAACGGCCGTGCGGCGGTCCCATTCCAGTTCCACTGCGTCGAGCGTGCCGTTGACGGCGTGTTCCATGACGGTGACCAAGTCGGTCTTCAGGCGCGCCATGATCGGCTGCGTTTCCGGGTCGCCCATGCGGCAGTTGAATTCCAGCGTCTTCGGCGTGCCCTTGTCGTCGATCATCAGGCCCGCGTACAGGAAGCCCGTGAACGTGATGCCATCCTTGGCCATGCCCTGGATGGTCGGCACGATGATCTCGCGCATGACGCGCGCATGCATGGCCGGCGTAACGATCGGCGCCGGCGAATACGCGCCCATGCCGCCCGTGTTCGGACCCTGGTCGTGGTCCTTCAGGCGCTTGTGATCCTGGCTGGTGGCCAGCGGCAGGATATTCTTGCCGTCGCACATGACGATGAAGCTCGCTTCTTCGCCGGCGAGGAATTCCTCGATGACGATGCGCGCGCCGGCGTCGCCGAACTGGTTATCGGACAGCATCATGTCGACCGCCTGGTGTGCTTCTTCCAGGGTCATGGCAACGACGACGCCCTTGCCGGCAGCCAGGCCGTCGGCCTTGATGACGATGGGCGCGCCCATGGCGTCGACGTAGGCATGCGCGGGAGCGACGTCGGAAAACGTCTGGTAGGCGGCCGTCGGGATGCCGTGGCGCTGCATGAAGGCCTTGGCGAAGTCTTTCGACGATTCCAGCTGCGCCGCTTCCTTGGTCGGGCCGAAGATTTTCAGGCCGCGCGAGCGGAACAGGTTGACGATGCCCGCGGCCAGCGGCACTTCCGGGCCGACGACCGTCAGGCCGATGTGTTCCTGCTGAACGAAGTCGGCCAGCAATTGCGGGTCGCTGATGTCGAGGTTGACCAGGCGCGCATCGCGCGCGGTGCCGCCGTTGCCCGGTGCGACATACACCATCTGTATGCGTTCGGACTGGGCCAGTTTCCAGGCCAGGGCGTGTTCGCGGCCGCCAGAGCCGACTACCAGAATTTTCATAGGGACCGTTCGTTCAATGTGGGTTGCAGGGCGGCGGTGCCGCCCTTGAGTACAGAGTGATTAATTCTCTATTAACGCGTTGGTAAACACTTCCTGGACATCGTCCAGCAGTTCCAGCGCATCGATCAGCTTTTGCATCTTGATGGCGTCGTCGCCCGAGTACACGGTTTCCGTCGCCGGTTTCATGATGACTTCGGCCACTTCGGCCTTGAAGCCCGCCGCTTCCAGCGCTTCCTTGACGGCGGCGAAATCGTGCACGGGCGTCACCACTTCGAAGCCGCCTTCTTCGTCGGCGATGACGTCGTCGGCGCCCGCTTCCAGGGCCGCTTCCATCAGCTTGTCTTCGTCGGTGCCCGGCGCGAACAGCAACTGGCCGCAGTGCTGGAACATGAAGGCGACCGAGCCTTCGTTGCCCATGTTGCCGCCGTTCTTGTTGAAGGCGTTGCGTACTTCGGCCACCGTGCGCACCTTGTTGTCGGTCATGCATTCGACGATGACGGCCGCGCCGCCCACGCCGTAGCCTTCGTAGCGCACTTCTTCGTAGTTGGCGCCATCGACGCCGCCGCTGCCGCGGTTGATCGCGCGCTGGACGTTGTCTTTTGGCATATTGGCGTCAGCCGCCTTGTCGACCGCCAGGCGCAGGCGCGGATTGGTGATGGCGTCGGCGCCGCCCATGCGGGCCGCAACCGTGATTTCCTTGATCAGGCGCGTCCAGATTTTGCCGCGCTTGGCATCGGTGGCAGCCTTTTTATGCTTGATATTGGCCCATTTGCTATGTCCTGCCATGTCGAATCTTCCTTAGACGGGTGTTCAATTGTGGCCGACATTTTAGCATATCGGCCCCCTGGCAAGCGGCATGGCCCCGTCATCAGGATGACACAATCTGTTGCTAAAGTGACGCGCTTTCACCATATCGAGGGCGCGACATCATGGCAAGTCAAATGGACAGGCGGCAATTTCTGAAATTGGGCGGCTTCATTACCGTCTCCGTGGCCACCGCCGGCCTGGCCGCCTGCGGCAGCACCGATTACAGCGATCCTGGCGTGCCGCTCGCTTCGGGCGGCGACTGGAAATTCCCGCAAAGCGTGGCGTCGGGCGACCCGCGCGCCGACAGCGCCATGCTGTGGACGCGCGTCGTGCCCGCCAGTTTCGATGCCGTCGCGCCTGCCGTTGCCGGCAAGTCCGACGTGGCCGTGCGCCTGATCGTCAGCGCCAGCGACAATACGGCCGCCTTGGGCAGCAACACGGCCCTGGCGGGCACGCCCATCGTCGATGCGAAATTGCCATTGAAAGCCGATTTCGACAATACCTTGCGCCACAAGGTGACGGGCTTGCAGCCTGGCCAGGTGTATTTTTACCAGTTCATCGCCGGCGACGTGCGCTCGAACGTGGGCCGCTTCAAGACGGCGCCTGCCGCCACGGCCGACGTGTCGCAGCTGCAGTTCGCCTACCTGACGTGCCAGGACTGGAGCATCAACCACTGGGGCGCGCTGTCGCACATCGCCGCCAATGAAAGCCTCGATTTCATCGTCCATCTGGGCGACTACATCTATGAAACTGTGGGCGAAGCGTTCCAGAGTGGCGCCGTGGAAAGCCGCCACGACCAGTTGAAATTGCCCGACGGCACTTTCAAAAGCGGCGCGTCCGGCGCGAAATACGCGACCACCGTGGCCGATTACCGCTACCTGTACAAGAAATACCGCACCGATGCGCGCCTGCAGGCCGTGCACGAGCGCTTTGCCTTCATCGCCATCTGGGACGACCATGAATTCACGGACGACGCCTGGCAGGACGCCTCCACCTACGAAGGCATCGTGGCCGCCGACGGCAGCGATCTGCACCAGCCGGCCCGCCGCCGTAGCGCCAACCAGGCGTGGTTCGAATACATGCCGGCCGACGTCACGTTCGATAGCGCCGCGACCACGTTCCAGAACATCCAGATCTACCGCGATTTCCAGTTTGGTAAACTGATGCAGCTGGTGATGACGGACGAGCGCCTGTACCGCGCCGACCATGCGATCGCCGAGTCGACCATCAACCCGGCCACGGGCAAGCCGCTGGGCAGCATCGGCAGCCGCTACCTGGTGCCGCAAGCGCTGTTCGACAGCGTGGAAGGACAGAAAATGGCGGCCGCCACCAAGGCCGGCGCCGACCCGCTGGCCGCTGCCGGCATGCTGGGCAGCACGCAACGCGACTGGTGGAAAAGCAAGATGAAGGCGGCGACCTCGACCTGGAAGCTGTGGGGCAATGAAGTGTCCCTGTTGCGCATGGGCTTGAATGGCACGGACGCGATCGCCACCTTGCTGGCGCTGAGCGCCATGAGCAAGGTGGGCCAGGCCATCGCCAGCACCCTGCCTCTGGTGGGGGGCAGCGTGCCGCTGGCGTCCGCCATCGTGGCAGCTTCCACGGCGGGCGCGGCGCAAAACGTGGCGCAAGCGGCGGCCATGGCCATTGCCGGTGCTGCAACCAACGCCAGCGCGCAGGGCGCCGCTGCCGTGGGCGCCGGCTTGAGCGCGGCCCAGGCCGGCATCACGGTGGCCGCCTACAACAGCGCTTCGCCGGCCGCCGCTGCGCAAGTGATCGCCTTCGGCTGGATCAAGCCCGACGTGCAGGCCAAGGGCGCCGCATCGAGCTTTGTTGCCGCATCGGGCCAGCAAGCGGCGCTGGCGCCGTTCTTCACGCGCTTCCTGCTCAATTGCGACCAGTGGGATGGCTACAACAGCGAGCGCAAGAATTTGATGGCGCATCTGAAAACCAATGCCATCGGCAACGTGGTGGCGCTGACCGGCGATATCCACTCGTTCTTTGCCGGCACCGTCAGCGACGACTTCGACGCAGCGGGCGGCGGCACGCCCGTCATGGTGGACCTGGTGTCGGCCGGTGTCAGCTCCGATTCCTTCTTCAGCTACCTGAAGTCGGCCGCCGGCAGCATGGGCGATATCGGCACCCTCGTCAGCTACCCGCTGGCCATCCCCGTCACGGGACTGGGCACGGTCAATCTCGACGTCAACCTGCTCGACTACACCATGGGCAAGGCGGCACCCACCGTCGACAGCCTGCTCGAGCAATTGCGCGTGCAGCTGCGCGGCGCCCTGGCCGCCAAGGGCGTGCCGGAAGCGCAACTGGAGGCGACAGCCGCTGCCGTGCAGGCGGGCTTGAAAGCGAGCACTGACTTCAGCACGACCCTGCTGGGCCTGGCGCAGCAATTGTCCGGCCTGGGCAACAACCCGTGGATCAAGCATCTGAATACGGATGCGCAGGGCTACACGGTGGTGACTTTGACGCCGGGCAAGCTGGTGGCGCAGTTCAAACAGGTGAATAAACTGATCGGCACGGCGGCGCCGGCGAATGTGATTGCACGGGTGACGACGGCGACGGTCAATGCAGGGGTGGCGGGGGTGGTGGTGGCATAACTGCTGGGGTCAGACCCTCAATGCCGCTAACTCAGAGGCTTGTGCTGTCGCTTGCGGGGGTCTGACCCCGGCTTTTGCCTTACAATCTGGACATGAGCTCCAGTTCCCCGCAAGCAACCCCATCTTCGCTTCCCCGTTCCGTCTACCTCGGTGGCCTGGCTATCGCCGTGGGTGGGGCGGTGCTGTTTTCCACCAAGGCCATCGTCGCCAAGCTGCTGTACCGCTACCAGATCGATGCCGTCACCCTGATTGCCTTCAGGATGATTTTTTCGCTGCCCGTGTTCGCGGTCATCGCCTGGTGGAAGATGCGCACGGAGCCGCCGTTATCAAACAGCGACCGCCTGCGCCTCGTCGGGCTGGGCCTCGTCGGCTATTACCTGTCCAGCTATCTGGATTTCCTGGGCTTGCAATACATTTCAGTGGGCCTCGAGCGCCTGATCCTGTTCCTTACGCCCACGTTTGTGCTCCTGATTACCACCGTGTACTTCAAGCAGAGCATCAGCCGCTTGCAGTGGCTGGCCTTGCTCACGTCCTACTGCGGCATCGTGCTGGTGTTCGTGCATGACTTGCAGGGCGGCGCCAGCAATGTGGCGCTGGGGTCGACTCTCGTGCTGGGCTCGGCCTGCTCGTATGCCGTGTATCTGCTGGGCTCGGGTGAACTGGTGAAACGCATCGGCTCGATGCGCCTTGTTTCCTACGCGATGTGCGTGGCCAGTTTTGCCTGCATCGCCCAATTCTTTATCCTGCGTCCCGTCGAACTGCTGATCCAGCCCATGCCCGTGTATGGCTTGTCATTGCTCAACGGCATCTTTTGCACGGTGATGCCTGTCTTCATGACGATGATCGCCGTCGAGCGCATCGGCGCGCCCGTCGCTTCGCAGGCGGGCATGATCGGCCCCGTGTCGACCCTGTTCCTGGGCGCCATGATCCTCGATGAACCGATCACCAACTGGCAACTGGCTGGCACCAGCCTGGTATTGGCCGGTATTTACTTGCTGTCGAAAAAGAAATAATTCCTCCACCCACTGAAAAGTCCTCACCATGAAAACACGCATCGCCCTGATTGCCCACGACAAGAAAAAAGATGACATGATTACCCTGGCGGGCGAATACCTGGATTTTTTGAAGGGCTGCGAACTGTCGGCCACGGGCACCACGGGAGGGCGCCTGATCAATGAACTGGGGCTGGCCGTCGAGCGCAAGCATTCGGGCCCGTTCGGCGGCGACTTGCAGATCGGTTCCTTGCTGGTGGAAGGCTTGATCGATTGCGTGATCTTCCTGCGCGACCCGATGACGCCGCAGCCGCATGAGCCGGACATCAATGCGCTGGTGCGCGCCTGCGACGTGCACAACGTGGCGTGCGCAACGAATTTGTCGTCGGCGCACCTGGTGCTGTCGCAACTGCAGGCACGGGCCAACGCGGCCGCCTGATCCACCCAGACAAGGAGATGAGCATGAGCGCAACGATTACCACCAAAGCCATCCGCATACAGCGCACGGGCGGCCCGGAAGTGATGGAATATGTGGACGTGGAACTGCCGCCGCCCGGTCCGGGAGAGGCGCGCGTCAGGCACGAGGCCATCGGCCTCAATTTCATCGACGTGTATTTCCGTACGGGCCTGTACCCGCAGCCGCTGCCCAATGGCCTCGGCGTCGAGGGCGCGGGCATCGTCGAGGCGGTGGGCGAGGGTGTCACGGAAGTGAAGGTCGGCGACCGGGTGGCGTATGCGGCGCGCATCAATGGCGCGTATGCGCAGCAGCGCAACCTGCCGGCGGCCCTGCTGCTGGTGCTGCCCGAGCGCATCGCTTTCGACACGGCCGCCGCCATGATGCTGCAAGGCTTGACGGTGCAATACCTGTTCCACCGCACGGTGGCCCTGAAGGCGGGCGACACCATCCTGTTCCACGCGGCTGCGGGCGGCGTGGGCCTGATCGCCTGCCAGTGGGCGAAGGTACTGGGCGTGAACCTGATCGGCACGGCCGGCTCCGATGAAAAGGTGGCGCTGGCCAAGGCGCACGGCGCGGCCCACGTCATCAACTACAACACGGAAAACTTCGTCGAGCGCGTGCGCGACATCACGGGCGGCAAGGGCGTCTCCGTCGTCTACGATTCCATCGGCAAGGATACGTTTACGGGCTCGCTCGACTGCCTGGCGCCGCTGGGCATGATGGTCAGCTTCGGCAACGCGTCCGGTCCCGTGCCGGCGTTTACCCTCGGCGAACTGGCCTCGCGCGGCTCGCTGTTCCTCACGCGCCCGGCTCTGTTCAGCTATGCGTCGAACCGCGCCAACCTGGAAGAGATGGCGACCTCGCTGTTCGGCGTCGTCAGCAGCGGTGAAGTGCAGATCGAGATCAACCAGCGCTACAGCCTGGCCAATATCGCGCAGGCGCATACGGACCTGGAAGGGCGCAAGACGACGGGCTCGACCATCATCGTGCCATGAGCGGCGGCAGTGACGGCACGCCGAAATTTGGCCGCCTGCTGATCGTGCTGTTATTGGCCGTCGCCCTGATCGGCGCGCTGACCTTTGCGGCCGAGGCGTATTATTCTTAGGAATGAAATGCAGACATGAAAAACCCGGCTGATGCAGCAATGCACAAGCCGGGTTTTTTTTAAGCATACTTCAGACTTTCCGCGCCTGACAAAACCGTAGCGAGCGGAAGGGAGCTGCGGTCGAGAAGCGCAACTGTACGAAGGTACAGTGAGCATCGCAGGCCGTAGATCGCGACGCGCAGTAGGTTTTGGCTGGCGCTCTCAGTCCACCTTGACTTCGACTTTACGGGGTACACCGCTCTGGCCGGGGAAGTCGGCAAAGGCGCTCGCTACCATGGCCGGCATCACTTGCGACGTGGCGCGCTTGTTGCTGGTCGATTGCACGGTCACGTCGTACAGTTTCTTGCCGTTGCGGTCATTGATCGTGATGCGCAGTTCGCGCTCGTATTTATGGCGCACGCTTTCTTCCACGTCCAGCGGACCATACCAGTAGGGGTTGTAGCCGAAGCGGCCGTAGCCAGGCCAGGCGCCGTAACGGTAGCCATAGCGGCCGGGCCAGTAGCCTGGACCATACCAGAATGGGTCGGTGGCCTGCAGCACGCGCTCAGGATAGTCGACGGTGGAGAAATTCATCGCTACGCGCAAATTGGCTGCCGCAGGGCCGGAAGCTTCGCCAAAGCCGTGCTTGGCAAGTTCCGCGCGCACCAGGTTCTGGTAGCTGCGGTATTCCAGCGTATCGTTTTCCGCCGCTGGCGCTTCAAACGCATACGATTTGTCCTGCAATTGCGCAGGCCATTCATGAAAGACGGTCACATCGCTGCGTATGGTGGTGGCGCATCCGGTCAGCAACACGGTCAATGCGGCCATCATGATGGTGAGATAACGTTTCATTGCATGACCTCCTGATTAGTAGACACAATTCATCGCTTAGTATTATAAGAATAGTTCTATTTGTTTCTATTCATTATTACAGAATGTTACCGAGCATGTCGGCGTGTAAGGGAATCCGACATTCCTGAGGTGAATCGCGACTATCGGGGGCTGGTGTTGGTAAAATAGGCTTTTGCCTCCGCTCCCACCCAAATCCCTATGCGCACAGACAGCCCTCAGACGATTTACCGCAAAGATTACACGCCGCCCAGCTTCCTGGTCGACAGCGTCGAACTTGGTTTCGATCTTGATCCCGCCCGCACAGTGGTGGCGAGCCGGATCCGCATGCGCCACAACCCGGCCAGTACCAGCCGCAGCATTGAATTGCACGGCGAACATATCGAACTGGTGATGGTACGCCTGAATGGCAAAGTGCTGAAGCCGTCGCAGTACAAGCTGACGGCCGGCATGCTGACCATCCCGAAGGCGCCGGACGACGTCGAACTCGATATCGAAACCATATTGGCGCCGCAGGACAACACGTCCTTGTCCGGCCTGTACGTGTCGAACCATAATTTCTTCACGCAGTGCGAAGCGGAAGGCTTCCGCCGCATCACCTTCTTCCCGGACCGTCCCGACGTGATGGCCAAGTACACGGTCATGCTGCGCGCCCACAAGGAACAATATCCGGTGCTGCTATCGAATGGCAACCTGATCGAAGAGGGCGACCTCGGCGATGGCCGCCACTACGCCAAGTGGGAAGACCCGTTCAAGAAGCCATCGTACCTGTTCGCCCTCGTCGCCGCGCGCCTGGTGTGCCAGGAAGAGCGCTACACCTTGAAGTCGGGCCGCGAAGTGCTGCTGCAAGTGTGGGTGGAAGACGGCAACCTCGATAAAACCGACTACGCCATGCAGTCGCTGAAAAACTCGATCCGCTGGGACGAGGAACGCTTCGGCCTGGAGCTGGACCTGGACCGCTTCATGATCGTTGCCGTGGGCGACTTCAACATGGGCGCCATGGAAAACAAGGGTTTGAACATCTTCAACACCAAGTACGTGCTGGCCAATTCGCGCGTGGCGACCGACGTCGATTACGCGGGCATCGAAGCGGTGGTGGGCCATGAATACTTCCACAACTGGACCGGCAACCGCGTGACGTGCCGCGACTGGTTCCAGCTGTCGCTGAAGGAAGGCTTGACGGTGTTCCGCGACCAGGAGTTCTCGGCCGACATGATCGGCACGGACACGGGCCGCGCCGTCACGCGCATCGACCAGGTGCGCACCCTGCGCCAGGCGCAGTTCCCCGAAGATGCGGGTCCGATGGCGCATCCCGTGCGTCCCGACTCCTTTGTCGAGATCAACAACTTTTACACGGTCACCATCTACGAGAAGGGCGCCGAAGTGGTGCGCATGTACCAGGCCCTCGTGGGCCGCGACGGTTTCCGCAAAGGCATGGACCTGTATTTTGAGCGCCACGATGGCCAGGCCGTCCAGTGCGACGATTTCCGTGCCGCCATGGCGGACGCGAATGGCCGCGATTTCACGCAATTCGAGCGCTGGTACAGCCAGGCCGGTACGCCCATCGTCACCGCTTCCACGCGCTATGACGCGGCCAGCCGGACGTTCGAGCTGACCCTGGCGCAAAGCTGCCCCTCCACGCCGGGCCAGGCGAAGAAACTGCCGTTCCACATTCCCGTCACCGTCGGCTTGCTGGCTGCCGATGGCCGCGACATGCCGCTGCACGTCGATGGCGTGGCAGCTGATGGCGCCACCAGCGTCGTGCTGGAATTGACTCAGGCGTCGCAAACTTTCCGCTTCACGAACGTGGCGGAAGCGCCCGTGCCATCGCTGCTGCGCGATTTTTCCGCGCCCGTGGTGCTCGAATACGGCTATACCGACGCCGAGTTGCTGCACCTGTTCCGCCATGACAGCGATCCAGTGAACCGCTGGGAAGCGGGCCAGCGCCTGGCCATGGAGCGGCTGTTGAAACTGACGGGCGCCGTCGCCGCCGGCGAGACCCTGGCGCTGGACGACACCTTCATCGCAGCGCAGCGCGCCTTGCTGGCCGACGACACGCTCGATCCTGCCTTCCGCGAGCTGGCCCTGATCCTGCCGTCGGAAACCATCATCGCTGAGCGCATGGCGCAAGTCGACCCGCAAGCGATCCACGCGGCGCGCCAGTTCATGCGCCGCACGATTGCCGCAGCCCTGAAACCCGAATTGCTGGCGCAGTACCACGCCAACCAGACGCCGGGCGAGTACAGCCCCGACGCCCTGTCGGCCGGCAAGCGCGCGCTGAAAAACCTGGCCCTGTCGTATCTGCTGATCGCGCCCGAAGCGGCGGAGCTGGACCTGGCGCGGCTGCAGTTCGACAATGCCGGCAACATGACGGACCGCGCGGCGGCGCTGGCGGCGCTGATTCATTCCGGCTCGCAGCCGCATGCGCAGGCGGCCCTGGCCAGCTTCTATGCCGACTTCGAGAACGAAGCGCTGGTGGTCGACAAGTGGTTCGCCATGCAGGCGGCCGCGCCAACGACCGATGTGCAAGCCGTGCGCCAGTTGATGACGCATCCGGCCTTCACCTTGAAAAATCCGAACCGCGCGCGCAGCCTGATCTTCAATTTCACCAATGGCAATCCTTCGCATTTCCATGCGCAGGACGGCAGCGGCTACGCCTTCTGGGCCGAGCAAGTGATCGCCCTCGACGCCCTGAACCCGCAAGTAGCCGCGCGCCTGGCTCGCTCGATGGACCGCTGGCGCCGTTACGTGCCCGCGCTGCAAAGCCCCATGCGCGACGCGCTGGAAAAAGTCGCCGGCCAGGCCAGTTTGTCGAATGACGTGATGGAAGTCGTTTCCAAGGCATTGGCAAATTGATTGCATGTCGGATTACGCCCTGCGGGCTAATCCGACCTACGTATGCAACGGGATTCATTATTTGTAGGTCGGCTTAGCGCCAGGGGCGCGTAAGCCGACAAGCACCGAACGAGACGTATTTAAAACTAACGAAGGGGTTTCATGAAACGCATCAGTCTTACGCAATACCTGGTTGAAGAGCAGCGCTCGAACAACAGCATTCCGGCCGAACTGCGCCTGCTGATCGAAGTCGTCGCGCGCGCCTGCAAGACCATCAGCCACGCCGTCGGCAAGGGTGCGCTGGGTGAAGTGCTGGGCACGGCCGACACGGAAAACGTGCAGGGCGAAGTACAGAAAAAACTCGACATCATCTCCAACGAGATCCTGCTCGAAGCGAATGAATGGGGCGGCCACCTGGCGGCCATGGCGTCGGAAGAAATGGAATCGATCCACCCGATCCCGAACCGCTATCCGAAGGGCGAATACATGCTGTTGTTCGACCCACTCGATGGCTCGTCGAACATCGACGTCAACGTCTCGATCGGCACCATCTTCTCCGTGCTGAAGGCGCCGGACGGCATGGGGCAGCCGACGGAACAGGACTTCATGCAGGCAGGCAGCAAGCAAGTGGCGGCCGGCTACGCCGTGTACGGCCCGCAAACCATGCTGGTGCTGACCTTCGGCAATGGCGTGAACTGCTTCACCCTGGACCGCGAAATGGGTTCGTGGGTGCTCACGCAAAGCAATATGCAGATTTCGCCGACGACGAAGGAATTCGCCATCAACATGTCGAACGCGCGCCACTGGCATCCGCCTGTGAAGCGCTATGTCGACGAACTGCTGGCCGGCGACACTGGCCCGCGCGGCACCAATTTCAATATGCGCTGGATCGCTTCGATGGTGGCCGACGTGCACCGCATCCTGAACCGCGGCGGCATCTTCATGTACCCGGCCGACCTGCGCGACACGTCGATGCCGGGCAAGCTGCGCCTGATGTACGAAGCGAACCCGATGGCCTTCATCGTCGAGCAAGCGGGCGGCGCGGCCACCGACGGCCAGCAGCGCATCATGGACATCGCCCCGCACAAGCTGCACCAGCGCGTGCCCGTGTTCCTCGGCTCGAAAGACGAAGTGGCCCGCGTCACGGCCTACCACGCTGAGTAAAAAAACCGCACTTTTCCACGATTTTCAGCGGCCCGCAGCCGGGCCGCTAAAAAAATGCAAAAAAGTTCGCGTTGACACTAGCAAATTTTGTGCATTGTTTGTAGAATGTGGGTCTTCGCCGTTGTAGCTCAGTTGGTAGAGCAGCACATTCGTAATGTGAAGGTCGCCAGTTCGATTCCGGCCAACGGCACCAAGTTTCATCAGAAAACCCGCTTACTTGCAAAAGTCAGCGGGTTTTTTGTTTTTTGTCATCGTTCCAGCTTCAGATCCACTGATCGTTCTGCACCGTGCGCTCGCCCGCGCCGCCGTCGCCTGTATTGACCACGCCGCGCGGTTCGATCAGCAGCAGCCTCGTTTCGGCGCTGGCGCACGGCTTGTGTTCGACACCCTTGGGCACCACGGCCATCTGGCCGGCACGCAGCACGATGGCGTGTCCTTCCGCATAGCCAGGGCCGCGCACGGCGATGCGCAATTCGCCGTCCAGCACGATGAAGGTTTCATCTGTATCGGCGTGCCGGTGCCACTGGAATTCACCGAGTACCTTGACGACCTTGAATTGGTAGTCGTTCATTTCGGCGATGACGCGCGGTTGCCAGTGCCCGTCGATCAGGTCGATCTTGCCTGCCAGGTCGATGAACTGGCCCTGGCCGCGCGTGGTGGTGGTAGTGGTGGTGTCTGGCATGCTGTGCTCCGTTCAAGTGGCGATGCAGCGAGAATACGCAGGCGCTTGCCGGCCGTATTGAACGATCGTGGGTGTTTTCAGCGTGTGCTGGCGCCGCCAGCGTAACGCAGCCAGCGGCCGGGCGTGATTCCATGGGTTTTCAGGAAATGCCGCGTCATGTGGCTCTGGTCGGCAAAGCCTGCCGCCATGGCGGCCGAGGCGAGCGTGGCGCCACCCAAGAGCAGGCGCCGCACCATCTCCAGGCGCCGCATCGTCAGATAGCGGTATGGGCTGGTGCCATAAAACACGCGAAAGTCGTGCGACAGGCTCCAGCGGTCTCGTCCCGTTGCCGCTTCCAGTTCCTCCAGGGTGACGGCGCGCGTGCAGTGCGCCTGCAAGTAGTCGCGCGCGCGCCGCGCCGCCAGGAAGTCGCCTTTTGGACGCTGCGCCGGCGTGCCGGCCGCCGCCGCCAGCGCATGCGCCAGTTCGGCCAGTGCCTCGCTTTGTTCCAGCGCTTCGAGCGGATGGCCGTCGTGCGGCAGCAAGGCGCAGGTGGCCGCCGCCAGGCGGGGATCGGTCGACACGCCGCCTTCGATGAAGGGCAGCGCGCGGCCGCCCAGCACGTCCTGGAACAGCGCCGGTTCGATATACAGCATGCGGTAACGGAAGCCGGCGTCCGTACCAGCCTGGCCATCGTGCGCCTCGTCGGGATGCAGAATCATGGTATTGCCGGGCAGGCTGTCGCGCTGGCCGCGGCGGTAGCTGAAACGCTGCACGCCGGCCAGCGTGCGGCCGATGGCGTAGGTGTCGTGGCGGTGCATGGCATAGGCCTTGCCCTGGAACCACGCTTCGATGCGTTCGATTCCCTGTACCGGTTCGGCGCACTTGACCCAGTCGCCAAGCGCCGGCGCTGATGCTCGCTTCATGGTGTCTGTTCGCAGATGCCTGCCCTGGTTGCGGAATGAAGACTGTACGCGCCGCGCGCGGGGCTGTCCACGAAAACCGTGCCTCAGAAATTGTGTTTGATCCCCAGCGCCACGCCTGACAGGGACGCGCCTGCCGTACCTGTTTCGCGTCCGACGCTGTTGATGGCAAAGCCGGCGATGCCGTTATGGCCGTTGGCCAGGCGCGTGTAGTAGGCATACAGGCTGCTGCGTTTCGACAGCTGGTAGTCGTAGCCGATGGTGGCGTGGGTGGCGCCCGTGCCGGCTCCCGCGCGCACGGTACCGATGGTTTCCAGCGAATTGCCGGTGGCGCTTTGCGCATGGGCCAGACCGACACGCACGCCGTGGCGGCCGAACTGGCGCGTGGCGGAGACATACACCGTGCGCCGGCGCAGGTCTCCTGTCGCCGTGGCATAGCGCAGGCTTTCCAGCGCCACCGCCAGCTGCGTGGCGCTGTCGATCCTCCATGCCAGGGCCAGCTTGCTGCCACGGTCGCTCAAGCCCCGTCCCTGGTAGTCGTGGTGCTCTTCATGCGCCAGGCTGGCGTACAGGGCGCCGCCGTCGTAGAGCAGAGCGGCCGACGTCAGTGCCGGATGCGCACCGCTGGCCGGCCGTTCTTCCGCCATGCCGTGCGCCACGCGCAGCGACCAGCCCTGCCACTGCGGCGTCCAGTAATGGACGCTGTTCTGCTGGCGCCTATCGAACGAGTACGCGTTGCTGGTATTGTTTTCGGTCGCGCCCGCGCCATTGCCCATCAGGCTCATGTAGCCGGCCGTGGTGGGATAGAACGGGTCGAGCGCGGAGGTGGCGCTGTTGTAGGGCAGGGTCCAGTTGCCGGCAAACAGCGTGCCCCACGGCCCGGCAATGCCGACGCGCGTGTCGCGCGCGGCGAGGGAGCCCGCGCCCGTGTCGGGCGATAGCGTACCCTCGACCTGGAACAGCGCCTGCCAGCCGCCGCCCAGGTCTTCGCTGCCGCGAACACCGAGTACCGAGCGGTTGTTGGACAGGCGCTGCACGCTGTCGCCGCTGCCGGACGAGTGCAGCGCTTCGAGCGCCACGTTCAGGCGGCCGTACAGCTGCACATTTTCCTGTGCCGTGGCGGGCAGGGCTGCCGCTAGTGCCAGGGCACCGGCGGCGCATGAAAACACGCGCGCCATACGCACCTCAGAACGCAAAGCAGCTGCACCCCAGCGCGCCCCAGAAGCCGGAGTGGCTGGACACGGGTACGGAACTCTTGCGCGCCATGTCGTGGGCGTGGGCATGCACGCCGCAGGCGCCCTGGCACTGGTGCTGCTGCATGACGCCGGTTTTTTGCGGCGGCGCGGCGCGGTAGTGGCCGGCCACGTTTTTCACGGGCGACCAATCGGGCAGCACGGGAATCGCAGGCGGCGCCAGCTTGGTAAATTCCGCCTGGCCGTAGACGATCTTGCCGCCGACGATGGTGAGCACCGATTCGATGGACTTGATCGCCTCTTCATCGATGCTGAAGAAGTCCGCGCTCAGCACGGCCAGGTCGGCCAGCATGCCTTCCTGGATGCGGCCCTTCTTGCCTTGCTCACTCGAAAACCAGGCGCTGCCTGCCGTCCACAGTTCCAGCGCCGTGTCGCGAGACAAACGGCTGCCCGCGTCGTACAGGCGCAAGCCGCCCACGGTGCGGCCCGACACCAGCCAGTACAGCGCCGTCCACGGGTTATAGCTGGCGACCCGGGTGGCGTCCGTGCCACCGCCCACGGGCACGCCCGAGGCAAGCATGCGGGCGATGGGCGGCGTGGCCTTGGCCGCTTCCGCGCCGTAGCGGTCGACAAAGTATTCGCCCTGGAAGGCCATGCGGTGCTGGATGGCGATGCCGCCGCCCAGCGCCTTGACCCGGTCGATGTTTTTCGGCGTGATGGTTTCGCAGTGGTCGAACATCCAGTGCAGGCCGTCGAACGGGATATCGCGGTTGACCTTTTCAAAGACCGTCAGCATGCGGGCTATCGATTCGTCGTAGGTGGCGTGCAGGCGGAAAGGCCAGCGTTTCGACACCAGGTGGCGCACGACCTTTTCCAGTTCGTCGTCCATGCCGGGCGCCAGGTCCGGGCGCGGCTCGAGGAAATCCTCGAAGTCGGCGGCGGAAAACACGAGCATTTCGCCGGCGCCGTTATGACGGTAAAAGTCAGTGCCGTCGCCAGGCTTGATCATGCCCGTCCACTTCTGGAAGTCCTGCAGTTCCGCGCCCTTGTTTTGCGTGAACAGGTTGTAGGCGATGCGTATCGTCAGTTGCTCTTTTTGCGCCAGTTCCTCGACCACCGCGTAGTCTTCCGGATAATTCTGGAAGCCGCCGCCCGCGTCGATGGCGCTGGTCAAGCCCAGGCGATTGAGTTCGCGCATGAACTGGCGCGTGGAATTGACTTGCAATTCGCGCGGCAGGGTTGGACCCTTGGCCAGGGTCGCATATAAAATCATGGCGTTCGGACGCGCGATCAGCATGCCCGTGGGATTGCCGGCCGCGTCGCGCACGATTTCGCCGCCGGGCGGGTTCGGCGTATTTTTATCGTAGCCGACCACGCGCAGGGCGGCCCGGTTCAGCAAGGCGCGGTCGTACAGGTGCAGGATGAAGACGGGGGTATCGGGCGCGGCCGCGTTGATTTCATCGAGTGTCGGCATGCGCTTTTCCGCGAACTGGAATTCCGTCCAGCCGCCCACGACGCGCACCCATTGCGGATTCGGCGTGCGTAACGCCTGTTCTTTCAACATGCGCAAGGCATCGGCCAGCGACGGCACGCCTTCCCAGCGCAATTCCAGGTTGTAGTTCAAGCCGCCGCGGATCAGGTGCAGGTGCGAGTCGTTCAGGCCTGGAATCACCGTGCGGCCACCGAGGTCGATCACACGGCTGTCGGGCGTGCGGTGGCGCATGACGTCATCCGCATCGCCCACGGCGAGAAATTTGCCGTCGGCGATGGCCACCGCGCTCGCTTGCGGGCAGCTTTTGTCGACGGTATGGAAACAGCCGTTGAGCAGTATCAAGGGCGCGGCGGCGGGGAGGGTGTGTTCTGGCATGGTGCAGCTCCATGGTTGCGGTGCGGGGAGGGCCGGCGTGCGCGGCGCGAAAGTCACGTCGGCCAGTGTAGCTGGCGTCCCGCGTTTGAACACGGGTCAAAAGATCAGGTGAAGCGTGGCGCACTGGCCGAATGGCGGGGGCGCAGGCCGGCCGCATGGCTTACCATGCAGGCAGTGGCGCCGGGGCGCTTCCCTGGCGCGTTTTCGTTTTTTAGTGCATTGCACGGTATCGGGAGTCATTCGATGGATCAGCCACCACACAGCCGCTTGTTCGGCACCAGCCTGGGATTTTTAGCCGGGTATGTCGATACCCTGGGTTTTATTGCCCTGTTTGGCCTGTTTACGGCCCATGTCACGGGCAACTTCGTGCTGATCGGCGCCGCCCTGGCGGACGCATCGCGCATGTCCATCCTGCTGAAGTTTCTCGCTTTTCCCGCGTTTATCGCCGGCGTCGCGATCACGCGCCTGATGGTGCTGGCCGTCGAGCGCCGCGCCGGCCCGTCGCTGACCCTGGCGATGCTGCTGCAGTGGGCCTTGCTGGCCGGCTTCATGGTGTTTGGCATCCTGGCCGAACCGATAGGCAAGGACGTCAGTTCCATGGCCATGGCGGCGGGTTTGCTGGGTACGGCCGCCATGGGCGTGCACAGCGCCACCAGCCGGCTGCTGCTGGCGCACCTGGCGCCCACCTCCATGATGACGGGGAACGTGACGCAGATCGTCATCGACACCGTCGACGTGCTGCGCGGCGCTGCCGATGCCGCCACCCATGCGCGCTGCGGCAAGTTCTTCTGGCCGCTGGCAGCCTTCGCCCTGGGCGCCATCGCGGCCGCCTTTGCCTACCTGGCTTTCGGCTTCGTGGCGCTGGCCGTACCCTTGCTGCTGCTCGCCGGCCTGATCATCGTGCAGCACCGCAGCGGCCGTGCGGCCGTGCCTGCCGCCTGATCCGCCGTGCGCCTGTCCGTCCTGGCCGCGCTGTGCTGGCTGCCTTTGCTGCTGTTGTTCAGCCCGCCCGGGCTGGCCATCGACGCGGCGCGCGGCATCCACCAGCTGCAGCACACCAGCTGGACGTCCAGGGATGGCGCACCGGACGATATCAGCGTCATCGCCCAAGGGGGCGACGGCTTCCTGTGGCTGGGCACCCATGCGGGCCTGGTGCGCTTTGACGGCCTGCGTTTCGAGCCCGTGCGTGCGCGCCAGGGCGCGTTTCCCGATACGGTGACCCTGGCCCTCAAGCGCGCGGCTGACGGCGGCATGTGGGTGGGCTGGCAAGTGGGCGGCATCAGCCATGTCAAGGATGGCGTGGTGCGCAATTACGGCGAGGCGCAGGGCGTGCGGCCCGGTTCCGTCTGGGGTTTTGCCATCGACGCCACGGGCGCCGTGTGGGCCGCCGGCGTGGCCGGGGTGTCGCGCTTCGACGGCCGGCGCTGGCAGGCGATGGGGCCGGCGCAGGGCTACACGGCGCAAAAGGCCTCGGCCGTGTTCGCGGACCGCGGCGGCAGGCTGGGCGTGTTCAGCGAACAGGGCCTGTTTCTCTGGCAGCCGGGCCAGGCGCGCTTTGCGCCGCCCGTGGGGCGCCTGGACCTGCGCGCGCCGCCGCAGCAGGGACCGGACGGCCGCCTGTATCTGCTGGAGCTGCGCGGCATCCGCATCATCGACTCGCTCGAACGCTACGACCAGCTCGATCATCGCTGGATCTACCGCGATACGAGCGGCACCAGCGGCAGCATGCTGGTCGACCGCCAGGGCACCCTGTGGTTCGACAGCCAGTTCGGCCTGCACCGCACGCGCAGCGCCGGCGCGCTGGAGCCGCAACAGCTGGGCATCAGCAGCGACACGGAATCGTTCCTGCCGCGCGACGGCTTGAGCAATGTGCTGATCGGTTCCCTGTGCGACGACAATGAAGGCAATGTCTGGGTTGCCACGTATGCTGGCCTGGACCGCTTTCGCCAGGCCGCGCCCGTGATCCTCAGCGCGCGCGCGGGACCCGAGGCGCCCGAAACCTTCCGCGCGCAGCAGCTGTCGCCCGGCACGGGAGGGCGCATGTGGCTGTCGCGCGAAGGCGATGCGCCGCTGATGCTGGCGGCGCCCGACGGCAAGGTCTTGCGCGCCCCTGCACTGGGGCCCGTCACGGCCATCATGGCGGCGCCGGGCGGCATTCGCGTCGGCACCCGCGCCGGCCTGCTGCGGCTCGATGGCGACGATGGCCGCGTGCTCGAGACGATTGCCTATCCGCCGGAAGCGGCCGCCTTGAAACGGGTGCGCATGGCCGTGAACGCGCCCGACGGCAGCCTGTGGGCGATTTTCAGCGGCGCCGGCGTGTTCCAGTACGCCGACGGCGCATGGCGGCGCGAACCGGCCTTGCCCGAGGGCGGGCGCAAGGTGCCGCTGGCGCTGCTGGCCGATGCGGCCGGCCGCCTGTGGCTGTCCTATCCGGACGGCAGCGTGGCGGTGCTGGACGGCGGGCAGCTGGCCAGCTATGGTCCCGAACAGGGCCTGGACCTGGGCAAGGTACCCGCGCTGCTGGAGACGGGCGGCCAGCTGCTGGCGGGCGGCCAGCATGGCCTGGCGCTGTGGCGCGATGGGCGCTTCGTGCCGCTGCGTGCCGCGGCGCCCGGCGTTTTCGATGGCGTGGTTGGCATGCTGCGCGCGCGTGACGGCAGCCTGTGGCTCAATACGGGCAATGGCGCCGTGCGCGTGGCCGCGGCCGAGATGGCGCAGGCCTTGCGCGACCCGTCGCATCCCATGCAGGCGCAGTTGTACGATGGCGCCGATGGCTTGAACGGCAAAATGAGTTTGCTGCATAACGACTCGATTGCCGAAGCGGACGATGGCAAAATCTGGTTTTCGCGCCAGAGCGCGACCTTCTGGATCGACCCGCGCCAGCCGGCGCCGCCACTGCCGGCGCCGCAGGCCGAGATCGGCGCATTGATGGTCGATGGCGAGAACGTCGCCGCCGCCGATTATGAGCGCCTGCCGGCCGGCACGCGCGACGTGCAGTTCGCCTACAACGCCAGCAGTCTGGGCGCGCCGTCGCGCCTGCGTTTTCGCTACCGGCTGGAAGGCTATGACAGGGACTGGCAGCATGCGGACGAGCGGCGCCAGGCGCAATACACGGGCCTGGGGCCGGGTGCCTACCGCTTCCAGGTGATGGCCATCAATGGCGACGGCGTGGCCAGCGCGGTGGCGCAATTGCCATTTCGCGTGCTGCCCGCTTTCTACCAGACCTGGTGGTTCCGCAGCCTGTGCGCGGCGGCGCTGCTGGCGGCCGCGTATGGCGTTTGCCGCTGGCGGCTGGGCCAGCACGCCGCGCGCCTGCAGGCGCGGATGGAGGCGCAGCAGGCCGAGCGCGAACGCATCGCACGCGAATTGCACGATACCCTGCTGCAGGGCACGCAGGCGATGATTCTGCACTTTCACAATGCCAGCATGGCCATCGCCGAGGATGATCCCGCGCGCGCCGCCATGCTGCGCGCGCTCGACGACGCCGACCGCATGCTGGGCGAGGGGCGCGACCACGTGCACGACCTGCGCGCCGGCGACGATGCCGGCGCGCGCTGGAGCGCCATCCTGCAGCGCGAAGGCGAACGGCTGGCGGCGCAGCACGGCATCGTCTTCCGCTATGCGGAGGAAGGCGAGCCGCGCATGCTGCATGCGCGCGCCGCGCACGAAATCTACCGCATCGCCAGCGAAGCGCTGCGCAATGCCTTCCAGCATGCGCGCGCGCAGGTGGTCGAGGTGGCGGTGCACTATGCGTGCGGCGGCATCGAACTGCTCGTGCGCGACGATGGCCAGGGTTTGCCGCCCGTGGTGGCGGCCAATGGGCAGATTCCCGGACACTGGGGCATGCCCGGCATGCGCGAGCGCGCCGCCAGGCTCGGCGCGCGCCTGTCCGTGGGCGGGCGCGACGGAGGCGGCACGCAGTGGCACCTGCGGGTGCCGGCGCGCCGCGCCTGGCCGGTGGCGCACGGCCCGCTGCGCCGCTGGTGGCAGCGCTGGCGCCGCTCAGGCGTCGAGGATGCCGCGCCGTAGCGCGATGGTGACGGCGTGGGTGCGGTCCCTGGCGCCCAGCTTGGCCAGGATGGTGCTCATGTGCGCCTTGACGGTTTCTTCCTTGATCTGCAGCAGGGCGCCCGTTTCGCGGTTGGAATTGCCTTGCGCGACCTGCTTGAGCACGTCCAGTTCGCGGTTCGACAGCACGTCGCTGCAGGCATACAGCGCCAGCTCCGCCTCGATCTCGGGCGTGATGTGGCGCCGCCCCGCGTGCACGTTCTGTATCGCCGCCAGCAATTCGTGGCGCAGCGCGCTTTTCAGCACATAGCCGCAGGCGCCTGCGCGGATGGCGCGCAGCACTTGCGTGTCGCCCTTGTAGGTGGTCAGCACGATGATGCGCGCCTGCGGATGGCGCACGCGGATGGCGCCGATCGCGTCGAGGCCGCTCATGACCGGCATCTGCAAATCCATCAGCGTGACATCGGGCAGCAGCGCGTCAAATTGCTGTGCCGCCTGCTGGCCATCGGTCGCCTGGCCCACCAGTACCACGCCGGGAAAGGCGCGCAGCAGGGCCGCGATACCGTCGAGCAGCAACTGGTGGTCGTCGGCGATGAGGACGCGTATCGGTGCCGTATCGCTGCGCATGGTGTTGTCTGGCAAAGAGGAGTTATCGATCAAGAGTCGTCGGAGCATGGTGAGCAAAAGGTATTTTACCGCAGCGCCCGCCCTCCTGCAGGTGGTATTTCCCAGAGGCAATCAACATGCCAGCCTATATTTAGATAGTGGTGCGGGCGCGGCGCCAGGCATACGATGCACGGCAGTACCCACTCAACCCTCTCTTCATGGATGACATCATGACCAATCCGAAACTGGAAGTCCTTACCCCCGACAATTGCCAGATCATCTTCATCGACCAGCAGCCGCAAATGGCGTTCGGCGTGCAGTCGATGGACCGCCAGGCGCTGAAAAACAATACCGTGGGCCTGGCCAAGGCCGCCAAGGTGTTCAACATCCCCACCATCATCACCACGGTGGAAACGGAAAGCTTCTCCGGCCACACCTACCCGGAACTGCTCGACGTCTTCCCCGGCAAGGATATCCTCGAGCGCAGCTCGATGAATTCGTGGGATGACCAGAAGGTGCGCGATGCGCTGGCCGCCAACGGCAAGAAGAAAGTCGTCGTGTCGGGCCTGTGGACGGAAGTGTGCAACAACAGCTTCGCCCTGTGCGCGATGCTCGAAGGCGACTACGAAATCTACATGGTGGCCGATGCCTCGGGCGGCACCTCGAAGGAAGCGCACGACTACGCCATGCAGCGCATGATCCAGGCCGGCGTGGTGCCGGTGACGTGGCAGCAGGTGCTGCTGGAATGGCAGCGCGACTGGGCGCACAAGGCAACCTATGACGCCGTCATGGCCATCGTGCGCGAACACTCGGGCGCCTACGGCATGGGCGTCGACTACGCCTACACGATGGTGCACAAGGCGCCGCAGCGCATCCATGGCGACCATACTACCCTGGCACCGGTGCCGGCCAAGTAATCGCCGCGTGGCTATGCCATGCGCCGCGCGCCCGACCGCGCGCGGCGTTTTTTTTCATCGAAAGGAATGCGCCATGAAGTTATATGTGATTTCGCTGGCCGTGGGCTTGCTCGTTGGCATCATCTACGCCGTCTTGCAAGTGCGCTCGCCGGCGCCGCCCGCGATAGCCCTGATCGGCCTGCTGGGCATGCTGATCGGCGAACAGATCGTCCCCAGTGTCAAGCGCCTGATGGCGGGCGAAGCCGTGACGGTATCGTGGCTGCGCAGCGAATGCGTGCCGAAGATCAGCGGCGTGGAAGCCAAGCCAACGCTGGCCAAGGCCGCGGCAAAGTCGGATGATGATGCAGCGTAAATGCTGGGGTCAGACCCGGCGGGCCTGACCCCGGTTCCCGGCAGCTAGAACGCGCCCAGCAAGCCGCGCCGGGCGGCCACCGTGGCCGCCTCGGTGCGGCTTGATACGTTGAGCTTGGTCAAAATATTATTCACGTGAAATTTCACGGTGCCCACCTCGATGCCGGCGCTGCGCGCGATCATCTTGTTGCTCTTGCCTGCGGACAGGTGCAGCAGGATGTCGTGCTCGCGTTTCGACAGGCGGTTCGCGTCGATGCGGCTGGCCTGCTGCGCCGCCAATTCCGGCGGCAGATAGTGCCTGCCGGCTGCCACCTGGCGGATGCACTGCGTCAGTTGCAGGAAGCCGGAATCCTTCAGCAGATAGCCGCGCGCGCCGGCGCGCAAGGCCCGGTGCACGCTGTCCTCGCCCTGGTAGGTGGTGAGGATGATGATCTTCGCTTGCGCGTCGTCCGCGCAGATGCGCTCGATCGCCTCGACGCCATGCATCTCCGGCATGTTCAAATCCATCAGCACCACGTCGGGCCGCAGCTGCCGGTACAGCTCCACGGCGGCGAGGCCCGTGCCGGCCTGGCCCAGCAGGCGCAAACCGGGCAGCGAGGCGATCAGCGAGGCCAGGCCGGCCAGGATCAGCGGGTGGTCGTCGGCGATCAAGAGGGTAATCGGCGGATCGGCCGGGGGCGTGGTCATGTCCATGGTTGTCCTCATAACGCCGGCAGGGTGAAGTGGAAGACGCTGCCGTGGGGCGCGCCGGGCGCATGCCACAGGCGCCCGCCATGCGCGTCGACGATGCGGCGGCAGATGGCCAGGCCCATGCCCATGCCGTCCGGCTTGCTGGAATACAGGGCGTCGTACAGGCGGCCGGCTGCCTGCGGCGCGATACCGGCGCCATTGTCGGCGATGCTGAAATGCTGCACGCCCCCATCGAGGCGCGAGGACAGCAGCACCGTGCACGGCCTGCCGCTGGTGCCCTGCAGGGCTTCGATGGCGTTCATCAGCAGGTTCAGGACGACTTGCCGGAATTGCACCGGGTCGGCGTGCAGCAGCGGGCGGCCCGGTGCCAGCTGCGTTTCCAGGTGGATGGCGTGGCGCTGCAGTGGCGCGCGCAGCAGCGGCAACAGGTCCTGCACGGCGTCGTCGGCCACAAAATGATCGTGGCTGCCCGGTGCCTTGCAGGCCAGGCCATGCACGCTGCGCAGCACGGCGCTGGCATGGCTGCCGGCGCTGGCGACCAGGGCCAGCGCCGCGCGCGCCTCGTCGAGGCGGGGCGGATCGTGATCGAGCCAGCGCAAGGCGGCATCGGCATTGAGCGCGATGGCCGCCAGCGGCTGGCGCACCTCGTGCGCGACCGATGCGGCAAATTCACCCATGCCGTCCATGCCGCCCATGTGCTGCGCGTGCGCCAGGCCGGCGTCTTGCTTCTGAGGGAAATAATGCATGCTGGCCATCGCCGTGCTCCTGTCGCTGTCGCGGCGTATGCCGCATTGCAACAAGTATGCACGCGCCGTCAGGCAAGGCAGTTATACGAATGGGGGAGGCGGGCGGTTTTTTTATGCGGCGGAGGCGATAAACACCGCCGGGCGGGCCGGCGGTGCGGGGAGCGAAGAACGATCAGGACTTGATAAAGGCCAGCAAGTCTTCGTTCAGGCGGTCCTTGTGGGTCGCCGGCAAGCCGTGCGGCGCACCTTCATAGATGACCAGCTTGGCGTTCTTGATGAGCTTGGCCGCAGCCTTGCCGGAAGCGTCGATCGGCACGATCTGGTCGTCGCCGCCGTGCACGACCAGGGTCGGCACGGAGATTTTCTTCAGGTCGGCCGTGAAGTCCGTCTCGGAAAATTGCTTGATGCAATCGTAGGCGTTCTTGATGCCGCACTGCATGCCCTGCAGCCAGAAGGTGTCGCGCATGCCTTGCGACACTTTGTTGCCGGGACGGTTGGCGCCGAAGAAGGGCACGGTCAGGTCCTTGAAGAATTGCGAACGGTCGGCCAGCACGCCGGCGCGGATGCCGTCAAACACCGACATCGGCAAGCCGCCCGGATTCGTGTCCGACTTGACCATCTGCGGCGGCACGGCGCCCACCAGCACGGCCTTGGCCACGCGTTTTTCGCCATGGCGGCCGATATAGCGCGCCACTTCGCCGCCGCCCGTCGAATGGCCGACCAGGGTCGCGCCCTTGATGTCGAGCGCGTCGAGCAGGGTGGCCAGGTCGTCGGCGTAGGTATCCATGTCATTGCCCTGCCATGGCTGGCTCGACAGGCCGTGGCCGCGGCGGTCATGCGCGATCACGCGGTAGCCGTGGCTGGCCAGGAACATCATCTGGTCTTCCCAGGCGTCGCCCTGCAATGGCCAGCCGTGGCTGAAGACGACGGGCGTGCCCGTGCCCCAGTCCTTGAAGTGGATGACGGTGCCGTCCTTGACGGTGACGCTGTTGACGGTGAGCTTGCCCGGCGCGGTGGCAGCGGCAGCGGCAGGCTTGGCGGCGGCGCTGGCGCCACCGGCGGCCAGCAGGCCCGCTCCGGCGGCGACACCGGCGACGCTGACGAGCAGCTTGCGGCGTGAAGTGACTTCTTCGGCTTCGATTTTCTTCGACATGATGCATTTCCTTCGGGGATGGGGGAGGGAGGCCGGTTATGGCCTGGACCAGTGATGGCATCGGCCAGTCTAGGCCTTCGCGCGCGCCGGCGCCTCTGCCAAAAGACCAGTCGCGCCCAGGTGTCCGCCTGCCTATGATGGCTGGCAGCGGCGCGCCGCGCCGACTGGCTTTCCCACTGGAGCGATCATGAAGAAAAACTGGATGGCGGCGCTGGCCGGCCCCTTTTTACCCGATGCGGGTATGCTGTTTGCGCGCCTGACGGGTGCGCTGCTGGTGCTGCACGTGCACGGTCTGCCCAAGCTGCTGCATTTTTCCGATGAACTGGCGCATATCGACGATCCTCTGCACCTGGGCCGCGCCGTCACCCTGTACTGCGCCCTGTTCGCGGAAATCGTCTGCCCGCTGCTGGTCGCCGCCGGCTTGCTGACGCGCCTGGCCTGTCTGCCATTGCTGTTCCTGCTGGGTGTGTCCATGCTGCTCGTGCACCCGGGCTGGAGCATCGCCGACGGCCAGTTCGGCTGGCTGCTGATCATCGTCTTTGGCACCATTGCCATCAGCGGCGCGGGACGCTATTCGCTCGATGCGCGGTTGCGGGCGTAAGCGGTGATGTCAACGATGTGTCGGCTTACGATCCGCTAACCCGGCCTACGCCTAAATAACACCATTTCACCCCGATCCCCGTCCGCCCCACCAGGCCGGCGGGGATTGTTATTTCCAACAGGCATTTAAGTCTGTGCCTCAAGGTGTGGCAGCGCACGGTGGCGCGGGGCGGACGCAGTTAAGGTAGTGCCAACAGCTTGCTGCTGATCCACTGTTTGATATGGCTCAGCCCGGCAGCGTTTAGCCGCTTCTTTTTCCCCGAAGCGAGGAGAATCATGATTCGGTCACGGCATCGAGCATGGTTGAAATTATTCACTGTTAAAGGAAACCATCATGAACGCGATTGAAAAAACCAGCTCCGATATGAATGGCACCGCCCAGGATACCCGCCAGGATTTGCACCGCACCATCGACAAGGTGGCAAGCCAGGCCCAGCCCCTGGCCGACAAGGTGGCCACGCGCGCCCATGACAGCGTGGACCAGGTGGGTGAACGCCTCGGCCAGGTCAGCGACAGCGTCAACAAGGCTTCCGAACGCCTGATGGCGCGCGGCAAGCAATTGGGCGCCGCCTGCCAGCGCGCCGGCGAAACTGGTCGCGGTTATGTGCGCGAACGCCCGGCCGTGTCCCTGCTGATCGCGGCAGCGGCTGGTTATGGCCTGTCGAAACTGCTGGGTTCGCGTAAATAAGTTCTGCGCCTTCCTGGAAGGTACTGTCGTGGGCGCTGTTCCCTCCGCCGTCATGGCGGGGCGGGCCGGCGCCCACGCGCACAAGGTAGTAGCAAGCAGTAAAGGAGAGTGATGATGCGCTCCATTTTGTTGTGGTTGATCGGCATACCTATTCCCATCATTATTTTGATTGCCCTGTTCGTGCGCTGAATGAGGGAGTTGTAGCGTTACTTCCCGGGGCAAACTACTCACAGGAGATGTAATGGCTACCAACAAGAAAACGCCGTCCACGGACGGTGCGGGTTCCGTATTGAGCAGCATGTCCGGCCCATCCGACAGCAATGCGCCGCACAGCCTGGGCGCGGACAATGACGTGACCCGCGCGCTGCTGCAAAAGACGGCCGCCGGCCAGCAGTTGTCCGCCGCCATGGCCGTCAATCCCAAGGAAGATGGCCAGTATGGCGACGCGGCGCGCACGCCGGTCGAAGGCGTGCATGTGGCAACGGGCGAGCCGCTGGCCACGGCCAGCACCACGGGCGAAACGACAGCGTCTCCTAAGACGGGCGACGGTCACCCGGCACTTGGCGAAAATGCGCGCAATGCCTCGCTCGACGGCGCCCGTGCCGACGACAGCGGCTGCGTGCTGACGACGAACCAGGGCGTGCCCGTGGGCGACAACCAGAATTCCTTGAAGGCGGGCTTGCGCGGCCCCACCCTGATGGAAGATTTCATCCTGCGTGAAAAGCTCACGCATTTCGACCATGAACGCATCCCCGAGCGTGTCGTGCATGCGCGCGGTTCGGCCGCCCATGGCTATTTCGAATGCTACAAGGAGCAAAGCAAGCTGACGCGCGCCGCGCCGTTCGCCAAGGCGGGCAAGCGCACGCCCGTCTTCGTGCGCTTTTCCACGGTGGCCGGCGAACGCGGTTCGACCGATACGGCGCGCGACGTGCGCGGCTTCGCCGTGAAGTTTTATACGGACGAGGGCAACTGGGACCTGGTCGGTAATAACATCCCCGTCTTCTTCATCCAGGATGCGATGAAATTCCCCGACGTGGTCCATGCCGTCAAGCCCGAGCCGCACCACGGCATGCCGCAGGCGGCCAGCGCGCACGACACCTTCTGGGATTTTGCGTCGCTGTCGCCGGAAATCACACACATGCTGATGTGGGTCATGTCGGACCGCGCCATCCCGCGCAGCTATCGGATGATGCAGGGCTTCGGCGTGCATACCTTCCGCCTCGTGAATGCCAAGGGCCAGTCCGTGTTCTGCAAATTCCACTGGTCGCCGATGGCCGGCACGCATTCGCTCGTGTGGGACGAAGCCGTCAAGATCAGCGGTGCCGATTCCGACTTCCACCGGCGCGACCTGTGGGAAGCCATCGAGTGCGGAGAATACCCGGAATACGAGCTGTCCTTCCAGGTCTTCACGGAAGCGCAGGCGGAAGCGTTTCCCTTCGACGTGCTCGACCCGACCAAGCTGATTCCCGAAGAAGTCGTCCCTCTCATCCCCGTTGGAAAAATGGTCTTGAACCGCAATCCCGACAATTTTTTCGCCGAGACGGAGCAGGTGGCGTTCTGCACGGCGCACATCGTGCCCGGCATTGATTTTTCCAACGACCCGCTGCTGCAGGGGCGCATCCATTCCTATGTCGATACCCAGCTGACGCGCCTGGGCGGCCCGAATTTCCACGAGATTCCCATCAATGCGCCGCTGGCGTCCGTGCACAACAACCAGCGCGACGGCATGCACCGCCAGGCCATCAACCGGGGCCGGGTCGCATACGAGCCGAACTCGCTGGCGGGCGGCTGTCCGTTCCAGGCGGGCGTCAAGGGTTTCAACAGTTTTCCCGCGTCCGCAGAAGGCGACAAGGTGCGCGGCAAGCCCGAGAAATTCGCCGAGCATTATGGCCAGGCGCGCCTGTTCTGGATCAGCCAGACGCCTGTCGAACAAGAGCACATTGTGCATGCGTTCCGCTTTGAGCTGAGCAAGGTGCAGACGGTGGCCATCCGCCAGCGCATCGTCGCCATGCTGCGCAATGTCGACGAGACCCTGGCGCAGCGCCTGGCCGATGGCCTGGGCCTGGCGCTGCCGCCCGTGATGCCGCGCGCTTCGCTGCAGCCGCTGCCGGCGTATCCGCCATCGCCAGCCCTGTCGCTCTTTTTCCGCCCTGGCAAGACGGGCATCCATACCCGGCGCGTGGCCATCCTCGTGGGGCCGGGCAGCGATGGTGCGCAGGTGCGCAGCATCTATGCCTCGCTGCTGGCCGACGGCGCCGCGCCGCGCCTGGTGGGCAGCCACCTGGGCAAAGTCGACACGAGCGGCGGCGTGCCGCTCGATGTGGAAATCTCGCTCGAAGCGGGGCCGGGGGTGCTGTTCGACGCCGTCGTGGTGCCGGACGGCCAGGGCGCCGTGCAGCAACTGGGCGGCGACGCCAACGCGCTCGACTTCCTGCGCCTGCAATACCGCCACTGCAAGCCGATGCTGGCCATCGGCGCCGGCAAGGACTTGCTGGACAAGGCGGGCGTGCCGGTGACCCTGCCCGACGGCAAGCCCGATCCCGCCATCATCGTCGCGCCTTCCGGCGACCTAGCGAAAGCCGTGGCTGCGTTCAAGAAAGCGCTGGCCGCGCACCGGGCGTTTGCGCGCGAGACAGACCCGCCGCGGGTGTGATACCCGCTTGAACGGAGGACAGGGCGGGCCTGGCTTGCCCTGTCATGCGGCGCCTGGATGGCGGCAAAGCAGGGATGGGGAAACGTTGATTACATCACCCCGCCCGATTTAAACGTTTTTTCGTCGAACTTGAAGCGCAGCCGCACAAACGTGCCGTGCGCCGTGTAATCGGTGCCCGCCAGGTCCTTGTCGGTGAAGCCGGACAGGTTGTGTCCAACCGACAGGTACAGATTGCGCGCCAGTTGGTAACCCACTTCGGTGCCGTAGGCGTACTGGCGGCTCTTGCCCTGTGGGCTGTACAGCACCGACACCAGCACTCCCACATCCCATTTCGGAGCCACGTCCAGCACCGTGCGCCCGCCCAGCAGCCAAGCGCTGTACTTTTGCTCGCCGGCAGGCAGGGTATGGTCGGTGTTGAGCTTGCCCGCCAGGCGCGACGTGATCCACCACGGCCGGCTCGGGTGGTAGTCGACATGGGTCGAGACGATGTGGGCGCGGTAATTCTCGCCGTCGGGCCGTGCATGGTCGCGTACCGTCTTGTATTCGTAGCGCGCCAGCGCGTTGACATCGTTGCGCTCGCGCGGGCGCCAGGCAAATCCCAGTTGCGCCCTGTCTTGCAAGGTATTCCCCAGCGGCGCGCCGAGGGCGTCGGCGCGGTTGCGCTGGTAGAGCAGGTAATTGCGCGCCAGCAGAGTCCAGTCGTCGCTGATCTTGCGCGCCAGCGCCACCGTATTCAGCCATTGGTCCTGGCCCTGGTTGGCGGGCTGGTCGGCGCGGTCGAACAGCTTGCGGTATTCGAGTTTAGCGGAGGCACTCCACAGCGGATCGATGCGGTAATCGATGGCGCCGCTCAGGGCCACCGCCTCCTGCGCACTGCCGTTGAGTACCTTGACGTATTCGGCCCCGGTGCTGACGTTCACGCCGGGGCGCAATTGCCAGCTATTGCGCAGGCCGGAAGCCAGTTGTGCGTTGCGTTCGTCATCCAAGCCCAGGCCGGCGCCATCGCCGGCACTGTCGCGTAGCCGGTATTCGCTGAACATGGTCCCGCCCGCCATGTACGAAGTGTCGACCCCGGCCACCACGCTGGTGCCGCGCTCGGCCGGATTGATCGAGTAAGACGACGCCAGCCCGCTCTGGGTTTCGGCGCGCGCGTACAGACGGCCGTTCGACTCGGTCGCGTATTGCACGCCGAGGCCGTAGCGGTGCTGCCGTTCGCCGTCGACGCTGTGCTCGGCGTCGGCGCTGACGGTCAGCTTGTCGCTGGCCTTGAATTGCACGCCGAGCCGCGCGGTGGTGGCGTCGACGCCGCGGTAGGGCGCGGGCGCCGCGCCGCCCTGGGTGGCCTGGGTGTTCAGGGGCAGGCCGCTCAGGGTATCGAGTCCCGCCCCGTCCAGGCTGCCGAAGAAACCGCCGCTTGGGTTTTGGGCGCCGCCCGGCGGTGCCGTGTTGGGCGCGATGCCGGCGTTGGGTGTCAACTGGCCGTTTTCCTGGACATGGCGCAGCGAGAGGTCGAGGTTCAGGCGCTCGCTCAGCGCGTACAGCACGCCCACGCGCTGGCCCTGGCGGGCTGCGTCGGCGTAGTCGTTATCGCTGCGCACCGCTTCCGCATATAGGCGGGTGCGCCCGTCCATGCGCCAATTGGCGCTGGCGCCGGCGTCGCTTTGCCCGGCGCCCAGGCCGGCCGCCGTATTGTTGAAGTAGCGTCCGGCCTGGTGCCACCAGGCGCGCGCTTCCAGCCGCTCGTCCTGGTGGCGCAGTTCGATGCGGCCGGCGTTGCCTTCGCGCTCGTCCATTTGCTCGCCGGCCTGGCGGGTCGGGGTAGCCGACACGTTCTGGCCTACCGTATAAGTGGTCGAATTGCTGCGCGCCACTTCGGCCACCAGTTCGGTGCCCGCGCCCAGGCGGATCTGTCCGGCCACGCTTTGCAACTGGTAAGGCGAGTCGGGATTACGGTCCTCGACGATGGAAGCACCCACTTTGACGTTCCCGCCCAGCGCTACGTTGGCATCGGCGCCGGTCACCCAGAATTTGTCGCCGCCTTGGTCCACCTCGTACGTGATGCGGATCGATTGCGGGTCGCCGTCCGGCGTCAGGGTGGCGATGGCCTGGTTGAACAGGATGCGCCCGCTGAACGGTTCGAAGCTATAGTCGACATAGCGCTGCAGCACCACCGCTTGCTTGACCAGGTTGGCCTGGTTCTTGTCGCGCACCAGCAGCTCGACCTTGTCCGAATTCTGGATCGCGCTGTTGCTGCGCACTGCGAACGGGCCGGAGGTGCCGTTGGCCTGGTACTCCTCGGTCACTTGCCTGAGGCTGTCGTGGATGGCGAAGGCGTTGCCGCTGATTGCGCCTTCTTCGTAATGGCCGCGCAATCCGGTGGCCGTGCGGTTGTACTGGCCCAGCTTGTGCAGGGAAGCATCGCTGCCGGCACCGCCGCCCGCCAATTGGCTGAATTCGGCGCTGGTGACGAAGTCGCCGTACAGCAGGTAGTTCTTGCGCTGGTCCAGGCGCAGGTACAGGCGCTCGGTGGAACGCGCGTCGAAGGCGGTCACCGCCTCGTCGCCGTAGACGGGATAGAAACGGTTCGGATCGAGGTCGCGCAGCAGGCGATTATTGTTCGCCTTTTCGGAATCGTAGGCGGCCGTCACGGTGCTGTCGGCGCCGACGTCGCCCTTCATGAAGAAGGCCAGGCGCGCCGCGACATCGTCCTTGCCGCCATTGAACTGGCGGCTCCAGTGGGTCAGCGATTGTTCAAAACCATCGTCGAAGCGCTGAGGGCCGCCCGAAGACCCCTGGCGGCGGCCGATCACGCCCTCGGCCACTCCGGTGACGAACAAGGGACGGCGTTCGGCCACGAAGCTGAGCTGGCCCTGAGCTTGCAGCGCGCCGCTGGCGACCGACAAGGTCACGTCTTGGGCGTGCGGCGGCGCGACCACGATGAAGCGGGCGATCCCGTCCTCGACTTCGATGCGGGTACCGCGCAGCAGGCGGTCGACGGGCGCGCCCAGACGCAGCCCGGGGGCCGCGCGGGGATCGACGATGCGGCCGCCATTGCTGTCGGCGCTGATCCAGGTGGTGCCGCGCAGCGGCTGGCCATTGGCGTCGAGCAGGTGCACCGTGACGGCGACTTGGGAGCGGCCATCGGCGGGCAGCATGTTGGTGTCGGTCTCGACCACGATGTCGGCGAGCGCCGGATCGCTGCGCAAGGTCATCTGGCCGGTCCGGGCCGGTGCCGCCTGCGGTGCCATCGTCTGGGCATGCAGCGGATAGGCAGCCGCAATCGCCAGCACGCCCATCAGCAGGCGGGCGCGCGAACCCGGGGACAGGGAAGGCAGGGATTTATTGCGCATGTTGTTCCCCTTGTACCGGCTCTGCCACTGACGGCTTGCCCGCGCTATTGCTGTTCACCTTGTTTTTTACCTTGCTTGAGAATGTGACGCCGGGACCGCCAACGGGCGGCGGGGCTTGCCCCGATTGGGGCGAGCGGGGTAGCCTGATGCGTTCGAGCACGGGCGCGGCGCACGAGGTTTCGGCGAAGTCCGCGCGAATCAGCTCGCCATTGCGCACGTCCAGCAGCAGGCTGTCCGGATCGCTCAGGTTGCGGTTGCTGGTTTCGCCCAGCACGCTGCCTGCCGGCAGGGTGACGGGGTCGACCTTGATCACGTGCGCGGTCGGGCTCAAGCCGCAGTAACTGTACTTGCCGTCGGCGTCGGTGGTGATATTGGTGCCGTCCTCAAGGTACAGGCGCACCGCCGGGATGCCGGCTTCGCCGGCGTCCTGCAAGCCGTTGCGGTTGCAATCGGTGAAGACCTTGCCGGCCACGCAGGCCTCGTTGGTAAACACGCCGCCGCTGACCTGCACCTTGAAGCTCGCCTCGTTGGACGTGGTGGAGCCGGCGCGCGGCGCCAGCGTGGCTGCGTCGAGGCAGCCGTCGGCGCTGTTGCAGACATATGCGCGTGCCCGGTTGACGCCGTCGCCCTGCATGCTGCCGACACCGACCCGCACGCGGTAGCCCAGCACCAGTTCGCGGCCGGCCGTCGCGCCGCCCAACTGGAAGCCGAGTACGGCGCCGGGTCCCACCACCGGATCGGCGGCGCGCGCGCCGTTCAGCGTGACGCTGCCCGGAATGAAGCGGAAGCCGGATGGCAGCACGTCGCGCACGCTGGCCTGGCGGATGGTGGAAGCGGCGCTTTGGCGCAGCACGATGGTGTAGCGCACCGTGTCGCCCAGTTCGACGCTCTGGCGGTCGCCGGTCTTGCTCAGCGACAGGCCGGCGGCCACGGCCGCGTCCAGCGGAATGTGGTCGTTCAAGATCGGCGCCGACATCCCGTTGGTGATGTGCAGCTTCAGATAGTACTGGGTGCTGGCGGAGCCGCCCTGAACCAGGCCGGTGCAGGCGGCCGGATCATGGCGCGCCACGCCGGTGCCCGGAGCCACGTCGCTGGACTGGATAAACGCCGGATCGGGCACCGCGCCCACGTTCAGCGTGCCGGCGCAGGGTGGCAGCAGGGCCGAGACGGTGCCGTAGCCGGCTGGCGCCGTGAGCACGGCCAGCGTGTAGACGCCGCTCGGGAAACCATTCTGCAGCAGGTACTGGTAGGCGCCGTCGGCGCCGGTCAGCTGGTTCTTGATGGCCGCACCGCCGACCAGGTGGGTGGCCGGATCGAAGCCGGGCGGCCCGTCGATGGTGACCGTGACGCCCGCCAGCGGCTGGCGCGAGACGGAGTCATACACGATGCCGGCCGGGTCCAGCGGCAGGTTTTGCTGGCTGATCTCGTCGCTGGTCGACAGGCTCAGGTTGCGAATCGCGCGCGGCGACTCCAGGCCGGCCTCGCCACCCGAATCCGGCTTGCCGCCCAGGTTGCTGCCGGATTTATTGAACCGGATGGTAAAGCCGCTGCCGGTAGGCAAGCCGCTCTGTTCGTAGCCGGGGCATACCAGATTGTTGAATTGATACTGGCCCTGTGCATCGCTGCTCACGCCGCATATTTGCTTGTCGTTTTGCGACAAGGTCACATTCCAGCCGGCCACCAGTGCACCGCCGCTGTGTCCCGGCGTCGGTTTGCTGCTCAATTGCACCGCGCCGCTGATGATCGGCAGCTTGATGCCGTTGGCGGCGCGCTTGCGCAGGCCGAACAGATAGCCGTCCAGCTTGCCGCCCGAAGCGGCCAGCTTGGCGCCATCGACGTCGATCACGCTAATGCTGGTCTGAAAAGGCAGGGTGCCGAAGCCGGTGTCGTTGACCTTGCCGCCCGCCGCGCCTGCTCGTTCGCGCCCGTCGGAGTACTGGGCGCCGTCGAGGTCGGCCACGTTGCGGCTGAGCGAATAACTGCCGGCGGCGATGGCGGGAAAGCTGAAGCTGCCGTCGGTGCCGCTGGTGGCCACGCCGGTGGCGCTGCCGGACAGATTGATGCGTACGCCCGACAGAGGCGTTTCGCCCGCATCCTTGATGCCGTTGTCGTTGGTATCGACATACACGAAGCCTTGCAGGGTGCCGCTGTTCTGTTCGCCGAACAAGTAACCGCTGCCTGCCTGGCCGGAGGCGATCACGATGTTGCCGATCTGGTTGCGCGCCGCGCTGTCGTCGAAGCCGCTGTTGTCGACGGTGCCGCCGAGGTTGCCGGCCGTTTCCCTGCCGTCGCGCTTGGCGGCTGGCTGCAGTTCGGTCAGGGTGTAAGTGCCGCCCTTGATGGTGTTGAAAGCGAAGCCGCCGTCGGCGCCGGTCACGGTGCTCAGGGCCACCGTCGCGCCGTCGAGGTCGGTGCCGTCCAGCTTGACGGTGACCCCGGCCATGCCGGTTTCGCCGCTGTCGCGCACGCCGTCGTGGTTGTTGTCGGTGTAGACCAGGCCGGCCAAGGAGGCCGTGGCCAGCGGCGCGCGGGTGACCTTGACGGTGGTAGTGACGGCGGTGCCGTTCTGCGCCGTCACCACGATGGTCACGGTGTTGTCGCCCACGGCCAGCGCGATCGGCGCCGAGGCGCTGGCGCTGGCGACGGGCGCGCCGTTGACGGTGACCGTGGCGCTGCTGTCAGCCACGGTCGGGGTCAGGCTCAGCGCGGTGGCGCTGTTCGGCAGGTCGATCGCATAGGCCGTGGTGGCGCTGGCGAAAGCCGGGCTCAGGCTGCCGATCGAGGGAACCAGGGCGCTCAGGGCCGCGTTGGCCGAGGTCGCGCGCGTCACGGTGATTGTGTAGGTCTTCACAGCGCCGTTGGGGGCGTTGACCTGGACCGTGATCGTGTTCGCGCCCAGGGCCAGGGCGATCGCACCCGAGGCGTTGCCGCTGATGGTGGCCATGCCGTTGACGGTGACGGTCGCGGTTGGGTCGGCCACGGTCGGGGTGACGGTAAGCGAGGCGGTGGCGTTGCTCACGCTGGCCGTGTAGCTGGTTGTGCCGGCGGTGAAGGACGGGCTCAGAGTGCTACTCGACAGCGCCAGCGCGGACAGGTTGTTGTTGGCCGAGACCGTGCGTGTCACGGTGACCGTGTAGGTCCTGGTCGTGCCGTTCTGCGCGGTGACCACGATCGTGACGATGTTGGCACCCGTGTTCAGGGCGATCGCGCCCGAGGCGTTGCCGCTGGTGGTGGCCATGCCGTTGACGGTGACGGTCGCGGTTGGATCGGCCACGGTCGGGGTGACGGTGAGCGAGGCGGTGGCGTTGCTCACGCTGGCCGTGTAGTTGGTGGTGCCGGCGGCGAAGGCCGGGCTCAGAGTGCCGCTCGACAGCGCCAGCGCGGACAGGTCGGCGTTCGACGAGACGTTGCGGGTGACGGTGATGGTGTAGCTGCGCGGGGAGCCGTCCTGCGCCGTCACGACAACGGTGATGATGTTGGCACCCGTGTTCAGGGCGATCGCACCGGAGGCGTTGCCGCTGGTGGTAGCCACGCCGTTGACGGTGACGGTCGCGGTTGGATCGGCCACGGTCGGCGTGACGGTGATCGAGGTGGTCGCGTTGGGCACGGTGGCGCTGTAGCTTTGCTGGGCCGCGCTGAATACGGGATTCAGGGTGTCGCTTGATAAGGCCAGCGCGGCCAGGTCGTTATTGGTCGAGATCGCGCGCGTCACGGTCACCGTGTAAGTCCTGGTGGCGCTGTTTTGCGCGGTGACCACGACCGTGACGGTATTGCTGCCAGTATTCATGGCGATCGCGCCCGAGGCGTTGCCGCTGGCCACGGCCACGCCGTTGACCGTGACGGTGGCGTTCGGCTCGTTGACGGTCGGCGTGACCGTGACGCTGGCCGTCGCGGCCGCAATCGACATCGTGTAGCCGGTAGTGGACGGCGCGAACGCCGGACTGAGGCTGCCGCCGGACAAGGCCAGCGCCGACAGATTGGCATCGCCCGAGCCGGCGCGGGTCACGGTGACGGTGTACGTCTTGGTCGTGGTGCCGTTCTGGGCCGTGACGATGGTGGTGACGGTGTTGGCGCCGACCGCCAGCGCGATCGCGCCGGAGGCGTTGCCGCTGGTGGTGGCCACGCCGTTGACGGTGACCGAGGCGGTGGCATCAAGCACGGTCGGGGTGACGGTGAGCGAGGTGGTGGCGTTGCTCACGCTGGCCGTGTAGCTGGTGGTACTGGCCGCGAAGGCCGGGTTCAGGGTGCCGCTCGACAGCGACAGCGCGGAGAGGTCGGCGTTGGTCGATGGCAGAGCGCGGGTGATGGTCAGGGTATAGCTCTTGGTCGCTCCGTTCTGGGCGGTGACGTCGACGGTGACGGTGTTACTGCCCGGATTCATCGCGATGGCGCCCGAGGCGGCCCCGCTGCTGACGGCCACCCCGTTGACGGTGATGCTGGCGGTGCCGACGGCCGTGGTGGGGGTGACGGTGATGCTGGCGATGCCGGCCGCGATCGAGACGGTATAGCCGGTCGTGGCGGGATTGAACACCGGGCTCAGGCTGCCGCTGGAGGTGCTCAACGCGGACAGGTTGTTGTTGGACGAAGCGGCGCGGGTCACGGTCACTGTGTAGGTCTTGGTCGTGCTGCCGTCCTGGGCCGTGACGATGGTGGTGATGGTGTTGGCGCCCACGTTCAGGGCGATGGCGCCCGAGGCGTTGCCGCTGGTGGTGGCCACGCCGTTGACGGTGACGCTGGCGCTGCCATTGGCCACGGTCGGGGTGACGGTAAGCGAGGTGGTGGCGTTGCTCACGCTGGCCGTGTAGCTGGTGGTGCCGGCCGCGAAGGCCGGGCTCAAGGTGCCGCTCGACAGCGACAGCGCGGACAGGTCGGCGTTGGCCGAGCCGGCGCGTGTGACGGTGACGGTGTAGCTGAGCGGCGTGCCGTTCTGCGCGGTGACGGTGACGGTGATGGTGTTGCTGCCGATGGCCAGGGCGATGGCGCCCGAGGCGTTGCCGCTGGTGGTGGCCACGCCGTTGACGGTGACGCTGGCGGAGGCATCAAGCACGGTCGGGGTCACGGTGATCGAGGTGGTGGCGTTGCTTACGGTGGCCGTGTAGCCGATGGTGCCGGAGGCAAACACCGGGGCCAGGGTGCCGCTCGAGAGCGACAGTGCGCTCAACTGGTTGCTGCTGGAAGCGGCGGCGCGCGTGACGGTGGTGGTGTAGGTCTTGGTGGAGCTATCCTGGGCCGTGACGATGGTGGTGATGGTGTTGGCGCCCACGTTCAGGGCGATGGCGCCCGAGGCGTTGCCGCTGGTGGTGGCCACGCCGTTGACGGTGACGCTGGCGGTGCCATCGGCCACGGTCGGGGTGAGTGTCATCGAGGTGGTGGTAAACGGCACGCCGGCCGTGTAGCTGGTGGTGGCCGAGGCGAACACGGGGGTCAGGGTGCCGGTCGAGATGGCCATGTTGCTCAGGTTGGCGTTGCTCGACGGCGGCGCCGCGCGCGTGATGGTCGTGGTGTAGGTCTTGGTGGTGCTGCCGTCGAGCGCCGTGACGATGGTGGTGATGGTGTTGGCGCCCACGTTCAGGGCGATCGCACCCGAGGCGGCGCCGCTGGCGACGGTCACGCCGTTGACGGTGACGGTCGTGCCCGGGGTATCGACCGTGGGCGTGATGGTGGTGCTGGCGGTCGCGTTGGGCACGGCGATGGTGTAGGCGGTGGTGGCCGCCGCGAACCCGGGGACCAGGGCACCGGCCGTGGCCGAGAGCGCGCTCAGGTTGGCATTGCCGGAGGGGTTGACGAAGGTGAAGGTGTTGAAGCCTTCCTGAAACAGCGTGTTGGGGGTGCCGATGCCGCCGTCGCTGGTAATGCGGATCTCGTCGACGTTGCCGAATCCTGCTGATGGCAGGTTGATGACGGATGACAGGCCACTGGGATCGGCTGAAAAGGTCGAGGTCACGCCGGGCGTGCCGCCGCGGTAGGCGGTGGCGGTATAGACGGATCCGGCTCCCTGGGCATCTTGGATGCGGAAGCTGGACAGGCCGAACAGGCGGTTCGATTGGCTTTTGATGATCAGCGCGCCGACCGTGGTGCCCGTGTCGAAGATCAGCATCGAACCGCCGGGGCCGCCCAGGTTGAAGTTCGTAACATTGCCGGTCGGCGTGTTGCCGGCGTTGGCAAAGTAGATCTCGTATTCGATATTGGGAAAAGGGGTCTGGGACGCAGCGTGGCTGTCGACGAACTTGGGCACGGTGAAATTGTTATTAGGCAGGTTCGCTGCGATCGACAAGGTGCCGGCCACGGTCGGCAAGACGTGGCGGTAGGCGGGGAAGGCCAGCGCGGCGCTGCGTAGCGGGCCGGTGCGTGCCTCCAGCATCCAGTCGCCGCCTTGGGTGGCGGCGCCGGTCAGGTTGCTCGAGGCGGCCACGCGGGCGCCGGTGCGTCCGGCCAGCGCGCCGATGAAGTCCTGGCCCGCTTTGCCTTCGGCCACGTTACAGCCGTACAGCAGGATGTCGGCGTCACGGCGCAGTGCGGCGCGGATGATACCGAGGTCGGCGCCGCGCTCGTTCAATTGCTCGCGACCGAGTTGCAGCGAGCCGAGCTGCAAGCTGCCCGGTGCGCCGTGCGAAATGAGGTGCAGGCCGGCGATGTCGCGCCGGGTTTCCAGCGCCTGGGCGATCTGGCGCAAGCCGTCGCGCTCGCCGTCGAGCACCACCACGTCCATGTGATCGGTGCCGTTGCCGATGAGTTCCCGATAGTCGGCGACATTATCTTCGACAAACAGGATTTGTTTTCCCGTTTGGATTGATGTGGCTGCGGTTGGCGGCGCACCGGACGACCAGGCCGGCGCGGGAAAAAGAAGATTGGCGCAAATGCATGCCATCAAGAATAGACGCCACCACATCGGTGTAGCGGGGAATGTTGACACGACAAACTTGGTCATTTTTTCGTCTTTCATTGTCTAACAAGTCAGCCCGCCCGCAGCGGGGCAGGTGGCGTCAGGCCTTTGGTGATCGGGATGCTGGTGAATAAATATATGGAGGGCATTCATGACGGCACCGGCAGGTCCGTTTTCCTGCGCTTTTTGGAAACACTACATATGCGAATTGGATATTGCGTATCCCGCATGAATATCGGGAAAAAACTTATTGTTGCTGCAAAGCTAATTATGTGAAGAAATTATAAATTCTCATAGTTATTTAAGGCGGATTGTTATGCAGTCTGTTTATTGTTGCCGGAATGCTACAAAATGATCGTTGTCGAGCGGTCCAGGCGTAGCGTTTCCAATCTGCGGTAGCGCTGCGCAAGCTGCAAGGACAGCCCGGTGCCGTCACTAGGTCCTACGGCAAATTGTCCGCCTCGATGAACATCTGCGTGAAAGGCTGCTTAGCCGTCTGAATGACGAACGGCCCCATTAAAAATTCGGCCGGGCCGTTAAGGCAAAACCACAACGCTATGCCACGCGCATCCTACGACTTTCCGACGGCCAGGGCGCGGTGCAGCAGCTGGGCAGCGACGCCAACGCGCTCGACTTCCTGCGCCTGCAATTGCGTGCAGCAATGTAAACAATAAAAACGTCCTGCGGTGCTATGCTGCTGCCTAGAACTGTTCATTTGCCACCATCTGTATAACAGCAGCAAAGAACGGCTTCAGCAAACCGGATCGCGATTACCGCATGGACAAGTACACACCTCGCACCTGGGGGCCGGGCGAACGCCCGACCTTGCCCGGGTCGCCATCGATGCCCGAACATTCGACGCCCAAGCGTGTCGCGTATTTCATCGTCGGCCTGATCGTCGCGCTGACGGGGGGACTGGGCAACGGCCTGGTGACGGCCAATTTGCTGAACCTGCAAGGTTCGCTGGCCGCCTATGCCTACCAGATGCAGTGGCTGCCGGCCGCCTACGTGATGACCATCGTTTCCATGAATCTGCTGCTGGTGAAGTTCCGCCAGCAGTTCGGCCTGCGCCTGTTTACGGAAGCGTTCCTGGTGCTGTATGCGCTGGTGACGTTCGCCCACTTGTACGCGAATACCTTGCCGTCGGCGATCGCCGTGCGGGCCGCGAATGGCATGGTGGGCGGCGCGCTTGGGGTGCTGGGCCTGTACTACACCTTGCAGGCGTTTCCCGCGCGGCACCGCCTGAAGGGCGTGGTGCTGGGCCTGGGCTTTGCCCAGCTGGCGCTGCCCCTGGCGCGCATCTTCACCTCCGAACTGCTGCAGATCGGCGAATGGCACGGCCTGTACCTGTTCGAACTGGGACTGGCCCTGCTGGCGCTGGGCTGTGTGCTGGCCCTGAAGCTGCCGCCCGGCGACCGCGTGCAGACGTTCGAGCCGCTCGATTTCCTCACTTTCATCCTGTTCGCGCCCGGCGTGGCGCTGCTCTGTGCCGTGCTGGCGCAGGGGCGCACGGCATGGTGGATGGAGTCCGAATGGGTGGGCGTGTGCCTGGCGTGCTCCATCGTGCTGATCGCCGCCTCGCTGGCCATCGAGCATAACCGCGCGCGTCCGCTGCTCAACACGCGCTGGCTTACGACGGGCAAGATCGCCAAGCTGTTTTTATCGGTGCTGCTGTTTCGCATCGTGCTGTCCGAATCGACGGGCGCCGTCGGCTTTCTGCAGGCGCTGGGCCTGAACACGGACCAGATGCAGAACCTGTTCGTCGTGGTGCTGCTGGGTAGCGTGGCGGGCCTGGTGGTCAGCGCGCTGACGATCAATCCGGCGACCTTGAACCGCTCGCTGATGTTCGCGCTGCTGCTGATCGCTGCCGGCGCTCTGATCGACGCGCACGCCACCAGCCAGACGCGCCCCGTCAACATGTATGTGAGCCAGTTCCTGCTGGCCTTTGGCGGCACGTATTTTCTCGGTCCCACGATGGTGGCGGGCATGGGCGCCGTGATCGCCGAACCGCGCAACCTCGTGAGCTTTTCCGTGATGTTTACCATGACGCAGAACCTGGGCGGTCTGCTCGGTGCGGCCATCGTCGGCACCATCCAGACGGCGCGCGAAAAATACCATTCCAGCTATCTGGTCGAGCATCTCACCATGCTCGATCCGCAGGTGGCGGCGCGCGTGCAGTCGGGCGCCGCAAGCTATGGCGGCGTACTGATGGACCCTGCCTTGCGCAGCGCCCAGGGCGTGGCGCGCCTGGGCGCCGTCGCCACGCGCGAAGCCAATGTGCTGGCCTATAACGACGTTTTTTTGATGATCGCCGGCGTTGCCATCGCCACCCTGATCTGGATGCTGGTCAGCCAGTCCTGGACCCGCATCACCACCGGCGCGCGCCGCCTGGTCGGCCCCGTGCGCGATGCGCAGACGGCCATGGCCATCGTCCCCATTACCAATTCGGAACCGAGCAATGACAGAAAATAATACTCCGCCACCAGCACCGACAACGCCCGCAGCCGCGACCACGCCGGCGCCAACCACTTCCACGGCGCAGCCGGACCGCCGCCACCAGTGGCTGTCCGCGCTGGCCTTTGCCGCCGTGGCCCTGGTGGGCGTGCTGATCGTGCTGTATGCGTGGCGTCTGCCGCCGTTCACGAGTCCCATCGTGACGACGGAAAACGCCACCGTGCGGGGGCAGGTGACCATCATTGGCACGCAGCTGTCGGGCTATGTGGTGGAGGTGACGGTGCAGGATTTCATGGACGTCAAGGAAGGCCAGCTGCTGGTGCGCATCGACGACCGCATCTACCAGCAGCGCTACGAGCAGGCCCAGGCCCAGCTGGCCGCGCAGCAGGCGGCGCTGTCGAACTGGGCGCAGCAAAAGGCCAGCGCGCAGGCGGGCATTTCCGTCAGCGAGGCCGTGATGGCGAATGCGGAAGCGCAAGCGCGCAAGGCCAGCGCCGACCTCAATCGCGTGGAGCAGCTGGTGGCCGATGGCTCGCTGTCGCAGCGCGAACACGACCAGTCGCGCGCCACGCAGGCGCAGATGGCGGCGGCGCTGGCGCAGGCGCGCGCCAATCTCGACATCGCCCAGCAAAGCGTGCATAGCGTGGTGGTCAACAAGCAGGCGCTGGAAGCGGCCGTGGCCAATGCGCAGGCGGCCGTCAAGGCGGCGAAGATCGACCTCGATAACACGCGCATCGTGGCGCCATCCGATGGACAACTGGGTCAGGTAGCGGTGCGCCAGGGCGCCTACGTGAATTCGGGCGCGCAGCTGATGGCGCTGGTGCCGCGCCAGATGTGGGTGATTGCCAATTTCAAGGAAACGCAGATGAACGGCGTGCAGGAAGGGCAGAGCGCCACTTTCCACGTCGACGCGCTCGACGGCGCCGTGCTGACGGGCCAGGTCGAGCGCATTTCGCCGGCCACCGGTTCCGAGTTTTCCGTGCTGCCGGCCGATAACGCGACGGGCAACTACCTTAAAATCGCCCAGCGCATTCCCGTGCGCATCCGCATCGATCCGGGGCAGGCGAATGCGCGCCGCCTCGTGCCCGGCATGTCGGTGGTGGTCAGCGTCGATACGTCCGCCGTGCTGAACGACTCGGCGGACAATCCGGCGCCGCCACCGCCGCCGAAGAAGGCCAAGCCATGAAGCGCCGTTTCCTGCTGATGGCCGCCGCGCTGGCGCTGGCAGGCTGCGCCGCCAACGCGCCGCCGCAGCCTGCATCGGCACTGCAGCTGCCATCCGGCTGGCGCGCGCAAGCGGCTGGCGCGCCTGCGGCGACTGAGGCCCATGTCGAGCAGCTGTGGTGGCAAGCCTTCGGCGACCCGGTCTTGAGCGACCTGGTGGGCGAGGCGCTGGCGCGCAATGGCGACTTGCGCGTGGCGCGCGCCCGCGTGCAGGAATACCGCGCGCGCCTGGCGCAGGCCGATGCTAACCGCGCGCCCAACCTGGCCTTCGACGGTTCGCCCACGCGCACGCGCACCCTCGCGTCCAGCGGCAAACCGTACGTGACGAATGTCTTCCAGGCGGAACTGCAGGCCAGTTATGAGATCGACGTGTGGGGCCGGCTGGCGAGCCTGAGCGATGCGGCCGGCGAGAGCTACCGCGCCGAGCAGGCCAGCCTCGATGCGGCGGCCCTGTCGATCGCCGCCAGTGTGGCGACGAGCTATCTGAACCTGCGGGGGCTCGACGCGCAGCTGGCTCTCACGCAATCGACCCTGCAGCTGCGCGAACAGTCGCGCGAGCTGGCGCGCAAGCAGTTCGAGGTGGGCTACAGCTCGCGCCTGGAATGGCTGCAGGCGCAATCGGAATATCATGCGGCGGCCGAACAGGTGCCGCAGCTGCAGCGGCAGATCTTCGAACAGGAAAACGCGCTGGCCATCCTCGTGGGCGGCAATCCCGGTCCCATCGCGCGCGGCTTGCCGCTGTCCGAGCTGGCGGCGCCTGGCGTGCCGGCCGGCTTGCCATCCGAATTGCTGCGCCGGCGGCCCGATATCGCGCGCGCGGAACACAACCTGGCTGCCGCCAACGCCAGCCTGGCCGCTACGCGCGACCAGCTGCTGCCTTCGTTCAAGCTGACGGCCGTCGGCGGCGGGCAAGCGACGACCCTCACCGATTTCCTGCATGCGCCCACTGCCCTGTGGCGCCTGACGGCGCTGGCGGCCGGCCCCCTGTTCGATGGCGGGCGCGTGCAGGCGCAGACGGATGCGGCCGGCGCCCAGCGCGACCAGCTCGTGTACACATATGAAAACGTGGTGCGCAATGCCTTCGCCGAAACGGAGAACAGCCTGGGCGCCATCTACCGGCTGCAGCAGCAAGCCGTGGAAAACGATGCGCGCCGCGCCACGGCGGCCGACACCCTGCGCATCGCGCACAACCGCTACCGCAACGGCTACGCCTCCTATCTGGAAGAACTCGACGCCCAGCGCACCCTGTACAGTGCCGACGTGGGGCTGTTGCAGCTGAAGACGCGCATCCTCGTCGCCTCGGTCGACCTGTACCGCGCCATGGGCGGCGGCTGGTCGGCCAAGGCGCAATAGGCGCGTGTGCACGGCGCGGCCAGTGTAATATTCTGAGCAGGGAAAGCGGCGGCATGGTGCCGGCTGCTCCCGTCACGAACGAGGTCGCAGCATGACGATTTTTGGCATAGGCATCCACATCCTGATCGCGGTATTTTTTGCGGTCCACGTGGTGCGCAACGGGCAGCAGCTGTACTGGCTGCTCATCTTGTTCATGTTCCCGCTGCTGGGCAGCGTGGTGTATTTCTTCGCCATCTACCTGCCCAATTCGCGCCTGCCGCAAGGCGCGCGCAAGGTTGCGTCGGTGGCAGTGCAGGTGCTCGATCCGAACCGCGAATTGCGCGAGGCGAAAGCGGCCTTCGAGTACACGCCGACGGCGCAAAACCAGATGCGCCTGGCCAGCGCGCAGCTCGAAGCGGGCAATGCAAAGGAAGCGGCATCGACCTACGAAGCCTGCCTGCAGGGAGCGTTCGCATCGGACCTGGAAATTCGCCTCGGTGCGGCACGCGCCTACCTTGAATGCGAACGGGGCGCCGAGGCCTTGACGCACCTGGAATTCATCCGCCGCACGGATATGCATTTCCGTCCCGAGATGGTGTCCCTGCTGACGGCGCGCGCGCTGGCGCAAAGCGGGCGGCAGGTGGAAGCGAAAGCGGAATTCGACGATGCGCTGACGCGCTACAACAGCTTCGAGTGCCGTGCCGAGTGCGCGATCTGGGCGCTGCAGCAGGGCGACAAGGTGTTGTCGGAACGCCTGCTGCTCGATATCGACAGCGCCATGGCCCGCTGGAGCAGCCATACGCGTGCCATGTATGCGCCGCTGCTGGCGCGCCTGGAAGAGGCGCGCAAGTAGCTGGCTTACGTGGGGTCAGACCCGCCGGGTCTGACCCCATTAGACGCCAGGCACCGTGTTCTTCCCTTCAATCAGTTTATATCCCTTGCCATCGAAGCCGTAGCGCGCGTGGTTGTTCAGGGGCGTGGCGATGCGCGGCGGGTCTTCGTCGGGCTTGACCGTGACGCCGGGCTTGATCTTCTCGGAGGCACCCTTGAAATCGATCAGCAAGTCATCATAGGCGCCGCCATTGCGCGCCGGCGCGAAGCGCCAGTTCCCCTTGACCATCCAGCACTCGTCCGTCTCGGGCCCGCAGGCGCCCATATTGTCCGAATACAGATCGATGGCGCCATCGAGTGAGGTGACCTTGCCGTCGCCGATTTCAAACAGGGCCAGTTGCGTGATGGTGTAGCCCTGGCCCGTATAGCCATGGCGGATCGCCAGTCCCGGCTTGTTCGCGCCCAGCATGACCCAGTGGACTTCGCCGAGCTGCCCCGACGATCCCAGGGCGGCGATGTTTTCCAGCCGTTTCACGACTTGCCACTGGCCGTCTTCCGGCTGGCCCTTGGGCGCCAGGAAAAAGACATTCAGCAGTCCCGGCGAAGCATGCGCCGATTCGGCCGTGCCTTCCGTGTTGGCCGTTTCCGCATTCGCCACCAGGATGGCGCTGCCATCGGGCAGCAGCTTGTGGCTGACGGCGCTGACCACGTAACTGAGCTTGTCGACGTGGTTATCGGGATCGGGCAGGTCGGCCAGCGCATCTTCGCTGTCGCTGCGGTAGTCCTTGCCGAAGACAGCGCGCATCATGCCCACTTCGCGCTCGCGCGCCTGGGGCGTGTTCATCGCTGCCGTCCTCGGTGCGGTGGCGGATGGCGGCGGCACGTGTTCGGCCGATGCGGTGTCTGCTGCGGCAGCGGCAGCGGGGACTTCGGTGACCACGTCAGCTGCCAGGTCGGCGCTGGCGGGGGCGGTCTTGTCCGAGCAGGCGCCGAGCAGCGCGGATGCCATCAGCAGGACGAGCGGAGTGCGGTAATTCATAGGCAGGGCAGATTGCGTTCATGGAGAATGGGCGCAGTATGCCAGATAGATGAAAGCGAGGGAGCGCGGCCTGGCGGCCGGTCCCTTGTTTCCTTGCCCGCAGGGGGCGATTTTGCAATTGACCGTGGCGCTTATTTTTCCAGCGCCACCTTGTCATCGCGCCGCAGCGGCGCCTTCTGGCGGCGCAGTTTCGCCATGCCGCGCTTGAGCAGGTGCTCGAGGTCGTCGATGTAGGTGAACACGGCCGGCACCACCAGCAGGCTCAATAAAGTCGACGTGATCAGGCCGCCGATGACGGTAATGGCCATCGGCGAACGGAAGCTGGGGTCGGCGCCCCAGCCCAGCGCCAGCGGCATCATGCCGGCGCCCATGGCGATGGTCGTCATCAGGATGGGGCGGCTGCGCTTGTGGCAGGCGTCGACCAGCGCATCGAAGCGGTTCATGCCGGCCTGGCGCGCCAGGATCGCATAGTCGACCAGCAGGATCGAGTTCTTGGTGACGATCCCCATCAGCATGATCAGGCCGATCATCGACGGCATCGACAGGGCGCTGCCCGTAATCAGGAGCGCCACGAAGGCGCCGCCGATCGACAGCGGCAACGCCGCCAGGATGGTCACCGGCTGCATGAAGTCCTTGAACAGCAGCACCAGCACGCAGTAGATGCACAGCACGCCGATCAGCATGGCCAGGCCGAAGCTGGCGAACAACGAGGCCATCTCCTGCGCGTCGCCCAGTTCGGCGATCTTCACGGATGGCGGCAAGTTCTTCATCGACGGCAGCGCGCGCGCCTCTTCATTCAGTTCGCCCAGGGTGCGCGAACCGAGTTCCACGTCGAGGGTCACGTTGCGGCTGCGGTTCAGGCGGTCGATCTGCGCCGGGCCGCTTTCCATCGTCACCGTGGCCACGTTCGCCAGGCGCACGGGACCATTCTTGCCGGGCACGGTCAGGCGCTCGATGGCGGCCAGGTCGGCGCGCACGCTGTTGGGCAGCTTGACGCGGATCGGCACTTGCCGCTCGGGCAGGTTCATTTTCGTCAGGTCCGTATCGTAGTCGCCGGCCGTGGCCACGCGCACGGTTTCGCCGATGGCCGCCGCCGTCACGCCCAGGTCGGCCGCCTTGGCGAAATCGGGACGCACGATGATTTCCGGGCGCACCAGCGAGGCGCTGGAATTGACGTTGCCGATGCCCTTCAGGCCGCGCAGTTCGCGCTCGACCTTTTGCGCCGCCGCCATCAGCGCCACCGGGTCTTCCGAGCGCAGCACCAGCTGCATCTTGACGCCGGTGTCGGGCGGTCCCACCGTGAAGCGGGCGCCGGGGATGGTATCGAGCTTCTGGCGCAGCTGGGTTTCCAGGTCCGCCATCGATTCCTTGCGTTCGGTGCGGTGCACGGTGGTCAGGGTCAGCACGGCGCGGCGTGCCTCGGCCGCGGCGCCGGGGGCGAAGGCATCGCCGCTGGAACCGCCGCCTATCGAACTGAAGACGCCCTCGATGCCCGGCGTGCGCATGGCCGCATCGCGCGCCAGGGCCGCCACGGCCTGCGTTTCGCCCAGGGTGGAGCCGGGCGGTAGTTCCAGGTTGATCTGCGTCTGCGCACGGTCGGCGGCCGGCACGAAACCGGTCGGCAGCAGCGGCACGAGCGCAATGGCGCCGACAAAGAACAGGGCCGCCGCGATGGCCGTGATGCCGCGATGGTTCAGGCACCAGCGCATGACCGTCAGGTAGCGCGTCATCAGCCAGCCATCCTGCTCTTCCTTGTGCGGCAGCGGTTTCAGGATGTAGGCCGCCATCATCGGCGTGAGCAGCCGCGCCACCACCAGCGAGGCCAGCACGGCCAGCACGGCCGTCCAGCCGAACTGCTTGAAGAACAGGCCGGGAATGCCGCTCATGAAGGCCGTCGGCAGGAACACGGCCACCAGCGCGAAGGTGGTGGCGATGACGGCCATGCCGATTTCGTCGGCTGCTTCCATGGCCGCTTCCATCGGCGACTTGCCCATGCGCAGATGGCGCTCGATGTTTTCGATTTCCACGATGGCGTCGTCGACCAGCACGCCGACGACCAGGGCCAGCGACAGCAGGGTGACGGTATTGAGCGTGTAGCCGAACCAGTAGATGCCGAGGAAGGCGGGCATCACGGACAGGGGCAGGGCGGCGGCGGCCACCAGGGTGGCGCGCCAGTCGCGCAGGAACCACCACACCACCAGCACGGCCAGCAACGCGCCTTCGTACAGCAGCTCCATCGAGCCGTCGAAGTTTTCCTCGACGGGGAAGGCATTGTCGATCGACTGCTGCAGCACCACGTTCGGGTTTTCCTTCTGCAGGTCGGCGATGGCATCGCGCGCGCCCTTGGCGACAGCCACTTCGCTGGCACCCTTGGTGCGGAACACTTCAAAGGCGACGACCGTTTTGCCATCCTGCTCCGCCAGCGCGCGCGGTTCGGCGATGGTGTCGCGCACGGTGGCGACCTGGTCCAGGCGCACATGGCGTCCGTCCGGCAGCGGCACTTCCACGCGCGACAGTTCATCGGCCGTCTTGACGGTGGCGATGGTGCGCACCGACTGCTCGGCGCCGCTGATGTCGCCCCTGCCGCCAGGCGCTTCACGCTGCACCAGGCGCAGCTGGCGCGACACGTCGAGGGCCGACACTTTCAATGCGGCCATGCGCGCCTCGTCGAGTTCCACCTGGATCTCGCGGTAGACGCCGCCGACTCTGGTGACGGCACCCACGCCGGGCACCGTCAACAGGCGCTTGGCCACCGTGTTGTCGACGAACCACGACAGGTCGGGAGAGTCGAGCGGGTTGTCCACGCCCGGCTTCGCCGTGGCGATAAAGGTGAGCACCACGCGTCCCGCCGTGGATGCCTTGGTGACGGTGGGGTCGCGCAGCTCGGCCGGCATGTCTGCCTTGACGCGGGCGACGGCGTCGCGCACATCGTTGACGGCTTCGGCGATCTGCTTTTCCAGGATGAATTCGACGGTCACCGTGACGACGCCATCAAGCACCTTGGTGTAGATGTTTTTCACGCCTTGCAGGGTAGCGACGGAATCTTCGATCTTGCGCGCCACTTCCGTTTCCAGCTGGGCCGGCGCGGCGCCAGGCAGCACGGCGCTGACGGTGACGATGGGCAGTTCGATGTCGGGGAAATCCTGCACCGGATTGGCCTTGTAGGCCAGCAGGCCGGCCAGGGTCAGCAGCGCGAACAGCATGATGGCCGGGATCGGGTTCTTGATCGAGAGGGAGGAAAAATTCATGGCCTCTCCTTACTTTTTCGCTGCCGGTGCTACGGCAGCCTTGGCCGTTGCCGGAGCCTGCACATTGCGTACCAGATCGCCGTCATTGAGGAAGCCTGCGCCGCTGACGACGATGGTGGTGTCGGCCGTGATGCCGCCAAGGATTTCGATGCGGTCGCTCAGGCGCCGTCCGGCCTGCACCTTGATCTGGCTGACCCGCTGGTCGGGATTGAGGCGGAAGACATAGCTGAAACCATCGCGCACGGCGATCGCCTGCTGTGGCACGGTCAGCGCGCCCGAGGTGCCGAGTTCAAATTCGCCGCTGGCGTACATGCCGGCCTTGAACGGTGCGTTGCTGCCCGTGCCTGCAGGCAGATCGACATACACGAGGGCGGAGCGCGTCTGTGGATCGACGGTAGGGGCGATCATGCGCACCTTGCCCGTCAAGACGCTGCCGTTGGCCGCCTTCACTTGCGCCAGGGTGCCCGGCTTCAAATTCAGCAGCTCGGTGGCCGTCACCTCGGCACGCCATTCGAGGCGGCCCTGGCGGATCATGCGGAACAGTTCCGTGCCGGCGCCCACCACCGACCCCACGGTGGCCGAGCGCGAAGAGATGATGCCGCTGTCGGGCGCCACCACCTGCGTGTATTTCAGGCGCAGCTGCTGCGACGCCAGCTGTGCCTTGGCCGACGCGATGCGCGCGTTGGCCGTCTGTTCTGCCGTCAGGTACTGGCTGATCTGCTGCGCGCTGATGGCGCCCGTGCTTTGCAGCGAGCGGGCGCGCTGCGCGTTGGCGGCCGCTTCCGCGGCATTGGCTTGCGCTTCCAGCACGGCGGCCTTGGCCTGCGCCACGTCGGCGTTCACCGTGTCGTTCGAGAACACGGCCAGCACCTGGCCGGCGCGCACGACCTCGCCGACATTGACGCGCACGTCGGTCAGGCGCAAGCCGTTCGATTCGCTGCCGATGACGGCTTCCTGCCAGGCGGCCACGTTGCCGTTGGCCTTCAGCTTGATGGGCAGGCTGGCCGTTTGCGGCTTGGCCGTGGTGACGGTCAGCGCCGGCTTTTGCGCCGCGTTTTTATCCTTGGCGTCGTCCGCCGCCGTGGAGGAAGGGGAGTACAGGGCCACGCCGGCGCCCAGCGCCACAACGAGGGCCGCAAAGGCGAGCGCCATCGGTTTCAAGGTCATTTTTTTCATGTTGTGTATCCGTCAGGGGGCGTTGTTGGCGATGGCGCTGCTGGTCCAGCCGCCGCCGGCGGCGCGGTACAGCGCTACCCAGGCGGCGCTGCGTTCGCGCTCGAGGTTGACCACCGTGTTTTCGGCGGCCAGGCGCGTGCGGCGCGCGTCTTCCAGTTCGATCAGGCTGGCCAGGCCATTCTTGTAGCGGTCTTCTGTGGCGACGAACGACACGCGGTAGCCTTCCAGAGCCGTTTTCGCATGGCTGCTGCGCTCGTCCGTGCTGGCCAGGTTGACCAGTGCTTCTTCCACTTCGCGCACGGCCTGGCGCACGCCGGCGCGGTATTTGACCACGGCTTCGTCGTAGCGCGCCGTGGCCGCATCGATCTGCGCGCGGCGCGTGCCGCCGTCGAAGATGGGCAGGCTGACGGCCAGCGGGCCGATGCTCCAGGTGCTGGCCGTGATGCTGGTGCCGCCGGCGCGGATATTGCCCTTGCCGATGGAGCCGGCCAGGCTCAGGCGCGGATAGCGCTGCGCCTGCGCACCGCGTACTTCGAAGCTGGCGGCCGCCACTTCACGTTCGGCGCTGTAGATGTCGGGGCGCTGGCCCAGGGTTTGCGCCGGCAGTTCCGCAATCGCCACGGGCGAGGGCAGGATGGCGGGGCTGGCCGCCAATTTTTCGCGCAGCGACGCTTCCGGCATGGCCGACAGGGCCACCAGCGCCTTGATATTCACGTCGCAGGCGGCGCGCTGTTCGATGGCGCGGCTGGCGCCTTCGGCGGCGCTGGCGCGGGCCAGCGCGGCATTGGCGGGCGGCTGGAAGCCGGCGCCGGCGCTCAGTTCCGTCAGGCGCGCCGAGTCGCGGCGCGAGACGGCGTCCTGTTCGGACACGGCCTGCAACTGCTGGCAGGTGCGCAAGGCGTAGTACTGATTCGCCACTTCGGCGGCCACCGAGACGCGCGCTTCATGCCAGAGAGCGCGGGCGCTGTCGTAGCGCTCCTGGGACGCATCGCGCGTGGCGCGGTTGGCGCCGAACACGTCGATTTCCCACGACGCCTGCAGCGCCGCCTGCGAGGTGGTGCCGCTGGGCTGTGCCGATTGCTGGCTGGTGCGCACCACGCTGCCCGTCGCGTCCAAGGTGGGCGCCAGCGCGGCGCCGCTGGCGATGCGGTCCGCGCGCGCCTGCACGATGCGCGTGCCGGCGGCGGCGATGGTCGGGCTGACTTGCTGCGCGTCGTTGATCAATTCCACCAGCAGGCTGTCGCCCTGGCCCTGCCACCAGCTGGCCAGGTCCGTCAGCTTGCCGTTGTGCGGCAGCGGCGCCTGCCACTGCGCGGGCGCGCTGGCGGCCACCGCTGCGGGCGGCCCCTGCAGGGCGCAACCGCCCAGCGCCAGCATGATGCTGGCAGCCAGGACGCGTTGAACGGTGCATCGAATAGTCGTCATGCTGGTCCTTCTGCTTGTCGTTGAGGTGTAGAGGGTGAGGGAGGAATGGCCAGGCGCCGGCGCTCCACGTCGGCCATGGCCAGCGCGTAGTCGGTCAGGCGCGCCAGCCAGGTGTCGATCGCATGCGGCGATTCCAGCAGTTGCGGGCGCAAGGTGTGCAGCACCTCGGTGCCCACCATGTGCTGCAGAGCCAGCGAAGCGATGGAAAACGCCAGCCGGTGCATGTCGTCGCTGTTGTCGGGCGCGCCCAGGTGACGCGCCAGCACGCGCGTGAGCGCTTCGTGTTCGGGGCGGATGTTCTGGTCGATCTCGCGCGCCCACAGTCCCGTCGGTTCGAGCATTTCGCGGCACCACAGGCGCATGCAGTCGCGCGCGATGTCGCCCTGCTGCATGGGAGCGAGCAATTGCGCATAAAAGCCTTCCAGGCTTTGGCGCAAGGTGAAATGCGGTTGCTCGTACAGGGCGATATTATCTTGCGGGTCCGCTGACTGCTGCGCAAAGGCGGCGCGGTACAGTCCCGCCTTGTCGCCAAAATAATAGCTGATGGCGGCCGCGTTGGTGCCGGCCGCCTGCGCCAGTTCGCGCGTGGACGTCTTGGCGTAGCCTTGCTCGGCAAACAGGCGGATGGCGCTATGCAGCAGCCGCTCGCGCGACTGCTCGCCGTCGGAACGGGGCTTGCGCCCGTCGTCGGCATGGGAAGTGGGGATGGCGTTTTTTTCAATCATGCCGGAGATTTAATCATATATCTCAAACGATTGATATAACTAAGCCGATTGATTTAGTTAAGGAATGATGAAGATAATGAAAAACGCAGGCAAAAAAAAGCCCGCGGTTGTATTCGCGGGCTGAATCCAATGTTCGGAGAACGAATTGGAGGAGACAGTTCTACTATAGCGCTGAAAATGGTGCAGTGCAATACCGTAGAACTACTGTATCGGCCTCTTTTCGATGGCAAAAAGCCCGTATTCCATGTTGCGGCGCACAGAAGCTCAGGCCTTGCTGCGCAGGGCCAGTGTAAACGTGCTGCCCGAGCCGTAGTCGCTGTTGAAGAACAGGGCGCCGCCGATGGCGTTGGCCAGGTTCTGGCACAGGTAAAGGCCCAGTCCCGCGCCTTCCACGTGGCGCGTGGAGGTGGAATCGAGCTGAGAGAAGGCCTGGAACAGCTTGGCCTGGTCTTCTTCCTTGATGCCGGCGCCGCTGTCGGCGATGCTCATTTCCGTCACCAGCACGCCGTCTTCGTCGCGCTGGGACAGGCTGATGCGGACCGTGCCCTGTTCCGTGAATTTGATGGCGTTGTTGAGCAGGTTGATGAGGATTTGCGTCAGCGCGCGGCGGTCCGTCTCGATGATGGCGGGCGGCTGGCCCGGCTCGCCCAGTTCGAGTTCCAGCGCCAGGCCTTTTTGCTGGGCCAGGGGACGCAGGGTATCGGCCACGTCGGCCATCAGCTCCTGGCAGTGCACGGGTTCGATCGACAGGGTCAGCTTGCCCGCTTCGATCTTGGCCACGTCGAGGATGTCGTTGATCAGCGAGAGCAGATGGCGCGCGCTGGCGCGGATGGTATTGAGCTGCTTGTCCTGGTCGGACGTCAGGGGACCGGGCAGTTTCATCAGCAGCGCGCCGGTGAAGCCGATGATGGCGTTGAGCGGCGTGCGCAGTTCATGCGACATGTTGGCGATGAAGGCGGACTTCATGCGGCTCGCTTCGGCCAGTTCCAGGTTTTTCAGGGCGATTTCGCGGTTGATGGTTTCCAGTTCGGCCGCATGGTGCGCCAGGCGCATGTTCAGCTCGATCACCTGGCGTTCGCGCGCCTGCAGTTCGCCGTTGACCTGCACCGCCTGTTCATACGTGGAGATCAGCAGGTCGAGGATTTGCTGGCGTTCCGCATTGATGAAATGCTTCTGGTCGCCCAGGTACAGGGCGATGCCGATTTCCACGTTCTGGTTCTTGCGCAGCTTCTGGTTCATCAGCATGTGGCTGATGCGGTTGAGCAGGTAGTCTTCCGCGTAGGGCTTGCGGATGAAATTGTCGGCGCCGCACTCGATGCCGCGGATGATGTCCTTCGGATCGTTGAGCGAGGTGACGAGGATCACGGGAATGTCGCGCAGGGTCGGATCGGATTTGATGGCGCGGCACAGGTCGTAGCCATTCATTTCAGGCATGACGATATCGGACAGCACCAGGTGCGGCTTGCGCTCGCGGATGGCGGCCAGGGCCAGCTGGCCATTCGCCGCTACGCGCGCGTTGTAGTGCAGCGACTGGATCAGGCGGCGCAAGCGCTCCGCCTGGGTCGGGCTGTCCTCGACGATCAGGATCTCGATTTCGTCAGGCTTGATTTGGTTGTTGGAGTCCACAGACCTCTCCTAGGATTTCAGTGTGGTGATGCTGGGCGCCGTGAGCGCGCAATATCGACATCGTATGACTATATCGGATTTAGGTCTGCAAAAGTAACTTCCAAGTAACTATTTTGGCCACAGGAAATGCTGTGGCCGCTTGTCAGTTTTCGCCCTGGAACTGGCCTGCGCGATAGGTCAGCACGAGGGTGTCGCGGTGGCCATGCTCGCCCAGGGGCTGGATCGGCGTCGATTCGTGGATCACGGCAGCGTCGTCGAGCAGCAGCAGCGACCACGGTTCGGTCAGGGTAAAGCGCTTGCCGTTGGGGCCATCCGCGTCGAAGATGCGTGTCTCGCCGCCCTTGACCTGTTCGCGCCCGATCAGCAGCACGGCGACGAAATCGACGCCGTCGCGGTGTGCGCCTTCCGGCGTGGGCCGGCCGATGCCGTCGGTCGTATCGATGCGGAACTGGTGCGCTTCGATGAACCACGGCTGGCTGCCCTTGACTTGCGAGCAGACGTCGCCGAGCGCGCGAATCAACTGCTGCCAGGCCGCTTGCGCGACGATAGCCGCTTCGACCGGTTCGAACAGGCGGTGCATGCCGCCGTGCAGGGCGTTGTATTCCACCGGCTGCCAGTGCGGACGGTGCGCGGTCTGGGCCAGGCGACCGCCATCCTGCACGAAGCACGAGTGGCGCCGGCGGCGATAGCGGCCGCCATCCTTCAGGTAATTGTCCAGCGCCAGGGTATTCCAGCTTGGTTCCAGCGCGCGCAATGCGTCCAGCGGGCAGTCGGCCAGCGCGGCCACGTCCTGCGGGCGCAGGACGGCATAGCCGTCATCGCGCAAGGCTTCCTTGACGTGGGACGGGTCGGTAAAGATCGGTGCGGAAGTGCTCATGGCGGTGCGGCCGCAACGCGGCCTGTCTCAGTTTATCCAGCCTGGCATTCTACGACTTCGCGGCGTTTCCTGTGCAATGCGATAAGAATTATTCTTGTTTACTTAAAAATTCTTTACCAGGGTCAGGCGCAGCGAGCGCGATTCCACCGGATGGAAGTGGATGTCGTCGACGGGCTGCGCCTCGCCGGGCAGGCGCGAGGCATAGTAGTAGTCGATGGCCGAGTCGCGCCGGTTGGCCAGGTTGTAGCCTTCGACTTCCACGCGCAAGGTCTTGTCGATCTGGTAGGCGATGCGCCCGTTCAAGCCCACGCTGGACGACGAGCGCACGCTGTTGTCTTCCATCAGGGGGCGCGGGCCGAAGTAGCGCAAGCGCAAGGAGCCCGACCACGGCCCTGGCGGCGTCACCGTCATGGCCAGCTGGGCCACGCCTTCGATGGCGCCGGGGATGAAGTCGCCCGCCGGGTCGCTGCCGCGCGAGCGTGCGCGCGCATACGCGAGGTCCAGGTCCAGCGACAGCCATCTGGCCGCCTTGTAGTAGCTGGAAAACTCGATGCCGTAGCGGCGGCTGGGGCGGCCCGCCTCGGTGGCGCCCGCGTCGCCGATGAACAGCAGCTCGGAATCGAAGTCCAGCCGGTACAGCGACAGCGACGTTTGCAGGCCGGCGACGGCGGCGCTGCGCAAGCCCAGTTCCAGTCCGCGCGAGCGCACCAGCGGCGTGACCTTGTCGGCCACTTCGCCCGTCTTCGGGTCGACCGTGATCGTCGTGCCGCGCGCGTCGTTGCTATGAAAACCATTGCCAATGTTGATATACGCTTCCGTATCGCGCCACGGTCCGGCGATCACGCTCAGGCTGGGGCTGAACAAATGGTCGCTGGCCTTGCCCGAATTGGCGGCGCGGTCGCTGCGCACGTCGAAGCGGTAGGCATCCGCGCGCAGGCCGGCCACGGTGCGCAGCCAGCGCGACCAGCGCGTGCTGTTTTCGCCATACACGCCGATGCTCGATTCGACGATATGGTCTTGCCGCGTGGTCGACACGGTCTGGCGCTGCCGCGTGTTGTACAGGCCATTGTGGATATTGTCGTTCTGTAGCTGCAGGCCGATGGTGGTGTCGCTGCTGCCCCTGTCCGTGTGGCGGTGCCAGGTGTGGCTGGCGTCGAGGCCGGCCGTCACGCGCCGGTCGGGCTGGGCGAACTGGTCGCCGTTATCGGGGTCGTCCATCGCATACGTAAAATTCGAGAACAGGGCCAGGCGGTTGGCGATCACATACGCGCTGACTTTGGACGACATGTCGTCCGTCGTCCGGCGCCAGGTGCCCGACAGGCTGTAGCGCTGGGCCTTGCCGCCGTCGCTGGCATCGATGGCGTCGAAGCGGCCCAGGGTGCCGTCCTGCACGGCGCGCAGCGGAATCTGGTCGGTGGCGTTCCAGCTGGCGTCATACGCCATGGCCGTGACGTTGAAGCCGTTGTTGGCATAGCCTTCGCTGTAGCGCAGCACGCCATTGCGCTTGCGGTAGCGGTCCGGCTGCGTGAACGGGCCGTCGTTGTGCTGCGCTTCGAGCGCGTACAGCAGGCTACCGTCGCCCGCATCGAGCGTATCGGCCAGCAGGGCGCGGCGAAAGCCGTTTTGCCCGACGCCCACGCTGGCGACGCCCTGCGTCAGGCGGTTCGCGTAGACGACGGACGCCGCGCCGGCCGAGGAGAAATCGCCTTGCGCCGCCGAATACGGCCCCTTCTTGTAATCGAGGCGCATGGCCAGTTCGGGGATCAGAAAGTTCAGGTCCGTCCAGCCCTGCCCGTGGCCATGGCTGCGCTGGTTGACGGGCATCTCGTCGACCGTGGTGCGCAAGTCCGTGCCATGATCGAGGTTGAAGCCGCGCAGGTAGAACTGGTTGGCCTTTCCCTCGCCGCTATGCTGGCTGACGATCAGTCCCGGCACGGCTTCGAGCAATTCGCCGGGCCGGTAGCTGGTGCGCGCATCGAGCTGCTGTTGCGTGACGCTGCCTGCGTTGGCCGAATCGGCCACGCCCAGCTGGTTCAGGCGCGAACCGTCGACGAGCACGCGCTGGAAGATGTCGTCGGCATGGGCGGCGGTGGCTGAAAACAGGGCGGCGAGGAGCAGGGGAAGAGAGCGTGGCGTCATGGATGTAATAGGGGGCGGGCCTTAGCGGATCGGCAGTTCCGTGTTCTGGCGGTCGAAAATCAGCGTCTGGATGGCGCCGCTGTCCTGCACGTTGAGGGTATTGCGCTGGCTGGGCAGGAAGTCGATCAGCAACTGGTTGTGGATGCGCGTGGCGGGGGCCAGGCGCGTGCGTTCGAGCTCCTGGAAGATGACCACATTGTCGGCGTTGACCTTCATGCCGACCCAGTTCAGGCGCAAGCGCTTGCCGTCCGGCCCCACGAGGTAAAACTGTTTTTCCACATAGCGGCGCAGCGCCGCTTCGCTGTCTTCCTGGCCCAGGTCGAACTGGCGCTGGTACAGGTTCGTCAGCAGCGCCTCGACGTCGTGGCCCGTGTAGGTGTGCACCACTTCCGTGCTGCCGCTGGCCGCGTTGTAGCTGATGTCGGCGATACCCATGTGGAAGTTGTGGGCGCCGGCCCCCATGCTGGCGCAGGCCAGCACGGCGCAAGCCAGCGTGCGCCAGCGCTTCATGCCTCGTCGCCCTTGGCCGAGCCGCCGTTCTGGCCTTTCAGCGGCGTATGAAAATCGCGCATCAGGTTATCCTTGGGCGACTTCTCGCTCTTGAACAGCTCCAGGCGCGATGGCGTGATCTTGCGCGGCCAGCTGTTGTTGCTCGTGTCGATGTCGGCCGTTTCCCAGTACGGGTCTTGCACCAGGCCCACCACCGGTTCATCCGTGATGACGACCTTGGTGATCTTCTTCGGCGAGTAGCGCCACACTTCGGCCGGTACGCGCTCGACGTACTTCTTGCCGCTTTTCAGTTCGATCTCGAGGATCAGGGGCATGACCATGCCGCCCACGTTCGACAGGTCGACCAGGTACAGGTGCTTGCCCTGTTTCAGCAAGTCCTTTTCCCACGGTTCCAGTGCGGCCAGCGCTTCGGCGTAGGCGTTGCGGTCCTTGTTGGTGACCGTGAAATCGTCGTGCTGGTTGTAGAAATCCTTGAGCTCCGGATGCGCATCGACGCGGCGCGGCATGCCCTTGTTGGCGCGGCTCGTGACGGATTCCGGCTGGGCCTCTTTCTGCGCCTTTCTCCACGCTTTTTCCGTGGCCGGATCTTTTGAGCTCACGCCGTATTCGCTGATGCCGTCGATGCTGATGTCGACCGGGTCGGTCGTATAGAACCAGCCGCGCCAGAACCAGTCGAGGTCCGTGCCGGAAGCGTCTTCCATGGTGCGGAAAAAGTCGGCCGGCGTGGGGCGCTTGAACTTCCAGCGCTGCGCATATTCCTTGAATGCGTAGTCGAACAGTTCGCGCCCGAGGATGGTCTCGCGCAGGATGTTCAGGCCCGCCGCCGGCTTGGCGTAGGCGTTGTTACCGAACTGCAGCAGGGACTCGGAATTGGTCATGATGGGTACCTGGTCGCGGCTGCGCATGTAGTCGACGATCTCGCGCGGCTCGCCCCGTGAGGCAGGATAGTTTTCTTCCCACGCCTGCTGCGCCAGGTATTGCACGAAGGTGTTGAGGCCTTCGTCCATCCACGTCCACTGGCGTTCGTCCGAGTTGATGATCATCGGATAGTAGTTGTGGCCCACCTCGTGGATGATCACGCCGATCAGGCCATACTTGGTGCGCTTCGAGTAGGTCAGCTCGCCCGTCTTCTTGTCTTTCACCGGACGGGGGCCGTTGAACGAGATCATCGGATACTCCATGCCGCCCACGGGACCGTTGACGGAAATGGCCGTCGGGTACGGGTAGTCGATGCTGTACTTGTTGTATTGCTCGATCGTGTGCACGATGGCTTGCGTGCTGTACTTTTCCCACAGCGGATTGCCCTCTTTCGGGTAGTAGGACATGGCCATCACATCGCTGCCGCCCTTCTTGTAGCCCTGCGCATCCCAGATGAACTTGCGGCTCGAGGCCCAGGCGAAGTCGCGCACGTTGGCCGCCTTGAAGTGCCACGTCTTTTGCGCGCGGCTGACGGATTTCTCGGCCGCTTCCGCTTCTTTTTGCGTGACGATGACGACGGGCTTGTCGCTGCCGCGCGCTTTTTCCAGGCGCTCGCGCTGCGCGGCAGACAGCACGTCCTGCGGGTTTTGCAACTGGCCAGTGGAGGCGACGATATGGTCGGCTGGCACCGTCAGCTGCACGTCGTAGTCGCCGAACTCCAGCGTGAATTCGCCCGAGCCGAGGAACTGCTTGTGCTGCCAGCCGGCCGCGTCGTAATAGGCCGCCATGCGGGGGAACCACTGCGCCACTTCGAACAGGGCGTTCTTGTCGTCGAAGACTTCATAGCCGGCGCGCCCGCCCAGCACTTTCTGTTCGTTGATGCGGTAATCCCAGTCGATCTGGAAGGCGAAATCCTGGCCCGGCTTCAAGGGCTGCGGCAGGTCGATGCGCATCATGGTGCGGTTGATAACGTATTTCAAAGGCTGGCCATCGGCGCCCGTCAAGCGGCGGATATGGAAACCGCCCTGGAAGTCGCCGCGCGCGAGGATGCCGCGCAAGCCTTCGAATTTCATCGTGTCTTCGCCCGCCGTCTTGGCCCACGCCTGGCGCGACGGCGCCGTGGCCATGCGGCGCGCATCGGAATCGGGCTTGTAGATATTCTGGTCCAGCTGCACCCACAGGTAGCCGAGGGTGTCGGGCGACTGGTTATGGTAGGTGATGGTGCCGCTGCCGGCGATCTCGCGCCTGGCTTCATCAAGGGTGGCGCGGATCGTGTAGTCGGCGCGCTGCTGCCAGTAGGCGTGGCCTGGCGCGCCGGAGGCGGTGCGGTAGGTATTTGGGGTGGGCAATACCTCTTCGAGCTGGCGGAACTTGTCGTCGAATGGCTCGGCGGCGAAGGCCGACACGGTAAAGCAGAGAGCCAGCGAGGCTACGGAGCCGAAAGGTATGCGCATATTCACCCTGATGTTGTTGTAAGGAAATAGTGGCAACTATTCTATACGCAGGGTGGGGCCATCCATGTATCGATTTGTAATAAAGAAAGGCGGATTTTGCGCCAGCTTTTGCCTGGCGTTGTCAGGGGGATGCTTTGCCTGATTTTGCTCGGAAAAGTGGCGCTTTCACTCACTTTTCATCAGGCTGTCGCGCAACTGGTTCAGTTGTTGTTTCATGTCCACAACCTGCTCCACGCTGCAGTGGCTGGCCGCCAGGATGGCCTCGGGCAGCAGGGCCGCCTCGTGGCGCAGCTGGTCGCCCTGCTGCGTGAGGGAAATGATGACCTGGCGCTCGTCGCTGGCGGCGCGCGTGCGCGTGAGCAAGCCCGATTGCTCCATGCGCTTGAGCAAGGGCGTCAGGGTGGCCGAGTCGAGGAACAGGCGCTCACCCACTTCCGACACCGTCAAGCCGTCGCGCTCCCACAACACCATCATCACCAGGTATTGCGAATAGGTCAGGCCGAGCTTGCGCAGCAGCTTGCGGTACAGCTTGTTCATGGCAAGCGAAGTCGAGTACAGCGCAAAGCACAGCTGGCCGTCCAGGCGCGGCACCTGGTGCAAGGGGTTGGGGGCGGTAGTGGTATCCATGGCTACAGTATATATAGTGCGCTACTTAGTTGCAAGCGACCTCAATGCCGCCAGCGCCTGGGCGTCGAGCGTGAGCGCGCCTGCCGCGATGTTTTCGCGCAGATGCGCCACCGACGAGGTGCCGGGAATAACCAGCATGTTCGGTGCACGCTGCAGCAGCCAGGCCAGCGCCACCTGCATCGGCGTGGCTTGCAGGGTGGCCGCCACCTGGTTCAAGGTATCGGACTGCAGCGGCGAAAAGCCGCCCAAGGGGAAGAAGGGCACATAGGCGATGCCTTGCGCGGCCAGGGAGTCGATCAGCGCATCGTCCGCGCGGTGCGCCAGGTTGTAGTGGTTCTGCACGCAGACGATGGGGCTGATGCGCTGTGCCTCGGCCACCTGGGCCGCATCGACATTGGACAGGCCGATATGGCGCACCAGGCCTTCGCGCTGCAGCTGCACCAGCGTGTCCAGCGGCCCGGCAAGCGATGAGCCGTCCGGGCCGGCCATGCCGGGCGCGCGCAGGTTGACCACGTCGAGCACGTCCAGGCCCAGGTTGCGCAGGTTGTCGTGCACGGCGTCGCGCAGTTGCCGTGGCGACGCGGCCGGCAGCCAGGATTGGTCGGCGCCGCGCACGAAGCCGATCTTGGTGACGATGGTCAAGCCGTCGCGGTAGGGATGCAGCGCTTCGCGGATGATCTGGTTGGTGACGTGCGGGCCGTAAAAGTCCGACGTGTCGATATGGTTGACGCCCAGTTCGATGGCCTCGCGCAGCACGGCGACGGCGGCGGCGCGGTCTTTCGGCGGCCCCCAGACGTGCGGGCCCGCCAGTTGCATGGCGCCGTAGCCGAGGCGGTTGAATGCGATGTCGCAATGGGCGGGCGTGAATTGGTCGCGGGCGGGGGAATGCGTGTGCATGACAGCTCCTGTGTGGTGGTTGAGGACAAGAGCAGCCATCGTAAGGCCGATTGCGCTGTATGATAATCGGGTCAATCCGGCACAGGCTTTACTCATTTACGCACAATGAAAGCTTTTCCCATGCATGCAGACAGCCCTTCCATGGCCGATTTGGCCGCCTTTGCCCTGGTGGCCCGGCACCGGGGTTTTCGCCAGGCCGCGCGCGCCAGCGGGCAGTCCGCGTCCGCCATGAGCGAGGCGCTGCGGCGGCTGGAGCAGCAGCTGGGCATCCGCCTGCTGGAACGCACGACGCGCAGCGTGACGCCAACGGCGGCCGGTGCACTGCTGCTGACGCGCTTGCGCCCGGCGCTCGATGAAGTGAGCAGCGCGCTCGACGTGCTGAACGACTTGCGCGACAGCCCGCGCGGCACCTTGCGCCTGAACGTGCCGGTCAACGCGGCGCGCTTCTTCTTGCAACCCATGGTCGACCAGTTCCTGCGCGCCTATCCGCAGATCAGGGTCGAGCTGGTGGTCGATAATAATTTTGTCGATGTCGTCGCCAGTGGCTGCGACGCGGGCATCCGCTATGGCGAGCGGCTGGAGCAGGACATGATCGCCATCCCCATCGGCCCGCGCACGCAGCGCTTCGCGGTGGCGGGAGCGCCATCCTACTTGGCGCAGCGCGGCGTGCCCGTGCATCCGCGCGACCTGCTGCAGCACGCCTGCCTGCTGGGGAAATTCCTCAGCGGCGCGGTTCCACCGTGGGAGTTCGAGCGGGGCGGGCAGAAAGTGAGCGTGGAGCCGGACGGCCCCGTGATCGTCACGCCGACGGCGGCTGATTTTGCGGTCAGCATGGCCATCGCCGGCCATGGCCTCGTCTATCTGTTTGAAGAGTGGCTGCAGCCATATATCGATGCGGGCCAGCTGCAGCCCGTGCTGGAAGACTGGGCGATGCCCTTTCCCGGCCCGTTTCTATACTATGCGGGCCGGCGCCATTTGCCAGCGCCGCTGCGTACCTTCATCGATTTCGTGCAGGCCAATTTTGCGCAGTTTCCGTAGTTTCCTTACTCCGCCGGATAGCGTGCGCGCAGCAACTGCAGCATCGCGACATTCTGCTCCCACGCGTCGCTCACGGGCTGCTGCGTCCAGGGCAAGGTTTGCGTGTACGGCGCGGGGCCGAATTCCGGCGTGAACGTCATGCGCTCGGCGCTGGCCGCGCGGCGCAGGGCGACGATGGCATCCCACCAGGCCAGGTGGGCGTCGAGCGCAGGTTTCGCTTCCGGCGCGCGGAAGTCGGCCACTTGCGGACCCTGCGCATGACCGACGCGCGCGTGCACGTGGCGCACCAGCGGCAGCACTTGCGCCAGCGTGTGCGGCTGGTCTTCCAGCAGCGATTCGCAGGCACAGCACCAGTGCGACAGGTCGGCCGTCAAGGGCAGGTGCGGATACTGCTGCAGATACGGCAGCAGCAGCATCGGGTGGCCGGAAAAGCGGCTGCGGTGGATTTCATGCACGATGGGCACGCCGTGCTTTGCCGAGATGGCGGCGGCCAGGTCGAGCAGTTCTGCGTTTTGTGCCTGCGTATAAAAATCCTTGCCCGTGTGGGTGTTGACCAGCACGGGGCGCGCCAGGCAGGCGTTTTCCAGCAGTTCGGCCAGAGCCGCGCGGTGCAGTTCGAAGTCGCTGTGGAACACGGTTTCCCACTGCGCGGCGATCAGCTGCAGTCCCGCCTTGGCGATGCGGTCCGTCCATTCCTCGCGCAGGGCGGCGTCGAGCGGCAGCGACATCTCGATGCCGTCGAAACCGGCATCGAGCACCTTGTCGATGAAGACGTCGGGCGGCAGCGCGTTATTGCCCCAGTGGGCGGCGAAGACGTCGATGCGCATCAGACGAAGCCCCGCACAGGGAAGGAGTCGTCGCGCTGGATCCAGTTGTGGGCCGCGTATTGCGTCTGGCCGTCGGTGGCGTGCAAGGTGTAGGCGTGGCGCGACACGGGCGAGTGGTTCGGCGCGCTGTAGTGGGGCAGCAAGCCGTGGAAGCAGACGAGGGCGCCCGCCTTCACTTCCAGGGGCACGGCCGTGCTGTCGTCGGGCCACGGCATGGCATCGAGTTTTTCCACGCGCACCTGGTCGCCGTTGCGGATGAAGCGTTCGCGCAGGGGGCCGCGGTGGCCGCCCGGTTCCGCCCACAGGCAGCCGTTTTCCAGGGTGGCGTCTTCCAGCGCGAACCAGAAGGTCGTCACGCTGATGGGCGTGGTTTCGAAATACGTGGCGTCCTGGTGCCAGCGCACTTCGCCGCCGATGCCGGGCTGCTTGAAGATGTACATCGATTGCCACACCTGCGCATCCGCCAAACCCAGGTCGCGCGCCACTTCGGCCAGTTTCGGATCGGCCGAAAAAGCGCGGAAGACGGGGTCCAGGTCATGCATGGCGTGGCCGATCTTGTTGATCGACAGCGATTTCGCCTGCTTCAGCTGGCCGTCCGGGCCGAACGCTTCTTCCTCGAAGAAGCAGCGGATGGTGTTGTCGGACGCGAGGAAATAATCGTTGGTGTTCTTCGCCTGGTCGCGCGTGGTGAAGATGGACTGGCTGACGCTGGGATCGAATTCGTTGACAATCTGCTCGGCGCGCGCGCGCAGGGCGGCGATGTCGTCCGCACCCTTGAAACCGGGCAGGATGAGGTAGCCGTCGCGTTGATACTGTTCTTGTTGTTCGATCGTTAGCATGGCGGCGGCTCCTGAAGTCTGTGGAAAGCGCCATTGTAGGATGGGCGAGGGCGGCAAACAATCGCCCAGCGGTTGACAGATTGTCGCCAAAGCGCAGACAATCTTTGACATGGATCAACTAAAAGCGATGGAAATCTTTGTCGAGGTGGCGCGCCAGCGCAGCTTCACGCTGGCCGGGCAGCGCCTGGGCCTGACGCGGGCCATGGTCAGCAAGACCATCATGCAGCTGGAAGAACGCCTGCATGCGCGCCTGCTGCACCGCTCCACGCGCGAAGTGAGTCTGACGGACGCGGGCCGCGCCTACCTGGCGCCGTGCATGGCCACCGTCAGCCAGGCGCAGGAAGCGGCGCGCATGGTGGCGCACGTGGCGCAGGCGGGAGCGGGGGCGGAGCTGGCCGGGCCGCTGCGCATCCAGGCGCCATCGAGTTTCGGCAGCGCGTGGCTGGCCGACGCCGTCGCCCGTTTCAGCCTGCTGCACCCGCAGGTGCAGGCCGAATTGTTTGTCGATGATGCGCTGCTCGACCCGATACGCCACGGCTTTGACTTGACGATACGCGTGGGCGGCATCCCGGACAGCAGCGCGCTGGCCATGCGCCCGCTGGCGCCGTGCCGCGCCGTGCTGTGTGCCAGTCCCGCCTACCTGGCGCAATGGGGCGTGCCGCAGACGCCGCAAGAGCTGTTGCGGCACCAGTGCCTGCATTTCAGCCACCTGACCGATGGCACGAACTGGCATTTTCAGCGTGGAGAAGGCGAGTCGCGCGAAGAGGTGAGCGTGCGCGTGCAGGCGGGGTTTACGGCGAATAACGGCCTGGTGCTGCACCAGGCGGCGCAGCGGGGTCTCGGCATCGTCTATAGCACCACCTTCCTCGCCTGGCGCAATCTGCTCGATGGCAGCCTGGTGCCCGTGCTGACGGACTGGGAGCTGCCCCTGAATTACTTGAGCGCCCTGTATCCGGCCAGCCGCCAGCCGTCGCCCAAGGTGCGCGCGCTGATCGATTTCCTCGTGGCCGAATACCAGCCCGTGCCGCCGTGGGACCGCGAGCTGGAAGCGGCGGGTTTTTTTAACTGAACGCGACCGGTTCCACCGTCCACGCGCCATCGGCGTACACGCGCTCGTCGTCCAGATAAACTGCTTCGGTGACGGCGAAGATGTCGACGTGGTAGCGCGCATCCTTGCGCTTGAATTGCGGTTTCGTGTAGACGCCATGCTTGGCGCCCAGCGACAGATGGATGCCGCACATGCGTTCATACGTGCCGATGTCGTTGACCAGCTGTTCGCGCGAAAAGGCGCGGTTCATGCCGAAGCCCAGTTCGCGTACCCATACTTCGCCTTCGTGCGCGCGGATGATTTCCAGCATGGCGGTAAATTCCGGCGTGGCGTTTTCCGTACCCGTCACTCTGCCCTTGTCGATGATCAGGGTGATCGGCGTGTCGGGGCGGTTGACCATGAAGTGCGTGTCGCCAAAGACGAAGATGCGCACGCGCCCGTTCACGGCTTCCAGGTCCTGCGCTTCCGTGAATACTTCGCCCAGCGGGAACTGGCCGCCGATATTGTTCATGCCGCTGTAGTCGCCGATATTGAGTTTGGCGCCCTCGAATGGCGAGGCGAAGACCAGCCGCTCGCCGCCGCTGTCGACCATGCCGTGGCGGGCTTTGTCGATGCGCGCCTTCAGCGCATGGCCCACGCCCCGGTAGTAGGCGGGGTCGTAGGCCAGCGAGGCGATGTAGTGCAAGCCCTGCACGCCGGGCATGCGCGACAGGTGCACGTGCTCGATGACTTTCAGGCCTCGCTTGAACAGCTCGATGCGGATGCGGAACGCTTCCAGGCGGAAGCTGGTCGACTGGATCAGCACGACGAGGCTGCCGGCCGGCAGTTCGGCAAATGCGGCCAGCACGGCATCGGGCGTGACCTCGTCGAAATCGATGAAGGCCGCGTCCGGCAAGGCCTGGCGATACGCTTCCGTCAGCACGACGTTGAGCCAGCTGCGCTTGTCGCAGACGATCAGGGACGGTTCGTCCGGGCGGTGGCAGATGGCCATGGCCAGCAGGTCGGCCACGTTTTGCGCGGCCACTTCGGTGGCGGCGGCGCTGATGGCGTCTAGCCGGCTGGTGTCATTCTCGGGAAGCGTCATGGTGCGAAGGTGGGGACGTGAAGTAATCGCAGCATTATAAGGCGATTGCCCCGGGCGCCACCATTCCCCATCCGGCGGAGGACAGGCGGCTGCCGCGCCCCCTGATTATCTTGTGTAGTGCTTTCCGGCAATGTATTATTTGAGAAATGGTATGGCAGGGTATGGCAGCGAGCCTGGCAGCGGCCCGGCGCAGCGGCAAACGCACGCATGCGCACGGCGGCACGCTTTCAGTGATGCAGGGACAACAAGCCAACAGGCGATGACGAAGAGTGTGATGTAATGAGCATAATCGGACAAGATATTCCCATGGAGCGGCCGGATACGGATGGGCGCGCCGCCGTCTTCGTTCCCGTCACGGGCGTCAAGGAAGATGTCCTGTTGACCATACGCAAGGGCGCGGCCATCGTCGGCTTTGCCAACCACGACCGCACCATCACCGTGTATTTTGAAAGCAACCGCTTTGACGACCCCGTGCTGGCCAAGTGGGAGCACAAGGCGCGCAAGGCCTACGACCGCCTGGTCGACAATGCGCCCACCGTGTCGAAACTGACCACCAGCCCCGCCAATTTCGAGCAGATCGGCTACATCAATGGCAAGGGCATCACGATTCGCCGCATGGAAAGCCTGCAGCGCTGGCTTGCGTATTCGGATGCGATGGATACTTGCCCGGCGACGGATATTATTCCGCGCACGGTCATTGCCAAGGCTGAAAGCGTCAAGGTGTAGGTGTGCATGCGGGAGCCAACAATGTTGTCGGATTACGCGCGGCTTTGCCGCGCTAATCCGACCTACGCCTGACCTCGCTTCTTACTACACCACGACGATATTTGCCTGCGCCTTGAGCGGGCAGGGCAGGGTGTCGTCGAAGGTGATTTCGATGGCGCTGGCGACGAACATGCCGCCGATGTGCTGGGCGGCGATTTCGGGCGGCGTGCCGGGCTTGGTCAGGTTGACGTCCTGGGCGAAGACGAAGACTCTCCAGGTGCCGTAGACCTTTTGATCATATTGCAGCAGGGTGCGGTATGCGCGCTTCAAGTCCAGGCTGCCTGCGTAGACGCCATCGTTGGCGCCCGGATCGAAGCCCAGGCCGTCATCGGTCAGCGATTCGACGAAATACAGGCCTTGCGGCGCCTGGAACAGCACGAAGGCATACAGTTCCGTGCCGCGGAACACATTGCCATTGTCGCGCTTGAAGCTGGCGCGTATCCACAGCGGTTCGTAGGCCTGCACGACGGCGGGCGTATCCGTTTCCACGGGCCCCGCCACGTGGATGTTGACTTGCGTTTCGGTGACGGCATGCTGGTAGATGGCGCCCGTGGTGAAACGCTGATACTCCCAGCTGATGTCGGCCGTGTAGGGCAGGCCGGCGTTCGGCGCTTCCGGCAATACCCATTTCGCCACCACGCGCTCGGCCAGGGTCAGTTCGCCGGCGGCCGGTGGTGTTGCTTCCTGGCCACGCCAGAATGGGTCCGCGATATCGGAGCAGGCGACGGCGATGGCGCCCGAGGCGATGGCCGAGGCCACGCCCGCCACCGTGAATTCGGGCTGGCCCGAGCCGGCCCCTTCGAGCGAACAGCAATCGACGCTGGGATCTGTTTCCTCGAACGTGCCGCCCACGCTGAAGCTGGCTTTGCCTGAACCGAGCGCGGCAGCAATGATGGCCACCAATGCGGCGATGATGGCAATGATGATGGCGAGCACCTTCCACCACGGGTCGGAAAATGGCAAGTCGCCATGTGTGCCCGCATAAGCGGGGTTCGGCGTCCAGACGAGGGTCATGCCGGTCGGCACGATGGGCCCCAGGCCGGGCGGGCAGCGGCACTCCTTCCCATCCGTGCCCGTGCTGCCCCAGCGCTTGCCCGGCAGGTGGCCTTGCGGCTTGGACAGTTCCAAGGTGCCTTCCTCGACCGTGCACGTGTAGGTGTTGGTGGCGCTGTCGAAGCGCGTCTGCGACACGAAGATTTGCTGGATCGAGCGGTGCGGCGTGTGGCCGTCCGCCTTGGCGACAAAGCTGACCAGGCGCTTGCCGGGTGTCGCATGCTGGAAGTCGGCATCCCACATGACCAGCATGGCCGCGCCGGCGGGAATGCTGGCAAAGAAAAAGGTGCGCGCCACGGGCACGATGCCGGGGTCGCCCACGCTTTCCAGGTACACCGTGACATTCGTCAGGGCGCTGCCGGACATATTGGTGACGTGGGCGGCGATGCGCAAGCCATAGATGGCATTGTCGAAGATGCCATCGGGCAGCATGATATTGGTGACGGGCTCGATCGCGAACGGCCGCGTCAGCACCTGCAGGGGGGTATCGCTCATGATGCTTGCTCCTCGGGGCTGTGCTGTTCTTGCGCGGGCTCTTGAGCTTGCTCGTTCTCGAGATCGGTGACGACATACGTAACGCCACCCATGACCTTGCCGTCTCGCGTTTCCAGCACGCGCAGCAGCGCATACTGGCGTGGCGGCAAGGCTTCGGCGCGCACGCTCAGGTACACGGCCTGCGCCTGGCCGCGCGGCACTTCCAGCACCAGCTTTTGCTCACCGGGCGCATCGCCATTGCAATGGGGCGTGCGCACCAGGCCCGCTACCAGGCGTGCGTCCCTGGCCGGCTGCCATCGCTCCAGCCCCAGGGTGGCCAGCAGGCGCTCGGGCAGCTCGCCGCCATATTCAATCTGCAGCTCCACTTTTTTCGTCGCACGGGGCAGGGCCGCCACCGCGATGCTCAGCAATTGCGCGCGTCTTGCCGCCAGCACGACGTTGACATTGCGCTGGGCGATCTGCTCGTGCTGCTTGGGCTGGAAGGGAAAGCCGTTGGGCAGGGGATCGGGCAGCGGGTTGACGTCGCCCGGACCATGGGCCACGGCCAGCAGGCATTCGTGGCCGCCATTGACGATGACGGGGATCCACGGCACCAGACACAGCACTTCCTGCGTGGCGCCGGGCGGCAAGTCGGCAAAGGCGGAACCGATCTGCGTGGCGGCGCCGACGGCGATCTGGCCGGAAGGATCGGCCCAGTAAAAATCCACGCGCACGCCGTTCGAGGCGCTGTTGCCCGTGTTGTGCACGCGGCCCCACAGGTAATTGCTGGTGCCGGCGATGGGTGCGCCCGGCGGGCCATTCGGATCGGTGCCCGGCACGACCCAGATATCGGCGCTGTCCCACCAGGGCTGGCCGTCTTCGATGATCAGGTGGGCTGGCATGGCGTTCTCCTTGTCCTTGGCCGGTGCTTCCAGCTTAGGCCGCAGCGGCCGATGCTTTTTGATCGGTATCAAGGCCGTGGAACACGGTGCGGGTGCGCCGTTGTGGTGCTTGCGTAAGGTAATATTGCGGCAGAACGCAGTGGAATGACTCCAGGAAAAGGTTGGAATGTGCTTGAAACAGTGAATGACGTTTGCATCAACGCCGCTTGCGGCCAAACCTTGCCGCTGCGCGTGGCGCATTGCCCGTTTTGCGGCGCGCGCCAGGTGGCGCAAGCGCCTGTTCTGGAGAAAGCAGTGGTGCCGCCCCCGGCGCCTCCGCGCATGCCGCCGCCCGTGCCCGTGGCGCCGCCCATTCCCATGCCGCAGCCCGCGCCGCAGCCAGCTACCGCGCCCGCTCCCAAGCCCGTCCCGCCAGCGCCTGCCGCGCCGTCCAAGGCGCCGCCCGCCAAACCTGCCAGCAAGGGTTCGGTGCCGCCTCCGCGTCCGCCCGTGCGCTTGCGCACGTGGATCGCGGCGGCGGTGGTGCTGACCGGCATCTGGTTTTATAACAAGCCCGCGGACAAGCCGGTCAGCGTGGCGGAACAGGTCGAGGCCGCCACTGCGCTGGCGGCGCAGTGCGACCTGGACGGGGCGCGCAGCGCGCTGGCCGTGCTGAAAAGCGCCAAGGCGCCCGCCGCCCACATCAAGCGCTTGCAGGCGAGCATCACCAAGTCCGCCGCCGCGTGCGACAAACAACAGCAGCGGGCGCAGGCGTGGACGGCCCTGCAAGACAGCGTCAAGCAGGCGCTCGATGCAGGCAAGCCGGAGCTGGCCGCCACGCGCCTGGCCATCTACGTAAAACGCTGGGGCGACGATCCCGACACCCTGGAACTCGACGCCAAGGTGAAAGTGGCGCAAGCAAGCACCCAGCTCGATGCGGCCGATGCCTGCCTGGCCAAGGGCGACCGCGTCTGCCTGGAAAACAGCCTGATCGCCGCCGAGCGCTACAAGCGGCCGGAACTGGCGGCGCGCACGCAGGCGCTGCGCACGGCGCTGTCGCAATTGCTCGAACGCTCGCTGCTCGATGCACCCCCGGGCCAGTAGCGCCAGCATGTAAAACGCCCACCGCGGTCAAACCGGGCGGGAGCATTGTTACTCAGCCTTACTCTTGCGGTACCAGCGCCAGCGCCGCGCTGAAGTCGCCCATGGGCTTGCCGCCATTGGCCACCAGCGCCTTGTCGCGCGTGCTCAAGCCATCGAGCACGGGCAGGGCGAAGCGGTGCGTGATGGCGCGCAGGATCGAGGCCGAATCGTATTGCGTATGGTCGACCAAGCCCTTTTTCACGTACGGCGAGACGAGGATGGCCGGCACGCGCGTGCCCGGACCCCAGCGGTCGCCCTTCGGCGGCGCCGCGTGGTCATAAAAGCCGCCGTTCTCATCGTAGGTGACGATGACCAGCATGTTTTTCCATTGCGGACTTTTCTTCAGCTGGGCGATGACGCTGGCGATGTGCGCGTCGCCGTCGGCCACGCTGGCGTAGCCCGGGTGCTGGTTCAAATTGCCCTGCGGCTTGTAGAAGGTCACGGGCGGCAGCTTGCCGGCGCCCGCGTCGGCCAGGAACTGGCTGTCGAAGTCGCGCAGGTGGGCGGCGCGGTAGGCGGGCGCCTTCACGGGGTCCATGTTGGCAAAGTAATTGAACGGCTGGTGGTGGAACTGGAAGTTCGGCGGATTCGGGAAGCTGCTGGCGCGCGCGCTGGCCGTGGCCAGGGCCGTCGTGTCCTTCCAGGCGCCCGCATACCAGGCCCAGTCGATGTTCTTGCCAGAGAGCAGGTCGCCGATATTCGTCTGCGTTTGCGGCGGCAGCGTATTGGCCTTGCCCGTGTCCGCATACAGTTTGCTGCTGTCGCCCGAGGCGGGCGCGTTGCTGCTCGGTTGGAACGGCGGCTGCATGGTATTGACGGCGTAGAACATGCCCGTGCTGTCGGCCGGCGTCAGCGCGCCGTCGTTGGCATAGGCGGGCGCGCCGTTCAAGACCGTGCCTGGCGCCGTGGCGGATGGCGTCAGGCGCACAAAGTTGCCGTTGGCGTCGACGTCGATCTTCGCGATCGAGCCTTTCGCCACCGAAGTGTCCGCGTTTGGATACGTGGGTGCGCACGCGCAGATCAGGTACTGGTGCGTGAGGAAGGAGCCGCCGAAGGCGCCGATGAAGAGGTTGTCGGCCAGCGCATATTGCTTGGCGATGTCCCACAGCTGCATCTTGCTGCCATCGTAATAGCCCATCGAGAGTCCGCCCGCATCGGAATACGCGGCGAACTTGTCGTTGGCGCCGCCGTTGATCTGCATCTGGTTGTTGTAGAAGCGGTGCACGAGGTCGCGCGTGATCACCGATTGCGGCAGGTACAACGGGCTATTGGCATCGTCGATCTGGAACGGCTTGTTGGGCAGGTTGGCCGATTGCGCCTGCGTGATGACGGTGCTCTGGCCGGCCGCCGTCATGCCGCCCCAGGTGGGTGGCAGCACGGGCAGGGTGCTGCCGTCGATGTCTTTCTGTGGCACATAGGCGGCGCTTGATGTGGGGTTCACGCCCGGCACGCCGTTCGCGCCCGGGAACAGGCCGTACAGATTGTCGAAGCCGCGGTTTTCCGCGTAGATGACGACGATGGTCTGGATATTGTTCAGCGTCAACGCGCCGTTCAGTGCGGCCAGCGCATCGGCGGGCGCCGCCTGTGCGCTGGCGCTGGCGATCAAGGCCGTCACGCTGGCGTTTTCCGCCTTCAGTTTCGCCAGCTCGTCGCCGCTGGCCTTGTTGAAGTCCGACGCCAGGCCCGCTTCGGACACGCCGATGCGCGCGGCCAGCTTGCCGCTGGCGGCCGTAAAGTCGCCACCATTGCCATCCATGACTTGCGCCAGTTCCGTCGACAGGGCGCTGACGAAGGCGCTGTGCCCGGCGGGGGCGCGCAGCAGCAGCTTTTGCGTCACCTTGATGCCCGCGTCGCCGATGGCTTCATGGCGGATGGCGTCCGTGCCGACGGTCACCAGCACGGCGCCCTGGCCGTCCAAGGTGTAGCTGCCGTCGGCGGCCGTGCGCACGGGGCTGGAAGCGCTGTCGCACGTGAGTTTGGAGGTGGCGCTTTCCAGGCACACCTGGGCGTTTTCATAGTAGCTGCCGATCACCTGGCCCGTGGTGCTGGGCGTGATCGCATAGTTGCTGCCGCAGGCGGCCAGGCCCAGCGACAGCAGGATAGGCAGGGGACGTAAGACGGGGCGGGAGTGCGGTTTCATGTGCATGCCTTTTGGGTGGAAAACGTCGCATGCTAGGCAGGCAATATGTCAGCTGCGTGACATGTCAGCGCCTGTTACATGACGTAATGTACGGACCTGATACATTAGGTTTTGCAGGGTTTTGTCACGCAGCTGTCACATGCCATTGCTACGCTGCCAGCCCATGATGAAAACGAACTCCACCTTGCTGCTTGCCATTTGCGCGCTGTCCGCCTGCCAGCCCGCGCCGCAAAAAGAGGCGTCCGCTCCCGCCGCCTACCTGGCAGGTGCCTATGCGCCCACCCTGCAACGCCAGCCTTCGGTGGCGGCAATGACGGCCATGGGCCGCGCCATGTTTTTCGAGCCCAGCCTGTCCGTCTCGGGGAAGATGTCGTGCGCCAGCTGCCACAGTCCCGAGCACGCATATGGCCCGCCGAATGGCTTGGCGGTGCAGCTGGGCGGCCCTGAATTGAAGGATGCGGGCACGCGCGCGGCACCCTCGCTGCGCTACCTGCAGACGGCGCCTGCCTTCACCGAACATTTTCATGACGACGATGGCGATGACAGCGTCGACGCGGGTCCCACGGGCGGGCGCAACTGGGATGGCCGCGCCCAGTCGGGCCACGAGCAGGCGCTGGCGCCCTTGCTCTCCAAACGCGAAATGGGCAACCGCGATGCGGCCGCCGTCGTCGCCAAATTGCAGGCCGGCCCTCTGGCGGCGCAGTTCCGCCAGACGTATGGCGCGGATATCTTCGCGCAGCCGGGCCAGGCCTTGCGCTGGGCGCTGATGTCGCTGGAAGTGTTCCAGGAAAGCCCGTTGGACTTCTATCCGTACACGAGCAAGTATGACGCCGTGCTGCGCAAGCAGGCCGTGTTGAGCCCGCAGGAAGCGCGCGGCCTGGCCCTGTTCAACGATGAACGCAAGGGCAATTGCGCGTCCTGCCACATCAGCCAGATCACTTCCGGCGGCGCCTTTCCCCAATTTACCGATTACGGCTTGATCAATATCGGCGTGCCGCGCAATGGCAAGCTGCCCGTCAATGCGGATCCGGCGTACTTCGACATGGGCTTGTGCGGCCCGGACCGCACCGACTTGATGGAGCATAAGGAGTATTGCGGCAGCTTCAAGACGCCGTCCCTGCGCAACGTCGCCCTGCGCAAGGTGTTCTTCCACAACGGCAGCTTTGACAGCCTGGAACAGGTGCTGCGTTTTTACGTGCAGCGCGATACGGCGCCGCAAAAATGGTATCCGATGGATAAAAACGGCAAGGTGCGCAAATACGACGACCTGCCGCCTGGCCTGGCGGCGAACGTGAACGTGGAAGCGCCGTTCGACCGCCAGCCGGGCCAGGCGCCAGCCCTGAACGACGCGGAGATCGCCGACGTGATCGCCTTCCTGCACACCCTGACGGATGGCTATCAGGCCGCCCATCCGGTGCAGGGAAAACATGGCTAAAAGATATCAAGATACCATTGCTTACAACTACGCCACAAAAGCCTGTTTTTATGTGCGTTAGCGCACGCTAGAAAATTTTAGCCAGGTGTATATTGCGAACTGATCTGTGTCTTTTGATAACAACGAAAGGGAATACCATGAAAGCAAGCAAAAATTGGATGACCGTGTGCGCCGCCGGCATGATGGTTGTGGCACTGGCTGCCTGCCAGAAGAAGGATGATGTCGCCGCCGCCGGTCCTGCGGAACAAGCTGGCCAGAAGATCGATGCGGCCGCTGCCAAGGCTGAAGCCGACATCAAGGATGCCGCTACCAAGGCTGACGCTGCCGTGAGCCAGGCCGCTGCCGATACGGGCGCCAAGATGGACCAGGTCGCCGCTGACGCCGACAAGAAAATGAGCGAAGCGGCCGATGCCGTGGGCAAGAAAGTGGAAAAAGCCGGCGAAAAGATGCAGGACGCCGCACACAAGTAAGCACGTCATCAGCGCGCCCCGCAGCTGCCGTCAGGTGATGGCGGCTGCGGCGACGCCTTCGCTGGCCTGGCCGCCTGATACGGCCGTCTCCGTCTTGTCCACCCCGTCCGTTCCCCCCAGCACCACGCTCAAATCGACAAAGCCGTCGCGCCACGCGCGTTCCAGGTCTTGCTCCACCGCTTCCAGTGTCGTTTTTTCCACCTGCCGAAAACCGCGCAAGCCATACGCCCGGTTGCGTCCGTGCGCCTTGGCCAGGTACAGCGCCATGTCGATCAGGTTGACGCTGCGTTCCCACGTGAGCGGCCGTCCCAGCGGCGCCAGCGGATAGGGCGCAAAGCCGACGGACACATGCACCTGAATGGTCTGCCCCTGGTAGTCGATGCTTTGCGCCGCCATGCCGTTGAGGATGCGCCGCGCGATGTCGTCGAGCCCGTCGCGGGCGACGGCCGGCAGGAAGGCGAGGAATTCCTCGCCGCCCCAGCGCACGATCATGTCCGTTTCGCGCAACACGTCGTGCAAGGTTTCGGCGATCGTCGTCAGCACCAGGTCGCCCGCCGCATGGCCGTAGCCGTCGTTGATGTGCTTGAAATGGTCGACGTCGAGCAGGAACAGCGCGCCCACGACATCGCCGCCGGCATAGGATGGCTGCGGCTTGCCCGCATGGCTGCGCATGAATTCCTGGAAATGGCGGCGGTTGTACAGGGCCGTCAGCGGGTCGCGCGAGCTCTGGCGCTTGAGTTCCTGGTTTTTCACCTTCAGCTGCACGTTCGCGTGGCGCACCTTGCGATACAGCAAGCCGACGATGGCGGATGCCATGGCCAGTACCAGCGCCAGCAGCCACCACACGCGCTGCTGCAGGCGGCGGTTGTCGATTTCCGTGCTCTTCAGCTGATTTTCGCGGCTCAGCAGCTCGATCTGGCGCTGTTTCTTTTCCGCCTCATACTTTTCTTGCAGCTCATACACGGCCTTTTGCCGCTGCTTTTCGAACAGCTGGTTGGAAATGCCGCGCTCGCGGTGATACGCCGTGACGGCGCCACGCAGGTCGCCCGCCTTTTCCAGCGCCATGCCGTATTCCAGCAGCACGGCCTGCATTTCCGGCTGGTTGGCCGTGCGTTCGTAGTAGGCCAGGCCCGTGGCCACGCTTTGCTTGCCTTCCTGCAACCGTCCCTGGCCGATCAGCGCCTGGCCGATATTGAGCCTTGCCGTCGCTTCCACCTGTTCATCGTTGACGAGGCGCGCTGCCGTGATGGCTTCATTCGCGTAGCGCAAGGTTTGCCCGTAGTCGTCTTCCTTCAGGTAGCTGTCCGACAGATTGACGAGGGTGACGGCGACCATGCCGCGCGCGCCCAGCTGGCGTTCCAGCGCCAGGGCCGCCAGCAGGGCGCGCTGGCCCCGCCGAGGCTGCTGCGCGTCGAGCGCCAGCCCGTATTCCGTATTCTTCGCCTGCGCCATGCGGCCCGGCGACGCCAGGGTGCTGGACACGGCCAGCAATTCATCGAGCACCTCGAAACCCTTGTCGTATTCGCGCATCTGCGTGTACAGCAGAGTGAGGGCATTCAGGGCGGCGGCCAGGCTGGATGGGGATTTGCTCTGGCGCGCCAGGTCGACGGCCGCCTGAAGCTTGGCCAGCGCAAACGGGAAATTGCCTTCCTCTGCCCACGATTGCCCCGCGCTGATGGTGGCCTGCGCGCGCACGGTCAAGTCGTCCGTGCGGTTGGCGATCTTTTCCGCTTCAAAGGCCAGCAGGTGCGAGGCGCGGCGCTCGTTCCGGGCAAACGTGATGTAGGCCTTGTTGAGCATGCCCTTCGCCAGCGCCACGTCGCTCTTGTTCTGGCGCGCGTAGGCGATCAGCTCCTCGGCCAGCTGCATGGCGATGTCGTTCTGCCCCAGGCGCATGCGGGCGTTGCTCAGTTGGGTCAGGAATTCCGCGCGGATGGGCAAGGGAGCGCTGCGCGCCTGCGTTTCCACCTCTTGCAGGCGCTGCAGGGCGCGCGCGGGCACGAAGCGGCCATCGTCGCGCACGGCGGTGAGATACTGCTCGAGGTTGCTGATCTGGGCGTGCGCGGCAGGCGGCAGCAAGCAGGCCAATACCAGCAGCCAATGCGCCTTTCGCCATGAAGCCCGTCTCTGTCTGCCTGCCAACGTCCCGCTCCCGCAATGACCATCTGTCTGTAACAGATTATATTCTGTTGCAATCAAGAAAGATCATGCGGGATGCAGAAATTTGCGAAAGTGCACACGGCCGGCATTGACAAGGGGCTATCACTGCGCCAGCTGCTGCAACAGGTACAGGCGCTGGTACAGGCCGCCTTCGATCTGCATCAGGGCGTCGTGCGGCCCCGCTTCCGTGATGCGGCCGTGATTGAGCACGATGATACGGTCGGCCTCGCGGATGGTCGACAGGCGGTGGGCGATGGCGATGATGGTGACCTTGCCGCGCAACTCGTTGAGGGCCAGCTGCACGATCTGCTCCGTCTGGCTATCGATGCGCGATGTCGCTTCGTCGAGCAGCAAGATGCGCGGCTGGCCGGCCAGCGCGCGGGCAATGGCGATCAGCTGCTTCTGCCCCGACGACAGGCGCGAGCCGCCTTCGCCCAGCGGCGTGTCGTAGCCGTGTTCCAGCGCGGCGATGAAGTCGTGCGCATGCGCGGCGCGCGCGGCCGTCTCGATCTGCGCCTGCGTGTAGCCGCGGCCCATGTCGATGTTTTCACGCGCCGAGGCGGCCAGCAGGAACGGGTCTTGCGGCACCAGGCCCACATCGGCGCGGAAATGCTCGTTGTCGATGCTGTCGAGGGCGACGCCATTGATGGCGATGCTGCCCTGCGTGACGGGGTAAAAGCGCAGCAGCAGCGACAGCAGGGTCGACTTGCCGCTGCCCGTGTGGCCAACGATGCCAAAAAACGCACCTTGCGGTATCGTCAGCGACAGCTCGTGCAGCACGGGCTGGTTTTCCACGTAGGCGAAGGTCAGCTTCCTGATGTCGACGGCGGGCAGCTCGCTGCCCGTTTGCGCATGCCGCAGGGCCGGTGTTTCCCTTCCCTGCGCGTGCTCGAGCGCCTGTGCTTCGTCGAGCAGGGCCGACACGCGCGCCGTGGCCACCACCGACTGCTGCAGCTGGCTGAACTGCATGGTGATCTGGATCAGCGGCTCGATCACGCGCGCGATGTAGCTGATGAACGCATACAGCACGCCCACTTCCACGGCGCCCATCTCACGCCGGCCGAAGCTGAAGATGACGACGGCCAGCAGCACGATGTTGAGCATGTCGAGCGCGGGGCGCAGCAGCCAGGCGTTGGCGCGCAATTCCTGCATGCGCGCCGTGTAGTGGTCCTGGTTGATGCCCGTGAAGCGCGCGCCGAAGCGCTTTTCCGCGTTATTCGCCTGCAGCACGCTCATGCCGCCGATCGATTCGGCGATCTGGCCGTTGATCTCGCTGCGCAGGGCGCGCGCCCGCGTGACGGCCGGTGCGCTCCAGCGCTGGTACAGGAAGACGATGACCAGCACGGCCGGCAGCAGGGCCAGCACGATCAGCATCAATCGCCAGTCGAGGAAAGCCATGGCGGCCATGGTGCCGATCAGCACGATGGAGCTGTCGAGGATGACGAACAGCACCTGCACGTACAGCGATTTCACGGCTTCCGTGTCGTTGGTGACCCGGCTGACCAATTGGCCCGTGATGGCGCGGTCGAAAAAACTCATCGGCAGGCGCAGCACGTGCTGGTAGACGGTTTCGCGCAGGCGCTGCACCGAGCGCATGGCCAGGCCGGACAGGCGCACCAGCTGCAGATAGCGCAGGCCGGACGCGACCCAGCCCGTCAGCAGGCAGCCGCCCAGCAGCAATGACATGCGCGTCCAGTCGAGGTGGCGCGGCAGCAGGTGCTGGTCGATCAGGGCCTTGCCCAGGATCGGCCCCGTCACTTCGAGGGCGGCGGCGATGATCAGCCAGAACGTGGCCCAATACAAATGGCGCAGGTCGGGCGCGGCGGCGCGGCGCAGCAGACCGATCGCTTGCGCGGCCTGGCGGCGCACGGATTGGGTGGCTGTATCTGTTTGGTCTGTCTTAGATGGCATCGAGGCTGGCCTCCAGTTGTTGATAGCGCCACTGGCTGGCATACCAGCCGTCGCGCTGCATCAGCGCGTCGTGGTTGCCCGTTTCCGTGACATGGCCATCGCGCAGCACCAGGATCAGGTCCGCGTTGACGACGGCGCTCAGGCGGTGGCTGGCGATGATGGCGCTGCGCTCGGGGCGGCGCGCGCGCAGTTCTTCCAGGTGCTGCAGGATGCGCGTTTCCGTGCCCGTGTCGACGGCGGACAGCGCATCATCCAATAGCAGCAAGCCGTTGTCGGCCAGCAGGGCGCGTGCAATCGCCACACGCTGGCGCTGGCCGCCGGACAGGGTGATGCCCTTTTCGCCCACGTGCGTCTGATAGCCATCGGGGAATTGCAGGATATCGTCGTGGATGTCGGCCAGCTGCGCCGCCCGTTCCACTTCCTCGCGCGTGGCGCCGGGACGGGCCAGGGCGATATTGTCGGCGATGGTGGCGGAGAACAGGAATGACTCCTGCGGCACCCAGCTGATGGCAGCGCGCAGCGCGTGCAGGGTGTAGGCGTCGAGCGGCTGGCCGTTCCACGTGGCTTGACCTGATTGCGGCGTCACCTGGCGCAGCAGCACGCGCAGCAGGGTCGACTTGCCGCTGCCCGTCGGGCCCACCAAGCCCAGGGTCTGGCCCGGCAGCAGGCGCAGCGAAATGCCGGACAGGGCCGGCGCCGTCTGGCCCGCGTAGGCAAAGCCGACGTCCTGCAATTGCAGGGGGCCTGGCGTCAGGGTGGCGATGGTGCCGTGGTCGTCGATGGCCAGCGGCGCATCGAGCATCGGCTGCAAGCGCTGCCAGGCGGCGCGGCCCCGTTCGATCAGCGAGAGCACCCAGCCGGCGGCGAACATGGGCCAGATCAGCTGGCCCAAGTACATGGAAAAGCTCGTCAGCGCGCCGATGGTCAGCTGGTCTTGCCACACGAGGTAGCCGCCCAGGCCCAGGGTCAGCGCCGTGGCGGCCGTCAGGGTCAGGCCGACGGCCGGTTCGTACGCCGCTTCCCAGCGCTGCGCCGTCAGGCTGGCGTTGGCCGCATGGCCGGCCAGGGTGGAAAACTGCTTGCTGCTGCGCTCTTCCAGGCCCAGCGCGCGCAAGGTGCGCACGCCTGACAGCGATTCCTGCACATGGTCGTTCAGCGCGGAAAAACGTTTCAGCGAATCCGTCGACGCCGTGTGGATATGGCTCGAGATGCGCCAGAAGGCCAGTCCCATCAGCGGGAAGGGCAGGAGGGCAATGCAGGCCAGGCGCCAGTCCACGCCCAGCAGCATGATGCCGAGCACCATCAGCAGGGTCAGGGTGCCGTCGAAGCCGGCCAGCATGGCTTCGCCTGCGGCCATTTCGATGGCGTCGATGTCGTTCGTCGCCAGCGCCATCAGGTCACCCGTGCGCTGGTTCTGGTAGAACGACGCGCCCTGCTGCGACATGCGCGTGTAGAAGCGCGTGCGCAGCATCACGCCCAGCTGGTAGGCAGCCTTGAACAGGGTGATGCGCCAGCCCACGCGCAGGAAGTAGATGACGACGCCGACGGCGAGCAGGGTCAGCAGCTCAAGCCACAGTTCGGCCGCCGTCATACGGTGCGCGGCCAGCGCGTCGATGATGGCGCCCACGCGGCGCGGGATCCAGACGGTCAGTGTTGCCACGCCTGTCAGCATGACGGCAGCGGCGGCATACGCCGGCCAATGCTGACGCACGAAGCCGGCGATGAGCCTCGATAAACTCATGGTTACCTTTTGTTTTGTAGTAATGGGGTGTCGCGGGGACGGAAGGACGGGCACGCGGACGGAAAGTACGCGTAGGATACAACAAGGTGGAAAAGCGCGCTGTGGACGGGCACGCAAAAAACGGGCCGTAGCCCGTTGTTTTGCTGCGTCAGTGCTGTGCGCGAGGCTTACTTGCGGCCGCTGCCTTTAGCGCCACCCAGCATGTCGAGCTGTTTCGATGGCGTACCCTTTGGAGCTGCCTTGGCTGCCGGTTTGGCGGCTGGGGCAGGGGCGTGCTTGACGGCGGCCTTGGCCACGGTCTTGCCGGCGGCGCTGGCTGGCTTGGCGGCCGGTTTGCTAGAAGGAAATGGTTTTGCGGCAGGCTTGGCCGGTGCCGGCGCGGCGGCTTTCGCTGGCGCTGGTGCAGGTGCAGGTGCAGGTGCGGGTTTGGCCGCTTCCGGCTTGGCTGCCGGTTTGGCTTCCACCGCTTTCACGGCTGGCTTGTCGGCGGCCTTCTCGGCAACCTTGGCAGGCGCTGCTTCTGGTTTGGCTGCCGGCGCGGCGGCAGGCTTGGCTACTTCGGCAGGCTTGGCGGCAACGGGCGCAGGTGCGGCTGCTGGCGCTGGTGCAGGTACAGCGGCAGGCGCAGGTACAGCTGCCAGCGCAGGCTTGGCTGCGGCGACAGGCGCGGCTTCGTCGAGGCGGGCCTTGGCCGAAGCCAGCAATTCCGCCTGGGTGCTCGAGGCGATGCCGAACAGCTGGCGGCTGTAGGCCAGCACGCTCTCGATGTTCGGTTGCGCCTGGCTGCTGCTGTAGCTGAAGAAGTCGCGCGGGTCCTGCGTTTCAAGCAGGTGCTGGGCCGTTTCCGCCGTTTGCGAGATGGCGGCCTTGCCGGCGTTCAGGTTCAGCGCGATGATTTTTTCGGCGCTTTCAAAGACTTTGCTGGTGAGGGTGCTGAAGATTTGCAGCTGGCTTTCCAGTTGCGACTTGGCGGCGCTGGAAAATTGTTCAGGAAGCGGAAACATATTTACTCCTTTGTACGGATTAAAATGCTGGCAAAACGCTCTGCAAAATCCCGAAAACCAGAGTTGGCCGCGTTTTGTAAAGTGGGTAGCGTGCTAAACAGCTGATCATAGGCTTTTTATGATGCAACGCAATATGAATATTCTAGCGGTGATTCAAGTTAGTTGAAAGCTATTTTCTCAAGGGCGGGTGCCGTGTGCTTCCCCTATTCGCGCGCCTGGCAGCATTTGCCACAAGTTTGCGCGGACGCAAAGCGTTGTCAGGGAAACTATGGCTACGCTTTTGCCAGTAACTATATTCGTGCACTGCAGCATCCTTGAGAAAGCCAAGATGCCAAGCTACTTGAAGCGCCAGATACCGTAGTCAACCGAAGGAGTGTCCGCATGGACCTTGTCATCCGCAATGCCAGCCTGCCCGACGGGCGCCGCGCCATCGATATCGCCATCGAGGGCGGCCGCATCGCCGCCGTCGGCACCGCCTTGCCCGTGACGGGCGCGCAAGAGATCGACGCCGAGGGCGACCTCGTCACGCCGCCGTTCGTCGACGCCCACTTCCACATGGACGCCACGCTCAGCTATGGCTTGCCGCGCGTAAACGCCTCCGGAACCCTGCTCGAAGGCATCGCCCTGTGGGGCGAGCTGAAACCGCAATTGACGCAGCAGGCATTGGTGGACCGCGCCCTGCAGTACTGCGACTGGGCCGTGGCGCGTGGCTTGCTGGCCATCCGCTCGCACGTCGATATCTGCGACCCGCGCCTGCTGGCCGTCGAAGCGCTGCTCGACGTCAAGCGGCAAGTGGCGCCGTATCTCGATTTGCAGCTGGTGGCGTTCCCGCAGGACGGCATCCTGCGCAGTCCCGGCGCCTTCGACAATCTGAAGCGCGCGATCGCCATGGGCGTCGACGTGGTGGGCGGCATCCCGCATTTCGAGCGCACCATGGCGGACGGCGCGGAATCCGTGCGCCTGCTGTGCGAATTCGCCTGTGAGCGGGGGCTGATGGTCGACATGCATTGCGACGAATCGGACGACCCGCTGTCGCGCCACATCGAAACCCTGGCCTTCCACAGCCAGCGCCTTGGCATGCAGGGCAGGGTGACGGGATCGCACCTGACGTCCATGCATTCGATGGACAATTATTATGTGAGCAAACTGCTGCCCCTGATCCGCGAGGCGGGCGTGGCGGCCATCGCCAATCCCCTCATCAACATCACCTTGCAGGCGCGCCACGATACGTATCCGAAGCGGCGCGGCATGACGCGCGTGCCCGAGATGCTGGCCGCCGGCATCCCCGTCGCCTTTGGCCACGACTGCGTGATGGACCCGTGGTACAGCCTCGGTTCGGGCGACATGCTGGAAGTGGCGCACATGGGGCTGCACGTGGCGCAGATGACGGGCCAGCAAGCGATGCACGACTGCTTCCTGGCCGTGACGGAAACGCCGGCGCGCATCCTGGGCCTCGATGGCTACGGCATTGCGCCCGGCTGCCATGCGGATTTGCTGATCCTCGATTGCGGCAGTACCGTGGAAGCGCTGCGCCTGCGCGCGGCGCGGCGCCTGGTGCTGCGGCGCGGGAAGGTCGTCAGCGAAGCGCCGCGCGCGCAATCGCGCCTGCACTTGCCGGGGCGTCCGGACAGCGTGAACTTCCGCCTGGGCCGCTGATACAATCAGCCATCACTTGTTATCGGGAGCATCGACTTGAAAGAAATTGATATCCGCCCGGCCAGCGAAGCCGATTTCGACGCCATGTGGCCGATCTTCCAGACCCTGGTGGCCGGCGGCGACACCTATCCCTTCCCCGCCGATACGACGCGCGAAGCGTGCCACGCCTACTGGTTCGGCCCCGGCGTGCAAAGCTTTGTCGCCACCATGGGCACGGAGCGCCTGCTGGGCATGTACAAGCTGGTGGCGAACCAGCCTGGCCATGGATCGCACGTGGCCAATGCCTCGTTCATGGTCGATCCGGCCGCGCAGGGCGTGGGCGTGGGGCGCCTGCTGGGCGTGCACTGCATGGAAGAAGCGCGCCGCGCGGGCTACCTGGCGATGCAGTTCAACTTCGTCGTCAGCACCAACCTGGCCGCCGTCACCCTGTGGAAAAAACTGGGCTTCACGGTCGTCGCCACCTTGCCGCTGGCCTACCGCCACGCGCAGCTCGGCTATGTCGACGCCTACGTGATGTACCAGCTGCTGACCGACCCGATGCAGTGGCCGGCATGAGCGGCGCCGTCACCGTGATCGAGACGCCCCGTCTGCGTCTGCGCACCGCCAGCGTCGATGACGCGGCGTTTTTCCTCGGGCTGGTGAACGAACCGACCTGGCTGGCGACCATCGGCGACCGCCAGATCCATACCGTGGACGCGGCGCGCGCGGCGCTGGAAACGGGCCCGATCGCGCAGCAGCAGGAACTCGGCTACTCTTTCTATATCGTCGAGCACCGCGCTGACAATGTGGCGATCGGCATGTGCGGCCTGATCAAGCGCGCCACCATGCCGGGCCCCGATATCGGCTACGCGCTGCTGCCCGCGTATTGCGGCCAGGGCCTGGCCTGGGAGGCTGCAGCTAGCGTGGTGCGCCATGCGCGTGATGTGCTGTGCCTGCCGGCTGTGTATGGCCTCGTGTCGCCGCAGAACCAGCCTTCGGTCAACTTGATCAACAAGCTCGGTTTGCGCTTCGAACGCTTTTCGCGCCAGCCTGTCGCTGGCAAGGACATCAATATCTATCGCAAGAGTTTTTCTTAATCTCTATACAAAACAACGCGACAGAACCTTTACTTGAGGAACAGGTCGCGGTCCGGCGCGAAATGCGCGTACAGGGGCAGGAAGGCGCCGCCAACGGCGCGCGCGTCGGAGCCGACGGTGCCGCCGAGCACCTGCGGCCGGGCGATGCCCTCCCAGCTATAGCATTCCAGCGCGCGCTCGACCTGGGCCAGCAATTGTTCAAGCAGGCCGCGGTCGAAGGAGCCGTCAATAATCACCCCCTCCAGGTCGAGCAGGCAGGTGGCGCTGGTGATGCTCAGCGCGATGGCCCGCGCCGCGTCGTCGAGCCAGGCTGCGGTGTGCGTGACGAACGGTTCCTGCAGCGCGCGCCCGTCGTGGGCGGCAGCCGGGTCCAGCCCGGCCAGGGTGTACAACTGCTCGAGGTTGAACAGGGAGGCGTCGCCCAGCAGCTGGCCCGGCGGATGCCTGGCGCCGGCCGTGGCCATGCCGAGCGGCAAGGAGCCGACCGCGCCGGCGTTGCCGTGCAGGCCGCTGTGCAAATGGCTGTTGATGACCAGGCCGCCACCGATGAAGATGTCGACGAAGATGTACAGGAAGTTCTTGATGCTGCGCCCGCGCCCGAGCACCAGCTCGGCGACGCAGGCGGCGGCCGTGTCCTTGGCGAACTCGACCGGCAACGCCGTCATCGCCTGCACGCGCTGGCCGATGTCGATGCTGTCCCACGCGTTGGCCTGCTCCGGCGCCATCTCGAGCAGATTCTGCCAGCCGCCCAGGCCCAGCGGCGCGGCGATGCCGACGCCGCACAGGCGCGGCAGCAACTTCGGTCCCAGCAGCACGGCCATGCTTTTGAGCGCCGACTCGATCTGGCCGAACACGGTGTCGGGGACGGGAAACGGATAGGGAAACGACAGGCGCTCGCGCGTCTTGCCGACGAAATCGACCAGCAACACGTCGAGGCTGCGCCGGCCGATCTTGATGCCGATCGAGAAGGCGCCGTCCGGATTGAGCATGATGGGCACAGACGGCTGGCCGACCTTGCCGCGCACGGGCGCGCGCTTGCTGACCAGGCCGTCGTCCAGCAGGCGGTTGATGATCAGGGAAACCGTTTGCGTGCTCAGGTTGGTCAGCCGGGCCAGGTCGGCCTTCGGCATGCTGCCGTGCAAGCGCACGGCCTGCAGCACCACCCGCTCGTTGAACTGGCTCATGCCCATCTGGTTCGAGCCGCGCGGCTGCAGCCATTGAACATCGTCGATGGCTGCTTGCGGCGCGCACGCCTCTTCGGTAAAGCTGTCTGACATGGCGGGGCGGGTCCGGTTTCTACAGGCGTGAAAGAAGGACATTTTATTACATAACCGACGCCCCGCCAGTGGAGCTCCAGATGAGGGAGCTCCCGTGCAGCTTTAACGCTTGGCCCAGATCGACTTCAAAGGCCAGATGGTCAGCTCTTTCAGTGTTGCCGCGCCGCCCACGGCGAACAGCGCGACACCGTTGCTGGACGGTTGCGGGAAGATCTGGTCGGTCAACACCACCTCGTTGCCCGCAAATACCATCACCGACGAGGTATCGACCACGATGCGCAGGTCCACCGTGCCGGTGCGCAGGGGCAGCGGGGCGGTATGGCGGGCGGCAAAGCTGGCGTTGAAACTGGCGTCGCCTGATTTGCTGCGGTCGATGTAGACCTCGCCCGCCACCGCGTCATAGCCGATGACGGTTTCTTCGCCATTCGTGCCGGTGCGCACCTTCAGGCCAAAACCGGTGGCACTGCCCGGCTGGAATTTGGCCACGATGTCCAGGGCCTGACCCGGGGCGGGGGCGATAGCGAGTGCTTGCACGCCGGTGGCCACGGAACGGTCCTGGGCGCTGTACAGCGCTTTGCTGCGCAGTGTGCTGAAGTTGTCCACCGGCTGCTGCACCAGCCGCACCTGGCCGGCTATGGTGCGCAGCGTGAATTCCCGGGCGAAGGTTTGTGCGCTGCGCCATGGCGTGGTGGGCGTGTTGCCAGCGTAGTCCCAGTTGCTCATCCAGCCCAGGCCGATGCGCTTGCCATCGGGTATGCCGTTCCAGGTCACGGCGGCATAGAAGTCGGCGCCGTAGTCGAGCCAGTTGGCTTCTTCTTTGGCGCTGTCCGAAAAGACGATATGGTCGACCAGGATATGGCCCCAGCCGCCCGTGTTGTTGTCCACCACCTGGATCTCCGCGCTCTTGCCCCGGTAGGCGTCCACGTTCCAGCTGCGCCAGTTCAGGGTTTCGGCATTGGCGCCGGTTGCGCTTTTGACCACCTGGCCGTTCACCAGCAGGTTGACCGTCGTTTCGTCGCTGACGGGCTTGGCCGGCTGGTCCGATGTCTCGAACACGTCGGCAACGATGTGTCCCCAGGCGCCGTCGTTGTCGTCGATGATAACGATCTGGGCCTGCTGTCCGGCGAACTCGCGCACGTCCCAGTTTGTCCAGTTCAGTTCGGAGTCCGCCCCGGTGGCGCTGCGCACGACCTTGCCGTTGATCTTGAGCACCACCGCCGTGGGATTGGGGCTGCTGTAGGGATGGTTGCCGCCCCCGACGAGGAAGTTGATGTAGTCCCTGGAGATGGTAAAGGTGGGCGACGTCAGGCTGCCCTTGGACACGTCACCGGCCCCGATGAGGGAATTGAACACACCCGCGCCCAGCTTGCCGGCTGCCGCTTGCCTGTCGGCGTCGCTTCCTGCGGCAACCTTTTGCCCCACCAGGTCGCCGGCGGGTGTCCAGCCCAGGTCGGCGTAGGTGGCATTGGCCGGGCCTTCAAAACCGGCGCCCGGAAATAGCAAGGTTCCCGCAGGGACCGTGCCGTCGCCCGCACCGGCCAGGCGCGGATGGCGCCCGCCGCCGACCATCAGATTGATGTACTTGCTGGTGACGGTAAAGGCGGGCGAGGTGAGCGTGCCCACAGCGCCGTCATCCTTGCCCAGCCGGTAGGTGTCGAGCAGCTGGCTGCCCTGGTTGTCGGCCACGCCATGCGAGGGGACCACGGGCGTCTTGCCGATAAAGTCGCCCGTCGATGTCCAGCCGGTGGCATCGAAGCTGGCCGCTTCAAAGTCCTGGTAGACGGTGCCTGTGGGGGGCTGCTTGTCGATCACGCTGTTGGCGTCGGCCACAAAGCGCGTGCCGTCGAATTTCCCTACAAAATAATGCGCCCCGGAACCGCCAGCCACCGAGCCGGGGTTGATGTTGATGTTCATCACCCATTTGCGTTTGCTGGCGTCGCCATCGACGGGCAGCTCGAACAGGTCGGGACATTCCCAGATGCCACCGACCGCGTTGGCCGGGCCAAAGGCGCTCATGTAGGTCCAGTCGCGCAGGTTTTTGGACGAGAACAGCAGCGCCTGGTGCTTCTCCGAGGCCACGGCAACCATGACCCATTTTTGCTCCGGTGCATACCAGAAGACTTTTGGATCGCGGAAATTTTGCCCTTCGCTTTCAAACGGCGCCGGTGGCGCGGCAATCACCGGGTTCGCGGCGTACTGGGTCCACGTGCGTCCCCGGTCCAGGCTGTAGGCGATGGACTGGGACTGGGTGTTGGGGGCGAGCACCTGTCCGTTGGCCAGCGTTTTTCCTTGCGGGTACACACTGGTATAGATGGCCACCATGGCAGGCTTGCCGGCGCTGCCAAGGCCGCTGGTATTGTTGGTATCGACCACCACGCTGCCGGAGAAGAACATTTGCGTGAGCTTGCCGCCAGCGTCTTTTTCCGCCGTCAGGGCGACGGGCAGCTCGTTCCAGTGCAGCAGGTCGGTGCTGACGGCGTGGCCCCAGGACATGTCGCCCCAGGTATTGCCGTTCGGGTTGTACTGGTAGAACAGGTGGTATTCGCCGTCGTGGTAGACCAGTCCGTTAGGATCGTTCAGCCAGTTTTTGGCGGCGGTGTACGAGAGCTGGGGGCGGTAGGTTTCAAGGTACTTGGACTGGGGCGGTCCGCTGGTGCTGTCGCTATCGCTGCCGCAGCCCACGAGCAGGGTGGCAAGGCAAGAGGCGAGAACAGGGAAGTGCTTTGACATGGTTGTCTCCTTTATTTTATGTTTTATTCCAGCTGCACGTTTCTCAGCCCGCCAGCGGCTCGCTGATCACACCTTTCTTGAACAGGAAATTGGCGTATGGTTGCATTTCGCCCGTCTGCACGATGGCGTAGGCGCCCTTGACGCGTTCGTAGAAGGCGAAGCGCTCGACCGCCTCGCATTGCTCGGGCGTGGCGGCGCCGGTGGCGGCGATCTGCTCGAGCATGGTGCGCTGCAGCGCCGACAGGTAGCCGTCGGCGGTGTTGCATACCTTCATGAAGGCGACCGGCTGGTCCACCATGGCGTCGAGCGGAAACACCGACAGCAGCGCCGCGCTGGCGCGCTGCAGGTCGATGCCGGGCAGGCGCACCAGCGGCTTGCCCTGGCCCAGGGTCTGGCTGGTGAAGTTGGCGTCGACCAGCACGACTTCCTCGCCATGGCCCATTTCGCACAGGATCTTCAGCAATTCCGGGCTGAGCAGCGGATCGATTCCCTTAAGCATGGGCTTCCTCCGGAAATTCCTCGGCGCTCTTGGCGCCCGTCATCACTGCCACGGTGTCGGACATGCTGATGTGCTTCGGATTCAGCACGGCGACGCGCTTGCCCAGGCGCTGCACGTGGATGCGGTCGGCGATCTCGAACACGTGCGGCATGTTGTGGCTGATCAAAATCACCGGCAGGCCGCGGTCGCGTACATTGCGTATCAGTTCCAGTACCATATTGCCCTCCTTTACGCCGAGTGCGGCGGTTGGTTCATCGAGAATCACGACGTGCTTGGCAAACGCCGTGCTGCGCGCCACGGCCACGCCCTGGCGCTGGCCGCCAGACAGGGTGCCGACGGCTTGCTTCATCGAACGGATGCCGATTTTCAAATCGCGCATATGGGCTTCCGCCTCGGCCAGCATCCGCTTCTTGTCGATGCAGCGCAGGAAGCGCGACAACATGCCCTTGCGCAGCAGTTCGCGGCCGAGGAACAGGTTCTCGGCGATCGTCATGGCTGGTGCCACGGCCAGGTCCTGGTACACCGTTTCGATACCGTAGCGGCGGGCGTCGATCGGTGACTTCAGATGGATCGGCTTGCCGTCGAGCAGCATCTCGCCTTCGTCCGGGACGAGGGCGCCCGACAGCGCCTTGATCAGCGAGGACTTGCCGGCGCCGTTGTCGCCGATCACGGCGAGTATCTCGCCCGGCAACAAGTCAAAATCGGTGCCGTCGAGCGCGGTCACGCTGCCATAGCGCTTGACCAGGCCGCGGGCCTGGAATACCGGTTGCACATGTGTCGTCATGCTCATCAACCTTTCTTGTGTGTCAGTTGATCGGTGGCCACGGCCAGGATGACCAGGATGCCCGTCACCAGGATCTGGTACACCGAGGACACGCCCATCAGGGTCAGGCCGTTGCGGAACACGCCGACGATCAGCACGCCGACGAGCGTGCCCATGATCGAGCCGCGCCCGCCGAACAGGCTGGTGCCGCCGAGCACGACGGCGGTGATGCTGTCGAGGTTGTCGGTCTGGCCGCCCTGCGGGTCGCCCACGCCCATGCGCGCCACCGACATCAGCGCGGCGATGCCGTAGCACATCCCGGCGATCATGTAGACGCCCAACAAGACTTTATTCGTGGCGATGCCGGTCAGGCGGGCCGCCTCCGGATTGTTGCCGACGGCGTACAGGTGGCGGCCGGGCGCGGTCTCGCGCAGGTACAGCCAGGTCAGCACGTACATGCCCAGCATCAGTACGGTGCCGTAGGTAAAGGTGGCCTGGCCGAGCTGGAAGGTGTTACCGAAAAATCCCATCGCTTCCGGCAGGCCGGTGACGGTCTGGGCTTGCGAGTACAGCTGCGTGACGGCGAAGGCAATGTTCATCGTGCCCAGCGTGACGATAAACGCCGGCAGCTTGACCGAGGTCACCAGCGCGCCGTTGATGAAGCCGATCAGCACGGTGACGGCGATGCCGCACCCGATCGCGAGATAGGGGTTCATGCCGAGGTCGACGGCAAATTTGGTCATGATGACCGAGCCCAGCGCCATCGCCATGCCGCAGGACAGGTCGATGCCGGCGGTCAGGATGATCAGGGTCTGGCCGATGGCGATGATGCCGACGACCATGACCTGCTGCAAAATCAGGGAAAAATTCTGGCTGCTGAGGAAGCGGTCGCTCTGCGACGCGAAGAAGACGCAGGCGGCGAGCAGGGCAATGACCGGGCCCAGTTTGGAGAGCGGCGGCAGAAATGTCGGGATGGTGGAACGCATCTGTTATCCATATTCAAGAGGGGAAAAAGGCGACGCGCAGGCGACAGCGCGCCGGCAAGGCAGATCGCCTTGCCGAACGTGGCCGCCTGCGTGGATTTATTTACCCCAGCAGGAGTTCAGGCCGAACGCCGTGTCGCGGCTCGCGATGCCCGCTTGCTGTTTGTCGCTGATCAGGGTGACGCCGGTGTCGACGTAGCCGCTGGCCTTCTTCCCGTTCTTGGCGTACTCGACGCCGGCTTCGACGCCCAGGCCCGCCATGTTCAGCGGATACTGCTGCGCGGTCGCCGCGATGACGCCGGCCTTGACGTCGCGCACGCCGGCGCAGCCGCCGTCGACCGAAACGATCATCACGTTCTTTTCCTTGCCCACGGCCTTGAGCGCCTTGTAGGCACCGGCGGCGGCCGGTTCGTTGATGGTGTACACCAGATTGATGTCGGGATTTTTCTGCAGGCAGTTTTCCATCGCCGTCTGCCCCTTGCCCTGGTCGCCGAAGCTGTCGGCCATGCACACCACGTCGGCGGTTTTCGCCGGTCCGACCGTCTTGGCGCTGATGCCCGGCGCGCCAAAGCCGGCCAGGAAACCGTTGTGGCGGGCTATGCCCACCGGATGGCCGGGGAACAAGTCCAGCATGGCGATCTTGACGGGCTTGCCGGCGAAGGCGGCCTTCGCATACTGGCCGATCAGCAAGCCGGCCTTGTAGTTGTCGGTAGCGAACAGCGCATCGGTGGCGTCCTGCGGCTCGGTCGGGCTGTCGAGCGCGATCACCAGCACGCCGGCCGCGCGCGCCTTCTTGATGGCCGGCACGATGGCTTTCGAATCGCTCGGCGTGATCATGATCGCCTTGGCACCGGCGGCCACCATGTTTTCGATCGCCGTCACCTGGCCGGCGTTGTCGCCGTCGGCGCGTCCGGCCGCCGTCAACAGCTTGGCGCCCTTCAGTTTCGCGCGTTGCTGCGCGCCTTCTTTCATCTTCACGAAGAAGGGGTTGGTATCGGTCTTGGTGATCAGGCCGACGATCGGTTCTTCGGCCATGGCGGCGCCGCCGGCTGCCGTCAGGACAGCCAGTGCGATGCATTGTTTGACGTTCATTGTATTGTCTCCAGAATCTATTTATTTTTTACCGGGAGGCGATTGCCTCGGCCTGGGGGCGGCCGTCAATGCGGTGCCCGAGCCAAATATACGCTCGGCTAATTAATAAATCAAGCGGCTTTATATATTGTGTGTGGTAAAAAAGATCAGCCCATCGCGGCTGGCATGGAGGTCGTTTTGCTGAAAAATAGTATTTGAAAACTCGCCGCTTTTGCAGTGGTGGCCGATGGGTTTTGTTTTTATAGTTGGCATACCGGTGGAAAACCGCCGGACTATAAAAATGGAGACGTGTTATGAAAATCATGACTGCTATTGCATGGGGTACCCTCATGTCCGCCGGGTTTGCAGACGCCTCGGCGCAAAGCTGCTCGGTGCCCGTGATCAAGGTGCTGGCGCAAAAAAGCCTGGGACTGACGGTGATGGAAAAGACCCTCGCCGAGTATGAGAAGAAAAGCGGCACCAAGGTACAAATCAGCTATTTCGGCGAAAACGACCGCCGCTCGAAAGCCCGCCTCGACGCTTCCACCAAGGCCGGCTCCTACCAGATCTATTACATCGACGAAGCCAACGTGGCCGAATTCGCCACGGCCGGCTGGGTCGTCCCCCTGCTCAAATACCTGCCCAAGGATGCCGACTACGACGACTTCCTGCCGGGCCGCCGCGCCGTCGCCTCGTACAAGGGCGTGGCGTATTTCGCCCCCCTGATCGGCGGCAGCGATTTCCTGTTCTACCGCCGCGATCTGCTGGAAAAGGCCGGCATCGCCGTGCCGAAGACGCTCGACGAACTGGTCGCCGCCGTCAGGAAAATGAATAATCCGCCGAACGTGTATGGCTGGGCGGCGCGGGGCCAGCGCGGCTCGGGCATGAATGTGTGGCGCTGGGCACCGTTCATGCTGGCCGCCGGCGGCAAGTGGGAAAACAATGGCGTGCCGGCCTTCAATTCGCCGCAGGCCGTCAAGGCCACCACCCTGTACCGCGAGCTGTTCAAGTATTCGCCGCCGGGCGGCGCCACCTACGACTGGAGCAATGCGCTCGAAGCATTCAGGTCGGGCAAGGTGGCGTTCATGATCGAGTCGACGCCGTTCGCCGACTGGATGGAAGACCCGAAAAAATCCTCGGTGGTTGACAAGGTCGGCTATGTGCGCCCGCCAGCGCCGCTGCCATCGGCCGCGTATGGCCACGGCCTGGCCATTTCCGCCACGGGTGCGAAAGATGAATGCACGCGCCAGGCGGCCGGCAAATTCATCGCCTTCGCCACGGGCAAGGAGCAGGAGCAGGCGCGCCTGAAGGACAACGTCTTCAGCGACTACAACCGCACGAGCACCATCAACAGCGACTACTTCCGCAAGCACGTCAAGCCGCAGATCCAGGCGGGCCTGACGGACACCACGCCCGTCTCGCGCGTCACCATCTGGCCTAGCCCCGAGTGGCCGGACATTGGCGACAACCTGGGCGTAGTCTTGGAGGAAGTGTTTACGGGCACGCGCGGCGACGTGCAAAGCGCGCTCGATGAGGCGAATGAGTATGCGACGGAAGTGATGCAACGGGCTAAGAAACGTCAGTAAGCCCGTATCGCCGACGACTCCGCTAGCTTAAATCAGGGGTCAGACCCGGCGGGTCTGACCCCAGCTCTTGCTTTTGGGGTAAAGCCAGCGCTTGCATCTTCACGTCTGAAAGCCATCCTATGCCACACTCCATCCGCAAGAAACGCCACACCTGGCTACCCGCCGTCTTTCTGACCCTGCCGCTGCTGGTCCTGCTGGTACTGGGCCTGGTGCCCAGCATCGCCGCCATCAACCTGGCCCTGCAAAACCGCGTGCTGCGCTACAGCGACAGCGATTACGTCGGCTTTGCCAATTTTCTCCGCCTGTTCGGCGACCGCCGCTTCGTCAATGCCGTGCAGGTGTCGGCCATCTGGGAAGTGGTGACCGTGGCCGGCTCGCTGATCGTCGGCGTGCTGCTGGCCGTGTTCTTGTTCGAGAAGGTGAAGGGACGCACGCGTGACATCATCGCGCTGCTCTTGATCGTGCCCGTGCTGCTGCCGCGCGTGTCGGCCGCCTTCATCTGGAAGTTCATGTATTCGCCGTTGATGGGCATCCTCAACTGGATGCTCGAATGCGTGGGACTGGGCGGCACGGCCCTGCTGTCCGATCCCGCCACGGCCCTGTACGCGGTGGCGCTGGTCGATATCTGGCAGTGGGGCCTGTTCTTCGGCGCAGTCATCCTGAAGCTGCTGGAAACCCTGCCCGGCGAACCGCTGGAAGCGGCGCGCCTCGACTACGCCAGCACGCTCCAGGTGTATGCCTATATCGCGCTGCCCATGCTGAAGGTGCCCATCATGAGCCTCGTGTTTATCAAGATGGTCGAGTCGCTGCGCTCGTTCGACCTGATCTACGTGATGACCAAGGGCGGCCCCGGCATCTCCACCGAAACCCTGGACATGTATGCGTATGCGCAAGGCATCGGCCTGATGGGCAAGGTGTCGTACGCATCGAGCATGGCCGTGCTGATGATGCTGGCCACGACAGTAATATTCACCCTGCTCTGGAAGCGAGTCGCCAAATGGGAAAACTGACTAAGAACACCCTAACCAAACCTACTGCGCAGCGCGATTTGCGGCCTCCGATGCTCACTGTGCATGCGCACAGCTCCGCTTCTCAGCCACAACTCACATCTGCTCGCAACGGTTTTGTCAGGTGTCTTAGGGTGCTGCGCACCCCGGGCGGCATTGGTGCCATCACCACCACCGCCATTACCACCGTGATTATCCTGGTGGCGCTGTTCCCCATCCTGTGGGCCGTGCTCAATTCCTTCAAGGAGCTGATGGATATCGTCACGCCCGTGCCGCGCTTTTTCTTCAGCCCGACCCTGGCCAATTACAAGCAGGTGCTGGCCAGCCCGGAAGTGCTGACGGGACTGGGCAATAGCGTGGCCATCGTCGGCGTGGCCGTGCTGCTGGGGGCCGTGCTGGGCGTGCCGGCCGCGTATGCGATCGCCCGTTATCCGATTCCGGCCAAGAAGGATATCCAATTCTTCCTGCTGTCGCTGCGCTTTTTGCCACCTGTCGCCGTCGCCATTCCCTTGATCTCGATCTGGATCGACCTGGGCCTGTACGACTCGCGATTGTCGATGGTGGTGACGTATCTGCTGGTGACCTTGTCGACCATCATCTGGCTGTCGATTCCCGCGTTTGCCCGCATCCCGAAAGAGATCGAGGAAGCGGCCGCGCTCGACGGCTACGGCCCTTACCAGGTGTTCTGGTACGTGGCCCTGCCGGTGGCGTCGAAGACCCTGATGGGCGGCATCGTCTTCAGCTTCGTGCTGGTCTGGAATGAACTGATGATCGCGCTGGCGCTCACCTCGTCGAAAAGCATGACCCTGCCCGTGGTGGCGTCGGCCTTTACCTCGATGGGCCAGGAAGTGCCGTGGGGCGTGGTGAACGCTTCCACCGTGCTGCTGGCGCTGCCGCCTCTGCTGTTCGTCGGCATCCTGGGACGGCTGCTCAACTCCATGCTCAAACATAAATAAGGAATTCCATCATGCAAGCACTCGTACTGGAACAAGCGCATTCCATCACCCTGCGCGATATCGATTTGCCGCTGGCCATCGGCCCGCGCGACGTGAAAATCAAGATTCATACCGTGGGCATCTGCGGCAGCGACGTGCATTACTTCAAGCACGGCAAGATCGGCCCCTTCGCCGTCGAAGCGCCGATGGTGCTTGGCCACGAGGCATCCGGCGTGGTGGCGGAAGTGGGCGATGACGTGACGCACCTGAAGGTGGGCGACAGGGTCTGCATGGAGCCGGGCGTGCCGCAGTTCGATTCGCCTGCCACCATGCGTGGCCTGTACAACCTGGACCCCGCCGTGCGCTTCTGGGCCACGCCGCCCATCCACGGTTGCCTCACGCCGTATGTCGTGCATCCGGCTGCCTTTACCTTCAAGCTGCCCGACAACGTCAGCTTCGGCGAAGGCGCCATCGTCGAACCGCTGGCCATCGGCCTGCAGGCGGCCAAGAAGGCGGCCATCAAGCCGGGCGACGTGGCCGTGGTGATCGGCGCCGGCACCATCGGCGCCATGAATGCGCTGGCCGCGCTGGCGGGCGGCTGCTCGCGCGTGATCCTGGCCGACCTGGTGCCGGAAAAGCTAGCCCTGTTCGCGGACAATCCCGCCGTGACCACGGTCGACGTGCGCCACACCAGCCTGTTTGATACGGTGCGCGAGCTGACGGACGGCTGGGGCGCCGACATCGTTTTCGAGGCCAGCGGCAGCATGCGCGCCTACGACAACATCGTCGACCTGCTGTGCCCGAACGGCTGCCTGGTGCTGGTCGGCATGCCGCCCGAAAATGTCCCTTTCGATATCGTCGCCATCCAGGCGAAGGAAGTGCGCATCGAGTCCGTGTTCCGCTACGCGAACATCTTCCCGCGCGCGATCGCCTTGCTGGCTTCGGGCAAGATCGACGTCAAACCCTTCATTTCGCGCACCTTCGGCTTTGCCGACGGCGTGCGGGCGTTCGAGGAAGCGGCCCAGGGCCATCCGCGCGACGTCAAGATCCAGATCGAACTGGCAGGAGACTAACCATGGCAAACATCACTTGCAGGCAGCTGCACAAGACTTATGACGAGAAGACGGCCGTGCTGCAGCCGTTCGACCTGGAAATCGATGACGGCGAATTCATCGTCCTGCTGGGGCCATCGGGCTGCGGCAAATCGACCTTGCTGCGCATGATCGCGGGCCTGGAAGACATCAGCGGCGGCGAGCTGCACATCGGCGGCGCCATCGTCAACGATTTGCCGCCGCGCGCGCGCAACGTGGCGATGGTGTTCCAGAACTACGCGCTGTATCCCCACATGACGGTGTACGACAACATCGCCTTCGGCCTGCGCCGCCTGAAGGTGCCGAACGACGAGATCGAGCGCCGCGTGCGCGAGGTGGCGGCCATCCTCAGCCTGGACAGCCTGTTGGAACGCAAGCCGCGCGCCATGTCGGGCGGCCAGCAGCAGCGCACGGCCATTGCGCGCGCCATGATCAAGACGCCGCAAGTGTTCCTGTTCGACGAACCGCTGTCGAACCTGGACGCCAAGCTGCGCGCGCAGCTGCGCGCCGACATCAAGCGCCTGCACCGCCGCCTGCGCACCACCACCCTGTACGTCACGCACGACCAGCTCGAAGCCATGACCCTGGCCGACAGGGTGGTGCTGATGAAGGGCGGGCATATCGAGCAGATCGGCACGCCGGCGGAACTGTACAACCATCCGCGCACCCTGTTCGCGGCAGGGTTCATTGGCACCCCTGCCATGAACTTCATCGATGGCGTCGTCGAGAAGGATGGCTGGCAAACGGTGCTCGTGTGCGCCGGCTACCGCTGGCCATTGATATCGCCCCGCTTCACCGCGCTGGCCGAGGGCACGCGCGTGGTGTTCGGCTTGCGGCCGAATCACTTGCGCGCGGCGCTGCCGCAGGAGCAGGCAGGCACGCATGGCCTGGCGTGCGTGATCGACCTGGTCGAGCTGCTGGGCGCCGAAGCGCTGATCAGCTTCCAGTGCGGCGCCCTGACCTTGTCGGCGCTGCTGCCGGCGAACGCGGCCAACAGCGCGGCGCAGGTGGGCCAGACCCTGGCGCTGGCCTTCGATGAAGAGCACATGCACCTGTTCGACGCCGACAGCGGTCTGGCTTTGGCGCTCAATGCCCAGGTAAGTGGTTAGAATAGCTGGCAACGAGACCGCGTAAGGAACTGCCGTGACGCCTGACCTGGAACTGATCCACAAACCGATCCATGAATCGTTTCGCGCGTGGGCGCACGGCTTTCCGCACACGGTGGCGAAATGGCATTTTCATCCCGAGTACGAACTGCACTTCATCATCACCTCAAACGGCAAATTTTTTATCGGTGATCATATCGGCAGTTACGGGGCGGGCAATCTGATCCTGACGGGGCCGAACCTGCCGCACAACTGGGTCAGCGAACTGCCGGAAGGCGTGGTCTTGCCCGAGCGCGACCTGGTGCTGCAGTTTTCCGGCGACTTCATCGAACGCTGCGCGCTGCTGTTCCCGGAAATGGCGCCCCTGAAAGCCCTGCTGGGCGAGGCTGCCAGGGGCTTGCAATTTCCCGATGCGCTGGGCCTGCGCCTGGTGCCGCTGATGAAGGAATTGACGACGGCGCAGGGCTTGCGCCGGGTTGAACTGTTTACGCGCCTGTTCGGCGAGCTGTGCGACTGCCGCGAGCGGCGGCCCCTGGCCAGCGTCACTTATCTGGCGCAGGCGGGCCGTTACATGTCGTCGACCATCAACTTGGTGCTGGCGTATATCAAGCAGAACATCACGCTCGATTTTTGCGAGCAGGACGTGGCTGACGTGGCGGAGATGAATACGCTCAAGTTCACGCGTTTCTTCCGCAAGCATACGGGCACCTCGTTCATCCAGTACGTGAACCAGGAGCGCATCGCGCTGGCCTGCGAGCTGCTGATGAACACGGACATGAAGGTCACCGATATCTGCTACCGCACGGGATTCAACAACCTTTCCAATTTCAACCGCCAGTTTTTGGCCCACAAGCAGATGTCGCCGTCGAAGTTCCGTTCCTGCCTGCTGATGAACATGCCTGATCCGTCCGGCGACGGCCATTCTTAACTTTATTCTGGAATCAAATGACTTATCTCGGTATCGATATCGGCACTTCCGAAGTCAAGGCCATCCTCACCGATGACGCGCAAACCATCGTTGCCAGCGCCGGCGTGACCCTGCGCGTGTCCAGCCCCCATCCCGGCTGGTCGGAACAGAATCCCGAAGACTGGTGGCACGCCACCCTGGACGTCATCGCCGCCATCCGCGCCGCCCAGCCGGTAGCGTTTTCCGGCTTGCGCGGCATCGCGCTGTCGGGCCAGATGCATGGCGCCACCCTGCTCGACAAGCAGCAGCACGTGCTGCGCGCAGCCATCCTGTGGAACGACACGCGCGCCTTTGCCGAATGCGTGGAACTCGAGGCGCTGGTGCCCGAGTCGCGCGCCATCACGGGCAACCAGGCCATGCCCGGCTTCACGGCGCCCAAGCTGCTGTGGCTGCAAAAATACGAGCCATCGCTGTTCCGCGCCACGGCCAAGGTCTTGCTGCCCAAGGATTACGTGGCCCTGCGCCTGACGGGCGAGTATGTCTCCGACATGTCCGACGCTTCCGGCACTCTGTGGCTGGACGTGGCCAAACGCGACTGGTCCGAGCGCATGCTGGCCGCCACCGGTTTGACGCGCGAGCACATGCCGCGCCTGGTCGAAGGCAGCGCCGCCGCGGCGCAGGTACGCCCCTCGCTGTGCCAGGAATGGGGCATTGCGCACCCGGTGCTGCTGGCCGGCGGCGCGGGCGACAATGCGGCGGCCGCTGTCGGCCTGGGCGTGGTAGAGCCGGGCGCCGGCCTGCTGTCGCTGGGGACGTCCGGCGTGCTGTTTGCCGGCAGCGACGGCTTTGCACCGAATCCGGGCCAGGGCGTGCACGCGTTCTGCCACTGCCTGCCCGAGCGCTGGCACCAGATGAGCGTGATCCTCAGCGCCGCGTCCAGCCTCAGCTGGGTGGCGCGGCTGACGCAGTCGAGCGACATCGGCGAATTGGTCAGCCTGGCGGAAAACGTCGAGGCGCGCACGGCGCCCATCTTCCTGCCGTATTTGAGCGGCGAGCGCACGCCGCACAACGACGCTGCCGCGCGCGGCGTGTTCTTTGGCCTGTCGACGGAACACGGCCGTGCGGAACTGGCCTACAGCGCGATGGAAGGCGTGGCTTTTGCCATGGCCGACGGCAATGCGGCCTTGCGCAGCGCCGGCACGCATCTGGAAGAAGCATCGTTCGTCGGCGGCGGTTCGCGCAGCCGCTTCTGGGCCCAGCTGTGCGCGAATGCCTCGGGCTTGCACGTGCTGCGCCACGACCACGGCGCAGCTGGCGGCACCATGGGCGCGGCGCGTCTGGCTCAGATGGCGGTGACGGGCTTGCCGCCCGCGCAAGTGTGTACGCGGCCTGCCGTGCAGGAGACAATTGCGCCGCAAACCTCCGCCGTGCTGGACGAACGGCTGGCGCGCTACCGGCGTCTGTATCCGCTGCTGCGCGAGGAATTTGCCGGCGCGGCGGCCGACGGCGTGGCCGGATAGTTAACTTTTCCTTGTAATTTGTTGTTTCTATGTTGAAAGTGTTTCTCTAACGAAAGCGTTGCTTGGTTTTTCATGGGGCGCGCCGCATGATTTCCCTATTTGGTGAGAATTGGATAGTTTTTGGCGGCGCCTTTGTTGCCATCCTGTTCTTGCCGCCGGGAGAAACACATGCAACTTGCGAATCTGAAAATCTCCGTCCGCCTCGGTCTGCTGGGCGCCTTCTTCTTTCTTGCGCTGGTGTTCGTCGGCGCGCGCGGCTGGAGCGCGCTCGACGCGGCCAGTGCGCGCAGCGCGGACGCCATGCAGCGCGCCGTGGCCCTGACGGAGGCCATCGACGCGGCACGCAGCGCGCAGGTGGAATTCAAGATCCAGGTGCAGGAGTGGAAAAACATTTTGCTGCGCGGCGGCGATGCGGCCGCCTTCCAGCGCTACCGCGAAGCGTTCGTCGCCAGCGGCGCGCAGACACGCAAGGAATTGAAAAGCCTGCAATCGATGATGGCTTCGCTGGGGCTCGACACGGCGCCCGTGGCGCAGGCGCTGCGGGCGCACGACGCGCTGGGCGTGAGCTACCTGGCGGCCCTGCAAAAATTCGATGGCGCGCGCGCCGACAGCGCCCACGTGGTCGATGCGCTGGTCAAGGGCATGGATCGTGAACCGACGCGCCAGATCGACGCCATCGTGGCCGCCATCGGCAAACAGTCGCACAGCCTGATGGCGCAAATGAAGGAGCAGGACGCGGCCGCGCACCGCAGCGCCAGCATCGTCATGCTGGCCACCGTGTTGGTGACCCTGGTCGTCGGCAGCGTCACCGTGTGGTGGCTGATCCGCAGCATCACGCTGCCGCTGGGCGCGGCCGTCGGCATTGCCCAGCAGGTGGCGGCCGGCGACTTGCGCGCCGTGGTGGCCGATGGCAGCCGCGATGAAATCGGCGACCTGCTGCGGGCCCTGAAAGCGATGAGCGGCAACCTGGCCGCCATCGTGGGACGTGTGCGCACCGGCACGGACGCCATCGCCATGGCCTCGGCGGAAATCGCCAGCGGCAATATGGACCTGTCTTCGCGCACGGAAGAACAAGCCAGTTCGCTGGAAGAGACGGCCGCCTCGATGATCGAACTGACGTCCACGGTGCGGCAGAATAACGAGAATGCCGACCAGGCGCGCCAGCTGGCTGGCGGTGCGTCCGACGTGGCGCAGCGCGGCGGCGCAGCCGTGGCGCAGGTGGTGCAGACCATGAACCATATCAATGCCTCGTCCAAGCGCATCGTCGACATCATCGCCGTCATCGACGGCATCGCCTTCCAGACGAATATCCTGGCCCTGAATGCGGCCGTGGAAGCGGCGCGCGCGGGCGAGCAGGGGCGCGGCTTTGCCGTCGTGGCGACGGAAGTACGCAGCCTGGCGCAGAGGTCAAGCGCGGCGGCCATGGAAATCAAGCAGCTGATCGGCGAATCCGTGCGCACGGTGGAAGAGGGCAGCGTACTGGCCGGCCAGGCGGGGCGCACGATGGATGACGTGGTGAGCAGCGTGCAGCGCGTAAACGCCATCATCGGCGAGATCGCCGTGGCCAGCGTGGAGCAGCGCGACGGCATCGAGCAGATCAGCATCGCCATCAGCCAGATGGATGGCGTGACGCAGCAGAACGCGGCCCTGGTGGAGCAGGCCGCCGCCGCCGCGGACGCGCTGCAGCAGCAGGCGGCCAGCCTGGCCGACGCCGTCAGTATCTTCAAGCTGCATGGCACGCCCGGCGTGGCCGCAGCGGCGGGTTCCGCCCCGGGCAGGACGCTGTCGCTGGCCTGAAGCGGGCGTGCCACGCGCCGCTTGATGCCAGTCAAGCGGCGCCCGATCAGGCAAATATCGCGCCAAAATTCTTATATTATTTCCTTTCAGCATGTATCTGCGCCCTGCCGCATGGCGCACGTTGCAAAGGAAAACCATGTTCCGTACTTTCCGCCTGCCGGGTGACGCATGACGGCGCTGCTGCTGGCGCTGTGCCTGGCCCTGGCCATGGGGCTCGCCGTGCTGCTGGCTTGCCAGTGGCGGGCGGCGCGCATGTGGCGCATGCGCCATGCGACGGGCGTGGTGCTGCAGGCGGCACAGGCGCAGCGCATGGCAGATGCGCTGGCGCTGCTGCATGCGCTGCCGGCGGCCGTCATCGGCACCGACCATGATGGCGTGGTGCGGTACCTGAATCCCCGCGCCAGCGCCATGGGCGGCTTGCAGGGCGACGATGGCCCGGGCCAGGCCGTGACGCAGCTGCTGCCGCTGTTCCATGACGGCACGCCCATCGACGCGGCGCGCCAGGTGCGCGACTGCGTGGCGCGGCAGGAAGTGCTGGAAGTGGCGCGCGGCGCCGTGCTGCTGCGCCATCTCGACGGCAAGCGCATCGACGTGCAGTACAGCTGCGCCCCGCTGGCGCAGGGCGGCGCGGTGCTGCTGCTGCACGATGTGTCGGCGCGCCGGCGCGCCGAGCAGCAGCTGGAATTCATCGCCCACCACGACGGCTTGACGGGCTTGCCGAACCGTTTGCATTTCCAGATCCGCTTCGAGCACGGCATCGCCTACGCGCGCCGCCACCAGGGGCTGCTGGCCGTGCTGTTCGTCGACATCGACCGCTTCAAATCCATCAACGACAGCCTGGGGCACGAGGTGGGCGACCAGGTGCTGACGGAGTTCGCGCGCCGGGTGCAGCAGTGCGTGCGCAAGGTCGATACGGTGGCGCGCCAGGGCGGCGACGAATTCATCATCCTGCTGACGGAACTGCGCGCGGCGCACGATGCCGAGCGGGTGGCCGAGAAAATCGTCCGCGCCATCGCCGCGCCCTTCGTCATCGGCGAATACAGCCTGTCGGTGGCAGCCAGCGTGGGCGTGGCCCTGTACCCGGACGACGATGACGACGTCAATGCGCTGATCGAAAAGGCCGACCTGGCCATGTATGCGGCCAAGCGCCACGCGCCCGGTACCTGCCAGCGCTATGCGCCGCGCATGCAGACGCAGTCGTATTCGCGCACCATCCTCGAGACGGCCCTGCGCCACGCGCTCGAACGCAATGAATTCGTGCTGTACTACCAGCCGCGCATGGACTTGAAGACGCGCAGGATCACGGGCGTGAAGGCGCTGCTGCGCTGGAAGCACCCGGAACTGGGCCTGATGATGCCGCTCGACTTTTTACCGGTGCTGGAGGAAAGCGCCTTGATCCTGCCGGTCGGCGCCTGGGTGCTGGCCACGGCCGTGGAGCAGGCGCGCAGCTGGATCGCGCAGGGGCAGATGCTGACGGTGTCCGTCAGCCTGTCGGCGCGCCAGTTCTACCAGCGCGATATCGCGCGCAATTCCGCCGCCGCGCTGGAGGCGGCCGGCGTGCCGGGCCATTGCATCGAACTGGAAATCGCCGCCGGCATCCTGATCGACAGCAACCAGAACTGCGAACTGATACTGCGCCAGTTCCGCCAGTTGGGTATGGCAATCGCCATCAGCGATTTCGGCACGGGCGACGCTTCGCTCACTTACCTGAAACGCTTTCCAACGGATGCCGTCAAGATCGAAAAGTGCTTCGTCGACGACCTGGGCAAGCCGGGCGGCGATAGCGCCGTGGTGCGCGCCATCGTGGCGATGGCGCGCACGCTCGGACTGCGCACCATCGCCGGCGGCGTGGAAAGCGGCGAGCAGCTGGAACTGCTGGCCGAGATGGGCTGCGACGAGGCCTTTGGCTATTTTCTCGGCCGCGCCGTGGCGCCCGAGGACATCGAGGCGCTGCTCAAAAGTAGCGAAGCCATTCAGAACTGATAGCGCAGCGACAGCATGGCGTTGCGCGGATCGCCGTAGTAGCCGCCCATGCCCGTCGAATAGTACTTCTTGTCGAAGACGTTATTGACGTTCAGGGTCGCCACCAGCTGTTTGCTGACCTGGTATTGCGCCATCAGTCCCGCCACCGCATACGCCTTCTGCGTGAAGCGTTCGCCATTCGGTCCGCGGTCGTCCATGTAGATATCGCTCTGCCAGTTCACGCCGCCCCCCAGCACCAGGCCCGGCACGCCTTGCGCCAGGCGCCAGGTGCTCCACAGCTTGGCCATGTTCTGCGGCTGGTTGGTCTGGATGCGTGCGCCGGCGGCATTGCGGATGCGGCTATGCGCATAGCTGGCCGTCAGCTGCCAGTCGGGGCGCAACTGGCCCGATACTTCCGCCTCGAAGCCGCGCGTGGTGGCGCCCTTGACCGTGTGATAGGCGTACGAACCGCCGCCCGTGCCGATGATCCAGACATTGCCCGGATCGGCTTCGGCCAGGTTTTCCTGCTTCAGCTGGAAGAGGGCGGCGCTGGTGGTGAGCTTGCCGCCGAAGAATTCGCCCTTGGCGCCCACTTCGTAGTTCTTGCCCTCGAGCGGCGCCAGGAAGCGGCTGTTGACGTCGCGCTGGCTTTGCGGCGTGAAGATGCTCGTGTAGCTGGCATAGGCCGACCAGTTTCGGCCCAGGTCGTAGACGAGGCCCGCATACGGCGTGATCTTGCCGTTTTCGCGCATCGCGTCGTACAGGTCCGTGTCGGCATCGTAATCGCTGCGGATGTCGCGCTTCCAGTACGACAGGCGCGCACCCAGGATCACCGACAGCGCATCCGTCGGGCGCAGGCGCAGCGTCGAATATAGGCCGCTTTCGCGCTCCTTGTCGTACGAGCTGCCCAGGCGCGTGCCGCTGTAGTCGGGCACCGGCATATCGCCATTCCAGGCGTGGATATTCGGCACCGCATGCTCATAGCCGGCCAGACGCCAGCCCGGATAGATGGGGCTATTCGTCTCGAGTTCCGAGGCGCTCACGCCCAGCACCAGTTCGTGCTGGCGGCCGAAGGCCTGGAACGGTCCGCTGACGTACGCGTCGAGCGAGGTCTGTTGTGGCTTGCTGTGCCAGTTGGCCAGCCACAGCCGCATGCCGCCGCCCGTCACGCGGTCCGGGTAGCCATTGCCGGAAAAACCCTGCAAGGCGTCGTACTGGTTGCTGCTGCGGCTGACGGCCAGCTTGGCGATCCAGTCGTTGTCGAAATAATGGTCGAGCGTGGCAAACAGCATGCTCTGCTCGCGGTCATACGTGCTCCACGCGGCCGTGCCGTTCATCGAGCGGGGGAAGCGGGTCTGCGAGCCGTCGGCATAGAACATGGGGAATTCGCGGCCCGCGCCCTTGAGCTTTTCCTGCTGGTAGTTGATGCCGGCGCTGAGCACCGTCGACGGCGTCAGGTCCGCTTCGACGATGGCGTACAGCACGTCCTTTTTCTGCCGGTAGCGGTCGATGAACGAGCGCTGGTCTTCATGCGCGGCGACGAGGCGCGCGCGTACCTTGCCGTCCGCCGTCAACGGCGTCGAGACGTCTCCTTCGATGCGGTAGCGGTCCCATGATCCCAGCTGCGCGCCGGCCGTGGCGGCAAAAGCGCGGCCCGGGCGCTTGCGCACCAGGTTGACGGCGGCCGACGGACTGCCCGTGCCGCTGATCAGGCCCGTGGCGCCGCGGATGATTTCCACGCGGTCGTAGATGGCCATGTCGTAGGTGCGCGCTTCCAGGTTCTTGCTGGTCGGGATACCGTCGAACATGTACGACGTCACTTCGAAGCCGCGTGAAAATACCTGGTCGTATTCGCGCGTGCTCGACGAATGGTCGACCGTGATGCCGGGCGCCTGCACCAGCACGTCCTGCAAGGTGCGCAAGCCCTGGTCGTCGATCTGCTGGCGCGTGATGACGCTGACGGCCTGCGGCGTTTCGCGCAGCGACAGGTTCAGGCGCGTGGCGCTGGTCAGGCCCGCGTAGCCGCGCTTGCCTTCCGTGGTGCCGTCGCGCAGGGCGCTGGAACTGACGGCCACTTCGTCCAGGGTGGCGGCGATTGGCGCGCCCGGCGATGCAGCGCCCGCCTTGCGCAGCACGTAGCTGCGTTCCCCGCTGGGCAGCGCCTCGAGGCCCGTGCCGGCCAGCAGGCGGGCCAGTGCCTGCGGCACCGTGTAGCTGCCGCTCAGGCCCGGCGTGCGCACGCCTTGCAGCAGTTCGGCCGCCGCGCCCACGCTCACTTTTGCTTCGATGGCAAAGCTGGCGATGGCGGCGGACAGTTCGCCGGCCGGCACGTGGAAGACCGTTTGCGCGGCGGCTGGCGCGGCGGCATCGGCCGCCATGGCCGGCGCCTGCGCCAGCGACAGCAGGATCAAGGCGCTGCCGATGGCGCGCGCGAGGGGAGTCAAACGGGGTGGGTGCATGGTCTGGCCTTTCCGGTGAGTGTCGTTGTAAGGTATCGTTGTAATACCTTCAGGACAGGTCACGGCGAAAAAAAGGGCCAATTGTTAACAATTATTTTTTGCGGGCCGCGATGGTGACCCAGTACGGCGTGCGGTACAGCACGTCGACGGGCAGCATGCGCGCCAGACTGTTCAGTACGGCGTCCGTGTCGTCGAGCTGGAAGGCGCCCGACAGGCGCAAGCCCGCCACTTGCGGCTCCACGCGCAGCAGGCCGGGGCGGTAGCGTGACAATTCGGCAGCGAAGGTATCGAGGCGCATGTCCTGCACCGCCAGCATGCCGCGCGCCCACGCATCGGCTTGCAGCGGCGCCGGCGTGGGCAGGCCGGCGTGATTGGCGTCGAAGCGGCTGTGCTGACCCGCCACGAGCGTGCGGACGGTGGCCGATGCCGCGCGCGGCGTGATTTCCACCGCGTGTTCGAGCACCGTCACGCGGCTGCCGTCGTCGTCGACGCGCACGGTAAAGCGCGTGCCCAGCGCGCGGATGCGGCCATGGCAGGTGGCGACGATGAAAGGGCGGCTGCCCGCATGGTCGGGGCGCGTCTGCACCAGCACTTCGCCGCGGCGCAGGGTCAGCCGTCGTTCGCCGGCGCCATACGCCACATCGACGGCGCTGTCCGTGTTGAGCACCACGGTGCCGCCATCGGGCAGCGAGACTTCGCGCCGTTCGCCCACGCCGCTGCGGTAATCGGCCAGCATGTCGTGGCGCACCAGCAGCCAGGCGGCGGGCGCCGCCATCAGCGCCAGCAGCAGTTGCACGGCCACGCGGCGCTGCGGCCGGCGCAGCACGGGCACGGCCAGGTCCGGCGGCAGCATGCCTGCCGTCTGGCTCACCTGCTGCACCCGGTTCCAGGCGCGCGCGTGTTCCGGATCGCGTGCACGCCACTGGGCGCTGGCGGCCAGATCGTCCGGCGTGGCCTGGCCCGATTGCTCCAGCAAATACCATTCGACGGCCTGGCGTGCCACCTTGCGCGACAACGGTGGATATGGCGAAGTGGCCGCGCTCATGCCGGCAAGTCCTGCGCCAGCAGCACGCATTCGGTCAGCGCCTCGGCCATGTAGCGTTTCACGGAGCGCTCGCCGATGCCCAGCTGCGCGGCGATGTCCGCATAGGCATGGCCTTCGATCTGCGCCATGATGAAGACGGCGCGCACCTTCGGTTTCAGGCCGTCGAGCATGGCGTCGACCGCTTGCAGCGCCTGCAGGATTTCCGCGCGCTGCTCGGCCGATGGCACGTGCTGTTCGGGCAGGGCGGCGAGCGCGGCCAGCCACGCGCGTTCCAGCGACTGGCGGCGCAGGTGGTTGATCAGCAGGTGTTTAGCGACGGTCGCCAGGTAAGCTTTGGGCGTGCGCAGGGCCGGCGTGTGCGGCTGCATGGGCGCGCCGGCCAGCAGGCGCGCGAAGGTATCGTGCATCAGGTCGGCCGCTTCGGCAGCATTGCCCAGGCGCCGCTGCAGCCAGTGCGCCAGCCAGCCGTGGTGCGCGCGGTAGTGGCTTTCCAGCTGCGTGGGCAGCAGGGGTGGCATGGCCATGATAATTACAGCACTGCCAGCGCGACGGCGGCCAGCAAGGCCGCCACGCCGATCATGCGCGCCAGGCGCATGGCCTGGTGGGGCGCATATGGCAGCAGCCAGATCAGCAGCAAGCCGCAGCCCGTCAGGCTGCCGACCCAGTAGACGAGGCCATAGCCGCCGCCGGCGATGTGCATGGCCCAGGCCAGGGCCGCCGCCAGCGCCAGCCAGCCCGTCCACTGCAGGCGGCGGCGCAGCGGCGCGGGCGGTTCGGCGCCGCGTCCGTGCAGGTCGGCGTAGTGGCGGTCCATCGCCAGGCACAGCGAAGACAGGCCCGCATAGCACAGGGCAAAGACGAGGAAGTTCGACAGCAGCTCCATCACGCGGCCTCCATCGTCTGCGCCGGTTGTACTGGCGCCGCCTTGGCCGCTTTCACGGGCAGCGGTTTCAACTTGAACGCCGCATACGCGAGGCCCAGGCCCAGCACCAGCACCACCAGGTCGAAGGCGGCCACCGCCACGGGGCCACGGCCCAGGAACAGCGTGACGCCCAGGTGCGAATCGGTGGTGAAGACATTCAGCACGGGCAGCGACGCCAGCAGGAAGGCGCCGGCGGCCAGCTGCATGCGCCACATGGCGCGCGATGGGCGCAGCTGGGCGATGATGGCGGCCAGGGCCCAGGCGCCGAAGAAGCAGGCGATTTCCTCTTGCGGCCGGTCTTCCATCGCCACCGGCAACAGGCGGTTGGCCCAGAAGTAGGCGCCGAAGGCGATCGGGATGCCGGCGATGGCGCCGATGTTGAGCGCCTCGACCAGGCGCAGGCCGAAGCTGGCGCGCTTGCCGGCGGCCAGCGCCTTGGCCTGCTTCTGGCGCGTCTTGACGGCCCACAGCAGGGCGCCCGTGGCGACCATGGCGCAGCCGGCCAGGCCGGACAGGAAGAACAGGGCGCGCAGCAGCGGGCCGCCGAAATGCGCGACGTGCAATCCCACCATCACGCCTTGCGTGGCAGCGGCGCCAGGCTGTGCGTCGCCGTCGGTCGACAGCAGCTTGCCGGAAACGCCATCGAATTCCATCGATGGCTGTTTCGACGACATGTCGCGCCCGCCCGCGCGCGTCAGCGAAATGGTGGCGTTGGCGTCGCCCGGGTGGTTGACGGAAATGCGTTCGACCTTGCCGCCACCCCAGTGCTGTTCCGCCTGGCGCACGAGGGGCGCGAGCGCCGTCAGCGGTGCGGCCACGCCGGCCGGCTTGCTGTCGCCCGAGCGGCCGGGAAACGCTTCGGCGAAGAAGGCGTCCTTGTCGCCCTTGTAGGCGGCCGTGGCGCCCGATGGCATGTACAGGAACATCAACGTGACCAGGCCCGTGTAGGTGATCATGATGTGGTAGGGCAGGGCCAGCACGGCCGTCACGTTGTGTGCATCGAGCCATGAGCGCTGGCCCTTTTTCGGCCGGAAGGTAAACAGGTCCTTGAAGATGCGCTTGTGCGTGACGATGCCGCTGATGATGGAGACGAACATGAACATGGCGCAGAAACCCACGATCCAGCGGGCCCAGATGGCCGGCATGTAGTGCAGGTCGAAGTGCAGGCGGTAGAGGAATTCGCCGCCCCGCGTCTCGCGCGGCTTGGACAGCACATCGCCCGTGGCCGGGTCGGCTTTTTCGCTATGAAAATTGCCGCGACGTCCGCGTTTCTTTTCGCCCGGTTGCGACGGCTTGCTCCAGCCCAGTTGTGTGGCGGGGCTGCGCTCGCCGGGCAGGCTGATGAACCAGCGCGTGGCGCCCGTGGCCCGCTCTTCCATCGCTTTTTGCGCGACCTTGGCCGCTTCCTCGGTGCTCACTTGGCTGGCGGCGGCGCCATGCAGTTCGGGTTGCATCCACAAGGTGATTTCATTGCGGTAGTAGCTGGCCGTGCCGGCGCAAAACACCAGCAGCAAGATCCAGCAGACGAGCAGGCCGGACCAGGTGTGCAGCCATGCCATCGACTGGCGGAAACCTTCTTTCATGCGAGACTCCAGGATAGTGCGTCCATCCACTGCAGGATGGCGGCGATGACGGCGGCCGGCATCAGAAGGCCCAGCCAGGCGCGCAGGGCGCTGCGCGTGGCGAAGGCCCACATCACGGCGCAGGTATAGATGGCGAACGACAGCAAGGTGGCTGTCATGACGGCTTCGGAACGGGCCATGGGCAGGCTCACCGACAGCAGCATGGTGACCAGCGCGGCCAGCACGTAGCCGCCGACGATGGCCGCCACGCTGCGCGAGGCCACGCCGAGCCGGTACACGGCGCCGGCGGACAGCCGCAGGCGCGGCATTTTAATGATGGCTGGCGCTGGCATGGTCAGTCGTGATCCTTGCTGGGCGGCAGGGCCGGGCCGGCCGGCAGCGGCGTCACGCCTTGCGGCTGCACCAGGCTCAGGGTGGTCACGAACATCGCCTTGTCATAGGCTTGCGCGCCGCGCTGGCCGGCCGTCTTGTCCGTGTGCTGCACTTCCAGCACATAGGTGCCTTTCCAGGGCAGCGGGAAGCTGACCAGGCCTTGCGCATCGCTCCACGCTTCCTTGCCCCAGCCCGATTGCACCACGGCGTTGACCTTGGCTTGCGCCAGCGGCTTGCCCTGGTAGCTGACCTGGAACTGGCCTGGTTTGCCGGTTGGCACCAGGTCCAGGGTCAACGCTGGCGTCTGCGCCTTGCCGTCGGCGATCAGGCGCGCGGCCGGGACCCACACGGTGCGCGTGGCCTTGCCATCCTTTTTCTCTTCCCACGACGGGTAGTTGTCTTCCTCGACGATGATGCTTTCGCCGGCGCCCACCTTGCCATTGAGGAGGAACGCGCCGGCCGTCTTGCTTGCCTGCAGCGGCTGCGCGCCCTTGGCCGATACCCACGTCACGTTCTTGATGCTGAACTTGTCGAGCAGGCCGGGCGACGCTTCGCGCAGGTTGTCGCCGAATTCGCCGAAGTACACGCTGGCTGCCTTGCCGTCCTGCTGCAGCCAGATCTGGTGCGCGCTGGCGCTGCCGGAGACGAGGGCTGCGCCCAGCAGGGCGGTGGCGAGGGCGCCGAGGCGCGCGATGGAAGTGATGTGCATGGTGTATCCCTTATCTTGTTATGTGAGTGGAAAATCGGCTCGTATCGTGCTTCAGTACTGGTAGCGCAGGTTCAGCGCCACGTTGCGCGGCTCGCCGTAATAGCCGCCGTTATAGAAGCCCACGCGGCGGAAATACGTCTTGTCGAACAGGTTGTTGACATTCAGGCTGGCCGACAGTTTCTGGCTGATCTGGTAGCGCGCCATCAGGTTGGCCAGCACGTAGCTGCCCTGGCTGACCCGGATCTTGCTTTTGTTCGGCAAGGTGGCTGTCGTGTAGATCTCGTTCTGCCAGTTCAAGCCGCCGCCAACGGTGACGTTTTGCAGCTCGCCCGGCAGGCGGTAGGTGGTCGAGACGCGCAGCATATTGGTCGGCTGGATGGTGTTGGTCAGCACGCCCTTGCCCGTCTTCGATTTGTTGTGCGTGTAGCCGGCGAACAGCTGCCAGCCGCTCAAGGGGCTGCCCGACACTTCCGCTTCGTAGCCTTTGCTTTTCGTGCCCTTGCCCGAAGAGACATAGGGACGGCTGCCATCGGGCAGCACGAAGGTCAGCGGCACCGATTTGTCTTCCTCGCCCAGGTTGTCCTGCTTGGCTTCATACACGGCGAACGAAGCATTCACGGCGCCGTCGAAGAATTCGCTCTTCACGCCCGCTTCCACGTTGCTGCCCGTGATCGGGTCGAGGAAGGCGTTGTTCTTGTCCTTCAGGTTTTGCGGCTTGAACAGGTCGGTATAGCTGGCGTACAGCGAGGTGCTCTTGCTGACGTCGAGTACCATGCCCGCATACGGCGTGACGACGTCGTCCGTCTTGTAGGCGGAGCTGCGCTTCACGAAACGGCCCTGGGTGTCGATGCGGTCGTTATATGTTTCCCAGCGGGAGACGCGCGCGCCGGCCAGCACCTTGAAGTTGTCCGTGACGTTGATGCGCGTGGCGATGAAAGCGCCCGACTGCTTGGTGGTGGCGACGTCGCGCGCGCCCGTGCGCGTCAGCACCGGCTCGGGCACGTCGCCCGTCCAGTGGCGGAAGTCGGGGATGGTGGTGGCGTAGGGCAGCGGATTGGGCAGCAGGGTTTCATTCGTCGTGCCGGTGCGCTTCCAGCCGTTCACGCCCAGCACCAGGTCGTGCTGGCGGCCGAACAGGGTGAAGGCGCCATTGGCCGACAGGTCGAAGTTGTCCTGCTTTTCATCGTAGGGGAAGGCGCCGCTCCAGACTTCCAGGCCGCTGCCATCGCGGTTGGGAAAGCCGCTGCCGCCGTAGAACAGCTTGCCGTTCGAGGAGCTGTCCAGGCGGCCGTAGGCAGCCTTGATCTTCCAGTCATTGGCGAATCGGTGCTCGAGGTAGACGTATTTGTTTTCGAATTCCCGCTCCCAGCTGCTCCACTTGGCCGCCATGTTGAACGAGCGGGGCATGTTGGCCGAGGTGCCGTCCGAGAAGAACAGGGGCGTGGTGCCCCAGCTCGTGCCTTTCGGCGTGTTCTTTTGATAGTCGATGCCGGCCGTCAGCAGAGTGTCCGGCGTCAGGTCCGCCTCGACGATGACGGCGCCCACCAGCTTGCGTTCCTTGTACAGGTCCATATAGGAATGGCGATTCTGGCCTGCCACGACGACTCTTCCGCGGATGCTGCCGTCGGCGTTCAGCGGCGCGCTGATGTCGCCTTCGAGGCGGACTTTGTTCCACGAGCCCACGGTCAGGCCGGCCGAGGCGGCGAACTCCTTGCCGGGACGCTTGTGCAGCATATTGATGGTGGCCGACGGGTCGCCATTGCCGCTGACCAGGCCCGTGGCACCGCGCACGATTTCGATGCGGTCATAGATGGCAGTGTCGAACAGTGCATTGCTGCCGGAATTGACGGCCACGCCGTCGATCTGGTAATTGCCGATGGAAAAGCCGCGCGCCGAAAAGCTCGTGCGTTCGCTGTCGTTTTCCTGCACCGTCACGCCCGTCGACTGCACCAGCACCTCGGCCAGGCTGTTCAGCCCCATGTCGTCCATGCGCTGGCGCGTCACCACGGAAATCGATTGCGGCGTTTCGCGGATGGACAGGCCCATGCGCGTGGCCGTGGCCATCTGCTTGGTGGTGTAGGAACCCGTGTGCTCGGTCGACGCCTTGTCTTGCTGGGCTTGCACCTTGATTTCGCTCAAGGTGGCTTCTTCGGGCTTGGCGGGCGCTTCCGCTGCCAGGGCCGCGCCCGCGCCCAGCGCCGCCGTCAGCAAGGCCGAATGCACGGCGATGGCCAGCGGGCGCATGGCAACCTTGGAAATCGGTGGGGAAAACGGGCCGGCAACCATGCCGGCCAGCGAACGTGCTCGCGCCATGAAACATCCTTCTTCTCGTGCGCCTGCCGTTGTGCGGCACACAGGTATTGATAGGGAAAGGCTTGCTTGGCGTAGTGCCTGGCTGGCGCAGCGTGTCATCCAGCTGCGCACCAGCCGGTGACTGGGAGCAGACTCTGGTGAGAGTCTAAATGTGAATGAGAACTATTCTTATTATAGTGCGGGGTTGCGAGACATGCAAGAGTGCGATGTTGTAAACGAGCACGGCCACCGCAGGGATGCGGCGGCCGTGTGCAGGTCAAACCAGGGGAACGCTTACAGCTGGCCGCGCAGGGTCAGCATGGCGTTGCGTGGTTCTCCATAGAAGTTGGAACCATAGGCGGCCCACACGCGCGTGTAGTATTTTCTGTCGAACAGGTTGTTCACCGTCAGCGACAGCTCCAGCTTGGGGCTGAGGCGGTAGCCTGCCTGCAAGCCCACCGTGGTGACGGGGCCCTGCTCGAATTTCACGGGCCCGTTCAGGCGGTACATGCTGCTGACGCTGCGCAAGCCGCCGCCCACGCTGATGTTATCGAGCGCGCCGGCGAGCCGGTAGCTGGTCCACAGGTTGAAGTTGTGGCGCGGTGCGATGAAGGTGTATAGCTGCGCCTTCTGGTCGTCGCTGCCTTCGAGGGTGCGCGTGCTGGTGTAGGAATAGCCGCTCGTGATGTTCCAGCCCGGCAGGGGGCTGCCGCTCAGCTCGGCTTCCACTCCCTGGCTGCGCATCTTGCCCGCGCCGATGGAAAACAGCGGGTTGGCCGGGTCGGGCATGACGCGGTTTTCATCTTCCATGCGGAACAGCGCCGCATGCGCGTTGACGTTCTTGTCGAACAGTTCCGCCTTCAAGCCCAGTTCGAATTGCTGGCCCGTGCGCGGCTTCAGGGTCTGGCCGGCCGCGTCCGTGGTCGACTGGGGCGAGAAGATGCGCGTGTAGCTGCCGTAGGCCGACAGCTGTTTGTCGAGCTCGTAGACCAGGCCCGCATACGGCGTCAACTTGGCGTTGATCTTGTTGCTGACATCGGTGAACTGGTTGAAATATGCGTTGCGGTTGACGGTACGATTGTCCCAGTGCGTCAGGCGCCCGCCCAGGTTGACGGCCAGGCGCTCCGTTGCCTGCAGGCGGGTACGGGCGTACAGGCCGAACTGCTTGCTGCGGTTGTCATTGCCGTTGGAAAAGGTATAAATGGGCTGCGCGATATTGTTATCTGGATGGAAGATGTTGATTGGCGCATTGTCTCCGCCGCCGTACTGGAAATTCTTGTGTACCTGGCGGTAGTCGGCGCCCACGATCAGGTCGTGGCTGCGGCCAAACGCCTGGAACGGCGTGGCCAGCCAGGCGTCGAGGCCTTGCGTCTTCCAGTGGCTGCGGTAGTTCCAGCTGATCAGGCAGCTGTCACCCGTGACAGGATCGGCCGCACAATCGGACCATCCGAAGTTGCGCGACGGTTCATCCTGTTCGCGGTACAGGGCGGTGACCTTGAACTGGCCGCCGTTGTCCAGTTTGTGATCGAGTTCGGCAAAGTATTCGGTGACCTTTTCCGTGATGTGGTTCCAGGCCGGGTCGAGGTAGGTGGAGCGGGGCACGTCGAGCAGGCGCCCGTCTTCATGTGCGGGCAGGCCGAAGGCGGGACGGCCCTTGTATTCCTGCCAGGTGATGCCGCCCGTCAGCACGGTGCCCGGTGCCAGATCGATGGCGACGGTGCCGTACAGCAGCGGTTTTTCCGCATACACATGGTCGACGAAGGAACGCCGGTGTTCATACGCCGCCACCAGGCGGCCGCGCACCTTGCCATCCGCGCTCAGGGGCCCTGTCATGTCCGCTTCCGCATAGTAGCGGTCCCAGGAACCTGCGCTGAGCACGCCGCTGGCGGCAAAGGTGTCGCGCGCCCGCTTGCGCACCAGGTTGATGGTGCCGCCCGGGTCGCCTGCACCCTGGAACAGGCCGGCGGGGCCGCGCAGCACTTCCACGCGGTCATAGATGGCCAGGCCGAAGCCGGCCGACAGGTCGCTTCCCGTGCTGGCCGGTGTCATCACGCTATCGACCTGCACGGTATCGAGCGCATAGCCGCGCGAGTAAAAATTGCCGTGGTTGCCGCCCGTGCTGCTGGCCTCGACGGTGATGCCCGTCACGCCGCGCATGGCGTCGTCCAGGCTCAGCAAATTCTGGTCGTTCAACTGCTGGCGCGTCAGCACGGAGACGGACTGGGGAATCTCGCGCAGGCTTTGCCGGCCCTTGCCGATGCTCACCGCTTGCGCCGCATACGACTTGGTCAGCTCGCTGTCTAGTGTCGCGTCCTGGCGCGCGCTGACGGTAATCTCCGCCAGGGTCGCCACCTTGCCCGTGGCGGCGGATGCCGGGCGGATGATGACGCTGTTGCCGTCGATGCTGGCGGCAAGGCCGCTGCCGGCCAGCAGGCGCTCCAGGCTGTCGGCCACGCTGAGGGTACCGCTGACGGCGGGCGCCGTTTTGCCCGCCACCAGTTCCGGCGCGAACAGCAGTTGCAAATGGGCTTGCCGCGCCAGTTCATTCAGGGCTTGCCCCAGCGGCTGGGCGGCGATGGCCAGTGTCACGGTGGGTGCCGTTTGCGCCTGCGCCAAGGGAATGCTGCCCAGGGCCAGCATGGCGGCCAGGGCGAGTGGGGCGGGTTGTACATTGAGACGGGGTGACCACATGTTGCATTTCTCCAAGTTAATTGTTTTCGATTAACTTGGTAGACGCGGCAGCGGGCAAAACCCTCACCTGCGAATGCGAACTATTTTCATTTATTTTTTTTGCAGATGCATGGCCGGCGCTTGCGCAGGTGCTTTCTGTGCCATGCGGATCTCGTTGGCGCCGTCGCTGCGCACGATCTGCACGGGCAACAGCTGGGGCAGGGCGGCTGCAAAGCGGTCGAGCTGGGCCAGGCTGAAGCTGCCGCCGATGCGCAGCTGCGCGACGGCGGGATCGCGCACGACGAAGCCCGTGTCGCCATAGCGTTCGAATTCGTCCAGCGCCGCGCCCAGCGGCACATTGTCGAAGGTGATCCTGCCGTTGCGCCATGCTGCCACGCTGCCTGGGGCCAGGCTGGCGACGGCGGACAGGCGGCCGCTGGCATCGCTGCTGACGCCCTGGCCTGCCCGCAGGCCGACCAGATCTTGTCCTGCGCCTGCCACGCGTACATGGCCATGCTGTACGGCCACGCGCAGGCTGCCATCGTGCTCGAGGGTATTCCGAACGGAAAACTGCGTGCCCACCACCGTCACTTTCAAGGGACCGCTCAGCACGTCGAAAGGCTGGCCTTGCTTCGATTGCACCTGGAACAGCGCTTCGCCCTGCGCCAGGCGTACTTCGCGGCGCTGGCGGTACAGGGTGACATGCAGCTGCGTGGCTGTATCGAGCTGCATGCTGCTGCCGTCGGGCAGCGAAACGGCCAGGCGCTGTCCGCGCATGGTGGCATACGACTGGCTGAACGTGGGTTGCCGCCACCACTGGTAGCCGCCCGTGCCTACGCTGAGCAGCAACATGGCGGCAGCCGCATACGGCAAGGCGCGCAGCCAGTGGGGGCGATGAGCGGAGGCTGGCGCAGGGGCAGGTGTCGCCGGCGGCACTGCCCAGCGCGCGGCGACCTGTGCGGGAATCCGGCGCATCGCGCGGTGCGTCTCCTTCAGTTGCGCATATTCCTGGGCGTGCAGCGCATCGGCCGCCAGCCAGGCGGCAAGCTCGGCCTGTTGCTGCGCATCGAGGTTGCCGCGCCGGCTGAACCAGGTGGCTGCTGCCAGCGCCACGCCATCTTGCGTGGCGACAAAAGCGGCATGCTCGCGCATATCAGCCTCGTCCTGCGCGGACGGGCCGAAATCGTGGCGGGGCGGGTGGGCGGTCATGGACGGCATTATGCGCATTCCCGTAGAGAACGCAACTGTGCCTGACAACTGAGCATGCCCCGTGCGATATGTTTTTCCACCATGCTCACGGAAATGCCCATGCGTGCGGCGATCTGCGCGTGCGGCAATTCCTCGAAGACGTGCAGCACGAGGGCGTCGCGGCAGCGCGGTGGCAGGGCGTCGATGGCGGCCACGCAGGCTTGCCAGTCCTGGCTGCTTTCGAGTGCCTGTTCCGGCTGCAAGTGGCGCGGCGCGACCGGGTGCGCGGCCTCCGGCAGCACGTCGAGTTCCTCATGCTGGCGCAAGGCGGCGCGGCGGTGATTGTCGACCAGCAGATTGCGCGCCGTGCGGTACAGCAGTGCGCGTGGTTCGCGCACGGCCGCTTCGCCCAGCACGCGCGCATAGCTTTCCTGCACCAGGTCGGCAGCAGCCTCGCGGTTGCGCAAGCTGCGCCAGCAAAAGTTCAACAGTTCTTGGTAATAGCGTGCAACCACGGCGTCCGATATATGAGTCCGCAGCCAGAAATAGTGCCGCATATGAGAATGATTCTCATTATATGTCATGCCGGGATACCGCGTTAAGCGGCTTGGCGCACCGTGGCAGACGTACAACGCTTTGCCACCAGCCCCGCATGGGTTAACATGCGAAGTTAACATGGAGGCAAGATGGCTATTCAAATCATCAATACGGCGCCGATAGCCGGCCAGCGGCCAGGCACGTCGGGCCTGCGCAAGAAAGTGGGCGTGTTCAGCCAGCCGCAATACCTGGAAAATTTCGTGCAAAGCGTTTTCGACACGCTCGGCGACTGCCGCGGCCAGACCTTGGTGCTGGGCGGCGACGGGCGCTACTACAACCGCGCGGCCATCCAGGCGGTGCTGCGCATGGCGGCAGCGCACGGCTATGCGCGCGTGCTGCTGGGGCAGGGCGGCATCCTGTCGACGCCGGCCGTCAGCTGCGTGATCCGCAAGCAGGGCGCGAGCGGCGGCATCATCCTGTCGGCCAGCCATAACCCGGGCGGTCCCGATGGCGATTTCGGCATCAAGTACAACATCGCCAGTGGCGGCCCGGCGCCCGAAAAGGTCACCGAAGCCATCTACGCTCGCACGCAGGCCATCAGCGAATACCGGATCAGCGATGCTGCCGACATCGACCTCGACACCCTGGGCACCGTGCGCATCGAGCAGATGACGGTCGAAGTGCTCGATTCCGTCGCGGACTACGCGGAACTGATGCAGCAACTGTTCGATTTCGACGCCATCCGCGCCCTGTTCGCGGGCGGCTTGCGCATCTGCTTCGACGGCATGCACGCCGTCTCCGGCCCGTATGCGACGGCCATCCTGGAAGGCATGCTGGGCGCGCCGAAGGGCAGCGTCATCAACGGCCTGCCCCTGGAAGACTTCGGCGGCGGCCACCCGGACCCGAATCCCGTCAACGCGCAGCAGCTGATCGCTATCATGGCCGCCGCCGATGCGCCGGACTTCGGCGCCGCCTCCGATGGCGACGGCGACCGCAACATGATCGTCGGCCGGCGCTTCGACGTGACGCCTTCGGACAGCCTGGCCATCCTGGCCGCCAACGCCAGCGTGGCGCCCGGCTACCGCGCCGGTTTGTCCGGCATTGCCCGCTCGATGCCCACGTCGGGCGCGGCCGACCGGGTCGCTAGCGCGCTGGGCATTCCCTGCTACGAGACGCCGACGGGCTGGAAATTCTTCGGCACCCTGCTCGACGCCGGTATGGCCACCTTGTGCGGCGAGGAAAGCTACGGCACGGGCTCGAACCACGTGCGCGAAAAGGATGGCCTGTGGGCCGTGCTGTTCTGGCTTAACCTGCTGGCAGAGAAGAAGCAACCGGTGGAAGACATCGTGCGCGCGCACTGGGCCACGTATGGCCGCAACTACTATTCGCGCCACGACTACGAAGACATCGACAGCGCCGCTGCTGCGCAGCTGATGGATGCCGTGCGCGGCCAGCTGGCCGTCTTGCCGGGCCAGGTACTCAATGGCTACACGGTGGCGCTGGCCGACGACTTCAGCTACACGGACCCCGTCGACGGCTCCGTGGCCACGCAGCAGGGCATCCGCATCATCATGACGGACGGCGCGCGCATCGTGCTGCGCCTGTCCGGCACGGGCACCGAAGGCGCCACCCTGCGTTTGTACCTGGAGCGCTACGAAGCCGATCCGGCCCGGCACGCCATCCCGACCCAGGAAGCGCTGGCGGGACTGATCGCGGTGGCCGAGCAACTGGCGCAGATCCGCGAGCGCACGGGGCGCGATGCGCCGACGGTGACGACGTAAAAAAGAAGGACGCGTAGGTCGGATTAGCGTGGCAGCGCCACGCGTAATCCGACGACATTGTCAGCAGCGTTGTCGGATTACGCCCTTCGGGCTAATCCGACCTACTTGTATGATTACGCCTTGCCCGGCACCACCGCCTGGCGGTAGTTGTCGACCATCTTGTAGCGCTTCGCATACAGGCCGAAGGCCAGCATGGCCACGGCGGCGAAGGCGGCGAAGAAGAACATCTGGAAGGCCGTCACACTGATGCCGCTTTCGGCGATCTTGCCGATCACGCCTTCGTTCATGACGCTGCGGTTGACGATCAGCACCCACAGATTGCCCACCGTCGTCGACAGATTCCAGAAGCTCATGATGGCGCCCTTCATCGAGACGGGCGCCTGGCTGTACGCAAACTCCAGTCCCGTCGCCGAGACCAGCACTTCGCCGAACGTCAGCAGCGCGTACGGCAGGATCTGCCACATGATGGAGACGGCGCTGCCGCTGTCGAGGGCCAGTTGCAGCAAACCGATGACGATCCACGCCAGCGAGGAAAAGCCGATACCGGCCGTCATGCGGCGCAGGGCCGTCGCTTCCCAGCCGAAGCGGTTCAGCATCGGGTACAGCACCAGATTGTTGAACGGGATCAGGAGCATCACCAGCATCGGGTTCAGCGCCTGCATCTGCGCCGGCAGGAACCAGCTTGGTTTTTCCATGGTGTTCGCTTGCACGATCCACGTCGAGGCCTTCTGGTCGAACAGCGAGAAGAACGGCGTGACGAGGGCGAAGATGACGAGGATGCGCAGTACGGCGCGCACGCCTTCGACGGCTTCGTCAGGGTGGATGCCGCGTGCGCGTTCCAGCTGCATGGCCGTGCCGATGCTGCCGAAGGCCAACAGTAATACCAGCGCGGTACACGCGGAAATCACGAAGCCCCATTCAGGAATGCTGTAGAACGCATACAGGGCGCCGATCACGCCGACGTAGGCCACGTACAGGCCGGGACGCGAGCCGCCGTCGACACGCGCCAACAGGGCCGTACGGGCCACGCGGGTAAACGAATCGGGGTTCGGCGGCGCTGGCGGCACGTGCACGTATTTCTTGGCGCCCATCCAGAAGACGATGGTGGCGGCCAGCATCATCAGGCCGGGGATGCCGAAGGCGATCGAGGGACCGTAGTCGCGCAGGAACATCGGCATCAGCAGCGACGCGAAGAAGGAGCCGAAGTTGATGATCCAGTAGAACAGGTCGAAGACCAGCTTGGCCTTGTGCTTGTTGGTCTGGTCGAACTGGTCGCCGACGAACGAGGCCACGAGCGGCTTGATGCCGCCGGAACCGAAGGCGATCAGGAACAGGCCGAAATAGAAGCCGTTGACGCTGTTTTCAAACAGGGCCAGGCAGGCATGGCCGGCGCAATACACGAGGCTGAGCCAGAAGATGGTGTTGTACTTGCCGAAGAAGCGGTCGGCCAGCCAGCCGCCCAGCAGCGGGAAGAAGTACACGCCGATGACGAAGGTGTGGAACACGTGCTTGGCTTCGCCCGTGCGCTGGTCGATCGGGATCATCAGCAGCAAGGTGCTGATGAGGAATGGCGTCAGGATGTTGCGCATGCCGTAAAAGCTGAAGCGTTCGCAGCCTTCGTTGGCGATGATGTACGGTATTTGCCGGGGCATTTTGCCCGTGGCGGTTTGTGTCTCGGCCGATGACATTGGCTCTCCCCAAGTTTTTTTTGTAAGCCGCGATGCTAAGGCCTGCCGCGTTTGCTTGCAACAGAAAAAACGGCCTGTCCGCTATTTCGCAGGGATTTGTAAGGTATTGATTTTCATAAAGACATTACTTTCGGCACTTGCACGGGCTGGACGGGGCAGCAACAGTTGCATTTGCAGCATGCCATCCGATGCGGGACAGTCTTCCAGGGTAAAACCGCAGTCCAGGTACAGGGTCAATGCCGCGTCGTTGTCCTGTGCCACGGCCAGGCGCACGCGGGCCAGTTCGGGCACGCTGCAGGCGTGCGCGATGGCCGCCTGCACCAGTTGCCGTCCCGCGCCGCAGCCGCGTGCCTGCGGTGCCACGTACACGTTCCACAGGCTGGCCTTGTCATGCACGACGGCAATCGGTTCGCGGCGCAGGCCGGCAATGCCGATCAATTGTTCCTGGTCGAAAGCGCCAAATATTATTTGGTGCGATGTGGCGCGCAAGCGCTCGGCTATCTGTGCCAAGGGCAAGCCACTTTCCGCCGCATGCGTGGTGCAGAAGGCGGCGGGCAGTTCGGCGATGCCGGCCAGGCGCAGCGCGCGGTAGGCGCTGGCGTCGTCTGGCGTGAGGGGGCGGACAGTGATGGCGGGCATGTGGCCGAGTATCGGGCTTCGATGCCAGAAAGTAAAGCTTGCGCTGCAACGCCAGCGTCCCGCCGCAGGGGACGCCCGCATGGAGCGTTACTGCGGCGCGATGCGCTGCATGGGCGCGTTGTCCTTGCGCCATTGTTCCAGGGTGATCAGGTCGCCGCTGGCGATGTCGTCGACGAGGATGCGCTTGCCGTCGGGCGTGACGACGAAACTTTCCCAGCGGTGCGCCGCATCGGGCGTGCTTTCGAAAAAGCTCAGCTGATAGCAGGCGACGCCATCGACGAGGCGCGTCTCGGGCGACGTTTCCATTACGGCGCCGTGTGCGCGGCCGCCCGAGGCCTTTTCGATATGCGCCGACCAGGCCTTGATTTCCGGCAAAGCCAGCAAGGCATCGACGGCGCGCGCGTTCTGCTCTTGCGCCGTCGTCTGGCTGCTCGCGGCAGGGGCATGGTCACCATGCGGCGCGGATTGCTGGTGCAGGTAGAAAGCGCCGAGCCCGGCGGCCAGCAAGCCGGCCAGGATGCCGGCGATGATGGTGGTTTTGGAAGAAGAGGCGCGTGGCGGCATGATGGTGGGATGAGAAAGAACGACGATGGCGGCCATGCTAAAGCAAAACGCACAGGCCGGCAATCGCAGGGGGCCGCCAGTCGGCCGTTCACGCTGTCGATGCCGCATCCAGAGCCAGTTGTTCCGTCTTTCTACCGGTCTGCCTTTCGGTGTTGTTAAAACGGTATAGGTCCGTCAAATTTCCAAAATGAATCAATAAATACTTGTGTGAAATTGCTTATGTGCTAACTTTGGTGCAGGAAGCCATGCTGCAGGCTGCCTGTCGCGCTGGCGAGGCACGGAATATCCGGCTTTGGGCTCAGCGCATCAACGTCCACGGAGAAACGATGAACATGATCAAACGCACACCGCTGCCGGCGCTGTGGAAAAGACCCTGCCTGCCGGTGAGGCGCTTGTCATGCTGCGCCAGCTATCACCGCATGCCGACATGGCCGAAGCCGTTTACCGGCGCGATCTTGCCGTGTCGGAGCGCCAGGAGCGCGCCTGCGATTATGTTACCGCCACGGACGCGCCTGCCTTGCGCAGCGGCTTGCCCGATGGCTGGGTCCGGCTGAATCAGCAACTTGTCAAGCAACTGGGCATGCAGCCGGCGGCGGGACAGGGCGGCCCGCTGCAGCCTTGCCGTGGCGCCAAGGGCTTGCAATATGAGACCTACATCAGGCTGGATGCGGCGGGCCGCCCGCTGGAGGCGGTACTGGCCTTTCGCGGTACGGAAAATACCAGGTATGAGTGGCGCAGCGACTGGATCGCCAACTTCAGCAACGTTGATTTTGGCGTAGGCGCCAATCCCCAGTTCAGCGAGGCCCGGACAGAAGGGGGGCGCCTGATCGAAGCGCTGGTGCGCGTGTTGCCGAAGACGGCGTCCTCGGCTGTCTGCAAGGCAGCCATGGGCCGGGACGAGGGCGTGCAAGCGCCCATCGACCTGGTCGGTCATTCGCTGGGAGGGGGCTTGGCGCAACATCTGGCGTATAGCAGCAAGGCGTGCGATGTGCGCGCGACGGTTGCCTTTGACCCCAGCCCGGCAACCGGCTGGTTCTTCTTGCATTGGCGCAACTACGTGGTGACGAAGGACCCGCATATCTCCCGTGTGTATCTGGATGGCGAGGCGCTGTCGTTTGTGCGCAAGATATCGACCAGATTCAATCACGCGCGCGATTACCGGCGCGACATCCGCATGACTTTTCCCGACGTCGATGTCGGGGCATTCGGGCGGCACAGCATGACGTTGCTGGCTGCCGGCATCAAATATGCCGCGAACGGCCTGCCGCCCGATGATACGGAAAAGCGCATCGATTATGCATCGGCCGTCGTGTATCCGGAAAGCCTGAGCCAGAACTGAGGGCGTGTTCGCGGCAGCGGCGACAAGCGCCAGGCGAAAAAAAAGCTACCTTCCGTAGAAGATAGCTTTTCGGGGCTGCCGGGCTGGGATAAACAGCTTTTGGTCTGCCCATCCTGGCCCGGCGATGCATCCCTGCGCGCCGTCGCCTGCGCGCGGGGACGCCGGACATTACATCATGCCGTCCATGCCGCCCATGCCGCCCATACCACCCATGCCGCCGCCCATGCCGCCGGCTGCTTTGTCGTCAGCGATTTCGCAGACCATGCAGTCGGTCGTCAGCATCAGCGAAGCGATCGAAGCGGCGTTTTGCAGCGCCGAACGGGTCACTTTGGCTGGGTCCAGAACGCCCATTTCAACCATGTCGCCATACGTGCCGTTGGCAGCGTTGTAGCCGTAGTTGCCCGTGCCAGCCAGTACGGCTGCCACGACGACCGAAGCTTCTTCGCCAGCGTTTTGCACGATCATGCGCAGTGGCTCTTCCATTGCGCGCAGGACGATCTTGATACCAGCGTCTTGATCAGGATTGTCGCCCTTGACCGTGATGTTGGCGCGTGCGCGCAGCAGGGCTACGCCGCCGCCTGGCACGATGCCTTCTTCCACGGCAGCGCGGGTAGCGTGCAGTGCATCTTCAACGCGGGCTTTTTTCTCTTTCATTTCGACTTCGGTGGCTGCGCCAACCTTGATCACGGCAACGCCGCCAGCCAGTTTGGCGACGCGCTCTTGCAGTTTTTCACGGTCGTAGTCCGAGGTCGCTTCTTCGATCTGTACACGCACTTGTTTCACGCGTGCTTCGATCGAGGCAGCTTCGCCGGCGCCATCGATGACGATGGTGTTTTCTTTGCCCACTTCGATGCGTTTCGCTTGGCCCAGTTCGGCCAGGGTCACTTTTTCCAGGGTCAGGCCGACTTCTTCAGCGATCACTTGGCCGCCGGTCAGGACAGCGATGTCTTCCAGCATGGCTTTGCGGCGGTCGCCGAAGCCAGGTGCTTTCACTGCGCAAGTTTTCAGGATGCCGCGGATGTTGTTCACAACCAGGGTCGCCAGCGCTTCGCCTTCGATGTCTTCTGCGATGATCAGCAGTGGACGGCCAGCTTTTGCGACTTGTTCCAGTACCGGCAGCAGGTCACGGATGTTCGAGATTTTCTTGTCGCACAGCAGGACGAATGGGCTGTCCAGTACGGCAACTTGTTTCTCTGGGTTGTTGATGAAGTATGGCGACAGGTAGCCGCGGTCGAACTGCATGCCTTCAACGATGTCCAGCTCGTCGTTCAGCGACTTGCCGTCTTCCACGGTGATGACGCCTTCTTTGCCGACTTTTTCCATCGCTTCAGCGATACGCTCGCCGATCGAGTAGTCCGAGTTCGCCGAGATCGCGCCAACTTGGGCGATTTCTTTGGTCGTGGTGCAAGGACGGGCGATTTTCGCCAGTTCTTCGACGGTGGCAGCAACTGCCTTGTCGATACCGCGCTTCAGGTCCATCGGGTTCATGCCGGCGGCAACGAACTTCATGCCTTCGCGCACGATGGCTTGTGCCAGCACGGTTGCGGTGGTGGTGCCGTCGCCGGCGTTGTCGCTGGTGCGGGAAGCAACTTCCTTGACCATTTGCGCGCCCATGTTCATGAGCTTGTCTTTGAGTTCAACTTCTTTCGCTACCGACACACCATCCTTGGTGACGGTAGGGGCGCCGAACGAGCGCTCCAGAACGACGTTGCGGCCTTTCGGGCCCAAGGTGACTTTGACTGCGTTGGCGAGGATATTGACGCCTTCGACCATCTTGGCGCGCGCTGCGTCGCCGAATACTACTTCTTTAGCTGCCATGTTCAATTCTCCTGAGTTTCGGGATGTATCTGTCTACAACGTGGAAACAATTACTTGACGACGATCGCCATGATGTCTTCTTCGCGCATGACCAGCAGCTCATCGCCGTCAACTTTGACGGTTTGGCCAGCGTATTTGCCGAACAGGACGCGGTCGCCTACTTTGACATCCAGAGGACGGACTTTGCCGTCGTCGAGAATCTTGCCATTGCCTACGGCAAGGACTTCGCCTTGATCCGGTTTTTCAGCAGCTGCATCAGGAATGATGAGGCCGGACGCAGTTTTGGTTTCCTGGTCGAGGCGTTTGACGATGACGCGATCGTTCAATGGGCGCAGATTCATACAAAACTCCTTAAAGTTCAATGGATAGGTGTTGCTAAATGAATACATGCCTGGCACAGCGCCAGACCTGCTTTCAGTGACCGCCGTTGAAAGCAGCCCGCAACGGTCAAGCAAACCCCATGTCATCGAGTGCGTGCCAGCTAGGCAGTGGTGGCATCGCGGCGTCGCCCGCCGCGTAGCGTTCCCTGCTGTTGCCCGGCAGACACCATCATGTCCTGAGGATTGCTACGAAAGAGTTTGTTAGCACTCTCTACTAACGAGTGCTAATTATAGGGACGGTAGGGGGCTTATTCAAGGGCTTATTCTCCAGGAAGATAAGCTTAGACGTTCTGCGCAGCCTGCATTTGCGCAGGGTTTGCGCAAACGCAAGCCTCGTTCCCGGGCGTCAGCAACAGGCGCGACTCTAGCATGCCCGTCAGGCGGACGGCGTTCCTGTACGCACAGGAAACACAGTTTTACTATGGACTTTGATAAGATGATTGTAATTGCATATCAATATCGCCATATATCGTCACCTGCACCAGAAAGCACACCATGCCATTGACCACTTCCCGTTCCACCCTGCGCCTGTTGGGCGCCACCCTCATCGGCCTCGCCTGCCTGGGCAATGCCACCGCGCAAACGCCCACCATCGTCGACGAGATCACCGTGGCCGCCTTGACGCCGCAGGAAAAGGAAAGGCTGCTGAACGACCTGTTCAACGATCTGAACAAGGACGACGATGACCAGGAAGCGCACGTGTGGGACAACGGCGGCGACCGTGGCGTGCTGGTCAAAGTCACGTATAACTTCAGCAACTCGGGCATGACGGAACACAGTCTGAAGGCGCACATCTGCCGCGACCTGAAATTCGTCGTCACGGCCGGTGACAAGTCGCAGGACCTGAGCCGCCGTACCTGTTCGCAGAGCAGCGGCCGATGGGACGTGCAGGGCAAGGATCCGGCGCCTGTCGTGTATCCGCCTTTCCTGTCGGACGTGACGGTCGCCAAGCTGAATGCGAAAGAGCAAGCGTTACTGCTCAAGGCCGCCGTGCGCACCGTGAAAGATGAAGAGGATGGCAAGACACGCCAGTGGAGCAACAAGGGCCTGGGCAATGCGGTACCGCTGGCGGTGCGCCTGACGCCCTCGGGCACGGACGGCAAACCTGGCAGCTACGGCCGTACTTGCCGCGATTTGACAATGGTGCTTGACGGCAAGGGTGGGCAACAGACGCTGACGCGCCGCTCTTGCGAAAACCGCTATGGCGGACTCGATATCGAACCCGATTACGTCGACGAGTAAAGCGCTGCCATCACGGCGCTGGCAGATGCGCGCACTTGGCGAAAAGCGCCGGAAAAAGCGTGTATTTCACGGCAACTGACCTGCATTGATGTAAATATGTGTGACAGCGGCGTGATTCGATTGACGCCCATGGAGCGTCCGCCCTATAGTGGCGGGATGATTTCCGAATTCAACGAATTATCCGACAAAATAGGCCTGCTGGCCGAAATGACCCATGCGCTGCGCCGTGAAAACGCGCAACTGCGCAAGGACAATGCCGCGCTGGCCGCCGAGAACGCCCTGTACGTGCAGCGCATGCGCGAGGCGCAGGAGCGGGTCGAAGCGTTGCTGGAAAAAATTCCCGAACTGGTGCAAGCCGGCCTGGAGCAAGCCGCTTCGGAAGCGGGCGCCTTTGCCGAGAACGAGAAGGAAGCGTGATGCCGCGTGTCGATGTCAATATCATGGGCCAGTCCTACAGCATGGTGTGCCGCGACGGCGAAGAGCGCGCGCTGCGCGAAGCGGCGATCTATCTCGATAGCAAAATGAAAGCCATCCGCGACGCGGGCAAGGTCAAGGGCAATGACCGCATCGCCGTGCTGGCCGCCCTGGGCGTGGCTGCGGAGTTCCTCTCCGTGAAGTCGCCGCAAGGTCCGCTGTCGGAATTGACGATCCTGGAAGTGAAGCAGAAAATCTCGGCCATGCACACGGTATTGGATAGCGCTCTGACGCCCCAGGAAAACCTTTTTTAAGCGTGCACGCGACGATTTGTCTTTGCGATGCGCGATCAAAGGAGTAAACTTGGGTCTACCCTGCGGTGTTCGCGATTGCCATATATTCCTTGAACCATTTATGCGCATCGGTTGCGAATTTTGTTTGATGGGAGTGAGCGTCGCTCGTTCGACGAACCCGAAATTGAACTAACGTGACCACCTTGAACCGTTTGGTTCGGGATGCCGGCATAGCGGCACAGGCGGGGCCCAATTCGCAGTAACTTGGTAGTACAACTGAAAACGGTTGCAGCATTGATGCGCAACCGTTTTTTTACGCCTGTCGCTTTGATACGGAGTCTGCATGAAACAATACTGGCTGATGAAATCCGAACCCGATGAAGTGAGCATCGACGACCTGATGGCCGCGCCCAAGCACACCATGCCGTGGTTCGGCGTGCGCAACTACCAGGCGCGCAACTTCATGCGCGATGGTATGCAGCCGGGCGATGGCGTGCTGTTCTATCACTCGAGCTGCCCGCAGCCGGGCGTGGCCGGCGTGGCCGAAGTGGCCAGCGGCGCGTATCCCGATCACAGCCAGTTTGAAGAGGGTGGCAAATATTTCGATGCCAAGGCCACGCCGGAGCAGCCGCGCTGGATCAGCGTCGACGTGCGCGGCGTAAAGAAGACGGCGCTGCTGCCCCTGTCCGAGATGCGCCAGATGCCGGAACTGGAAGACATGCTGCTGCTCAAGAAAGGCAGCCGGCTGTCGATCACGCCCGTGACGCCGGCGCAATGGAAAGTGATTACCAATAAGCTGAAAGGCTAGGCTTCGACCCGGTTGCGGCCATTCTGCTTGGCCCGGTACAGGGCCTGGTCGGCGGCGGCCAGCAATTGTTCCGGCGTCTGTCCTGCGTCGCTCAAGGCCAGGCCGATGCTGGCCGTTACCAGGCCGCCGCGCGACGGCGCGTGGACGATGGCGGCCGCGGCGATCGCTTCCTGCATCTTGTGCGCCACGGCCAGCGCGCCGTCGCCATCGGTGGCGGGCAGGATGGCGGCAAACTCCTCGCCGCCGAAGCGCGCCGCCAGGTCGCTGGCGCGCGGCAGCGCCGAGTGCAGGGCGGCCGCGATCCGCACCAGGCAGGCGTCGCCATACGGGTGGCCGAAGGTATCGTTGAGGCTTTTGAAGAAATCGATATCGATGATCAGCAGCGCCAGTCCTTGATGGTTGCGCGCGGCGCGCTGCCACTCCAGCTGTAATGTCTGGTCGAAGCAGCGCCGGTTGGCGATGCCCGTCAAGCCATCCGTCAGCGACAGTTTTTCCAGTTTGTCATGCGCGGCGCGCAAGGCCAGCTCGCTTTGCATGTAGCGGCTTTGCAGGGTGGCCGAGCGTAGCGCGTGGACCAGCAGTGCGACGAACAGCGACGCCGCCGCCAGGTAGAAATGCGCGCGCATGACGGCAAAGCCCAGGCCCAGCAAGGCGGCCGTAAAGAAGATGGGACTGAAATTGTCGATCAGCAGGGTCAGCTTTTGCGGGGCTTGCTGCGCCTGCGTATTTTCGGCTGCGGATTGCGCCGCCGTGACGCGCGTAGCCAGCAGCACCAGCAGCAGGAATGGCAGGCTCGGCAGCACTTCGCTCCATGCTTGCGTCACGCCATGCAGGGTCAGATAGTTATATGTGGCCGCGCAGCCCGCATAGCACCATAAAAACACCGTCAGGAACAGGTAAAAGCGGCCTTGCCCGCCATCGCGGCGGTGCGCCAGCAGGCGCAGCGAAGCGCAACAGGCCAGGACCAGGTTTTCCACGTTGTAGGTCAGCACCAGCAGGCTGGCGGGAATCGGCGCGATCGAGCGCTGGTCGAATGGCGACACGGAAAAGATGACCGTATAAGCCAGGTACGCCGCCAGCAGCACCTGCACGGCATCGAGCCATTGCAAGGTGCGCGAGGGATGGTTGTGCGTTACGGACGAGATGGCCAGCAGCAGGGGCGCGCCATACATGAAATAGGCGAAATCGGAAAAATACGTGGCGTCGGAGGCCACTTGTCCGCTCAGATCCTGCCAGGCCGACAATATCATGCCCGTGCTCCAGAACAGCATGGCCACGGCGAACAGGGCCCAGCCTGTCCTGGCGGCGCCTGCCGCGCTGACGTAGGCGCAGCGGCAACAGGCGGCCAGCGCCAGCAGGGGCGAGACAATACTGAATGCATAGCTGACGTACGGGGCGCGCGTGCCTGCCCAGGCCATCAAGGCCAGCTGGGCCAGCACATAGCAGGCGGCCAGCGCAATCGAGCATGTCAGCTTTCGCCCTGCAGGCGGCATGGCAAGGCACTCCCCGGTGGCGTCGTGGCGTGCCGCCGGTATGGCGGCACGTGAAAACGATGATACCGAGATGTCAACGGCAAGTCTATTCCACGAGGAAATTTAATTGCGCTGAGGGAAATGTTGCGGAAGGAGACGGTGGCGCGCCTGCCGGGCGCGCCACCGGGGGAGCAGTGGTTTTTTACGTGTTTGCCGGACGCGCCTTGGTGGGCGGGGTGCCCATTACCTGGCTTTTATACGCCCACACCAGCAGCGCGATGGCGCCGACGATCATCGGCAGGGACAGCATCTGGCCCGAGGTGATCGGCACGCCCAGCCACACGACTTCCCAGTCCGGCGTGCGGAAGTATTCGGTGAAGAAGCGCGCGCAGCCGTACAGCAGGGTAAACATGGCGCCCACGGCCATGCGCGGACGCTGCTTGCGCGCAAACAGCCACAGGATGATGAAGACCAGGATGCCGTCGACCAGCATCTGGTAGAGCGGCGACGGGTGCACGGGATATGGAATGCCTGGCCACTGCATGGCCCACGGCAGGGTGTCCGGCGCGATGCGGCCCGGCAGTTCGGCATTGATGAAGTTACCCAGACGGCCGGCCGCATAGCCGAGTGGCACCAGCGGGGCGATGAAGTCGAGCACGTCGAACAGGTTGCGGCCCGCCTTGCGGCCCCACAGATACATGGCCAGGATGACGCCGAGGAAGCCGCCATGAAAGGACATGCCGCCATGCCAGACCATGAAGATCTCGAGCGGGTTGTGCATGAAATATTCGGGACGGTAGAACAGCACTTCGCCCAGGCGCCCGCCGATCACCACGCCCAGCATGCCGTAGAACAGCATGTCATCGAGGTCTTCCTTCTTCCAGCCCAGCACGGCGATGTGCGGCTGCTTGATGCGCACTCTGCCCAGGATAATGAACAGGGCAAAGGCCAGCACATACATCAGGCCGTACCAGTGCACGGCGAGCGGGCCGATCTGGATGGCTATCGGGTCGGGCATCGGGTGTATCAGCATGGGGTTTCTTTCTTTGTTTAAAGCCAAGGTTGCGTAGTATGGGGGCGCTGGCCGTTTTTTGTCTTAGCGGCCACTTAATTTTAATCGGCGGCTGCGCCGATCTGCTTGCGCAGCAGCGCCAAAAAACCTTGCAGCACGGCGGACGGATTGTCGCGGCGCCAGGCCAGGCCCGTTTCCACCAGCGGCGTGGCGTCCTGCAGCGGCCTGTATTCTACGCCCGGGCGCATCAGATTCGATACCGATTGTGGCACAAGCGCGATGCCCATGCCAGCCGAGACGAGGCTGACGATGGTTTGCATCTGGATCGCTTCCTGGCCGATCTGCGGCGTGATGCCGGCCGCGCGGAAGACGCCAAGAATGGCGTCGTGCAGGGCGGGAGAAATGGCGCGCGGGAAAACGATCAAGGGCAGGGGCGGCACGTCGCACAGGCGCACGGGGCCCGGCGTATTCAATATGCCGAGGCCGGACGGCGCGGCCAGTATCAGCGGTTCGGCCAGCACGGGCAGGTAATCGAGTTCCCCTTTTGCCTTCTCGGGTAGCGGGGGGATCAACAGGCCCGCATCCGTGCGCCCGGCCAGCAGTTCGTCGAGCTGCAGGTCCGAGGTGGCTTCCTGTAGCTGGATGTGCACTTGCGGATAGGCCGCCTGGTACGCGCGCAGCAGGGGCGGCAGCACGCTGTAGTCGGCCGACGAGACGAAGGCCAGGCTCAGCCGTCCCGCCTCGCCCTGTGCGGCCCGCCGTACCAGCGCGGATAAATCCTGCGCCTGCGCCAGCAACCGGCGCGCCTCGGGCAGCAGGGCCGTGCCGGCCGGTGTCAGCTGCACTTCGCGCCGCGTGCGCACGAACAGCGGCGCGCCCAGCAATTCTTCCAGCGCCATGATGGTTTGCGACAGAGGCGGTTGCGTCATGTGCAGGCGCGCGGCGGCGCGGCCGAAGTGCAATTCCTCGGCGACGGTGACAAAGTAGCGCAGCTGGCGCAGTTCCAGGTTCATATGTGTTTCCATGCGGATTGATTGCTGTGATATGTAAAACGACTCACAGACACGTGCATCATATATTTGACAGTGGGGCGCGCGCAAGGCAATCTGGCGTACCCCCACTGCATGCAGGGTTTTACTGCAGATCCGCACAGTCAGGCACCAACACTTTTGGAAGGTCCATCATGCCGCAATACCGCTCCCGCACCACCACCCACGGCCGCAACATGGCTGGCGCCCGCGCCCTGTGGCGCGCCACCGGCATGAAGGACGGCGACTTCGACAAGCCGATCATCGCCGTCGTCAACTCGTTCACCCAGTTCGTGCCCGGCCACGTGCATTTGAAGGACCTGGGCCAGATGGTGGCGCGCGAAATCGAAAAGGCCGGCGGCGTGGCCAAGGAATTCAATACCATCGCCGTCGATGACGGCATCGCCATGGGCCACGGCGGCATGCTGTATTCGCTGCCGTCGCGCGACCTGATCGCCGACTCCGTCGAATACATGGTCAATGCCCACTGCGCCGACGCCATGGTCTGCATCTCGAACTGCGACAAGATCACGCCGGGCATGCTGATGGCCGCCATGCGCATCAACATCCCCGTCGTCTTCATCTCGGGCGGGCCGATGGAAGCGGGCAAGGTCGTCAAGGTTGTCAACGGCAGCCAGAAGATCATCAAGCTGGACCTGGTCGACGCCATGATCAAGGCGGGCGACAGCACCGTGTCCGACGCCGACGTGGCGGAAATCGAACGCTCGGCCTGTCCGACCTGCGGTTCCTGCTCCGGCATGTTTACGGCCAACTCGATGAACTGTTTGACCGAGGCGCTGGGCCTGGCCCTGCCCGGCAACGGCACGATTCTGGCCACGCACTCGGACCGCCAGCAGCTGTTCCTGCGCGCGGGCCGTTTGATCGTCGAACTGGCCAAGCGCCACTACGAGCAGGATGACTACTCGGTGCTGCCACGCTCGATCGCCACCAAGGCCGCGTTTGAAAACGCCATGGCGCTCGACGTCTCCATGGGCGGCTCGACCAACACCGTGCTGCATTTGCTGGCCGCCGCGCACGAAGCGGAAGTGGAATTCACGATGGCCGACATCGACCGCATCTCGCGCAAGGTGCCGTGCCTGTGCAAGGTCGCGCCGATGACGGATAAATACCATATCGAAGACGTGCACCGCGCGGGCGGCATCGTGGGGATTCTGGGCGAACTGGCGCGCGCCGGCCTGCTCAACACGACTCTGCCGACGATCCACGCGCCGACCCTGGCCGACGCCATCGCGCAAAACGACATCAAGTGCACGGACGATCCGGCCGTGCATGAACTGTTCCGCGCCGCGCCGGGCGGCGTGCCGACGCAGACGGCGTTCTCGCAATCGGAGCGTTTTGCTGCAGTCGACACGGACCGCAGCACGGGCTGCATCCGCGACAAGGCCCACGCCTATTCGCAGGATGGCGGCCTGGCCGTCTTGTACGGCAACCTGGCTGAAAAGGGCTGCATCGTCAAGACGGCAGGCGTCGATGAAAGCATCTTGAAATTCTCGGGCAAGGCGCGCGTGTTCGAAAGCCAGGATGCGGCCGTCGCTGCCATCCTGGAAGACACCGTGCATGAAGGCGACGTCGTCATCATCCGCTACGAAGGCCCGAAAGGCGGCCCCGGCATGCAGGAAATGCTGTACCCGACCTCGTACATCAAATCGAAGGGCCTGGGCAAGGCGTGCGCGCTGTTCACGGACGGGCGCTTCTCGGGCGGTTCTTCTGGCCTGGTGATTGGCCACGCTTCGCCGGAAGCGGCCGAAGGCGGCGCCATCGGCCTGGTGGAAGAGGGCGACTTCATCGACATCGACATCCCCGAGCGCACCATCAACCTGCGCGTGACGGATGCCGAACTGGCCGCGCGCCGCGCCGCCATGGAAGCGAAGGGCGACGCGGCCTGGCTGCCCGTCAACCGCGACCGCTATGTCTCGCAGGCGCTGCAGGCGTATGCGGCGCTGACGACGTCGGCTGACCGCGGCGCCGTGCGCGACCTGTCCCAACTGAAGAAGCGCTGATCTGTTGCGCAGGTAAGACAAGCGGCCCCGATCTACTGCGCGGGGCTGCTTGTCGTTACATCGCCTTACAAACAACATGGTCATGGACGCGCAGATGGGGCAGAATATGAATGCCTAATCGCTACTACACTGCGTTACTACATTGAAACGCTTGATCTGGGCTCGTGGTGCATCTGCGGAAACACAGTAAAATGCCGCAGGAAGTAACTTTGGAGAAAAGACAATGAAACGTTTTATGTTGGTGAGTGTATTGACCGTATCGGCTCTGGCATCGCAAGCAGCGTTGGCCAATCCGGATCTGGCGAAAGCAAAAAACTGCATGGCTTGCCATGCGGTGAGCACGAAACTGGTGGGCCCTGCGTTCAAGGACGTGGCTGCCAAGTACGCTGGCCAGAAAGACGCTGAAAACAAGCTCGTGGCGAAAGTCATGAAGGGCGGTTCCGGCACCTGGGGCGCTATCCCGATGCCAGCGAATCCGCAAGTGAGCGATGCTGAAGCCCACACCCTGGTCAAATGGGTACTGGCGCAGAAATAATCTGTGCCGCAGTACCTGCAATTAGCGCGCCGGCAATCCCGGTGCGTTTTTTTTGCCTGCGACCTTTTGCAGATTGCCCATGTCTTCCAGTGTCGCCCGCACCGCCTCGTCGAGCGGCGTATGCGGCTCCCGGCCCAGCACGGCCAGCAGCCGCGCATTCTCCATGCACAAAGGAGTTTGCCACAGATAGCGCATCTCGCGCATTTCACGCAAGGTCGCCACGAACGGCGACGCCAGCGCCACCAGCCACCACGGGAAACGCCGGATGGCGGGTGCAGCTCCCGTCGCTTGTTCCACCACGCGCGCAATCGCCCCCGTCATTTGCCGGCCGTCGTGGTCCCAGTGGCCGGCCATGTGAAAGCGGGAGAATGCGGGCAAGGTGGCGCGCATGGCCAGCAATTGCAGCATCGTGCGCGCCACGTCGGGCAGGTAGGACCACTGGTGGCCGATGCCGGGCAGGCCCGGATACAGCACGCTGCGCACCCTCTGGCCCGGTTTGACCAGGCCCTGCGAAAACCAGTTATTGCCGGCGCGGGGGCCGAAGAAGTCGCCCGCGCGCACGATGATGACCCTGGCGCCCTGCGTGCTGGCCCGTTCCAGCCGTGCTTCCAGTTCCACGCGGATGGCGCCCTTGCGCGTCTGCGGGCGCTGCGGCGCGTCTTCCGCCAGCACCGGGAAGGCGTCGGGGCCGAAGTTGTACACGGTGCCCGGCAGCACGATGGTGGCGTTTTCGGCAATCGCCGCAGAAATCGTGTTGTCGAGCATGGGCAGCACCAGCTGGCCCCAGTTGCGGTAACCGGGCGGGTTGACGGCGTGCACGATGACGGCGCAGCCTTTGGCGGCCGCCAGCACGTCCGCGCGCGATAGCGCGTCGCCGTGCAGCCATTCAATGCCGTCGCCGCGTGACGATGGCGTTGCTCCCCGCGTCAAGGCGCGCACCTGCCAGCCTGCCGCCACGAGCTGGCGCACCATCTCGCCGCCGATGCCGCCCGTGGCGCCCAGTACCAATGCCGTTTTGTCCATATTGTCCTCCGTGTGGTTGATTGAGCCAGTATCTGCCGCGCAGGGCTAATTGGGAATTGACGAGCATCGACCACAGGCTATACATTTATGTATGACTACCTCGATTGCCTGGGAATACTACCGTTCGCTGCTGGCCGTGCTCAAGCATGGCTCCCTGTCCGGCGCGGCCCGCGCGCTGGCCATCACGCAACCGACCGTCGGCCGGCATATCGCCGCGCTCGAGCAGGCACTGGGCGCGACCCTGTTTACGCGCTCCCAGCTGGGCTTGCTCCCCACGGAAGTGGCGCTGGCGCTGCGGCCCCATGCGGAAACCATGGAACATACTGCGGCCCTGATGGAGCGCGCCGCCAGCAGCCAGGGGCAGGGCGTGGCCGGTGTCGTGCGCATTGCGGCCAGCGAAGTGGTGGGCGTGGAGGTGCTGCCGCCCATCCTGGCCAGCTTGCGCGAACGCCATCCGGACCTTGTCATTGAATTGGTATTGAGCAACAAGGTGCAGGATTTGCTGCGCCGCGAGGCGGACATCGCCGTGCGCATGCTGCGTCCGCGCCAGGAGCAACTGGTGGCGCGCAAGGTGGGCGATATCGAACTGGGCCTGCATGCGCACGTGGACTACCTGGCGCGGCAGGGCACGCCGCTGGCACTGGCCGATCTGGCGCAGCATGCCGTCATCGGCTACGACGAGGCGAGCCCCTTCGTGCGCAACGCGGGCGCGGCTTTCAACGGATTTACGCGGGAAAATTTTGCCTGGCGCTGCGACAGCGACCTGGCGCAGCTGGCCCTGATACGGGCAGGTGCCGGCATCGGCGTGTGCCAGGCGGGGCTGGCGGCGCGCGATCCGGCCCTGCGGCGCGTGTTGCCGCAGGCGTTTGCGCTATCGATGGAAACCTGGATCACCATGCATGAAGACTTGCGCGGCAGCCTGCGCTGCCGCGCCACCTTCGACGCGCTGGCCGAAGGCTTGCAGGCTTACGTGGCGACGCAGCCGCTTACTTGACCACTTCCATCTTGGTTTTCTTGCCATCACGGTAGGTAAACAAGGTCAGCGCGCCATCCTTGATGTCGCCGTTGGCGTCGAACGAGATCGGGCCCGTCACGCCCTGGTACTGCACCTTGGCCAGGAACGGCAGGTAGACGGACGGTTTCGACGATTTGGCGTTGGCCATGGCGGTGGCCATGGTCATCACGGCATCGTAGACGTACGGCGCGTACAGCTGCACTTCCATGTTGTACTTTTGCTTGTAGCGGGCGCGGAAATCATCCATGCCTTTTTGCTGCGCACCCGTCACGCCGCCCGCTTCCGCGCAGGTGACCATGTCTTCGCCCACGGCGTCGCCGGCCAGCTTGCCCAGCGGTTCCGTGCACAGGCCGTCACCGCCCATGAACTTGGCCTTGATGCCCAGCGCCTTCATCTGGCGCAGCATGGGGCCGCCCACGGAATCCATGCCGCCAAAGAAGATCAGGTCGGGATTTTTCGATTTGATGCTGGTCAGAATGGCATTGAAGTCGGTCGCGTTGGCATTCGTAAATTCCTTGCCGACGATTTGCACGCCTGGGGCCGCCTTCTTGGCCCCCTTGACGAACTGTTCCGCCACGCCCTGGCCGTAGGCCGTGCGGTCATCGATGACGGCGATTTTCTTCGCCTGCAGCTTGCCCACGGCATATGCGCCCAAGGTGCCACCCAGTTTGTTGTCATTGGCGACGACGCGGAAGGCCGTGTTGAATTTCTGCTGGGTGTACGTCGGGTTGGTGGCCGCCGGCGAAATCTGCGGAATGCCGGCATTGAAGTAAATGCGCGAGGCGGGAATCGTCGTGCCCGAGTTCAGGTGGCCGACGACGCCGTTGACCTTGGCGTCGACCAGCTTTTGCGCCACGGCCGTGCCCTGCTTGGGATCGGCTGCGTCATCTTCGGGGACCAGCACGAATTTCACGGCTTTGCCGTCGATCTTGAAGCCTTTGGCGTTCAAGTCCTCGATGGCCATCTTGGCCGCGTTCTCGTTATCCTTGCCCAGGTGGGAGCTGGCGCCAGAGACCGGGGCGACGTGGCCTATCTTGATGATTTCCTGTGCGCCCGCATGGCCGGCAAAAGCGAGGGCAAGGGCGAGAGGAAGGACTTTGGTCTTGAGCAGCATAAACATTCTCCAATGGATAAAGATACGGCGGCGTCTCGTGAAAACCGCTTCGACAGGCGGTACGTGTGAAGAAAGGTACAACAAAAAACAGGCGGCGCAAAGCCGCATTTCGGGCTTTTTACATTTTGTCGCAACAATCACCAAAGTGAGGCGCGATGCACCGATTTCGCAGGCGCGAGCGCACCAAAGAATGGCGTTGGGGAGGAGAATAGAGTAGGTCGGGTTAGCGCGCAGCGCGTAACCCGACATTGCGCAGCATGCTCAGGCTTGCGCAGGTGGGTGCAAATGTCCCAGTTCATGACTGACCGCATGCGCCACGATCTGCTCCAGCGACTGCTGCAAGTCTTCGCGCAAAGCGCCGCGCATGCCGATCAGGGCGTTTTGCAGGGCCGTCTGCAGGACATGGGCGATGCGCTCTTCCAGCAGATGGTCGATCTTGCCCTGCACCTGATGCAGGATGCGCTGCGTCAGCCGCTGTTCGATGGCGTCCCAGTCGGGCTGCGCCACCGTTGGCGGCAACGCCGGCGCTTCTTCGACGGCAGGCGCCGCTGCGGCGGGCGCGACGGCCTCCGCCACTTCCGGCCCCAGCAGCACCTCCGTCAGCAGGGGGATGCCCTGGTCGAATGGCTGCTGGCTCATGTCTTCCCTGCCACGAAGTGGGTCGGCTGTACGTTTTGCTGGCGGTAGTGCAGGAAGCGCTGACGGCCCGCCTGCGCATCTTGCTCGTCGATGGAAACGATCTCGAAGACGCGCTGGAACTGCGCGTAGTTGGCGGGCGGCAGTTGCGACAGGTTGACGAGGATGTCGTGGTGCGGCAGCTCGGCCGTTTCGTCATCGGTCAGGATGATCGGCGTTTGCGCCGCCAGCGGATCGCCGGCCAGCACGTGCGGCAGGAAATCCGTGGCGGAAATGGTCCACATGGCGCTGTTCAAGGCGTCGAGCTGGGCGCTGTCGGCCACCAGCACGACGACCTTGTTGCCGGCCATATAGGCCTTGCGCGCCAGACGGCAGGCATACGCCAGCTTGTCCGGCACGTTGCTGTGAAAATCGACGCGGCTCATGGCGATCAAGCGGCCATGCCGCTGTGGCGCAGCAGGGCGTCGATGCTCGGCTCGCGGCCGCGGAAGGCCGTAAACGATTCCAGCGCGGGACGCGAGCCGCCGACGGACAGGATTTCCTGCAAATAACGCTTGCCTGCCGCCGTGGTGGCGTCCGGTCCCAGCGCCTTGGCTTCTTCAAACGCCGCATAGGCGTCGGCGGACAGCACCTCGGCCCACTTGTAGCTGTAGTAGCCAGCCGCGTAGCCGCCGGCGAAGATATGTCCGAAGGCATTCTGGAAGCGGTTGAACGGGGGCGGGATGAGCAGCGAAAACTTGGCGCGCACGCCGTCGATCAGCTGCTGCACGCTCTGGCCCGTGCTGGCATCGTAGTCATAGTGCAAATGCATGTCGAGCAAGGAGAACTCCACCTGGCGCAGGGTTTGCAAGCCGGACTGGAAATTCTTGGCCGCCAGCATCTTGTCGTAAAGCGCGCGCGGCAGCGGCTCGCCCGTGACGGCATGCGCCGTCATGTGCTCGAGCACTTCCCATTCCCAGCAGAAGTTTTCCATGAATTGCGATGGCAGTTCCACGGCATCCCATTCGACGCCGGCGATGCCAGACACGCCCAGTTCGTCGACGGCGGTCAGCATATGGTGCAGGCCGTGGCCGAATTCGTGGAACAGGGTGATGACTTCATCATGCGTGAACAGGGCAGGCTGAGCCTTGCCGTCGACCACGGCCGGCTCCGTGAAATTGCAGGTCAGGTAGGCGATCGGCGTTTGCACGTGTTGTGCGTCGGCGCGGCGGCCGCGCGCGTCGTCCATCCAGGCGCCGCCGCTCTTGCCGGCGCGCGCATACAGATCCAGGTAGAACTGGCCGACCAGCTTGCCGTCGCGCTCGATGCGGTAAAAACGCACGTCCGGGTGCCAGACGGGCGCCGTATCGGGCTTGATCTCGACGGCGAACAGGTTCTGGATCTGGCGGAACAGGCCGTCGATCACCTTGTGTTCAGGGAAGTACTGTTTGACTTCCTGGGCCGAGAACGCGTAGCGCCGTTCCTGCAGCTTTTCGGAAGCGTAAGGCACGTCCCACGCCTGCAGCTCGGCGATGCCCAGTTCTTCGCGGGCGAATTGTTTCAGTTCTGCCAGGTCCTTCTCGGCGAACGGACGCGCGCGCTTGGCCAGGTCTTCCAGGAAAGCGATGACTTGCGCGGGCGAGGTGGCCATTTTGGAGACGAGCGACACTTCGGCGAAATTGGCGTAACCCAGCAGTTTTGCCTCTTCGTCGCGTAATTGCAACAGAGTGACGATATTCTGGGTATTGTCCCACTCCTCTTTCTTGCTGAAGACGTCGCCCTGGTCCGACGCCTTGGTGGCGTTGGCACGGTAGATGGTCTCGCGCAGCGCACGATTGTCGGCAAATTGCAGGATCGGGTAGTACGACGGGAAGTGCAGCGAGAATTCATAGCCCTGCTTGCCCGCTTTTTCGGCGGCGGCACGCGCGGCGGCTTTCACGTCGTCGGGCAGGCCAGCCAGGTCAAGCTCGTTCTCGACCAGCAACTTGTAGTCATTGGTGGCGTCGAGCACGTTTTCGGAAAAACGCGTCGAGACGGCCGCGTGTTCTTCCTGGATGGCGCCAAAGCGCTCTTTCTTATCCTCGGGCAACTCGGCGCCGCCCAGGCGGAAGTCGCGCACGGCATTGTCGACGATGCGTCGGCGCGCCGGCGACAGGCTGGCGAAATCGGCACGGGCCTGCAATTGCTTGTATTTGCCGAAGAGGATTTCGTTCTGGCCCAGCTCGGTCCAGAATTCCGTCACCTTGGGCTGGTTCGCATTGTAGGCGGCGCGCAGCTCGGGCGTGTCGACCACGCTATTCAAGTGGTTGACGATGCTCCAGGCGCGGCCCAGGGTTTCGGCGATGTGGTCCTGGGGCGCGACGAAGTTTTCCCAGCTCACTTCTTCCATGGGCGCTTCCAGCTGCGCCACCGTGGCGCGTGCCTGTTCCAAAAGAGTATCGATGGCAGGCGTGACATGCTCGTGCGTGATCGCGTCGAAGCGTGGCAGGCCGGAAAAATCAAGCAGGGGGTTGGTATTCATCGTCGGTTCCATCCATATATAAAAGGGCGGTCATGCCGCCCCGGTGATTCTTAAATGCGCTCGGCAGCCTCTACCGTGTTCATGAGAAGCATCGTAATCGTCATCGGACCCACGCCACCCGGTACCGGGGTGATGTGTGAGGCGACTTCTTTCACACCGGCAAAATCCACGTCGCCGCACAGCTTGCCTTCATCGTCGCGGTTCATGCCCACGTCAATGACGATGGCGCCCGGCTTGACCATGTCGGCCGTCAGGGTGTTGCGGCGGCCGACGGCGGCCACGACCACGTCCGCCTGGCGCGTGTACAGGCCCAGGTCCGGGGTCGCACTATGGCAGATGGTGACGGTTGCGTTCGCTTGCAAGAGCAGCAGGGCCATCGGCTTGCCGACCGTGTTGCTGCGGCCGATGACGACGGCGTGCTTGCCGCGCAAGTCCACGCCCGTGCTTTCGATCAACTTCATGCAGCCGTATGGCGTGCACGGGCGGAAGCCGGGCAAGCCCGTCATCAGTTCGCCTGCGCTCAGGACCGAATAGCCGTCCACGTCTTTCGTCGTGGCGATCGCTTCGATGACCTTGTGCGGGTTGATATGTTTTGGCAGCGGCATTTGCACGAGGATGCCATGGATGGCCGGATCGGTATTCAGGCTGGCGATGCGTGCCAGCAAGTCCGCTTCGGACAGGTCCGCTTCATATTTTTCCAGCACCGAGTGGAAACCCACGTCTCCGCACGCCTTGACCTTGTTGCGGACGTACACCTGGCTGGCCGGGTCTTCGCCGACGAGGATCACGGCCAGGCCGGGCTGGGTGCCCTTGGCCGTGAGGGCGGCGGCGCGCGTGGCGATCTCGCTGCGCAGTTTTTGGGAGAGGGCGATTCCGTCGATCAGTTGTGCTGGCATGGTAGGAGGCTGTGTGGGAGGGAAAAGACAGATTATAAAGCCGGGCGGTGCAAAGGGGCGGTTTTGGCTATGCAAAGGCGTGACAACAGCGGGCCAGAGACGCAGGCCTGAGAAAATGCCGATGGCGGCGTTGCAGCTCCTTGCCGTACTGGCGTACTGTCTGTGTCGCCGCGCCTTGCCCTCGACATTTTTCAGGCCCGCTTGGCCCGGCATAAAAGCGGGCCAGAGACGCGGGCCTGAGAAAATGCCGATGGCGGCGTTGCAGCTCCTTGCCGTACTGGCGTACTGTCTGCGTCGCTGCGCCTTGCCCTCGACATTTTTCAGGCCCGCTTGGCCCGGTATGCCTGTGCGGGCGACCGGGGTGTACATTCGTTTTTGGCACTTTGATCACGCTAAGTTCCGGACAGAATTTGCGGCAGTGCAGCATAAATTTCATAGGGTAATTTCACAATGCGAAATGCTATATCGTAATTTGAAAAATAGTAAATACGCTGTTAGAATCCCCACACTAAACCGACTTAATAGTAAATAATCAGCGAAATACCGTCCGACAGCGATCCGGAAAATCGGGGTGGGGCGTTCACAAAGGAGACTCAACAGATGTCAGCTCAACTGAACCAGGTAACGACACAGATCGGCACCGACCCGGATATGCAGGAAACCAAGGAGTGGCTGGACGCGCTCGAAGCCGTTCTGGAAAATGAAGGTCCGGAACGCGCGCATTACCTGATGGAGCGCATGGTTGACCTGGCCCGCCGCCGCGGCGCCCAGATCCCGTTCTCCAGCACCACCGCCTACGTCAATACCATCCCCACCAAGCAAGAAGCACACTGTCCCGGCAACCTCGAATACGAAGAGCGCCTGCGCTCGTGGATGCGCTGGAACGCCATGGCCATGGTCGTCAAGGCCAACCGCGCCGACGGCGACCTGGGCGGCCACTTGTCGTCGTTCGCTTCGCTGGCGAACATGCTGGGCATCGGTTTCAACCATTTCTGGCACGCGCCTACGGCCGACCACGGCGGCGACCTGCTGTACATCCAGGGCCACTCGTCGCCCGGCGTCTACGCGCGCGCCTTCCTCGAAGGCCGCTTGACGGAAGAGCAAATGCTGAACTTCCGCAAGGAAGTCGACGGCAAGGGCCTGTCCTCGTACCCGCATCCGAAGCTGATGCCTGACTTCTGGCAGTTCCCGACCGTGTCGATGGGCCTGGGCCCGCACATGGCGATCTACCAGGCGCGCTTCCTGAAATACCTGCACGCACGCGGCATCGCGAAAACCGACAACCGCAAGATCTGGGCTTTCTGCGGCGACGGCGAGATGGACGAGCCGGAATCGCTGGGCGCGATCGGCCTGGCCGCACGCGACATGCTCGACAACCTGGTCATCGTGGTCAACTGCAACCTGCAGCGCCTGGACGGCCCGGTACGCGGCAACACCAAGATCATCCAGGAACTGGAAGGCGAATTCCGCGGCGCTGGCTGGAACGTCGTCAAGGTCATCTGGGGCCCGGGCTGGGACGCCCTGCTGGCACAAGACAAGGAAGGCATCCTGCAGCGCGTGATGATGGAAACCGTCGACGGCGAGTACCAGAACTACAAGGCCAAAGACGGCGCCTACGTGCGCAAGCACTTCTTCGGCAAGCATCCGAAGCTGCTGGAAATGGTTGCCAACATGACGGATGACGACATCTGGCGCCTGACCCGTGGCGGCCACGATCCGCACAAGATCTACGCGGCATTCAAGATCGCCCAGGAACACAAGGGCCAGCCGACCGTCCTGCTGGTGAAAACCATCAAGGGCTACGGCATGGGCAAGTCCGGCGAAGCGCGCAACACGGCGCACCAGACGAAAAAACTGGACGACGAAGCCATCCGCGAAATGCGCGACCGCTTCTCGCTGCCTATCCCTGACGACAAGCTGGCTGACATCCCGTTCTTCAAGCCAGCCGACGACGCGCCGGAAATGGTCTACCTGCACGAGCGCCGCAAGGCCCTCGGTGGCTACCTGCCGCAGCGCCGCCAGAAGTCGGAAGAAACCCTGCCGGTGCCTGGCCTGGACGCGTTCAAGAACGTGCTCGAAGCCACGCCTGAAGGCCGTGAAATCTCGACCACGCAAGCGTTTGTGCGCGTCATTTCGACTTTGCTGAAAGACCCGAACCTGGGCCAGCGCGTCGTGCCTATCCTGGTCGATGAATCGCGTACCTTCGGCATGGAAGGCCTGTTCCGCCAGATCGGCATCTACAACCCGAAAGGCCAGTTGTACGAGCCAGTCGACAAAGACCAGGTCATGTACTACCGCGAAGACAAGGCTGGCCAGATCCTGCAAGAGGGCATCAACGAAGCGGGCGGCATGAGCTCGTGGATCGCCGCGGCGACGTCGTACTCGACCAACGACCGCATCATGATCCCGTTCTACACCTTCTACTCGATGTTCGGCTTCCAGCGCATCGGCGACCAGGTATGGGCTTCGGCCGACATGCGCGCCCGTGGCTTCCTGATGGGCGGCACGGCTGGCCGTACGACCCTGAACGGCGAAGGCTTGCAGCACGAAGATGGCCACAGCCATATCTTCGCCGCGACCATCCCGACCTGCATGCCCTACGATCCGACCTTCAGCCATGAAGTCGCCGTCATCATCCAGGACGGCCTGCGCCGCATGATCGCCAACCAGGAAGATGTGTTCTACTACATCACGATCATGAACGAGAACTACGCCCAGCCAGGCATCAAGCCAGGCCAGGAAGAAGGCATCCTGAAAGGCATGTACAAGCTGCAGGAAGGTCCGGCGGATGCCAAGCTGCGCGTACAGCTGATCGGTTGCGGCACCATCCTGCGCGAATCGATCTTCGCCGCCGAGCTGTTGCAGAACGACTGGGGCGTGGCTGCGGACGTGTGGTCGGCACCGTCGCTGACCCTGGTGGCCCGCGATGGCCAGGATGCGGAACGCTGGAACATGGTCAACCCGTCGAAAGAGCAGCGCGTGCCTTACGTGACGTCGCTGATGCAGGACACGGACGGCCCGATCGTCGCCACGACCGACTACATGCGCGCGTTTGCAGAACAGATCCGCGCCTTCATGCCGAAGGGCCGCACTTATAAAGTGCTCGGTACCGATGGCTTTGGCCGCTCGGACAGCCGCGCCAAGCTGCGCGAGTTCTTCGAAGTGAACCGTTATTATGTCACCGTGGCCGCGCTCAAATCGTTGGCTGACGAAGGCAAGATCGACGTGTCGGTGGTGGAGCAGGCGATTGCCAAGTACGGCATCGACGCGAACAAACCGAATCCGGTGACCCAGTAATCGTTGTGCGGACCCGATGATGCCAGGGCGGTGCGAAAGCGCCGCCCTGGCGTGTGTGCGGGTCCATCTGACAAATAAAATAACGGAGCAAGCTATGAGCATTGTGGAAGTCAAAGTCCCGGATATCGGCGATTTCAAGGAAGTCGAGATCATTGAACTGATGGTCAAGCCAGGCGATACGGTCAAGGTCGACCAGTCCCTGATCACGGTCGAATCGGACAAGGCCAGCATGGAAATTCCATCGAGCCACGCCGGTGTCGTCAAGGAATTGAAAGTCAACGTGGGCGACAAGATCGCCGAAGGTTCGCTGGTCCTGCTGCTGGAAGTGGCGGACGACGCCTCGGCCCCTGCGCCTGCCGCTGCCGCCCCGGCCGCAGCACCTGCCGCTGAAACCCCCGCCGCCGCTCCTGCGGCCGCGCCAGCACCTGCCGCCCCAGCCGGCGCGCCGGCCCTGGTCGAAGTGACCGTACCCGACATCGGCGACTTCAAGGAAGTCGAAGTCATCGAACTGATGGTCAAGGTCGGCGACAGCATCAAGGTCGATCAGTCGCTGCTGACGGTCGAATCGGACAAGGCCAGCATGGAAATCCCATCGAGCCACGCCGGTATCGTCAAGGAATTGAAAGTCAAGGTCGGCGACAAGGTTGCCAAGGGCAGCCTGGTGCTGGTCGTGGAAACGACCGGTGGCGCTGCTCCTGCCGCACCTGCCGCTGCTGCACCGGCACCGGCTGCGCAAGCTGCCGCCGCGCCAGCCGCCGCCGTCGCTTCGGCGCCGGTCGCCGCTGCTGCACCAGCTCCTGCCGCCGCGCCTGCCGTCAACGGCAAGCTGGCGCACGCGTCGCCATCGATCCGCAAGTTCGCGCGCGAACTGGGCGTGGACCTGACCCGCGTGGGCGGTTCCGGTCCGAAAGGCCGCATCACCCAGGAAGACGTGCAGAACTTCGTCAAGGGCGTGATGTCGGGCGCCGTCGCCGCGCCAAATGCGCCGGTCGCCGCCAAAGGCGGTTCGGGCGTGGGCCTGGATCTGCTGCCATGGCCGTCGCTGGACTTCAGCAAATTCGGCACGACCGAATTGCTGCCGCTGTCGCGCATCAAGAAAATCTCGGGCCCGAATTTGCACCGCAACTGGGTCATGATCCCGCACGTCACGCAGTTCGACGAAGCGGACGTGACGGACCTGGAAGCGTTCCGCGTCGACACCAACGCGGCCAATGCGAAGAACAAGGATGCGGCCAAGCTGACCATGCTGGCATTCGTCATCAAGGCCTCGGTTGCCGCGCTGAAGAAATTCCCCGCGTTTAACGCTTCCCTGGATGCCAAGGGCGAGAACCTGATCCTCAAGCAGTACTACAACATCGGCTTCGCGGCCGACACGCCGAATGGCCTGGTGGTCCCAGTGATCAAGGGCGCGGACCAGAAGTCGGTCTCGCAGATCGCCCGCGAAATGACGGAACTCTCCTTGCAGGCGCGCGAAGGCAAGCTGAAACCGGCCGACATGCAGGGCGCCAGCTTCACGATTTCGTCCCTGGGCGGCATCGGCGGCACGCACTTCACGCCTATCGTCAATGCACCGGAAGTGGCGATCCTGGGCCTGTCGAAAGCCTCGATCAAGCCGGTATGGGATGGCAAGGCCTTCCAGCCACGTTTGATGATGGGCACTTCGCTGTCCTACGACCACCGCGTGGTCGATGGCGCGATGGGCGCGCGATTCTCCGTGTACCTCGGCGAAGTCCTGGCCGACATGCGCAAAATTCTGCTGTAAGGAGCGATTGATGAGCACAGTAGAGGTAAAAGTACCGAATATCGGCGACTTCAAGGAAGTCGAAGTCATCGAACTGATGGTCAAGGTCGGCGACACCATCAAGGTGGACCAGTCCCTGATCACGGTGGAATCGGACAAGGCCAGCATGGAGATTCCATCGACCCACGCCGGCGTCGTCAAGGAGTTGAAAGTCAAGGTCGGCGACAAGATCGCCGAAGGCAGCGCGCTGCTGGTGGTGGAAGCGTCGGAAGGCGCTGCCGCTCCTGCAGCCGCACCGGCGGCCGCTCCTGCGCCTGCAGCGGCACCGGCTCCTGCAGCGGCGGCACCAGCTGCTGCCGTTGCCGCCATCCCGGCCGGTAATTACAGCGGCCAGGTTGACATCGACGTCGACATGATGGTGCTGGGCGGCGGTCCTGGCGGCTATTCGGCGGCGTTCCGCGCGGCCGACCTGGGCATGTCGACGGTCATTGTCGAGCGCTATGCGACCCTGGGCGGCGTGTGCCTGAACGTGGGCTGCATCCCGTCGAAGGCGCTGCTGCACGTTGCCTCCGTCATCGATGAAACGGCGCACATGTCCAACACGGGCGTGACGTTTGCCAAGCCGACGATCGACATCGACCAGGTACGCAAGTACAAGGAAGGCGTGATCTCGAACATGACGGGCGGCCTGGCCGGCATGGCCAAGGCGCGCAAGACGCAAGTGGTCACGGGCGTGGGCCAGTTCCTGTCCGCGAACCACATCGAAGTGACGGCAGGCGACGGCTCGAAAAAAGTCGTGCAGTTCAAGCAAGCCATCATTGCCGCCGGTTCGTCAGTGGTGAAACTGCCCTTCGTGCCGGAAGACCCGCGCATCGTCGATTCGACGGGCGCGCTGGAATTGCGCCAGATCCCGAAACGTATGCTGGTCATCGGCGGCGGCATCATCGGTCTGGAAATGGCGACCGTCTATTCCACATTCGGCGCGCGCATCGACGTGGTCGAAATGATGGATGGCCTGATGCAAGGCGCGGACCGTGACGCCGTCAAGGTGTGGCAGAAGTTCAACGAGAAGCGCTTCGACAACATCATGACCAAGACCAAGACGGTCGCCGTCGAGGCACTGCCGGAAGGCATCAAGGTCACGTTCGAAGCAGCCGAAGCGGGTGCTACCGCACCGGCGCCACAGATCTATGACCTGGTATTGGTGGCCGTGGGCCGCAGCCCGAACGGCAAGAAGCTGGCCGCCGACAAGGCGGGTGTGCAGGTGACGGACCGCGGTTTCATCAACGTCGACAGCCAGATGCGCACCAACGTGCCGAACATCTTCGCCATCGGCGACCTGGTGGGCCAGCCGATGCTGGCGCACAAGGCCGTGCATGAAGCCCATGTGGCAGCGGAAGCCGCCTCTGGCCAGAAGTCGCACTTCGACGTCAAGGTGATTCCATCGGTCGCCTACACGGATCCGGAAGTGGCATGGGCCGGCATCACGGAAGACGAAGCGAAAGCCAAGGGCATCAAGGTCGAGAAGGGCCACTTCCCTTGGGCAGCTTCGGGCCGCGCCGTGGCCAACGGCCGCGCAGAAGGCTTCACCAAGCTGCTGTTCGACGCTGAAACGCACCGCATCATCGGCGGCACCATCGTCGGCACGCATGCGGGCGATATGATCGGCGAGATCGCGCTGGCCATCGAAATGGGCTGCGACGGCACCGACATCGGCAAGACCATCCATCCGCATCCAACCCTGGGAGAATCGATCGGGATGGCCGCTGAAGTGTACGAAGGCGTGTGCACGGACTTGCCACCACCGCGCAAGCGCTGATGTTGTAGCGCTGTGTCGTAACACTAAAAACCCCGCAAGCGATTGCGGGTTTTTTTATTATCCGGCCATCGTCGGCACGCACGCGGGCGACAGGGGAACGATGAGGCGGCGAAATCGCGCCGGCCATCGAAATGGGTTGCGACGGCACCGACATCGGCAAGACCATCCATCCGCATCCAACCTTGGGCGAGTCGATCGGCAGGTTGGCAAAAGCGCGCCGAAGCAGGCGTGTGCACGGACTTGCCGCCGCCGCGCAAGCGCTGATGAAGCGTTAACTTTCAGTGCAAAAAACCGGAACATGTTCCCGTTTTTTTTATTTCCCTTGATCTGCAGCATAGTAAAACGTGGTGTAGCGGTGCCTTGTGAAAATTGGTGAGTATTGCCGTGTGGAAAAAGTGGCAGAATGGAGGTCTGTCACCATGTTTTTCTTTTGCTTCGACGGAAGCGTGTGATTTTTGCAGGAATGTTGTCAGCGTGGGATACGGTCAAGTTCCGCTGGACTGAGAGAGCTTTGCAACGATGAAAAAATTTACCGCCCTTCATATTGCCGACGTCCGTTTGCGCCGGGCTGACGAGCAAGAGCAAGCCGTGATGCTGCATGCCTTGTACCAGGATGTGGCCGCTATCCTGGCGGCGGGCAAGCGGATCGATGCGATTTTCTTCACGGGCCAGCTGGTGGCGCCCGACGCCTGTGCCGGCACGACGCCCGTGTATGTCTACGAATACTTCCTGCGCCCCTTGCTGCAGGCGGCCAGCTTGCCTGGCGCGCGTTTCTACCTGGTGCCGGGCAGCCGCGCGCAGGGTGTCGCCGCTGCGGCGCTGGGCAATGCCGGCTTCAGCTTTTTCTCCGCCGATGAGCACGCCAGCGCCGAGCAGCGCGCGCACTACAAGAATATCCACGCCGTGTTCCATGGCCACCAGCATACGGGCGATGCCAGTTCGCTCATGAAGTCGCTGGGCATCTTGTTCAAGAGCAATCCCGGCAGCCTGTACGATACCAGTGGCCAGATGGCGGCGTTTGCCGTGCTCGAATTCGGCACGGGCGAGGCAGCGCCCGATGGCGGCGCGCCAGGCACGCGGTGGACGGTGTCGCTGCGCGAGTTCGATGACGTGAGCAAGAACTTCGCGCTGTCGGTGCTGTACACGCCGAATGGCCAGGAAACGGGGCAGGTGGATGCCGAGTATGTGTTTGCCACCTTGCTGCCGCAGCTGGCAGGCGAACGCGATTATCTCGATGGCTTGCTGGGCAAGGCGGGCGCGCAGCAGCGCGTGGACGCCGGCGCGGCTGCCGATGCGCGTGAATTCCTGATCGAGCTGGCGTTCGTGATGTTCGAAGCCAAGAGCGTTTTCCTCAACGAGGCGGAGCTGGAGCGCTTTGCCAGCGACTATTGCGGCGTGAAGGGCTGGAGCATGGCGGCAGTGGACTGGCTGGCGCCGCTGTATGCGTATGGCTTGCTGTTGCGGGAAGATGGGCAGGTGGCGTTTTCCTTCGATTACTTCCGCACGTATTTCCTGGCGCAGCGCTTTGAAACCTCGTTCGACCTGATGCGCTATGGCCCGGACCGCTACGATGAAAGCGAGTCTTCACTCACTGTCGATGGCGCGTCGGCGGCCCAGCCTTTCCTGCGCGCGCTGGGCTTGAACGATGAGCACGCCGAAGCGGCGCAGCCGGAAGACTGTGGCTGACCTCCCCGGTCAGCCTTCCCGCGTCAGTCCGCCAGCGGCTGGCGCAGGGTGCCGCGCAGGAACAGGTCGAGACTGACGGCTACCTTGGCGCGCAATTGCGCCACGTCCGGTTGCGTTTGCGGCGGAAACAGCAGGCGCGACATCTGGTCGCCCAGCAGGCAATTGAGCAGGTGCAGCGACAGCATGGCCGGCGCCAGTTCCGCGCGGAACAGGGGCGCGATGTCGGGGCGGCTGAAAAACCTCGTCAGCATCTCGCGCGTCTGTCCCGGTCCCACCTTGTAAAACGTTTCCGCCAGTTCCGGGTGTGTGGCCGCTTCGGCCACCACCATGCGATTGAGGTGGATGGCCGCCGGCATCGTGACGAGTTGCACGAACAGCAGGCCGAACTCGCCCAGGATGGTGGGCAGGGGACGCATATCCGTTTCCAGCGCCGGCATGGTCGAGAAGTAGGCGGCGCGGCGCAATTCCACCACGGCATTGAACAGGCCCGACTTGCCGCCAAACTTCACATAAATTGTACGCACGGCCACATGGGCTTCGCGGGCGATCATTTCCAGGCTGACTTTTCCATATCCTTTTTCCAGAAACAGGCAACCGGCCGTGTGCAGAAGGTTGTCCATGCGCGCTTCCATGTCGGCCGCGCGCGGGCGGCCGGCTGGCTTGCCGCAGCAGGAAAGCTCCTGGGCGGCGTCGCCGGATTCTTTATCGGTAGGCAAGGTATCGCTGAGGCCGGGATCGGACATGGTCTGGGTCTCTTTATAAGTTGGAAGGTAAGTGATGGCTCACACTGTAGTGCAAATTAAAATGAAATGCAATCGTTTCATTTCTTGACTTTGGCTTTTCTTTGCCCAATAATGAACATATATCATTTCATTTCCGGAGCGAGTATGTCCAACCAGCCAGGCCAAGCAGAGCACAAAGTGCTGAGCGCCGTCCCACCTGCGGCCCCGGCCGCCCCTTCCGCGCCCGCCGCCTCCGCCAGCTCCGCACCACCGAACAACCGCGTCAAAATCATCGCCGGCCTGATCGTCCTCGTGGCGCTGGGCGCCGGCGCGCGCATGTGGTACCGCAGCCACTATTTCGTGGAAACGGAAAACGCCTATGTGGCCGGCCACGTGCATCCCGTCTCGGCGCGCATTTCCGGCGTCGTCACCAAGGTCTTCATCGACGACAATCAAATGGTGAAAGAGGGCGACGTGATCGCCGAACTCGACCCGTTCGACCAGCGCGTGAAAACCGAGCAGATCGCCGCGCAGATTGCCAGCGCCGAGCAGCAAGTGCTGCAAGCGGACGCGCAGATCGCGCAAGTGCAGGCACAAGCCAGTGGCGCCCAGGCGCAAGTGGCGCAAGCCGATGCGCAACTGCTGCGCGCGAAACAGGATGCGGACCGTTATGGCCAGCTGTACACGAGCCAGATGAAAGCCGTCTCGAAAGCGGAACTCGACGCGGCCAATGCGGCCCGCTCGAGCGCCGTGGCCGACCTGGCCGCCCGCCGCGACAGCGCGTCGGCCGCCAAGGCGCAGATCGGTGCGGCGCAAGCTGCGCGCGACGTGGCCAAGGCGCAAGTGGCCGTGCTGCGCGTGCAATTGAAGGACGCGGAACAGCAGCTGCAATACAACCGCATCCTGGCTCCTGTCGCCGGCCGCATCGGCAAGCGCAACGTGGAAACGGGCATGCGCGTGCAGCCTGGCCAGCAATTGACGGCCATCGTGCAGGACAACGTCTGGGTCACCGCCAACTTCAAGGAAACGCAATTGGCCGACCTGCACCGCGGCCAGAGCGTGCACGTGACCATCGACGCCATGCCGGGCAAGAAACTGGTCGGTACCGTGGACAGCTTCGCTCCTGCCTCGGGCGCGCAATTCGCGCTGCTGCCAGCCGATAACGCCACCGGCAACTTCACCAAGATCGTCCAGCGCGTGCCGGTGAAAATCGTCTTCCAGCCCGAAGACATCAAGGCCATGAATGGCCGCCTGGTGCCGGGCATGTCGGTGATCGCCGAAGTGGAAGTCAATCAGCCTGAAACGCAGCCGGCCGCGCGCCATGCCGCCGCTCCTGCCGCCCAGTCCACCACCCACTAAGCTTCCATGAGCAGCCCCTCCACCACGCTGGCGAAGCCGCCAGCGTTTCCCGTGATCGACGAGAAAGTCTCCGGGCGCACCTGGCTGGCGGTCGCCGCCGGCATGCTGGGCGCCTTCATGGCGGTGCTCGACATCCAGATCACCAATTCATCGCTCAAGGATATCCTTGGCTCGCTGTCGGCCACCCAGGAAGAGGGCTCGTGGATTTCCACGGCCTACCTGGTGGCGGAAATTATCGTCATTCCCCTCACCGCGCTGCTGGCGCGCGTGTTCGGACTGCGCACCTACATGATCGGCACCACCGCTTTCTTCCTGCTGTTCTCCACCCTGTGCGGCACGGCCTGGAACCTGGAAAGCATGATCGTCTTCCGCATGCTGCAAGGGTTCACTGGCGGCGCCCTGATCCCGATGGCGTTCACCCTGGTGATGCTCAAGCTGCCGCCGTCGAAGCGCGCCGTCGGCATGGCGATTTTCGGCCTGACGGCCACCCTGGCGCCGGCCATGGGCCCGACCCTGGGGGGGTACTTGAGCGAGCTGTATGGCTGGCCATCGATCTTCTACATCAACTGGGTGCCGGGCGTGCTGCTGATCGCCGGCATGATCTATGGCCTCGACAAGGAGCCGATGAAGCTCGAGATGTTCTGGAAGGCCGACTGGCTGGGCATCTTCTTCATGGCCCTGGGCCTCGGCTGCCTGACCATCTTTCTGGAAGAGGGCAACTCGAAGGATTGGTTCGACTCCGGTTTCATCATCGCCTTCGCCTCGATGGCCCTGGTGGGCATCTTGGGCTGGGTCGTCACCAGCGCCACGCGCGCCGAACCGTTCGTCAACCTGGCCCTGTATGGCCAGCGCAATTTTTTAGTGGCCACCGTGCTGTCGGCCGTGACGGGCATGGGCCTGTATGGCTCGGCCTTTTTGCTGCCGCTGTTCTTGGGCCAGATCGCCGGCTACTCGCCGATGCAGATCGGTGAAGTCATCATGTGGGTAGGCTTGCCGCAGCTGTTCATCATGCCGTTCGTCGCCAAGCTGTCGTCCGTGGTGGACAACCGCATCCTGTGTTCGTTCGGCCTCTTGCTGTTTGGCGGTTCGTGCATGATGAATGCCTACATGGACGCGTCCACCGGCTACGACCAGCTGCTGTGGTCGCAGGTGGTGCGCGCGCTGGGCCAGCCCTTCGTCATGCTGACCCTGTCGAACTTCGCCATGAAGGGCATCGCGCCGAAGGACATGCCGTCCGCTTCGAGCCTGTTCAACATGACGCGCAACCTGGGCGGCTCGATCGGCATCGCCCTGCTGGCCACGGCCCTGAGCACCCGCGAGCATTTCCATTCGCAGCGCCTGGGCGAAGCGATCAATGCCTATTCCAGCGCCACCCAGCTGCGCATCGACCAGCTGACGTCGTCGTTCATGGCCAAAGGCTATGACGCCGTCACGGCCGGCAACCAGGCCTTGCAGGCGATCGACGGCATCGTGCGCCGTGAAGCGTATGTGATGGCTTACAACGACGGCTTCTTCCTGATCGGCGCCATCCTGCTGGCCTGCATCGTGCCCCTGTGGCTGGCCGACAAACTCAAAGCTCCCGGTGGCGGTGGCGGCGGTCATTGACCGCGCACAGCTCGCACGTGCAGCACCTCAAGAACAAGAAGGTACACATCATGCAAACAGTATTGACGAAAATCGCGCTGGCCGCTTCCCTTGCCGTGGCGCTGTCCGCCTGCGGCACCGTGGGCCAGGATTTCACCGCGCCGGGCAATGTCGCCGGCGCCGACACCTTCCGCCATGGCGCGGCTGCGGCGGACGCCGCGCAACTGCCCAAAGAGTGGTGGAGCATCTACGGCGATGCGACTCTGAATCGCCTCGAGCAAAGCGCGCTGCAGGACAACCCCAGCGTGAAGGCGGCCGGCGAGCGCTTGCTGCAGGCGCTGGCGCAAAGCGGCACGGCACGCGCCAGCCAGGGCCCGAGCGTGAACGTCAGCACGGGTGTATCTAACTCGCGCACCTCGGCCAACACCTCGCAGGGCCTGGCGCAGGGCAACCGCTCGGTCAGCGGCAACAATTTTTCCGCGGGCGCCACGCTGTCGTATGAAGTCGACTTGCTGGGCCGTGTAAAACGCATGGTCGAAGCGGCCGATTCCCAAGCCTTGGCGGCGCAAGCGGACCGCGACGGCGTACTGCTGATGCTGTCGGCGCAAGTGGCCAACAATTACTGGCAGCTGCGCGGACTCGATGCGGAAATGGCCATTTTGAATGGCGCGCTCGACACGCGCCGCGAATCGGCGCAGCTGGTCGAAGCGCGCTTCAATGCGGGCTTGACGAATGAGCTGGACCTGGCGCGTGCGAAAGTGGAACTGTCGAACGCGCAGGCCGATTTGCATGAAGTCAGGCGCCAGCGCAACCAGCTGGAAAACAGCCTGGCCACTTTGACGGGCAAGCCGCCGTCGGCGCTGCAATTGCCGGTGGCCGCCGATCCATCCGTCTTGCCGCTGCCGCCTGCCATTCCTGTCGGCTTGCCTGCCAGCCTGCTGGCGCACCGCCCGGACCTCGTTTCCAGCGTGGCGGGCTTGCGCGCGGCGAACGCGCAAGTGGGCGTGGCCGAAGGCGCGTTTTATCCGACGCTGCAATTGACGGGCAATTTCGGCTACGCATCCGAAAAGCTGCGCGACCTGGCGCAGGGCGGTTCGCGCCAGTTCAGTTTTGGCCCGCTGGCCTTGTCCTTGCCGATCTTCGACGGCGGCCGCAACCAGGCCAATCTTGACCTGTCCAAGGCGCGCTATGCGGAAGCCGTGGCGAACCATGAAACGAAGCTCTTGACGGCCTTGCGCGAAGTGGAAGATGCGCTGTCCGACGTGGAGCAGCGCCAGTTGCAGGGCGACGCCCAGGCCCTGTCGCAGGAAGCGGCGGCGCGCGCCTATCTGGTGGCGCGTACGCGCTACGAGCGCGGCATCTCGACCTATCTGGATGTGACGGACGCGCAGCGCAGTTCGCTGGCAGCGGACCGCGCCGCCGCGCAGATCAAGACCCAGCGCCTGCTGGCGACGGTGGCCGTGGCCCGTTCCCTGGGTGCTGGCTGGCAGCCGGACGGCGAGCTGGCCAAGCTGGCTTCCGCGCCTGCCGCGAAGGTGAACTAGGTACGACGATTACGTGAGCGTGGCCGGTGGCGGTGTCGCCGCCGGCCCGTAGCGTTCCAGCAGAAAATCGATGAAGGTTGTCAGCTTCGGCGTAGGCTGGCGGTCGCGCGGATACAGCACATGCATCAGGCGCGGCGCCGGCACGTAATCGGCCAGCAGCGGCACCAGCCGTCCCGCCGCAATATCGTCGGCCAGTAAAATCTCGGCCTGCATGACGATGCCGAAGCCGTGCAGGGCCGCCATGCGCAGCGCCTGGCCATTGTTCGAGCGGAAGCGGCTCTCGGCCGCAGCGCCATCGTGGCGCGCTTCCTTGCCGCTCAGACGCCAGCGCATGTGGCGCGACCACTGCATGAAATCCACGCATTCGTGCCGCGCCAGGTCGTCCGGCGTGCGCGGCGTGCCGTGCTTAGCCAGATAGGCGGGCGAGGCGCAGATCACCATCGCATACGGCCGCAAGGGCCGCGCCACCATGCCGGAATCTTCCAGCTTGCCGATGCGGATGGCCGCATCGAAGCCTTCCTCCACCAGGTCCACCATCCTGTCATTCAAATTGAGCTCCAGGCTCACGTCCGGGTAGGTCGCCAGATACTCGGCCATCAGCGGCGCGATGCGTTCGCTGCCGAAGGACACGGGCGCCGTGATCTTCAGCTTGCCGCGCGGCGTGGCGCGCATCGCTTCGGCGCCCGTTTCGGCCGCCGCGATCTGCGCCAGGATCTGGCGGCATTGCTCCACGTATTGCCGGCCGATTTCCGTCAGGCTTTGCCGCCGCGTCGTGCGCGCCAGCAGGCGCGTACCCAGCCGCTCTTCCAGCTGTTTGATGTGCTTGCCCACCATCACGGGTGATATACGGAAGGTGTCGGCGGCCGCCGTGAAACTGCCCTGGTCGACGACGGACACAAAGATTTCCATGCTGCGCAATTTATCCATGTCGCCTTGATTGCAAACTGTGGCTTGGTAATCTTGTAAATTCTAGCGCATTTATTCCTTTCTGGAAGCGGCGCATACTGGCTCCATCGTTCAACCCACACAAGGAAGCAGCATGAAAATCGTCATCATCGGCGCCAGCGGCACCATCGGCAAGGCCGTCACCGCGCAACTGGCGCAGCGCCATGAAATCATCGAAGTGGGCAGCCGCACGGGCGCGCACCAGGCCGACATGAGCGACATTGCACAAGTACGCGCCCTGTTCCAGCACATCGGCAGGGTCGACGCCGTCGTCGTCACGGCCGGCAAGCTGCATTTCGGCCCCCTGGCCGAATTCACGCCCGAGCAATTCCAGCTGGGCCTGGACAGCAAACTGATGGGCCAGGTCAACGTGGCGCTGGTGGCGCAGGAATACCTGAACGATGGCGGTTCGATTACCTTGACCAGCGGCATCGTTGCCGAGCAGCCTATCCGCTTCGGCGCGGCCGCCAGCATGACGAACGCTGCCGTGGAAGGTTTTGTACGGGGCGCCGCCATCGAACTGGCGCGCGGCGTGCGCATCAATGTCGTCAGCCCCACGGTGCTGGAAGAATCGCTGGAATCGTATGGCCCCTTCTTCTACGGCTTCGAGCCGGCCGCCGCCAGCAGAGTGGCGCTGGCCTACAGCCGCAGCGTGGAAGGGGCGCAGACGGGGCAGGTCTACCGCGTGTGGTAGGTCTCAAAGCCTCAAAAAAGGCTGCTTTTGACCGGCCTCAGGCAGCCTGCTTCCATTCATGATAAATTAACTTTTATTTCCAAATGTCAACATCATGGTGATGAAGAATTTGGACATTTTCATGAATGAATGGATGAGACGGATATGCAAAGCACCAAAATCAGCACACGGCTTTATACGGGATTCGGCCTGGTCCTGTTGCTGCTGATCATCGTTACCGCACTCGGCATCAACCGCGTGCAAAAGATCGACGCCATCCTCACCAGTATCAGCGACGTCAACAACGTCAAGCAGCGCCATGCGATCAACTTCCGTGGCAGCGTGCATGACCGCGCGATCGCCCTGCGCGACGTGGTGCTGGCGGCCGACGCGGCGTCGGCCAAGCCGGAAATCGCGCGCATCGAAACGCTGGCCGCCAATTACGCGCAGGCAGCCGCACCGCTGGACCAGATCATCGGCAGCGGCAAGGACGTGACCGAAGCGGAACGCACGGCCCTGGCCGCCATCAAGGCCAGTGAAGCGAAGGCCCAGCCGATCATCGCCAAGGTGATTCAATTGCGCCTGGCCGACGATGTGGCCGGGGCCACCGCCTTGCTGCAGCAGCAGGGCGCCGCCGCCTTCACGGGCTGGCTTGCGTCCGTCAACCAGCTGATCGACCTCGAAGAAAAGATGAGCCGCGAACAGGCCGACAGCGCAAGCACGGTGGCGCGCAGCTTTTTCTTCTTCATGGTGCTGCTGTGCCTGGGCGCGATCGCCATCGGTACCATCGCGGCCTGGCGCATCAGCCACGGCTTGCTGCGCCAGCTCGGCGGCGAGCCCGACTACGCGGCCGCCATCGCCGGTGAAATTGCCGCTGGTAACCTGGCAGTGACCATCACTACCGGGCCGAATGACCGCAACAGTTTGCTGTACGCCATGCGCGGCATGCGCGACAGCCTCGTGGCCATCGTCAGCCAGGTGCGCGCCGGCACGCAGACCATCGCCACCAATTCGCGCGAAATCGCGGCCGGCAACCTGGACCTGTCGAACCGCACGGAACAGCAGGCCGGCTCGATCGAGGAAACCGCCACGTCGATGGAGCAATTGACGGGCACCGTCAAGCAGAACGCCGAGCACGCGATCGAGGCGAATCAGCTGGCCGTATCGGCCTCGGGTGTGGCCGTCAAGGGTGGCGCCGTCGTGGCGCAGGTGGTGCAGACCATGGCCGCCATCAACGAGTCGTCGAAAAAGATAGTTGACATTATCGGCGTGATCGACGGCATCGCTTTCCAGACGAATATTCTGGCGCTCAATGCCGCCGTGGAAGCGGCGCGTGCCGGCGAGCAGGGCCGGGGCTTTGCCGTCGTCGCCACCGAAGTGCGCAGCCTGGCCCAGCGTTCCAGCCAGGCCGCCAAGGAAATCAAGTCGCTGATCGACGACTCGGTCGAGCGCGTCGGCACGGGCGCGCGCCTGGTCGATGAAGCGGGCACGACCATGCAAGACATTGTCGACAGCGTCAAGCGCGTGACCGACATCATGGGCGAAATCAGCGTGGCCACGCGCGAGCAGTCGTCCGGCATCGAACAGGTCAACCAGGCCGTCGGTCTGATGGACCAGGTGGTGCAGCAGAATGCGGCGCTGGTGGAGCAGTCGGCCTCGGCCGCCGCATCGCTGGAAGCGCAGGCCGGCAGCCTGTCGCAGGTGGTCAGCATCTTCAAGCTCGATAACTCGCAAGTGCCGCTGCAGGCGCCGCAGCCGGTGCGTGCACGTGCGCTTCCGGCCGCCGTGACTGCTGCCAGGCCGGCCGTCAAGGCGGCAGCGAAGCCGGCACTGAAAAAGCTGGCCTCCAAGGTGCCCGCCGATGACGCATGGGAAGAGTTTTAAGCGGCGCTCGTTTACAATCGGGACCTTACATTGTTTGCTGAGGTCCCCATGAAACGTATCCTGTTCCCCCTGCTGATGGCCGCCGCCGTCGGCAGCGCCTGTGCCGCAACGCCGGCAGCCCCGGCCACCGCGCAACAACTGGCGGCCATGAGCGCCCGCTACGCGCCCGTCGCGCTGACGGCCGATGTCACGCACCTGTCTGCCGGCGACCGCCAGGCCATCGCCAAGCTGGTCGAAGCGGCCAAGCTGGTCGACGTGCTGCAGCTGCGCCAGCGCTGGTCCGGCAACGAAGCGCTGTGGGCAGCGCTGAAGAAGGACAGGTCAAAGCTGGGACAGGCCCGTTTGAACTATTTCTGGATCAACAAGGGGCCGTGGTCGGTGCTCGACGCGCATGCATCGTTCATGCCGGCCAGCTATGCCGGCATCGCCATTCCCGCGCACAAGCCGGAAGCGGGCAATTTCTATCCGCAGGGCGCCACCAAGGCCAGCCTGGAAACGTGGATGAATGGTTTGTCGCCAGAGGACAAGCAGCAGGCGCAATGGTTCTTCACGACCATCCGCGCAGGCAAGGATGGCAAGTATCAGACCGTCAAGTATTCGGGCGAATACAAGGTGGAACTCAAGCAGCTGGCCAAGCTTTTGGATGAAGCTGCCGTCGCCACGGATAACGCGTCGCTGAAGAAATTTTTGACCCTGCGCGCCAAGGCTTTCCTCGACAACGACTATCTGCCGTCCGATTTCGCCTGGATGGACCTCGATTCGCCCGTCGACATCACCATCGGCCCGTATGAAACGTATAACGATGAGCTGTTCGGCTACAAGGCCGCGTTCGAAGCGTACGTGAACATCCGCGATCAGGCGGAAACGCAGAAGCTGAACTTCTTCGCCAAGCACATGCAGGAACTGGAAGACAACCTGCCGCTCGACGCCCGGTACCGCAATCCGAAAGTGGGCGCGCTGGCGCCGATGGTGGTGGTCAACCAGGTGTATGGCGCCGGCGACGGCAACATGGCCGTGCAGACGGCTGCCTACAACTTGCCGAACGACGAGCGCATCATCAGCGCGCGCGGCTCCAAGCGCGTCATGTTGAAAAACGTGCAGGAAGCCAAGTTCAAGGCTACCCTGACGCCGATTTCGAAACTGGTGCTGACGCCCGAAGCGCAGCAGGACGTCGATTTCAATTCCTTCTTCACGCACATCCTCGCGCATGAAATCATGCACGGCCTGGGCCCGCATGCGACCACCGTCGACGGCAAGCCATCGACGCCGCGCCAGGATTTGAAGGAAGCGTATTCGACCATCGAAGAAGCCAAGGCCGACATCACGGGATTGTTCGCTTTGCGCTACATGATGGACAAAGGGCAACTCAATGACACCTTGGGCCAGGGCGACGCGGCCGAGCGCAAGCTGTACAACACTTTCCTCGCCTCCAGTTTCCGCACCCTGCATTTCGGCTTGACGGATTCGCATGCGCGCGGCATGGCCATCCAGATGAATTACATCCTCGACAAGGGCGGTTTTGTGTCGCTGGGCGACGGCAAGTTCGGCGTCGACTTTTCCAAGATCAAGCAGGCCGTGATCGACCTGGACCGTGAGTTTCTGACCATCGAGGCGACGGGCGACTATGCGCGCGCGAAAGACATGATGAGCAAGTACGTGGTCATCCGCCCTGAAGTGCAGGTGGCGCTCGACAAGATGAAGGCCGTGCCTAACGATATCCGCCCGGAATTCGTCACGGCCCGCGCGCTGGACCAGGCGGCGAAGAAATAAGCTGACTTTGATTATTATCAGTCTGGAAAGCCGGCGCCTCTGCGCCGGTTTTTTTTGGTCTTTATTTATGAAAAGTTGCCAGTTTTTCCTTGTGGAAACATTTTTACCGCTTACTCTGCAGTAGTAAATCCCATTTCTCCTGTTGATCCCATGTTGAAACTGTTTTCGCTGTTAAGTGTGTCCCTTGCCTTGCCCGCCGTCGCTGCGGCCCAGCTCACCGATCTGGAAACCCGCTGGCTGCAGGCGGGCCAACCCGTCATCGCGTTTGCACGTGCGCAAGGCTTGCCCATCGACATCATCGTGCAGCCGCAGGATGCGCCCGGCGCCGTGCCGCTGGCGCTGGGCTACGAGGCTGGGCGCTGCAAGCTGGTGCTGTCCCTGCGCGGCAATGTGCAGGCGGACAGTGTCTTGCAGGGCGTGCCGGTCACGCGCCACGGCCTGATGATGGAAGCGATGATGGCGCATGAGATCGGCCACTGCCAGCGCTATGCACAGGGCGACTGGCATGCCTTGCCACGCGGCTTTGTCGAGCCGCGCAGCATGCAGGGAGGCAAGTTGACGCCGCTGGCGCAGGAGCTGCGCGAGACGCGCCGCGAAGAGGGCTATGCGGACCTCGTGGCCCTTGCGTGGATGCATGGGCGCCACCCGGAGCAGTACCAGCATGTGCTGGCCTGGATGCGCGGCGTGCGCGCCGGTGGCGAGGTTGCGCGCGGCGGTGCAGGCGGTTCCCATGCCACGCAGGCATGGCTGGCGCTGGCCAATGGCGCCGGTGTATTTGATGGGCCCGCTTCAATATTTGAACAGGCGCAAGTATTGTGGCGAAAAGGCTTGAGCGGCGACAAATAAACGATGATTTTTAAGTGAATGGACGGTCAGCGTGTGCTGTCGCACGGAGCTTTGCTTCCGGCAGGGGTCTAATCTGGGCATCAACTAACCAGAGAGGAACCATCATGAACAAAATGATCGCACTCATGCTGGCCGCCAGTGCCAGCGCCCTGCTTGCCGCCACGCCAGCGTATGCGCAGGATGCCTCGTACAAGAGTTTGACGGACAAGGCAACGGCCGACTACAAGCAGGCCAAGGCCGCCTGCGACGCCCAGAGCGGCAACGCGAAGAAAGTCTGCGTGGAAGAAGCCAAGGTGGCGCGCGCCAAGGCCGAATCGGACGCCGTGGCGCAATACCGCAACACGCCGCGCGAACTGGGCAAGGCCCGCAAGGACGTTGCCGATGCCGAGTATGACTTGGCCAAGGCCAAATGCGGCGACCGCACGGGCGCCGAGAAAACCACGTGCATGAACGATGCCAAGGCAGCGAAAACGGCCGCGCTGGCCGATGCCAACACGGGCGCCCGGGCCGGCACCAACGTGGCGCAGAATCCACCCGCCACGACGAAGGAAAACTGCGACGCCATGGATGCGACGGCCAAGGCCGCCTGCGTGACGCGCAATGCGGCCGGCAGCACCAAGACGGCCGTGGCCGACTCCGTCATCACCACGAAAATCAAGGCTGACCTCGTCAAGGACAATGACTTGAAAGCGCTCGACGTGCACGTAGAAACGGTGAACGGCGTCGTCATGCTCAGCGGCTTCGTGCCATCCCAGGCGCAAGTGCAAAAAGCCGCCGACCTGGCCCGTGGCGTGGAAGGCGTGACGGATGTGAAGAATGGCTTGAAGGTGAAATAAGCGAAGCGCATTCTGTAATGCGCTAAAGCCGGGACTGGAGCCGCACGCAGCAGTGTGGTTCCAGTTTTTTTTGATTGTATAAATTACGATCATAATATAACATGGAAAAAATCCCGTCGGCTGATGCTGATCGGCATCCACTCTTTCTCTTCGCTCTTACTCATGAGGACTGCATGCTTTCCTATCCCTTTTCGCAATGGCTGGAGCGGCGCGGCGTGCACTTTGCCTGGGTCATCGTCGCCATCACTTTCCTCACGGCATTAACCTCGTCCGCTGCGCTGGGCTTGCCGGGCGCGTTGATGCAGCCTCTGAGCCGCGAGTTCGGCTGGGATGCCGAGCAGATTTCCTCGGCCCTGGCCGTGCGCTTCGTGCTGTTCGGTTTGATGGGGCCGTTTGCCGCCATCCTGATGGAACGCTTCGGCTTGCGCAATGTCATCTGCGTGGCCCTGGGCCTGATCGCTGCCGGCATGCTGCTGGCCACGCGCATGACGCAGTTCTGGCACCTGGTGGCCTTGTGGGGCATCCTGCTGGGTCTCGGTTCGGGCATGACGGCGCTGGTCTTGAGCGCCGTGGTGGCGAACCGCTGGTTCGAGACGCACCGGGGCCTGGTGGTGGGCGTGCTGACGGCCAGTTCGGCCACGGGCCAGCTGCTGTTCCTGCCCGTGGGCGCCTGGCTGATCGAGCACTACGGCTGGCGCACGGCCGTCATGCCCGTGTTCGTCGCCTGCGCCCTCGTCGCCGTGCTGGCCTTCCTGTGCATGCGCAACCGCCCGCAGGATATTGCCTTGCGGCCCTACGGCGCCGACCCGGCCACGCCCCTGACGGTGCCAGTGGCCGCAAAAATGACGTTTGCCACGCCGTTCGTGATCCTGCGCAGCGTGGCTTCCAATCGTACCTTCTGGATACTGTTCGGCACCTTCTTCATCTGCGGCCTCAGCACCAATGGCTTGATCCAGACACACTTCATTTCCCTGTGCGGCGACTCGGGCCTGTCGGCCGTGCCGGCCGCGTCCGTGCTGGCCATGATGGGCGCGTTCGACCTGTTCGGCACGATCTTGTCCGGCTGGCTGTCGGACCGCTATGACAACCGCAAACTGCTGTTCTGGTATTACGGCTTGCGTGGCTTGTCGCTGTTCTGGCTGCCGTATTCGGAATTCACCTTGTATGGCCTGTCGCTGTTCGCCATGTTCTACGGCCTCGACTGGATCGCCACCGTGCCCCCGACCGTCAAACTGGTGGGCGCCACGTTTGGCCGGGAGCGGGCAGGCATGGTATTCGGCTGGATCTTCGCCGGCCACCAGCTGGGCGCCGCCGTGGCCGCCTATGGGGCGGGTCGCATCCGCACCTTGATGCTGACCTACAACCCGGCCCTGTTCGCGGCCGGCGCCGCCTGCCTCTTGGCCGCGCTGCTGGTGCTGGCGATCCAGCGGCAGAAGGCGGCCGTGAGCGTCGCGCAAGCGGCATGAAAAAAGCCAGGCCCGCGTGTGCGGAGCCTGGCTTCAAGTATTCAAGAACGGTGCAGGATTTATTTGAGGTATTTAGCCAGCCATCCTTCGACTTCGTTATAGAAGAAACGGCTGTTCTCGCCCTTCAAAATCCAGTGGTTTTCGTCCGGGAAGACCAGCAGTTTTGCCGGCACGTTCAGGCGCTGTTGCACGGCAAAGTTCATCAGCGCATTGTTGGCCGGCACGCGGTAATCGAGCTCGCCCACGGTGATCAGGATCGGGGTCGTGAACCCCGTGCCTTTTTCGTGGTTGCCCGCTTGCATGATGGGGCTTTGGTCGCGCCACACGGGCAGGTTCGACCAGACGGGGCCGCCTGCATTCGTTTCACGGCCGAAGCCGCCATCGCTGGTGCCCCACTGCATGATCAGGTCCATTTCGCCCGCGTGCGAGACGATGGCCTTGTAGCGCGTGGTCGTCGCTTGCAGCCAGTTGGCCAGGTGGCCGCCATAGCTGGCGCCGCCTGCGGCCAGCTTCGTGCTGTCGATGAATGGATATTTCTTGATGGCTTCATCGACGCCCTGGTTGACTTCATCGCCCGGGCCCTTCAAAGGGTCGAATTGAATCGAGCGCGAAAATTCCTCGCCATAGCCGGTGGAACCCTTGTAGTCGGTCAGCAGCACGACATAGCCTGGCTTGGCCAGCAAGTGATAGTTCCAGCGCAGCACGAACTGGTCGCGCCACATGCTGGCCGCGCCGCCATGGATGACGGTAAACAGCGGGTATTTCTTGTTCGGATCGAAATTGGCCGGCTTGACGAGCATATTGTGGATCTGGCGGCCGTCCGCCGTGGTGAACCAGAAGTGCTCGGGCGCCTGCCAGTCGATTTTATCGGCCTTGTCCGTGTTGAATGCCGTCAGGCGCTTCGGCTGCTTGCCGTTGAAGGCATAGATTTCCGGCGGGTTGATGGACGACTCCCACACACCGACCAGGGCCTTGCCGCCGCTGCTCAGCGAGTTGATGGTACCCGTCGGCAAGGATGGCTCCTCGCGCACGTCGCCACCCTTGGCGTCGATCGAGTACAGCTTTTCCAGGCCCGCATGTTCATAGCTGAAGATGACGCGCTTGCCGCCTTCGGGCAGCACGAAGCGGGAGATTGAACGGTCCAGCTTGGCTGTCAGGATGGTCGGGGCAGGGTTGCTCATCGGCCAGGCGAAACTGGCCAGGCGCTTCACGTCATACACCTTGCCTGGCGTTTGCGCGTCGCTCAAGGCGAACAGGGTCTTGCCGTCGGCGGCGAATTTCAGGCTGCCATAGCTGTGCTTGTCTTGCGTCAAGCGCTGTGCTTCGCCGCCCGCCACGGGCAGCAGATACAGTTGCGAAACGACGGCTTCGCGCTGGGCCGCGTCGCGGTTGGTGGCCGCGTTGAAGACGACTGCCTTGCCGTCCGGCGTCCAGACGGCGTCCAGCGATTGTCCCTCGTCGCCCTGGCCGCCGCCAAAGCCCGGCAGGGTGACCAGTTGCGTGCCCGACAGGATGTCGCGCGGCTTGGCGTCCGCTTGCGCATCAACGACGAACAGGCGCACTTGCTTGTCGGTCAGCCATTTGTCGAAATAGCGCGGTGCCGTCGTTTCATACGAGCGGGCGCTGTATTTTCGCTCCTTGCGTTCTTTCGCGCTTTGCTTGACGTCGGCTTCCGTCTTGTTGCCTGGATAGATATCGCTGATGAACAGCAACTGCTTGCCGTCCGGGCTCCATTTCGGCATGCGCGCGCCCATGGTCAAGCTCGTCAACCGTTGCGCTTCGCCGCCGGCTGCCACGTCGAGGCGGTAGATCTGGCCCGCGTCATCGCCGTCGCGCTTGGCAACGAAGACCAGCTGGCGGCTGTCCGGCGACCAGGCCACGGCGCTTTCGCCGCTTTTGGAATACGTCAGTTGCCGCGCGGGGCTATCGTCGCCAAGGGACTTGATCCACAGGTCCGACCATTGCTCCTTGTTGTCGTAGGCGCTGTCGACCACGGAAAACACGGCCCACTTTCCATCGGGGCTGGCGACGGGCGCGCCTACCCGTTTCATCAGCCACACGTCTTCATGCGTGATGGCGTGCTTGGCTTGCGTTTGCGTAGCGGCAACTAGGGTGGTGGCCTTGGTATCGGCGGCCTGGGCAAGCGAGGCACAGGCCGCTGCGATCAGCAGGGAGCCGAGGGAACGGCGAAGACGGGGTGAGGTCATGGGCGTGGTCCGGAGTAGTGAAAAAAGTACAGCGGGCAACATTATTGCCCATGGTTTCCTGCGCTGCCAAGGCCGTGTACCGTTACTTACCAGGCGGGAGTGTCACGTATCGGGCGGGCGCGCCATGGCTGATCAGTTAAACTTGTTCTTTTACTGACGCTACCTTTGGCCGGCCATGAAAATTAGTCTACCCTTATTGAAAACAATATTGCTGGGCGCGAGCTGCCTGCTGGCGGCCCCGGTTTTTGCCGCCGCGCCCGCTCCCTACCCGAACACGAGCGCCATGGGCGTCGGTCACGCGGAAAGTACGGCCTGGTATGCAGGCTGCCTGAAGGTCAAGGATGCGGCGCCGCCGCCCGCCGACTTGCCGGCGCCATCGGCCGTGGCGTCCCTGCAGCAATGTCAGGCAACGGATCTGTATTACGATACCAAGAGTATGTCCTCGCCCAAGCCTGCCGACTGGCGTCCCGTGCGCCATTGCGCCATGGCTACGCAAAACAGCGCCGTCCTGATGATGCTGTACCAGAATGGACAGGGCGTGCAAAAAGACCCATTGCTGGCGCTCAAGTATGCGTGCAGCATCGATGCGGCACCGGCAGAAATGCGGGGCCGCATCGAACACTTGCAGCAGATCAATGCCAGCGGACGCGGTATGATCGATTTGTGCGACGACATCACGAGCGGCTACATGATGGGCGTGTGCAGCGCCATCGATGCGCGGCAAAAGCAGCGCGTGCGCACGCAGGCGACAGCCAAAGTCAGCGAAGCAATGCCGGCCGTGGCGCAAGCGTCGCTGCAAAAGCTGCAGGCGGCGGCAAGCAAGTTTGCCGATGCGCGCGCGGCCAATGAAACGGACTTGAGCGGCACGGCGCGCGCCGCCCTGAGCATCGCCGCCCGCACGGCCGAGCTCGATTTGCTGGCGCACGATCTGCGCGAGTACGAAGCGGGCAAGCTGCCGGCCAGCATGTCCAAGGAACAGGCGGCTGCGCTCGACAAGGAGCTCAACGCCATCTACGGCAAGCTGATGAAAAAGCCGGCACAAACCCATGCGGGCGCCGTGGGCAAGGATGGCATCCGCGCCACCCAGCGCCTGTGGCTCGCGTACCGCGATGCCTGGATGAACTTTGGCGCCGTGCGCTATCCATCCGTGACGAGCGAAACCTGGGCCGGCCGGCTGACGTCGCGGCGCAATGTACAACTGCAAGACTTGCTGGAGAACTAAAACATGCGGGAAGCGTACTACCACGAAGACGATTTTTGCATGATCGAACTGCTGCCGCTGGATAACTTGCAGCACTGTCTGACGCAGATGGGCGAGCAAGAGGCGTTTGCCGACGCGCACCGCAGCGGCGCCGGCTGGACGCAGATGTACGTACCCGAGGCCCCGCCGTCGCAGATGGGCGCGCTGGGCCTCACGATGGAACAGCTGCGGCTGGCGCTGGCGGACGTATTGCCGCCGTATGACGCCGTCTACACGGGTTACAGCAGTTACCGCGTGGAATGCAAGAACGTGCTGGCCTTTGGCGCCGAGAAGACGGAGACCCTGTTTGCAGGCCTGAACGACAAGGGCATTGTGTGCGACCTGTGGTGCAGCGACGCCATGCCCGAGCTGTTGCTGCTGCCCTTGAAAGAGCAATTGCTGCTGGCGGACTGGGGCGCGGGATTTGCGTGTCCGCTGTCCGATGGAGAACTGTTTGCCCGTTATCTGCAGGAGTATGAACTGGACTGATCGAACTGAACTGATTATTCGCAGGCGATGGCGTTCGGCTGCGCCACTTTGATGACCGACGCCAGGCGCGCCATGTCGTTGCCGTCGCCTTGCTCCACATATGGCTGATAGCTGTCGATGACGATGCGCGCACGCGCCTGCCAGCCGCAATTGTCGGCCTGGCGTGCGGGCACGCGCAGCAGCCGGCGCGCCTCGCCATCGTTGCTGAAACAAAACCACGCATCGTGCGTGGCGGCAGGCCGGGGCAGACGGCCCCATTGCGCCTTGTCGGGCGCGAAGCAGACGCGGTTGCCGATGATCTCCAAGCTCATCTCGTCCGTGCGCGCACTGTACTGGCCGTCGAGCACGATGGGTGGCTGCGCCTGGGCTTGTGCACACAGCAGCAGGGCGGGGAACAGCAGGGGGGCAAGTTTCACGGCATGTCTTTCCGGATCGGCATGGGATGGAATGGGATGGGCCAGTATACCCACACTTGCCGCATCCCCCGCCACGCTATACGCCGCCTATGCACAGGTACTTGATCACAAGGTAGTCGTCGATGCCGTAGTGCGATCCTTCGCGTCCCAGGCCGGACTGCTTGACGCCGCCGAATGGCGCCACCTCGTTCGAGATGGCGCCCGTGTTGACGCCCACCATGCCACTTTCCAGGCCTTCCGCGATGCGCCACATGCGGCCGATATCGCGTGTATAAAAATAGCTGGCCAGGCCGAATTCGGTCGCATTCGCCTGGGCCAGCACCTCGTCGTCCGTGTGGAAGCGGAACAGGGGTGCCAGCGGGCCGAAGGTTTCCTCGTGCGCCACACGCATGTCCGCAGTGACGCCGGCCAGCACAGTGGGTTCGAAAAAGCTGCCGCCCAGCGCATGGCGACGCCCGCCGGTCAGCAGGCGCGCGCCCTTTTCCGTGGCGTCGGCGATGTGTGCCTCGATTTTTTCCACGGCGCGCAAATCGATCAGCGGACCTTGCGCAACGCCCGCGTGCATGCCGTTGCCCACTGTCATGCCGGCCACGGCGGCCGCCAGTTTGTGCGCGAAGATATCGTAGATGGCGTCGTGGACGTACAGGCGGTTGGCGCACACGCAGGTCTGGCCCGCGTTGCGGAATTTCGAGGCAATGGCGCCTTCCACTGCGGCGTCCAGGTCGGCGTCCTCGAAGACGATGAAGGGGGCATTGCCGCCCAGTTCCAGCGACAGCTTCTTGACCGTTGGCGCGCACTGCTGCATCAGTATCCTGCCCACTTCCGTCGAGCCGGTGAACGTCAGTTTGCGTACGACGGGATTGGCGGTCAGTTCGCCGCCGATGGCGCGCGAGGCGCCCGTCAGTACATTGAAGACGCCTGGCGGCACGCCAGCCCGCTCGGCCAGCACGGCCAGCGCCAGGGCCGAATATGGCGTCGCCTCGGCCGGTTTCAGGACCATGCTGCAGCCGGCCGCCAGCGCGGGAGCGGCCTTGCGTGTGACCATGGCAGAGGGGAAGTTCCACGGCGTGATGGCTGCACACACGCCAATCGCCTCCTTGGTCACGAGCAAGCGCTTGTCGGTGGCGGGCGAAGCCAGGGTTTCGCCGCTGACCCGCTTGGCTTCTTCGGCAAACCATTCGATGAACGAGGCCGCGTAGGCGATTTCCCCAGTTGCCTCGGCCAGCGGCTTGCCCTGTTCGGCCGTCATGATGCGCGCCAGGTCGTTTGCATGCTGCAGCACCAGCCCATGCCAGCGGCGCAGGATGGTGCTGCGCGCCTGCGCCGTCTGCTTGCGCCATGCCGACCAGGCCGCTTCGGCCGCACCGATGGCGCGCCGCGTTTCGGCCGCGCCCATCTTCGGCACGCTGCCCAGCAGTTCGCCGGTAGCCGGATTCGTGACGCCGATGGTGGCGCCGTCGTCGGCATCGCACCAGCGGCCGTCGATATATGCCTGCTGGCGCAGCAGGGTGGGGTCGTTCAGTTGTAGCGCGGGATGTAGCATGGGTCTCCTCCATCGGTGAATGTTCCTTTTTATAGTACGCCTGCCGTACTATTATTTGTCAAGCACATTTTCTGGATGGGGGGGGGCGTTTATTTTTTCTGTTTCTGGTGCAGCCAGATCTTGCTCAGCGACAGGTGCAGCGCTTCGCGCTCCGCTGCGCTGAGCGGCGAGACTATGTCGGCGCAAGCGTGCCAGAAGTCGGGCATGGCGCCGTGCAGCAGGTCGCGTCCCTGCTGGGTCAGCTCCAGGCGCAGGCTGCGGCGGTCTTCCTCGCGCGCCTTGCGCGCCAGTAGTTCGCGCTGTTCCAGCCAGTCGATCAGGCCCGTCACGCTGGAGCGGGTCACGCCAAAGTAGGCGGAGATGAAGGATGGCGTCAGGGCCTCGACTTCCAGCAGGCCTCGCTCCGCCAGGTCGAACAGCATCAGGATATCGAGTTTATTCTCCGATACGCCGTGCGCCGCCAGTGCGCCATTCACGGCGGCGTTGATGTCGTCGCCGAGCCACAGCATCAGCATGCCGGTGACCGCCATCTGGCGGTCGGTGCCGCGCCGCGCCGTCTTTTTCATTAGCTCCAGGTGGGGCGACAGTGCCTGTTCGGCGCTACGCGCCGCTGGCGGCGGGATCGATTCGGTATTGCGTGGGCGTGCGGTCATGGCGGCATCGGGGCAGGGAAAGATGGCCGATTATAAATCGTTCGCCGATGATGGCGAAGTGTGTTGAAAATAATACGCCTAACGTAGTATGTTGACTTAGTACGCTAGACGTACTATATTTTAAAAGAGCGGCCGGCGAGGCCGGTTTGTCAATGATGAATGAGGAGACAAGATGGGTATCAAGGTATTGGAGTTGCACCATGTCGGCTTTGGCGTCAGCAATGCGCAGGCCGAGCAGATGCTGGCGTTCTATCACGGCTTACTGGCCCTGCCGCAGGATGAGACGCGATGGCATATCCCCGGCATCCAGGGCTACTGGATCAACCTGCCGAACGGCACGCAGCTGCACATACTGGGCAGCGATGGCCCGTCGCCGTATGCCAAGGGGCCGGGCCTGGATCCCGTCAACAACCATATCGCCGTGGGTGTGGAAGACGTGCAGGCAGCGGAAGCCGAATTGCAGCGCCGCGGCATCGCCTACTTCACGCTAGACAACGTCGCTTCGCCCAGCCTGAAGCAGCTGTTCATCCACGACCCGGCCGGCAACATGGTCGAGCTGCACCAGAAAAATGCGCGCCGTCCCGGCATCGCCAAGCCGGCGTCCGTGGATCGCTGATGTATTTCGACCTCGACACGCTCGATGGGGCCGGCCGCAACAAGTTGCTGCACGCCACCATCATTCCACGGCCTATCGCCTGGGTCACTTCGCTCGATGGGCACGGCGCCGTCAACGTGGCTCCCTTTTCGTTTTTCAACCTGATGTCGGGCGATCCGCCGCTGTTGTGCCTGTGCATCGGCGCGCGCAACGGCAAACCCAAGGACACGGCGGCCAATATCGCCGCGCGCGGCGAGTTCGTCGTCAACTTGGTGTCGCGCCCGCTGGCGCGGCGCATGAACGTGACGGCCATCGATTTCGACGCGGATGTGGATGAATCGCTGGAAGCGCAGCTGGTGCTGGCGCCCAGCCGCCAAGTGGCAGTGCCGCGCCTGGCGGACAGTCCGGCCTCGTTCGAATGCCGCACGCGCCAGCTGATCGATATCGATGGGCGGCGTACCCTGGTGCTGGCCGATATTGCCGGCATGCACGTGATGGACGCCGCTGTCAGCGACAGCGCGCGCCTGTACATCGACCCCGCACCCATGCAGCTGATCGCCCGCCTGCACAACCCGGGCTGGTACTGCGGCATCGGCCAGGCATTCCAGATGCCGACGCCGACGCCGGAGCGCTGGCGCCAGATGCAGGCCGCCGGCGAGGCGCAGGACTACCTGGCCGGCGTTCCCGGCCAGCAATCGCAGTCATAACTACCAAGGAAAGCACATGCTGGAACCTGCATTGATAGAGCAGTTGGCTCGCCGCCTGTACCAGGCGGAGCGGAGCAGACAACAGATACGCCAGATATCGCTGGAGCATCCGCAGATCGACATCGCCGACGCCTACCGCATCCAGCGTTGCTGGGTGGACATGAAGCTGGCGGACGGGCGTACCCTGGTGGGCCACAAGATCGGCCTGACCTCGCGCGCCATGCAGATGGCGTCGCAGATCGAGGAGCCCGATTTCGGCGCGCTGCTCGATGATATGTTCTGGGACGATGGCGCGGCCATTCCCACTGAACGTTTCATCGTGCCGCGCGTGGAGGTGGAGCTCGCCTTCATTCTCGGCAAGCGCCTGCAAGGGCCGCATGTCAGCCTGTTCGACGTGCTCGACGCCGTGCGCTACGTGGCGCCGGCGCTGGAAATCATCGACGCCCGCTCCGAGCAGGTCGACAGCGCCAGCGGCAGGCCGCGCAAGGTATTCGACACCATCGCCGACAATGCCGCCAATGCTGGCGTGGTGATGGGCGGGCGTCCCGTGCGCGTTGATGCGCTGGACTTGCGCCGGGTCGGCGCCATCTTGTCGCGCAACGCCGTTATCGAAGAAACGGGCCTGGCTGCCGGCGTGCTGAACCATCCGGCCAACGGCGTCGTGTGGCTGGCCAACCGGCTGGCTGCGCATGGCGTGGCGCTGGAGGCGGGACAGGTCATTCTCAGCGGTTCGTTTACGCGTCCCGTGTATGCG